>Ga0308159_1000059_pt1 | contig 479125 bp, 398 predicted proteins | sample PhyCR1_FD_201040 | JGI IMG/M metagenome (GOLD analysis project Ga0308159, IMG submission 201040) | Phyllosphere microbial communities from UC Gill Tract Community Farm, Albany, California, United States - DLSLC.R1 | ecosystem: Host-associated > Plants > Phyllosphere > Unclassified | place... | reverse complement strand
GTAAGCCGATGAAGGTCGTATTAAACGGTGGGGTTTAATTATCCTGCCGTTTTTTTGTGCACTCTTGTTGCCGTTTTTGGTGTATTCTTATTTGCCGATTTCTGTGCAGATTAACTTACTGATTACATTTAGTAATTACCAGTTAAGTTTAGTAACAAAATGGGATACTTTGCAAATAAGAAAGGAAGAAAAAATCAATAATGATTATTTTGATAATAATCTAATGTTAAATGCTTTCAGGTGCTATGTTAGCGATAGACAATGTTTCGTTGATGAGGTTTATTTTAAAGATTTTTTTAATCCTAGCAGAGATAAATTATAAAAAGTCCCTCGCTAGTGCAAGCCCGTGGCTTGTATTAAAACAAATAAAGCAAAGGCCTATCAATGTAAAATTAATATAAAAAGCGTAGGTGCTAGCGGACCAATATGCTTTAATTGTATATTACAAATTCAGGCCAATGGAATTGCGGCCGTCACTCCACTGAAAGTAGTAAAGAAAGTCAGTGAATAAATCAAATAACATAATGGATGCTTTTGAAGAGAACATACAGAAGAAATTAATGCCATTGAGCAACGAAAAGAAACTATTGTTTGCTTTATTGTTATGCGAAAAACTTTATCCCAATTATTTATATTTTCATCGCCGTTGTAACTGGGGAAATTCAAATGTTTTGTTGGAGGCTCTCCAGGTAATGTATCAGTCTTTGTTCAATAGTTCCTTGTTCGGAAATAGAGAAATAGAGCAGTATATAAATAGCGTTGACACGGTGACGCCTGATACAGAAGATTTTTTAGATAGCTCAGTTTCCCTAGCCTTAGATGCTTGTACCGCAGTTTACAGTTCTTTAAATTTTATGCTCGATCACGACATAGAGCATATTGTAGCTGTAGCAGTTTATGCGCGAGACACGGTTTATATGTCGATTGTCAATAGGGATGAGCTAGATATGAATCTTAAGGGGATGGATGTCAGGGTTTCAGGCGATCCTCTAATGTTGAAAGAAATAGCTAGGCAGCTTTCTGTGATAGAGGAGCTTGGAAATTCAAAAAACAAAATCATCAGCGATAAGTTAATACAAAATCTTAAAGAGGGGGATGCCATTATAGATCTTTCGGTGCTTAAAGACATTTAAGCAACACTCCTTCTGCTTTCAGATATAGTGTAGGCCGTTCCAATACCGGGATAGCCTCTTTGTTTTTATATCTACCAGTTGTGTTTTTGTACGTAAATCCCGCTCTGGCAGGTCTGGCCTATAAAAACTTGCTTGCCTTCGTTTGGGCGAAGGAAGAAAACCCTGCTCCGCTGTTCCATCGCATGTTGGTAACAGCCTGCGGCTGGTATCTAGATAGATTAATAACAAGCTAGTAGTTAAGACGAAAGTGCTAGGTAATATTGACAGGTTCCCGCAGGATAGTGGCGCTTATTTTAAATATCACTATCATGGCAGCCTTTATAGTTTGCAGCATAATATGATCAACCGAAGAAGATTTGGCTGGAAATAATGGTAGTGGGAGTTATAGTTACGAGTATAACCTGTCAGATCATTTAGGAAATGTGCGGACCACGTTTTACAAAAACCCTACAACAAATCAGCTAAAGGTATTGCAAAGGGATGATTATTAAGCTTTTGGTTTAAGAATAGCACACACTCCGGAATTAATAAATATCTTTATAATTGCAAGGACTTGCAGGAAGAGTTAGGACAATATGATTACGGCGCTAGGTTTTATGATCCGGAGATAGGGAGGTGGAACGCGGTGGATCCTGCTGCTGAAAAATCAAGAAGATCGTCTCCCTATAATTATGCTATTAATAATCCTGTCAGATTTATTGATCCCGATGGCAGAGAAATAATTAATGAGGCAGATAGAGTCAGATATACAAATGAAGACGCAAAAATATTATTTAGTGGAATTCAAAAGCAAGCGCAGTCTGACAAAGGGTTCAGTATAAATTTTATTAATGAAACACAAACCCCAACTATCTATAAAAATACTTTAGATGCATTTAGAAAGGGTAAACTAAGTATCTTGCACTATGCTCCATCGCTAGCATCTGCGAATAGGAATGAAGCTTTAAAGGATTATCCTGCAGTTAGCAGAAGTGTTCAAAGAGATGAATACCCTTATGCGTCTACTTTAGAAGGAGGAAAAGGTGCCCTAGTCTATTATGTTCCAGGACGAGAAAATAGTATCCAAGGAGGACAGCTAGGTGCGTTGTATTCTGCACTGACACCTGGACAATCTTTTATGGTAATACCTGTTCCAAAAGATAAGGAACCTGATGCCGAAAGACAGCCTGCCCCAGAACCACGACCGGCTCAACCTGAAGTTTCACCCGTTACCGTTGCGCTTATTGTCGTGGCAATTATTACAGGTGCATTGACTCCAAAAGGACAACCTGCTTATTAAATATATATATAGTTTTATTATTAATTTAACCGCAATAAAACAATAGTTAAGATATAAGAAATGTTTCAATGTCATGCATGGTGGAAAATGATTTTCTTGTTCTGTAGTATTGTTCAATTACCTTTTACTTGTAAAAAAGATGATATTATGAAATATAATGTAAACTTTGACACTCAATATAATCAATTTTATATAGCAGATTTGATGGCATCAAAGAAAACCGATGATGTTAATTTTTGGTCAGCGGAAGCATATGAGGACAGATTAGCAATGAGTAGTGGAATAGTTGGGGTGGGAACAGAATGTTATGGAACAATTAAAGGTGAACTTGTACTGTTGGATAGTCCGAATAATAATTCTCAGGCTAATAATTACGATCACATCGTAGAGGGGGGTCTTCAAATTAAATCTGGATATCTGGAGGTTTTAGATTGCCCTACAAATACTAAGTATTTAAAAGTTAAGGTAGCTTCTGGCACCTATAGAGTAAGAATATATTCCTCAAATTTAAAAAGTGTTGATGGTGATAAAGGTAATGATTTTTATAAAATTGAAATTTGGCCCGATGATGATCTTACCAGAAAAGTGATAAAGCGCTATGATAAATAATATCCATTTAGTCGCAGCATCCCCGTCTAGTCTTAGCGTCTAGCTAGGACTAGATGTGACTTACATAGCAAAGCCCGTGATATAAAATTGCTCAGCTAATGATGTATTAGAACTTGCCCAAAAATTTTTGGGGAAAGTTTATAAAGAAGCTGTACCAGGAAGCAGGAGATTTATTTCAGCTGATGGGAAACGTGTATTTAGATCGGAACTAGTGATATAACTGGAGCGCATGGAGGGGGACCGCATGTAAACTTTGAAACCCTTTTGCCTAATCCTGCAAAACCAGGAAAACAGATGGTAAAAGACAACTTTCATATTTTTTTAAAATAACTAAGATGGAAATTAAATTAGAAATTCCTGAATACACTGGTGAGGGAATAATATACGAATGGGAATATGGTTTCGAAATAAAACCGATAATTACTAATGGTGAAATTTTGATAACAGCTAACAGAGCTGGATTAATATCTCTCGCCAGACAATTGTTGACTCTTGCGCAGGAGGATATTCCTGTCAATTTTCACTTACACTATGATTCAGATAATTCGCTTGAGGAAGGATCGAGTGAATTAATAATTCAAAAAATATGATGTACACACTGTCTCTAATAACCCTATACGTTTTATAGATGTAGATGGAATGTACGCCTCTCCCCCCTTGACATCATATTTACGGGAACTGATGACAAGGAAATTAGGATCAAGGCAGACGGAGCCGATAAGCGCTATAATGTTCCGTTTGCTCTTGTTTCCAATCAGAATCTAGACTTAGGTCTGTGTCTGGTATAGATCCAAACAAGTTTGTTGCTGGTCCCGACTATGCTGCCAATATAACTACCGCACAGTTTACAAGTAATGAATATAGCGGTTACAATTATGTTTATGCCGGTGTAGATGGGGGTATGAAGCTTGGGGTACAAGCCAGTTTTGCTGCAGGTGTTGGAGGGAGCGTGTTTGTTGGACATAATACTGGGGATGATTATAGCCCTAATACATTTGCGGGAAATTCTTATTCTTGGGGAGATTCTGTAGATCTGAAAGGAGGCTTTTGGAGGGGGATTGTCGATTTCTACCTTTTCTTCAACGGAGAATTTTTCAGATCCGGGCTGGAAAGGCATTTCAATTGGTGTGAATGTTGGAGTAGGAGCGTCTGCAAATTTTGGCTCGTATGAACAAAGGGAAGGTAGGTCTGTTCTTTTGAATGATGTTAAGCCGACAGCGCAAAGAAGCATTGGTGATAGAATTACGAATGCCCTGTTGCCCCAACCCTCTGCAGTCGCAGATTATATTTCTAGGCAGTTTAAATAAAAAACAAAGTGTGGTTTAAAAAGGTGTTTTTCTTGGTTTTGTTTGTGTTTGTGATAACAGTCTTGAGGTATTACGGAGATAAGGATAAAAAAAAGCCAGCTGAGATTGTTTTGGAAAAGAATAATATCGGTTTCACCGGACATATAATTTCCTATAACAGATCGATGGACCGGGCTTTTGGCGTAATCAAGTTTAAAGTTCTCACATTGAATAAAGAAACCTTTAATATCTCTGATCCGAGATGGCTATCCCTACAGATTAGAAAAGGACTATGGCGAGTTTTATGGCTATATACTTTTGGGAATTACGGCAGGTCAGCTGATAAGGTTAAATGCGGGAGAAAAAAGTGTCAAATTATAATGGAAAGGTAGAGTTTGCAAAAACAAGTGTATTTGTGACTTCAGAACGAAAATTCATTGAGTATGTAAATGAGCATACTTCATTTAATAGATGATACTTGTACTGGTATGCACGATTGATAGAGGTTCATGGTATTTTAACCCCTGAAAACTACTCTGATTCAGGGGTTATTTACCCCCCGCTGTTCCATCGCGTGTCTAGTCGGTTCGCTGGTGCCAGCCTGTGGCTGGTATCAAAATAGATAGATTATTACCAAAGCTTTCTGCAAGCAATTCATCTTCTTCTCCACTCCATGGCAGTCCCTGGTCACCTTTTTCAGCGATGGCTTCGAGTTGATTAATGGCAAAGAAAAGCGCTCTGATGATTTGCGGCTGGTTATATGGGCTGCCTACAGGAAGTACTTCTCCTGTTATGGGGTCGGTACCGGCCGCCAGAGCCTGGAGAATCTCCAGGTGTCTGTTGTTATCCTGCATAGTTTTTTTAGCTTTGAAGTCCCTGATTAATGCGTCAACTACTAAGAATACCTGTTTTTATCTTCTTCAGGCAGTTTTGATACTTCCTGTATTCTGTTAAGGGTGGAGTTGTAAAGTTCCATATCGGTTTTTCCAACGAGATAATCGAGTGAAACTTCAAGCGCATTGGCCATTCGTGAATAAAACAGCGGAAACTATATATAATATTAAAATCAATTTAAAAATTCCATGCCTTCTTTGACTAAAAGTTTGATTTATGTTAGTATTCGTTTTTGTCTTAGATTTCCAGGCAGGCACCAATACGACAAAAAGAAACTGTGTATATAACAAAACAACAATTCCTATAAATGCAAAATCCTTAATAGACAATATAATTATCTCATATCAGTCAAAGGAAGTGATTGGAGAAAAATTAAAGAAATTATAGTATAACAAGACTGATGTCTGCGATAGCAGTGTAATTAGAACTGTTATGGGAATTAGTTTAACTATTGAAAATTAGGAGCATTTTCTTCTGCCATCTTGAGAGTCGTTTAAGTTTTCACGAATATGCGCGAAAGCGAATCCAATAATCAAAGAGGCTCTGTTTGAGGAATTTAACTTCACGTTTATTTTTCTACTTTTGCTGAAATTTAATTAACGCGCTAAATGAAAAAATATTTTTATCTTATGATGGTAACTGCAGCCTTAACTAGTTGCAAAAAGAAAACTGTGACTCCTGAACCACAACCTGCAGAGGTAATTCAATTCAACAAATCTACTGGCATTCCTTCAAGTAAATTCTCAGTAACTTTTAGAGAAGATTTTGTTGATAACCGAAATGCTTGGATTCTGCAAGTACCTAGTCCAAACTATACCTTTGCCATCGGAATATCAGAAGGATTTTACAACTTAAATAACCTAAGCATTAGCACAATAGTCGGCACTACAAACAAGATTAGTTTCGATCAAACGAAAGATTGGGAGATCGAAACAAAGGTTAACAACGAAAATAGATCGTTTGCTTTCTGGTGGAATTCTGCGTCAGGAAGACAAAGTAGTCGTATTCTATTTGGAACCAATAGAATGGATCTGGTTGATGCTAATAACGATTTTAATGGCGGCTATATTGTACTTGGTAAAACCGTTGAAATACTTACTCAAAATACTTTAAAAATCAGAAAAATTAAAGATAAATACTTTATATTTCTGAATGAGAATTTGGTCTATGAAGGTGATTACATCTTTCATAGAGGTCAGAATTTAGGATACTACTCATTTGAAAGGGGTAAAATGCAAGTGGATTACCTCCAAATTAGCTATATCAATATCTAAATGAAAAAATACATCTACCTGGCGTTAATAGCAGCCACTACGCTCGCGTTTAAGAAAACTAATAACGAACCAACTCCTCCTTTTGTAATTGAATATGATAGAGGTGATGGATTACTGGCTGCAAGTTATATTGTAGCATTCAAAGAGGGTTTCAACGATAATACAAATAAGTGATTAGTCCAGAACCGAAGACCAACCTACGGCGATCAGCAAGAGATATCCGGTGGAAAGTACAGGTTAACAGCAGAGTATGGAAGTTCATTCGGATGGACCAATTCAATAAGCTTTGATCAAACCAGAAATTATGAGATTGAATTCATGTATCTTTCGGTAAACAGACGAGCTCAATTTACCTGGGGAGCAAAAGACGCCTCAGGTTATAACTATCTTCACACTATATATCTTGAAAATAAACAATTTTTATATCGAGAAGGAAACAATTTCTTTAGAGATCTTGCAATAAAAGCTCCTATAGATATTTCAATGGAGGGCGTTGTTGAGATCCGAAAATATAATGGAAATGTTAATTTCTTTTTGAATAATAACTTACTGTCAATTTGTGATTACGTTGTTAACCATGGTTAGGGTTTCGCATTCTATAATCTACAGGATGGGGTAACTGAATATGATCATTTATATGTTCACTATATAAAATAGTTTAGATTAATATTTTCTAAAGCTGCCTAATAATGGACAGCTTTTTTTTTGCCTAATTATATGAGTTAAACCTCAAAAAAAAGATAGGAAGTCATCTGGTAATAAACTCAAAAGAATAACGCCTGGGGGGTACCATCAACTATATTGACGGCATTCAGTATAAACCGGATAACACAATTGATTTCATTCAGACGGAAGAAGGCTTGGCTAGAAACAATGGCAGTGGGAGTTACAGTTACGAGTATAACCTGTCAGATCATTTGGGTAATGTGCGCACCACGTTTTACAAGAACCCAAGTACAAACCAGCTAGAGGTATTACAACGGGATGATTATTATGCTTTTGGTTTAAGAAATAGCACACAATCCGGAAATAATAAATATCTTTATAACGGCAAGGAGATGCAGGAGGAATTAGGGCAGTATGATTACGGGGCAAGGTTCTATGATCCGGTGATTGGAAGGTGGAATGTTCCAGACCCGTTAGCAGAATTAGATAGAGCTTGGTCTCCTTATAATTATGCAAGAAACAATCCAATCAGGTTTATAGATCCTGACGGGATGTTTTGGGGCGACTTCCTCGATGAGAATGGGAGAAAAATCGGTAGTGACGGAAAAGATGATGGGAAACTATATTTAATGAAAACCACACAGAAAAGTTTTGATAGTGGTGCTCCTTCTGCCGGTATAACTAAAGATCAGAGCAAAGCCACAGCGAAATTTATATCAGAAAATTCGGGCAACACAGCCGCTTTTGATGCAAATAATATTGCTTATACTAATAGTGTAGAGATTGCGGGAGGAGCTAACACCAGACAGGGTATGGTTGATATTGTTAATCAAGATGATGGAAGAGGGGGGGACTGGCGATGCTAATAATAGAGAATATGGAGGTGTAATAAAGACCGATGGAACAGTTGCTCAATCTCCCGCAGGCCCTGTAGCCAATCCATTAACAGATCCTAATGCACATATTGATATAGCTAGCTTTGACTTTCAATCTACTTTTCATTCACATCCTAGCGGGAATATATCTTCTGGCCCAGGCTCGAATACGATAGGTGGTACAACAACTTCTGCATCTTTTAGAAATGCGCCCTCAAATACAGGTGGTGATGTAGCTAATAGCGGGAGTAAAGTTAACTATGTCTTTTCCAGGGGAAATGGAGTGGTGTATATATATAATAACTCAGGTGTTCAAGCCACAATTCCACAGAAATACTTTGTTACACCTAATGTGAAAAAATAATGAAAATAATACTGCTATTTACTACAATGATCTGTATTCATGTTTCTTCTTATTGTCAAAGTAAAAATGACGATTATAAGAAAATGATTGACTCTGCAATTGTTATTCAGACCATGCATCCAGATAAAGTTCCTTACCGGACAGGAATATACCTGATTGATGCAAAAGATCAGGCGTATATACTCAAATCAGATGTAGATCAAAAGAAGTTTAGTTCTATTAATGTATATGATAAAAAGAATAAAAAGCTTTTAGAGAAGGGGATCAATGCGTGGAAAGTTCTGCCTGTTTTAAGCGGTAATAAACTGATAGTTAGTATAATTGATTTTAACATAACGTGTAAAAGGAACAATTATAGCTTTGCCAATGGCGGTGGTGCAACAGTCGTGTTTGAGTATTTATGTGATAAGGGTAGGTGGGTGTTTCGAGAGACAAAATGGTCTGGTATATAACTTGTAGCTGTAAAGCAAAGCCTGGTTCATTGAGCCAGGCTTTGCTTTTTATCTGATAGGCTGTATATACGCTTAGGAGTAAAAAACTGTACTCTAGAAGGTTTCTTATTTTTGGCACCAACAACAGTAATTTCATTATCAATAATCAGAAGAAGTTTTAAATTTGCGGATATTTACCGCAAAGAATCTGTTTTTTTATTAAAAAAGATTTTTAGTTCAATGACTTTAACTAGTATAGATATAATAGAGGTTGGGGAAACTTTATGGCCATTTACATATTACATTATTATTGATAATAAAAAAAGAAAAAAAATACTATTTTCTTCTTTAACCTCGGATCTGTTTACTAAAATGAATTCTAATAATGCTGGTGATAGTATAGATAAAGTTAAATCACAATTCGAAATACATGAAAATAAAGAATGAAATTAAATCATTCGTACTTATTAAGATTATTTCAATTATTGAAATAATTGGTGGCGGATGGGGAATTATTTTACTGGCTAATATTCTAATAAAAACAGGAGAAATTTACGGGGTTGTATTATTTATATTTATAAGTGGGTTTTCATTATTTGCCTTTTCTGTTTTTGCAGGTAAAAGATTGTTGAAAACGATTTAAGTGGTTATATATACTCTTTTATAAATTTAGCTCTTCAAGTAATTCAAATATCAGGTGGCAATTATAAATATTCTTACACTGCTTTTCCAGCTGTGTTGATTGGTTTTTCTGAGGGAAAATTGAGTTTTAGCCTAGCAATATTACCTTCATTTAATATGGCGATTAATTCAAGCTCACAGCATTTTGCGATTATTAATTTATTTCCTGCAGCTCTTTTTCTGTTATTACTTTGGTACTATAAGGAATTTAAGACTGTTAAGATATAGTTTCGCCCCCTCCCCCGCTGGTGCGAGCGTGTCGGCTCGTACCTAAATAAAATCAAAGCCCAACCCTAAAAAGTTGGGCTTTATTGTTTATTGGGCAAAAGCTTTTTTTGTTTTAGGCGAGTGCCATATCTATGAAATAATATACCTTGTCCTTTTTCTCGATTGAAAGGACTTCTCTATCTTCAATCCTGCGGAGCAGGTTTTTGTTCATTACCATATTGTCCGGGTGGGTGATGAGGTAATCCACGGTAAGATTCAGTGCGCCAGCGATTTTAATAGCTATTTCAATTGACGGAGTAATCTCTTCCCAGCCGTTCCATCGCGTGTTCAGCCGATTCACTAGTTCAAGCCTGTGGCCTGTATTAAAATAAATAAAGCAAGTGCCTGTCAATTTAAAATTATTGGCTTTTTTATTCAGACTATTTGAATGGACTGCCTGCTGGGAATACTTCTCCGGTTAATGGTCGGTGCCGGTGGTCAGCATCTGGAGCATTTCCAGATGACTCTTGTTATCCTGCAGGGACATAACTTATATATTACTATCTTATTGCCCTTGTTGCTTTATCGAACGTGAATATTAAACTTTTCTGATCTATTTTAGTGAGTGGAATTTCGTGCGTGTCTTTTCCAATTCCGGTAGTAAAATAAACGGTAGCCTTTTCTGTTTTTCCTTTTTCCAGCCCATCTTCAAATAAAGCAATGCCAAATAAGGTCGTATCCTTTTTAGAGGAAGCATTGATACTTACTGTACCCAAATCATATTTTCCATTATTTTTTAACGTAACCACGCCATCTTTATACCTATAGGTAACCCCGCTAATGGTTGCCAGGTATGTTTTATTCTTACTCGTAACTGGTTTGTAGGTTTGTGCAGCAGCTGAGAAGCTGGCAATTAAAAGGAGGGAGGCAAAGGCGGTTTTTTTCATTATTGTTGTAAAACTATTAAAAAAGAGAAGAATTTCAAGTTCGTGAAGTAACATGATGTTGAATATTGCTTAGTCTTTATAGCAAAAGCGCGTATGAATAAAAATCCGCTACGCGCTTTAACCTTAATAATTACATTATTTTAAGCTATAATTTGTCAATTCGATAGAGCCTGCCGCCATCTGTAACCGCATAAAGGGCATTGTCTTTACCCTGCGTAATGTCTCTGAAACGCTGGCCTTCACTGGCAAGAAGCCTTTCTTCTCCAACAATGCGATTGTTCGAAATGATAAGCCGGGCAATGTGGGTGGCGCTGAGTGATGCAATGAAAAGATTGTTTTGCCATTCGGCAACCTGGTTTCCGCTATAGAAAGTCATGCCGCTTGGTGAAATGACAGGATCCCAGTAATAAGCAGGCTGTTCGAGTCCGTTCTGTTGCTGAATAGCCGAGCCAATTGCTGCACCACTGTATTCTATGCCATAGGTAATGGTTGGCCAGCCATAGTTTCGGCCGCCTTGTAAACGGTTCAATTCATCACCACCACGCGGGCCATGTTCACTCTGCCAAATTTCTCCAGTAACAGGATGCAGGGCAAGTCCTTGCGGATTTCGGTGACCAATGCTATAAAGTTCTGGCAAAGCACCTCCTGTAGAAAAGGTTGGATTTCCGGTAGCCGGCTGTCCGCTGGTGTTAATGCGGATAACTTTTCCAAGCCCTGCCGTTACCGATTGTGCCAGGGGCCTGGTGGCAAGATCTGAACGTTCACCTGTACTTACAATCAGGTTTCCGGTACGGTCAAACAAGATGCGCCCACCGTAATGAAGTGTCCCGTTATAAGCAGGGCCCGCCCGGTAAATAATGGTAGCATTTTCAATTGTTTGCTCGTTCGCAGCAAGTCGTCCTTTGGCAACAGACGTTTGTGTACCGCCAGCTACGTTTTCTGAAAATACCCAGTACACCATTCTGTTGCTGGCGAACTGCGGATCGATGCAAAGCCCTAACAATCCGCCCTGCCCGTTAGCGTTAACTGCCGGAAGGCCCGTAATGGCGTTACTTAATGTTCCCGTCGAAGTTGCAATACGCATGGTGCCTGCTTTTTGTGTAATTAAAAGTCGTCCATCCGGCAGTGCGGTGATTCCCCATGGGGCCGTAAGGGTAGTAGCAATAGCAGTACCTCGAAAAGCCGTACTGGTACGAACTGCCCCGACTCTGGTTTGGCCGGTAAAAGCTGGCTTATAACTGGTGTTCGGTGGATTGGTTTCTACTCCCGGTCCCTCTGCTATGGGAACAATTTCGGGATCTGTTTCGATTTCGCCTTTTGAACAGGCGGCTGCCATTAGCACAAAGCTGGCAGCAATAATCAGGTTAAGTTTTCTTTTCATGGTAGTGATTTTTAGTTTTCCGATTGTTTACTAGCTAGTTAACAGTTTAAACTGATTTTCGTTTTGTAATCTGTTTCAGTTGGATTGATTTGTGTTTACTATCAGAAAACCTATGGTGTGTTGGCTTAATAGCCATATTTTGTTTTAATGCATTTGTCATCTACGAACACCTTGCTGTCATCCGAGGAGAAGGATACGGGCTTTATCTGCTAACTTCATTCTACACAGAAATTTGTAGGTTAACTCATCGTTTTGCTGAACTAGATTCAGGGCTTAATTCGCTTGCAGTCCTTTTTTGTTATGCTGGTTGGCCAGCACAGGCAAATCACTTAATATTCTATTTAAATAGCATCTCGTATTTTAACAATTTGATAATGCTAGCTGACCAAATTCCTAACGCAGTAGGTACATCTTTGTGGCACATTTAAAGCAGGCATTAATGCTTCTGAAATGTATTCCAAACAATCATAACCAATCATTCATGAAACAAAATTACAAATTCAATTATTTGTCTTTGATCGGAATTGCCCTGTTCCTGATGCTCACTTCACTTCATGTGTTTGCTCAAAGCATTAAGACCATCACCGGTAAAGTGATCGATGATACCAATCAAGCGGTTCCTGGTGCCAGCATCAGAATTAAAGGAAGCAAAGGCGGAACATCTACCAATACAGACGGTGCCTACCAAATTCAGGTTAAAAGTGGCGATGTACTTGTATATTCCATGCTTGGCAGTGTGACCAAAGAGGTCATCGTTGGCAATCAGAACAGCATTAACATCACTTTAATGCCTGATAATCAAACCCTGAAAGATGTGGTGGTAATTGGTTACGGAACAGCCAATAAAAAGGACTTAACCGGAGCGGTAACTTCTATAAAGTCAGAAGAGTTTAACCAGGGAGTAATGGTAAATCCGGCGCAGTTGTTACAAGGAAAAGTTGCTGGTTTAAACGTAACCAAAAGCGGCGATCCAAATGCCAGGCCTTCTACCATTTTACGTGGTCCCTCTACCTTAAGAGAAGGTGCAGCACAAGAACCTTTTTATGTAATTGATGGTGTTCCGGGTGCTTCAATAGATTTACTTGCACCAGCAGATATTGAAAATATCGACATCCTGAAAGACGCTTCATCAACGGCGATATATGGCTCACGAGCGGCAAATGGTGTAATCATCGTAACCACTAAACGTTCTAAAGGCGGTCAGGCACGCCTATCTTATAGTGGTTATGCAGCTGTAGAAAAAGTATCTAAAAAATATGACATGTTATCTGCACCGGAATTAAGACAATATCTGGCCGATAATAAACAAACCTTAAATTCGGTTGATGATGATGGTTCTGATACCAACTGGCAGTCGCTGCTGGAAAAAACCGGCTATTCTCAAAACCATAATCTTTCGTATGGTGGTTCTGGTCAATCGTCAGATTATGGTGCAAGCGTAAACTATCTGGATAACAAAGGAATTTTAATGAATACTTCCTTAAAAAGGACGGTGGTAAGGGCTTACCTGAACGAAAAGTTTTTTAACGATCGTTTGAAATTAGGCTTAACCATCACGAATAGCAACTCCAAAAGTTCGGATATCTATCAGTCTCAGGCTCTGCCGAACATGCTTTTCTATTTGCCAACCGTAAGCCCGTTCAATACCGATGGGAGTTATAAGGAAAATTATAACCGTACAGGAAGCGGTACGCGGAACCCTTTATCCATTGTAGATAACAACGCCATTGCCAACCTGAATAACAAAACCCTGATCAACGGGATGGCGCAGCTCAACATCATCGATGGACTGAAGTTTACCGCCAGTGTATCCTCGCAAAGAGATCAGAACAACTATAGTACGTATTTAAACAGCCAGTCTGGATTAGCCCGCGGCGTAAACGGCCAGGCGCAGAAAATAGATGTTTTAAATAAAAGCCAGGTGCTGGAAGGCTATTTTAATTATGATAAAACCTTTGGAAAACATAGTTTGAAATTGCTTGGTGGTTATTCATGGCAGGAAGATAGAACCAATGATGGTTTTGGGGTAACTACACAAAATTTTTCGAACGATAATTTAGGTTATAACAACCTGTTCCTTTCTAACCCATCTTTACTATCGCAAATTGCTTTCAATAATGCGCCGATTTCCACCCTGAGGTTAATCTCTTACTATGGTCGTGTGCAATATAACTACAATGAAAAATATTTGTTCCAGGCATCTTTACGGGATGATGGTTCTTCTGCTTTTGGAAGGAATAATCGCTGGGGTTTATTTCCTGCGGTTTCTGCAGGATGGAGAATTATAAGCGAAGATTTCATGCAGGCCGTTCCAGCCATTAGCGATTTAAAACTCCGTGCAGGTTACGGTGTCTCGGGAAACAGTTTAGGTTTTGATGCCTTTTCTTCCTTGCTTATTTATGGTACACTTTCTGGCAGCAACAAGTTTTTAAATAATGGAAACATCAGCAATGCCATTGGACCGGTAAGAAATGAAAATCCCAACTTAAAATGGGAAAGTACAGCCACCACCAATATTGGTTTAGATTTTGGATTATTTAAAGATAGAATTACAGGCTCAGTAGATTTTTATGTGAAGCAAACTTCCGATTTGATTTACGACCGTTACGAGGTTTCTACCACGCAGTTTTTCCTGCCTACCATTACGGCAAACGTGGGTAAAATCAAAAATACGGGTATCGAGTTTGCCTTAAACGCAGTAGCGGTAAAAACAGATAATTTTAGGTGGACTACCTCACCAAACCTGGCCACCAATAAAAATAGGATTGTAACCTTATCAGATGATTTTTACAAAATATCGGCCATTCAAACCGCTCAACTTGGCGGTAAAGGACAGTCCGGAAATTTCAGTCAGCTGATTCAGCCAGGCTTCGCATTAGGAACCTTTAACCTGTGGAATTACGCCGGCAAAAATGCAGCTGGCGTGAGTACTTATATTAATGCAGCAGGGCAAACCATTGCCACGCAGCCTTTAACCACCGATGCGAAAATTGCGGGTGATGCACAACCAAAGTTGATCTATGGATGGGCAAATAGTTTCAATTATAAAAACTGGGATTTAAACTTCCTGGTGCGTGGCGTGCTGGGAAATAAAATCTTAAATGCTACTGCAGCAGCCTTAAATAGCCCGGCTGATGCCAAACTGCAAAATATCCCCCGCTTTACATTAGGCGAATCTTTCAACGATATTAATGCCTACTTGATCTCAGATCGTTTTCTGGAAAGTGGTTCTTATCTGCGGTTGGATAATGCTACAATCGGTTATACCATTAAACCTAAAAATCCGTCAATCAAAGCCATCAGGTTATATGTAACAGCCAATAACCTGTTCGTGATTACCAATTATACCGGGATCGATCCGGAAATTAATATTGGTGGTTTAACGCCAGGTATTGATAATAATAATTTTTATCCAAAAACAAGAACTTTCAGTTTTGGTGTGAGCGCATCATTTTAAAAAATACAGCAATGAAAAAAATTATAATTTTATTTAATATCCTCGCTTGCCTGATGATTTTCGAATCATGCAGCAAGTTAGATGTCGATGTAGAATCGCAATACGTAAAGGATAATTTTCCGGTTACGAATGCTGATTATGCAGCACTTTTTGGTACCATGTATTCCAATCTTTCGTCTCAATATGGCGTACCGTACTGGAGGATGCAGGAACTTTCTACCGATGCCGCAATTATTCCCGCACGCGACGGAAACTTTGATGACGGTGGCCAATACCGTCAGCTGCATTACCACACCTGGACCATCGATCATCCGAACGTTCGCGACATCTGGCAGTGGGGTTTCGGCGGAATCAACAACTGTAACCGTTTGATCAACCTCACAAATGAATCTTCAGTTCCGGAAGCTTCTAAAACTTCCAGTTTAGCTGAAGTGAGGGCCATGAGGGCATTGTACTATTATTTTATGATGGATTTATATGGTAACGTACCCATTATTGATACTTTTCCGGTAAGCACCCTTCCCGGAAATCAAACCCGCGAAAAAGTATTTGAATTTATTGAAAAAGAATTGTTGGCCGTCGTTTCACAATTGCCAGTGAAAGATAATAACAACCGCCAGCTGGTGTACGGCCGGCCAACACAGGCAATGGCTTATGCATTACTGGAAAAGCTGTATTTAAACGCTGAAGTCTACACGGGCAAACCGAGATACAATGATGTAGTCACCATGGCGGATAACATACTCAAGAATACCAATTATGCTTTAGATGCTAAATACAGTGATATTTTTGATGTAAATAATGGTGCACAGGTAAACGAAACCATCTTTGGCATCCCTTATGATCAGCAAATTCCAGGCAACCAGATGACCAGGTTTGGCTTTTATCCGGCATTGGCTGCTTCTTACGGCATCAATGTGGGCTTTAGTATTGCCATGAGCACTACGCCAGAATATTACAACCGTTTTAACTTAACCAATGATGTTCGTAATAGCTTCTGGTTAATTGGCAAACAATATGCACCTGATGCAAACCGGAAACCAGATTTATCTAAACCTGTTTTCGTTGCCGGTACCACAACTCAAATTGAAATTACACCAGACCTTATCCTGAAACCAGGTAAACCAATGGATTTGGGCAACACTGTGGCCGATCAGGCAAAAGGTGTCCGTTCTATCAAATACTGGCCAGATGTAAATGCTATTCAGGCCACCAGGTTAAATGGAAACGATATGCCCGTTTTAAGATTAGCGGATGTCATGTTAATGAAGGCAGAAGCTGTTTTAAGAGGTGCAACCGCTACTACAGTGAATGGCGAATTGCAAACCCCACTGGTATTGGTAAATAAAATCAGAAGTCGGGTGGGTGCGCCTGCTGCCACAACAGTAACCTTAACGACCCTGTTTGATGAACGTGCCCGTGAGTTTAGCTGGGAAGCCTGGAGACGAAATGATTTAATCCGCTTCGGCCAGTTTGAAACCGAATACCCGCTTCCAAACGATGTGCTGACCATGAATAAAGATTTAACCAGAAGAATTTATCCGATTCCTGCAAATGAGTTAAAGCTTAACGCTAATTTGAAACAGAATCCTGGTTACTAGAAAAAATAGAATAAGTATATGAGATTGATTACCTGTATGGGTTTATTGGCGGTGTTGCCTGCTATAGCCTTAATAACTAAAAAAGAAGATTTACCGATCAATCAAATTCAGGTAATCGGCTCACACAACAGCTATAAACAAGCCATTAATCCTGGCCTCTTTAAATTGTTTGCAACTTCAGATTCGGCCGCGGCAAAAAGCCTGGACTATGAACACATTTCGATGCCGGCGCAGCTTCAAATGGGACTTCGAAATCTGGAAATAGATGTTTATGCAGATGAGCGTGGCGGGAAATATGCACATCCCCGTGGCCTGGAGCAAGTAAAAGGTCAGCCGGAATATGATCCGAAAGGAGAGATGATTAAGCCTGGATTTAAGGTTTTACATGTGCCTGATCTGGATTTCAGGTCTTCTGCTTTAACTTTTGTGTCTGCCTTGCAACAACTGAAAAAATGGTCGGAAGCCAACCCAGACCACAGCCCGGTTTTCATTACCCTGGAAGCAAAAGATGATTCCATCAAACGGAAAAATATCACACAGCCCGAGGTTTTTACCGACAAGATATTCGATCAGCTGGATGCTGTTATTCTGGAAAACTTAGGTAAAGAAAAGGTGATTAGTCCGGATGATGTAAGAGGGAAATATAAGACGCTGGAGCAATCAGTGTTAAACAAAAACTGGACTAAAATGAGCAGTGCCAAAGGGAAATTTATTTTTGTGCTGGATGCTACAGGAAGAAAACGCTCTGCCTACATGCAAGGGCATCCTTCATTAGCCAAACGGGTAATGTTTGCCAATGCAGATCCCGGAACTCCCGAAGCGGCATTGATGATCAGGAATAATCCGAAGGATGTTCAGATTCCTGTACTGGTTAAAAAGGGGTACATCATCAGAACCCGGGCAGATGCAGATACGAAGCAGGCCCGGAACAATGACTACAGTGATTTTGAAGCGGCCTGTAAATCCGGTGCCCAAATCATTACCACAGATTTTTATCAGAAAAGTACGCATTTTAAATCTGATTATGCCATCAGCTTCGCTGATGGAAAATACTTCAGGGCGAATCCAATATTCAAAAAGTAGAGAAAATATGAACAGAAGATCATTATTGAAAGGTGGTTTGCTCACCGGTTTAGGTTTGCCCTTTATTGGGCTTCAGAATGTTGCGGCCATACCAATGGTTAATGGTAAAAAAGCAAAAAATATCATTATGATGGTGAGCGACGGAATGAGCATCGGCACGTTGAATATGGCAGATTTATATGCTAACCGGATATTGGGCAGGAGCAGTAAATGGCTGGGCTTATACCGCGACAATAAAGCAGTAAGAGCGCTTATGGATACCGCATCAGCCAGCTCGATGGTAACCGATTCTGCTGCGGCGAGTTCATCATGGGGTGGGGGCATCCGTGTAAAAAATGGTTCGCTTAATGTTGGCACGAAGGGCGAAAAACCACAACCCATTTTACAGAAGTTTAAAGAAAAAGGTAAAAAAGTAGGTTGCGTAACCACCGTTCCAATTACGCATGCCACACCAGCCGGTTTCTGTATCAATATTGATAATCGTGGTGGTCAGGATATTATCGCAGAAATGTATCTCGGACTTAAGTTCGACGTGATGATGGGTGGCGGACATAAATATTTCAGTGATAAAAGAGCAGGCGGTAACCTCATTCCAAAATATTTAACCCAGGGTTATAAAGTGGCCGAAAACAGGGCTGAAATGCTAGCTTTAGATCATTCAAAACCGGTTTTGGGGCTGTTTGCTGAAGATGGATTACCTTATGAGATAGATCGTTTGCATGACCCAGAACTGGCAAAATCAACGCCTACATTAGCTGAAATGACCGTAAAAGCCATCGAACTGATGAAAGATCACAAGGAAGGTTTTGCTTTGCAGGTAGAAGGTGGAAAGGTAGATTGGGCGGCACATGCGAATGATTTAAGCGGCTTAATTTTCGATCAGCTGGCTTTTGATGAAGCGGTAGGAAAAGCGATTGAATTTGCAGAAAAAGACGGCGAAACCCTGGTAATTATTACCACTGATCACGGCAATGCTAATCCGGGTTTATTTTATGCTGATGAAGCCAATAAGAAATTTGATTCGCTACAAAATTTTAAACACAGCAATACCTGGCTGCTGGCGCAATTGAATCAATCTTTCAGCGAGCAGAAAATTATTGATCTGATTAAAGAAAATCAAGGATTTGAAATGAAAAAGGAAGACGTGAAATCGTTGCTGGTTCATTTTAAAGATATCGTTCCCGGACAACTTTACAATGAAGCGAACCTTCCGTTTTATGAGTATGGAAAAATTTTAAGTAAATATACCGATGTACAATGGGCAGGAATGAACCATACCGGCGATTATGTGGAGTTGACCATGTTTGGGCCGGGTTCGGAAAAACTGAAGCCCTTTGTTAAAAATTATGAGCTGCATAATTTTATGCTTAAAGCGGCCGAAATGCCAGAAACTTTTCTGGTAAAAGCCTGATAAGAACCCCTATTAAGCAGCAGCTGAGGATGTATTAAATGAGTTAATTATTTAATACGTCCTCATTTTTATTTTTCAGATTTAATTAGACTATGAATATTCATTTCAAATACTTTTTTGCCTTTATTGCGATGCTTTCTGTTTCGGGAATCCAATCTGTCAAAGCGCAGAGAAATGATTCGCTCAAAGCGATTGAGAAACCTATAGGCGTGTGGCTAAAGGGCGATTTACATGTACATTCCAGGCACAGTACAGAATCTTCAAATAACTCGGTTGCGAAAATTATAAATTTTTCCAGATCGGTTAAAATGGATTATGTATGCATCACCGATCATGATAATCATGTAAACGGAGATGTGGCGCACCATACCTGGACAGATCCGGAGTTTAAGTCTGATTCCCTGTTACTGCTTTACGGCGCCGAATGGACCACCACCAGGGGCCATGGAAACGTATTATCTGCAAAGCCCTACGATCATCAGCGTTTGTTTGATGTAAGAGACCAGCGTGATGTAAATATCGGCAAGGTAAAGAAAAAGCTGGGTATTCATTTGTCGGCTAATCACCCAAGCGGGAAAGATAATTTTGGATTTTCCTACGACCTGGTGCAGTCAATTGAAGTGTGGAATTCTGCCATGTGGCCGAAAAATGCAAACGCCATGATGATCTGGGATGATATGCTTTCTTCCGGCAGAATGATGACGGGCAGAGGTGGGAGCGACGCCCATCACGGAACGCCAACAGCTTCAGAAAAACCGAGTGAAAATACCTATCAGGCCGCCTATAATTACATCGGGACACCGACTACCTGGGTGTTTGCAAAAGAACACAGCCTAAATGGGGTTGTAGATGCGTTAGATCATGGAAAAGTGGCGGTAAGTGCGAATCCTTTTTCTCCACGTGTAGAATTTTATGCCGATGCCAATGGAACAGGTAAGTATGATATCATGATGGGCGATAATACCATTTCTACCGGTAAACCGGTCCAATTTCAGGTTCAGTTGATGGGTAACACTTTCCCGGAAGAAGAATACAAAGTGACTGTGATCAAAAATGGAAAGAAGTTAAATACCTATCAAATTAAAGGACAAACACCAATAGTTAAGTTCGAAGATGCGCCAGCACTGGTGGGGCGGACTTATTACCGGGTTGAAGTAGAAGGCAGAATTGCTGGTTATCCTCAGGTTCCAAAATCAATGGCATTAAGTGAAAAGATGGTAAGTTTATCTAACCCCATTTACTTCAACTTCGATCCGAAATTTTAATTATGGAAGGTTTTTAAAAAAGAATAATCCTGCAGATTTAGAGGATTTCCGCTGAAGCAACAGCAAAAAGAAATCTGCTAAATCATTCTGATCTGCGGGCCAAGCCTTGCAACACCTCGGCCGATTCGGCACAACATTAGACAATTTTTTCTATTGAAAAATTTACAAGTCAGGGTTTGTTTAGATAGTTACTTATGGATATGGCTCAAATATTTACAATGGCTTAGAAAAAGCTTATTTATACACCAAAAAAAGGCTAAATGATTGATTTCCTTTAAGATGTTATAGATTAAAAGGTTTGTTCAATTAATTTGCCATATCTTTGCAGCATTCTATTTAACAAATACGCCTTTAATTATTCCTCGATCAAATTTTCAGATGTCACTTCGCTATTGTATTTCTTGCCTAATACTATGTTTATTTAAAAATACATGGCTAATTCGCCGATGTCACGGGAATAACTGAGCCGTCTTTATTAATACACTTATCTCTAACTTTTCTTTAAAATAATTACATGGTAAAAAAACTACTTTACATCACTTTTGCTACTACATTAACTTTTGCGTCTTGCAAAAAGAATGTTGTCGAACCCATAACGCCCATAAAAAGCACAGGCGAAATTACAGTTCCAAAAGGCTTTAGCTGGGAAAATTCAAGAAATGTAAATCTTAACATCAGTATCTCTGAAACAAGATTTCCTGGAAAGCTTTATGTTGTTGCCATCTATAACTCAGACCCAACTACAGGTGGGGCATTGATTTGTAAAGGTTCCTTAAACTCGGTAGCCGGGTTTAAAACCAATCTTTACTTATCAAATCAGATTAGTGAGCTATACGTTGTCTGCATTAGTCCAGATTTAAAAGCCACTAATCGAACCGTCTCCATAGCCACCACAGATCAAGACATTGTCTTTGGCTCATAATGTTAATCCATAACGAAATTCTTATGAAATATATCGCTTCTCTCGCCCTAACGATTCTTGTTTATACAGCATTTTCTACAAGCTCAGTTGCCCAAACAGCGCCTGCTTTTGGTGCCTCACAAAGCTTTGCTGTTTTAGGGGGCTCAACGGTAACCTCAACGGGTTCCACAGTAATAACTGGTAATGTTGGCGTGAGTCCGGGTACAGCTGTTACAGGTTTTCCACCAGCAACCATCAAAGAAGGAGCTATTTTTAGCGGCGCCACCAGCCTGGCCGGTGCTGCTCACGATGATGCTGTCAAAATTTTTAAAAACCTGTCTAGTCAATCCTATCCAAAAGGAGATGACCTTTCAGGCAAGATCTTAGGCCAAACGCTAGGTGCAACTATCCTCAAGCCTGGTGTGTATCACTTTAATTCTTCCGCTCAGTTAAATGGGGTACTGACCCTTGATGATCAGGGAGATCGAAATGCAGTTTTTATATTTAAAATTGACTCTACCCTTACCACAACCAGCTACTCAAAAGTAGCGATGAAAAGTGGCGGAAAGGGACCAAATGTTTTTTGGCAAGTAGGCACCTCTGCTAAAATTGGTCAATATACTAGCTTTTTGGGGAATATATTTGCTTCATCAAGCATTACCATGACCACTGGCGCCACTACTACCGGCAGATTATTTGCCATCACAGCTGCCGTAACAATGGATAGCAATACAGCTTTTGCTAGTTCTGCGGATACACAAGATAAAGATGATGATGGTATTCCAGATCCGCTCGATGATTATCCTAATGATCCACGCAAAGCCTTTAACAATTATTCATCCATAACTGGTGGATCAACAGTTGCTTTTGAGGACCTGTGGCCATCTAAAGCAGATTTTGATATGAATGACTTAGTCATGAGCTACAATTATACCATTGTAACCAATGCCAATAATATCGTAGTAGCGGTGATCGGTAAATTCCTATTAAAGGCTGCTGGTGGAGATCTTCCCAATGGATTTGCAGTGGAATTTCCACTAGCCCGTAACAAGGTGAGTGGACTGTCAGGGGCTACCTTAGAAGATGGACAAAGCAAAGCAGTTATTGTTTTGTTCACAAATATGCAAAAGGAACTGCTGAATGGTAATACACAACCCGGTAAGGAACAGAGCAAACCGAAACCGTACGCTATTCGATTTGATGTGCTAGATGGCCCATCGCTCGAAAAATTTGGCTATGATTACAATCCCTTTATTTTTTATATGTATCCCAATTCCAGGCGCGAAGTTCATTTAATGAACAAACCTCCAAGCGATCTGGCTGACAAGACCTTATTTGGTCAAAACGATGACGCCACCGACATCGCTGCAGGGAGGTATTATGTATCCAAAACGGGTTTACCTTATGCCATTAACATTCCCATCTCAAACTTTGAATACCCAATCGAAAATAAAGATGTGACCCAAACTTATCTTCACTTTGCAGATTGGGCCATCTCAGGCGGAAAAGCCTATATTGATTGGTTTAGTAATACAGATAAATCATATAGAAATCCCCTACTGATTTATACAAAATAATAAGTAACCAGAAGATATTTCCTTGTCCTTCATCGCCCGTATATATAAAATATGGGCGATGAGGGAAATATTGAAAGTTGTCATCATTTTCTGCTCACGGAATCACTTACAAAGTCTTGTAAATTCGTTTAATTTTTGACGATTCCTCAAAAGCGAAAACCTTGTTTATCTTGCGATTGCAGGGGTTTAGAAATTTTGATAGTCTTTGATGTGAACCTCACACACATTTTCTCCAACACTTTGGTGTCTGATTTAAAACGTATAGTTTGGCTGCTGAATGAGAAGGCAGATATTGTAAGTTCTTTACCAGAGTTTTATTGAGAATTCGCTAATATTTTATTTGACAACCCTATAGATTGTCTAAGACAGTATGTTGATCCTATTAAGGACTGCCCATCGAAAAGCAGTCCTTTTTATTAATTTTCAGTAGTGATCATGTAAGATATTCACAGTAACAATTAGGTATATCTCGCAGTTATTACTCAACTTATAGATGTTGGAAAGAAACTGTTTCAGGCAGAACGGCTTACGATACTTAAAAAAGTCCGCTGCTTGTGTGTGTAAACATCCTGTTTAAACTGTAGTGTTAAACTTTTGGTAAGCTGTAACCGTTGTGATAATTTGCCAGCAGGTATTTATCGTTGATCTGCTGGTCTGTAAACTGATGTTTGGCATTGTTCCATGATAATTTTTGTCCGCTTCTGAAGGCAATATTTCCCATCTGGGCAACCGTAGCTACATGTGCAGCATCCTGTACAGAGCAGTTCAGTTCTTCTTTTTTTCTGGACCTGACCACACTAAAGAAATTAACCATATGGTTGTCCAGTCCATTATCTGAGGATTTAACAAAAGGCTTGCTCACTTTATTGCCGCTTACCTTTTCTTCAATAACTTCCCAGCCTTGCCTGTTGAGGATCAGCGTGCCGTTGTTACCGATATAAGCAATTCCATGGTTGCGGTTATAAGAGCCGTTATCGATGCCCATGGCAGAATCCCATACCATGTTGAACTTGTCAAACTCATATAAGGTAGTCAGCGTATCAGGCGTTTCTTCATACAGATCGGGATAGGCAAAGCGTCCACCTAATGCAGATATGGTTTTTGGTACAGGTGAATTCATACCCAGCAAGCCATAATCCAGTAGGTGCACTCCCCAGTCAGTCATTAACCCACCGGCATAATCCCAGAACCAGCGGAAATTGAAGTGATATCTGCTGGCATTGAATGGTCTTTTATTCGCCGGCCCAAGCCACATGGCGTAATCAACGCCTGCAGGAGGTAAGGTATCCGGTACTACAGGTGCAGGTTTCATCCAGCCCTGGTAACACCATACTTTTACCGTTCGGATATTTCCCAGCTGGCCGCTCTTTACGAAATCAACAGCATCTTTAAAATGTTGCTGACTGCGCTGCCATTGACCTGCCTGCACAACCTTATTGTATCTTTCCTGCGCTTTGACCATGGTATTGCATTCAACGATCGAGTTGCCAACCGGCTTTTCAACATATACATCTTTACCTGCCTGTACTGCATGAATCATCATCAGGGCATGCCAGTGATCGGGTGTCCCGATAATTACGGCATCGACATCTTTATTATCAAGCAGTGCGCGGTAATCTTTATATCTTTTTACTTTTGCAGCGTCAACATTCATCGACTTTAATTCGGCCATCCTTTCATCAAGCACATTGGCGTCACTGTCACACAGGGCAATCAGGTTTACGCCCGGTACTTTGAGGGCCGCTTTGAGGTCAGACCATCCCATGCCTTTAATTCCTATAACACCAATATTGATTTGGTCGTTTGCGCCAATAGTCTTATTGAAAAGGGCATAGGCAGGATTATCTAAGGCAGAAAGCATGGCAGTGGTTCCCACTGCGGTTGCAGCGTAGTTAAGGAATTTTCTACGGTTTAACATTTAATTTGGTTTAGGGTTCATAGTGGAAGTAAATTACAAAATAATTAGTGGAGCATCCAATATATTTCGTTTAAATCAATAAGAATGTTACCCATATTTTTGTTCTTGCAATAACATAATACCACTTTTATTGTGAAGACGATTTAATAGTAAACAGAAAATGATGGGACAAGTGTTATAATAACAATTTTTCTAATTTGTGGGTGTCGGTAGCTAAATTGGCTAGCTCGAAATGATAATCGACTGAGCACTTTGCTTTTCCCACGTTGCAGTTGCCAGATTGAGAATCCATCATAAGGCAGAGGGACTAACCAAGATTTCTGGAGATAAAACAAAAAAGCCTCACATTTCTGTGATCCCTCTGGTCCGTTTTTCAGTGCTTAAGTGCTATCTGAAAGGTTTTTTTAAAGCGACTCACCGAATTACCTATCTATTTGTCTGTATTTTTTATTTGTAATTGCAATAGATTAAATATAAGAGAATCTGTCATTAATACCAATGAAATTTGAATAGCATTTTATTAGTTTATTAGATTTTGTATCTTTATATCATAAATTTCAATCCAATGACTACAATGACACTTCAGGTTCCTGAGTTTCTTGAGGCGGATCATCAGGATACCGTCCGATTCATTGCAGCTAAGCTGTACGAATCGGGTAAACTATCTTTAGGGCAGGCTGCCGAAATGGTAGGCATGCGAAAATGGGATTTTGCAGAAATATTAATCCAATACGAGGTACATTACTTGGATCAAAGCGTACAGGAAGACTTAGAAGCGTTTAACCTAAATGCAGCAAAATAAAGTCGTTATCACTGATGCCAGTTGTTTCATCCTGTTCGATAAAATTGATGCTTTTTTCGTTTTAAACGAACTTTTTTCGTCGGTTATTACTACTGCGGAAATTGCCGCGGAATATGGAAAGCGGCTTCCTGCATGGATTGATGTAAAGGCCGTACAAAACAGAGATCTTCTCTACACTTATGCAGATAGCATAGATATTGGTGAGGCAAGTGCAATTGCACTTGCAAATGAAATTCATGCTGACCTGATAATTCTCGACGATTCCGCCGCTAGAAAATTTGCATCTAAACTTAATCTTCATATTACTGGTAGTGTTGGGTTATTGTTAGAAGCAAAGAAAAACGGGATTATTTTAGAAATCAGACCTTATTTGGATAAAATTCAGGAAACTAATTTTAGAATGTCTTCTACGTTGATTAATAATATTCTGGTTGCTGCAACAGAGAATTAATTTAATTTGTTAATAGTAGAGAATCGGATAATCGTCGCTAAATCTGCCACATCAGATGATTAAAGAAATTATATACAGAGTTTGTAGATAATGTGCGCTTTCAGTTCGTAGAAAAGAATTTATTTAAGAAATTAAGTCCCTTGGATAAAAATGAAAAGACATTACATCTATCCTTGTATCATGAAGAACACGTCGAAAATTTACGGAACTGTTTCTTAGAATAAAGCCTTTCTTTCGCTTCTTATTTTATAAAGATCCCTATCGATAACTTTGCTTTTAAAAAAGGCTGTAGTTCTAGCTGTTCTTTATACTGTTGTTCATTAAGGAAAGGCCAGATTTCGAAATTTCCAAGTTTCTGGAATTCAGCATAAGCTAATTCTTTCTCTTTTCTTTTGTCTCTATAATATTGCCCCAAAGAAAGGATACTAAGAATAATTTCTCCCAATGAAAATTTAAACAGTGGGTTGTTGGTGTCAAAATAAGGCCATTCATATTCTTGACTGCTCTGTAGGAACAATATGCATCTTGCAATAACTTTAAAACTTTCCTTTGGAAGTTTGTCGGTTCCTTTCAGTTTATGATTTCTTGTGTCGTCATATAACCCCCAGCACAGTTCCAACATTGGCTGAATAATTTTATCATCAGACTTAGCTTCTTCAGATCTGTAATATTGCTCCGGCAGCCAACCATAAGTCACATTATCCATCAGGTTTTCTTCAAAATCATCATTCGAAATTAGTCCAACTGAAAGATGTCTTAAATGCAAGGCTAGTTTTTTTCTTCTTTCTATGTCTATCATAAAGTGGATGGGTTGGCGTTTTGAAAAAGTGGCGTATAGCGCCCCGTGGCTCGGCGAAGTTGGCGGTTATGTTAAATTTCTATGCAATATAACAGGATGAAGTTGAATTTTCACCAATTTGCCAAACCCAAGTTAATGGCTGACTAGCAAACTCTACTTTTGGAAATCTAAAAGCCATTACTTCTTATCGCCAATCCAAATTACTCCTTTAGGTTGAACGTGTAAAGTATCGCTTCCGTCAAGCGTATCAATTTTTAAAGTCTTATAATTTGCTTTTTTAATTTTTACAAGGAACCTTAAACTTTCATTATAGTCTTCAATGTTTCTGTATAATTCTATTGGAGAGCATAAATCTTCTTCACTCCAAATCTGAGAATCTTCAAAACTGTCCCATTCAAATTCTGAACTAAGCTTATTGCAGAAGTCTGATTTTTTTCGAATGACATTCACGCTAACAAAATTATTATTATAGTATTCGATTCTCTCTCCAATTGCACAAACAACTTGCGATTTCGAAACTCTAGGTTCGTAAAGCCAAATTTTAAGATAGTAAGGTTCATTTAGTTTATCTAACTGCAATTTCCAATTATTATAGATTTCTTCAAGTGCCGATATAATTAAATTTCTTGTTGCTGACTTCGGTTCTTGAATTTCGCTTTTAATAATTGAGATGTCGCACCAAGGATAGACAATGAGATCGGCGTACCAATATTTGTTTTCGAAGAGAAAATTCATATCAATAAAAGAAGCACCAGCAATCCACCCTAGAACTTGCTTTTGTAGACGACTATTTCCTCTTATTTTTCTTGGTTTCATTTTAACTTCTTATAATGCCATGGTGGATATGCGCTCCGGCTTGCAACTAATTTCTGTATTTGCGAATCTATCAGCTTTGAACATTTATAAACGAATATACTCGTTTGTATCTATTATCAAATGTTCCAGTTGATCAAACTTAACGGCTATCAGTCATGTTCCGATCCATGCGAAGTTTATGAAAGTTGACTCGAAGGATTTGTTCAACTTCGCTGATTTGAAGCGGAAGGGATGAAATCAATCGAGTAGTGCTACTAATTCAATAGCGTTTTGTAGATTTAAAAATTATCTCTCTCTAATGAAAACACTGATCAATATTCTGTTACTTATTTCATGCCTTGGTTGTTCTTCACCTTTTTCTCCGAAAACACAGGCAATGCCTAAAAACCTGGAGGAGTCAATCTCTTACCTCAAAATTGAATGGCTTCCTCCGAATTGAATTCGTTTAAAATCAAATCTGAACAAAAAGCCGTTGCTGAAGCCCACTTTGGGGCTGGATTTTGGATCAGAAATAATTGGATAAGGGGCAACCGAAATGTCCCTTTAGCTAAATATTTTAGATCATTGGGCATCAACCATCCCGATGATATGTCCTCGATCATCCTTACATCTTTGCACAGAAGGTTAAATAGCAAAAAAATCGGTGTGAATGAACAGGTTGAAGAATACAAAGTATACTGGAAAACCACGAGGGAATGTGAAGAAAAAGTTGCACTCATCGCCGTTAAAAACTATAATCGGTTTAAGGAAGGAGATCATATTTCAATCTATATGCACATAGATAATACTGAAGGTTCCAGAAATGCTGTAGTCCTAAGCTGTCCAAATGTATACTGGAAATTTGATCCACAAACAGATCTTTTGATCAAAGGTACTGTTGTGAAAAAGTATAACATCAATTCGCCATCGAATGTATTTTTTACAGTAAAGATAAATAGCGCAAATAGAAGCGATACTGATATTCTTATGCAGAGAATAAAAATTGGAGAAGATATCGACTTCTCACTTATAGGATTGACCGTTGATTAATAATGACCAATTTAGATTTTATAATATTATTTAAAAGGAAAGTTGATTTAGTAAGGGGGGAGTTGCTTATAGATTTTGCTTTAGATATTTGCGAGCGACTACTACCACGATATACATCGTTTGCGGAAAATCACAATTGGGGCTATCCTGATTTACTTAAAGAGTGCACAGATTTTGCCGTGTCGGTAAAGGAAAGAAGATAAATTATTCAGATATTAAATCTTACCTTGACAAACTAAGTCCAAATATTCCACATATGGATGACTTTGGTGATTTTGATAGCAGCTATGCCCTAAACGCTTCTTGTGCCGTCAGCGGATGCTTGAGTATCTATCAGATCAAAATAAAAGTCATATTTTTAATATCAATATTTATATGACTGATACAGTAGATTCCAAGTTGGGTGAAGCCGATGCAAGTCTAACAAATGAAGAACTGGAGAACCACCGATATTTAATTAGAGAATGGAAGTATCAAAACAAACTATTAGAAACGGCCTGAGATCACATTTTTGGACTGCCTGAAAATTTTGTAAGTTGCACAAGATATTTTAACCCCAACTATTAACGCTCTTACCATGACTGAAGACGCCTACGACGAAAGACCTAAACTCTATAATCAGGCAACAATCGTAATTTTTTCAATTTTACTTTCAACTTTCTTTGGCGGAATCATTTATTCCCAAAATCTTTCGGAGATAGGCAATAGAAAGCTGATAGCACCTGTATTAGTGTTTTGTATAATCTGGAATACAGTTTTTTTTAAATTGGCACATAGATATACTGACAATTTCGTTCTCACATTTATTCTCCCGAACATCATGGGTGGGCTAATGCTCTCAATTTTTTTCTGGAAACATCATTTTGGAGATTTGGACTTTAAGGTTAGGAATGTATGGATTCCACTGGCTATCTTGTTGCTGATATACGGACTTTTCGCGGGACTTCGTCTTTTTGGTAATTGAAATTTTTAGAGATGAGATACTACCAATACCTACTGATTTCGATACTATTCTTATTTTTTCAGAGTTGTATAGAAAAAGATAATTTTCTTGAATATGATTTGGAGACACTAAGAGCAACCATCAAACTTCCTAATACATACGGTTCAGTGAGTAAAGAAAGACTGGATAAAATACTAAACCATAAGGAAGATCAACGGTTTAAAGATGAACTATTAGGTCTAATCCAAAGAAAGGAAAATGTTAAAATGCTGATTGATACCATAAATCCCTATAAGTTTATTCTCATCACAGAAAACGTTTCGTATGTAAAGATAGATACTACTTCGATGTACATTCAAGTTGATGATGAACGAAAAAAATCAAGCTCACGAGTTGACATAAATGATTCCACGTATTTTGTCGGTTCGAGGTTGGACAGCATTGGGAGTTTTAGGTTTATAGAATCCAAACATACCAGGAGGTCTGGAAACAGGTGGCGCACCGGTTATACCTTTATACTTTCAGATAATGCCCATACAAGCGGGATTAGTTTTTTTAGTCCCGAAGATCAGGACGCCAGAAAATATGTTAAGACGATTCTTAAAAATTAGGCAATCTAAAAACCATATAATTCGGATCTATATTTAAGCCAAGCATATTGCTCAAATCATATTTTATGTTATGTCTACTCATTGGTGTGATCCCGCTGAAGATTGGCTCAGCCCCGCAAAACCCCGAATTCCGCCCTGAGCCTTTTACAAACCGAACCAGGCCAGCGCTTCTGTTCGAATTCCAGAGGGGGTAAAACAAAAAAGCTCCACATTTCTGTGAAGCTTTTTGTGATCCCGCTGGGATTCGAACCCAGGACCACTACATTAAAAGTGTAATGCTCTACCAGCTGAGCTACGGAATCATTTCCCTTTGTTTAAGGAGGTGCAAATATAGAGATTATAATCAATCATGCAAATCTTTTTTAAAAATAAATTGATGGCCCGTTTTTGTCTTAAATAAAATTGAAGTCAATGGGCTGATTTTTAAATTTATATCCCTATTCAATCCATTGAGAAATTATTTTACAGGCTTAGGGATGAAGTTTAAAAAAGACTGAAACTGTGCTTTATGCTTATTTTTATCCAGCTTGAAATAAAACGCACCACGTCTGGAACTGGATTTATCCTTTTCCGTTTGCTTAATTAATAAACCACTTGCCGTAATTTTCCTGATGAAGTTTCTGTTATCAATAGGTGCATCATATACCTGCTCGTACAAAGCCTGTAACTGCGGAATAGTGAATTTTTTGGGTAATAGCTCGAATAAAATAGGGTGGAGGGCAGCCTGATAACGGATTTTATCCATTGCCGCCTGCACCATCACATCGTGGTCGAAAATAAGTTCCGGTACCTCCTTAATCTTAAACCATTCAGCGTGGAACTGGTCATTAATCTGCGTACTGTATTTATTAATGTCGATTAAAGCGAAGTAAACCACCGAAACGGTGCGCTCAATAGGATCGCGATCAGGGCGGCCATAGGCATGTAACTGTTCCAGGTAAACATCATGTAAGCCGGTAAGTTCCAGTAAAATCCGCTTGGCGGCACCATCTAAATCTTCGGCTTCGCCAATAAAACCGCCCATTAAACTCCATTGATCTTTGATGGGCTCGATGGCCCTTTTAATCACCAGGAGTTTGAGTTGATCGCCGTCGTATCCAAAGATAATGCAATCTACGGCAACGAGAACCGGTTTTTGATTAATGTATTTTGGCATTTTAAAAGAGCGTATTTAATTGAACATCATTATAATCATTTATAAAGCAAAGCACATTGGCGTAAGCCTCAAATTCTTCTTTGTGGTGGGTAGTGGTAATCACAATGCAGTTCATGCCTGCATTAGCGGCAGATTCTACGCCTTTCGGAGTATCTTCAAAAACCAGGCAATCTGCAGGACTTAGCTGAAGTGCAGATGCGGCTTTTAAAAAAGTTTCAGGGTCTGGTTTGCTGGTTGCAACATCGTCTGCACTCACAATGGCTTCCAGGTAATCACGGATTTTTAATCCATCAACCACAAAATCAATATTAAACGGAATTGCTGCGGAGCCGATGGCCATTTTGATGTTGTTTTTCTTAGCTTTCTTTAAAAATTCTAACAGACCATCAATTAAAGCCAGATGCGGAAAATAGCCTTCCTGATAACGTTTTTCTTTATCAAAAGATAATTTTTTAACTTCCTCATCACTGAATTTCCCTTCTCCAAAAACCCTTGCTAAAACTTCGTGATTTTTGCCGTACATTTCTTTTTTAACGGTCTCAAAATCCAGGTTGGCGCCCAAATCTTCATTCATAACCGAACGCCAGGCCTTGGTATGATATTCCATATCGTTAATCATGGTGCCATTTAAATCAAATAAAAAAGCCTTGGGTTTAAAGTTAAAGGTATGCATATGAGGTACAAAATTAGGTGAATTTTAATGATGCATCAGGCCACGCATCAATATTCTTACAATTATAATTATAATCGTCATGTCAACGATAATATATTTTCTTAATTTAGCCCTAACCAAAATAAATCTCTATGAAAAAAATAATGCTTAGTGCAGTACCTTTAGCAACATTATGTTTAGCTGTTTCCCTGTATTCTTGCAACCCGAAGGCTGATAAAAGCACTGAAGCCACCATGCAGGCAGATTCTCTTAAATATAATACCACCGTTGATGGTAAAGCCGTTACGCTTTATACTTTGAAAAATGGTAATGGGGCTACTGTAACGATAACGAATTACGGCGGAAGAATTGTTTCGCTGCTGGTACCCAATAAAGATGATCAATTGACAGATGTGGTATTAGGCTACGATAGCATTGGCGCTTACCGGAAAAAAGGTGAACCATTTTTTGGCGCTTTAATTGGGCGATATGGAAACAGAATCGGGAAAGGGAAGTTCACTTTAAATGGCAAGCAATATACCTTGCAATTGAATGATGGCCCAAATACATTACATGGTGGAACCGATGGCTTTTACGCTAAAGTTTGGGAAGCTAAGCAGGTAGACGGGAAAAAACTGGAACTTAACTATGTATCTAAAGATGGCGAAGCAGGTTACCCTGGAAAACTTGATGTAAAAGTGGTTTATACCCTAACGGATGATAACGCCCTGCAGATTGATTATACAGCTAAAACGGATCAGGCCACGGTAGTAAATTTAACCAATCATGCTTATTTCAACTTAAACGGAGAAGGAAACAAATCCATTTTAGATCATGAATTAATGATTGCAGCAGACGCCATTACGCCGGTTGATTCGACCTTAATTCCTACTGGAAAATTATTGCCGGTTGCCGGAACTGCTTTCGACTTTACCAAACCGAAAACAATTGGAAAATCTATTGAAGAAAAGGAGGAACAATTGAAATTCGGCAAAGGTTACGACCATAACTTTGCCTTAAATAAACATGATGATAAAACGCCTGTGGCTACTGTTAAAAGTAATTTAACGGGAATAAAAATGGAAGTGTACACATCAGAACCTGGCTTGCAGTTTTACAGTGGAAACTTTTTAACTGGTGCGGATAAGGATGGCAAAGGCGGAAAATCTTATCCCTTCCGTTCGGCCATTTGCCTGGAAACCCAACACTTTCCTGATGCACCCAATCATGCTAATTTTGCAAGCACGGAGCTGAAACCAGGGCAAACCTATAAAACATCAACAACTTATAAGTTTTCGAAATAATTTACAGCCAACCATTGAATGGTAGCTTATTAGGTAAGTTACCATTCAATAAAAGGTGTACATGATAACTTAACGCATATTAATTTATCATGTTGGGCTTGTCGAAATACCGTTAAGAACTTTTTAAAGCTTCCTTGCCATGTTACCAATGACAACGAGGGGTGAAAAATAAAAAAGCTAGACGATTAAGGTCTTGCTTTTTTATTGATGCTATTTGCAAATTTCTTTTTAGCGATTTATGGCGTTAATAACCGCTCCGGAAACTGAGCGATTTTCTCTATGGTTAACTGTTGCATAATCTGGTATAAATGCGTTTTAAACATATTGATGGTATGTTCTCCCCCTTCATTACCCAGCGCGCCGACACCATACATAAAGGGGCGGCCCATAAAATTAAATTCTGAACCAACAGCATGGGCCCTTGCCAAATCCACACCAGAACGGATTCCGCCATCCATCATTATTTTTAACTTTGATTTGTACAGAGGATTGTTCGCCAGCTTGATCAGGGAATGAATAGAAGATTCGCCTGCATCAATCTGTCTTCCGCCATGATTAGAAACAATTACTCCATCAGCACCGATCTGGATCGCTGCCTGCATATCCTCATCTGTAGCAATTCCTTTAAGTACTAAAGGACCTTTCCACAAATCACGGATAGCCGCAACTTTCTCAATATCAACCTTACCCGTAAATGTTTTGTTCATAAATTGTCCCAATTGAGACATATCCAAACCTTTCTCCATGTAAGGTTTCAGCGTAGCAAAAGATGGGATTCCATGTTGCAGCGTTTTAATTCCCCATAAAGGGCGCGCAAATGCCTGTAAAATATTATTAATTGACATTTTAGGAGGGATAGACAAACCACTCTTGATTTCCTTATACCTTAAACCAAATGCAGGCACATCCACCAATACCACCAAAACCGGGCATTCTACTGCCTTTAACCGGTTTAAGATATCATCTCTCAGGCTATTTTCCGTAGGATGATACAATTGAAACCAGGCTTTTCCTTCAGAAACTTTTGCAATCCGTTCAATACTGCTTGTAGATACCGTACTTAAAGTATAAGGTATATCATGTTTGGCTGCTGCTTTTGCCAAAATTTCCGGCGCATTCGGCCACATCAATCCCTGTAAACCAATTGGAGAAATACCGAAAGGCGCACTATATTTGCGTCCGAAGAGTTCAACAGACATGTCGATCTCTCCACCAACCTTTAAGTAGTTAGGCTTCAGGTAAATATTGTCGAAGTCGTTATCGTTTCGTGCTAAATTAAGTCCTTCATTACAACCGCCCTCCAGGTAATCAAAAGCGAATTTAGGGATTCGGCTCTTTGCTTTTTTTCTTAAATCACTTATAGAAGGATATTGAGGATTGTAGGGAAATGTAATCTTTTTACTCATATTTATTTATTGTCTTGGTCAGATGACACCTTTAAAAAGCGAAAACTAATCTTTTAAATTATATTTTCCATCCTGTTCTATCTGCTATACTTAATTTTTTAGCTACAATTTGGCTGATTATGCACCCGCTTATTGTAGACCGGGGCTGGATGGTTTCGAATTGTTACAGTTTATAAAACCGCTTTGCGTTATCGGCAAAGAACAGCTTCCGTTCAGCAGCACTAAACCTTTCTGCATATTTACTCACCAGATTAAACCAATCCTGATAAGGCCTGCTGATCAAAACCACAGGCCAGTCGCTGCCATACATTACCCGATCTGTACCAAACTGTTCGAATACCACATCAAAACAGTTGAAAAGTTCAGTTTCCTTCCAGTTTTCCCAATCCGCTTCGGCCAATAATCCAGATACCTTGCAGGATACATTTGGGTTTTGTGCAAGCCGTTTGATGTTCTGTGTCCAGGTTTCTAACTCCTGACTTTTTACATCTGGTTTACCACAATGATCAAGAACAAAAGGCTGATCCGGAACCTGATCAACCATTTTGATGATACTTTCCAACTGGTTATGGTAACACAATAAATCGTAAGTATAATCGAATTTTTTTAGTTGTTTGATGCCATTAATGAACGCCGGATCCAGAATAAATGCTGCGCTTTCTGCCTGAAGTACATGGCGCCAGCCCTTAATTTTTTTGAAGTTATTCCAATAAGTGAGGCGCGCGGTAAGATCAGCGCTTTTAAGATCAATCCAGCCCACAATTCCTTTGATTAGTTCATTTTGATCTGCCAGGGTAAGCAAAAATTCATTTTCCTGTTCCGATTGATTGGCCTGAACGGCAATACAGCCGCAGATTTGCAGATCATTGAAGGTACGGGTAAGATTTTTTGGTGTAAAATCGTGACGGATTATACTCATATCTTCCGTAATCCAGCTGTCTCTAACCGGATCAAAATTCCAAAAGTGAACGTGGGTGTCTATCATCATTGAGCGTTATAATTTAAATATCTGATCCATTAAAAGCCACTTCTCCCCAGGTTTGGCCTGTGGCAAAGCCTGCTGGTATTTCCACATCAGGGTTTCCCATTCCTGTACTTTATGGTTTGCCAGGTCCGCTGCAGATTTATCTTCGAAAGAAAACGCATCATTCACTTCCATAATCATGAAGAGCCGATTACCGAGAAGATAGATTTCGAGGTCTTCTACACCTGCAGACTGGATGCTTTCCTTAATTTCCGGCCAGATATCAAGGTGATACTGCTTATATTCGCTAATCAGTTTTTCATCATCTATCAAATCGAGTGTTAAGCAGTATCTTCTCATATTATGCTTCTTTGTAAGCTTTAACGATCTGTTTACTGGTTCCTAAATTGTCAATTCCTAATTCAACTACATCACCTTCTTTTAGGTACCATGGCTCAGGTTTCTGACCTAATCCTACACCCGCTGGTGTTCCGGTAGAAATAACATCACCTGGCAAAAGCGTCATAAACTGACTGATGTAAGAAACCATGAAAGGCACATTGAAAATCAAATTCGAAGTGCTGCCATCCTGTAAAGTTTTGCCGTTTACCGTTAACCACAGGCGAAGGTTGTGTACATCTGCAATTTCATCAGGCGTGGCGATGAATGGACCGATTGGCGCAAATGTATCGCAGCTTTTGCCTTTTACCCATTGTCCGTTGCGCTCCAGCTGAAACTCGCGTTCGCTATAATCGTTATGCAATACATAGCCTGCAATATGATCCAGCGCATTTTCTTCGGAAACGTAGCTGGCCTTTTTGCCAATCACGATGCCTAGTTCAACTTCCCAGTCCGTTTTTTTACTGTTTTTTGGAATCAACAGATCATCATTCGGACCAACAATAGCCGATGTCGCTTTGAAGAATAAAATTGGTTCAGTTGGGATAGCTGCATTGGTTTCTGCCGCATGGTCTTTGTAATTTAAACCCACGCAAATAATTTTAGACGGGCGTGCCAGGGCAGCACCTAAACGAACGCTTTTATCCACTTCCGGTAAATCTGCCGATTCGATGTCTTTCTTTAGTTTTTCCAAACCATCGCCACCGAAAAATTCTTCATTGTAATCGCTTACCAATGCCGAAACATCAAAATAATTATCGTTAATAATTACACCTGGTTTTTCTGCCCCTGGCTCGCCGAATCTGATTAATTTCATCTTAACTTAATATATTAGATTTTAAATTCTGTTAGTTGTTCAAAGTGGTAAAGCCACCATCAATAGGATAATCGCAGCCAGTAATGAAAGACGCTTCATCGCTACACAAATATAAGGCTAGTGCGCCAACCTCTTCTGGTTTAGCCATTCTGCCGATCGGCTGCGTTTTAGAGAGTTTCTCAAACATTTCCTCGATATTATCAGGATAGTTTTTCTGTAGAAACCCATCTACAAACGGCGTATGTACACGGGCCGGTGAAATGGAATTACACCTGATGTTTTCTCCGATGTAGTCTTTCGCAACGCTCATGGTCATCGCTTTTACAGCACCCTTCGCCGTACTATAAGCGAAACGATCTGGTAAACCAATTAAAGACGCAATAGAAGCCATATTAATAATCACACCGCCGCCGGCTGCCCGAAGTTGAGGAATTGCGGCGTATAAGCAGTTGTAAACCCCTTTAACATTTACGTTCATTACGCGGTCGAAATCTGATTCTTCAGTAGTATCGGCTTTGCCAATATGTGCAATACCGGCATTGTTAACCAGAATCTGAATTGACCCAATCTGACTAAAAATTTCTTTCACATTCTGATGGTTAGCTACATCGCAGGCGTAACTAAAAGCCTTGCCGCCACTGCTGTTGATTTCTGTAAGTGTAGATTCAGCTTGCTCAATGCCAAGCTCCAGAATATGGACTTCGGCACCTTGCCTGGCCAGAATCGTTGCAATTGCTTTTCCAATGCCGCTTCCCCCGCCAGTTACTACTGCTCTTTTATTCGTTAATGAAAACATGTTTTTGGTTTAAATTGATGATTGATTCGATAACCGAAATATAGAAATTAAAAATCATGGCACTATTAACATAACGTTCAATTTTCACCTTTTTGATAAATGGGATAATAACATTCAGTGCCATTAAATAATATTGATTAGATTATGGTTACAAATAAAATAAATAATGTTGATTAAACATTTTATCTTCTAATCTAAATCTTCAGAAATATCATCACCCTGCTATTTTAGGTATTTAAGCGGGTTTACCTTGCGGAAATTTTACAAAACGCAAAACCTATATTCCTTATATTTGAATAATATTTTTATATTTAAATAAATATTTTAACCAAATAGCCACTGTAAATCTCGAAAGAGACTAATGGTGATAGAGCCAGTTTAAATGAGAAAATCTACATTCCCGGTTTTTTGTACCTTATTGTTTTTGATCGGTTTCATCTTTTCAGCAGCTGCCCAACAACAACAAAAAATCATTATTTCATCAAATAGCAGCGAAAGAATTAAGTTTGGAGCCGAACGCCTTGCTCAGGCACTGAAAAAAAACGGCTATACTGCCAGGATTCAGAATCAGCAAAAATTATCAGTAGGGAAGAATGCCATTGTTGTAGGTTTGGCCAGCGACAAAGCTTTTGCGCAGTTACCAAAATCATCGAAGGATAAAGCCATTGGTGCCGGAAAAGAAGGTTTCTCTATCACAGCAGGGAAAGACAATGTGCTTTATGTTTTAGGAGCCGATGCATCCGGTACCTTGTATGCCTGCATGGAACTGATCGATCAGATCAACGCACAAAAAAAACTCCCTGCCCTGATCGAACTTACTGATCGGCCGGAAATGGTGCTGCGTGGAACTTGTATTGGGTTACAGAAGCCTGATTACCTGCCTGGCCATGATGTTTATGAATATCCGTACACACCTGAAACTTTTCCGTGGTTATATGATAAGGCGTTGTGGATCAGATATCTGGATATGATGGTAGAGAACCGTTACAACTCACTTTATCTATGGAACGGCCACCCGTTTTCTTCGTTAATCCGCTTAAAAGATTACCCTTATGCCGTTGAGGTTGATGAGGCTACATTAAAAAAGAACGAAGAAATCTTCCAGTTTTTAACTCACGAAGCGGATAAAAGAGGCATTTGGATAATTCAGATGTTTTATAATATTATCATTCCGAAGCCTTTTGCAGATAAGCATGGCTTAAAAACGCAAGACCGGAACCGACCGATTGTGCCATTGATAGCCGATTATACGCGCAAATCCATCGCCGCTTTTGTGGAGAAGTATCCTAACGTAGGCTTGATGGTGGCGCTGGGCGAAGCCATGGAAGGCGTGGGGCAGGATGATATCGACTGGTTTACCAAGACTATTATTCCCGGCGTAAAAGATGGTTTGAAAGCGGCCAACATACAGGGTGAACCGCCAATTGTGCTACGTGCGCATGATACGGATGCACCAGCGGTAATGAAAGCTGCGCTGCCGTTATACAAAAATCTTTATACGGAAAACAAGTTTAACGGAGAGGCTTTAACGACTTACGAGCCGAGAGGCGCCTGGGCAGAACTGAACCGGAAACTGGCAGCCATTGGAACAGTTAATATCTCAAACGTCCATATATTAGCAAACCTGGAACCTTTTCGCTATGGTTCTGCTGATTTTATTCAAAAATCAGTTCAGGCAATGAATAAGATTTATGGCGCAAAAGGTTTGCATTTATATCCGCAGGCCAGCTATTGGGACTGGCCGTACACTGCTGATGATGTGAAAGGCAGGGATTTACAGATAGACCGCGACTGGATCTGGTATAAAGAATGGGCAAGGTATTCCTGGAACTCCCGGCGAGATAGAACGCAAGAGGTAAACTACTGGGGAGCGGAACTGGCTAAGAAATATGGTTCAAATCTCGCAGGAGGTAAAGCGATTTTAAATGCTTACGAAGAATCTGGAGAAATTTCGCCCAAGTTATTACGCAGATATGGAATTACGGACGGGAACAGACAAACCTTAACATTAGGGATGTTGATGACGCAGTTAATTAATCCTTTCCGTTACGGTTTATTTACGCTGATGTATGAATCTGAAGCCCCAGAAGGGGAAATGATTATCGAATATGCTGAAAAAGAATGGAAGAAGCAGGGACACATAGGGGAAACCCCGGTTCAAATTGCAAAAGAAGTGGTAGAACACGGGAAAAAAGCGCTGGTTTCGATCAATGAAGCCGCACCTTCGGTTACTCAGAATACTGCCGAATTTGCCCGCCTGAAAAATGATATGTACTGCTACGATGAGATGGCTAATTTCTATTCAGAAAAAGTGAAGTCGGCCCTTTGGGTGTTAAGATATAAATATTCGAATGATGTAACCAATCTGGAAAAGGCACTTCCATTTTTACAGAAAAGCGTAGATCATTACGCAAAACTGGTTAAACTTACTGATCATCGCTACTTATATGCTAACAGCATGCAAACCAAGCAACGTAAAATCCCGATGCGTGGCATAGATAAAACATTCATCCATTGGAAAGAAATGTTACCCGTTTTTACCAAAGAATTAAACCATTTCAAAAAAAGTATAGATTCCCTGAAGGCGGAGAAAGGCCATGCAGCGGCGAAAATTATTTCCTATAAACCAGCAATAGTTGAGGTGTTAAATCAAAAAGAAAGCTACATTATCAATAAAAATATAGCTGTTTTTAGCGATACAGCCGTTGTAATCAAAGAGGTTGCAGAACAATTGGTGGGCTTAAAAGGGATTAAATTTATTAAGAAAAACCAGATTAAAGCCGGAACAGAAATCAAATTCAGTACAAAATCACCGGTGAAACTTTTGGTCGCCTTTTTCAATCAGAAAGATCCAAAGTTTTTGGCGCCACCACAACTGGAAACGGATGCAAGCGCAAATAACTATGGTCAGTCTGAAATTAAGATTTCCAATGCAATAGTGTTAAATGGATACGCTCCGGCCAATGTTCATGCCTATTCTTTTCCTGCCGGGACCCATGCCTTAAATTTGGGCAAAGGCGAGTGTTTAGTTTTAGGTTTTATTGATGATAAACAGGAATTACGAATATTTAATGCCGGTTTAGATGGCAGAGGAAAAGATATAGATTGGTTATTCGAATGATAAAAAAAAGAACCTTAATTGCTGCAATTAGCCTGTCTATTGCATCGTTAACTGGCTTTGCCCAACAGGAAACTGGTACAGCCAAATTGAAGAAGTATGTGGAATATTTCAATTCTATAGATACTGAAGCTGTTAAAAATTACATTCCAAATGCCCAGGCTTTCGAGTTTCTGGCAGATCAGGCACCATTATTTGAGTGCCCGGATACCGTTCTGGAACAAAATTATTATTACCGTTTGTGGACTTTCAGGAAACACCTGGTAAAGAGCCCGGAAGGTTTTATTTTTACTGAATTTATAGAGCCCGTAAAACATGCCGGGAAATATAATTCCATCAGCTGCGCTTTAGGGCACCATATTTATGAAGGCCGCTGGTTTAAAGACAATAGTTACCTGAAGGATTACATTAAATTCTGGCTTTACAAAGCCGATGCTGGCCAAAGCAAACAGCGTTTTCACCAGTTTAGCAGCTGGATTGATGATGCGGTTTATCAGAACTTTCTGGTTCAACCGGATCAGGCATTTTTAAAAGAGATTCTCCCCGCACTGGATGCAGATTTTACAAAATGGGAAACCGAGCGGCAACGAAAAGACGGTTTGTTCTGGCAACATGACGTTAAAGACGGGATGGAAGAATCGGTCAGTGGTTCGAGAAAAGACCAAAACCAGCGGCCAACCATTAATAGCTATATGTATGGAAATGCAATAGCGTTAAATAAAATGGCGCGCTTACTTGGCGATCAAACCCTTGCCGCTAAATACCAGGCAAAAGCAGCGGTGTTGAAGAAACTGGTTCAGGATAGTTTATGGAATGCAAAGTCGATGTTTTTCGAAACCAGGAAGGCTAAAGGCGGCCTGGCAAATGTTAGAGAGGCAATCGGGTTTACCCCCTGGGATTTTAATCTGCCCGATGACAATGCTACTTATGCGAAAGCCTGGGATCAGTTATTGGATACTGCCGGATTTAAAGCGCCATGGGGTTTAACTACGGCAGAAAGAAGGGAGCCAACTTTTAGAACCCGTGGTTCCGGACATAGTTGTGAATGGGACGGGGCACTCTGGCCTTTCGCCAGCTCACAAACTTTGAAAGGGCTATCAAATTTATTAACCAATTATAAAAAGCATGGTAAAATGAACGCCGGGGTTTTTTATCAGGAATTGCATCAGTACGCGGCATCGCATGTGAAAAACGGGAAACCCTATATTGGCGAATACCAGGATGAAAAAACAGGCGAGTGGCTGAAAGGGGATAATCCGAGAAGTAGTTTCTACAATCACTCTACATTCTGCGATCTGATTATTAATGATCTGATTGGAATCAAGCCTCGTCAGGATAATATTTTGGAGGTTTATCCATTAATTCCGAAGAACAAATGGGATTGGTTTAGACTTGAAAATGTAACGTATCACAACCAGACGGTTACACTGATCTGGGATAAAACAGGTAAAAAATATAATAGTGGAAAAGGATTTTTGGTTTTGGTGAACGGTAAGCAGATTCACCAATCTAAAACTTTGAAGCATATTGAGGTTCTGATAGAAAATTAAGCTAAGCCATAGTGGTAATGAACCAGTCACATTATTTTACCTGGCCGGTGGGATACTGATCAGGAGGAAGTATTATAAAAAGATAACGAATGAAAAACTTAATCAAAACCATAATTTTTGGATGTGCAATCTTGTGCTGTCTCAGCGTAAACGCGCAACAGTATTATAATGTTTTAAAATATGGTGCGAAAAACGACAGTAGCAAACTGGCCACTCAAGCCATCAAAAAAGCGATTGATGCAGCCGTAAAAAATGGAGGTGGCACCGTCTATTTCCCGGCAGGAAAATACCTTACCGGCGCCATTCATTTGAAAAGTAACATTACGATCTTTATTGATGCCGGCGCAGAACTTCATTTTAGCGATAACTTCGACGACTATCTTCCTATGGTTAAAAGCCGTTATGAAGGCGTTGATGTAACCTCGTTCTCACCACTTTTTTATGCCTACAAGGCAGAAAATATTTCAATCATCGGAAGAGGGGTAATTGACGGACATGGCAAAAAATGGTGGGATTTTGTAGAAGGATACAAAGAAGGGCAACCGCGCTCCAGGTGGCAAAATACGTTTGATGAGCTGAATAAAGACATCATCTTACCCGATGATCCGAAACAAATGAAACGCGGCTTCCTTCGTCCGCCGTTTATCCAGCCCATGTTTTGCAAAAATGTCTTGATTGATGGCATCACCATTCGTAATTCTCCATTCTGGACGGTTAATCCAGAGTTTTGTGAAAATGTAAAAGTACATGCGGTGACCATTAATAACCCACATTCTCCAAATACCGACGGGATTAATCCTGAATCGTGTAAAAACGTTCATATTTCCGATTGCCACATCAGCGTTGGCGACGACTGTATCACCATAAAATCCGGCAAAGACGAACCTGGAAGAAAGATGGCTGTTCCCGCAGAGAATTATGTAATCACCAATTGTACCATGTTGTCTGGTCATGGAGGCGTGGTTATCGGCAGCGAAATGTCTGGTGATGTGCGCAAAATTACCATTTCCAATTGCGTATTTGATGGGACTGATCGTGGCATCCGCATTAAAACAGCAAGAGGCAGAGGCGGAATAGTAGAAGAGATCCGCGTCAGTAATATCATCATGAAAAATATTAAACAACAAGCCATTGTTTTAGATATGCAGTATGCAAAAACCAATGCAGAGCCGGTTTCTGATCGAACGCCGAGGTTCAGAAATATCCATTTCAGTAACATTACCGGCCAGGTGAATCAGGCAGCTTACCTCAACGGACTGGATGAAATGCCTATCGGGAATATTACTTTCAATGATATTAATATGGACGCCAAAACGGGTTTTAACATCAATAATGCTGATAAAATTGAATTTCATAACGTTCAGGTGAATACCGAGATCGGACCGTCACTGATCGCTTCTAAAGTAAATCACCTCGTTATTGATGGTTTAAAAAGCTATCAGCCACATGCCGACGCGGCAGTAGTGGATCTAAGAAATGTAACGGAAGGATTTTTGTACAATGCCTTTCCAATAAAAGGAACCGGCACTTATTTAAAGCTGAGCGGTGTAGAAACTAAAAACATTACTTTAGGAAATAATAATTTCAAAAATGTGAAGTCAGCGGTTAAGAAAGGACCGGAAGTCTCAGAACCGATCAATATCATCTCTGGCGATAAAGGTCAGTAATTGCTTAATTATGAAGGTGCCAAAAAAAACTCCGCTACTGCTTTTTACCTTATTCCTTTTTTCATCCATCGTGCTCACCGCGCAGGAGGAGAACCAAAGCCTGTGGTATAAAAAACCAGCAGCGAAATGGACAGATGCGCTGCCAATTGGTAATGGGCGTTTAGGTGCAATGATTTTCGGGGGCGTAGAAAACGACCACCTTCAGTTCAATGAAGAAACGTTATGGACCGGAAAACCCCGGGATTACAATCGAAAAGGTGCATCGAAATATTTACCAGAAATCAGAAAGCTGCTTTCAGAAGGTAAACAAAAGGAAGCAGAAGACTTGGCGCAGGCACAGTTTATGGGCGTTCAGAGCGAAGCAGGAGATCGCGTGGCGTGGATTAAGGATATTCAGGCTGGAAAAGGGATCTCCGGTAATCCAGCTTCGATTAATTATGATGATAAACTTTGGAAAACCTTAAAAGTTCCGTCGTACGATGGATGGGAAAAAGTTGGGCTGGAGAATCTTGACGGTGCCATTTGGTTTAGAACAACGATCGACGTGCCTGAAGATTGGGTTGGAAAAGATCTGATCTTAGACCTGAATAAAATTTTCGATCAGGATTTCACCTATGTTAATGGAAGTTTGGTAGGTCATACTGAAGGCACAGCCGCGAGAAAATATACGATCCCGGCAAAGGTGATCAAGGCTGGTAAAAATACAATCGCTGTTCAGGTGCTTAATTTTTACGATCGTGGAGGTATTGGCGGGTATAAAGATGTAACCAAAAAAATCGGCATTTATCCTGTTGGCTCCAATGTAGATAAGGGTATTTCTCTTGTTAAAGAATGGAAGTATAAGATTCAGGATGATGTGCCTCCGGCAGCGCCACAATATCAGGCAAGCTATCAGCCTTTTGGCGATGTAAACCTCAAATTCAACCATGGCAAATCGCCCGTTTCAAATTACAGGAGATCACTCGATTTAAAAACAGCAATTGCAAAGACCTCCTACACCGTAAACGGCATCGACTTCCACCGAGCGTATTTCGCCAGCCAGCCTCATCAGTCAATAGTGATTCATTTAACTGCCAGTAAAAAAGCGTCAATAACGCTAACTGCTTCACTTGCCAGTGTTCACCAGAATTCTTCGGTTAAGGTTGTTGATAAAAATACGATAAAACTTTCTGTACAAGTAAAAGACGGTGCCTTACGAGGTGAAGCGCAGCTGACTGCTGTAGTTAAAAATGGTGCGGTAAAGCTGGTCAACGGTCAGCTGAATATTCAAAAAGCAGATGAGGTAACGCTTTACCTCACTGGCGGAACGAACTTTATCGATGCGAACGATGTTTCCGGCGATCCGGCAACTGCTATCACAAAAGCATTAAATGCACTAAAAGGAAAATCCTATCCGCAGATTGAGCAGGAGCATATCCAGGAATATCAGCAATACTACAATACCTTTACAGCAGATTTCGGTCAGTCGGAGAGTGAAAAACTGCCAACCGATGAACGCCTGCAACAGTTTGCTACGGCCAACGACCCGGGTTTTGCTGCCCTTTACATGCAGTATGGCCGCTATTTGTTAATTTCCAGCTCCCGCCGAGGTACCCAACCTGCCAATTTGCAGGGAATCTGGAATAATCTACTCGCACCATCCTGGGGAAGTAAATACACCACAAACATTAACCTGGAAATGAATTACTGGCCCACAGAAATTTTGAATCTGTCTGCTTTGAATGATCCATTGTTCCAAAAAATAAAAGGCCTTGCGAAAGCTGGCGCAGTAACCGCTAAAGAATATTACAATGCCAACGGCTGGGTTTTGCACCACAATACCGATCTATGGAATGGCACCTCGCCAATCAATGCCTCCAATCATGGGATCTGGGTTACCGGCGGAGGCTGGTTAAGTCAGCATTTGTGGGAGCATTATCTGTTTACACAAGATCAGCGCTTTCTGAAAAATGAAGCTTATCCGTTGATGAAACAGGCCGCAATGTTTTTTGAAGATTTCCTGGTAAAAGATGCGAAAACCGGTTGGTTAATCAGTACGCCATCCAATTCGCCAGAAAATGGGGGCATGGTGGCCGGACCAACAATGGATCACCAGATTATCCGTTCGCTCTTTAAAAATTGTTTAGCGGCAGCAAATGTTTTAAACGTAGATGAATCTTTTAGAAATTCACTTGAGGCAAAAATCGGGCAAATTGCGCCCAATCAGATTGGTAAGTACGGACAACTCCAGGAGTGGCTGGAAGATAAAGACGATACCACCAACAAACACCGCCATGTATCGCATCTTTGGGGCGTTTATCCCGGAAACGATATCAGTTGGGTTCAGGATGTGAAGCTGATGAATGCCGCAAAACAATCGCTTTTATACCGGGGAGATGAGGCAACGGGTTGGAGCCTTGCATGGAAAATTAACTTCTGGGCAAGGTTTAAAGATGGTGATCATGCCATGAAACTAATTAAGATGTTAATGAAGCCTGCCGGTACCGGATCAGGATCTTATGTGAACTTATTTGATGCGCATCCACCGTTCCAGATCGACGGAAATTTTGGCGGAGCGGCAGGGATTGCTGAATTGATTGTGCAAAGTCATCAGGGATTTATCGATATTTTGCCAGCACTTCCAACGGCTATTCCTAATGGGAACATGAAGGGTTTAAAAGCCCGCGGTGGTTTTGAGATAAATTTAAGCTGGACCGGCGGAAAGCTGAATATGCTTAATGTGAAATCATTGGTTGGGGGAAAATGCCGGGTAAAATATCAGCAGAAGGAAATCGAAATAGATACCAAAGCTGGAGAAAGTTATACATGGAACGAAGATTTGAAATGATATTTAAGTTGTTATTACTAGGCAAGAAGTACCTCGAAATGGCTAACCTTGGCAAACCACTATGAAGCATACAAAAACATTACTCATTATTCTTTTTCTATTCCTGATATCAAATACTTACGGCCAAAGTAATCGAAAGGAAGTTTTATTGAATGCCAATTGGGAAACTATCGCAGATGAAAGAAATATTAACGCACATGATGGTTTTCAGTCTGAAAAATACAGCACGGTTAAATGGAAAAAGGTAAATGTTCCGCATAACTGGGATCAATATGAAGGTTATCAGCGGAAACTTCACGGCAACAAACATGGTTATGCCTGGTATAGAAAAAGTTTTAAGACAAATGATGTAAAATCCGGAAAGCGGTTTTTTCTGTATTTCGAAGGAGTTGGTTCTTATGCTACCGTTTGGCTGAACGGCAAGCAGGTGGGTTATCATCCAGGGGGAAGAACCACATTCACCTTAGATGTTACTGATGTAATTAAGTTGCAAAACCAGGATAATTTACTCGCGGTAAGGGCAGATCATCCGGCAAATATTCAGGATTTACCCTGGGTAGATGGTGGTTGTTCAACCGAGCGTGGCTTTTCTGAAGGTTCGCAGCCAATGGGAATTTTCAGACCTGTTCATCTGATGGTAACGAACGAAACCAGGATAGAGCCGTTTGGCGTTCACATCTGGAATGATAATAAGATTTCAGAAAAATCAGCTGTTTTAAACTTTACTACAACCGTTAAAAATTATGCGACTAAAAGCAAATCAATCACTATTAATAATCAACTGCTTGATGCTGAAGGGAAGGTCGTAAAAGCGCTGCAACAAAAGATCAATCTTCCGGCAGGAAAAACGATGAATGTTAGCCAAAAAACCGATGAGTTGCGCAATCCGAAATTATGGTCTTTGGAGAACCCTTATTTATACGAGGTCAAAACATCGATTTTGGAAAACGGAAAAGTAATAGATGAGGTAAAAACACCGTATGGTATCCGTTGGATTAGCTGGCCGATTGGCGAACAGGCGAATCAAAAAGTGTTTCTGTTGAATGGAAAGCCAGTTTTTATAAACGGTATTGCAGAGTATGAACACCTTATTGGGCAGAGCCACGCCTTTACCAATGAACAGATTTCTTCACGCGTGAGGCAGATTAAAGCAGCAGGTTTTAATGCCTTTCGTGATGCTCATCAGCCGCATAACTTATTGTATTCTGATTATTGGGATCAGGAGGGGATTTTATGCTGGACGCAGATGGCGGCCCATATCTGGTACGATACACCAGCATTTCGCGAGAATTTTAAAAGGCTTTTAACCGATTGGGTAAAGGAGCGGAGGAACAGTCCGGCGGTAGTTTTATGGGGACTGGAAAACGAAAGTACCCTGCCTGAAGATTTCGCAAAAGAATGTACTGAACTGATTCGGAAACTCGACCCAACGGCTTCTTCACAACGTAAAGTAACCACCTGTAATGGTGGAAAAGGGACGGACTGGGATGTGCCACAGAACTGGACGGGCACCTATGGCGGCGATCCCCAGACTTACGGAGCAGATTTACAAAGGCAGGTTTTAGTGGGGGAGTACGGTGCCTGGCGAACCATCGATTTACATCAGTCGGATGAGAATGGCAAAGGTTATACCGAAAATAAGATGACTGATTTAATGGAGACTAAGGTGCGTTTGGCAGAGACCATTAAAGATAAAACAGCTGGTCACTTTTTTTGGCTCTATAGCTCACATGATAATCCGGGTAGGGTGCAGGGTGGCGAAGGCCTGCGTGATCTGGATCGAATTGGTCCGGTGAATTATAAAGGGATGTTTACGCCCTGGGAAGAACCCACAGATGTTTTTTATATGTTCAGGGCCAATTATGCACCGAAACAAACGGAGCCAATGGTTTATATTGTTTCGCACACCTGGCCAAACCGCTGGAGTAAACCGGGTGTAAAAGACAGTATTGTAGTGTATTCAAACTGCGATGAAGTGGAGCTTTTTAATGATGTAGATGGCGAATCTTTAGGGAAGCAGAAACGTGGAGCTATCGGAACTCATTTTCAATGGAATAAGCCGACTATTAAATATAATGTACTTTATGCGGTCGGGTATGTGAATGGAAAAGCGGTTGCAACAGATCAGATTGTATTAAATAGCCTGCCCAAATCGCCAAACTTCAAGGGGCTAACCACGAATGAAGCAGAGGTGCTGAAACCTGAAAAGAACTATCAATATCTCTATCGCTTAAATTGCGGAGGGCCGGAATATACAGATCATTTGGGGAATAAATGGCTGGCAGATCAGCAGCTTGGTATTGATCAAAAGCATTATGGTTCTACCTCCTGGACAGCTGCTTTTCCCGGTGTTCCTGCTTTTTTCGCCAGCCAGCGAAGAACGTTTTCCCCTATAAAAGGTACGCAAGACTGGAAGCTTTTTCAAACATTCAGGTATGGGAGAGATCAGCTCAAGTTCAGCTTTCCCATACCAAAGGATGGCGAATATCTGGTTGAAATGTATTTTATTGAACCCTGGCTGGGCATAGGCGGTGGAATGGATGCGAAAAAGATGCGGTTGTTTGACGTTGCCGTTAACGATCAAATCGTATTGAAAGATGTGAACATCTGGGCATCTGCGGGCACTAACAGTGCTTTGAAAAAAACAGTGAAAGTGAAGGCTAAAGCCGGGCAACTGGTAGTTTCTTTCCCAAATATTAAGGTCGGCCAGGCGGTTATCTCGGCGATCGCTATTGCTTCTTTAGATCAAAAAATAAAGGGGGATACCCAAAGCAATTCGGTTTTTACACTTACGGATCAGTCCCATTTCAAGGCAAACAGCTGGATGGATATTGGCGACCGGCAGTTTTTCGATAAGGAAAAGGAATTTACGCTGCTTCCACCGAATTTGTACGGCGCAGAATGGATTCAAAGATTGGCTGGCGAAGGCAAACAGGAATTGGACTTTAATGTCAGCGCAACGGCAGACGTGTTCGTTGCTTTCAATCAGCAATCCAAAATCCCCGATGGATATGAAGACACTAAAACTAAAATTGAAAACAGCGATAGCGAACAATTCAAGGTTTATCGGAAAAGATTTGAAAAAGGAAATCATGTCTTGTTAACTGGTGATTTTGTTACTGTTGCGGTTGTACCGCCGAGTGATTTAGCACCTGCGTACGATTTAAAGACAGTGGCTACTTACAAAGCAACGGAGGCTACGCTAAGAGGTCAGAGTATCGTAAAAGCCGATTTGATGGGAAAGCCAAGAGTAACCTTCACAGAAGCGAAAGGCGGAATTCTAGAATGGAACATGGGCGTTGGTGTTGCTGATACCTATTCCTTAACCATTAAATACCACAATCCTTTTAAGCAGATTTTAAGCGCTAAAATGGAGTTTTTATCTGCTGACGGCACATTGATGAAGACAGAATCGTTAGAATTTGCCCCAACAAAAGAGGGGAAATGGAACTATCTGAATACCAATACCGGCAGCATGATTAATGCCGGAAGCTATAAAGTTCGCTTGATTGCAATTGATGCCAGGCAACTGAGTATTGATGGGTTGGACGTGCAGTAGGTATTGTGGTTAGGGTGGGTTATTGAGGGGTAGGATAGGTTAGAGGGTTAGTGTAGGTTAGGGGTTTAGAAATAAGTGGGTTACAAGTTGCAGGTTACGAGGTTAAGAAGATAAGAGTCTGTATATTTAACCTCCCAGACTTTTATCAGTTACGAGTTACAAGTTATGGGTTACGGGGATTAAATTTCATGAATAGTTTATGCTCCCAGACTTGTAACCTTTAACAGGTAACTTTTAACTCAAACCTACGGCTCCCAGACGTTTTATCAGTTATGATTTGCAGGTTATGAGTTACGGGTTTAGATTTTGTGAATATTTTAAGCTACCTTTTATAAGTTACGTGTTACAAGTTGTGGGTTACGGGGTTAAGAAGATAAGAGTCCTTATATATAACCAGACTTTTAACCTTTAACATGCAACTTTTAACATATGGTTGCGAGTTATAGGGTAGATTCCTTGAATATTTTAACCTCCCAGACTTTTAACCTTTAACAGGTAACTATTAACTCAAGCCTACACGTCCAGACGTTTTATCAGTTGCGAGTTACAGGTTGTGGGTTACGGGGTTAAGAAAATAAGAGTCCGTATATTTAACCTCCCAGACTTTTATCAGTTACGAGTTACAAGTTATGGGTTACGGGGATTAAATTTCATGAATAATTTATGCTCCCAGACTTGTAACCTTTAACAGGTAACCTTTAACCTTTAACTTTCAACATGCAACTTTTAACACACAACCTATAATCCTAAAAAAAGGCAAGATACTATAACATATAGCCAAAATCTTATATTAATGTTGATATTTAGTCATGCATATTTGTTTTAACCAAATTAATAAACGAGCCAATAAGTAATGAAAGGTCTACCAATTTTCGATCTGGCCATTATTGTCATATACCTTATTGGAATGATATTAGTTGGGGTTTATTTTTCGCGAAAAAATAAAAATTCCGAGCAGTTTACGAAGGCCTCGGGCCTGATTCCCGGATGGGCAATAGGTTTATCAATTTATGCAACATTTTTAAGTAGCAATACATTCTTAGGGGTGCCCGGCAAGGCGTTTGGAAGCAACTGGAATGCATTTGTTTTTAGTATTTCAATGCCCTTAGCCGCCTGGATTGCCTCCAAATACTTTGTGCCTTTTTATAGAAATACCGGTGAGATTTCCGCCTATACACATCTTGAAAATCGCTTTGGTGCGTGGGCCAGGGTTTACGCGGTTATCTGTTTTTTACTTACACAGCTGGCCAGAATGGGATCTATTTTCTTTGGAATTGCCTTAAGCCTGCAGGCTTTAACCGGCTATTCGATGCAGATGATTATGGTGGTAATGGGGATCTGTATCATTATTTACACCGTATTAGGCGGTATTGAGGCCGTAATATGGACGGAAGTGGTGCAAGCCGTAGTGAAGACCTTTGGCGCATTATTAATCCTGTATCTCATCATTAGTAATATGGACGGCGGCGTGTCTAAAATCATTGAGATTGGAAAATCTGCGGATAAGTTTAGTTTGGGCAGCTTCAAGCCGGATTTCGTCAGTTCCTCATTTTGGGTGGTGTTGTTGTACGGTTTTTTTATCAACCTGAATAACTTTGGGATGGATCAGAACTATATTCAGCGCTATCACACGGCATCATCCAGTAAGGCGGCTTCAAACTCAATCTGGTTATGCGTTTGGTTGTATATCCCCGCATCGTTGCTATTCTTTATTATAGGATCTTGCCTGTTTGCGTACTACGAAGTTAATCCGGATTTAATAGCCTCGATCAAACATCAGGTAGCGGTAGAAAGATTGCCCTTAAATGCATCATCGGCAGCGATCTTAAAAGTTCAGAATGCTTTGCAGCCATCGGATTACGGAGATAAAATCATGCCGCATTTTATGGTCACTAAAATCCCGGTAGGCTTAGTGGGATTGATTGTCTCAGCAATTTTATCAGCAGCCATGAGTACCATCAGCTCAGGAATGAATGCTTCGGCAACCGTGTTCTCGATCGATATTTACAAACGATATTTAAAGCCTGATGTTACGGAAAAACAAAACCTGTCACTATTGCATGGAACGACCGTAGGGTTTGGTTTGTTAGGGATGATTGCGGGCATTGCCATGATTGGTGTGAAAAGTATATTGGATGTATGGTGGCAGCTTTCAGGCATTTTTGCTGCTGGAATGCTGGGATTATTTCTTCTAGGAATGGTTAGTAAACAAACCAAAAATCATGAAGCCATTATCGCCACCATTATTGGGATTTTGGTCATTATCTGGATGACTTTTTCTTCGCTTCTTCCGCCAGAATATGAATCCTTTAGAAATCCACTGCATCAGAATATGATTATCGTTGTTGGTACACTGACCATTTTTTTAGCAGGGATCGGGCTGACTAATTTTAAAAAGCAAAAAAATAAAGCCACTCATTAAGGGCTCATTTTATCAACATCATTATTTACGAACAATACTTACCCTCGAAAAATACAAATGGAAAACGCACAAAAAGGGTTCATCCCGGTTATGCTCACACCTTTTTTAAGCAATGGAAAGATTGATTATCCAGCCTTAACGCAACTTACAGAGATTTATTTGCAGACGGGTGCATCCGGATTATTTGCCAACTGCCTCTCAAGCGAAATGTTTGAATTAAATGCCGAAGAGCGACTGCAGATCATTAAACATGTAGTTAAAGTTGCAAATGGCACTGTGCCTGTTGTGGCTACGGGTACGTTTGGTGGCACCATCGCTAAACAGGCAGATTTTGTAAAAGCCGTAAGTGATGCTGGTGTGGAAGCGGTTATTGCAATTACGGGATTACTAGGCGAGGAAGATGAATCTGATGAAGTTTTCAATGATCATGTTTTCGAGTTGCTAAAGCAAACCAATAAAAGTCCGCTGGGATTCTATGAATGCCCGGTGCCTTATAAAAGAGTGCTTAAACCACAGCAACTGGCAGATTTTGTAGCTACCGGAAGAGTAATTTACCATAAAGATACCTCACTTGATCTGATTCAGATTAAGCAAAAGTTAGCTTTAACAGAGGGGCATGCTTTTGGGTTATACGATGCTTACCTGGTTCATGCAGTAGAGTCGTTAAAAGCTGGTTCGTCTGGGCTTTCCTGTATTCAGGGGAATTATTTTCCTGAGTTAATCGTTTGGTTATGTGATCATTATGATGACGAAAATTTGGTTGAGGAAGTGGCACAGGTTCAACAGTTTTTAATTGACAATATGGGAGTTATGCATGATGTTTATCCGGTTGTGTCCAAGTATTTTTTGCAAAAAAGAGGGCTAAATATTTCAACTTATACCAGAAGAGCTGTTGGAACCCTAACGCCGGAGGTAGTTAGCGGAGTAGATCAGTTATTCCATAATTATACCGCTTTGCGGAGCGAACTGAATATTGAGGTTTATATTTAACTGTAGGTCAAACCGCTCAGGTTTGCAAACTGCGAGCTTAAAATGTAACTAAGAGGAACTAATTCAAATACTTACGTTTATAATCAAGAGGCGTTATGCCGGTAACTTTTTTAAAGTGCCTGTAAAAATTAGAAACATTATTGAAACCACATTCAAAGCAGATCACTTCTGTGGGTAGTTTATTTTCGATTAGCAACCTGCAGGCGTGGCTCACCCGAATTTCGATCAGGAAATCATAAAATGTTTTTTTAGTCATGAGTTTAAAATACCGGCAAAATGAAGTAATGCTCAGGTTACTGAGCGAAGCCACTTCTTCCAGCGTAATATCCTTTTTATAGTTACTCAAAGTATAATTGCAGATTTTATTTATTCTCAGTGTTTCAGATTCATTAGATTGATAGAAGGTGTTTTTACTCGTCACGATGGAATCGTATTCTTCTGTTTCTGCCAGTGTTTTTAGGATAGAAAGCAGAATGATAATGCGATCCAGGTTCGTGGCGTCAATTGCTGCGCGCATTAACGTCACCAGCTTTTCTTTAGCCCTTCCATAAATCATCATTCCGCTTTTTGCTTTTTCGAATAATTTCGGGAGGAGATAGGCTTCTGGTAAATTCATTAAATGTTTTCCCAGGCAATCGGGTAAAAAGTGCATCACCATCGCCTCGGTATGGAAAGCCGGATTATTTTGAAAATATTCATCCTTACAGCGCCAGGTATGGGGAAGGTTTTCACCCAGCAGCACCATTTCGTCAGGCTCGAAATTACTGATGTTATCTCCAATTAAGCGAACACCTTCACCTTTAATCACATAATGTAATTCGAGTTCCGGATGATAATGCCAGATGTTACCAAAGTCTGGCTTAATATCATGCCTGATGCTGAAAGAACTTTGCAGGGTTATCGGAACTTTATGAAAATGTGGTTTCATACAAGGATTTAATTTGGTTAGTGCGACTCTTCTAAATGTTGTAGCTTAAGTCGGTAAATGGCTGTTGTTTAATCTTTATGATGCTAATATCCTACAATAACTAGATAAAAAGTACCATAAAATAGTATTTTTGATTGTTGAGTTTTGTGTAAGGCCCAACTGGGATTAACCAAATATAAAACTTCCAAATTATTTTTATATAAATTTTTTGTTCATTAATGAATTATGAGGGCGAATAAAATGCTAAAGGATTTCCGTAAATTAATTAAATTTACTGTCTAATTCGAAAGGCGAATCGTTGATTTTTAGCGAAGTTAACTTTGATATTGATGATGATAAAGGTTACGCTTTCCATGTTTAATAAATGATCACCTTATTTCGAAAAGAACAAGCCAAATATTAGTTTATCCAGATCATCCTAATTTAATAAAAATCAGATCAAATATGAAATTATCAATCTTTGCATTGCTGCTTACCATTTCCAGTATAACGGCAACCTTCGCCCAACAAATGACCGCTTCAGAAAAGCTAAAATACGATCAGGCCATCACCGAACGGGCAGCTAAAATTGCAGCAGGCCTTAACATCACAGATCAGCGAAAGTTGACAAAGGTAAGTGAGATCATTAAAAACCAATACAGTCATTTGAACGATATTCATTCGGCAAGGGATTTAAAGGTTAAGCAAATCAAAGAATTGCAGAAAGACAACAAGGCGGAACGCGATTCGGCTTTAGCAAAAGAAACCCGAAATACCGAAACTGCTTTAAACAAGCTTCATCAGAAATACATTGCGAAACTTTCCGCACAATTAACTGCTGAGCAGGTAGACCTGGTAAAAAATGGAATGACGTATAACGTTCTGCCCATAACTTATAAAGCTTACCAGGAAGAAATTCTCACCTTAACGGCAGATCAGAAAAAACAAATCCTGACCTGGTTAACAGAGGCCAGAGAACATGCCATGGATGCAGAGTCATCCGATAAAAAGCATGCCTGGTTCGGGAAATATAAAGGCAGAATCAATAATTATTTGTCTGCTGCAGGTTACGATTTAAAGAAAGAAGGCATTGCCTGGGAGCAGCGAAGGAAGGCTAAGGCGCAAGGGAATTAATTACCTGTTGAGAGGTTAAAATAATCTCTCAATTTTTTTAATATTTTTTATTCAGAAATGTTACATTTATATATGAATTTTATACTTACCTTGGATCATAGTTTTGCAACCATCGTTTTCTTCTGGTAAATAAATTAAGACGTTTGCTAATGTTATCATTATCATAACGAATTAAAGCCGGGAAAACTGCTGATCAGGCAAAATGATTGAACCAATTTTCTAACCAAAATAAATTGACACCAAACGAAGTTGAGCCATTGATCTTATTTCATAAATAGGTTTCAAATAATCTTATTTAGAATCATCAGTCTCTTCAAGAAGAAAATAAAAGCAATATCATATTAGTCACTTTAAATATGCTGCAGAAATCAACTGTTTCTGTACGTAACCAAAGTAAAATAGGCTAATCTGAATTTACAACTAACCAAAATATAAAAATGAACTTAAAATTTTTACGCAAAATTTCTTTGTCCTTTCTGCTGGTCATCGTAGCGAGTACAATTCTATTTGCCCAGGAAAGAAAGGTAACCGGTAAGGTTGTCGATCAGTCAGACGGGCAGGGAATTCCGGGAGTAAATGTGAGCATTAAAGGTATTCCGAGTAATGTAAGTACAAATGCTGACGGGATTTATACCATCCAGGTAAAGAGTAATACCGATGTTTTGGTGTTTTCTTATATCGGCTACGCCAGGCAACAAGTTACGGTGGGCATTCAGGCAACTGTCAATATACGGCTCACATCAGATAATAAAAATCTGGAAGATGTGGTTGTTGTAGGTTATGGAACTCAGAAACGTACTTCGCTAACAGGGGCAGTTGTAGATATCAAAGCTTCGGAAATTGAGGATTTGCCAGGCACGAATGTGGCCGCTGCCTTGAGTGGACGACTTTTAGGTGTTGGAGTAAGTGGCGGTATCTCCCGTCCGGGTGTTCCTGCTAAAATTACCATCAGAAATCCTAATAACATTTTCTCAAAAGATGGTGGCAGCACCGATCCGTTATACGTAATAGATGGAGTAATCCAGATTGATGGACAAGGCAAGCCGGATGCAACCAATTTTGGCAACCTTGATGCTTCGGAGATCGAAAGTATGTCATTCCTGAAAGATGCATCGGCAGCTATCTATGGTACACGTGGCGGTAATGGGGTGGTTTTGGTAACCACTAAACGTGGAAAGACCGGTAAACCAAGAATCAGCTACAGTGGGTCTTACGCCGTAAATGATGAAGCTTATCGTACCAAGATGATGAGTGCTTATGAATTCGGACAGTATATTAATATCATGAATGGGCCGAATGGTGGAAACAGACAACCGGGCGTTGACAATTTTTTCACACCGGATGAGCTGGAGCATTTCAGAGGTGTTAACTATGATAGGTTAGAAGATGCATGGAAATCAGCTTATGACTTGCGACATACCCTGAGTATCAGTGGCGGTGCCGATCGTGCAACTTATTTTGCAAACGCATCCTACAATAAACAAACCGGCAACCTGGCTACCTTAAATTATAACAGGTGGAATTTCAGGGCTGGAACAGATGTGACCGTGACAACCAATTTTAAAGTGGGTATTCAGGTTTCCGGTAACAACGGCGATTTGGTAAAAACCTTTAACAAAGTATCTGGCGAAGGAGTAGAAGATGATTATAAAAACCTTTTATTAGCGCCAAGGTATGTGCCGGATTACATCAACGGTTTACCGGTAAAACTTCCGGGAACCAATAACGATTTGTCGAGATATCACTTTGGAGAAATTGATCGCCTGAACAACCTTGCCACTACAAAATCGAACTTATTTACCATCAACGGATATGCTGAATACGAGCTGCCGTTTGTAAAAGGGCTAAAAGCAAGAGCAGCTTATGCCAGAAATACAGGAAACTCCGTAGGAGACCAGATTGGTACATTCTATACACTTTATGAGTTCAACCGATTAGGCGAAAATAAACACATCTACGAGGGTTCAACGGTTTTGAGTCCTTTGAGGGTGACTAATGGCGATCGTTTATATTATTCAAATACCAACCAAAAAAGTGAACAAACCAACTTCGTGTTAAATTACGCGAGAGAGTTTGGTAAGCACTCTGTTAGTGGATTATTCACCGTAGAGAAATCAGAATCAGAAAATAGCCAGCAAGTTGTTTTTAAAGCAGGGCCAATAGCCGCAACAAATGGTCAGTTTAATTCTGCTACAGGTGCAATTGATGGTTCAACATCTGCTAATGAGGCCGGAACTTTATCCTATGTTGGTCGCGCAAATTATGCCTATGCCAACAAGTATTTAGCAGAGGTTTTATTCAGAACAGATGCATCTACCAAGTTTGCTCCTGAAAATTACTGGGGAAAATTTTATTCAGGATCTTTAGGCTGGGTAATTTCTGAAGAAAGCTTTTTCAAAGTGCCGGCAGTTAACTATCTGAAATTGAGATATGCCTTTGGTGTTTTAGGAAACGATCAAACCAAGCCTTGGTTATGGCGTCAGCGCTACACTTTCCAGGATGGTAAGGGTGCCGTATTTGGTGGGAACACAGGCTCTACAACAGGTTTCAAGATGGAAGCTGCACCTAATAGAGACGCAACCTGGAGTACTGAATATAAGAATAACGTAGGTATCGATGCGAAATTCCTTAAAAATCGCTTAAGTGTAAACGTGGAAGGGTATTATAATTTAGCCAGAAACATTTTGATCGAACCAACAGCAAGTCTTCCGGTAACGATTGGAGGTACAGTAGCGTCCGTAAATTTTGGATCAGCAGATTTCTTCGGTTATGAACTTGGTATCTCATGGGATGATAAAATAGGTTCTGATTTTAACTATGGTGTGAGTGCACGTTTTGGATGGAGTGACGATAAAGTGAAAGTGAGCAATTTCAATGCGAACGATAATTTGAAACCATGGTTAGCTAAACCAAATGAATCATCAGATAACGGTAAATGGGGATATGATTATTTAGGAATGTTTAAAACACAGGATGAGGTTACTAATTACATAAATCAATATAAAATTACACAGGTATTCGGTACGCCGGTAGCACAGTTAAGGCCCGGAACACTTTATTACAGAGATGTGAGAGGTCAGTTGCAGTCTGACGGAACCTTCGGTGCACCAGATGGAATAATTGACGAGAATGATCAGGTTCGACTATCAAGGAAAGCAAGCAATCATTACGGTTTTGGTATAACATTAAAAGCCGGTTATAAAGGTTTTAGTGTGGATGCCGTAATTGCTGGTTCTTTCGGTGGATGGGCAGAAATAGATGAGCGAAAAGCGCTTAACGTTTCTATAGCCAGAAATTTCACCAGCTTACCGAACATCTGGGGGAATATTTATGATCCGGTTATTAATCCAAACGGAACAATGCCGAATCCAAATTTCGCCGATATTAACTTAACGCCGGTATCTGATTTTTATAAAGTAAGCGCTTTTAGAATTCGTATACCAAGTTTCAATGTAAACTACACCTTGCCAAAAACAATTGTAGAGAAGTTGAAAATCAACAATGCAAGGGTATTTGTTTCCGCATTAAATCCAGTTAACCTTTACAATCCATATACCTATAAAGGGCCAGATGGTGCCTGGGATGCTTACCCAAATTTGAGAACACTTTCTTTCGGACTTAACCTAGCGTTATAACAGAAGAAAATTGGTAATTCAATAATCAAATGATAAAGATGAAAAGAAATAAGATATTAAGTTTAATCGCACTTGCGGTTCTGCTTTCCTCCGGTTGCAAAGATTCTTTTCTTGAAGAAAAGAGAGATTTGGCTGGCTATAATGAAGAAGTTTTTAAGGATGCCGCACTTGCTCAGGGTTATGTAGATTACGTTTACGGCTTGTTTTTGCCAGCCAATAATGCCCAATCGCTATCCTGGAATCTGGCTACAAATAGCGACACTTTTGCAAGAACAACGGATGAGTTCGCAGGCGAAACAGATTTTAATAAAGTTTGGGCAACAATCAGTTATACCAATGCGCATGCGTTAAACTATTTTGGTGCCAGGCTAACCACCAGTATTGTAAATAATCCATATACGAGGTTAAAACAGATCAATATTTTTATTGCAGAAATTGATAAATACGGCCTGCCGGAAGATGTTAGAAAACGTTTAAAAGGTCAGATGTACTTCTGGAGAGCATGGCAATATTTTAATTTGGTAAGGCTGTATGGTGGTGTACCATTGGCTTTAACGCCACAAGATCCGATTTCGGAAGATGGAACATCATTACAAATTCCGAGAAGCTCAAGCTCAGATTGTATTAAACAAATCGTTGCAGATCTGGATATGGCACAATCGTTATTGCCAGGTAAATGGGGCACTGCTGACTGGGGACGGATTACCAGTGGCGCATGTGCGGCCATGAAAGGCAGAGTGTTGTTAACCTGGGCCAGTCCATTATTTAACCGTACGGATGATATCACCCGTTGGGAAGCGGCTTATCAGGCTAACCTGGCGGCGAAAACTTTATTGGAAGCAAACGGTGGAGGTCTATTTAAAACCGGAGGTACTGCAAATGCTGTCGCCTGGGGTAATATGTGGTTTTCTGAAGTAAATAATCCCGAAGCAGTAATTGTTTACGGTTTCAATAACGGCGCTATTGGCGGTACAACAACTAAAAATAATGGATGGGAGCAAGCCGCAAGATCAAAAGATCTGAATGGAAACGGCTCGCTTTCGCCAACAAAACAAATTGTAGATGCATTCCCTATGAAAGATGGTAAGATGCCAGGTGCATCAACTACTTATGCCTATGATGCGAAAAAATTCTATAAGAACAGAGATCCCCGCTTCTACAAAACTTTTGTATATAATGGTGCGATCTGGCCGTATGCAGGAAACACAACATACAAACAATGGACCTATAAATGGTTTAGAACAGCCGCAGAAACAATTCCGAGTTTAACAACAGAAACCAAAGGAGCCAATAGCAGCGCAGTTTACATTAGCAAAGCTACAGATCCGGGTGCTTCAAATTCGCTTGGAAACTTCCAGCAAAGTGGAACAGACTTTATGGAAATGCGTTTTGCCGAAGTGGTGTTAAACCTTGCGGAGTCTGCGATAGGTGCGAATAAACTTGGAGAAGGCCTTGATGGAATTAAGTCAATTAGAGAGCGGGCAGGTGTAGAAAACCTGGATGGTGCATATGGGCTGGCTGGTTTAAACAGCAGAGACCAGTTATTTTCGGCAGTTTTAAAAGAAAGGAATATCGAATTTGCATATGAAGGCAAAAGATTTTTTGACCTCAGACGCTGGATGTTGTTTGAAGAAAATTCTCCTACTGCCAATCGTTTGGGAATAAAGCCTTTGAATGGAACAAGAAGAACTGGCTATTTTATTACAGTAAAATCTCCGGCAGGTGTAAAATATGTGGGTACTGCAGATCCGTTAATTAAACCAGCTACGGGAAATGCGCCAATCATTGATCGTGATCCGGCTACCTATCCAACGCCGAATGGCAGCGCGAACTACACTGCCTATTTAGATTATCTATATGACAATGTATTTGTGATTATCGAAAAGGATGATCTGGACAGAACAAATCCAGCCGACTGGAAATTTAGATGGTACCCTGAATATTATTTCTTCGGTTTGAACGAAAATATTTTAAGTTCATCACCATACTTAGAACAAACTACTGGCTGGAATAGCTTAAAAGGAATGGGCACATTCGATCCGCTAAAATAAAGTCGGTTTAAAGTATTGAGATCAGTTAGCGCAATCTCGATTTATATATTTGGTTTGGAAGAGGGGCGCAGCGAGTGCAACCCTCTTTTTTTATTCAAGAATGTTACATTTATATATGAATATAATCTCTATCTTGTAACTCAGCTACGAAGGCCTGAATTAGCCCTTGCAAGTACTATTAATTAAAGCTTACGCCGATATAGTGCTTCGAAACTTGTAGCTGAAAAAAGAACTTTAAACTGAATATAGATTTAAAGGATAATGTATTTCTAACCAAAAACTTATAACCAGGATTGACCAGAGACATGAGCCAAATTGTAAATTCTATTAATTAATTTCGAAAGAATTTATCGACTCAGTATGATGTTCCTCCAACGAGCAAAACACAAATGAAAAAGAACTTTTTAAATCTGCTGTTTTCAGCGGCATTAATACTCTCAGCTGATGCAGCTTTTGCCCAATATCCCAAAATTCCTGAAAACGTAAAAAAGGAATCAGATTCTATGATGAAGGAAGCTTATCGTCAATCTGATCTTGCCTGGGAGAAAGCCAAACCCATTATCCTGAAAGAAGAGAAAGAAGGAAAACCTTATATTCCATGGGCTGGCCGACCAACCGATTTACCACAATCTGAGCTATTGGCTTTTCCAGGTGCTGAAGGCGGTGGTGCTTACAGCTTTGGCGGTAGAGGTGGACGGGTAATCGTTGTCAAAAATTTAAATGATAGTGGTCCTGGTTCGCTTCGCGATGCCTGTGAACAGGGTGGTGCCAGGATAGTTGTTTTCAACGTTTCCGGAATTATCAGGATTAAAACGCCATTGATTATTCGTGCGCCTTATATTACCATCGAAGGGCAAACAGCGCCAGGCGATGGGGTTTGTGTGGCAGGTGAATCGGTTTGGTTAAATACGCATGATGTGATTGTCCGTTTCATGCGTTTTAGAAGAGGCGAAACGTTTGTTGGCCGCCGTGATGATGCCATTGGCGGTAATCCCGTAGGAAATATCATGATCGACCACGTTTCTGCAAGCTGGGGATTAGATGAAAACATGTCGATGTATCGCCACATGTACAATGATAGTACTGGTAAAATTGAAGATAAACTCGCTACGGTAAACATTACCATTCAAAATTCTATTTTCTCAGAAGCTTTAGATACCTGGAACCATGCGTTTGGTAGCACTTTAGGTGGTGAAAACTGTACATTTATGCGTAACCTTTGGGCAGATAACGGTGCCAGAAATCCTTCTGTTGGCTGGAATGGCATTTTCAACTTTGCTAACAATGTTGTTTTCAACTGGAACAACAGATCTACAGATGGCGGAGATTATACTGCATTATTTAATATCGTTAATAATTATTACAAACCCGGGCCGGTAACGAATCTGAACGAGCCGATTAGCTATAGGATCCTTAAACCAGAATCTGGTCGCAGCAAATTACCTTATGTTGTTTTCGGACGTGCTTATGTGGAAGGAAACATTATCGAAGGAAATGAAAAGGTAACCAAAAATAACTGGGATGGCGGCGTGCAATTGGAAAATAAAAAAGGAGAATTAATGACATTTGAGCAAGCCTCTCCATATTTCGCTGCGATGCGGGTGAAAAAACCTTTCCCAATGCCAAAAATTACTATTCTTCCTACTTTGGCTGCTAAAGAATATGTACTGACTAACGTTGGTGCGAATTTACCAAAGAGAGATCCGGTTGACACACGCGTGATTAAACAAGTGAGAACAGGAAAAATTGATTTCATAGCGGACGTAAAATTGCCTGAAAAGGATTTTGAACACCGCCGCTTACCAAAAGATTCTTACAAACAAGGCATCATTACTGATGTTAGTCAGGTGGGTGGATACCCTGAATACAAGGGAACGCCCTACAAAGATGCTGACGACGATGGAATGCCTGATGCTTACGAATTGAAAAATGGTTTAAATCCTAAAGATGCATCAGATGCCGCGAAAATCTCAAAAAGTGGTTATTCCAACATTGAAGTTTATTTAAATAGTGTTGTTCCTGTTTCAACAGTAAAGCCAAACTAACATGTGCAGCTGGAATTCAATTTTTAGTATCCTTGCTTTAAGTGCTGTGGCCAATATCGCGGCAGCTCAATATCCGGTAATTCCGGAAGCCATTGAGAAAAAGGCAGATTCGCTCTTAAAAAGTATAGAAGAAAAATCTGAATTGCAATTTTTGAAGGTGAAGCCGATTTTAGATGCTGAAGCGAAGCACGGCAAACCCTACATCCCATGGGCGGCAAAACCAGCCGACCTGCCGCAATCTAAACTGGTAGCCTTTCCGGGCGCCGAAGGTGGTGGTGCTTATTCGTTCGGAGGTCGCGGGGGCAAAGTATATGTGGTAACCAGTCTGGAAGATTCCGGGCAGGGAACCTTACGTGAAGCCTGCGAGCAGGGCGGTGCCAGAATTATTGTGTTCAATGTTGCTGGTATCATAAAGCTGAAAACACCGTTGATTATTCGCGCACCGTACATCACAATTGCCGGGCAAAGTGCACCGGGTAATGGCATTTGTGTTGCCGGCGAATCTGTATGGATCAATACCCATGATGTGGTGATCCGTTACATGCGTTTCCGCCGTGGCGCTACTGATGTAACGCGCAGAGATGATGCCATTGGCGGTAATCCGGTAGGAAATATTATGATTGATCACGTTTCTGCAAGCTGGGGCCTGGATGAAAATATGTCTATTTATCGCCATGTTTATGATAAAAAAGACGGTTCAAAGCCAGAAAAGTTACCAACGGTAAACGTTACGATCCAGAACTCAATTTTCTCTGAAGCGCTGGATACTTACAATCATGCTTTTGGCAGTACAATCGGTGGGTTAAATTCTACCTTTATGAGAAATCTCTGGGCATCAAATATCGCCCGGAATCCATCTGTCGGAATGTATGGCGATTTTGGTTTCGCCAATAACGTGATTTTCAACTGGTGGAACAGAAGTGCAGATGGCGGAGATAATGCTTCATTCTATAGTTTCATCAATAATTACTACAAACCAGGTCCGATTACACCTGTTGGTCAGCCCATTTCTTACCGGATTCTAAAGCCCGAATCTGGAAGAGATAAGCGCTATGTGAATGAATTTGGAAGAGCTTACGTTACCGGAAACATTGTTGAAGGAAACGAAAAGGTAAGTAAAAATAACTGGGATGGTGGCGTACAGCCGGAAAGCAAGCGTGATACCCAAAGACTACTGGATTCTATTCGCGCCAATAAGCCTTTACCAATGGCGAAAATTTCTATTATTGATACGAAAAAAGCATATGATTACGTGCTCGCCAATGCCGGAGCAAGTTTGCCGGTTCGTGATGCTGTGGATGAGCGGATTGTGAAGCAAGTAGCCACAGGTAAAATTGCAGTGGTTGCTGAAGACAAGCTGCCTGTGAAACAAGGTTATGTAAAGCGTCGTTTGCCTGCAGATTCTTACACAAAAGGGATCATATCTGATATCGCTCAGGTTGGCGGCTATCCGGAATACCAGGGGAAACCTTATCTTGATAGCGACAACGATGGGATTCCTAATGCTTATGAAGTTAAAAACGGCCTAAATGCAAAAGATGCAACTGACGCCGGGAAAATTACCAAATCGGGCTACTCAAACATTGAAGTATATCTAAATAGTTTAGTGGACATTAGGAAAGTGAGACCGTAAGAAGAACAAAGATTAAAGAACAAGGAATAAAGAGCAAGGAACAAGGAATAAAGACTGAAAGCTTGGTTGGAGGAAATAAGGAATAAAGAACAAGGAACAAAGAGACCGAAAGCTAAAACTAAAAGCCTGGTTTTAACGACTTGTACAGAAAACGACCAACGAAAGACGAAAAACGACCAACGACTTAAAAACAACCAATAAATGCCAAAAACTAACCATATATATAAAATCAAAGCATTGCCAATAATGGTTTTACTTTTTTTTGTTGTGAGTTTTTCCTTTGCGCAAAAAAACAAGCCAGTTGAACCACCGAAACCAATTTTTAAAGGTAAGGACGGCAAGATGGGTTATACTGCCGATGAGCAGGGAAACCGGATTCCTGATTTTTCTTATGCAGGATATTGGGGAGGTGAGAAAGCTATTCCATCAGCTATTATTAAGGTGGTAGTACCTGCAACCACTGGCGATGCTACCCTTAGCATCCAGTCGGCCATTAATTATGTGGCGAAGTTACCGCTAGGAAAAGATGGTTTGCGTGGAGCCGTTCTGTTGGAGAAGGGTACATATGAAGTTGGAGGAACATTAAAAATCACTGCATCAGGGGTTGTACTTCGTGGAAGCGGGATGGCTGATGGCGGAACGAAGATATTGGCCCGAGGTTTAGACCGGATCGGTGTGATCAGAATTCTGGGCAAAAAGGATAAAGTAGAAGAATCGCCTGTAGTCGTTACCGATAATAATGTTCCGGTAAACGCACAAAAAATTACGCTGGCAAATGCATCAGGTTTTAAAGTGGGCGACAAAGTGTTGATTCACCGTCCATCTACCAAAGAGTGGATCGAAACCTTAAAGACTGTTGAGTTTGGCGGCGGCGAAAGTGCGTTAGGTTGGAAACCCGGCACGAGAGATCTCCATTTTGATCGGAAAATTACCGCGATAAATGGTTCAACAATCACCCTCGACGTACCTTTAACCACCGCATTAGATTCGAAATTTGGCGGTGCAACCATAACCAAATACAAGTGGGAGGGCCGAATTTCAAATGCCGGGGTAGAAAATTTAAAACTCGAATCAGATTATCATAAAGAAAATATTAAAGACGAATACCATCGCTGGACAGCCATTTCTCTCGAAAATGTGGAGGATGCATGGGTTCGACAGGTTGTTTTTGAGCACTTTGCAGGTTCTGCTGTTAATGTGCTCGAAAGTGCAAAAAGAATTACGGTGGAAGACTGTAAGTCGCTTGCGCCCATCTCAGAGATTGGTGGCGAACGCCGTTACACTTTTCTAACTACCGGGCAACAAACGCTTTTCCAGAGGTTGTATTCAGAATATGGCTACCACGATTTTGCGGTTGGTTTTTGTGCACCCGGGCCAAATGTATTTGTACAATGCCAGTCTTTTTTGCCATTCAGCTTCAGCGGTACCATAGATAGCTGGACTTCCGGCGTATTGTTTGATATCGTAAATATCGACGGGCAGGCCTTAAGTTACCTTAATCGCGGCCAGGATGGGCAAGGAGCAGGTTGGAGCGCAGCGAACAGTGTGTTTTGGCAGTGTAGTGCTGCCAGGGTGGATAATTTTCAACCACCAACGGCTCAAAACTGGGCGTTCGGCACCTGGGCGCAATTTTCAGGAAACGGTTACTGGGGGATGTCTAACGAACAAATTCAGCCCCGAAGCCTTTACTACGCACAACTTAAAGATCGTTTAGGTAATGAAGTTGATGCACGTACTTTCATCCTTCCGGTAGAAACGGAGGCATCTAGTAGTCCACAAGTTGAGGTTGCACAAAAACTCACTAAACTCGCCTACCAGCCTGCAATGACAGTTGCAGCCTATATTGATGCGGCAACTGATCGCAACAAAATTTCTGTGACCGCTAATCAGGCAAAAAGTATTGTAAAGATTGGGCTCGATAAGACCGTTCAACCCGCAATTTGCCCTGCAATGACCATCAAAAACGGCTGGGTAGTTCGCGGAAATGAAGTCGTTTTAGGCAGCCGTCAGGATGTGCCCTGGTGGAGTGGAAGTGCCCGTCCGCATGGTTTGAAAAATACAAAGTTCCACATTACCCGGTTCGTCCCCGGACGTGCAGGAAATGGCTTAACAGATGATTTAGATACTATTACCGACGCCATGAAAAACGGTGAAGTGAAGATCCTTGATCACAATTACGGCCTTTGGTATGACAGGCGGAGAGATGATCACCAACGGATTCGCCGGATGGATGGAGATGTCTGGGCGCCCTTTTATGAACTGCCTTTCGCCCGGAGCGGACAAGATAAAGCATGGGATGGCCTGAGCAAATACGACATCACCAAATACAATCTTTGGTATTGGGACAGGTTGAAAACCTTTGCCAATCTTGCCGATCAGAAAGGTTTGGTGCTGATTCATGAAAACTATTTTCAACATAATATTATAGAGGCTGGTGCACACTATGCTGATTTTCCATGGCGTACCGCTAACAACATCAACGATACTGGTTTTCCAGAGCCGGTACCTTATGCCGGTGATAAAAGAATATTTATGGCAGAGCAGTTTTACGACATCAGCAACGAAAACCGCAAAGCAATTCATAAGGCCTACATCCGAAAATGCCTGGAAAATTTCGATGGAAATTCTGGCGTGATCCAGTTAATCGGAGCAGAATTTACCGGGCCGCTGCACTTTGTAAAATTCTGGCTCACCACCATTAGGGAGTGGGAAGAGGAAACCGGCAAACATCCTGTTATCGGGTTAAGTGTGACCAAAGACGTTCAGGACGCAATTCTTGCAGATGATCAATTTGCTGCTGTAGTCGATTTAATCGACATCAGGTATTGGCATTATCAGGCCGATGGAACGGCTTACGCGCCTGCAGGTGGCCAGAATCTGGCGCCACGTCAGCATGCAAGATTACTTAAGCCGAAAAAAACATCTTTTGAAGAGGTTTACCATGCGGTTTCTGAATATAAAAATCGGTATCCAGCAAAGGCCGTAACGTATTCGGGCGATAATTTTGACAGTTTCGGCTGGGCAATCCTGATGGCAGGCGGTTCTTTATCTAACGTCAAAAATATAGATCGGGTCACATTAACAGGCATTTCCTCCATGAAGACTTTTCTTCCTGCAGGCAAAAACAGTAAGCAATATGGTTTGGAAAGCCCAGGAAAAGCTTACGTAATATACAATGCATCTTCAACTGCAAGTGCAATCGATTTAACGAAGTTTAGTGGAAAGTTTATTGTGAAAGTAGTTGATGCGGAGGATGGTAAAGTGTTAAAGCAGGAAAAAATAAATGGCAATGCGGTCTCAAAAATTGATAAAGCCGGAAATGGAGAGGAAGTCATTCTCATCAATAAAATTTAAATTATGACGATTAAAACTAAAATATTTTTTCTTTCAATAGTAAGTTTATTGGCCTTTGGTTGCAAAGAAAAGCCACATTTTGGCGACAAAAGTTTACTCGTCTCAGAGAACGGACGTTATTTAACAAACGGCGATGGCGAACCATTTTTCTGGTTAGGTGATACAGGTTGGTTGTTATTTGGTAAGCTCAACCGTGAAGAAGCAAATACTTATCTCGAAGACCGAAAGCAAAAGGGTTTCAATATAATCCAGGTAATGGTTTTGCATGAAGTTCCATCAGTAAATGTTTATGGCGATTCGTCTATTATCAACAAGGATGTTTCGAAACCTGCCATCACCGAAGGAAATGATTTTAACGACAGTAAAGCTTATGATTTTTGGGATCACGTGGATTATATCATTGATCTGGCGGAGCAAAAAGGAATCTACATGGCCTTGGTTCCGGTTTGGGGTACTAACGTGAAAGAGAAAAAAGTAAGTGTTCCGCAGGCAAAAATTTATGCAGAATTTCTTGCCAAAAGATATCGCGATAAAAGCAATATCATCTGGCTTAATGGGGGAGATATTAAAGGGAGTGATGGTTTAGAAGTGTGGAATGCCATCGGGCAAACCTTAAGGGCTAACGATCCTAACCACTTAATTACCTTCCATCCACGGGGAAGAACGGGTTCGTCAACCTGGTTCCACAATGCCAGCTGGAACGATTTCGATATGATTCAGTCGGGCCACCGCCGTTATAATCAGGATACCTCGGCAAAAGAAACCTTGCATTATGGCGAAGACAACTGGAAGTATATTGAAACCGATTATAAACTGAAACCAACAAAACCAACTATCGATGGTGAACCATCATATGAAGGTATTCCGCAGGGTTTACATGATACTATAGAGCCACGGTGGACCGATGCTGATGTGAGAAGATATGGGTATTGGTCTGTTTTTGCAGGTGCGTTTGGTTATACCTACGGAAATAATGAAGTGATGCAGATGTATAAGTTAACCGATAAAAAAGGAGCTTACGGACCTAAAGCGCCCTGGACAACTGCCATCAATGCTGCAGGCGCAACACAAATGAAACATTTAAAAGATTTGATGTTGTCTCGTTCTTACTTCGATCGCATCCCAGATCAAACATTGATTGCTGGTAAAAATGGAGAGAAATATGAACGGGTAATTGGCACCAGGGGGGAAGAGTTCGCCATGCTTTACACTTACACCGGGCGCAATTTCAGCGTTCAACTGGGAAAAACCGATGGTGACGAAGTGAAGGCATCGTGGTTCGATCCGCGGACAGGAAAAACAATCCCGATTGGAACATTTGAAAACAAAGGAATCAAGGCGTTTAACCCGCCGGGGGAACCAGGAAATGGAAACGATTGGGTATTAGTGTTAGAAGAGGTTTAGGACAGCAAGTAGCGATACGCGTATGGCGCTAAGCCTGCTAAAATCGTCATTTCGATCCGATAATTATCGGATGAAGCAAAGCGGAATGGAGAAATCTTTTTCGATAGTTTAAAAGATTTCTCCACGTCGGTCGAAATGAAGACTACAATGGTCATTCCCTTCTTTTAGAGGGATGTCAACAAAATAGAATTATTAATAAGAAAAATAAATAAATGTCAAAAGCAAAGTTTATATCATCATTTCGGCTAACCATTATCGGATTAGCCTTTTGCGGATTAAGTTCTTGCTCAAAACAAGCCTATTTATTCACTTCTTTTCATGAACCGGCAACCGATGGCCTACGCTTTTTGTACAGCTACGATGCTTACCACTGGACCGATCTAAACCAGACTTTTTTGAAACCTGAAATTGGAACTCAGAAAGTGATGCGCGATCCGTCGATTGTTCAGGGACCAGATGGCGCTTTTCATTTGGTCTGGACTTGCAGTTGGAAAGGTGATAAAGGTTTTGGTTACGCAAGTTCAAAAGATTTAGAGCATTGGACAACGCAAAAGTTTCTGCCTGTAATGGAAAGCGAGCCTGCAACTGTGAACGTATGGGCACCTGAAATTTTTTACGATGAGGTGAAAAAGGACTTTGTAATCATTTGGGCATCAACTGTTCCCTATCGCTTTGCTAAAGGAATCGAGGAAGAAGATAATAATCATCGGATGTATTCCATCACGACCAAAGATTTCATCACGTTTTCTGAACCGAAATTATTTTTGGATCCCGGTTTCAGTGTAATCGATGCCGTAATTGTAAAAAGAGCAGCAAAAGATTATGTTTTGGTTTTGAAAGACAATACGCGCCCCAACAGAAATTTAAAGGTGGCCTTTGGAGAGGATGCTCTGGGTCCTTATGAAAATGTTTCGGAGACTTTTAGTCCGAAATTAACCGAAGGACCAACCGTGGTAAAAGTTGGAAAAGATTGGCTGATTTACTTCGATGCTTATGGACAGAAGATTTATTCGGCTTACAAAACAGCAGACTTTAAAAGTTTTAGAGATGTAACTGCTCAGGTCTCCATTCCCGAAGGCCACAAACACGGAACGATTATAAAAGTGAAGCGAAAAGTAATTGAGGGGCTGAAGAAATAGATAAAAAACTCGTCATTGCTTCATGCTTCGCAATGATGAAATGCAAAATATAAATGAAAATATTTAAAATACTTTGTTTAACGCTGCCATTTGTAATGATGATATCCTCCGCTGATGCGCAGGATACCGTACGCTACATCGGCAAAACCCTTGTAAATGCAGATTATCATCACGGGCAATTAACGCCAGTTATTGGTGTGCACAATATTCAGACGTTCAGGGCAAACAGGGAACATCCGGAACTGGCCGAGAACTTTGGCTGGACTTATAACCATGCTCCAATGTTGGCTTACTGGAACAATAAATTTTATATAGAATATTTAAGTGATAAAGCAGGCGAAAGTATCCCGCCGGGGCAAACGCTTCTACAATCATCCGATGATGGCTACACTTGGACAAAACCTGATGTAATCTTTCCAATCTATAGAATTGCTGACGGAACGACAAAAGCCGGCAGAACAGACGTAGCGAAAGATTTGGATGCCGTGATGCACCAGCGCATGGGGTTTTACGTTTCCAGCAAGAATGTATTTCTCGTTTTAGGTTTTTATGCGATCAGTTTCGATGCAAAAGATGATCCGAACGATGGACATGGCATCGGTAGAGCCGTTCGCGAGATTCAGGCTGATGGCAAATATGGGCCAATATATTTTATTCACTACAACCCAGGTTATGGGGAGAAAAATACGAAATATCCTTACTTCACAAAGAGTAAAAATAAAGCTTTCGTTGAAGCCTGTAAAGAGTTGCTGGCAAATAAGTTAATGACACAACAGTGGAATGAAGAAGCAGATAGAAAAGATCCATTAATAACCTTACAAAAGCAGTATAAAGCCTTTAGCTATTATCATTTGCCAGATGGAAGAGTGGTTGGCTTGTGGAAAAATGCGTTGACGGCAATTAGCAATGATAACGGGAAAAGCTGGCCCGAAAATGCCGCTCGTGCACCTGGTTTCGTTAACAGCAATGCGAAAATCTGGGGTCAGAAAACTGCCGATGGGAATTATGCTACGGTTTATAATCCCTCAGAATATAGGTGGCCATTAGCAATTTCTACCAGCAAAAATGGCTTAGATTATACCAATTTATTGTTGTTGCATGGAGAAATCACGCCGATGCGTTATGGCGGGAACTATAAATCTTACGGTCCGCAGTACGTTCGTGGCATTATTGAAGGGAATGGAAAACCTGCCGATGGAAAGCTTTGGGTAACCTATAGCATGAATAAGGAAGATATCTGGGTATCGTCTGTGCCTTTGCCCGTTCAAGAGATGGTAACAGCACATGTAGATGATGATTTTACTAAACTACAAAAAAGCAAGGCACTCGAAATGTGGAATATTTATAGCCCGCTTTGGGCTCCGGTGAAGGTAGAAAATGGTGCTTTGGTACTCCGAGATAAAGATCCTTTTGATTATGCAAGAGCTGAAAGGGTATTTCCTTCCAGCAGAAAAACAATCACATCATTTTCTGTTACGCCGAATCAAAATGATTTTGGCCTGCTGGAAATTGAGTTACAAGATGCCAAAGGAATGGCGACGGTAAGGTTAACATTTGATAGCGCAGGAACGTTGAGTGCAAAAGCAGGCGCCCGGTATAAAAATTTCATGAAATATGGAGCAGGCAAATCTTATGATATCAAATTGAAACTAGACGCACATACCAGATTTTATACCATTACTGTAAATGGAAAAGACGCTTTGACGAGCCTGGCGTTTCAGCCAGTGGCTGAAGTTTCCCGAATTGTTTTCCGTACTGGCGATGTTCGTCGCTTTCCGGATGTAGATACCCCGGCTGATCAAACCTACGATCTGAAAAATGCTGGTGAATCTGAAAAAAAGGAAGCAGTGTATTCGATTAAATATTTAAAAACGGAGGGATTTTAGTATGGTTGAGTTTCTAAAATATATCGTCATTGCGAGCTTTCGATTTTTCATCGAAGCGAAGCAATCTTTTCAAAAGGCTAGAAAGATTGCTTCGTCGTTCCTCCTCGCAATGACGGCAATAACGACACTACTTTCTCTTTTCTCTTTCTCCGCAAAGGCAAAAATCCTCTTGCCTCAGATCTTATCGAGCAATATGGTTTTACAACGGGATAAACCCATCAATATCTGGGGTTTTGCATCTCCGGATGAGAAAGTTGAAGTCACTTTTGCTGGACAAAAAAAACAGACAATAACTGATAAAAATGGGAATTGGCTTCTTGTTTTAGCTCCACTCAAAACATCAGCAAAGCCGCAAACAATGTCTATCATTGGCTCAAATAAAATTATATTAACCAACATTCTGGTTGGCGAGGTTTGGGTGTGCTCGGGACAATCAAACATGGAATATCAAATGCGCAAACTGGTCAAAATTCCAAAACCTAAAAATGAAAAGTTAGGCTTTCCATTTGATGCCGTTGAGAAAGCCAAAAATACACAAATCAGAATCTTCCTTGTCAACCGGAAACAATTATCGAAGCCAGACTCGCTTCATCAAAGCTGGGCTATTGCACAAGACTCTGCTTTGCGTGCATTTTCGGCTGTTGGATACTTCTTTGCAAAAGAGCTGCAGGAAAAGTTGGGTGTCCCTGTTGGAATGATTTCTTCAGCCGTTTCAGGCAGCGCAATTGAACCATGGATATCGCCAGAAGCCTTAGCCGAGGAAGCATACTTTAAAAATCAGAAAGTAGGCAACGATCCTGGCAAATTTTATACGCCAATGATTGAGCCTTTAACTAAATTTAAAATCAAAGGTTTTTTATGGTATCAGGGAGAAACCAATTGCTTTTTGAATGAGACCATAAGTTATTCTTATAAATTGAAATCACTGGTTAATTTATGGAGAAAGGCCTGGGGCGAACAGCTCCCTTTTTACTATGTCCAAATTGCACCATTTGATTATAGCAGGCAGAAAAGCGATAAGGTCGTCCTTACAGCGGATACCGAACCTAACTTCTGGGAAGCGCAACAGCAGGTTTTACGCCTGCCAAATACTGGAATGATCTCGACTACAGACCTGAATGATAACGGAGGAGATTTACATCCAACTTATAAATGGGAGGTGGGTAGAAGACTGGCACTATTGGCTTTGGCTAAAACTTATGATCAAAACTTACCCTTTTCCGGTCCGGTTTACCAATCTGTTTCTTTCAAAGAAAATGAAGCCATTCTTGCTTTTGACCACTTAAAATCTACAAGCACAAAAAATATTACCGGATTCATTATTGCAGGCAGCGATGGTAAATTTGTAGCTGCAGAGGCGGTGATTGAAGGCGGGAAAGTAGTGGTGTATTCCAAGGAGATTGCTCAGCCGAAGGCCGTACGCTATAACTGGACTGAAAATCCTTCTGGTAATTTTAATAGTAACGGCTTGCCTGCACTTCCTTTCAGAACAGACAATTCACTCGTAAACCAATTTAAAACGAATTAATGAAGTATAAGTTTCTACCTTTCTTTTGTTTTGTAATGATGTTTTGTTCCCTTCGGGCACAGCAAACGGAAAAATTATACTTGTCCGGAACTGGTAACGATAACACCGTAAACTGGGAATTCCTTTGCACCGAGGGAATGAATGCTGGTAAATGGACAACCATTCCTGTACCCTCTAACTGGGAATTACAGGGCTTTGGAAAGTACAATTATGGATTTAATAAAGAGGCGAACAAAGGAAAAGAACAGGGATTCTACAAACACACGTTCAAGGTTCCTGAAGCCTGGAAAAATAAGAAAATAAATATTGTTTTCGAAGGCGCCATGACGGATACCGAGGTGAAGATAAATGGTGTATCTGCCGGAGAAACCCACCAGGGCTCTTTCTATGTTTTTAAATATGACATTACCAAACTAATCACTTTTAATGGTGATAATTTGCTTGAAGTAAAAGTAGCCAAGCATTCAGCAAATCAATCTGTTAATGAAGCAGAACGTAAAGCCGATTTCTGGATTTTCGGCGGCATTTTCAGACCGGTTTACCTGGAAATACTTCCACAAACTTATATCGACAGGGTACAAATAGATGCGAAAGCGAACGGAATATTAGACGCTGATATTTTCTCAGTTGGTGATGCAGATAAAATCGCTGTTCAGCTTACTGATGTTAAAGGGAAGAAGTTTGGAAAGGCTTTTTCAACCCGGATTACATCGGGAGTCACCCATATTAATCAGCAGTATCAACGTCCTGCATTATGGTCGTCTGAATTTCCTAACCTTTACACTGCAACTTTTACGCTGTTCAAAAATGGTAAAGCCATTCATCAGTTGAGCAAGAAAATTGGTTTCAGAACTGTTGAAGTGAAGGAACGCGACGGCGTATATGTGAATGGGGTAAAAATGAAATTTAAGGGTGTAAACCGTCATTCTTTTTACCCAACGTCCGGCAGAACAACAAGCAAAAAAATAAGTATTGCAGATGTTCAGCTCATGAAAGAAATGAATATGAATGCCGTTCGGATGTCACACTATCCACCAGATGGTCATTTCCTTGATGTTTGCGATTCACTGGGTTTGTTTGTGATGGATGAACTGGCAGGCTGGCATGGCACTTACGATACGCCGACAGGCACAAAACTTTATCACGAGATGATGGCTAATGATGAAAACCATCCCTCCATTATATTCTGGGCAAATGGGAATGAGGGCGGACATAACCGTGAACTTGATCACCTCTTTACCGAAAATGATCTTCAGAAACGTCCGCTGATTCATCCATGGGAAGTTTTTAATGACTTTGAAACTACCCATTACCGGGAATTCAATTACGGGATTGGAAATTATGAATACGGCCACAACATTTTAATGCCAACGGAATTTCTGCACGGTATGTGGGATGGAGGCCATGGTGCAGGAATTGAAGACTACTGGAATGCGATGTGGCTTAATCCGCTTTCTGCAGGTGGTTTCCTTTGGGATTTTGCCGATCAGGCTGTCGTTAGAACAGATAAGAATGGGGAGTTGGATACCGATGGAAATCATGGTCCCGATGGGATTGTTGGCCCCTACCATGAAAAAGAAGGGAGCTTTTATACGATAAAAGAAGTGTGGAGTCCGGTTTTTGTAGAAAAGCGTGAAATGACAACGGGTTTTAATGGTTCATTTTTACTCGAAAACAGGTATGCATTTACCAACCTCAATCAATGTAGTTTCGAATGGGAATTAAAGAAGCTTAAGGCTGCAGATGATGCGGAATACAAATCTGGTAAAGCCGATGCACCAGATATCAAGCCGTTCGAAAAGGGGAACTTACAGGTTAATCTACCTGCAGACTGGCATACGTTCGATGCATTCTACCTAACGGTTAAAGATTTCTATGGCAAGGAGTTATTTACCTGGAGCTTTCCAATCGCTTTGCCGAAGGATGATGCCAATAGACTGGTCGTTAAAAATGCCTCTTCGAAAATAAATTTCAAGGAATCTGCGACTGCCTTCGAGGTTTCGGCTAATGGCGTTAATTTAACTTTTGACAGGGTGACCGGATTGCTAAAAACGGTACAAAACGCCAAAGGAACGATTCCTTTTTCAAACGGGCCGGTGTTACAGGAGGGCGTAAACAACTTCAAAAATTTCAAAGCTAAAATGGATGGTGAGCAATTGGTTATTGCTTCCACATTTGATAAAAAAGAAAGCTATAATACTTTAGAATGGACTATTTATCCATCGGGTTGGCTAAAAATGCAGGTTAAATATTTTCCGGCAGAATACTTTACTACGTTCGTGGGATTGAATTTTTCTTATCCGGAAACGGAGATTAGAGGTGTAGAATATAAAGGAAACGGCCCTTATCGGGTTTGGAAAAACCGAATGAAGGGAACGAAATTTGGCATCTGGAAAAAAGACTATAACGATTCGGCTACGGGTGAACCCGCCTGGCGATATCCTGAATTCAAAGGCTACTATTCCAATTTGTATTGGTGTGAGTTTATCGGAAAATCACAAAATTTTAAAGTGGTTACAGATCGCGAAGATGTTTTTTTACGGTTATTTACGCCAAAGAAATCAAAGGATACAGAGTATGATAATATGAGTCCGACCTTCCCAACGGGAGATATTTCTTTCATGAACGGCATCTCGGCGATTGGTACCAAAACACAAAAACCAGAAACCACCGGGCCGATGGGAATGAAACATGTGTTTTATGATTTCGACAAAGAACCAGCCAGGGCTTTGGCTATGACGTTGTATTTTGATTTTTCAGGGAAATAGGTTTAACCGCAAAGAACGCTGAGTTTTTCGCAAAGAAAAGAAAGAAAGAGTTGCCGCAGATCACACGGATTTGCGCAGAAAGAAAAATACAAAATCTGCGAAAGTAGCGGGAAAATAAATATAAAATCTGTGTAATCACTTAATCAGTGTAATCAACCGCGCAGCGTAATAAAAATAAAACGTAAATGAACGTAAAAATTTACATAGCAATTATCAGCATTTGGATGCTTCCGTTTTCAAAAGTAGTGGCGCAAATTGGTGTGCAAGATCTAAAATGCGAAATGTTAACAAATCCGCTTGGTATCGACGTGCTTCAACCTCGTTTAAGCTGGAAGATTGTGTCGTCAGAAAGGAATGTAGATCAAAAAGCCTATCAGATTATGGTGTCGTCATCGGCCGAAAAGCTGGCTCAGAACCAGGGCGATTTATGGAACTCAGAAAAAATAAATTCTTCGGCATCGATCCATGTTCAATATGGTGGTGTAAAACTAAACAGCAGGATGCGCTGCTTCTGGAAAATCAAAACCTGGACAACTGCCGGAGAAAGTGAATGGTCTGCGCCCGGCTCGTGGACAATCGGTTTATTGTATTACAAAGACTGGCCAAAAGGTTGGATTGGCTTCGACAGGCCTTTTCCTGGAGATAACATCAAAACTGATTCACGTTTGTCTGCCCGTTATTTCAGAAAGGAGTTTCAGAGCACGAAACAAATAAAGTCTGCTACGGCATCCATCATCGGGCTGGGTTTGTATGAACTTTACATCAACGGCAAAAAAGTAGGAGAGGATGTGCTGTCGCCATCACCAACAGATTACACGAAGAATGTGAAGTACAATACTTATGAGGTAACCAGCTACCTTCAGAACGGTAAAAACGCGGTCGGTGCTGTTTTAGGAAATGGCCGTTTCTTCGCCATGCGGCAACACGAAAAACCTTATAAAATCAAAACATTCGGATTCCCGAAGATGCTGATGAATATCAATATCGTTTATACGGATGGAACTTCGCTAAACGTCGATACCGATGGCAGTTGGAAAGGAACTGCAGATGGCCCTATTCGAACCAACAACGAATACGATGGTGAGGAATATGATGCAACTAAAGAATTCAGGGGATGGAACAGTATAGGCTTTGATGATCGCAAATGGTTAAAAGCAGAATTTGTTCAGGAGCCGACGGGAGTAATAGAAGCGCAGATGAATGAAAATATCCGCGTGATGAATACGCTTAAACCAGTGTCGATAAAGAAACTTTTAGGTGATCGATATATTCTGGATATGGGGCAGAACATGGTCGGTTGGTTGCAGATCAAAGTAAAGGCGCAGAAAGGAAAGCAAATTAAGCTCCGGTTTGCTGAATCTTTACAGGAAAATGGCGAGCTGTTTACTGCCAATCTCCGCAATGCAAAATGCACCGATTTGTATACTGCTAAAGGAGAAGGCATGGAAACATGGGAGCCGGCTTTTGTGTATCGCGGTTTTAGATACGTAGAACTTTCGGGTTATGCTTATCAACCATCAGTGAATGATTTTATTGGCAAAATGATCTACGACAATATTAAAACAGTAGGAACCTTCGAAACTTCGGATGCGTTAAGCAACCAGATTTTCAAAAATGCCTGGTGGGGAATTGCCGGGAACTACAAGGGGATTCCTATTGATTGTCCGCAACGGAACGAGCGCATGCCCTGGCTGGGCGACCGGGGCGCTGTAGCCTATGGCGAAAGTTTCGTTTTTGATAATGGCAGATTTTATGCAAAATGGTTACAGGATATCAGAAATTCACAAAAGGAAGATGGTGCCATCCCTGATGTTGCCCCCGCTTTCTGGAGGTATTACAGTGATAACATGACCTGGCCCGGGGCAATGCTGCTCGTAACCGAAATGCTTTATAAGCAGAATGGCGATGTTTCGGCGGTGACGGATAATTACCCGGCAATGAAAAAGTGGTTGACTTACATGCAGGATCGCTACATGCAGGACTATATTCTGACTAAAGATAGTTACGGAGATTGGTGTATGCCGCCGGTTACAATTGAGTTTGGCCGTGGGAAAAGTGCCGATAAAAAATATCCGTCAGCTTTAATTTCCACTGCCTATTACTATCATTTCACGCAGTTGATGATGCAATTTGCAAAAGCGATTGGTCAAGAGGACGATGTGAAAATTTATGAAATTCTGGGGAATAACATTAAAGACGCCTTCAATAAAAAGTATTACGACGAGAAAGGCTTTTATGCTTCGAATGCCTTAACTGATAATGTTATTCCGCTCTATTTTGGCATGGTTCCGAAGGATAAAGTAGCCACCGTGTTCAAAAACATTACCTACACCGTTGAGGTAACGAACAAAGGGCATTTAAGTAATGGTTTAGTGGGTATTCAGTGGCTAATGCGTTGTTTGAATGATTACGGCAGACCTGATTTGGCCTATACCGTGGCTACGCAAAAATCTTACCCTAGCTGGGGTTACATGGTTGATAACGGCGCAACAACGATTTGGGAATTGTGGAATGGCAACACCGCTGATCCTAAAATGAATTCTCAAAATCATGTAATGATGCTAGGCGATCTGCTTATCTGGTATTATGAGAATGTTGCGGGGATAAAATCAGACGGCGAGGCATTTAGTAAAATTATTATGAAACCTGAAATGATTAATGGCCTGGATAAAGTAAATGCCAGTTATAAATCTATTTATGGCCTGATTAAGAGCGAATACACAAAAACGCCAACTCAGTTTAAATGGACGGTTACCGTTCCGCCCAATACCAAAGCAACGGTTTACATTCCTGCAAATAGTAAAAATGAAGTATCAGAAAAGATGAAATCAATCAAGGATTTAAAATTTTTAAAAATGGAAAATAACCGGGCGATTTATGAGATCGGTTCTGGCGATTATTTTTTTGTGGTGGATAGGAAGTAGAGAAGAGGGGAATAGGAAGCAGGAAATAGGAAACAGGTAAATGGGAAACACGAAATAGGTAAGTGGGAATAGAGAAGAGGGTAATGGGAAATATGAAAATGAGGAAATAGAGAAACTGGAAAACAGATATAAATGAGATTGGATAGGGAATTGAAAAATGTGGATAGCATGAACCCATCATTGCGAGGTACGAAGCAATCTCAAGGAATAGCACTAGGATTGCTTCGACTTGCAAAAGCTAGATTTTAAATCTATTTCCCATTTCCTGTTCCCTAATCAGAAAGGTCATTGCGAGGTACGAAGCAATCTTACAACGGTAGCTATAGCATTAGGATTGCTTCGTGCCTCGCAATGACGGAAACTAAAAAATGAAATTGAGTATATAACAATATTAAATTATGAGAAAGTTTTTTAAACCATTTATACTGATAACCTTACTGATCACCTCAGTAAATGTATTCAGTCAAACCAAAGATAATGTTATGCCAGAAGAAATCCTGGCAAAGGCAAAAGAATGGACTTCTGCATTAAATTTAACCAACGCAGCAAAAAGATCTGCTGTCGAAAATGTAATTGCAGTTCATTTAACAACTATTAAAGACTGGCATAACAGTCACCCCGCATCAACCGTTCCTGACGGAATAAACCCTGTTACGGGCAATAAACTAAGTGATTTAGACAAACAGATCATTGCTGATTCTGCCATGCCGTCAACCGTTCATCAATCGCTTATGGACGGATTGAAAAAGAATCTAACACCAGAGCAGGTTGAAAGTATTTTAGACAAATACACCATTGGAAAGGTTGAATTCACGATGAAAGGTTACAAAGCAATTGTTCCGGATTTAACTGCCGATGAGGAAGCCAAGATTTTGGCTTTTTTGAAACAAGCGAGAGAGCAGGCGGTAGATTATAAAAACATGAAACAGATTTCAGCCATTTTCGAGATTTACAAAACCAAATCTGAGCAGATGTTGAATAATAATGGTCGCAGTTGGAGAGCGCTTTACAGTGCTTACACTAAAAAGATAAAGGAAGAGAAAGCAGCAAAACAAAAGCAGTAGGCAGTTCACCGTTTGAAGTTTTCAGTTTTGAATGTAAAAATCAAATCTGTGAAATCCAATGATCTGTGTAATCACCCTCGAAGAGAAAAACGAATTATGATATCAAAAAAAATATACATCACCATCAATCTAATTTTCGCATTCACCATTTGTGCCAATGCGCAGGTAGAAAAATGGCAGGCGGGCGTGGTCAAACAAGAGTTTCTGTATGATCAGGCACCATTTCCGTCATGCCACTCTGCAACAATCGCCGAAACACCCACAGGTTTAGTTGCTTCGTTTTTCGGCGGAACCAAGGAGCGCAACCCTGACGTGGAAATTTACATTAGCAGATATGTAGACGGGAAATGGCTGGCGCCGGTTTCAGTAGCTAATGGCATTCAGCCAGCAGGCAAGAGATTACCCACATGGAATCCCGTACTTTACCAGGTGCCAGGGGGCGACTTATTGTTGTTTTATAAAATCGGACCAAAGCCCTCAGAGTGGTGGGGCTTGATGAAAACGTCAAAGGATGGAGGAATCACCTGGTCTGAGGCTACAAAATTACCAGATGGCTACATCGGTCCGGTAAAAAATAAGCCCATTCTGTTAAGTAATGGAAATCTTTTTGCACCATCCAGCAGAGAGGGCGATGGCTGGAAAGTTCACTTCGAGGTTACACAGGATCAGGGAAAAACCTGGCGAACCGTTGGACCCATCAATGAAAATGGGATCAAGGCGATTCAACCTAGTATCTTACAACACGGAAACGGCAAACTGCAAATCCTGGCGAGAACTGCTAACCGGGCGATTGCGGAGTCATGGTCGGATGATAACGGAGAAACCTGGACACCCATGGCAAAAATAAACCTCCCGAACAATAACTCGGGTACCGATGCGGTAACGATGAAAGACGGTCGGCATGTGCTGGTCTATAATCATGTTCTGCCGCCAGGAATCCTGGCAAAAGGAGCAAGAACGCCACTAAATGTTTCCATTTCCAAAGATGGAAAAGAATGGTCGGCAGCAATAATTTTAGAAGATTCACCAATCAGTCAGTACTCTTATCCGGCAGTTATTCAAACCGCCGATGGCCTGTTGCATTTCATTTATACCTGGAGAAGGCAAAAGATTAAGCATGTGGTAGTAGACCCTGCTAAATTGCGATTAAAGAAAATTAAAAACGGGATCTGGCCGAAATTGAAGGGCTACACCGCTCCGGTAATCACAGAAACTAAAAGCGAGGAACCATGAGAATTTTAGAAATTGATGGCTTCCATTCATCGTCGTTGCGGGACACGAAGCAATCTCCATTAAAGGAATCAGACTTCCTCAGCTCACTCATGCCAAGCTTCGCAATGAGGAGCCGCATGTTTAAGTATCTTTCGATGCTATTCGTCATTACTTTATCGTTAGTAAGCCACGTTTTAGCCCAAACGCAAAATACGGATCAGCTCTATAAAAAGCCGTTAGTCGACGTTTTACAAGATATTCAACACCGCTTCAAAGTTCAGATAAAATATTCAGCGCCACAGGTAAAAGACAAGTGGGTGAATTTTGCCGACTGGCGTTTTCGCGCAGATGTAGACGAGACACTCACAAATGTGCTCAGTCCGCTGGATATGAAAGTAAACAAAGAAAAGCCCGGTGTTTACAAGCTTAAAGAATACGAATATTACCGTTGGGAGGTGCAGGATGGTTGGGCTTACCTGGATAAACTGGCTTCGAAATATACCGATAAAGCCAGCTGGGAGGTGAGAAAAGATTCGATCAAACCTCAGCTTTATCAGGCTTTGCAATTGTCGCCGATGCCCGCAAAACTGATTTCAAAACCGATTACTACTTCAAAAAGAATTTTCGACGGCTATTCTGTCGAGAACATCGCCCTGGAGATCTTACCTGGCGTTTGGGTAAATGGTTCCTTATATAAATCATTGAAAACCAAAGGTAAAGTGCCGGTTATCTTAAGTCCAGATGGACACTGGGCAAAACAGCGCTACCGTGCTGATTGTCAGATTCGCTGTGCAACCATTGCTAAAATGGGCGCCATGGCGTTCAGCTACGATTTGTTTGCCTGGGGAGAATCTATGCTCCAGTTTAAATATGAGGATCATCGCCGAAGTTTAGCGCAAACAGTGCAAACTTTAGGTGGCATTAGAATTTTAGATTATTTTACCTCGCTAAAAGAAACAGACACGACACGGATAGGCATTAGCGGTGGCTCCGGTGCAGGCAGCCATTCCATTCTGATGACGGCTATGGACAATAGAATCAAACTTAGCGCACCTGTGGTGGCCATGTCTTCCTACTTTTATGGCGGTTGCCCATGCGAAAGTGGCATGCCAATTCACCAATGTGGTAGTGGAACCGATAATGTAGAGCTGGCTGCTATGGCTGCTCCAAGACCGCAACTATTAGTATCCGACGGAGGCGACTGGACCGCACATACCCCCGAGCATGATTTTCCTTACTTACAGAAAATGTATGGTTATTACGGTTCCACCGATCAAGTCGAAAATGTCCATCTCCCAACAGAAGGTCATGATTTCGGATCAAATAAACGTATTGCACTATATGATTTTTTAATCAAACACTTCCACCTTAACGGTACAGCGGTAAAAGATAAAACGGGAAAGTATGATGAAAGTAAAGTAACAATTGAGAAAGAATCAGCCCTTTATGTTTTCGGTGATAAAGGGGAAAGGTTGCCTAAAAATGCAGTGATGGGTTTTGAAAACCTGGAGAAATTGTTCATGAATGGCGTATCAAAATAAATAGTGATGGAGAATCAAAACAGACGAAAATTTATCGGTAGTGTTACTTTGCTTACAGGAGGATTGATCCTTCCTGGTCAATGTCTTATCGCTAAGGATAAACCTACAAGGTACAACGTAGCTGTAGTAGATTTAATGATTTTAAAACGCCAGAAACTAAGTGCCTTGTCACTGGCAAAACAGATCGGTGCAGACGGGCTGGAGGTTGATATGGGTGGTTTGGGGAACCGCGAAACTTTTGATAATAAACTCGCAGATCCTAAAATCAGACAGGAATATCTGGATCAGGCAAAAGCACTCAATTTAAAGATTTGTTCCTTGGCAATGACTGGATTTTACGCACAGTCTTTCGCTACGCGGCCAACTTTTCAGAAAATGATTCAGGACTGTCTGGATACGGCAAAAGCCATGCATGTAAAGGTTGTTTTTCTACCTCTTGGCGTGCAAGGCGATTTAGTTAAAAATCCCGAACTGCGAGATGCCATCGTACAAAGATTGAAGGTAGCAGGGAAAATGGCATCGAAAGCGAATGTAATAATTGGCATCGAAACCGCTTTAGATGCTGCAGGTGAATTAAAACTATTGAAAGATGTCGGTTCAAGACACGTAAAAAGTTATTTTAATTTTTCAAATGCAATTAAAAACGGAAGGGATTTGCATCAGGAACTCCGGATTTTAGGGAAGAAAAATATCATCCAGATTCACGCTACGAATGAAGATGGGGTATGGCTCCAAAATGATCAAAAAATTAACCTAAAGGAAGTGAAAGCAACGCTTGATGAAATGGGCTGGAGTGGCTGGCTGGTGGTAGAACGAAGCAGGGATGCGATGCAACCAACCAATGTGAAGTATAATTTTAGCGCGAACACCAACTATTTGAAATCAGTTTTTCAAGTCCGATAATTCATGAAGCGCGTAATTTTTTTATTTCTTCTCGCCCTTAGCCTGCTTTCTCTGGAAAGCAATGGCGCAGAAATTTATGTGTCGTTGAATGGTTCGGATACTAATCAGGGCACCAGGGAAAAGCCGCTGGCATCCCTTCATGTGGGCATTAGAAAGGCCCGTGAATTGCGCCGGTTAAAAGATCCATCGATAAAAAATGGCATTACAATAATCATCGGCAAAGGCTCTTATCACCTGGATGAACCAATAGTGCTGCGCCCTGAAGATTCAGGCACAAAAGAAAGCCCTACAGAAATTATGGCTATGCCCGGAGAAAAGGTTGTTTTAAGTGGTGGCCTAAATGTTTTCGGATGGCGAAAATTAACTACTCAGGCTTCGGGATTGCCAAAGGCATCTGCTGGTAAGGTGTGGGTTACCAGTATGCCAGACCAGGCAGGACACGACCTGCAGTTTAGACAGCTTTGGGTAAACGGAAATAAGGCCACACGTGCTAAAAACTATAATGGGGAACAGATGGGCAGGATTTTATCTTGGGATAAAAAGAATCAGACTTGTAAAATTCCCATTTCCCCTAATATCAAACTGGCAAATATTGATGGAGCAGAAATGCTCATTCATCAATGGTGGGCAATAGCAAATCTTAGGATCAGGTCTGTTAAACAGGTCGGAAATGTTGCAGAACTATCCTTCATGCAACCTGAAAGTAGAATCCAGTCTGAACACCCATGGCCTGCGCCGTGGATTTCTGACAAAACAGGAAATTCTGCTTTTTACCTTTCAAATGCCATTCAGTTTTTAGATGAACCTGGCGAATGGTTTGCGGATTTGGAAAATCACAAGCTTTATTACTGGCCGAGACCATCAGAAAATATGCTGAATGCTGAGGTAGTGGTGCCGGTGTTAGAAAATCTAGTCAAAATTGAAGGTACTCCTGATCATCAGGTTACCCACGTCCATTTTAAAGATATTTCATTTGAGCACGCGTCCTGGTTGAGACCATCCCAACAGGGCCATGTACCACATCAGGCAGGGATGTATATGCTCGATGCTTACAAGCTCCAGGTTCCTGGAACGCAAGATAAGGCTGCACTCGAAAATCAGGGCTGGGTTGGCCGTCCGGCATCCGCAGTTGAGGTTACTTATGCCAATAACACTTCATTTAACTCATGCCGTTTCGAACACCTCGCCTCAACAGGTTTAGATTACAAAAAAGGTACTTTCAATAATGTTATAAAAGGGAATCTTTTTAAGGATATTGGTGGTTCTGCAATGCTCATCGGGACGTTTTCGGATGAGGCTACTGAAGTCCACTTACCTTATAAACCCTCCGATGAACGAGAAATATCTACCAATGATCGGATTGAGAATAATTTCATCACCAATGTAACCAATGAAGACTGGGGCGCAGTGGGTATTGGGGCAGGTTACGTTCGTGGAATCAACATTCGTCACAATGAAATTAGTGATGTTTCCTATTCCGGAATTAGCGTGGGCTGGGGCTGGACAAAAACGGAAAACGCAATGAAAAATAATTCCGTTACCGGAAACAGAATTCATCATTATGGTAAACATATGTATGATGTTGCCGGTATTTATACTTTATCTGCACAGCCTTATTCTATTATTAATGAGAATGTTGTAGATAGTATTTATGCAGCGCCATATGCCCACCTTCCAGATCATTGGTTTTACCTGTATACAGATGAAGGTTCTTCGCATTTCACAATAAAGGATAATTGGACGCCGGCAGAAAAGTATTTACAAAATGCAAACGGACCAGGCAATGTATGGCAAAACAACGGACCGAAAGTAGCGATGCATATCAGACAAAATGCGGGTCTGGAGAAACCCTATCAATATTTGCGGAAAGAAAAATCGGTTTATTCGAAGAGAGGAATTAACAAAGCCGTCGAAAAAACTGTTGTATTCGAGCTGGTTTTTAAAAATGCCGACCTTCCGGGAAAGCAGGCTTTGGAAACTTTCGCAACCGAAAATAATCTCTTAACCTCGGCAATTTATCAATGGAATAACCGCCTGGTAATTTATACTACCTCGTTAAAAGTAGAAAGTTTGCAGCAAACCTTAAAGCGGCTCAATGCTTCAGAAATTAAATTGTATGAGGATCTGATTTACGATTTTAACAGACAGGAAAATTGTGGTGAACCTCCGGTTGCGGAATGGCAGAACATCATTTTGTCTGCTGATCTGGTAGAGGAAGAAAAGATGCAAAAGGAATATCTGGCCTACCATCAAACACAGTTTGAAAAGTGGCCCGAAGTTTCAAAAGGATTTTGCAAGGCCGAATTTCAGCGATTGGCTATTTTTAAAAAGGGGCGGCAACTCATGCTGATCATCAGTATTCCAAAAGGGAAGAAGTTGGATGACCTGAATCCGAAAACCACCGAAAATAATCCAAGAGTTGACGAATGGAATTCGATTATGAAAAAATATCAGGAAGGAATTGAAGGTTCAAAACCTGATGAGGTTTGGGTGTTTTTTAAACCGATGGAGTAGGTTGTTTCATGGCAATCATGGAAAAACGTAATAAAAATAAACGCTAATATAAATATGTTAAGATTAGGAATTTTAGGATTAGGAGAGGGCAGAAGTACCATTTCAGCTTCTTTAGCAAGCAAGAAGTTTAAGCTCATCCAAATATGCGATGCCAATAAAAAGCTCTGCGAAGAACGGGCGCTTGAGTTCGATTTTCAAAACTGGACCACCAGCTATGAAGATATGTTAACCAATGATAAAATCGACATGATTGCGATCTACACGCCGGATCACCTGCATTTCGAACACATCAAACTCGCACTGGAGCATGATAAACACGTGGTTTGTACAAAGCCTTTTATTGATGATTTATCACAGGCGAATGAATTACTGGAGCTGAGCAAAAAATCCAGAAAGAAAATCTTCGTTGGGCAAAGTTCGCGCTTTTTTGAACCTGCAATGCGCCAGAAAAAAGATTTTGATAAGGGTTTAATTGGCGAACTGATTACCATAGAAAGTTATTACCATGCAGATCATCGCTGGTTTTTGGAAAAAGGCTGGTCGCTGAAACAATCATTTAAATGGTTGTATGGAGGTTTAAGTCATCCTGTTGACTTTATCCGATGGTATATGCCAAACATAGAAGAAGTAATGGGTTACGGAATGTTGAGCAGCAATGGTTTAAAAGCCGGCTTAAAAAATCAGGATACCATGCACTTTATCTTCAAGGCGAAAGACGGCAGAATTGCCAGAGTGAGTGGTGCCTATACCGGGCCAACTCAACCTGCCAGTCGTGATAGTGGCATGAGCTGTATTCTTCGTGGAACGGAAGGTGCCAGTCAGGCCGATTACCACGAGTTGCGGTATTCGGTAACCACAAAAACGGGTGAAGAAAAAATAATTACCTGGGGTGATGCTACCTTGAAACATTATTTCCGTTTTGAGGGACAAAGCCACCATGCCGGCGAATATCAAAATTACCTCGATTATTTTGCCGATAGCATTAATAACAAATTTACAGCCTACCCGGATTTAAAAGAAGGCATCGGAACGGTGGCATTGCTCCAGGCGATGGATAAATCGATGGAAACTGGCTTGCCTGTAAAGATTGATGAAATTTTAAAGGCAAATAATATCACAAGGGAATCGATAGGATTATAGGTGTAATGTGGTTTTAACCACAAAGGAAAAGGATCAACATGGATATTTATTGCAGTCTGGCTTTAGCCTACTGCATAATTGCCAGGTTCAGAAAGAGAGTCCTTCGGGACGCAATCTCCTACAAACTATGGCGTAGCAATCGCATCAAGATTGCTACGTGCCCCGCAATAATGGCAAGGTTGAAAGGAAAAACATTAATAAACAACCAACTAACCAAATAATCAATGGGAAACATTGTAGAACGTTTAACCAGTTTAGATTACCTCATCGTCATCGGCTACCTGATGATTCTGATTTTTATTGGATATCGAGCGAGCTTTTCAAAAGATCGAAATAAAGAGGAAACCTTATTTCTGGCCAACAAATCTCTTGGCTGGGCGAGCATCGGCTTCAATATGTGGGGCACGAATGTCGGTCCATCGATGTTACTCGCCTTTGCCAGTATCGGTTACACCACAGGCATTGTTGCCGTAAATTTCGACTGGTATGCCTTTATATTCCTTTTTTTGCTCGCTATTGTTTTTGCACCAAAATACCTGGCTGCAAAAGTAAGTACCATGCCTGAGTTTATGGGGAACCGATATGGCGATTCTACCCAGAATATATTAGCCTGGTATGCTTTGGTGAAGATTTTAATCTCCTGGTTGTCGTTAGGCTTATTTGCAGGTGGCTTTCTGGTGAGGCAAATTCTGGGGATCCCGATGTGGCAATCTGTTACCGTTCTGGTGGCTTTCGCCGGATTGTTTACCTTTTTCGGTGGTTTGAAGGCCATTGCAAAAGTGAATGTTTTTCAGATGATTTTACTCATTGGTGTGTCGCTGTCGCTCATGCTTTTAGGTCTGGACAAAGTTGGTGGTATTTCTGCGCTATATGCGAAGACTCCTGGTCACTTCTGGAACCTCATTCAACCCGCCAGTGATCCAAAATATCCCTGGTATGCAATTTTACTGGGTTATCCGGTTGCAGCTGTCGCATTCTTCTGTACAGATCAGTCGATGGTTCAATCTGTGTTAGGTGCGAAAAATCTGAAACAAGGTCAGTTGGGCGTTAGTTTTATCGGCTGGCTGAAATTACTTTCACTACCCCTTTTCATTGGAACCGGAATTTTGTGTTATGTATTGTTTCCGAACCTGAAAGATCCGAACGAGGCATACATGACCATGGTAACCAATCTATTCCCGCCAGGGATGAATGGTTTGGTGATCGTTGTTTTAATTGCGGTGTTGGTTGGTACTATCGGGTCTTCCCTCAACTCACTTAGTACTGTTTTTACGATGGATGTGTATGTGAAAAAAATTAACCCGCAGGCCACAAATAAACAGATTATCAACATTGGACGGTTAACTGTGGTTGCCGGTTGCATTTTCGCCGTGATTGTAGTGCTTGCCATCGATAATATTAAAGGATTAAATCTTTTTGATGTCTTTCAATCGGTACTCGGCTTCATCGCGCCGCCACTTTCGGTGGTTTTCCTTTTGACGGTATTCTGGAAAAAAACTACCCGGAAGGCTGTGAATTTCACTTTGTCTATTGGCTCTATTTTAAGTTTGGGTATTGGAATTACCTATCTGTGGATTCTGCCTTCCAACGAATATGCTTTCTGGCCACACTACCTCATGTTATCTTTCTACATTTTTTCAGGCCTGCTCATCATCGCTATTTTGATTTCAATTTTAGATCGAAACCCGAGTTTTTACGAAATTAATGATGAACACCAGGCGAATATCGAAAAGCCAGATCGAACAGTTTGGATTTCATGGGCAGTTTTGGCTGTCGTGATGGTTGCCCTGTACCTGTTCTTCAACGGGCATTAGGAGAGTTGAGCGTTAGCTGATAAAATGAACATACGGCGATATGCCTGATTTATATCTTATGAAAAACTTAAAAAAAATACTTTTACCCTTGCTTTTAAGCTGTTTAGCATTTCCTGTTTTTGCTCAAAAGGCATCATGGATTTGGTATCCGGGCGATTTTGATATCTACATGAGCAATGTAATGCAAAACCGACGTACAGAACGCGGATCTTTTTTTCCTGTCTTCTGGAAAATGGACAGCCACTATGTGCTGGTCGATTTTCATAAGGAATTTAACCTGACCCAACCAGAAGAAGTTAAACTTTTTGTGGAGGGAACTTACAATGTAAAAATTGATGGTCAGGCCATTTCCGGTTTCCCAAAAACCATCCGTATTCCTGCCGGGAAGCATAAGCTGAGTTTAAAGGTGTATAGCCAGGGAACAGTGCCAGCCATTTTTGTTCAAGGCAAAACCGTGTTTACTGACGAAACCTGGCTAACGACTTTCGAAGACAAAGAATGGATAGATCAGAGCGGAAAGGTTTCAGATAAATCAGGAACAACGTTCGTTTCAGCGGGTTCCTGGAACTTAACCGATCCGAATGTATTGCCTTCTAAATTCAAATTGCCGGTAATCGCTCAGTACGCGGTTAAGAAAGATCAGGCGGAAAACGGTTATGTAGCCGACTTTGGAAAAGAGACTTTTGGCTTTATTAAAATACATGGTTTAAAGGGAAAAGGAAAGCTGAATATGTATTACGGCGAATCGAAAGAAGAGGCTTTGTCTACTGATAAATGCGAAACATTGGATAACCTTGATGTCGATATAAGCGTGAAGCAAGACAGCGTAATGCCACTGTCTAAAGCATTTCGATATGTGAATTTTCAGGTTGAAAGTGGTGTTACTACCGATTCTATTTCTATGCTTTACGAATATGCGCCGGTAACGGAGCGGGGCAGTTTTAAATCATCAGATGCAGAACTCAACAAGATTTACGATGTATCCAAGTATACCTTCCATTTAAACACGCGCGAGTTTTTTATTGATGGGATTAAGCGTGATCGCTGGGTGTGGAGCGGCGATGCTTATCAAAGTTATCTGATGAATTATTATTCCTTTTTTGATGCGCCAACTGTGAAAAGAACTTTGCTGGCTCAGCGCGGGAAAGATCCCGTTACCGCACACATTAATACCATTATGGATTACTCCTTCTACTGGTTTCTTGGAATCTACGACTACTATAAATTCACCGGGGATAAGAAATTTGTGCAGGATATTTATCCACGAATGCAATCACTCATGACTTATATAGATGGCCGGAAGAATAAAAACGGGCTATTAGAATGGATGCCCGGCGACTGGATTTTTATTGACTGGGCAGATAAACTCAGTAAAGACGGCGAAGTCAGTTTTGAACAGCTATTATATGCACGGAGTTTAGAAACTATGGCGTTATGTGCTAAACTAGCCAACGACAATGTTAACGCAGCGAACTATGATCGCGCAGCAAAGGCCCTGAAAAACAAAATTTTTGATCTTTACTGGAACCAGAAAAAAAACGCCCTTGTTCACAGTAGAATTGCAGATCAACCTACAGATAACGTTACCCGTTACGCGAACATGTTCGGAATTTTTTTCGACTATTTTACGCCGGAACAAAAATTAGCCGTAAAGGAACACGTGCTTTTAAACGATAAAATTGCCAAAATTACCACGCCATATATGCGTTTTTATGAGTTGGAGGCACTTTGTGCGCTTGGCGAGCAATCATATGTACTAAAAGAAATGAAAAGCTATTGGGGTGGCATGCTTAAACTTGGTGCAACTTCGTTTTGGGAAGAATACAATCCTGATAAGAAAGGAGTAGAGCATCTGGAAATGTATGGCAGGCCATTTGGAAAAAGCCTATGCCATGCCTGGGGTGCCAGTCCGATTTACCTTTTAGGTAAATATTATCTGGGCATTAGTCCGGAAGCTCCAGGCTACGAAACCTATATTATCCAGCCAAACTTAGGTGGCCTGGAGTGGATGGAAGGGAAAGTACCAACTGCTAAGGGCGATATCTCTTTATATATGAATAAGAAAGAAATCAGGGTGACTGCGGCTGTAGGTACCGGGAAATTAGTCATCAACAGTAAATCAAAGCCGGTAGTAAAAAATGCAAGAGTTGAATCCCTATCAGAAAACGTATATCAGGTAACCATTGAGAAAGGGAAGAATTATATGATAGGGTATAATCCTACAGCCCCTTAAAGGGGAGCTAAAAGCATGGTTGAAGTTCGGATTGGGTGATCGGAATTGGGGTTTAAACCCCAATCCGTTGCTCAATCTTTTTTACGCATTTATAAGCTTCAGCAAGGATCACCTCATTTTCAATCGCTTTATCCGCATTCAAGGCGTTCAACATCGAAATGGTTAAACAGGCTATAATACCGTTATTGCTTGCAAGTCCTACAGGCACCGAGATATCGGTTACGCCTGATACGGAATCGCTGTTTTTTACGTAAGAACCATCTTGCTGAATCGCCTTTAGCGACACTAAAAAATCTTCCTGCTGCGGTTTTGCATACTTTTTATAGATGGCGTTATTTTTTAAGGTGGTGTTACGTTCCGTTTCTGGCATGTAGGCCAACAGTACCTTCCCTGAGGCTGTTAGTGGTAGTGGAAACAAGTTTCCTTCTTCAATAGAAAGCGCAATCGGCCCCGGACTTTTAGCATGGATAATCACCATCACCTGATTCATGTATAAAATACTTAAGTGGCACGACTGGCGAATGGTGTTCGCCAGCTCCTCCAACGGGAACTGTGCTGCTTTTCGCAACTCATCAATAGGAGAATGGCGGTGCGAAAGGTAAAAGAGCTTTAGCGATAAACGATACTTCCCGGAAACTTCATCACGCAGGATATAGCCACGACTCTCCAGACTCATCAACATCCGGTAGATTTCGTTTGGCGTTTTCTCAATACCGATGGCAATTTCAGTTTGAGAAAGGGGGATAGATTGCGCTGATAAATACTCTAATATATCAAGCCCCTTATCCAAAGCTGGCGCCTGATACTTCGATTCCTTTTCGTTCATAAGTGTTTAAATTTGGCTGTAGCAGTTTTTTTACAATTCCAAACATACAAAATGCATTCATATTTATTGCTTACAACATTTTGTATTAATTTAAATACGAAGATATGTTTTCATATTTAAAAAAAACATTTATATTTGAATTGATGCTGCGGCGTAATCAGATTCATTGCTTCGTTTTGAAAATTGATTCTTTTTCTGCTTCAAGATATCAATAACCATTTATAAACCCAAATTATTATTGCTTTGCGTGAAATTGGTAGCGCAGGGTTAAACATAAAAAAATGAGCAGAATCTTTTTCATTTCCTGGCTATTTTCGATCAGCATTTCGTTGTCTGCGCAAGATATTCAGGTTGCTCAACTATCCTGTATTTACCTCGATAATCCGCTCGGAATAGATAATAAACTCCCAAATTTGAGTTGGAAACTACAATCTGATCAACACAATGTAAAGCAAACCGCTTATCATATTTTAGTTGCCAGCAGCCCCGGCAAGCTTTCTAAAAACATCGGTGATGTTTGGGATACCAAAAAAGTAAATACAAATCAGTCCATTCAGGTTCTGTATAGAGGTTCTAATTTACAGTCAACACAGAAATACTTTTGGAAAGTACGTGTCTGGAACAATAAGGGAAAAACTTCTGAATGGAGCAAACCCGCTTTTTTCCAAATGGGATTGTTAACCGCTGCAGATTGGAAAGGCGCAAAATGGATTGCCTATGAAAAGTTAGCCGACTCAAATATTAATATACTTCCAACGGATGGAAAAAAGGATAAACTAAATGTCAACAATGTTCTTCCTATGTTTCGGAAAGATTTTGTATTATCAAAACCGGTTAAAAGTGCCACAGCATTCATTTCCGGCCTCGGCCATTTTGAGTTGAGTTTAAACGGAAGCAAAGTAGGGAATGATTTCCTTGCTCCCGGCTGGACGAAATATGACAAAGAAGCCTTATATGTTGCCTACGATATTAGCAGGCAGCTTAAAAAAGGCAGGAATGCCATCGGTGTCATGCTCGGTAATGGTTTTTATTATATTCCTCCTGTTAAAGGTAGATACAGGAAACTGAAATCAGCCTTTGGTTACCCTAAAATGATTTGCCGGCTGAAGGTTGAATATGCCGATGGAACGTCAGCAGATTTTGTCAGTAATGAAGGTTGGAAGACGGCACCATCACCTGTAATATTTTCCAGTATTTATGGTGGCGAAGATTATAATGCAAACCTCGAACAAAAGGGTTGGAACATCGCAGGATTTAATGATGCAGGCTGGAAATCTTCAACAATTGTCGGTGGACCAGCATTAAATGCGCAAAAAGAAGCTCCGGTAAAAGTGTTCGAACACTTCGCTCCGAAAAGTATTACGGCAACCGGAGATCAAGAATGGGTTTACGATCTCGGTCAGAACTCTTCTGCAATTATAGAATTAAAAGTTCGCGGTAAAAAGGGAGATACCATTCGCATTATTCCAGCCGAGCTATTAAAGGAAGACGGTTCGGTAACCCAGAAAAACATTGGCGGACCATCGTATTTCACTTATATCCTGAAGGGCGATGGGCTGGAGGTCTGGCGTCCGAGGTTCTTCTATACAGGTTTCCGTTATCTTCAGGTTAAAGGGGGTATTCCGGCAGGTAATAAAAATCCATCAAAGCATGCAGTAATTGAAGATTTAACTGCCTTGCACATTCGCAATGCAGCAGAGCAGATTGGAATGTTTAAGTCGTCAAATGAATTATTTAATAAGACTTTTACCTTGATCGATTGGTCGATCAAAAGCAATATGGTAAGTGTATTTACAGATTGTCCACACCGTGAAAAGCTGGGATGGCTGGAACAATTACACCTGATGGGAAAATCGGTAAACTACAATTATGCTGCGGCGCCTTTGTTTCGGAAGGCCACTATCGACATTCGAAATTCACAACTGGCAAATGGATTGGTACCTGAAATTGCCCCCGAATATGTAAAGTTCGAATGGGGCGGCGATATGTTTCGCGATTCGCCGGAGTGGGGAAGCAGCAGCATTCTTGTGCCCTGGGATTTATACAAATACTACGGGGATCAACAGTCACTTATTGATAATTATCCTGTTATGCAGCGCTATATCAGCTACCTGGCATCAAAAGCAGACCAACATATTTTAACTCAGGGTCTGGGAGACTGGTATGACCTCGGTCCGAATCCACCTGGTGTTTCACAGCTCACGCCCATGGGAATCACGGCAACAGCGATTTATTATTATGATTTAAAAGTAATGGAAAAAATTGCTGCCGTATTAGGGAAGCATGCCGACTCAGTTGACTATTCTATCCGCGCAATAGCCATCAAAAAAGCATTTAATCAAAAATTTTTCAACGTCGGCACCAAACAATATGGTTCTGGAAGTCAGGCCGCAAATGCAATGGCCGTTTACATGGATTTAGTAGCAAACCAAGAAAGAAAAGCAGTCATTGAAAATCTGGTGAAGGATATTAAATCGAAGAATAATGGACTTACAGCCGGAGATATTGGCTATCGCTACGTATTAAGGGTGCTCGAAGAGGCAGGGAGATCTGATGTGATTTTCGACATGAACAGCCGATCGGATGTGCCTGGCTATGGCATGCAAATTGCCAAGGGTGCAACTGCATTAACAGAGAGTTGGGCTGCATTGCCAACCGTATCTAATAATCACTTTATGCTCGGCCATTTAATGGAATGGTTTTACAGCGGTATTGGTGGCATCCGTCAGGACGAAAATGCCGTAGCGTTCAATAAACTTCGAATCGAACCGGAAGTGGTGGGCGATTTGACATTTGCCCAAACGCAATATGATTCTGCTTATGGTAAAGTAGAAACGAACTGGAGAAAAACAGTAAATGGCTTCGAACTGGATGTGCATATTCCGGTGAACACCACAGCAGTGGTTTATTTGCCGGCTGCAAACAATCAAACTGTTGCGGAGGCCAATCATTCAAGTTTCAAAATGCTTGGAAATAAAGATGGAAAAGCGATGGTTGCGATAGGTTCAGGTGCTTACAAATTCAAGGTAAACTAAGATGAGAGTGATTGCAGTCTATATATTGATCATGTTTGCTTCGGTTTCTGCTTCCGCCCAGAAAGTCTCCGGATCGGTATCTCAGGCAGAGATGGAAAAAATCTATGCCGAAGTGAAAACACCATATAAATACGGTTTAGTGATGGTTCCGCAGGATAAAGAACACAAAATGGATTGCCCTACTGTATTCAAAAAAGGCAAAGACTGGTACATGACTTATCTTATTTTTAGCGGTCGTGGATACGAAACCTGGTTAGCTAAAAGTAAAGATCTACTGCAATGGGAAAACCTCGGTAAAATATTGTCATTTGCTAATGCTGGTCATTGGGACGATAATCAAAAAGCCGGATACAATGCACTTTTAGATATAAAATGGGCTGGAAGTTACGGCGTAAGACCGTTCGATGGCAAATATTGGATGTCGTATTTCGGAGGTAAAGAGCAGGGTTATGAAGTAGAGCCTCTATCAATTGGAATGGCTTATACGAGGCAACATCCTTCAATTGTGCAGGAATGGAACAGGTTGGAAAAGCCTGTATTGAGCTCTTCAGATAATGATGTACGCTGGTGGGAAAACCGCAATAAACTTTTCAAAAGTACGGTGATCGAAGATCAGAAGCGCCTCACTGGCCATCGTTTTGTGATGTATTACAACGCAGTAGGCGATTCGCTGGCAAACAATAAAAAAACACGATGGTACGAAAGAATCGGCATGGCGGTATCAGACGATATGATTCATTGGAAACGCTTTAATAAAAATCCTGTTGTACATCATCCTGCCGGGATTACCGGAGATGCGGTGATCCAGCAAATGGGTAGTCATTATGTAATGTTTTATTTTGGTGCCTTTTGGGAGGATAGAAAAGGATCATTTAATCGATTTGCTGTTTCAACAGATTTGGTAAACTGGACAGACTGGACCGGCGATAATCTGATTGAGTCATCAGAAAAGTACGATGCATTATATGCACACAAATCTTTTGTATTGAAATATAAAGGTGTAGTTTATCACTTTTATTGTGCGGTTAATAAGCAAGATCAACGCGGTATTGCGGTAGCAACCTCGAAAGATTTAGGTAAAAGTAAAGTGAATTTTGTTAGTGGAAATTAGAATGAAGAAGCCTCAATTTACATATAAATTTTTTAGTTTAACGCTTTGGATGGTACTCTCCTTCGTCGTCATTTCAACTGAAGCGAAGCGAAGCGGAGAAATCTTCGAACTAGGTAGATGTACATCCGAAAAAAATTTTTCCACCGCGGTCGAAATGATGGCCAAGCCTGAAGAACCCCGTAACAGAACTGACTTTAACAAAGGCTGGAAATTCTTTTCCGGAGACGAGCCCGGCGCAAGATCTCCTGCTTACAGCGACTCGAAATGGAGAAAATTGACACTGCCACACGACTGGAGCATTGAGGGAAAGTTTGATGAAAAGAACCCTGCAAAACCAGAAGGCGGCGGCTTACCTACGGGCATCGGCTGGTATAGAAAAGAATTTACCGCGCCAGCTAACTTCGGAAATAGATTCATTACCATAGATTTCGACGGCGTTTATAAAAACAGCGAAGTATGGATCAATGGAAAATACCTCGGGAAACGCCCTTATGGCTATAGTTCATTTTCTTATGAGATCGGCAAATATTTAAAAACCGGAAAAAATCTCATTGCAGTAAAAGTAGATAATTCTGCGCAACCAGATTCTCGCTGGTATTCTGGTTCAGGGATTTACCGGAATGTGTGGCTAACCTCAACAGCTAAAATAGCCGTAGCAAAATGGGGCACATTTGTATCTGCAAATCAATCCGGAAACATAAAAATCGAAGCACAAATTCAAAATAAAATACTAAAATCACAGTCGGTTATAGTAGCTCATGCAATTTACGATCCTAACGGGAAATTAGTTCTGAAAACCAAACCGCAATCGCTTAAACTAGATACTTCAGGCAAGACGATCATCAGCGAGACCCAAATTTCAAATCCCATATTGTGGTCAGTTGAAAATCCGAAGCAATATCGCGTGCAGACTCAAATTTTCCAGAACAATAAAGTAATTGATCGCTATGAAACCAAATTTGGTATTCGATCTTTCCATTTCGATGCTGAAAAAGGTTTCTCTTTAAATGGAAAACCATCCAAAATCCTGGGCGTTTGCCTGCACCACGATTTAGGTTCTTTGGGTGCCGCGGTGAATGTTCGTGCTATGGAACGCCAGCTGGAAATAATGAAGGCGATGGGTGTAAATGCGATCCGTACGGCGCATAATCCGCCAGCACCAGAGTTTTTAGATTTGTGCGACAAAATGGGTTTCCTGGTAATGGATGAAGCTTTCGACATGTGGGCGAAAAAGAAAACCAAAAATGATTATCACCTAAACTTCCCGGAATGGCACAAACGTGACCTGGAAGATATGATTAAACGCGACCGTAATCATCCATCCATTATTCTTTGGAGTGTTGGGAATGAAATCCGCGAGCAATTTGATAGCACCGGCGTGGCCATCACTAAAGAGCTGGTTTCTATTGTTAAAAATTTGGACACTTCCCGCCCGGTAATTTCTGCTCTGACAGAAACAGACTCCAATAAGAATTTCATTTACAAAGCCAACGCTCTCGATATTTATGGGTTAAATTATAACCACAAGAAATATGCAGATTTTCCTAAAAACTATCCTGGCGTAAAGTTTCTGGCAACAGAAACCACATCAGGTTTACAAACAAGGGGTTTCTATGATACTGCCGATACCATCCGTCGCTGGCCAAAAGATGGAAAAACGAAATTCACCGAAGGAAATAAGGAATGGTCGGCTTCATCTTACGATAACGTTTCAGCCTATTGGGGCTCCACGCATGAGGAAACCTGGAAAGCTGCGAAAAAATATGACCATGTATCGGGCCTATTTGTTTGGACAGGTTTCGATTATCTCGGAGAGCCCTTACCTTATCCCTGGCCGGCACGAAGTTCGTATTTCGGGATAGTGGACTTGGCGGGGTTTCCAAAAGATTCTTATTACATGTACCAAAGCGAATGGACAGATAAACCTTTGCTGCACATTTTACCACATTGGAGTTGGGAATCAGGAAAATCAGTTGAAGTGTGGGCTTACTATAATAAGGCTGATGAAGTTGAATTGTACCTCAACGGAAAATCCATGGGAAAACGATCAAAGGAAAACGATGATTTGCATGTGATGTGGAAGGTAAATTTCGAGCCGGGAACATTGAAAGCAGTATCCCGTAAAAATGGAAAAGAGATCTTGATCCGTGAGGTAAGAACAGCTGGAGCACCAGCGAAAATAGAGTTAATAGCAGATCGAAATAACATTAAAGCAGACGGTAAGGATTTGTCTTTTATCACAGTAAAAGTGTTAGATGCAGCAGGAAATGTAGTCCCGAACGCTGAAAATTTGATTGATTTCGAAGTAGAAGGAAATGGGTTTATCGCGGGTGTGGATAATGGCTTTCAGGCAAGTTTAGAGCCATTTAAGGCTAATTACCGCAAAGCCTTTCATGGTTTATGTTTAGCCATATTGCAATCAACAGAACAAGCGGGAACCATCAGGCTCAAGGCAACTTCTGCGGGATTGACACCGGCTTCGATTATCGTAAAAACTGGAAAAAAATAAAGCTTGACAAAAGAAGGACTCAGAAATGGGTTCTACAGGTCGCTGTCAAACAGACAGCGCCAACATGATTGAATAAACAAATTGCAATCTTTCTCATTGCCGTTGACTTCAGTCAACGGTTAGATTAAGGTTATAAAGAAAGCAATAATAAACAAATTGCAAATCCTTCTCATTGCCGTTGACTTCAGTCAACGGTTAGGTTAAGGTTATAAAGAAAGCAATAATAAACAAATTGCAATCCTTCTCATTGCCGTTGACTTCAGTCAACGGTTGGTTAAGGTTATAAAGAAAGCAATAATAAACAAATTGCAAATCCTTCTCATTGCCGTTGACTTCAGTCAACTGTAAATTAATGAAGGATGCAAATAATAAAGAAAGAGCTAAAAGTGGAGAAGACAATTAACTTAAAAGGAATTACCTGGAATCATAGCCGAGGGCTTTTGCCAATGGTGGCGACAGCGCAGCGATTTTCTGAATTGTACCCGAAAGTAAACATCACCTGGGAGAAAAGAAGTTTGCAGCAATTTGCAGACTTTTCAATTCAGGAATTAGCAGAACGGTTCGATTTATTGGTAATCGATCATCCCTGGGCCGGTTTTGCGTCAAAAACCAAATCCATAGTGCCACTGGATTTTTACCTGTCGGATGATTACCTCGCCGATCAGGAACGGAATTCAGTAGGTCAATCTTACGAAAGCTACTTCTACGATGAACACCTTTGGGCTTTGCCGATTGATGCCGCAACTCCGGTAGCGGCCTCCAGACCGGATTTACTTGTAGCGAAAGGGCTGCAATTGCCTACTTTGTTTGAAGATCTGTTAGCGCTTGCCGATCAAGGTCTGGTTGCTTTTGCGGGGATTCCGATTGATGTTTTGATGAATTTTTATACCCTGTGTTGCTCACTTGGCGAAGATCCTTGTCAAAACGATACAGAAGTGGTATCTGAAGAAACGGGCATTAAAGCGTTGCAGATGTATAGTGAACTCGCTTCGAAAATCGATCCTGCTAATTTTAACAGAAACCCTATTCAGGTGTATGAAGCGATGACCTTAACGGATGAAATTGCTTATTGCCCATTTGCTTATGGTTATTCCAACTATTCCAGAACAGGATATGGACGGAAGGTCATACATTTTCATGATATGATCTCATTAGACGGGCAAACAAATTTAAGGAGTACATTGGGTGGAACTGGGTTAGCCATTTCGTCTAAATGCAAGGAACTGGATATAGCTGCCAAATATGTTGAATTCGTAGGTTCGCCTGCTTGTCAGTCTACCTTATTTTTCGAAAGCGGTGGTCAGCCAGGGCATTTAACGGCTTGGAAAAACGACGAAGTGAATCGCCAGAGCAACAATTATTTTATGAATACTTTGCCTGCTTTGCAACGGGCATTTCTTCGTCCGAGATATCATGGCTCCATGTATTTTCAAGACCATGCCGGCGATGTAGTAAGAGACTATTTGATGGGTGGCAGTGAAGAAAAACAGGTGCTGTCCACACTGAATGAATTATACCGGAAATCTAAAACTTTAGTTTCATGATGAACAGGCCATTAGAAGGACTTTTAGTTTTAGAATTTTGCCAGTTTTTGGCAGGACCTTCGGCCGGTTTAAAACTGGCAGATTTAGGAGCAAGGGTAATCAAGATCGAGCGACCAAAAACAGGTGATGCTTGTCGTCAGCTATCCATTAAAAACTTATTTGTGGATGAAGACAGCCTGCTTTTTCATACCATTAATAGAAATAAAGAAAGTTATGCTGCAGATCTGAAAAATCCGGATGATCTCGAAAAGTTAAAAAAGCTTATCGCTAAAGCTGATGTGATGACGCATAATTTCCGTCCCGGTGTAATGGAGAAAATCGGTTTAGATTATCAGAGTGTTCAACATATCAACCCGAAAATCATCTACGGAATGGTAACAGGGTATGGAAATGAGGGGCCCTGGAAATACAAGCCCGGCCAGGATTTATTGGTTCAGGCCATTTCCGGTTTAACCTTTTTATCTGGCGTAGACACCGACGGACCTGTTCCTTTCGGCTTATCCGTTTCTGACATTATGTGCGGAAACCATCTGGCACAGGGCATAATGGCTGCATTAATCAAAAGGGCAAAAACAAATAAAGGCGTTTTAGTGGAGGTAAGCCTGCTGGAATCCATTTTAGATGTACAATTTGAGGTACTTACTACTTATCTGAATGATGGGGGCAAGCTTCCGGATAGGAGCGGTGCAAAAGGCAGTGCCCATGCTTATCTCAGCGCGCCTTATGGAATGTACGAAACAAACGATGGCTATATCGCAATGGCGATGGGCAACCTGCCAAACATCTGCGCAATCATTAACTGTGAGATTTCAGACTTGTACGTGGAGGCAGGTTCGGCATTTGAAAACCGCGATAAATTAATTGTCCGCCTGGCCGAAACCTTTAAACAAAAAAAGACAAAAAACTGGGTTGATTTGCTGGAATCACATGGTATTTGGTGCGCCGAAGTGTTGAATTATCAAGCCGCAACAAAATTAAGTACTTATAAAAAACTGGAAATTGAACAGGAATTAAAGTTAAGTAATGATAGCATGATCAAAACGACGGTGAGTCCGATTCGTTTGGATCATCAGAAGCTGTTTGCATCTAAACCTGCGCCGAAATTAGGTTCGGATACACCAGCAATTGACAAAGAATTTGAATTGAATTAAGAATTTCCGTTTTGTTGGCTTCTTACATGAAGATTTAAGTTAACAAAGCTTATTACTATAATTATGAAACCGCTTGAAGATTATTTAGTTATTGATTTCAGTCAGTTCCTGTCGGGACCCTCTGCAAGTTTGCGTTTAGCCGATATGGGCGCCCGTGTGATTAAAATCGAGCGTTCAGGGGTGGGCGATATCTGCCGTACACTCTACACTTCAAACCTGATTATGAACGGTGAATCGTCAGTTTTTCATGCCATCAACAGAAATAAAGAAAGCTTTGAAGTTGATTTAAAGCGCGAAGAAGACTGTGAAATGGTGCGCGAGCTACTTAAAAAAGCTGATGTAATGATTCACAATTTCCGTCCGGGGGTGATGGAACGCTTAGGTTTCGATTATCCGTCGGTTATAGCGTTAAATCCTACAATTATATATGGTGAAATTTCCGGTTATGGAACGGAAGGCGAATGGCGGAACAAACCCGGTCAGGATTTGCTGTTGCAATCGGTTACCGGCTTAACCTCCTTAACCGGAAATGCCGATAGCGGGCCGGTGGCAATGGGCTTATCCATTGTGGATATGCTTGCAGGTGCTCACCTGGCGCAAGGTTTATTGGCCTGTTTATACCGCAAAGCGATCAAAAACGAAGGCGGTTTTGTGCAGGTAAGCATGATGGAATCGGCCTACGATTTTCAGTTCGAAACCATTACTACCTTTATGAACGATGGAGGCGAATTGCCACAACGCTCTGCACAGAACAACGCAAATGCCTATTTGGGGGCACCTTACGGCATTTATCAAACTGAAAACGGGCACCTGGCATTGGCTATGGGTTCTATTCCCCAGCTGGGAAATTTGCTCGGTTGCGATGCACTTCTTGACTATCAGGCAATCGAAGAAGCATTTGACAAACGCAATGAGATCAAGGCAATCTTAGCCGATCATTTGCTTACCGAAACCACTGAGGCCTGGCTTGCTAAACTCGAGCCGGCAGATATCTGGTGTGCAGATGTATTCAATTGGAATGCACTAATGGATCACGATGGTTTTAAAGTGCTGAATATGATCCAGGAAGTAGAGATGGTTGACGGCTATCGATATAAAACCACAAGATGTCCGGTTCGGATTGATGGAGAATTATTAACTTCGGCAAAAGGTTCACCGAAACTGGGCCAGGACAATGAGCAGATTATAAAAGAGTTTATTACGCAGAAAACCGTTGCAAATGCCTAACCAAGTAGATACTTTCAGAATAGCTGTACGGAAATTTGGTCCCTTTGAAACTGCGATGCAGAAGTTCTGGGGTCAGTTTTGCCTGGTTTCTGGCTGTGAACTGAAACTCGAAATGGTAGTGATGGATTTGCATGAACTCTACGAAACTACCATCACTAATAAGGGCCTTGCGAACGGCTATTTCGATCTTGCCCATATTAATACCGACTGGGTTTATGAAGGGTATTTGAATCATGCTTTCGAATTACTTAATCCATACATCAACACTAACAAACCTGCAGACTTTCCAAATGGCTGGAGTAAATCGCTCTTGTCTCTGCAACGTTTTGGCTGGGAAGTAGTGGGTTTGCCTTTTCACGATGGACCTGAATGTTTTATCTATCGGAAAGACCTGTTTGAAAGTGAAACAGAACAAAAAAACTATTTTAAACAGTATGGAAAAGCCTTGTCGGTGCCCAAAACCTGGGAAGATTTTCATCAGGTAGCCCGGTTTTTCAATCGCCCTGCAGATCATTTGTATGGAAGTATTTTTGCCTGTTATCCAGATGGGCACAATACTGTTTTTGATTTCTGCCTGCAACTTTGGACTAGGGGCGGAGCGCTTGTGGATAAGGCAGGAAACGTTGATATCAATTCGCAGGCAGCAATTGATGGCTTAAATTTCTACCGCAAAATCGTAAATGATAAAACTGCTGTTCATCCGAAATCAGCGGAATTTGAATCGGTAGCGGCCGGAATGGCTTTCGCGAATGGAGAAGCTGCCATGATGATCAATTGGTTTGGGTTCGCTGCAATGTGCGAAGTAGATGCGAATTCAAAAGTAAAAGGTAATGTAGGCGTAGAGTTGCTGCCAGCCGCTGCCGGAGAAGCATCAGCCTCTTTAAATGTCTATTGGCTTTACACCATTGGCAAAGGCAGTAAACATAAGGAAGTTGCTTATGACTTTTTAAGATTTGTAACCGATGTGGAGCAAGATAAGTTACTAACTCTTGAGGGCGGAATCGGTTGTCGGATTTCCACGTGGAAGGATCAGAAAGTGAACGAAATTATCCCCTACTACTATAAATTAGAAAAATTACATGAGGTGGCTAACATGCTCCCTCAGCATAAAAACTGGACTTTAATTGCCAAAATAATTGATGAAATGGTTTTGAAAGCCATTCATACGGAAGAAGAATCTTCGGTTCTAATTGAACACGCGCAAAATCAAATTAATAAATTGAATTAAATGAGTATTGAGATTAAGTATAAGCCTGAATTGCCCGAAACCAGACAGCCTATCATAATCATTGGCGCAGGTGGAATAGTGGCTGATGCACATCTGCCGGCATATAAAATTGCCGGGTTTGAGGTTTATGGGATTGTAAACAGAACCAAAGAGCGGGCGCAGAAATTGGCCGATGTTTTCGGTATTCCGAATGTTTTTAATTCGGTTGCAGAGGCTGTGGCAAACGCTCCCGAGAATACAGTTTACGATCTAACCATTATGCCAGAGCAGTATGTTGAAACGCTGAAACAGTTACCTGATGGAAGTGCTGTATTAATTCAAAAGCCAATGGGCGATGATTTTGCGCAGGCGAATGAAATTCTCGAATTATGCAGGCAGAAGAATTTGAAAGCTGCGATAAACTTTCAATTGCGCTTTGCGCCATTTGTGAGTGCAGCAAGATTTTTGATTGAGCAGGGACTAATCGGAGAGCTATATGATATGGAAGTCCGGGTAACGATTAAAACCCCCTGGGAAATTTTCCCGCATGTGATTATCCATCCACGACTGGAAATTCAATATCACAGTATCCATTACGTAGATTTGATCCGGTCTTTTTTAGGTAATCCTCAATCCGTGCTGGCGAAAACGCTTAAGCATCCGGCGAAGAACCTGTCCTCGTCAAGATCCACCATTCTGATGGATTACGGCGATACCATGCATGCCGTAATTAATACCAATCACGATCATGATTTCGGTCCGGATCACCAGGAAAGTTACATCAAATGGGAGGGAACAAAAGGTGCAATTGTGGCTAAGATCGGCTTGCTGATGGATTATCCCCATGGAGTACCCGATGTATTTGAGTATTGCATCGTGGAAGAGGGTAAGGCTGCACAATGGCAGACTGTTGTTTTGGAAGGATCATGGTTTCCGGAAGCATTCATTGGAACGATGGCAAATTTAATGCGGTATAACGAAGGCTCGACAGCTGTTTTGCATACAAGCGTTGAAGATGTGATTCAAACAATGGCCGTTGTAGAAAGCGCATATCAGTCTAGCGATATAGGTGGCGTAAAGGTTGGAAAATAACTTGGGATTAATACATATAACCCTGGACTTCAGTCCGGGGAAAACATAAAAATTAAAGAAAATAATGTATTTCAAATCAACATTTTTTGAAGACTATCAATTGCAGGATAAACGCGTTACATTAGGTCGCACGATTACGGAAACCGATTTCGTCGTTCATGCAGGTCATACAGGCGATTTTTTCCCACACCATATGGATGCAGAATGGTGTGCTACGCAGCCTTTTAAACAGCGTATTGCTCATGGAACGATGATCTTCAGCATTGGCATCGGATTAACTGCATCAGAAATTAATCCTGAGGCAATGTCAAAAGGATATGATAAATTGCGTTTTGTAAAGCCTGTTTTTATTGGAGATACGATTCATTCAGAAATCATCATTTCTGAAAAAGGAGAAAGTAAAAGACCGGAATATGGCACCGTAACGGAGCACGTAGAAATCATTAACCAGCACGGTGAAGTGGTATTAGTCTGCGACCATCTTTTGGTGGTGAAGAAGAAGGTTCATTAGTCATTGGTCAGTAGTTTATTGGTTTGGGAGCATATAGCTATAGGTTTAAAAAGAAAAAGATACCAATACAATCGGCTAACCGAAGGCAAATGGACGAATAACCGTTGTGCTGCCGATCAATAAACGACCGGCAATTGGACTGTTCCACCGACTAATGAACCAATAAACTAATGACTAATGACCAATGAACTAATGACCAATAAACCAATAACCATTGACTAGCAAAAAAACCAAATATAATGAACCACAACACACAGCCAGAAATTATTACGGAAAACGATCCCACTTCAGGGAAAAAATATCTATTGCCTTTTATTCTCGTGGTGAGTTTATTCTTCCTTTGGGGAATGGCACACAACCTGGATTCCATATTGATTCCACACCTCAAAAAAGCCTGTAATCTGAGCAACAGTCAATCTACTTTGATCGATACTTCCGTGTTCTTTGCTTATTTCATTATGGCTATTCCGGCAGGAATTATTTTAAAAAAATGGGGCTACAAGGCTACCATGATTGCAGGTTTACTGGCCTTCGCATTTGGAGCATTTCTATTCGTGCCCGCAGCAAATAACCTCTCTTATGTTACTTTCCTGATTGCGTTGTTTATCATCGGCTGTGGATTAACCATGCTCGAAACTTCTGCAAATCCTTACGCGGCGATTCTCGGCGATCCGGCAAAATCAACAAGCAGATTAAATTTAGCTGCATCTTTTAACGGTCTGGCTGCAATGGTTGCACCTGTTATTGGCGGTTTATTTATCCTTTCAGGAAAATCACACACTAAGGAAGAGCTTGCTGCAATGTCAGAGGCCAGCAGAAATAGCTATTTCCTGGAAGAGGCAGCTTCTGTTAAAACGCCTTACATCACACTGGGTATTATTTTATTGGTTATCGCAGTTATATTCTATTTTATACATCTTCCGGAGATTAAAACAAAAAGTGTGGATGGTGAGGCAAAAGGCAACTTTTTCGGCGCATTACGTCACAAACATTTGAGATGGGCGGTAGTTGCCCAGTTTTTCTATGTAGGCGCACAAGTTTGCGTAACCAGTTTTTTTATCAGAATGGCTCAGCAAGGGGGCGGCTTTGATGAAAAAACTGCTGCATCCTATCTGGCTATTTACGGTTTCTTATTTACCGCAGGGCGTTTCGCCGGCACGGCATTACTTCAATTTATTGCCTCAAATAAACTGCTGGCCATTTATGCCGTTGTTTCGGTACTGCTTTGTTTGGTGGCTATTTTAGGTCAGGGATCTTATGTCGTTTATGCGTTGGGCGCGATTGGATTTTTCATGTCTATCATGTTTCCAACCATATTTGCCTTAGGAATTGATGGGATTGGGGAAGACACCAAACCAGGTTCCTCGTGGTTAATAATGTCAATTGTTGGCGGCGCTATCTTGCCTTTTGGTATGGGAACGATGATCGATATGTACGGAGATAATATTCAGATTGGCTACAGCATTCCGTTAGTCTGCTTTATTGTTGTGCTTTACTTTGCGTTAAAAGGATATAAAGTTGCCCATAAATAAATTAATCGCTATTGCGCGAGCCAGCTCCGATTTCCATGAAAGGCAAAACAAAGCAATCTATTAAAAGATTACTTCGGAGGGTAAAAATGATCATCGCAATGACGAAAAAAAATCAAAATGAAACCAATGTTTAGTAAAATCTTCTTTTTCTTTCTGCTTTGCGCTTTTAGCTTTAAGCTTAATGCACAACAAAATGAAAGTGCTAAACCATGGGTTTTCTGGTATTGGGTAAAAGGTGCAGTTTCAAAAGCCGGAATCACTGCCGATTTAGAAGCGATGAAAAATAATGGCATCGGCGGCGCTTATTTAATGAGCATCCAGGGACCAGACAAAACACCTGTCTACAGTCCTCCATCCGTTCAGCTGACCCCCGAATGGTGGCAGATGGTGGAGTTTGCCATGACTGAAGCAAAGCGTTTACACCTGAAACTGGGCATGCACGTAAGTGATGGCTTTGCGCTGGCTGGCGGTCCTTGGATTACACCAAAACTATCTATGCAAAAGGTAGTTTGGTCAAAGATAACTACCAGTAGCAAAGTAGATAGAATATCATTACCTCAACCAGAAAGTAAAGAAAATTATTATAGGGATATTGCCGTGTATGCTTATCCATCACCGGTTGGCGAAACCATTTCTACACGCAACAACATCCCAAAAATAACGGCAAGTAATGGAGCGGACGCCAGTGGTTTAATTCAGCCAGGTAATAAAAAGAATTTTGGCTCAAACGAACCAGGTTACATTCAATACGAATTTGAAAAGCCTTTCACTTGCAGAACAGTAACCATAAAGATTAACGGCAATAATTATCAGGCTCAGCGTTTAGCTATTGAGGTAAGCAATGATGGCAAAAGCTTCCGTTCAGTAGGAAGGCTGGAAGCACCACGCCACGGTTGGCAAGATACCGCCGAAGATGTGACGCATTCCATTGCACCTGTAACAGCAAAGTTCTATCGGTTTGTTTACGATAAAAAAGGGTCGGAGCCGGGGGCTGAAGACTTGGATGCTGCAAAATGGAAACCATCATTAAAACTGGTAAACCTGGAATTATCTTCGGAAGCTAAGATTAATCAGTTCGAAGGAAAGAATGGTTCAGTTTGGCGGGTGAGTAAACGAACGACCGAAGCAGAAATAAACAGTGACCTATGTATTCCCTTAAATAACATCATTAACCTGACGGATAAACTGAAGCCCGATGGAACATTTGACTGGAAAGCGCCAAAAGGCAATTGGACAATTCTACGTGTCGGACATACCTCAACCGGCCACACGAATGCGACAGCCGGAGGCGGGATGGGCTTAGAATGCGATAAGTTCAATCCTGAAGCCGTGAAGCTCCAGTTTGATCGCTGGTACGGCGAGGCGTTGAGACATGCAGGGCCAGAAATTGCAAAGAAAGTATTAAGTGTTTTTCATGTCGATAGCTGGGAATGTGGCAGCCAAAACTGGTCGCCGGTATTTAAAGCTGAATTTAAGAAACGCAGGGGTTATGATTTAACGCCTTATTTGCCGATCATGACGGGCTTACCTGTCGAAAGCGCAAAAGTGTCGGAAGGTTTTTTGTATGATGTAAGAAAAACGATTTCAGAATTAGTAGTTGATCAGTTTTACAAAACATTAGCTCAGCTTGCAAAGGAGCAGGGCGTAACCTTCACTGCTGAGAGCATTGCCCCAACCATGATGAGCGATGGCCTGATGCATTATAAAACTGTCGATGTGCCAATGGGCGAATTCTGGTTAAACAGCCCTACTCACGATAAGCCAAACGATATGCTTGATGCCATCTCTGGTGCACATATCTATGGTAAAAATATTATCCAGGCAGAAGCTTTTACTACCGTAAGGATGGATTGGAATGAAAACCCGGGGAATATGAAAACCTTACAGGATCGGAATTATGCGCTGGGGATCAATAAACTGGTCTATCACGTGTTTACCCAAAACCCATGGACGGATAGAAAGCCTGGAATGACTCTCGATGGCGTGGGACTTTATTTTCAGCGTGACCAAACCTGGTGGAAACTAGGGAAGGCCTGGGTTGATTATGCAGCACGTACTCAAAACCTTTTGCAACAAGGCAAACCGGTAGTAGATATCGCAGTCTTTACTGGCGAGGAACTTCCACGTCGCTCGGTTTTGCCTGATCGTTTAGTGGCAACCCTGCCGGGTATTTTTGGGTCGAAAGTGGTCGGATTGGAAGAGAAACGCCTGGCAAATGCAGGCGAGCCTTTAAGGCAGATCCCGGCGGGAGTTACGCATTCGGCAAACATGGCTGATCCTGAAAATTGGGTAAACCCGCTTCGTGGTTACGCTTACGATAGTTTTAATCCGGATGTATTGAATACCGCTACCGTTAAAAACGGTGAGGTGGTTTTTGAAATTGGCGCAAGCTACAAAATTTTGGTTTTTACGGGCGCCTTAAAACTAAATCCGAATCATCAGTATATCAGCTACCAGACATTGAAAAAGCTTTCCGATTTGATTATGGCAGGAGCTAAAGTGATTGTGGCAGATAAGCCCTTGTACCAATCTGGTTTAAAGCAAGTTGATCCAAAAACTTTTAACGATCTTGTCGACAATATTTGGGGTGGAAGCTTCACTGCGACGAAACAAGGAAATCAAACGATTGAGCGGAAGAAAATGGGCGCGGGTGAGGTTTTTAAAGCACCATTTTACGGAGAAAATTTCGGACAGCTCGGACTGGCAAAAGACTTTTATGCTTTTGAAAGCGAAAGTAGTGACCCAGGTCAACTCGCGTATTTCCATCGTTCAGCTGCTGCTGAAGAGATTTATTTCATCTCAAACCAGAAAGGCACAGCAAGAGATTTAGATTTGTCTTTCAGGGTTCAGGATAGGGTGCCGGTAATTTATGATGCCGTAAGTAACCAATACAGCGAAGTAAAAAAATGGAACGAAACAAACGACCGGATAAGTCTAAAATGGAAGTTCGCAGCCAACCAGTCGTTATTTTTCATTTTCAAGAAGTCAGATAGAAAATATAAAATAGGCGAAGGCAATAATTGGTCAGATTTTAAGACCATTCAAGACCTTTCGAAAGACTGGAAAGTTCAGTTTGATCCTGCTTATGGCGGCCCTAAAAAGCCTGTATCGTTCAAAGATCTTACTAACTGGACCAAAAGTGCCGACAGCGCGATCCGGTATTATTCTGGAACGGCAGTTTACACTAGAACCTTCAGTTACGATAGGGATACCAAAAACGCCTGGATAGATTTAGGTGCTTTTTCATGCATGGCTGAAGTCAAAGTCAATGGTATATCCTGCGGTACTTTATGGACTGCCCCTTTCCGGTTGAACATCAGCAAGGCGATTAAAAGAGGTAAAAACAAGATCAGTATTGAGGTGGTAAATACCTGGGCTAACCGTTTAATTGGCGATAGTAAAATGCCTGAAGATAAAAGAATTACTAAAACAACTGCGCCTTTCCGTTTAGAAGGAAAATCACTTAATCCTGCTGGGTTGTTTGGTCCTGTATTGATACAGGTTGAGGAGTAAATAAGATTTAATATTTCAAATAAATGAAAAAGATCATTGTATTCATTCTGGCTTTTGCTCAAACGGTTGTTTACGCTCAACAGAAGAAAGTGAAGGATAATTTTACTATTCAGGTAAGATTAGAAGAGGGTGATTTGAATAAAGATGGTTTAAAAGATAAAACCGTAATTACGATGGATACAATTGATGCATCCGTTCCGTTAAGGTTGCAAATATTTTTTTTACAACCCAATAAAAAATTTAAAATGGTTTTCTCTTCAACAGATGTAATTGAACCGCAATATGTAAACGGCATACATACTAAAAATACGATTCCATATTTTTTTATTGAAAAAGGATATTTATTAATGAGTTCTGAAAAAGATGACGTTCGGTACGAACACAAATTCATCTATAGAAACGGAATTTTCCAATTGATTAAAATCTCCAGTATAGTTTATGATGGCCAGAATGCAACAATTGAGACTGTATTCGATCTCGTAGCAGGAGTAAGAACTGAAACTTTAGAGTCACTGGATCCTGAAAAAGCTATAAAGAGAAATACAAAGAAAATGATGATAAGGCCATTACCCACACTTCAGAATTTAAGAACTTTTGGTAACAAAGTATATTTCTAGCGATAAACCAGAAACATTTCCAATGTTAAAAACGAAAAAATGATAAAAAGGCTATCTCATGCAACCAAAAAATTAGTCCTTCAAACTTTGCGACTTCAGGTAATTATTTATGTAATGCTTTTTGTAACGCCAGGCTTGATGGCACAGGATAAAGCTTTAGTTAATACCTCAAATTCGCCTTATGCCAAATTGCACAGTGTGAACATGGCCGATGTAACCTGGACAAAAGGTTTTTGGGCAGACCGGTTTAAGGTAGCCAAAGAAACCATGGTGCCTAATATGTGGGCGATTTACAACGATCCGAAAATTAGCCATGCCTTCAAGAATTTTGAAATTGCTGCTGGTTTAGATACCGGATCACATACGGGGCCATCATTTCACGATGGTGACTATTACAAAACGTTAGAAGCCGTTGCAGTGCTCTATGCTGCCACAAAAAATCCGAAGTTGGATGAGCAGATGGATAAAGCGATTTCTGTTATTGGAAAATCGCAGCGGGAAGATGGTTACATCTACACTAAAGCCATGATTGAGCAGCGTAAAACCGGTTCTAATAATCAGTTTCAGGATCGGCTCAGCTTTGAATCTTATAATATTGGTCACTTAATGACTGCGGGTTGCGTGCATTATCGGGCTACGGGTAAAACTACATTGCTTAACATTGCCAAAAAAGCAACCGATTATCTGTATAAGTTCTACAAATCTGCATCGCCAACGTTAGCGCGCAATGCGATTTGTCCATCGCATTATATGGGGGTGATAGAAATGTATCGTACCACCAAAGATCCGCGGTATTTAGAATTGGCCAATCACCTCATTGCCATAAAAGGTAAGATTGAGGATGGAACCGACGATAATCAGGATAGAATTCCGTTTCTGCAGCAAACAAAAGCAATGGGCCACGCAGTCAGGGCAAACTATCTATATGCAGGCGTGGCCGATTTATACGCCGAAACTGGTAATGATTCTTTGCTCAAAACATTGAATCTCATGTGGGATGACGTTAATCAGCACAAAATGTACATCACCGGAGGTTGCGGTTCGCTATATGATGGCACTTCGCCAGACGGCACCTCTTATAATCCGGCCGATGTGCAGAAGATTCATCAGGCATTTGGCAGGGATTATCAACTGCCAAACTTTACGGCCCATAATGAAACCTGTGCCAATATTGGAAATGTGCTCTGGAACTGGCGAATGCTGCAAATTACCGGCGATGCAAAATATGCAGATGTGATGGAACTCGCACTGCACAACAGTGTGCTTTCCGGGATCAGTCTTGATGGCAAGAACTTTTTATACACCAATCCACTCGCTCAATCTGATGATCTGCCTTTTAAACAACGGTGGTCTAAAGATCGTGTGCCTTACATCGGCCTGTCTAACTGCTGTCCGCCAAACGTGGTTCGTACCATTGCAGAGGTGAGTAATTATGCATACAATATTTCAGCTAAAGGATTATGGATCAATCTGTATGGTGGAAATAACTTAAGTACAAAATTAAGTGATGGAAGTAAGCTGGTCTTAAGTCAGGAGACGAATTATCCCTGGGACGGAAAAATCAAAATCAGCATTAACGAGGCGGGTAAAATACCTTTTTCGATGTTCTTACGCATCCCGGCATGGACGCATGATGCGGAGATTTTCGTTAATGGCAAAGCGCACCACACCAAGACAGTATCAGGTACTTATGCAGAAGTAACCCGCGTTTGGAAAAAGGGTGATGTGTTAGAATTGAACCTTCCGATGGACGCTACTTTAATCGAAGCCAATCCTTTGGTAGAAGAGAACAGAAACCAGGTAGCGGTAAAACGCGGACCGGTTGTTTATTGTTTAGAATCGACAGATTTACCTGGTAAAAGTATTTTTAATGCGTTTATACCAAGCGCAACAACATTTGAAGCCAAAGCGATCAATATTGGAGGTGCAGATATGATGAGTTTAGAAGGTACCGTAAAAATGGTTTCAGATAAGGCATGGAAAAAAGTGTTATACAGGCCAATTGAAGACCATAATATGGAGGCGCAGATTAAATTAGTTCCTTATTTTGCGTGGGGCAACCGAGGGCATTCGGAAATGTCTGTTTGGTTACCATTGAGTAGATAAAACAAACTGTAATTGCAAGGGAAAAAGTAATCCAGTTAGTAAAGTTGCTTTGTACTCGCATTCACGACAAAATAAAATAGAAATGAAACTAAAACTGCTGATATTTTTAAATTTCGCCTGTTGCATCATCGCAACGGCAACGGTAAAGCCGGCTTCGATTTTTACCGACCACATGGTGCTGCAGCAACAAAGTGAGGTGGCCATTTGGGGTTGGGCTAAGCCTTCTTCCAGGGTGAGGATCGAAACTTCATGGAATAGAAAAAAATACAACATCACTGCTGATCAGGATGGCAAATGGCGGATAAAGGTATCAACGCCTAAAGCTGGCGGTCCTTACGAAATGGAGTTCGACGACGGCGAGGAACTTGTTTTAAGAGATATTCTGATTGGAGAAGTTTGGTTTTGTGGTGGTCAGTCTAACATGGAAATGCCGATGAAGGGTTTCAAAAGTCAACCCATTATTGGTTCTGCGGAAGCGATTCTTAAATCGACAAATAAAAACATCAGGCTATACACGGTTCCGCGTTCTTCGGTAACCGAGAAACAAAACAACAGCAAAGCCTCGCAGTGGAAACTGGCCGAACCAGAAGCCGTTTCCAATTTTAGCGCAACGGGTTATTTCTTTGGAAAGCTGCTGAGCGAAGTGCTGACCGTTCCCATTGGGATCATCAACGACAGTTATGGCGGTTCAACAATAGAAGCCTGGATGTCGCCAGAAGACTTAAAACCTTTTCCGGAAATCAAAATCTCATCAAAAGGAGATTCCATCAAGGAGGTGAGCCGAACGCCAACAACGCTTTATAATGGTATGCTTTACCCGGTAATTGGGTATGGTATAAAGGGGGTAATCTGGTATCAGGGCGAATCTAATTTCGAAAGGCCGGATCAGTATGAGGGGCTTTTTCCTGCAATGGTTGCCAGTTGGAGGCAACATTGGGATCTCGGGGAGTTTCCTTTCTATTATGCGCAGATCGCGCCTTTCAGCTATAATTATTCAACAGTAGGTAAAGGAACGAAGATTAATAATTCAGCTTTTATCAGAGATGTGCAGCGAAAATCTTTAACAAAAATTTCAAACTCCGGTATGGCGGTGCTTTTAGATATCGGCGAAGAAAATTCCATTCATCCGGCGAATAAAAAGCAGGGCGGTGAACGTTTAGCTTATTTAGCGCTTGCACAAACCTATGGAGTAAAAGGCTTTGGCGGCGTGAGTCCTGATTATGAATCGCTTACAATTGTTAAAAACGAAGCCATCGTGAAATTTAAGAATATTCCAAATGGTATTACCTCATTCGGGAAAACACTTTTATTATTTGAAATTGCCGGGGCAGACAAGAAATTTTATCCCGCAAAAGCGGTAATAAAAGGAAGCAGTATAACGGTATCAGCAGCGGAAGTGAAAGCTCCGGTAGCCGTTCGATATGCCTTTAGGGATTTTGTAACGGGTGAACTATTTGGAAACGACGGGTTGCCGGTTTCTTCTTTCCGTACCGATAATTGGGATAATTAGTCGTGATGTTAACCAGAGAGATATACATAAACACAAAAGGACAAAGAAAAGCAGGTATTTCAGCTATGAACTTATATGTTCTTATATGTCTTATGTGGTCAAAATTTTTAAATTTGTTCTTAGTTGCACTTAGGTTTTTAAAGTGGTCAAATTTAACCCTATTATTCCTCATGTCATTGTGCTTTATCCAAAACACAATTGCGCAAACTAACGTAATCTGGAACACACAAAGCAACAACTCATCAGAATCCATGCCAGTTGGCGGTGGCGATATCGGCCTGAACCTATGGGTAGAAAAAGGCGAAGTATATCTTTACCTATCCCGTAGCGGCAGCTTTGATGAAAACAATACCCTGTTAAAACTTGGCCGGGTGAAACTGAAGCTCAGTCCGAATCCATTCGAAGGCGAAATTTTCAAACAAGAGCTGAAAGTAAAAGATGGTTATGCTCAGGTTTCAGGGGCGAAGGGAAAGTTAAAATCCGAACTAAAAGTTTGGGTAGATGTGTTTAATCCCGTTATTCACCTTGAACTAAAATCAAATGAAAAGATCACCACCGAAGCGAGTTATGAAAGCTGGCGTTTTGAAGACCGTGTTACGAAAGGGAAGGAGAACAACCAGAATTCTTATAAATGGGCACCGCAGGGTGAAGTAAAAACTTTGAAAGATGAAATCGGCTTTAAGAAAAACAGCATTCAATTTTATCATCAAAATAAAGCTGAAACCGTTTTCGATGTTGTGGTAAAACAACAAGGTCTAGAAAACCAGAAAAATGCCCTTTTCAATCCGTTGAAAAATCTCCTGTTTGGAGGGATTATGGAAGGTAAAAATATGGTTCCTGCAGGGAATTATACCGGAACTTATGTCAATACGCCTTTTTATGCATGGCGGTTAAAAAGTAAAGTGCCGGCCAAATCCGAACACATCAGTATTCGCCTCAATACCAGTTATTCAGCTGCAGGTAAGCTTTGGGAGCAGGAACTAAATGCTATTGTCGCTCCTGCGACTCAAAAAGCAAGTATCGCCTGGTGGAATAAATATTGGGACAGAAGTTATATTTACATCAACTCACAAAACGAAAGCGCTAACGAGGCATCCAAAAATTATCAGCTTTTTCGCTACATGCTGGGTTGCAACGCCTTTGGGAAATATCCAACAAAATTTAATGGTGGCTTATTTACCTACGATCCCCAGTTTACAGATTCTACCCTAAAATATACACCCGATTTTAGAAACTGGGGAGGAGGAACACACACGGCTCAAAACCAGCGACTGGTCTATTGGCCGATGCTGAAAAGTGGCGATTTCGAACTCATGAAACCTCAGTTTGATTTCTACCTCAACTTGCTGAAAAATGCAGAAATCAGGACGGAAGCGGCATGGGGGCATAAAGGAGCAAGTTTCACCGAACAGCTTGAAAATTTCGGCTTACCAAATCCCGCTGAATATGGGTGGAAAAGGCCGGCTGGTTATAACCAGGGAATGGAATACAATGCCTGGCTGGAATACGAATGGGATACGGTTCTGGAATTCTACATGATGATCCTTGAAACTGAAAGATATGATCATCGAAATATCGATCAGTACCTCCCGTTAATCGAAAGTTCGCTTACCTTTTTCAAGGAACACTATACTGATTTGGCGAAGCAACGTGGTGCAAAAGCTTTAGATGGTAACGGTCATTTGGTATTATACCCTGGTTCTGGTGCAGAAACTTATAAAATGGCCTATAATTCTACCTCCACAATCGCTGCGCTGAAGGTTGTGCTGCAGCGATTATTGGAGTCTCCCTCTTTACCAGAAGGTAAAAGAAAGGAATGGACCGAAATGCTTCGCACTATTCCGCCAATCAATTTCAGGCAGTTCGACGGGAGGCCCACCATTTCGCCGGCAAAAGTTTGGGAGCGTGTTAATAATACGGAAAGTCCACAATTGTATCCGGTGTACCCATGGGGGATTTATGGTATCGGAAAATCAGGGCTGGATACCGCAATCAATACTTTTAAATACGATCCTGATGTGCTAAAATTTAGAAGTCATGTGGGATGGAAACAAGATAATATTTTCGCTGCCAGATTGGGATTAACTTCTGAAGCTGCAGAACTCACCACTTCGAAACTTAAAGATTCGGGAAGAAGGTTTCCGGCCTTTTGGGGACCAGGCTTCGACTGGACACCCGATCACAATTGGGGTGGATCCGGAATGATTGGCTTGCAGGAGATGTTAATGCAGGTAGACGGAAAGAAGATATATTTGTTTCCGGCATGGCCTAAAGACTGGGATGTACATTTCAAACTGCATGCGCCATACCAAACAACTGTAGAAGGAACGTTAAAAAATGGAAAAGTGATCGATTTAAAAGTTTTCCCGGAAAAAAGAAAAGTAGATATAAAAATAATGATAGAATGATAAAGGAATGAGTGATAAAATGAGTGAATGAGAGATTGATAAAGTGATAGATGGAGTGAATGAAAGAATTTCAAAGATAGTTTACAAAGCATTCAAAATTCAATCCCTCAATCATTCACCCATTCAAAACTCACTCATTCTATCATTAAATAATTCACTAATTAAAAAGATATGGATTTAAATTTAAAAGAAAAAGTTATTGTAATCACTGGCGCTGCGAAAGGCATCGGCAGAAGCATTGCAGAAGTATTCGCCAAAGAGAATGCAATTGCGGTAATTGTAGGTAGAAAAGCGGAAGACAATCAAAAAGTTGTTGCAGCAATTGAAGAAAATGGCGGAAAAGCCGCTCAGTTTGTTGCAGAACTTTCCAAGCCTGAAGATTGCAAAAATGTAGTCGCAGCCATTGTGGAGCAGTTTGGCAGAATCGATGGCTTGGTAAACAATGCCGGAGTAAATGATGGCGTAGGTTTAGAACACGGTAATTATGAGGATTTTATGGCTTCATTGCATAAAAATGTGGTTCATTACTATTTAATGGCCCATCATGCTCTGCCGGAATTGATCAAAAGTAAAGGCGCCATTGTAAATATCACTTCGAAAACTGCTGAAACCGGACAAGGGAACACATCGGCCTATGCAGCCGCGAATGGTGGTCGTAATGCCTTAACGCGTGAGTGGGCCGTTGAATTATTAAAGTACGGCATTAGAGTAAACGCGGTTGTAGTGGCCGAATGCTGGACGCCCGCTTATGAAACCTGGATCGAAACTTTACCGGATGCTCAGGCGAAACTGGATGAAATTACGTCTAAAATTCCTTTGCAAAACAGAATGACAACCGCAGAAGAGATTGCCAACATGACGGCTTTTTTATTGTCAGATAAATCAAGTCATACTACCGGACAAATTATTCATGTAGATGGTGGTTATGTACACCTAGACAGGGCTTTGGCTAATGCATAAATAAATTATAGAATGAGTGAATGAGAGAAGGATAGAATGGTTTTCATGATCGCTATTAAACATCAATCATCCAATCATTCAAAACTTAGTCATTCAATAATTCACTCATTTAAAACTTTCCCCTTCTCTCCTTAAAAAAATGAAAACTTTAACCTGTACAACTCCCGGAACTTTTGAATATTCAGAAACAGAAAAACCTGAATTAAAGAAGGATCACGCCATCATAAAAATCAAAAGGATCGGTATTTGCGGAACCGACCTTCATGCCTTCGAGGGCACGCAACCTTTTTTCGATTACCCAAGGGTTTTGGGGCACGAGCTTTCGGGCGAACTGGTTGAAATTGACGGAGGGAACGATTTTCAGATCGGAGAAGCTGTAACCTTTATTCCATATTTTAACTGTGGTAAATGCATCGCCTGTAGGATGAATAAACCAAATTGCTGTGTGAAAATGCAGGTTTGTGGTGTGCACGTTGACGGCGGAATGCGGGAATACTTGCAGGTGCCGTCGCGAACACTTTTACATGGCGAAGGTTTAAGTTACGATGAACTCGCTTTAGTAGAACCATTGGCAATTGGTGCCCATGGAGTTCGCAGAGCTGATGTGCAATCTGGAGAATTTGTTTTGGTGATTGGTGCTGGTCCGATAGGTTTAGGTACGATGGAATTTGCGAGAATTGCCGGAGGAAATGTAATTGCATTGGACATTAATGACGATCGCTTAACTTTCTGTAAAGAAAAACTTGGCGTAGCTTATGCCATTAATGCACTTTCACCAGATGTTGCAGAACAGTTAAGTCGAATTACGAATGGCGACATGCCTACAGTAGTGATTGATGCCACCGGTAACCAGAAAGCCATTAATAATGCCATTAATTATATGGCACACGGCGCCAGGTTCGTATTAATTGGCCTGCAAAAAGGCGATCTGATTTTCAATCATCCGGAATTTCATAAAAGGGAGTCTACGTTAATGAGTAGCAGAAATGCTAATATTGAAGATTTTGAGCATGTAATTAAATCGATGAAGGCTGGTTTAGTAAAACCTACTACATACATTACGCATGAAGTAGCGTTTGAAGAAGTTAAGACTAATTTTGAAAGCTGGCTGGATCCGAAAAATGGAGTGATTAAAGCGATGGTAAGGATGGAGGGATAGTCCGGCTTGTGCCGATAAATGTTTCTCGTGCGTCTATTTTTTGAAAAGTAGCGGAAAGAGGTGATTTTTCCCGCTGCGCTGGCTTGCTTCGGCTGGCCGACGAAGGGCTTTTACTTTTTTGCTTGATCAAAAAAGTAACAAAAAAATCAAGGCTTGGAACCGATGTCGGATTAGCGGGTCGAAATTTAAATGGCGGTAGCACAAGGGCTCGATTTGGTTTGTAATAAAGATTTTCTTTTAAAGAGCCGTTCGCGCTACCTTGGATTGGGAGTATTTGAACGTTGGTGTAAAAATTTCAACGGCTTCTCCTTCCATCATTTCCCAGGCCGGTAGCAGGGTGGCCATAGCGATATTGTCTTCAGAGCGTAGCGAAGAATCCCTGCGTTTTTGTTTAGTGCCTTCATTCAACACCGAACCTTTTTATACATCATTCCATGAACGGTGGGTTAAAGCGGTCGTCATCCTGAACTTGATTCAGAACCTATGTTTTGATGTTGCTTTTTTAAATCGACAGCTGCGGTGAATATTTTTTTCTCCTTCGCTAGCGCACGCGTGCCGCGTGTGAACATATTAAAAAGCATCATAGCTAAAATTCTCTAATAAATTATTCTTGATCAAAAAATGCACACGCGGCACGCGTGCGCCAGCAAGGAGCAAAACGCGCTGCCTTGGGTTGTGGTGGTTTGAAAGTTTGTGGCGAAGCTTTAAACGTTTTCTCCTTCCATCATTTCCCAGGCCGGAGAGTATGTTGGCAAGCAGGTCGCTCCGTTAATCGTCATTGCGAAGCAGATTTTTCATTTGCTGAAGCAATCTCCATCGAAGAATCTGCAAAAATATTGTCTTCCTAAATTTGAGGATCTTGCGTCATCGAAGCGGTGTTTATTAGGGTATAGTTCTGAGTCTGCAGTTGGGGGTGTTGAGTTGAGCGTTGCAGGGCGGTAAAGCAGCTCGTTCTATTAAAACATCCTTATACTATCGGCGGTGTCTCCATCAACCGATGATGAAATAAAGTATTTATAAGCGCTGAAAAAATAGATCAAAAAAGAGGCTCAAGATAATTCCTGAGCCTCCTGATTGAGCGTTTATTTGATACAAACTATTTGTAAAAAACCTCATTCCAATGCAATTCATTTCTGAATTGATTGATTTTGGTTTCCGCACCGATGTTGATATATTCTAAACCAGCAATGTTTGCGAAGTCTGATAAATGTTCTGTCGTTAAATTCTGGCTATAAGCTGTATGGTGTGCACCACCTGCATAAATCCAGGCTGCACAACCCGTTTTCATATCTGGAAGTGGTTTCCAAAGCACGCGTGCAACAGGTAAATGTGGTAGATCATGCTCAGCTTCAACAGCAGTTACTTCATTCACTAACAAACGGAAACGATTTCCCATGTCGATTAGGGAAGCATTTAGCGCATTGCCGCTACCCACGTTGAAAACCAAACGTGCAGGGTCAGCCTTACCGCCAATACCCAAAGGATGAACTTCTAAACTTGCTTTTCCATTCGCTAAAGAAGCATCAACTTCCAGCATATGCGAACCCAAAACCATTGAATTTGCAGGATCGAAATGATAAGTATAATCTTCCATAAAAGCATTTCCGCCAGGTAAACCAGCACCCATTACTTTACAGGCGCGAACCAAGGCAGCAGTTTTCCAGTCGCCTTCTCCGGCAAAACCGTAGCCATCTGCCATTAAACGTTGTGCAGCAATACCTGGTAACTGAATCATGCCATGTAAATCCTCAAATGTATCAGAGAAACCTTTAAAACCACCGTCGACCAGGAATTTTCTCAGGCCTAGCTCGATTTTAGCCGCATCATAAACCGACTGATGTCTTGCACCGCCAGCTTTTGAATCATCGGCCATGGTGTAGGTTTCTTCGTATTCCTGCAATAAAGCTTGAATAGAGGCTTCATCTATTTCATTAATTACCGCAACAAGGTCACCGATTCCATAAGTGTTCACAGAGAATCCGAATTTCATTTCAGCCTCTACTTTATCACCGTCGGTAACCGCTACAAAACGCATGTTATCACCAAAGCGAACAAACTTTGCACCTTGCCAATCGTTCCATCCGGCAGCAGCCCTGCACCAGGTATCGATTTGTTTTGCTACTTCTTCATCCTGCCAGTGGCCAACCACAACCTTCCGGTCTTTGCGCATGCGCGAAACGATGAAACCAAATTCACGGTCGCCATGGGCACTTTGGTTTAAGTTCATGAAATCCATATCGATGGTATTCCATGGAATATCGCGGTTAAACTGCGTGTGTAAATGAAGGAGTGGTTTTTGTAAAACATTTAAGCCCCTGATCCACATTTTAGCAGGAGAGAAGGTGTGCATCCAGGTGATTACGCCGATACAATTTTCATCAATGTTGGCTTGCTGCAACGTTTCGAAGATCTCTTCAGTCGTTTTTACAATTGGCTTGTATACAACCGAAACAGAGATATTTCCGTTCTGGTTTAACGAATCAGCAACTTCCTGTGCATGATCTGCCACTTGTTTTAACGTTTCTTCACCATACAAGTGTTGTGTACCCGTGATGAACCAAACTTGTAATTTCTTTAAATCAATCATTACTTTATTGTTTTTAATTTATTTAAATCCATCGGCGTAAATTCTTACTGACCGAAATTTTTATTTTTTGAAAAGCAGGTTTCTGTTTTTCATCGGAAAGGATAGTCCTGCTTTCCGTTTTATTCCAGCCAAGAAAAATGGCTTCCATGCTCACTCCAATCAGGTTTATTTAGCTAGGTAAACCTAAATAAGCCACACTTGAAATCAGTATTTACTGAACGAGATTGCTTCGTCGTTCCTGTCTGCAATGACGATGGGTGGAGGCTCTCAAGTTAAGCCCCAAGACTAATGACTCCAAACTGATTCTGCCCTTAGACTCAAGACTAAAGACTCAGGACTGATGACTCCAAACTCCCAACTCAAACCTGTCCATAATACGCACCAGCACCATGTTTCCGCTCGAAGTGTTTCTCAATCAGAGAATCCTTCAGCTTCGGTGCCTGCGGATTAATTTGTTGCGTGAGTAAAGCCATTTGTGCTACAGCTTCTAAAACGGCACTATTGTATACGGCTTTATCAGCTGTTTTCCCCCAGGTAAATGGCGCGTGGTTACCTACCAGAATCATTTCTACCTCTTTGTAACTTAAACCCAGACTTTCAAAATGATTCATGATCTGAAAACCAGTTTCATATTCATAGTTTCCTCTGATCATGGCATCATCCATTGGAGGAGCGCAAGGAATATCAACGGTTAAATGATCGGCATGCGTAGTTCCGAAAATTGGAATGGCTTTCTGCGCCTGTGCCCAGGCTGTTCCATAGGTGGAATGGGTATGAACTACTCCACCGATATCTTCCCAGTGTTTATATAAAACTGCATGGGTTTTAGTATCAGAAGATGGACGTAAACTTCCTTCAACGGTGTTTCCGTCGAAGTCTACGATTACCATTTTATCTGGCGATAAATCCTCGTAAGGTACACCGCTGGGTTTAATGGCAAAAACGCCCTTAGCCCGGTCGGCTGCACTCACGTTTCCGAAAGTAAAGAGTACCAAACCTAACTTGGGTAACTGCATATTGGCTTGATAAGCCTGTTCTTTTATGTCCTGGTAATTGCTCATGACAAGTAAGGTTTTACATCTTTTTTGTTGTATTTCTCCAGGTATCTACCGAGACCTAAATAAGCCTGGTAATGCTGGCGGTACAATTTCTGCTTTTTAACATTTGGCGTGTATTCTTTTTCGAATCCGGTTCCCATAGCGGCCATTGCGGCTTCAATATTTGGGTAAATGTTCGCTGCAACAGCAGCAAACATGGCTGCACCTAAAGCACAGGTATGTTCGAAACGGTGAATCCGGATCGGCATTTCCAAAACGTCAGCCATCATTTGCATAATATAAGCCGACTTTTTCGCTACACCACCAATCCCGATGATACCTTTTACAGGAACGCCTTGTTCTTTAAAACGGTCTACAATCGCTTTTGCACCGAAACAAGTGGCGGCAGCCAAAGCCCGGAAAAATCTTGGCGCATCGGTACCCAAGCCTAAACCGGTAATGGCACCTTTAAGCTCCTGATTTGCATCGGGTGTTCTTCTGCCATTTAACCAATCGATGGCCAGTTCGGCATAATCATCATCGTCTAAGGCTTCGGCTTGTTTACTTAAGTTGGCGATGATTTTACTTTCCAGTTCATCCTTCAAAGCAATTGCAGTGGCTTCGTCGATTAAATCAGACTCCGTAAGCAAATGATTCAAAGGCCAGCTGATGAGGTTTTTAAACCAGGCATAAACATCGCCAAAGGCAGATTGACCAGCTTCTAAACCAGCCATCCCAGGAATTACTGAACCATTAACCTGTCCGCAAATTCCACCGATTAGTTTGCCATGTAAATCCTGGTTTGGAGCAACTAAAATATCACAGGTACTCGTTCCCATTACCTTACTTAAGTAGTAAGGTTCAATCTGACCGCCAACTGCACCCATGTGTGCATCAAAAGCACCTACACCAATCACGACATCAGTAGATAAGCCTAATTTATTAGCCCATTCTTCGCTCAATGTTCCGGCAGAAACATCAGAAGTATAAGTATCGGCAAAAAGTTTTTCTCTAAAACCATCAAGAAGTGGATCCAAACTACTAAAGAAACTTTCCGGAGGTAAACCATCAAATTCTTCAGCCCATAGAGCTTTATGTCCGGCAGCGCAACGGCTGCGTTTCATTGTGGCGATATCATCTCCGCCTGTAAGTAGGAAAGGGATCCAATCGCAGTGTTCTACCCACGATTCAGTACGGTTTTTAACGGCAGCATCTATTCTGAAAATCCGTAATAATTTCGACCAGAACCATTCAGATGAATAAATTCCACCCACATATTTCAGGTAGTTAACCGGGAATTTTGTAGCATGCTCATTAATCTCTGCTGCTTCTTTAACCGCTGTATGGTCTTTCCAAAGCACAAACATGGCGTTTGGATTTTCCTCAAAACCTGGAGTTAGCGCCAGAGGAGTACCCGTGGCATCAACAGCCACGGGGCTGGAACCTGTGGTATCAATAGAAATCCCTTTAACCGATTGAGCAATTTCTGCACCACCAGCCTTTTCAATACAAGCTTTAATGGTGTGTTCTAAACCCTCAATATAATCCAATGGATGTTGTCTGAATTGATTGGCGGATGGTTTACAATATAAACCTTTTTGCCATCGGGGATAAAGAAAAACAGAAGCTGAAATTTCTTTTCCGTTTGCGGTGTCGACCAGAACCGAACGAACAGAGTCCGTCCCGTAATCTACACCAATTACATAGTTTGCTGCGCTCATAACAATAAATAATCGTCTAATTAACGTTTATTTATTCAGATTATAAAATTTTATCAAAATTTGTTACAAGAATTTTTTCAGTTCGTAGTGATTAGAAAAGTCTGTTCAAAAAAAAAGCCCTACATTTCTGTAAGGCTTTGATTATAATGATCATTTATACTTTTTTAGGAGGCAAATCAAAAGCAATTGCATCATGTTCGAAATGTCCTTTATGTGCGCCATCGCAAAAAGGTTTATTTTGAGAAAGACCGCAACGGCAGATAGATAAAACTTCTCTGCCCTGTAAACCATAAGCATTTCCGTTTTTATCTACAATTTCGAAATCTCCTTCAATCTTTACCGATCCGTTATTGTTTATTGTTAGTTTAGTTTTAGCCATTTTTGTTTTGTTTCTATGGCGCAAAATTAAAGCAAAGTTTGTTGATTTGGCTAATTATAATGCAGTTTAGAAACGTTCCGCTTAGCCGGTACTTTTATAAAGAAGGGTTTATTTTGCTATATCACCTGAGCTGGATTTATATCTGGACCGAATAAGAAGACTAGGATTCCATCCGGTTTATGTGAGTGATGATAATTGTAGTCCAAAAGTGCCTAGGGTATCTCAAGTTCATGAAATCAAATGAAATTATCAATTTAACCCCTATTAATTACCGTATTACCCCTCACTACTTATGGTTTATTTATGGTTTCTTTGAGTTAATCAAATATAAAAATTTATGACTCATAACAGCTACGCTTAAGCGCCACATGTGGCGAAAAAAAAATGTGCTCAATTAAAAACAGGCGCCGAGTAAGGGGTTTCGGAAACCAAATCCAACCAAACAAATAAACTAACCAAATTCAATTATGCTAACAAATTTACTTTACCCGTTAGGGCGCATATTTGGACTTTTCGCTATCTTAATTACTTTAAGTACTGGCAATAGTCTATATGCTCAAACTGCAAATGCAGAAATATCAGGTGTTATCCTTGATGTTAAAGGTTTGCCAATTCCTGGTGCAACCATTAAAAATGAAAAAACTTCTAAAGTGGCCATTTCTGATGGAAACGGACGTTACAAAATTGCAGCAACCAAAGGCGAAACTTTAGTTGTTACCTTCATCGGCTATGCGCCGAAAACAGTCGTTTTAGAAAATCAAACCCAGCTGAATTTTTCACTTGCTGAAGAATCAGATAAGACCCTTAATGAAGTGGTGGTGGTAGGTTACGGTACCCAAAAAAGATCAGATGTAACGGGCTCTGTTGTATCTGTACCTAAAGCGAGGTTATCTCAACTTCCGGTTACGAACGTACTTCAGGCAATAGAAGGCGCTGTGGCGGGGGTGAATATTAGTACCACTTCATCAGTTCCAGGTAGTCAGCCCAATGCTTTGATCAGGGGCCAGAACTCTATTTCTGCAAGTGCGGGTCCGTATGTAGTGGTAGATGGTGTGCCTTTAAGTAAAACAGGTGGCTCTTTAAATGATATCAATCCGAATGATATTGCATCGGTAGAGGTGTTGAAAGATGCCAGTGCCACTGCGATTTACGGTACAAACGGTTCTAACGGGGTAATTCTGGTAACCACCAAGCGTGGAACTTCAGGTAAACCGGTAATTCGTTACAGCGGTTATGCTGGTCTGGATAATATCGCACATACGCTGGAGCCAAGAAGTGGCGCTGAATATGTGCAAAAATATGCCGATTTTATGAAGCAAACCAACCAGACGCAAACCAGGCCAGTGCCTAACATTGGTGAACTTGCGGCTTATAACGCAGGCACCACGACAGATTGGATTGATGAATCTACGCAACAAGGCAGAATTCAGGATCATAATGTAAGCATCTCTGGTGGCTCGCCAGATGTTAAATATTTTATTTCAGGAGATTATTTAGATCAGAAAGGTGTGATCAAAGGTTACCAGTTTAATCGCGTAAGTTTAAGATCAAACCTGGATATAAATGTAACCAGTTTTTTAACCGTTGGAACTTCGTTGTTTTTAACCAGTAACAAGTTTGATGGCGGAAGAGCAAATCTGTTATTTGCCAGTGCAATGAGTCCGTATGGGCAACAATATAATGCAAATGGCTCTTATAAAATTTTTCCGATGGAGCCTGAACTGTTGTATACCAATCCATTGTTAGGATTGAAGACCACGCAAATCAACAGAACAACCAACATTAATGGTAACGGTTATGCTGAGATTAAATTCCCAGGGGTATTGACAGGATTGAAATATAGATTCAATGCAGGTTACACTTATTTCCCGGAAAGAAGAGGCAGTTACGTAGGCCGTTTGGCAAATGATAATAATGGTACAGCAAGCAGCTTCAACGCCTCTACCAATAGCTATACCATTGAAAATATCTTAACGTACGCCAAAGATATCGAAAAACACCATTTCGATTTCACCGCTTTATATAGCGCACAGGAACGTAAATTCAATTCGACAACTGCCGGTGCAGTAGGTTTTATTAATGATGAACTGGGCTTAGATAATATCGGCGCGGGGGCAACCCAAACCAGCAATACTTACCGTGATCGTTATGGTTTAAATTCTCAAATGGGTCGTTTATTTTACTCTTACGACAGCCGCTATTTGTTTACGCTAACCGCCCGTAGAGACGGATCATCCGTATTCGGTGTAAATACAACTAAGTATGGAATTTTCCCTTCAGCAGCAATAGGCTGGAACATCACCAACGAAAGTTTTATGAAAAACCTTAAGGCAATTAATAATTTAAAGCTAAGGATATCATACGGCAAAACGGGTAACGAAGCCGTAGGGGTTTACAGAACGATTACCACCGAGAATTCAGTGAGATCTCCATTTAATGGCATCAGTACCATTGGTGTACTTCCTGCAAATTTAGGGAACACATTGTTACAGTGGGAAACCACCAAAACGGCGAATATCGGCTTAGATTTCGGGCTCTTCGATAACAGAATTTCTGGTAGTATTGAAGCATACCAAAATAAAACCAGTGGAATACTCCTTAACCGGGCTTTGCCAATCATCACCGGATATGGCCAGGTGCTGGAAAATGTTGGAAAAACTACAAATAATGGTTTGGAATTAACTTTAAACTCACAAAACTTCAGAGGAAAAGATTTCAGATGGGAAACGATGGTTGTATTTGCAACGAATAAAAACAAAATCACCGACCTTTTTGGCGATGGTAAGGACGACCTGGGTAATAGATTGTTTATCGGAAAACCTATTAATGTAGTGTATGATTACCAAATGACCGGGATTTGGCAAACCGGAGAAGACGTTTCAAAGCAAGATCCAACTGCCAGACCAGGAAGTTTAAAGTTTGCCGACATCAATGGCGATGGTAGAATTACTCCGGATGACAGAACTATTTTAGGCCAGACTGCACCAAAATGGACAGGCGGTATTACCAATACTTTTCACTACAGAAACATTAATTTAAGCGTGTTTATTCAAACTGCTCAGGGCATCACCAGAAATAATCCTGATTTAACTTATGGTGATGAAACCGGAAGAAGAAACACGCCTGCAGAAATTGGCTACTGGACACCAGAAAACCAAAGCCAAACCCGCCCGGCTTTATCTTATAACAATACTTTAGGTTATGGTTATGCCTCTGACGCCAGTTATACCAGAATTAAAGATGTTACGTTAAGCTATGTTTTTACGCAAAAAGTATTAGATAAGCTTCATTTAGGCAGTTTAACCGTTTATGCAAGCGGCCGGAACCTGGCAACTTTCACCAACTGGATTGGCTGGGATCCTGAACAAACAACTTATGGCAGAGGTACAGGTAATTCGGGGGCAAATCAGCAGGCATTCGCAGCAGACTGGACAAATAATTACCCGGTGACCAGAACTTTCGTTATCGGTTTAAATGTTTCATTACGTTAATTATCACCATCATGAAAAAATATATCACCATCATAGCATCCATCACCATACTGTTTTTTACACTATCATCCTGTAAAAAAGCGTTTTTGGATGAAAAACCATTTTCGGCCTACACGCCATTAACGCTTACCGATTCTCTTGGTTTCGAAGCGTCGCTTATCGGTTTGTATAACCACACCAGCACCTTGTTTTCATGGAGCGATCAGCAAGGTTGGCCGAGTGTTTGGCAGGTGGGAACCGATGTGGCAAATGCAACGAACAACCAGCAAGGTGTAGAAATTCCATATTATAATTATGCGTTACTAACACCCACAGATAATGGTGCCGCCCGTGCCTGGAACAGAAATTATGTTATGGTTAATTCCACAAACATCATTCTGGATGGCATCAGCAACCTCACCACATCAACAATTAGCCCGAATGGTAGAAACCTGATCAGTGCCGAAGCGAGATTTTTCAGGGGATATGCTTATAATAACCTGGCGACTTTGTTTGGAGGTGTTCCTTTGGTTAAAAATGCATTAACCGGACCAAAAATCGATTTCGTTCGCGCACCAATAACAGAAGTTAATGATTTTATTGTAGCCGACTTAGTTTTCGCTGCAGCGAATTTACCAGATATTGAAGCGGTAAAAACCAATACAAAGGGTAAAATGTACGGCAGGGCAAACAAGTTTATGGCCATGCAACTTTTAGCAGAAGTTTATCTGCGCATTGGTAAACCGGATTTAGCAGAGCAACAGGCACAGGCCATCATCAGCAGCGGTAAATTTAACCTGATCAGAAGCCGCTATGGTGTAAAAGCAAGTCAGCCCGGAGATTATTATTCTGATATGTTCCAATACGGAAACCAGAGAAGATCGCAGGGTAACACAGAATCCATCTGGGTATTGGAGCAAGAAAATCCGACTGCTGTAGTTGGTGGAATTACCGATAACCCACAACAAAGAAGGGTTTGGGGTGCGGCTTATTACAACATTGCAGGCATGGCAGTGGCCGATTCACTCGGTGGTCGTTCAATCGGCCGGTTGCGTTTAAGTAACTGGGTACTTTACGGTTTATACAAAGGAAATGATATTCGTAACTCTCAGTATAACATTCGCAGAAGATATTATTACAACGATCCTAACCCAACCTACGCAGCAAGATTTGGTAAGCAAGTTCCATTCACTGGTCCAGATACGTTAATTAATATTTGCCCTAGTACCACCAAATGGGGTGCGTTCGATCCTAATGATGCTTTCGGATTTGCAATGATTAAGGATTTTATATTGATGCGACTAGGTGAAACGTATCTTTTACTTGCTGAAGCACAGGTGGCGCAGGGAAAAACGGCACAAGCAGCTACTAATATTAACGTATTACGTACCAGAGCAAATGCTGCTCAGGTTACTACCGCAGAAATGACAAGAGACTTTATTCTCGATGAAAGAGCCAGAGAGTTGATTGGCGAAGAAAACCGAAGAATGACGTTAATGAGAACCGGAACTTTGGTCGAACGTGCACTGCGTTTAAATTCAAACGATGCTTCAAAACCAATCACCGGCTTAACAACGAAAGCCTTGTTATTGCCTATTCCATTAAATGAAATACAGTTAAACAAGGATGCGGTGTTAACGCAAAACCCTGGTTATTAAAAATAAAAATTGGTTAGTTTTTCTGGCCGTCTGCGGGCGGTCCGATTATTATTCCAGCTAAATACCTCTCTATACACTACCAAACCTTTAAATGAAAAACAAGTTATTATTAATCACTTTGCTGTTCCTTTCTCTTCAGGGTTACAGTCAGCAAGCAAAACACACGTTTAAATTAGGCGAATCCCAGTTCCTGCTTGATGATCAGCCATTTCAAATTATCTCTGGCGAAATCCATTATCCACGTGTACCGCGCGAAGCCTGGAGAGCCAGAATGAAAATGGCGAAAGCAATGGGCCTGAACACTATAGGTACCTATGTTTTCTGGAATCTGCATGAGCCTGAAAAGGGTAAATTCGATTTTACAGGGAATAACGACATTGCCGCATTTGTTAAGATCGCTACGGAAGAAGGTTTATGGGTAATCCTCAGACCAAGTCCTTACGTTTGTGCAGAATGGGAATTTGGCGGTTATCCATATTGGTTACTCACCGAAAAAGGACTGGAAGTTCGAAGCAAGGAAAAGCAGTATCTTGAAGAATATAGGAAATACATTATCGAAGTTGGAAAACAACTGGCGCCATTGCAAATTAATCATGGTGGCAATGTTTTAATGGTGCAGATAGAGAATGAATACGGTTCTTACGCTGCGGATAAGGAATATTTAGACATCAATAGAAAAATGTTTATCGAAGCTGGTTTTGACGGTTTATTGTATACCTGTGATCCTGAAAGTGATATCGTTGGCGGACATCTAAAAGGGTTGTTGCCAGCTATAAACGGTCAGGATAATCCGGAACGGGTAAAGAAAGCCGTTAATCAATACCATGAAGGAAAAGGCCCCTATTTTATTGCAGAGTGGTACCCGGCCTGGTTCGATTGGTGGGGAACGCCGCACCATACGGTTCCCGTAGAAAAGTATGTAGATAAACTGGATGCGGTACTGGCATCAGGTATTTCGATTAATATGTATATGTTTCATGGTGGTACCACAAGGGGTTTCATGAACGGTGCAAACTACAAGGATATTTCCCCTTATGAACCACAAACCAGCAGTTACGATTATGATGCTCCTGTAGATGAAGCCGGAAATGTAACCGAAAAGTTCAGACAATTTAGGTCGGTGATTGAAAAGCATCTTCCCGACGGAAAAAAGCTGCCGGAAATTCCAAAGAAGAAACCGGTCATGGCCATCAAACCCTTTAAATTGACCAATAAAATCAGTGTCTTTGATGTGCTTCCAAAAGCCATTAAAAGTGAGAACCCATTAACCTTTGAAGACCTTAAGCAAGATTATGGCTACGTACTTTATCGCACTAAAATAGCTGGTGGCAGAAAAGGTTTACTTCAGGTAAAACAGCTGCGGGATTATGCCCTCGTTTTCGTGAATCAAAAACGCGCAGGCATTTTAGACCGCAGAACGTTATTAGATAGTCTCGAATTACAATTGCCTGAAGGAGAAGTGCAGCTAGATATTTTTGTAGAAAATATGGGAAGGATTAATTTCGGGAAGTACCTGCTGGATAATAAAAAAGGTATTACCGAACAGGTGTTGTTTGCCGGTACGGAAGTGAAAAATTGGGAGATGTTTAGTTTGCCTTTCAATAATATTGATGCATTAAGTCCTAAATCTCAGGTGACTGCCAAAACTGGCGATGGTCCGGTTATTCAAAAGGGGACCTTTAAATTAAGCAAAGCGGAAGATACCTATCTGGATATGAGCAATTGGGGGAAAGGTGTAGTTTGGTTAAATGGCCATAACCTGGGTAAATACTGGTTTATCGGGCCGCAACAAACGATTTATGTGCCAAAAGAGTGGTTGAAAGCAGGCACAAATGAAATATCTGTTCTGGAATTACTGAAGCCAGAAAAAAATGAACTTGAAGCCAGAACAACACCCATTTTAGATCAGGTGAGAAAGTAAGAAAATAATGAACTGATTTAAAAAATGCCATTCTGATTGTTTCAGAATGGCATTTTTTCGTTGTGAGTTTATCTCCCGGCGCTGTCCTGGTTGTAGTCGCCCTGACTTGTTTCAGCATCAAACTGAATGTAGGAGATGTTGTTTAACTTCCAATATTGATCTGGGAGACCGGTGATTTAAATGACACGTTTAGGTTGGGTATGAAGACTACGCATTGCATGTTGTAAAAAACATCATTAATTCCATGCATCCAATACAGATAAAATGAATAAATGCTAACTTTATCCCTTTAAATTTGTTCTGTTGATAACAGGCAAAAAAAGAGCAGTAGCGTTCATTTATTTGTACCATTTGAACCTGCCGTGAATAGCATTAAAATTTATATATGAAAAAAGTTGTCATCATTGGAGGTGGCTTTGCAGGCTTAAATCTTGCTAAAAAGCTATCCAAAAGCACGTCTCATCAGGTTACTCTTGTAGATCAGCATAATTATCATTTCTTTCCACCGCTGTTATATCAGGTTGGAACCGCCTTTATCGAAGCATCCAACATTATATATCCTTTTCGTAAAATGTTTCACAACAAAAATACCCGTTTTTTTATGGGGGTTTTACAAGAAATTCTTCCTGCGAAGCAGCAGGTAGTAACGGATAACGGCGTACTGGATTATGATGTTTTGGTGCTTGCCCTGGGAACAGAAACCAATTTCTTCGGTAATGACCAGATTAAAGAACATGCGCTGCCGATGAAAAGTATTGATGATTCGCTGCGGATGCGAAACCATATTCTCCTTCAACTGGAAAAAGCAGTACGGGCCGAGAACGATAATGATAAGAAAAGACTCGCCAGCATCGTTATTGCTGGTGGTGGCCCTACAGGGGTAGAACTGGCCGGGATGATGGCCGAAATGGGAAGCCATATCATTAAAAAAGATTATCCGGAAGCAAAATCTGGTTTGGGTAAAGTCTACCTTGTAGATGGTTTACAAACGCTTTTGGCACCGATGAGTCAGAAAAGCCAGAATGAAGCCATCAAAGTACTTACCAATCTGGGTGTTGAAATTATGCTCGGTAAGCTGGTTCAAAATTATGATGGTAATGTGGTGTCACTTTCTGATGGTACGCAGATTGAAGCTGCAACGCTAATCTGGGCATCTGGTGTAATTGCACGCGAAGTGCCCGGACTGCCAAAAGAAGCCGTTGGAAAAGGAAGACGAATTCTTGTTGATGCATTTAACCAGGTGGAGGGGCTAAAGGGTGTGTATGCCATTGGCGACCAATGTTTGCAACTTACTGATGCAGCATTTACCAACGGACACCCTCAACTGGCGCAGGTAGCCATTCAGCAAGGTGATTTGCTGGGCGAAAATTTAGCTGCGGTGGAGCATAGTAAGCCAATGAAAGCTTTTAAGTACAACGATAAAGGATCGATGGCAATTATTGCTAAGTTCAAAGCGGTAGTTGATCTTCCGAAGGGTTTCTTCAGGGGATTCTTTGCCTGGCTGGTTTGGTTGTTCATCCACATTATTCCAATTGCTGGTTTCAGAAACAAAGCAAAACTGGCGTTCAACTGGCTTTGGAGTTTCATCACCAATGATCCTACTTTACGCCTGATCATCCGCCCGGATGGCGAAGGCGATAAAAAATATAAGTAACACTTACTGCGCTGGTTTAACAATAGCAGTTGAACCAGCGCAACAAGTATCTGTGCTCAAATACCATATTTTGACAATTATTCATTTGATTTTGGCATTTTTTAAAGGATGTTAAGAAGTCGGAAACATCCGGTGTATATTGGGGAGAATTAGAATTTAGATCCCCGTCTTTTAAAAATATTCCGGCAAATGAATAAATATTTGATCTTGTTACTGCTATCTTTCAGCATTAATCTTTACGCACAAGAAACACCCGAATGGGAAAATCCAAAGGTCTACGCTGTTAACAAGGAAAATACCCGGGCCACTGCGCTCCCTTATGCCAATCAAAATCTGGCCTTAAAAAACGACTATCAATCTTCCGGTTATTACCAATCGCTAAATGGCCTCTGGAAGTTTAAGTGGGTACCAAAGGTTGGCGAAACGCCGAAAGATTTCTACAAAGTGGATTTCGACGTTAAAAACTGGGCTAACATTCCGGTTCCAGGTACCTGGGAATTTAATGGTTTTGGTACGCCGATTTATGTAAGTGAAGGTTTTGGTTTCAAGCCAAATCCTCCTTTTATTGATCGTAATGATTCGCCGGTTGGTGCCTATCGCCGTGAGTTTACCGTTGATGAAAAATGGAAAGGCCGGAGGGTAATGATCCATTTCGAGGGTGGAACAAATGCCATGTATGTTTGGCTGAACGGCCAGAAGGTGGGCTATACCGAGAATTCAAAAAGTCCGGCAGAGTTTGATCTCACTCCATACCTGAAACCGGGTGTAAATACACTGGCTTGTGAGGTTCATAAATATAGCGATGGCTATTATCTCGAAGATCAGGACATGTGGCGTATGGGCGGTATTAACCGAAATGTGTATTTATATAGCACTGCCCAAACCAGAATCCTAGATTTTTTTGCACACCCATCATTAGATGCCACTTATAAAAACGGCCTGTTTGATGTTGATCTCAGCTTGAAAAACTATGGCGAAAAAGCCGAACAGCAAAGTATAGAAGTGTTATTGGTGGATGGATCAAATCACACGGTTTTTAAAAAGCAAAATGTAGTAACGCTTCCGGCTGAACAGGAGGTGAACCTTAATTTAGCTGGTATGGTGCCTTCGCCTTTAAAATGGACAGCCGAAACACCAAATTTATACAACATGCTTTTAGTGTTGAAAAATAGTTCTGGTGAAGTTGTAGAAGCTACTTCTCACAAAATTGGATTCAGAAAAATCGAAATTAAAGATGGACAGGTTTTCATCAACGGTAAGAAAATTTACTTCAAAGGGGTAAACCTGCATGAGTTTAATACCAAAACCGGACAGGTGGTTTCTGAAGAAGTGATGATGCGGAATATTAAGCTAATGAAGGAATTAAACATCAATGCAGTTCGTACATCTCACTATCCACAGCTACCTTTATGGTATAAACTATGTGATCAATATGGAATTTACCTGGTAGATGAAGCCAACCTGGAGTCGCACGGATTGGGGTATGGGCCGGAGAATGTATCCAATTTCCCCGAATGGCATGATGCACATCTGGATCGAATGGTGCGTTTGGTGGAGCGCGATAAAAACCATGCATCGGTAATTTTCTGGTCGTTGGGGAATGAGGCCAGTAATGGAAAAGCTTTTTTCGATCTGTATGATTGGACGAAGAAACGCGATCCGAGCCGACCAGTACAATACGAGCAGGCACATCAGAAAGATAGAAATACAGATATCATTTGCCCCATGTATCCCTCATGGGAAAGCATGGTTCGTGATGCTAAAAAAGACCTTGGCCGTCCTTACATTATGTGCGAATATGCACATGCTATGGGTAATAGTATGGGCAATTTTCAAAATTACTGGGATTTAATGCGGTCGAGCAAAAACATGCAGGGCGGCTTTATCTGGGAATGGTATAATCACGGTTTTAAAACCGCCGATGAGCAGGGAAGGGCATACTGGGCTTACGGTGGCGACTTAAACGGTTACCAGAAGATGAATAGTGAAAACTTTTGTATGGATGGGATTATCTCGCCCGATCAGCAATATTTACCTCATACTGGCATCGTAAAAAAGGTTTATCAAAATATCCTGTTCAAGCACAAAGATATGGCAAATGGCGTAATCTCGGTAATCAACGATTTTAAGTTTACGGATTTAACCTCAAAGAATTACGATTATAAGTGGGTGTTGTTGAAGAATGGAATTGAAGCAGCACATGGTAAATTTAACGTGAACATTCCTGCCGATACTCAAAAGGACATCAAACTTAGTATACCGAAATTCCAACAGCAGGCTGGAGTAGAATATTTTCTACAGGTGTTTGCGTATCGTAAACAAGGTGATCAATTTATCCCTGCTGGTTTTGAAGTGGCGAAAGCAGAATTTGCTTTTGATGTAAATCGCTTTTTTGAAGCTCCTACGGCTAAAGCTGGCAAAGTTAGCGTAGAAGAGGAGACCGATAAAATCATCGTGAATGCCAATCAAACAGTGTATGAATTTTCGCGAAAAGATGGTCAGGCCTTGTTGAAAATGACGAAGGATAGGAAAAATATTTTCAATGAATTGCCTCGTCTTAATTTTTGGCGAGCGCCAACTGATAACGAATTTGGTGAAGGTGCACAACGCAATCTGCGTTTATGGGAAGCTGCCGGATTCAATATCATTTATAATTATAAAGGCACGAAAAAAAGTAATCAGGGTATATCCATCTCGTATGAAGCGAAACTTCGCGGAATTTCTGCAATAGTCAACCTCATTTATACAGTTCAAAGCGATGGCAGTTTAAAGATTGAAGCGCAATATCAGGCGCTTGCAGATGATCTTCCGGAAATGATGCGGTTTGGCATGCTGATGAATTTGTCTGGCGATCATGATCAGTTTACCTGGTATGGCCGCGGTCCCGGGGAAAATTATATCGACAGAAATGCAGATTCATTTATGAAAATATGGAACGGCAAAGTCAAGGATCAGCTGCATCCATACTATCGTCCGCAGGAATCCGGGAATAAAACAGATACCCGTTGGCTAAAGTTGCTGAACAAGGAGGGTAAGGGGGTAGAAATTATTGGATTACGACCCCTTTCTGTGAGTGCCACCAATAACCTGCCGGAAGATTTGGATCCGGGCGTAACGAAAAAACAGCAGCATCCATCTGATGTTGTGCCTAATGCTGACTCAATTCTTGCAATTGATTTGTTCCAAAGGGGAGTTGGTGGATTAAATTCCTGGGGCGCTAAACCATTAAATGAATATCGGTTTATTGGAAAAGCGTATAGCTATGGTTTTGTGATCAGGCCGCTGTAAATTCAGTAGTTTTAAATATTAATGAAAGTCTGTAGTGCTAAAGTTCTTAATAGAACGGGTCTGGTCGTAGCGTCTCGCTACAATCAGACCCGTTTATCGGTCATGTGTCCCCACGACCGAAACCATCAACCCGTTGGTTTCCTTAATGCCTTAATGGAATGATACGGTCGTAGCAAGGCGCTACGACCAGCGCCTATTTATCTCACTAACCGAAAAAATCAATCCTTCGATTCTTAATGCCTTAATGTTCCCATCTTTTTCAACTATTATCAAGTAGCTGTATTTCTCGCTAATGCACTGCTTTTCAGGTTTCCAAACGCCATTACTGCAAAGATCAACGTCCAGATTAAGAGTGGAAGTAATCTGCTCCAATCATGAACTTTCTCAATTGTAAATGCTTTCAAACCAATGGATTTGATATTTGTGGAAGCAATATCCTGCTCCTGAAAAATAGCCGGATAAAAGTGTAAGCGGATTTGCTCATGGTAATCGCGTACTGCCTGTTGAAATTCCAGGTGCGCACCCAGGTCTGAACCCGCCAACTCGTTTACCGCCAGTTGTGTTTGGATGGTCGGGAAAAATAAGGCCGCTGTATTGGTGAATCTTTGTCTGGCTGCAAGTTTATCTGCAACGGCCAACCTGCTTTTTAATGCCTGATCGTCGCCCATTTGCTGCATGCCATAATACCAAAACCAGCTAAAACTTTTATCTGCCGGAAAGGGATACTTTTTCAGCTGGGGATAATGTTCGAAAAATGGTTTCATCGTTACTTCCTTTGGCATATCCCATTTTTCATGGTAACCTTCGCGTTGATTGATCACATTTTGCAAAGCTTCTGGTACGGAATATTTTTGGGTAATTAAGAGATTTAAAGATGCGGGAATCACAATGCAGATGGCTACCCAAATGGCTACCAATGCAGAAGCATTGTAACTGGAAGATTTACCCAAGGAGATGATGAAAATTGAAACTGAAAACCAAAAGGCTAGATAGAGTACAATCAATCCGGTAACGGCCAACAAAGTAGTATCTAATGGTAATTCAAGGTAGATAATAGCGACTGCAAGAAGCAAAAATGCCACTGTAAATATAGCTGCAATTCTGATTAGAAATTTCTGCCAGATCACTTTTGCAAGTTCATTGCTTTGTGATTTCAACAGCGACCACACGCCACTTTCCTGCTGTTCGGAGATGAGGTTATAGGTAAATGCAATAATGACCAGCGGGAACATAAAAAGGTAAACAAAACTGAGATCCATATTTCCCAGCAGCATGCTCACCGGATTGTTGATGTCGGTATCGTAAAGCTGACCTTCTAGGGCAAGCATGGTAACCGAAATCAGGTATGGGTTTACATCTCTTTGGCCATTGGCAAAAGCGGCCCAGTGATCTGGCGTGTTTGCGGCAGAAAATTTGTTGTGGAAGAAGATGAGTCCGGTATCTTTATTAAAGTGCTCAATATTTTCCAGCGTGTGTTTTTTTTGCAGTACTGCTGCCTTTTGGATGACTGCCTCTTGGTTTTTAATAAAAATTTTGCCGAAATATAAGCCAGCGAAGCCAGTAAGGAGCAACACAACAATGCCGATCCAGGCAGAAGGGTTTCTGAAGAAAAGTTTGAATTCTAAATGATAAGTGCTTTTTTTCATGTTATTATATTGTTTTAATCCACCTTGGTGCATATTGAAGCAGAAAGAATGCTGCGAATAACCAGATTAATAAGGAAATTAGAGATAATAATTCCTGCGCCAGAACGTGGTTTAAATGATTAAACTGGTAATTGAAATCTGGTTGCGCTGCCCAGTTGGATTTGCTGATGGATAAAGGTTTTTCATGCTCGCCCGGGGAGATATTACTGATTTTATCAATTTGAAGTTTATTCATTTTCTGCGCCAATCCGTATCGGTAAGCTTCAGCCTGATTTTGAAAATCAACATAAGTTTCAAAATCTGAAGCAGTTAAAGCCATCGAAATTTGTTTCAGTGATAAGTAGGGGTTAAGCAGACCTGCAAATACGGTAAAGCTGTTCTGCTTCCCGAAGGTTTCATTCAGTTTGCGTTGATGGGCGCTGTAAATATTCGAAGTGATCTTTTCGCCCTCAGCCATAATGTATCCGCCATAATTGAAGGGTAGTTTTTTTACATCCGTTACCTTGTATTTACGTAGCAATGAATCTTTAATGGCCGCATAATGGGCATCGTTCGGATCATGACTGTCGCCTTGCTTATGAATATCTTCGGAGACGGCATCGGCAAACTCGATTTTAGAAGGTGTAGGGTGAAGCTTCGAACCTATCGCCTGAACAATTCTTGGCATCAGCACGGCAAAGAAAATCCAGCAGGACAATAGGGTAATTAATGCCGTTTTCGAGCTGTGCTGAAATGCAGAGACCAATACGGTGATGGCAGAAACCACGAAGAAATAAACCGAGTAGCTGGTGATCAAAATCAACAGGCGTAAAGCCGCATCCATGCTGATTTCCCAATTGCTTAACGAGGCCCAAAGTAAAATCGTAAGCAGAATCAAAGGAATAAAAATAGTTAAGGCTACACCAATAATCCCTAATGTTTTTCCCCAGAGCAGCTTTTTCCAGCTTACATTCTGGCAAAGTAAAATTTTCAGTGTTCCCGATTCCCGCTCTTCGGAAATGCTGTTGTAACCCAGGAAGAAGATGAGCAAGGGCACCAATAACTGCAATACCATCGCAATACTGATTTCGCCAAAGCGCAGCATTCCATTAGAAAAGCCAGCCTCGCTGAAATTTACGGTATTTTGTTTATGTGCTTCCAAAAAAATGGATACACCGGCAAAACTCTCTATCCCAAAATCAAAGAAACTAAGTTCATGTTTCTCGCGAAAGGCCAGGTAGCCATAATGTGCCATCCGGTGCGGGTGTTTATCGGGTTTGGAAAGCCATTGCTCCCGCACCAGATTTTTATAATGTAAACGTTGATTGTTTTGTGTTTTGAAATTCTGCCAGCCTACATAAGTGGCCAGACAAAGTGAAAGCCCCAATAAAATAGTGAGTACTAACGTTGCCTGATTACCAAAGGTTGATTTATAGGTTTGTTTGGCGATTGTAACGGTGATATTTGGCATTATATTCTATAGGTTACATTAAACATGACATTTCTGGGCGTGCCCGGGAAGAGACGCAGATAATTTTGAGCACCCACCCAATAGGTTTTATTCAGAATGTTATTGACATTCATCGAAAGTTGAACTTTAGACGCAGCCGGCGAATAATAGATGGCAGCATCTACAACGGTATAAGCCGGAAGGGTAAAGTCCCTGATGTACAAAGGCAGTTTATTGCCGCTGTATTGTACGCCTGCACCAAAACCAAGGCCTTTCAATGTTCTGGTTTGCAGATCATAACGGGTCCATAAACTGGCGCTGTGTTTTGGTGTGTTTTGCACGCGTTCGCCAACTACTAAAGGATTCAAATCTTCAGTAACAATCGCGTCTATATAGCTATAGCCCACATTAAATTGCCAGTTGGGCTTGATGAAACCCGATGATTCTACTTCAATACCTCTGCTTCGCTGTGCCCCACGTTCGATTAACCGGTTTACATCAAGCGGATCGTTGGCGTTCATCAATAGGTTTTTCTGATTGATTTCAAACATCGCAACATTGACCATCAAATTACCACCAAGCCATTCAGATTTAGCGCCAATTTCTTTTAAATCACTTTCCAGGGGTTTGAAACTAGTGCCTGCCGGAGGTGGCACAATGACTAAAGCGGCGGTGTTGCTTTGCGGTTGATAACCCTGAAGATAAGTGCCATAAATGTTGATATGGCTATTAACAGCATAAGTAATTCCCAACCTCGGCAACAGCTTATGCTGACTGATTCTGGTTTCATTTGTTAGCCTGTAATTACCATAATCTTCGTACCATTCCTGGCGCAAACCCAGTGTTAAAGTAAGTTGTTGGTACTTGATTTGATCCTGCAGATAAACACCATTAATAAGGTAATACGATGGTGGAATTTCTACCTTCGAAAATACATAATCACTTATATTTTTTAGCGTATAGGTCGGATTTGCAAGGTTGAAATATTCTACATTTGGAACAGGTGCATTTACACCATTCACCACTCTAAACTGATAAAGGTCTTTTTTGGTGACATCATATCTGGCTGCAATTGTTCCATCCTTCAGGCGATAGCCCTGCGCCGTATTGATTCCGCCACCACGGAGTTTTTGAGTAATAATGCGGTCGTAACCAACCACTAATTTATGTTCAAGGCCGAAGGTTTTAGCATTGATATTGAAATACGTGCTAATGTTGTCTGTTGAATATTTCTGCTGACGCTGAACAGCAATCATCCCTGCAAGGGAACGAATTGGCTGGTTATTTTCATCTACGGCGAACGCATTATTGGTACGGTGCTCTAAGAGATCTTCGTTCCAGTTCTGTTTCATATAAGCCACGTTGAAGGAAATATTTTTAGTGAACTTATGCGCGAAATTCGCCATGAGCATCAGGTCTTGCGTATTAAATTTATCGTTGCTCGCTCCCATGTTAAAACGGATTGGCGTGCTGTTCAAATCTGTTTGTCCGGCTACCGCACCAAAAATTGCTTGTCCGCGATCCAGCCTGGAGTTGCTGTTATTCAATACCAGTTCCACATTTAAGCTGGTTTTATCATTTGGGATGTAAGAAAACGATGGCGCAATCATATAACCCTTTCTAAATTGCAGATCGCGAAAGCTTTTACTGTCTTCATAGCCCACATTTAGACGGTAAAGCAAGGTCTTTTCTGTGTTAATAGGACCAGTAAAATCAAGCGCACCACGAACTGTACTGAAACTTCCGCCTGAGATGCTAATCTCTTTGCGGCCCTCAGTTAAGGGTTTTTTAGTAACCAGATTGATACTTCCGCCAGGATCTACGCTGGAAAATGTAGCACTCGCCGGACCTTTAATTACCTCAATTCTTTCGAGGTTATTGGTAAGGGGCTGATTGAAGTAGTTTTGTCTGGTCCGCATCCCGTTAATAATCGTTCCTTCTTCATTTTGATTAATTCCTCGGATGGAGAATTGATTATAAAAACTACTTTGAGAGACACTGGTTACGCTTTTAACAGCATCGGCCAATACAGCTGCTTGTCTATCGGCGATTAATTCTTTCGAAATGGATGAGATGGCTTGTGGAATATCCTTATTTAGTGTTGCTGTTTTGGTAGCCGAAAAGGAATAGTTGCCATAGTATTTCTTTCCGTTTGTGCCCACAATCTCTACGGTTTGCAACTCTTCATTAGCCGTTACCAAAACGATGGGTTCCAGGTTGAAATCTCCCAGACCGTTGATCGGTATGATTTTAGAGAAAGTGTTGTAGCCAATTGCAGAAACAGTGAGGGTATAGGTTGCAGTTTTCGGAAGCACAATAGAAAAGTTTCCTGTCGAATCGCTGCTGAGATTCAGCTGATCTTTGCCACTTTTGAACTTTATTGTTGCTTTATTGATCCCTGCTCCCTGGGCATCGTTTACTTTTCCGCTTACTTTTACCTGGGCAAACGCTGCGAAGCTGATGGTACTGATAAATAAAAGAAGGCAAGCTTTCCGCCATATTCTGCGGAACTGATATTGTTGATACATTAAAGATGTCTGGTTAAATGGTTTGTAAGTAGAGTTCCTGAAGATCTGAAGCAGAAATTTCGCTGGCCAGGAGGGTATGGATCAGTTCGCCTTGCTTCATGATGCCGATATGTGTTCCTAGACTTACGGCATTGAAAATATCATGGGTAGCCATCAGGATGGATTTGCCTTCTGACGCGAGCTTTTTTACCAGTTCGGTAAATTCTGCAGTAGCCTTCGGATCAAGCCCGCTGGTGGGTTCATCCATTAAAATGATCTTTGCATTTTTCGCAACAGCAATGGCGATTCCCACTTTCTGGCGCATCCCTTTACTAAAACCTGCTAAATGTTTGTGATGTGCGGTTTCCTGTAAACCACAGTTGGATAGAAACTGGATGAGTTCGGCCTCGCTGTAATCGAAACCAGCCAGTTTAGAAAAGTAATCCAGGTTTTCGATGGCAGAAAGGTTTCCATAAAGCATTACCACTTCGGGAATATAGGCAAGATGCTTTCTCCGTTGATCATCACTGGCAGAAATTTCTTCGTTATTGATCAGGATTTTCCCTGCGCTAGGTTCAATGAACCCCAGAAATAAATTGATGGTCGTGGTTTTTCCGGCGCCGTTTTGACCCAGCAGACAATATACTTCGCCTGGATTGACAGTCAGATTTAATTGATTAAGGGCTTGGTACGATCCGTAATTTTTGGATAGCGAAATGGCTTGAAGCATAAAAAAAATATAATAAATGGAGTATATACCGCAGGCGGCAATACATTAAATAAATCTATAATGTTGAAAGAAAGAAACCCCTTGCTGGGTATTAGACGATTTGGCTCGGCGGACCTTTATTGGCCGCAGAAAGAATATAGGCAACAGGATGTTTTCCCAGATAACCGAATTGAGGATGTGCTGGTCTAGCTAACTTGAATGCTGTTTCACCAATAGTTGGCAGCGTATAAATGTGAGATTGATGCTTTAACACTTCGCAAAGCTTACAATTTACTTTGTTTACCTTAAATTGAGAGGACGATTGTACCTGTTCTGATTTGGTTTTACAGTGATCAGAAGCATCCTGGTCATGGTTGTGAAGTGCCTGAATTAATAATGCACTGGTAAATAATACCAATAAAAGTAACGCCCAGATTTTGGTGAATACTTGCTTGCGATATCTTTTACTCTGATGATTCAATTGCAACAAAGATACATTTATGGGAAAACATTCAGCATCTTTTTTTAATTTATCTATTTCTGGGTGATTTCAGGTACGGAAAGTTCGTTGCTTTTACGTTGCTGTTTAAGAAGATTTTTAAACCATTAATGCATTAAGTCTTTCTGGATATTTCTTGTGTTTTCTTAATGCCTTAATGGTTCTATTTTATCGCTTGCAACTTAAAATTAATATACCGAAAGTTAACCGAATTATTAAAATTGCTAATGTTTCTGCCCTTTATTTACTTTAAAAAGGTGTAAAATCTGTGGAAATAAAGCATCTATATACTCTTTTACGCCATTTTTCGAACCAGGAAAAGTTAATACCAAAGTGTCACCAATAAAACCTGCTATTCCCCTTGATAACATCGCGTAAGGCATCCGTTCTTGTCCATAAGTTCTGGCCGTTTCCATAATGCCCTGAATTTCGCGATCAATTAATGGACTGATCGCTTCTGGTGTAACGTCTCTCGGAGATAATCCGGTGCCGCCGGTGAAAATAAGCAGACTGATGTTGTTCTCGCAAAGTTCTTTAGCCTTATTCCGGATCGCCTCAATTTCATCAGGTACAACCGTATATTTCTCTGTTTCAATCCCAAATTGTTCCAGCCTGGCAATAATGGCTTTGCCTGAAGAATCTTCGGCAGTTTTCTGAAATACCGAATCGGAACACACTACCACCGCTGCTTTCAGATCCGGGAATTTAAGGTTTTTGAAATCAGATTTGCCGCCAGACTTTTTAAGCAACCGAATGTTCTGAATTTCCACACCCTTATCAATCGGCTTCAGCATATCATACATGGTTAATGCCGAAACAGATGCACCATGCATGGCTTCAACTTCTACTCCGGTTTTATAAATGGTATGCACTTCTACAAAAATGATGATGTTTAATCCTTCAACCTCATAAGTAATTGAAGTAAATTCAATCGGGAGCGGATGGCAATCCGGAATCACATCACTCGTTTTTTTAACGCCAAATAAACCTGCGGCACGGGCAAATTCGAAAACATCTCCTTTAGGGATTTTCCGTTCTACCACTGCATCAATGGTTTCCTGTTTAGAAACTTTAACGGTAGCAGTGGCAATCGCAATTCGTAATGAATTTGACTTTTTTGTAATGTTTACCATTTTAAATGTTTTCCTTCCATTGATGCGATTCGTCTTCAAATATTTCTTTACCCCAAATTGGCAGTTCCGCTTTAATGCGTTCTACCAGTTCATTACAAGCGTCCATGGCAGGTTTTCTATGCGCAGAAGAGGTGAATACAAATAGGCAAATTTCGCCAGCTTTGATCTTCCCTAAACTGTGGTGCACATGCATACAGCTTAACGGATATTTTTCGAAAACCGCTTCCCTTATTTCGTGCATCTTAGTTAAAGCAACCTCTTCATAGGTAGTATAATCAATGGCCACCACGAATTTTCCACCTATTTCGTCGCGCCTTACCTGCCCCATAAATATACTGTGACCACCAATCGCGGTTTTCGTTGAATGCTTAGCAATATTATCTGCTATAAAAGCCGGACTAATTGCACCTTCCACAAAAATGTTTTTTATCTTCTTTTCACTCATGTTATCTTTTTAGAAAGTGATTTCTCCACTTTGAAATGCCACCTTTCAAGCTGTAGATTTTCTTTGTATTACCGTATTTTTCCTGTAATAATTCAGCAGCGGCTACGCTTCTGATGCCATGCTGGCAAAGCAATACAATGTTTTCGGCTTTGATATTGTTTTGCAGAAAGGCATTAAATTCAGACATTGGCACTTGCTGATAAACATCTTTATTCAGGATCGGAAATTCGTGCTTTTCCCTAACATCGATGACCAGCGCACCTTCCTTTTCTTGTAAACGCTGCATTTGTATCACATCAATTTCTTCGAAAACAATTGGATGAGTACAAGCTTGATTGTAATCTACCATTAAAAAATCTGTTTTGCTTTTGGGTAAATCATAATTCTCGCCTTTAGAAATATTAAGTTCATATTGTGCATGACTAAGCAGATCATAGTGGAGTAACTTATTAATAAGTGGTTTCCCAATTCCGGTAATCAGTTTGATGATTTCTGCCACGGCTATTGTTCCAATAATTCCTGGCAGGACGCCCAAAACGCCGCTTTCTGCGCAATTCTGAACTTCACCACTTTTTGGAGGGATAGGAAAGAGGTCGCGGTAATTTGTGGCAACACCATCTTTATCCGCTACATTAAAAATAGCCAACTGTCCTTCGAAACCTGATACCGCTGCAAATACCAATGGTTTTCGAAGTAGTGCACAAGCATCATTAATTAAATATCGCGATTCGAAATTATCAGTGCCGTCTATTAGTAAATCATAACTTTCCAGCAAATCAAAAATGTTATGTCGATTCAAACGCGTGTAATGCTCCTGAATTAAAATGTCAGGATTCATTGTCTGCAGTTTTTGTGCTGCTACCTGTACTTTAGGTCTACCGATGTCACTCGTATCAAAAAGAATTTGACGGTGGAGGTTTGACAGTGAAACGGTATCATTGTCAACTATACCAATTCTGCCAACTCCTGCTGCAGCCAGATATTGCAATATCGGGCAGCCTAAACCTCCTGCACCAACGACTAATACGCGTGAGTTGCCGAGTTTCTCCTGTGCTGCTGATCCAAATCCATTTAATATCAGCTGCCTGCTGTATCGCTCCTGATCCATAAAATTAACCTCCCGAAAATGGTGGCATGATGGCCACCTTATCGTTATCTGTGAGTTGTTGGTTCGACTGAATAATATTTTGATTCACGGCCAGTTTATATTTCATTCCAGATAACTTGGGGAAAGATGTTTCTAAATACTGCTGAAGCTGATCTGTATTGTTGATTTCTGAAACTTCAATTTCCTGCCAGGTAATAAATTCAGAAATTTTACCGAAGCTGATGATTTCCAATTTCATATTATTAAAGTATAAGACTATTTATTTTAACTGATTCTTTGAAAAAACGGCTTAAAATTATTTACATCAGTATTAAATATTTAGTTGCGAATATAAGCTGATAAAACCAATAACTTAGTGTGGGAGCAACATCACCATTACTTTTTCTCCTGCAATAAAATGCTGTTGATCTTCATTTAAGCGAATCAGGCAATTGGATTGGGCAAAAGAACTTAAGCGGAATGATTCCTGCGCATTCATGGGTTTCACTTTCCCATCGGTATAAATTCCTTTTAAAAAGTGGGTGAGTCCGATTGGTTTTTCGTAATCCATTTGTAGTTCCGCTTCAACTTCTGTGACACTTTTTTTTAGTTTTGATAGCGATTTAATTGCTGGCAAAACGTAATTATAATAACAACTCAATACTGAAGATGGATTCCCGGGCAAACCAAAAACAATTTTCTGATTTTTAGTTCCAAAATATAAAGGCTTTCCTGGTTTCTGCTTAACTTTATGGAACTGCTGTATAATGCCACATTGTTCAGCGGCGGCAATTACATAGTCATAATCGCCCACACTTACACCTCCCGTGAGCAATACAACATCGCTTTGTTCCAACGCTGTATGAAGCACTGCCGTCAGCGACTCCAGGTTATCATTTACCCAATGCAGCTCTATCTCATGAACACCTTCTGATTTTAAGGCAGCCGAAAGTGAATAGGAGTTTGATTCATATACCTGGCCAAAAGTCAGCAGTTTGCCTGGTTGCTGTAATTCATTTCCTGTAAGGATAATACTCATTTTAGGCATGGGGAAAATGGTAACTTCGCTAATGCCAATTCCGGCCAGAAAGCCTAATGCTGCCGGTGTAAGCAAACATCCTGCCTGCACGGCCAATGCACCGGCTTTTATTTCCGCACCTTTTTCCCTCACATTTAATCCTGGTGTGGCTTTAAGATCTTCGATAGTAATCTGGTCTGCTGACCGCGAAATTTTCTCCTGCATGATCACAGTATCTGCGCCATCAGGCAGCGGTGCACCGGTAAAAATCCGGTTTGCTTCTCCTTCTTTGATCGTTAAAGTTTGACTCGTACCGGCTGCCATCTCGCCAACCAGCACATAGGTTTTTAATTCCTCTTCAAATTTAATCGCATAACCATCCATAGATGACTGTCTGAAAGCCGGAATATCAAACGCCGCATAAATATCAGCAGCTAAAACATGTCCGGCTGCCTGGTTAAGTGAAATATTTACAGGTTGAAGAGGGGTAATGTTATCAGCAATAATTTGTTTGGCCTGCGCTACTGTAATCATTTATCCTCCAATGGTAATCATACTTCTGTTATTAATCGCTTCGGCATCAAGCTTTTCAAAATGACTGATCAACTGACCGCCAAGTTCTTTTTTCTTATCCCAAATGTTCGCCTTAATTAGGGGTAGTACCTCTTCACCATTTCTCAGGGCGGTAAGCAAGTCGGTTTCACCATTAGAAAACAAGCAATTTTTAAGTTTACCATCAGCAGTTAAACGCATCCTGTTGCAAGTGCTGCAGAAAGGCGCTGTCATGGTGCTGATAATGGCGAAAGATCCTTCGTGCCCGGGAATCATAAAATGTTTGGCAGTATCGTGCGGTGCAGCTTCCACTGGTAAAACCGTGAAATCTTTTTCTACTTCCGTCAGAATTTCCTGGAGCGAAAACATTTTATTGCTCGTCCATTTATTACCGCTAAAGGGCATAAATTCGATAAATCTGATTTGAATAGGGTTATGCCGGGTCCAGTCGATAAAGTCTTTAATCTCGCTATCATTCAGGCCCTTCATTACCACCATATTAATTTTAACGGTAATTTTCTCCTGCAATAATAATTCAATATTACTACGTACCTGGTGGAAAACATCCCGACGGGTAATGAGCATGAATTTTTCAGGCTGTAAGGTGTCAAGACTAATATTTATAGTTTTAATGCCTGCTTCCTTTAAGGTTGGAAGCATTTCTGCAATCCTCGTTCCGTTCGTGGTCATGACCAGTTCTACAGGAAGTTTCCCCAAGGCAGAAATTATTGCTGCGGCATCTTTACGCACCAGAGGTTCTCCGCCGGTGAGCCTGATTTTTTTTACGCCCTGATCTACAAAAACCTTGGCAAGCTTAATAATCTCGTCAGTTTGCATTAACCTGGAGGCAGGCGTAAAGTCATATTCCTCTTCCGGCATGCAATAAAAGCAGCGGAAGTTGCAGTTATCTGTTAAGGATATCCTTAAGTAATCATGAACTCTTCCAAATGAATCTGCTATCATTAATTGTGGATTAAATTGTGGTAATCGGTTTCGGTATCAATATCAATATTACCCATCGCAAATGCAACCGTTTCCACATCATTATCATGTAATTTTAACATTGATTTGGCGCCGTTATTTCCGGTAAGGGATAAAAGTTCAGAAAAGTACTGCTTGTTGAACAGCACAGGGGTGCCGGTTGTTTGGACATAACGGCTTGCAATGATACCTTTTTTTGAGCTGATATGTTTTTCCTGCAGCTCCAGTAACACTTTTGAATTGATAAATGCCTGGTCAGAAACCATAATAATGACGTTTTCCAGATCCGGCAACTGCCTTAATATTTCAGCGAGGCCTGCTGCAATACTGGATGCCATCCCTTCCTGCCAATGCTCATTGATTATAAATTGAATCTCAGCAGGTAGCTTTTCTCTAATTTGATCTGCAAAGGCACCGAGTATCACCAATACTGGTTGAAAATGCGTTTCCAAAGCAGCCTTAATGGTCCATTCAATCAGCGTTTTATCCTTAAATTTCAGTAGCTGTTTTGGTCTGCCCAGCCGACTGGAATTTCCTGCAGCAAGAATGATGATTCCGGTATTCATTAACTATTCTCGGTTTCGTGAACATGAATAGGCGCATCTTTCTTTTTCAACTGGCCTGCGGATGCACCTGATAAAACGGCCTTAATTTCTGCTACGATTGAGATCGCGATTTCTTCAGCTGTTTCCGCACCTATATCTAATCCAATAGGTCCATGTACACGCGCTTGGTTTTCTGTTGTATTCAGGTTTAACTCATCAAGCATTCTGATTAACTTCTTTTTAGGTCCTAAGGTACCAATATAAGGTGCATGGGTTGGAAGCAATAGGTTAAGAAGCGCCAAATCGTAATTATAATTATGCGTCATCAATACAAAAGCAGTATTTCCATCTATTTCTACCTGTGGAAGCAATTGATCTGGCTTGGTGACTAAGATCTGCTTGGCATTAGGGAAGCGTTGGGGAGTTGCATGGGTCTGCCTGCCATCCGCAATGATTACATTCCAGCCCAGTAAATCGGCAAAGTTTGCAAGCGGTTGCGCATCGTTTCCAGCCCCAGCTATAATTATCGCAATAGGCGGACTAATAAACTCCAGAAAGGCATGAACTGGTTGTTCACTTACTGAATAATCTATAAAAGTAGATTTTTTCGTTTCTAAAACATGTTGTAAATCTTTGCCGAAAAGGGCTAACAGCTCATTTCCCGCTTTACTGTATTGATCATTCTGCCTGAATAGTGCACTTGTGCCAATCTGTTTCTTTCCATCAAGCGAAAACAGTACAGCCAGTGCCGCATTTTCACGTTTGTCCTGCAATGCCGATAACAGCAAAATTGGATTGGCCGCCATATCATCGAAAATAGGTTCAAAGAGAATATAAACAATTCCGTTGCAGCCGAGCTGCACGCCAAATTTGGCATCGTCTTCGTCCATGGAATCATAAGTAACCAATTTATTTTCTTGCTGGTGGATGGCGCTAAGTGCTTTCCTAAGTGCATCTCCTTCCAGGCAACCACCGCTAATGGCGCCGGTTAACATCCCATCTTCGGTAATGAGCATTCTTGCACCCGGCCGGCGATAAGAAGAGCCCTCTACTTTAACCACAGTAGCTAAAGCTGTTTTTTTTTCATTTTTTATGGCCTTTTTATAAGCTTTTAAAATATCTGCAATCTCTTTCATCTGATAATTTTCCGGTAATGCAAGTTAACCACTATATTTTTAAAAAATTGTTTGCATTCGCTACAGCTAGTAACAATATTGGTGTCGATTGTTTTAAAAATTTTCCTGGATGGATTGACCAGCTTGTTTTTAAGGCGATTTTCTTGAAACTATAGAAACCCAAATACCATTTTCCTGTTAATTTAGCTAGATTAGCCCTTTGTAAATTGTTATGGTAAGTTTTCCTTCATGAGAAACCCTTTTGATATTAAGATTTTGATTTTGCTGTGCTGCATGGTTGCTTATACACCACTTTCGGCACAGGTACTGCGCGTGGCTGTGGCGGCGAATGCACAGGTATTGATCAAAAAGCTTCAGGCTGACTTCTATAATAAGACCAGAATCAAGATGGAAACTATTGTCGGAGCTTCCGGAAAACTCACTACCCAAATAATGAATGGTGCGCCTTATGACGTATTTCTATCTGCGGATACGGAGTTACCTGATCAGTTATACACAAAAGGATTTGGCTTACAAAAGCCTAAAATTTATGCAGTAGGCAGTCTAATTATTTGTGGCAATGCCAAAATAGATTTGAGAGATTGGCAAAATGCAATTTCTGATACCAAAGCAGGAAGGATTGCGATTGCTAATCCAAAAACTGCCCCTTACGGCAAAGCTGCTGAAGAGGCCCTGACTTACTATAATTTGAAACGAAAAATAACGCCAAAACTGGTTTATGCAGAAAGCATTTCGCAAGTGAATACTTATATCCAGACCGGTGCAGTGAGCATAGGCTTTACTACCGAATCTTTTTTATACGAAAACATAGATCATTCCAGACTTAAATGGGCGAGGGTAGATCCTAAAAGTTACAAAGCGATTGAGCAGGGAGCTATTTTGTTAACCTATGCGAAGAAAGACTTATGGAAAGAAGCCACAAAGTTTTACGAATACCTTTCAACCGCATCGGCACAAAATATTATTCGTAGAAGCGGCTATCATTTACCTGTAGTGAAGAAAAGTTAAGATGGATTTAGTACCAATTTTTTTAAGCCTTAAACTTGCCCTCATTACAACTGCCATACTCGCTGTAATCGGAATTCCTGTTGCTTACTGGCTTTCGGGGAAGAGCACCTTGCCAAAAATACTGCTGGAAGCGCTGATCACCATGCCTTTGGTATTGCCGCCTTCAGTGTTGGGTTTTTACCTGCTTCTGGCTTTTAGTCCGAATAATGGCTTTGGGAAGTGGCTCCACGATCATCTTAATCTTCAGCTTGTTTTTTCTTTCGAAGGATTGGTATTGGCTTCAATTATTTACAGTCTGCCATTTATGATTAGTCCGGTTAAATCGGCCTTTGGTCATTTACCGGAAAACCTTGCTCACGCTTCCTACACCATGGGTAAAACGCGCTGGCAGACTTTTATGTATATCTTGTTGCCAAACATTAAAACATCCATCTATACGGCAGCAGTTTTAACCTTTGCACATACACTTGGTGAATTTGGAGTGGTACTGATGATTGGCGGAAACATCCCAGGCGTTACAAAAGTAGCTTCTATTGCAATTTATGATTCGGTGGAAACAATGGATTATAAGAGTGCGAATCATTACGCACTGATTTTATTTGCCATCACTTTTACCATCGTACTTACGGTTTTTATCTTTAATAAAAAGGCAGTTAAAAATCCATTTGAATGATTGAGATCGATATCACCAAGCGTATTAAAACGTACAAAGGCTGGGAGGATTTACAAATCAATACCAAATTCGAAACCGGTAAAATCACACGCATTACTGGTCCTTCTGGTATAGGAAAAACCACCTTATTGAAAATTTTAGCTGGATTGGTAATTCCAGAGAAAGGTTTTATTAAGTGCGATGCAGAAATTTGGTTCGATGCCAAAACAAGATTTTCGAAACGTATCCAGGAACGGAATGTTGGTTTTGTATTTCAGGATTATGCGTTGTTTCCAAACATGACTGTCGAAGAACATCTCAGGTTCGGGACAACCGATGTTGATTATATTGATCATTTGCTTGCAATAGGAGAGATGGAAACTTTTCGCCAACATTTGCCTGGTCAGCTTTCGGGTGGACAGCAGCAACGGCTGGCCATTTTACGTGCATTATCCACAAAGCCTGCTTTGCTGTTAATGGACGAATCTTTTTCTGCATTAGATAAGAAACTAAAAAACAATCTTTTAGATAAACTACAGAAATTGTTTTCTGAGCAAGGCACAACGGTGCTACTCGTTACGCACAATGAGACGGAGCTGGAAGGGAATTCTGATGTGTTTAGAATGGAAGAATAGGCAACTTATTCGGCTATCGATGCCTTTATTTTAGATTGCACTTGTTCAAATAGTTTCCCGCAGATTTAGCAGATCTCCGCTGAAGCGAATAGTAAAATCTGCGAAATCGTTTTGATCTGCGGCCAAAGCTTTGCACAATAAGATTATTGACCTAACAGTATAGAAACGCTAAATATCGGTTGTTCGATAATTCACCAACCGGAGCATTTGTTTAAAAATTCGTAGTAATCATCACTTGAAAAACGTTAGTTCTGTCATAACCCGCTTCTTCCTTTTGCAGCCAGAACATATAACCAAATTCGGTATCAATCTTCTTGTTCCAGCGGTAGCCTAAAGATGCTAGTGACCGGTTCTGATCGAACATATGGCCATTCACTTTATTTTTATTCTGCACAGTAAGAAAGAGTTCGTTTTGAACGCCTGCATAGAGGCCTTTACTAAAATCAGCATTGGCTGCAATTGGGATTTGTGCCGCTATGAACGCACGGGTACGTTGAGAAAAATCGACACGCCTTTCCTGGTTAATAAAACGCTGTTCTAAACGAAATCTCAATGTCCATTCTGTTCGCCTGGCATTGAAATTATAAAGATATTGCTGGTAAATCCGGTTTTCAGGCGTAAAAACTTTCATCTGCATTTCATCCTCTTCCCATTTCCCCAGAAAGGTATAACCCAGTGCAACAGCATGTTTTTTATTGATGTTATAATTTAAAGCAGTGCGAAGAAGCAATGCTGATAGATCATTTAATTGATCAGCCGACCGAAACTGCAGATCTGCCAAGACATCAAATTTTTTATTGAGTTGCTGCGTATGAGAAATAAACAACCACCCGGTATTTTCATTCTGAGCGGATGTATTAAAGGCAATAAGACATAAGATTGCTATCGCCCATAATTTTCTGATACTCATTATTTTTAATGGCACGTTAGCAAAGCTTAGATTAACTCGTTAAAATGAATTGGCAATTTGTAAATCCGCTTGCCGGTGGCGTGAAATATGGCATTCGAAATTGCTGCAGGCATGCCTACAAGGCCAATTTCACCAACTCCCTTTACACCGAGTTCATTGATCAACTCATCAGGTTCATCAGCGAAAATGACTTCCAGTTGTTTGATATCTGCGTGAACAGGAAGATGATACTCACCCAAATTGCTGTTCATATATTTCCCCAGGTTAGGGTCCATAATCGTTTCCTCATGCAGTGCCTTACTAATTCCCCAAACCATGGAGCCGTAAACCTGACTTTTAGCAGTTTTCGGGTTGATGATCTTCCCGGCTGCAACTGCGGTAACGGCTCTGGTAACGGTAACCACACCGAGATCTTTATCAACCTCCACCTCCACAAAAGATGCGCTATGGGTACCCTTACTATAATTTTTGAGTTTCAGCATATGCGGTTTTCCCATGTTGGTGGTCTTAATTGTTCTTCCTTTATTAAAAGCAATCAGTTCTTTAAAAGTGATTGAAATATTTGGATCACTATTTAAAAAGATGGCACCATTTTTAAAAGTAACCTGATCATCTTCGGCTTTCTTAAAAGGTGAATCAGGCATTTCTTTCGCTTTATTTAATAATTTTTTGCGCAGTTCTTTTGCAGCCACTACAATGGCAATACCTGTTGATGATGTCATTGCCGAACCGCCCTGAAACATGGAGAAAGGCTTTTTACTGTCGCCATATTGAAAATCGACATCATCCATGTTTAGTCCAAGTTGATCAGCCGCAATTTGTGTCATTACGGTAAAGGTTCCTGTTCCAATGTCAGTAACAGCATTATTCAGTACCATTTTTCCATCGGCATTAATCATAGCTTCTACCCGCGACGGGAACTGATAGGCATCCCAAATACCGGTGGCCATACCATAACCAACCCATTTATTGCCACGTTCCATACTTTTTGGCTCCGGGTTTCGCTTATCCCAGCCAAATTTTTCTGCCGCTTCCAGATAACATTCCTTTAAGGCTTTACTGGTATAAGGCTTTTTAGCAGAAGGATCCATTTCTGAGTAATTGATTAACCGCAACGCTAACGGATCAATTTTTAGTTTGTAAGCCAGTTCATCCATTGTACATTCAATGGCATGTAAAGCCGTACTTCCTCCGGGCGCCCGCATATCTAGGGGCGTATGTACATCCAGCGGAACTAACCTTTGTTCGAATAAGGTATTCGGAGCCGGATAAAGCCTATGACTCCAGGAGGCAATGGGTTCATAGTAATCTTCATACGAAGATGTTTCACTTATTGAAGAATGATTTAATCCTGTAAGCTTGCCATTTATATCAGCTGCAAAGCGCAGGTTTTGAATGGTAGGAGGGCGATGGGCAAAAGAAAACATCTGTTTTCTTTCCAAAACCAATTTAACATTTCGCTTGAGGTGAAGCGATGCCATTACACATAAAAAGAGTTGATACTGCGGACGAAGGCCTGAGCCAAATGCACCACCCACAAATGGTGCAAGCACCCTTACATTTTTATATTTAAGGCCGAAGATATTCGCTACATAAAGTTGATTGTTGATGGTACCTTGCGTTTTATCATAAATAGTGAGTTTGCCTTCGCCTTCATAAACTGTTGTGGTGGCAAAAAGCTCAAGCGGGTTATGATGTTCTGTACCATGACTATAAGTCGTTTCTACTTTCACAGCTGCGCTTTCATATGCTTTTTCGAAGTCTCCATTTGGGGGAGGTGGAGGTGGTTTCAAGGCTGTTGCAATCCCTTTCTTAGCCGTTCTGGCTAAATCCAGATTATCTTTCAGACAGGTTTTAAAGGGTTCCTCCTTGTATTCGAAAATTACTTGAGTAGAGGCATACCTGGCCATTTCGAAACTTTCTGCGACAATCAAGGCGATGGGCTGACCATTAAATAAAATATTTTCGTCGTAAAAGGGTTTGAATACCGTTCCCGGAGGCGCATCCATATCTGCATATTGCAGATCAAACCAGGCCAATTTAGTTCGGTTTTGGTGTGAAAGCACTTCGATCACTCCTGGCAAGGCCATTGCTTTGCTTACATCAATATTTAGAATTTTACCTTTAGTGATGGTGCTGTTTACAACATAGGCATAAAGTAAATTGTCTGCTTCGTATTCAGCTGCATATTTCGCAGTACCCGTAACCTTTTGTTTTCCTTCCAAACGGCTAATGGGTTGCCCTACATTTTTTGTTGTGTCCATTTTCATGTTTTTGTAAGAGATTATGCAGATGGAAGTGCTCCTGGTAACTGACTTTTTTTTGGATTCAGGGCCATCAACCCATTTCTAATGATTGCTTTTTTCGCGAGGTGGATTTTGAAGTCGTTAGATCCAAATCCTTTTGCGCCTTTTAAAATAAGATCAGCTGCTGCAGCAAAATTTTCTGTATTTGCTTCTTTCCCTTTTAGAAAATCTTCTGCTTCTGTGCTGCGCCAGGGTTTATGGGAAACCCCACCCAGCGCAATCCTTGCCGATTCGATCATATTTCCATTCAGTTTAAAAGCAGTAGTAACAGATACCAGGGCGAACGAATAAGAATGGCGGTCGCGAAGTTTAAGGTAAGAATAGTGTTCAGAAAAACCTTCTTCCGGCAAATCAATAGATGTGATCATTTCTCCATTTTCCAACGTATTATCTAAATCCGGACGATCGCCCGGCAAACGGTGAAAATCTGCGAATGGAATGCTGCGGCTGCCATTAGGGCCGCTCACATTAACTACGGCTTCCAAAGCCGCAAGGGCAATACACATATCAGAAGGAAAAACAGCGATACATTCCTCACTGGCTCCTAAAATGGCATGAATTCTATTATAGCCATCTTTCGCCGGACAACCGGAACCAGGTTCGCGTTTGTTACAGGGTACGTCATGATCATAAAAGTAATAACAGCGTGTGCGCTGCAACAGGTTACCACCATTGCTGGCCATGTTCCTGATCTGTGCAGATGCCCCAGCTAAGATAGCTTTTGAAAGTAACGGATATTTTTCTTCTATTACTGGATGATATGCGGTGTCTGCATTCCTTACCGCAGCACCCAGTCTAACCATCCCGTTTTCAAGGGATGAAATCTGATCATTTTCCGTTAAGTGGTTAATGTCAATCAGGCTGGAAGGGTGGGTAAGGTCATACTTCCAAAGGTCGATGAGGTTTGTACCTCCGGCCAAATAAGCAGCCTCTGGCAAATGTGTACGTAAATTTATAGCGTCAGCTGTATCAGTAGCTAACTTATAGTCAAAATTATTCATGCCTGCCTCCGTCTTTTACTTCCATGATGGCATCGATAATACCAATGTTTGCACCACAACGGCAAATATTTCCGCTCATCAATTCCTGTACTTCCTCGCGGGTATGGGCTTGGCCTTCCTGAAGCATACCTACCGCACTGCAAATTTGTCCGGGAGTGCAATAGCCGCATTGAAAAGCGTCGTGATCAATAAACGCCTGTTGAATCGGGTGAAGTTCTTCGCCTTCGGCAATCCCTTCGATGGTAGTGATTTCCGAACCGTTTTTTGTTACCGCGAGGGTTAAACAGCTCAGGATACGTTTGCCATCACACATTACTGTACATGCGCCACATTGCCCATGGTCGCAACCTTTTTTAGCACCAGTTAATTTCAGGTGTTCCCGTAAAGCATCCAGTAAAGAAACCCAGGGAAGCAGGTTCAGTTCATAATGCTGCCGATTAACAGTTAATTTAGTTTTTGTCATTGTAGATATGTTTTGTAGTTCAGAAACCCGCATTCATACAACTACCTACATAAAAAAAGGTTTGGTGATAAAGTAAATTGGTTACAACTTCACTACATAATTTTCACCTCTGCATCTTTAAGGTTTTTGACCAGTTGCTGCAAGAACTGGCTTTTAAATTCGGCTTCTACATAGATATTATTGATCCACAGCAACACCTTAATTTCCAGACTATCAGCGGTAATGTTGTTTAATAATACTTCAGGAGGCAGTTTTTTAACGGTATTTTCTGTTTCGTTCAGCATCTCTGTGATTAATTTGCTAATGAGTTCAAAATCGCTTTCTGCACTTACTTTAAAAATAAGCTCCGTTTTAATAAAGTCGTTATTAAGCGTCCAGTTCACTAGTCTGCCGGATAATAAGTCGCCATTGGGTATAATCACTTCCGAGCCCTGAGGCGTAAGGAGTTTACTGGAGCGAATGCCAATATCACGTACTTTTCCTTTTTTATCAGCAAGTTCTACATAGTCTCCGATACGGAATGGTTTCTCAAAAATAAGGATGATGCCAGAAACGAAATTATTTACAATATTCTGCATCCCTAGTCCAATACCCACACCAAAGGCACCCAATACCACCGTTAATTTATCCATTGGTAAACCAGATGCCATTACAGCCAGCAACACGCCTGCAATAATGATCACAAGACGCACCAGGGCTACTTTTGATCCTTTATGGCCGCTATCTTCGTTAAAGGTGATGCGTTCTTCGCCAAATAATAATGGAACGTGTTTTTGCAGTTTATTAGCGATGTAAACAATGGTTACAAAAAAGAGAATGTTGCCAAAGGTGAAATGAATACTGCCAAAAACTCTCTGTTTGGATAAGACGTCGCTTAGCCATGTCCAGAGGCCACCTATCAGACTGAGATTGATGAGTAACACCATTACCCACAATAAAACACAAAGAACAGAGAGGCCTTTTTTAAATTTTGCCTTTGTTTTTTCATGATTGATCCTCGAGAAAATGCCCTTATTGCAGGCGCTGATTTTCATCTGCAGATCCAGCGCATCCAGCATGATCTGCATAAATACGCTTAAGCCGGTGAGTTGAATGAGGCCGATAACGCCTGTAACGCTGGTTACTTTAGCCATATCTACTCTTCCAAAAACGTTGAAGAAAACGGCCAAAGCATTCATTGCAATCAGTACCACCAGTACCGTTTTTACATACCTTTTAGAAAATTCTTTGAAGGTTACCTTATTAAATAACTGGATGCCAATCCAGATGAAGAAAATGTTGATGGCAACCAATGCCAGCCTGAGTGGAATGGTATCGTCTACACCTGCATTGCCAACAATAAGCATCGTATATAAGGTAATGAGCAAGAGCCAGAACCGAAGCTGTTTTTTTTCTAAAATGTTCCAGAGGTGAACTGTCATTACCACCAGCAGCAAAAACTGGATCAGTTCAACGTATAGAGAAGGGGCATCCGGCTCAAAAAGCGGCGTGATGTTGAGCAGCACAATAAGCGTAGAAAAAACCGGAAGGGGTTTAAGGTATTCAAATTTAATTTCACCCAGCTGGCGCCTGACCAAAGCGCGTTTTGAGTTTTTAAAGTTTCGTCGTACCCAGATAAAAAAGGCGATGGAAAGTAATATGGCCAGAAACCGGTTATCCCATGTGGAGTGAATGAAGTATTTTAAAATTTGCTGTTGGCCTTGGTAGGAAGCAGAAATCAGATTGCCTGTGGTTTCGCTTGCCGGGTTTCTTAGTGGTGCTTCCCAAAGGTATGAATCGCGTTTTTTTAATGCCAATTTGCCTGAAAGTTCCAGGCGTTCTGCGGTTTGCGCCCGTAAATCATTAACGACAACATTTAGCGCAGATGCACTGGCTAAAAGTACATTTACCTGTTCCAGATTTTTGCCCGTTAACTTGCCCGCATCCTGCAAGCGCATTTTAAGTTCATTAATCTGCGGCTGATACAATTTATTTCCCTGCCGGGCCTTTTCATCATCTTTAAGCAGCGTATCGTTGCTTACTGATACCACCTGATCAGACATTTTTTGAAGTGCATTGCTGTGCTGTACCAACATTGCTGTAATGCTTTTCAATTTGGTATCTGCATCCCGCAGGATCAGGTCAAAGCTTAACAGATTTTTTGTATCCAGTTCATCTTTTGCTTTGAAAGCTTTCTCTAACGGATTTACGTTTTCTTTTACCGCATCAATTTGCCTTTGAATACCCTCAATGTCATATCCTTTTTTATTAGCTGCATTAATCTCGGTGATGGCCGATTGGGCAGTTTGAATTCTGAAAAGTAAGGTGTCGGGAATGGTCTTGGCTGAATCGACCTTTTTAGTTGTCGTATCCTGAGCTAAGGATGGCAAACTTGTAAACACATACAAAGAGAGGATCAGACAAAAGACAACATATTTTATTCTTACCGCAAATTTCATAAATTAAATACTGGTTTTTATTCAAAAAGCCGGCTTAAACGAGCCAGCTAATGCACTATAGGTTTTTTTATTTTTGGGTTTGTTGCAGCGACTTGTTTTCCTGCTCCATTTCGACTTCCTTTATACCAACGGCGTAATGGTTAGGTCTGATTTCTGATCCGTAAGCCAGGGCATAGGATTTGGTAAACTCAGCACCAAAATAAAGGATAATGGAAGAATAGTAAGTCCATAATAGCAAAATGACCAGCGAACCCGCTGCGCCATAAGTCCCGCCGGCATCAGTTTTTGAAATGTAGAAAGAAATGCCGAATTTTCCAATGATAAAAAGGATGCCGGTTACTGCTGCTCCAGAAGCTACATCTCTCCACTTGATATTGGCATCTGGTAAAACTTTGAAAATAACTCCGAAAATGGTAGTAATTACGCCAAAGGTGATCACCAGGTTAAGGATATAAAATACAATAACAGAAACGTCATTAAATTTTGCCTGCAACCTGGCGTTAAACCCATCTAAAACTGCTGTAACAGCCAGCGAAACCACCAGCAAGAAACCCAGGCTTACAATCACAGAGAAAGATAAAAACCTGTTTTGTAACATTTTTAGCCAGCCTCTTTTTGGTTTTGGCTTGATGCCCCAGATGGTATTAATCGAATCCTGAATGTCAGCAAAAATACTTGTTGCACCCACCAACAGCGTTACCAACCCAATAATAAAGGCAATTGTACCTTTATCGCCAATGGCTGCACTACTGATTAAACTTTGAAGTTGCAGTGCGGTATCGTTTCCTAGAAAACCTTTTAACTGTTCAAAGATTTTCCCTTGCGCCGCTTCTTTTTCGTAAAATATACTGCAAAGGGAAATTATAACGACTAACAAAGGCCCCATTGAAAATACGGTGTAATAAGCCAGAGACCCACTCAGTTTGGTGATTTTATGATCAGTAAACCCATCAAATGCTGATTTCAAAACTGCAAAAATACCTTTAAAGCTCAATTTTGTTTCTGCTTTGGCATCCGGCTCCGGCTTTTCGTCAGGCACTGACTTTTCTTGTTTCAGGGATGGCGTTGCTGCCCTTTCCCTGGGTCGATCTATTGGTGCATGGAGAATAGGGGCAGTGTTAACAGGACTTTTTTTAAGCGCTTTTTTAACCACCAGGCTGGCTGCAGTAGACAAAATCATCCGCTTAAAGAATCCACTTTTGCGAAGAATTGTTACGTTGAGGATTTTAGCGGTCATTCTTGGTAAAAACTTCTGCCGTAAGTCGTCTACCGCCTCAAGGTCGCTTTGCGAAGATAAGTTCGTAATGCTATTCTTAATCGGTTTTAGATCGATAGCTTTTATTTTTCTTACCGACTTCTGCAGGCGTTGGTTACTTTGTTTAATCTGGATTTTTATTTCCTCGCGCCGTTCATCGAAAGCAACAATATCATTAATGCTCTTGTTCTTTTTTGTCTCCATTGTTCTGTATCGATAAGAATTTTCGGATGGTAAAATTAATCAGCCCTGGCTCAATCAAGCTGGTTTTTGTTATGCTTACGACTACTGCTACCAGGATATAGAACAGCGTAAGCCCTCCAAATCCAAGTGCGAAACTATGAAACAGATCAGAGAAGAAAAAACCGAGCGTAACCGTTCCAAAAAGGAAGGCCAAGGTGGCACAAATTAAAGTAAAAGTGTTGGTAATCAAGTTTGCACCGAGTTTCGCAACATGGTGCACAGCGTCTAATTTCAGCACCTCCAATTGGAGCGTTGCGTTTTTCTTAACTTCCTCAAATATGATTTCGGCTTCCCGTATTTTATCTTCAAACATAGGCTATTCGTTTGGAATGTAGTATTTTAACTTTTAGCACCGCTCCGTTAAGTCTTAACCAATTTTGCAGGCAGATTACATTTATTGCTGATATAGCAACCGCTGTCATGTTTACATTGTTTTATTTTTATCGAATTAATGAACATTCACGATAACTAACTTCACAAGGAAGTAGTCAATAAAAGCTTAATTTTTTTAAATAAAGACTACTAGATATATAGACTTAATGTATATTTGACACTAACTATTCAGGTTGGATAAAATAAAGTGTAAAGCGATCAGCTATTAAAGATGTTTTACCAACCAATGCGCCGACTATAGGCGACATAAGCTAGAAAGGAGGGAGAAGACAAACAATAATTACTAAAAAAAAAGGAAAATGCATTGCTGCATTCTCCCTGATTAAGACCATAAACCGGAGTTCAATTGGCGTTGCATCCGGTCAAGTTATTCAATAATCATGTTAAATCTATGAAATCTGTATGGAAATCGCTAATCGTAGCACATCCTTTTGCAATTTCATGATTAACACAAACCTAATTAATTATGAAAATAAGCAGAAAGTCCTGGAAGGACTCTCATCGCTCCCGTTTACCCAATTTTTTTTTGCTTACCGGATTGTCGGGAATCATCCTGATGTCTTCAGTCTTTCAGTCTTCCGCGAAAAAAACTGGTAAAGCATTAAAAATGAACCACATTTATTCTTTAAGTAGTCTTAATAATATACATTTTGGTAAAATTGACCCAACGGCATATGCAGTGGTAACCCCGGGTTTTATCCCCCGGATATCAAACAAAACAACTGTTAAAGGAAAGGTTACCGACGAAAAAAATCAACCCCTTCCTGGTGTGAGTGTCAGGGTGAAAGGAAATAATCAAGCCGTCTCCACGAATAATCAAGGTGATTTTCAACTCATTACAGATGAAGAACAGCCCACCTTAATCTTCACATTTATCGGTTACAAAACACAGGAAGTATTATATAAAGGCCAGCCACTAACAATTAAACTCGATCCAGACCAAGGTAAGCTGGATGAAGTGATTGTAGTAGGCTACGGAACGCAAAAGAAAAGCGATGTATTGGGAGCAGTGGCAACATTTAACGCAAAAGGAATAGAAGAAAAACCAATTGCCAGGGTTGAGCAAGCACTAATCGGAAAGATGGCAGGAGTGCAGGTGCGGCAGCAAAGCGGTTTACCCGGCGCTGGTTTAAGTATTCAGGTTCGCGGCGCCGGATCAATTACCGCAGGTAATGAACCACTTTACGTATTAGATGGATTTCCTTTGGATGTGGCCAGTCAAAATTCATCTGGTGGAATTTCAAATAGTCCCTTAGATAACTTAAACCCTAATGATATTGAAAGCGTTCAGGTATTAAAAGATGCTGCTGCGGGGGCGATTTACGGATCTCGCGCGGCAAATGGGGTGGTGATCATCACCACTAAAAAAGGAATAGCTGGCAAACCTCGGATTAGTGTAAATGCCAATGCTGGAATAAGTTCGGTAGTAAGAAAAGTAGACGTTTTAAGTGCCGAAGAATGGGTTGCTCAGGCTACTGAGCTGGCGAATAATGCCTGGATAGCTTCTGGTCTGGGTCGCACCATCGGGCAAACCAATGCAGAAAAAGCCGTAATTCTTGGTTTGCCAGCAGGAACCATTAACACGGCACTAATGACAGATCCAAGGTGGGCGCAACCAGGCCATCCAGGCTTGGATTATGTAGACTGGCAAGATGCCGTTTTTAGAAACGCACCTTATCAGAACTATGAAGTTTCTGCCAGTGGCGGATCAGAAAACGTTAATTATTTTATCTCTGCCAATTACCTCGATCAAAATGGCACACTTATTAATTCCAATTTCAAAAATTACGGTTTAAGGGCTAATATCGAGGCAAATGCCAGTAAGAAATTAAAGTTTGGCCTTAACTTAGCGCCTTCCTATTCCATTAATAATGCTCTACCGGTAGAGGGAAAAGATAATCAACTGATGACTGCCCTTACCATGGTTCCTGTAGTGGAAAGTGCTGCAGGCTTAAATACCGGCGCTTATGGAAACAATGTTTATACCTGGTCGAGCCCGAGATCCATCAGTCCTTATGCATATATTGAAACGGCGATCAATAAGATTAAAACCTCCCGTTTATTGGCCTCTGTATATGGAGATTATCAAATTGCGAAAGGACTTTCTTTGCGGTCAACTGTAAACTATGATAATATCGATCGCAATACTTCTCAATATACTTCAGATCAGGTTTTGGTTGGTGTGGCTTCATCATTACTCACCAACCCCGGGCTTTATTCCACGGGTGCCTATATCGTGAATAAAAAGCAAAATTTTCTTAATGAGAATACTTTAAACTATACCACCACCATTGCCGGCGTTCATAAAATCTCTGCCATTGCGGGAGTGTCCTATAACATTGTACATTCGGAAGGCGTGAGGCTGGCCACGGCCGGTGGTTTCGCCAATAACATTATAAAGACTTTAAGTAATGCCATTGCAAATGCGGCCGGAGTGACTACAACGGGTACATCTACTGCTTCTAATAATACTTTATTCTCTTATTACAGCCGTTTGCAATATGCTTTTAAAGATAAATATCTATTCTCCGGAACCATCAGGCGTGACGCCTCCTCAAAATTTGGCGCCGAAAACCGATGGGGAACATTCCCCTCTTTATCTGCCGGATGGAAAATTTCTGAAGAATCTTTCTTAAAGGATGTTAAAGCCATCAGCGATTTAAAGTTGAGATTAAGCTGGGGTAAATCTGGCAACAACAATATAGGTGATTACAACGCAATTGGCACATTAGTAAACTCTAACTACGTTTTTGGTGGAAATACGCCAACTACAGCTACAGGACAAGTGGTCTCTGGCCTGGCGAATAAAGCGCTGAAATGGGAAACATCAGATACTTACGACCTTGGTTTAGACCTTGGCTTGTTTGGAAACCGGATTAATTTCACTGTCGATGCTTATCATAAAAAAAATACCGATCTCTTGCTGAATTTGCCAGTGTTATCTGCAAGCGGGTTTAGCAGCAGTCTTCAGAATATTGGTGCCGTAGTAAACAAAGGTTTGGAATTTGGTTTAACATCAACCAACGTCAGAAGTACAGATTTTTCGTGGACAATGAATGCCAATATCGCTTTCAATAGCAATAAGGTAACAGACCTTGGGCCGAGTCACACCGATATTGAAGTGGCATCTGCGTACAGCGGAAGCAATGCGCCATATTTATTGAGGGAAGGTCTTCCTGCCTTTAGCTATTATATCACCAAAACGGATGGAATTTTAACCGCGGCGGATATCGCAAACCCAGCTGTAGCGAAAGTTTCAGGACAAAGGGAAGGTGATGCGAAATACCTTGATGCCAATGGTGATGGAAGAATTAGTGCTGCCGACCGGGTAGTAGCCGGACAAGCAAATCCAAAATATACCTGGGGATGGACGAATACTTTCAAATACAAAGATTTTGATCTTGGCATTCAGCTTTATGGCCAGCATGGGGGTTCAATTTTATCTTACCTGGGCCGTGCAATAGATTTCTCCGGGAGTACTACTGCCAATGTGCTTGGGGTATGGCGGGATCGGTGGTCGCCTGCAAACCCGGATCCAAATGCACCGAGAGGCAGGTTAGCAACCAATTATACGTATCCTAATGTAACTTCCGATTGGGTTTATTCAAGCGATTTCTTCCGTGTACAAAATATTACGTTGGGTTATAACCTGAAACAAATCTTTAAAACACGTGTCATTTCCTCGGCAAGAATATTTGTGGCTTTAGAAAATTATTTTTCACACGATAAATATAAAGGTGGTGCAAATCCGGAAGCACAAAATACCAACGTCAGCGGAAATAGCAGTTATGCCGTATCTGGCGATTATGGTTCGATGCCCCTCAGTAAAACGGCATCCATTGGTTTAAACATTGGCTTTTAGTATAAAATAAGATGAAAATTAAAATATATTTAACCCTTTTTTCCTTCTTGCTGGTTTTAAGTAGTTGCGAAAAGCAGTTGGATCAAACGCCCGAATCCAGTTTGGCAACTGATGACTTTTTCACCAATAATAATGATTTTCTACAAGCCGTAAATGGCGTGTATTCGCAGTTGAATAACTATCCAAGTCAGGCTTTATGGCTGAGTGAAATGCGGAGCGATAACATCAATGCCACATCGGATGGGAACCGCGACTGGGATGGAATCAATAATTTCACACCAAATATTACCACCACCGGGTTTATCAGCACCGCATGGCGGGCAAACTTCAACGGCATTTACAACGCAAACATCGTACTCGAAGCCTTAGCAACCAAAGCAAGTGTGCTTTCGGCGGCTAATGCCACGCGCTATGCAGCAGAGGTTCGCTTCCTAAGGGCATTTTATTATTTTTCTTTAGTGAGAACCTTCGGGCAGGTGCCATTAATTTCTTCGGTAATGAGCGCTGCTGAAGTCGCTTCAATTCCCCGAAGCCCGGTGGCAGATGTATATACCTTAATAGAATCTGATCTTCAGTTTGCCGCAACCAATTTACCTGCGACATTTACCGGCGTAGATCTGGGCAGACCCACTGCTTCTGCTGCAAAGGGCCTGCTGGGCCTGGTTTACTTAACCAAATCCGGACCCACCTACGGCATCAACGGACCAGGTTTAGCCAGCAATGAATATGATAAAGCTGCTGCTTTGTTCGATCAGGTAATTACCGGCAGTCCGTTTAGTTTTGGTTCCAATTATGCTAATATATTTTCTTACACGAATGAAAATAACAGCGAGGTGGTTTTTGATATTCAATTTGCTTCGAGCTTAAATGGAGCCGGTTTTCCTTCGCATTTAGCGCCCGTAGCCTACTGGACGAGTAGCGGAATTTCCAATAGTTTTGGAAATGGTTACGGAGCCAGCACCTTTCCGGTGTCTAAAAGTCTTGTGAATTCCTATACCACGAACACCGTCAGCGGAACAGACCTTCGTTATCCTTTTAATGTGGCTACAACCTATGCACCCGGGCCGTTTATTAAAAAATATATTGATGTGCCAAAAAGGGGGCTTTCAGGACGGGACTGGTCGATTAATTTTATAGTTTTGCGTTATACGGATATTTTATTGATGAAAGCGGAGTGTATCCTTCGTGGAGCACCTGGCTCGCAGGCCGATGTAGACGCAATTGTGAATCGCGTACGGGCAAGGGCAGGGGTTGGCGCATTAACAAATGTAAACCTGGCAACATTGATGCAGGAACGACAAAAAGAATTTTTAGGCGAAGGTCTGCGTTGGAACGATCTGGTGAGATCTGGTTTGGCCGTTTCACAAATGAATGCCTGGCGAACTGCCGATGCAGTGACAAAAATTAATGAAGTTGTACCGAACTATATCATTTACCCGGTGCCGGCTACGGAAATTCAAACTGCCCCCGGCCTTTATACCCAAAATCCGGGCTATAATTAATGCAGATATTAACTTGATTTGAACTAAATCCATGAGTGTAAAAAATATATTAATAACAGGTGTTTTACTTCTTTGGGGTGGATTCACCTTTGCACAATCGAAATCCATACAAAAACCCAACATTGTTTTTATCCTGGCGGATGATCTGGGTTATGGTGATGTGGGTGTTTACGGGCAAAAGAAAATCCTCACGCCAAATATCGACCAGTTAGCTAAGGAAGGCACACGCTTTACCGATTTCTATGCTGGCGCGCCGGTATGTTCACCTTCACGTGGTTCCATCCTGACCGGGTTAAATACTGGTCATGCCACGATTAGGGGTAACGCCACAGATCAGGGTGGAATTGCCGGGAAAAAGGGAAAAAATGTTGTCTACCGTGCAAACCTCACCAAAGAGGATTATACTATTGGCAACCTGATGCAGGATGCCGGATACCGGACATCTTTAGTAGGAAAGTGGCATGTTGATGGCTATGATTCACTGGCTACACCTTTGCAGAGGGGTTTTGATCAGTTTTCTGGCTGGCTCATTAATGTTCCCTCTACTTATGCAAGTACTTACTGGCCAGATCATCGGTATATTAATGGCAAATTGGTTCCGGTAGCTGCAAATGCCAATGACAAAAAAGGCTATTATGAAGCGAATATGTGCACTGATGAGGCATTGGCTTACCTAAAAACGCAGGAGAAAAATGATAAACCATTCTTCCTGATGTTGAATTATAACAATCCGCATTCTCCACTGGAAGTGCCGGATCTGGCGATGTATAAAGATAAAGACTGGCCCGAGGATATGAAAATCTACGCAGCCATGGTGCATTATCTGGATCAATCCGTCGGGAGAATAAAAGATTACCTGGTGAAAAGTGGCTTATCAAAGAATACGATTGTATTTTTTTCTTCCGATAATGGTCCGAGATCTGAACCCACTACCAGGTTAAAAGCGGTTTCTGAATTTTTTGACTCCAACGGCAGGCTGAAAGGATATAAGCGGGACCTCTACGAAGGTGGAATCCGGATTCCATTCATCGCCTGGGCACCGTTTATTAAAAACGCACCTAAAACGAGTGCTGTTCCGGGCTATTTTCCGGATATCATGCCCACGTTTGCCGCGCTTGCCGGAAAGAGTTCCGGTTTCCGCACAGATGGCGTGAGCATGTTGCCCGCTATAAAAGGTGAAAAGCCAAAGGCTGATCGTTTCTTATACTGGGAATTTTTTGAGTTAGGTTTTGAACAGGCTGTTCGCTACGGCAAATGGAAAGGCGTTAAGCGTAAAGGTAAACTCGAGCTTTATGATTTGAGTAAGGACATTGGTGAAACGAATGATCTGGCAGCAAGTCAACCAATTATAGTGAAGAAAATTGAAACCTATCTTTCGACAGCCAGAACCGAATCTCCTTACTGGACAGTTAAATAAATGATAGGATGCACGATCGCCAATCGCGATCATAATTTAGTTGTGCGCCTTTTTGCCAATCAATTCATTGCAGTCTGGTTTAGCCGACTGCTTTTTTGCAGAAAATCGTCTTTCGGTTGGTAGAATTGCTTCAGCAGATTCTTCATCTGCTGAAGCAAAGACTTGTGTTCATTGCAGTCCGGCTTCAGCCGACTGCCTCTTAATTTTGGCATAATGCAATTCATTTCATGGCAGTCTGGCTTTAGCCGACTGCCTCCCAAAAATCGATGCTTTATACAGATCAACACCTAATCGAACCACTAACTCAACATTTCCTTAACCACGAAGTGCCCATACCGATACCGAACCGGCATTACAACGGAATTCGCCCCAGCCATTTTCATCAATGGTCACTTCACCTTCTACATGACCTAAATGGTCAGTAAAAATCTGTCCGGCATATTGCGCACCGATTTCCATGTGTTTAGTTCCAGCCTCACCGTTTGATAAAACTACCGCCAAACCTGAATCCTGGTGTTCTTCATCTCCGGCTCTTGTCCAGCCGATACAGCTCGGATGATCAAAATAATCACGTTGCAAACCATATGCTTTATCTTTTCTCAAACGTAACAATTGAGGCAGTTGTGGAAGAGAAAGCATCGTTACTTCATGATCTTTTCCATCTGTCCCTTTATCGGTATAGGCAGAACCGTAAACATCAGAGTAGAATACACAAGGGTAGCCTGCCTCGCGAAGCAGGATAATGGCATAGGCATGTGCCCTAAACCAAGGTTCAACCGTTTGTTCAAGAGATTGCAGGGGTTGGGTATCATGATTTTCTACCAGGGTAACCGCTAGCTCCGGACGTGCCTGCACCAGGCTGCCATTCAATATGGTGCTTAGGTCATAACTTTCTCCTGCTTTTGAAGCCTGTGAAAAATTTGCCTGGAGGCATGCATCAAAAAGAGAGATACGTCCTTCTGTGGCATCAATATAATTAAGCAATGCCTGAAGATCGTAAGGAGACCAGTACTCTCCAACCGTAAAAAGTTCGGCACCCAATTCTGCACGCAGATAATCCAGCCATTCGTTGAAAAACGAGTGTGGCATATGCTTTATGGCATCTAAACGGAAGCCATCGAAACCCACCGTTTCGTAAAACCATTTTCCCCAGCGTTTCAATTCTTCACGCACGGCAGGATTTCTAAAATCAATGTCTGTCAGCATCAGATAATCGTAATTACCATTTTCATCATCCATTACATCTTCCCAGCCCTCACCATATTGGTTCTGAATGCTATAAATGGCCGTTTCCTGCGTCCTGGCATCGTAATCTACTCCAGTAAAGCATTGAAAATCCCATTTAAACTCAGAGTATTTGCCGTTTCTGCCAGGAAAAGTAAATTTGGTGTAGGCATCAATTTCGAAAGGTTCGGAAATAAATTCATTCCGGTTATCAGGATTTACCTTTCTCACCATTACCGGCTCATGTTCATCTGCACCGCCGAGATGATTGAGCACAATGTCTACATAAACTTGAATTCCGGCTTCCTTTGCAGACTTTACAGCAGCCAGGTATTCCTCTTTGGTACCATATTTGGTTGCAATGCTACCTTTCTGATCAAACTCGCCAAGATCATAAAGGTCATAAGAATCGTAGCCGGTAGATTCTGGACCATCCATCCCTTTATGCGCAGGCGGCAGCCAGATAGAATCGATACCCATTTCTTTCAGGCCTTTTGCGTCTTCACGAACTTTTCTCCATAGGCTACCATCTTTTGGATAGTACCATTCGAAGTATTGGAGCATTGTATGGTTTTCCATTTATTTTTATTTTTGAATACAACTCAAAAAGGTTGGCTTTGTTTGGCAGGCGGTGCAAATCTCTTTAAATGGACACCGAAACATCGATAGCAGCAATAATGCGGTCTAAAATTAAAAGGAAGCTTTTCATTTCCTTCGATTGTTAATTTTTGTAATTATTGTTTGACTTATCCAGTCTAATAGTGTTAATTATAAATTAGTAAGATCAGAAACAAAACTTTAAATTTTTCCTGTTCTAAAAATCCTGAACAATTTACCTGAACGGAGATCTTCATTTTTATTTAACTGTCAGTCAGACAATTTATTATGTCGTTGTATTCCTTATTCTATAGCTTAAATAATTTTATTTGTATTTTTAGGATTACGTGTTATTTATATTTTATGTTGTTTTTTAATATTGTAAATACTACATTAGCTAAAGATTCAGGAATAAAATAAAATATAGCTCTCAAAATAAACATCTCCATAGTGTTTTTGCAATGCGATAAGCGTGTCTTATCGCATTTGCATTTTAGTCTTTTAGCCAATAGCCTTCAGCTTTTATTGCGTCAATCCATACGGACGACGTCTAAGTCTGATGCTATCAGCAAGAAAAAAGTATAGCATTCGATGCGGCAATAATTCCAATTAGGGGTATGGATATCCCAATTCTCGGTTAAGTCTATGGCACTACATAAATCGTTTGATTCGCTATAGATGAATTAATATTACATCTATAAATGTCCGAAAGATTCACAGAAATTAAAAAGAGTAAGACCCTTTGGTTCGATGGATAGATCTTATACAGTATGATTAAACCATAATTTTCTTAACTCTTAGAAACGTATAAATAAATGCTGGCACGTTTATGGCATACATAAAAAAAAACAATTATGAAAAGTATTTATTCAATTTTGGCAGTTTGTGGCTTAATGCTATCAACAGCTTGTTACTCTACACGCACGGCAGGTAACAGTGGGAAAGTTCCGCCAGGTCAGGCGAAAAAAGGTTATGGCACTAAGTCTGCTAAACCTTTTGCACCAGGACAACGCAAAAAGAATTAGCGATTACAACAACGAGTTTGAATGCTTTCAAATGGTGATTGCTGACTGGTATTTTGCACCCTGTTTACTATAATTGTAATCTTTAATGGCCTGATTTTCGGGCTAGAAGACAGATTGTGTAAAAAATGTGGTCTCTGTTGAAACCTTTTGGTGGTCTCATTTGTATTGTAGCTACTATCAGATTCAATAATCGCTATACCTATGAAGTTACTTTTACAAAGGCAACTCGTTTTTTTTGCCTTGTCTATTCTAGCCGCTGGCGCCCAGGCTCAAACCATTCCCGATACGGTGAAGCGAAAAACGGACAGTACATTCCGGCCGGTCAATACGCCGGATCCGGCTTCGAAAACACTTCCAACACCAGCATCACCAGTTAACGCTCCTCCAAATCCTCTATCTGCAAAATCAGCCGCTCCGGCACCTGCAGGTCAAAATAATCCATCCAAAACTTCCGGGTCAACTACATCAGACACTACTGCTTTGGTATTAAAAGGTATTGTGAAAGATGAGAAAGGTCTTCCGGTTCCTGGTGCCGTAGTGCAGGTAGTAGGTAAACCTATTAAAGTAAATACAGATCCAAATGGGCGATTTACCATTAGTCTGCCAAATAAAAACAGTTCAATTCAGGTGTTATTCGTTGGCTATGCTACGAAAACATTAAAACCTGGGAACCAGCGCGAACTATCCATTACTTTAACGCCGTCCAGTCAAAAACTGGATGATGTTGTAATTACAGGTTATTCTAGTCAGCAAAAAAAGGATCTTACCGGCGCCGTGTCGCAAATCAGGTCTTCTGATATTGACAATATGCCGGTTGGAGGTGTTGATCAGGTACTTCAGGGCAAGGCCGCCGGTGTTTCTGTAACCCAGGGCACAGGTGCTCCTGGTGAGGGAATTGCAGTCCGCATTCGGGGGATTGGTACCATTAACAATAACAATCCGCTTTATGTAATTGATGGTGTTCCAAGTACTTCAGGCATTAATCAAATTTCGCCAACCGATATAGAAAGCATCAGCATTCTGAAAGATGCTTCCTCTGCTTCCATCTATGGAGCTAGGGCATCAAATGGGGTGGTTGTGGTTACTACTAAAAAAGGAAGATCAGGCAAGTCGCATTTCAGCCTTTCCCAGTATACCGGGGTTCAGGTTCATGGCGATTTAATCAAAATGGCCAATACTCCACAATATGTAGCAGCTTTCAATGCGGCGGCAACAGCCGACGGCAGAGCGACCATTCCATCATCTTTAGCCGCTGGCTTACCAGATGTAAACTGGCAAAAGGAAGTGTTGAAACCCGCTTTAATTAACAACACTAACTTTTCGATAGATGGTGGTAACGAAACCGGAAACTACCTGGTTGCAGCCAATTACTATAAACAGGATGGTTTGATCAATAACAGTGCATACGATCGTTTCAACCTGAGAACAGCTGTGAATAGCACCTTGTCAAAAATATTTTCAACGGGAATAAACCTCAATCTTTCCTATGCAAGAACACAGCAGGTTGGTGCTTCGGGTGATGGTTTCGGAAGTGGAAACCAGGGGGCGAGTGTAATGCGTTATGCGCTTTTCCGTACGCCGGCTACACCTGTTTTTAAAGCCAATGGCGATTATGTAGATCTCCCTGAAAATGCTGCTTTTTTTGGTGATGGGCTTAATCCTGTAGGATATGCCGATAACTTCGATCGGAATAACAACGCTTACAGTATGTTAGGTAATGTTTTTGTGGAAGCTAAAATTCTGGAAGGCTTGAAATTTCGCACCAGCCTCGGTGGAACATTAGTCATTACTGATTTTAAACAGTTTTTCAAAATCTGGGGCGATCGGGCACAAAATTCGCCGGGGAGTTTAGCCCGTTCAAACGCAAATCAACTGGATTACAACTGGACCAATACCCTTACTTATAATTTAAAATTAGGCGAAGATCATACCTTTAATTTCCTTGCCGGAACAGAAAATATCAAGAGTCGTACCAATGGTCTCTCGGCCTCCAGATCTATTTTTCCTAATCAATCACAAGATTTTCAATATCTTGATAACGGGATAGGTGTACAACAGAATGGTGAAAATGAATCGCGCTGGGCACTTTTCTCTCTGTTCGGCCGTGCAGATTATCAATATGCAGAAAAATACCTGGCAAGTTTCACCGTACGGAGAGATGGTTCTTCAAGATTAAACCCTGCTAACCGATATGGAAATTTTTATGCCGGTTCGATCGGCTGGAGACTAGATCAGGAAGAATTTTTGAAAAGCTTCAAAGACCTTTCTATGCTAAAGCTGCGCGCAAGTATCGGGCAAACCGGAAACCAGGAAATCAGTAATTATGCTTATACATCCTTAAATTCTTTTGTAGGTTTTTATCCGTTTGGTGGAACGCCGGTAATTGGAAATTCACTTACCTCCAGAGGCAATAGTAACATTACCTGGGAAACCAGCACACAAACCAACTTTGGTTTAGACATCGGATTTTTTGATAATAAGATTCAGTTAAATGCTGATTATTTTATCAGAGATAACGCTGATATTCTTTTTGCCAATCCATTGCCGCCAAGTGCAGGTGGCGGCGGTAGTCCGTATGTAAATGCCGGAAAAGTAAGAAATCAGGGGATTGAACTACAGGTTTCCTATCGGGATAAAATCTCCGACGATTGGAGTTTTGATGTCTCCGGAAACCTGGCCACCTTAAAAAATAAAGTAATTTCATTAGCTGGCTCACCTATTGTCGGCGGCCGGATAGATAATGAATATTATGCCACATTAACCACTGTCGGCCAGCCAATTGGTGCATTTTACCTTCTACAGAAAGAAGGCATTTTCCAAAATAACCTCGATATATTCACTCATGCTTATCAGGGTGCCGGCATTCAGCCAGGTGATGTAAAATACAAGGATAGCAATGGAGATGGGCTGATTGATGAAAATGATCGCCAGTTCGCCGGAAGCCCGATTCCAAAATTAACTTATGGATTTACAGGTAACCTGAAATTTAAACAGTTTGACCTGAGTGTATTCTTCCAGGGAGCCTACGGGAACAAACTGTATAACCAGGTTGCCACTGACATTGAAGGCTTTTATCGTGCTTTTAATATTACCGAAAGGATTGCAACCGGAAGCTGGACAGGAGAGGGAACTACAAATGAATTTCCAAGGCTTACCTGGAGCTCTGCATCTTCAACCAATAATAAAAGACCTTCTACAAGATTTTTGGAAGATGGCTCGTATTTAAGATTGAAAAATCTGCAGGTTGGTTATACGCTGAGTCCTAAAGTGCTTTCCGCATTGAAAATTGCTTCCATGCGTATTTACGCCAGTGGGCAAAACCTGCTTACTTTCACAAAATACACAGGACTAGATCCAGAAATCTATACCAGTAGCAATGGCCAGGGCGATGGTGTAAGGGCAGTTGGAATTGACTGGGGTACTTATCCATCGGCCAGAATCTACACGCTTGGACTTAATCTTAACTTTTAATCGGATGAAAAAACTATATATATTTTCCCTTGCGGCAAGCTTGTTTTGTATGGCAGGCTGCCAGAAATTTTTAGACCAGCCTGCTTTGGGCTACTATTCTGATGCTGATTTATTCAGTAATGATGCCACGGCAAGAACTGCCGTTAACGCAGCATACATCCCGCTTACTTTTACAGATGCTTCTGCCAATCCACTTTGGGTATTGGGCGATGTGGCTTCAGATGATGCAGTTATTGGCGGTAATGCAGGTGAACAGGCAGATTACACTGCGATTGACTTATTTAACATTCTGCCTGGAAATGCTGCGGTTCAGTCGTTATGGAGCCGCTATTACGATGGGATTAACCGTTGTAATGTGGTTACCGATGGGCTAACCGCCGAAAATACAAGTGTATCAGAAGCTGCAAAAACACAGATTTTGGCACAAGCTAAATTTCTCAGAGCTTATTATTATTTTGTACTCACAAATTTTTATGGAAATATTCCACTGCGGTTAAAAGTAAGTACTCTGGAAGATGCAGCACTGGCCGCATCACCACAGGCACAGATTTATGCGCAAATTGAAAAAGACCTGACTGAAGCTGCGGCCGGGCTTCCTGCAAAATGGGAATCCAATACTGATCAGGGAAGGGCAACCAAAGGTGCCGCATTGGCATTGCTGGCGAAGGCTTCGCTTTTCCAGAATAAGTTTACTCAGGCAATTCAGTTTAGTGAGCAAGTAGAAGCGTTAGGTTATGCATTAACGGATAACTTTAGTGATAATTTTAATTCTTCTGCTAAGAATAATAACGAAGCAATATTTTCGGTTTGGCATACACGCGGTGCACAGCCGTTACAAGGTAATTCTTTAAATTACTGGTTTGCACCACGATCGCTAAATGGCGCAGGTACTTTTTTCCCTACACAAAGTCTGGTTGATAATTTTGAAGCGAATGATCCGAGGCTTGATCTTACCTTAGCAAGAGCTGGTAAACCTTACTTCGACAGCACTTTTGATCCATCCTGGTCTACCACAGGTTATCTTTCTAAAAAGCACGTTCAGCCAATAAGTGAGGTGCCTACTACCACTAAGAACGATGGTAACCTGAACTATGAAGCCCTTCGTTTTGCAGATGTTTTATTAATTAAAGCAGAAGCACTAAATGAATCAGGTCAATCTGCAGCAGCACTTATACCTTTAAACAAGGTTCGTGAGCGTGCACGGAAGAATTTTGTCGGTACTCCACCTGCTGGTTTGCTTGCTGCAATAACTGTTGTAAATCAAGCGCAGTTGAGAGAACTTATTCGCCGGGAACGGCGCTCAGAACTGGCATTAGAATTTCAACGCTATTTTGATGTGATCCGGTACGGACAGGCTTATGCAGAATCTGCTATTAAACCCGGAGCGCCAAATTTCAATTTTACAACTAACCGATTCTTCCCCATCCCGCAAACCGAAAGGAATGCTAACGGGAAACTTTAATGCGATATGAAGATGAATTTTAAGAATAATCGATCATTTATATACTCCTGTTGCCTTTTCTTAGGCACTCTGGCCATCTCTTCCTGTAAAGACGATGCAAATTTACCCGACTATGCATCTAATAAAACGGGCTTGGGCCAGCTTGCAGATTCCGTAAACCGTGTTTACACGGCAAGTGCAGAAGGAAATGATATTGGGCAATATCCAAAACAGGCGCGTGCTGAACTTAAAACTGCACTTGATCTGGCCGCTTCCGTAGCAACAGGCGCTTTTACCCAAGAGGAAGTAAATAATGCGCTGGCAAGCCTGCGCAGGGCAGCAACTGCCTTTAATGCGCGGAAAATTGAGGAGGTGGCTGCTGGAAACCTGGTTGCCAAATGGCTTTTTAACGGAAATGCACTGGATGCTACTGCCAACGGTCATAACGGAACACTGATGTCTGGAATCATTGGTACTGCAGCCAGCTATCGCGATGGGGGCATCTTGCCGGTAGCCACTACCGATCGTTTTGGAAGAGCTGGAAATGCCTATGCATTTGATAATGGCGCCTATGTAGAAATTCCTTATAGTGAGGCCCTAAACCCATCAATACTCAGCATCAGTTTATGGGTAAATGTGAAAGAGTCATCGGCAGATAATTATATGATCTCAATGAATAAATGGAATGGTTTTAAGTTTCAGTTGCAATCTGATAATTTTCTTTTTATGACTTTGAAAACTACTGCAGCTACATATGACAGGGACAGTAATCCTGGTAAAATGGCAGTTGGTAAATGGCATCATGCAGTGGTAACTGCCGGAAACGGTGCGATTACATTCTATGTTGATGGTATTCAAACAAGAACCGAAAGTGCAACGGGATCAGCTTTTAAATTAACAACGCCGGTTAACCTGGCAATTGGTCAAATTCTTCCAAAGGGAATTCTCAATTTCACAGATCCTTCGAGCCCATTTTATTTTTCAAGCGCAGCTTATTTCCGAGGTGCTCTTGATGATATCAGGTATTACAACAAGGCATTAAGTGCCGATGAAGTATCGCGAATTTATAATAACGAAAAACCCGATTAATTTCTGTTTACTTGAAGGACAGGAATAGCCGCAGACTATGCGGCTATTCCTGTTTTTTTTCGTAAAATCGCAAAGTGTTTTTTAACTGTTTAGCAGCGAAAAATACCTGTAGCCAGGATGCAGATACCTATTTTCTCCGGTTTCCAGAACCTGTCTTTAAAAACACTTGTTCCCTTCCAATATAAATAAGGCCACCGGAGGCTTAAGAAAGGTTTAAACAGGGCTCAGGCTTAAAAAGAAGAAAATATCATGGAAGGCATAGACATTCTTGGGATTATTGCGGGCATTTGTACATCGTCTTCTATCATTCCTCAAATTGTAAAAACACTCAAAGAAAAGAAGGCACGGGAAGTTTCTGTGTTTATGTTTATTGTGCTTATGACAGGGAACGCCTTGTGGATTTATTATGGGTTTGAAAAATCTGATATCGCAATTATCTCGACAAACTTTTTTGCCTTAGTGCTGAACATCGTCATGATCGTGCTTAAATTTCGATACAAAGAATAGTAGGAAAATCAAGTCAGGCATTGCCCAGTTCTTAAAATGAACCGGTAGCGAACATGTAAAGTCTGTTGATGAAAAAAGGATTTCTTCGCAGAGAAGATTGTCTTAATTCATCAGAAACCGATTTACTTAAGACAGACAGCCATTATTTCTGCGATCGCCGGAAACGATCCAGATACAAGCCATCCAACTTAAAAATGCGGTTGAAATACCAAGCTCAGGATCAGCCAGGGTAAAGGAAGAGGAAATTGCAATAATTGAAATAGCAGTTGCGAATAAAAATGGAAGAAACTTTTTCATGCCGGTAAATTTTAGGTGTCCGTTTAAGCAGATTCAAAAATCAAACCAAGTTAATGCTGAAAAGATATATCCATATCAATATTTCTTTTTCCTGACATTTCTACTAAAAAAGTCAGGTTTTTAGTTTTTGGTTATCTGTCCTTCAATGATAAATCTGCCAGAATGCTGATTAAAATACTGCCAGCTAAGCAAAATAGTGTGCGGTAACAGTGTATAGTAAATTACCTCATTCCTCATTTTCAAAGATCCCAATGTTGGTTGCAACCAGGGATTTGTTCCGGAAATCAATTTCAAATGAAATTTGTTCTCCTCTTGATGGCGGTGATTTCTTGTCAGATCCGAAGAATTTGATTCGCTCATGATTCAAATCTTCAATCAGGCCAATGCCAGCAGTTTTGTTGAAAGAAAGGATTGTTCCCGTTCTTCTTATTTCATTCTCGGTTGATGCCATTTGGTTGTAGTAGTTCATTATTATTTATTATCGAGAATAATTAATCATTTGAAATAAACAGCCTGTGCCACTTGCCATTTTGGTTAGCGATATAGCGGAACTTGCTGTTCCGGTCGTCACGTTCCAGAAGCTGCCAGATTACAGAACAGAACTTGCGAAAATAAAGTGGTTTTAACAGAAACTCGTCAGCTTCTGAATGGCGGGTAGAAAGTGCATGTTTGTCATCATCACTAATAATGATAAAAAACTTCACCCGGTTTCTCCATTGTTGTACTACGCCCATTTCGTAGCCATGCTGCTGATCTATACTCAAGAAGAGAAAATCTACCGGCAGTTCATTTTTCCCGAATTTAAATGCATCGTAAGCATTGCTGAAGATACCCACAACTTCCATGTTGGATAGTTGTTTTAGATAGTTAGAAATTTGTCCGCTTATCTGAGGATCTTTATTAATGATGATGCAGCGATATTTTCGTTGAATAGTGTAGTGCTGCATGTTTTGATAGATAGTATAAGGACTCACGACAGGAAAATTTTAGATGAACTGATAGACAATTTATAAATCAACCGGATTACATTTAGTTGTGGGTGATGGGTCGATGCAGGCATAATAGTTTCGAAATTATTACCGTTAATCCCGCAATAAAAGCAACAGCTAATGCATCAACTCACGGACTTTGTTGCTGAGAATGCGGTAATCAAAAGGTTTAAACATCAATGCATCTGCTTTATTTCTAATTTCTCTCGCCTTTGATTCCAGCATTGCCGTAATCAACAAAATGGGAATGTCCATCGTTTGTGCATCACTTTTAAGTAAGTTGCAAAGTGTTCTGCCGTCACCATGGTCGAGCAGAATATCCATCACAATAAGGTCTGGCCGGAACCTTTTTACTGCGGCATTTAGCAGATCTGACTGACATATGCTTTCCACTTCAAAATCCTGATCTTCCAATACCATTTGAATCACTTCCGCATTGCTTTGATCATTATCAACTACTAGAATTCTAGGCATATCCGTTTCTTTAACTCATACAAATTTAGGGCTATTTCTGCTCCGAAATCAGGCATTTGAACGGTCGGGTATTTTTCAGCATAAAATAGGGTAGTTATCATGTTTCAGTCAGTAAAAGTGCCTTAGAAATGGTACAGATTAATCTTTTGCTCTTAAAAAATAACATCTTTTTCTTTATTTCATCAGTCGGGCCTCAATACAGCATCGATCCAGAATTAATACTTACTTTTGCTTAAAGAATATATTTATGAACACTTGTTGCGTAGCGGTTATTTCATCCAATAGTCAGTTTGAAACTTACATTCTGTTATGCGGGCCAAGCCAATTTCTGAGCAGAAGAAAAAGTCTGTTTCTACTACTGACTTTACTTTTTTTTAATCAGTTTGTTTTTGGTCAGGTGGCAGATTCACTTGATCATACACATCCTGTCAACCCATCAGACTGGAATAGGAGTGCGCCGATTCCGAAGGTGAAATTCAGGGCAGAGACATTCATCGTTCCGGCGGTTTTGATTGGCTATGGTTTTGCAGCGGTTTACGATCATGGGGCTTTAAAACAACTGGATTTAAGTACGCGTGCTGAGTTACAGGAAGATCATCCGCTTTTCGCCGCCCGCGTTGATGATTTTCTTCACGTGGCACCGGCGGCGGCGGTGTACGCGCTCAATCTTGCTGGAGTAAAGGGAAAACACAATTTATTTGATGCCACCATGCTTTACGCTACATCAGCGGCAATTATGGGCGTATCTACGCATTTCGTAAAACAAGGTGTTGGGAGATTGCGACCAAATAATGATGGTTACAATTCTTTCCCGTCCGGGCATACCGCTTCGGCTTTCATGGCTGCAGAATTTTTACACCAGGAGTATAAAGACACCAATCCGTTGATCAGTTATGCCGGCTATATTGTGGCGACTGCAACTGGTACGCTTCGCATCTATAATAACAAACACTGGTTTAGCGATGTAGTTGCCGGAGCGGGATTCGGCCTCGCTTCTACAAAGATTTCTTACCTGATCTATCCTTACATCAAAAGCATTTTTACTCCAAAAGGGATGAGTCAGGTATCTATTATGCCATTTTATGGATCAGGTGTCCGAGGACTTTCCTATGCTAAAACATTCTGATTTTGGTTAAGGGATTATTTATCTAGATGTTGAAGTCTTACACTATATGCTGATTACTAATGTGGTAGCCGGGTAGAATAATGACTTTAAAGCCTGTTGGTTTTATATCTGACCGTTGAATTAAACATGAGTGCAAACTTCCTCAGATTGGAGATTCTGATACGCGCTTCCAACACTTGTTTTGCGCTCTTGTTTTTAATTTTATCGAAAAGCTTTTGATAATAAACGTAAGCCAGGTATACACCTCGCCGGGAGGTTTCCGGTAAATTTCGAATGCCAACAAGCGCAGCATCAAACTCCCGTTGGATGTCGGTTTCAATTTGTTTTTTTTCTGAATCAGAGAAGGTAGATAAATCCACATCCGGAAAGTAAGTCCGGCTAAGAACATAATAATCGGCATTGATATCCCTCAAAAAGTTTACTTTTTGAAAGGCTGAGCCCAACATCATGGCAGCATCTTTTAAGCGTCCGTAGGCTGTTTTATCTCCATTGGTAAAAACATGGAGGCACATTAAGCCCACCACCTGGGCCGAACCTAATATGTACCGCTCATACTTTTCTGGCGTATAGGTTTCCCGCTGCAAATCCATTTCCATACTTTCCAGAAAAAGGGTTATCAATTCCCGTTCGATTTGAAACTGGTTGACTACCTGTTGAAAAGTATGTAAGATAGGGTTGAGGCTGATTCCTTCATCTATCGCTTCAAAACAATCTCTTCTGAATTTTGCCAGAAGCGCAACTTTATCGTAATCATGGAAGCTGTCTACAATTTCATCCGCCAGGCGAACAAATCCGTAAATGGCATAAATCGGCGCACGGAGTTCACGCCCTAAAAAATTGATGCCCAGCGCGAAGCTGGTGCTATAGCGTTTAGTAACTATTTTACTGCATTCCGCAGATACATTATCAAAAATTATCTTCATTTTTTGTGATGTAGGAGATCAGTCATGTTAATTAGTCACTCCTTAATTTATATTTGCAGTTCTAAATTTAAATCAGCCTGCCTGCGTCTATATTTCTTTAAACTTCAATTCCCTGCCGGAGTAGTATTTGAAGCAAATTTGTTTTAAAATTTACCTTCTGTCTTTGCCCAATGAAAATCTTCCAGCTTGAGTAACAGTGTAATTAGTGCCATCTTTTCTTGTGGAGAAAGCGGTTCTGTTACATTTGCCGATGCTTTTCTAATGCGGTCGAGACTGGCATTCAATTGTGTTTTTCCTTCGTTGGTAATCTTAATTATCCTGCTCCGCTTATCAATATCTGTAGCCTGCTGTTCTGCCAAACCCTTTTGAATAAGTCGGTTGACGATCAACGTTCCGGCTGCCTTTTCGTGTACGTTTTGTTTAATCAGTGCGGTTTTACTGATGCTGCCAGAGTTCGCCAGCGTAATAAGGTAAATAAACTCATCAGGGGTAGAAAAAGTTGTATTGGTAATTGCCGTTTTTGCCTGCATTTTTGCATAGCGGTAGAGGTGAACAAGGGAAGTATTGATTACACTATCGGCAGAACGGCCATTGTCTTTTCCCTTCCACTCCGGTTCTGCCATGTTGTTTTCGGCCGCTGGCATTTTGGCTAACCAGTTGCGAAAACCAGCTACATGATCAGCCGGGTTTTCAGTACTTTTTTCGTACTCCTGCACCAGACCTACCAATTCATTAATCAGATTATACAACATCTTTGTCTCTTTTAGGTACTTGGTTTTTCAAAATTTCGTCTACCACCAGGAAGGCACTTTTCATTGCGCCATTGATGGAGCCATTTAGTAGATAATCGCCACAGGCATAACAATTTTCCGCAATGCGGATAAAATCTTTCGAATTTTCATTTCGAACAGTTTTATCACCAGGCAATGCAAAAGGAATGTGATAAGTGGCGAGTAAAGTCCAGCTTTGCACATCTTTATACCATTGCGCGAGTTCCGCTCTCACTTCTTTTTCAACGGAGTTAGGTTCTGATGCCTTACTGGTTTTGATGGATACTGAAATCAGTGATTTTCCTTCAGGGGCATAAAAAGGAGAAACCTTTTCCATGAAAGCAATATTATTAATCAGTTGATCTGGATAAGCATTAAGCATAATTCGTTGTTCAGCAGCCTGTTTATCAGCTGAGAAATACAGTGTTAAAGCAGGTTTTGCTGAAAGAGTGATTTGATTATCTTCCGGAAGATTTAAATTCGCCGGAATCGTAGCAAGTATAATATGATTTGCTTTGAAACTTTTGCCTGATGCAGTCTGCACTTTGCCAGCTTGTATATTCGACACCTTCTCATTTAAAATCAACTCTTGGTTTGTTAATTTGGCTGCAAGTTGTTCACTGATGCTACTCATCCCTTTTGCCGGAACTGCTGCATCGCCTTCACTGAGCATTTTAAATACGAACTCAAACATCCTGCTGGAGGTGGCTAACTTATCCTCCAGGAAAATACCGGTGAAAAAAGGTTTGAAGAATTTTGTTATAAATTTATCACTGAAACCCAATTTGTGTAAGTAAGATAAAGTATCTGTTTCCGGTCTTAGGAAAATTTCATCAACCGAACTTAAACTTAGCTTTATTTTAAGTCGCAATAAACGAAGCTTGTCGCCAATATTACCTACAGGAGAAAAAAGCGTTTTAAAAAGTAGAAGCGGCTCACGGATAGGATCACCAATTTTATGACTTCCGCTTTCGTCAAAAATCAAAGCGCCAGGAAGAAAACTTTTCAGGTTCAAGCTTTTATAATCCAGTAACTTTTTTGCTTCAGGATAGGCAGTGAGCAATATTTGAAAACCACGATCGAGGATAAAGCCATCTTTATAATCGCTTCTAACCCTGCCACCAATACCATCTGAAGCTTCAATAATCAGGATTTTTTTTCCTGCTGCTTTTAAAAGTTTAGCGGCAGACAATCCCGCGATGCCCGCGCCAACAATGATCACATCGTATTGATCTATATTTGTTAATTGCTCCATCTTATAACTCTTGGAAGGACCGATTCGTTTTTGCATAATTAAACCTCTCAACGGGGCGTGGGGCAAAATAGCTATCTACGCCAGCCACTGTCAATGTGCCAGCTTTAAGATGATCTACGTAACCATCTCCGGCAACTAAACTTTCGTTCAGGTAGATCTGTGTTATCCCACCAATAACTAAAGTTGTACCATTAATTTTGATGGGTATAATCTCTTGAACAGTTAAGGCAATTTTAATGGTAGACTCCGCTACGAATGGTGCCTCAAAGCCACCGAGAAAAGTTTCAGTAAAACCACACGCTACAAATTCGGAAAAACCACTTGGATACCTAGCGCTCGTTTGGTGGGCTTGTGCTACAAAATTTTCCAATACATTGTTGAAAGTATAAAAGCCTGTTCTTTCAATGTTGTTCAGAGTATCGTGGTCAGCAGATTTCGGACGAAAAATCATTCCCAATAGTGCAGGATCAGATCCCACATGAAAAATAGAATTAAATAAACCGAGATTGCTGTGCCCGTTTTCACTCAAAGTGCCCACCATCTGCAGGCATTTTAAACCAGGCAAAGAATTGATTAGCGTATTTCGGTATGCTTTCTCCATTTCCAGGAGATCAGATTGGCTAATATTCATGGTTTAAAGGTTTGTCCGCAATTTTCCCATTCCACCGTCTACCGCAATCACCTGACCGGTGATCCAATTGCTTTCTTCTGATAACAGAAAAGAAATGACAGCGCTAACATCTGTAGGCTCACCATACTTACCAAGGGGATGTCTTTTGGCAGATGCTTCCATTTTTTCTGGCGTATTTAGTAATTTTGAGGCAAGGGGAGTGTTGGTTAGCGAAGGTGCAACCACATTTACGCGGATGTTACTGTTACTTAATTCTGCAGCAAGTGAAACCGCTAATCCTTCGAGGGCAGCTTTTGAAGCCGAAATACTGGCATGAAAACCCATACCTGTTGTTGCAGCTACCGAACTCATTAGCACAACAGATGCTCCATTGGCATTTTTTAAAGATTTTAGCGATTGCTGAATGGATAAGGCTGCACCAACAACATTTAACCTGAAATCGTCAACCAGATCAGTTTCACTAACCCTTGCAAATGGTTTTAAATTGATGTTTCCCACGCTGTAGACCAAACCATGAAGTTGTTCCGGAACGAAAACTGCTAATGGCGCTAAGCTATTTAGCACATCGATTTCCTGATAATTTGTATTCGCTGGCCAGTTTTCATTTTGCGTTCTGGATGCGGTATACACATTTGCCCCCTCATTATTTAGTGAATCTATCAGCGCTAATCCAATGCCCGAACTGCCGCCAATCACCAATATGTTTTTATCGTTGAATCTCATGAGACTATGTATTTTAAGAATTCACTTTTATGATCTGGGCGTTTGAATTTGCCGTTAAAAGAGGTGGTAATGGTACTGCTGCCAATGTCTCTGATTCCTCTTGAAGAAACACAATGGTGATTGGCATCAATCATCACGGCAACATCTTCCGTTCCCATTACCTGTTTAATTTCTTCTGCAATTTGTATGGTTAATCTCTCTTGAACCTGCGGCCGTTGTGAATAATATTGCACAATGCGGTTAAGTTTTGAAAGGCCAATCACCTTTCCGTTACTGATATAGGCTACATGTGCTTTTCCTGTAATGGGTACAAAATGATGTTCACAATTGCTAAAAACAGCAATATTTTTTTCGACCAGCATTTCACTGTATTGATAGGGGTTATCAAATAGGGTGGGGATAGGTTTGTTAGCCGGATTTAGTCCGCTGAAAATTTCGTTGATATACATTTTTGCAATTCTCCCAGGGGTGCCGCTCAGGCTATCATCAGTTAAATCAAGGCCGAGGATGGTTAATATGCTGGTAAAATGTTCTTTAATCAGCTCAATTTTCGTCTGATCATCCATAGCGAAAGCATCTGGTCTTAATGGTGTGCTGGAATGACGTTTATTTTCTATAAAATCAACAATGTTAGATTCAGGCATATTTTGCTTTTAGTATATTAGTTTACTAAAATATGCATAAGTAATAAATAAATTTACTTTTTGTTTTAAATTATCTTAAAATTCACTTGCTTAGCAGTTCTCAGTAACCATTATTACTCAGCTTTATCGGCCGATTTTCTCCGATTCGCCCACTGATCAGGCCTCTAATAGCAACAAATAAAATGCTTTATTGATCTGGAACGATAAAAACAGAGAATTTAAATAAAATATACTATTTCTATAGAATTTATATATATTTGTTGCAGGCAATAAATATTAGCCTGACTTATCCAGAAAGACTTAGGGAATGGGCCCGATGATGTCTTAGCAACCTGTTGCCAAATAAGGTGCTAAATCCTTCCTTTTTTAGGAGAGATAAGAGAGATTTTCCTTTGGAAATTCCGAATAAGGTTCCCTTATATTTTTAAAATAGAAACTTAATGAAAACCAAATTCCCTTTTGCTGTGCAATTTATACCAATCTCCGGTCACGCTGTAACAATAGGCTTCCTGCGTAGCCTTCGAATGCAGATTCAGTAACATTTTAACCAATTCTTTTTCTCAGTCAGTCATGTTAAACATGGCTATGGAACCACTATGTCTCATCACTATTAAAAATTTAAAATGGAAAAAAAATTACTACAACTTTTTTTATTGCTCCTATTTACCTCCTCTGCGGTATTTGCCCAGGATAGGGTGGTGAATGGCGTCATCCGGGATGCACAATCCGGCGAAACGCTGCCTGGCGTGGTCATCAAAACCAGTCAGAGTTTACGTACGACCTCGAGTAACGCAGAAGGCCGGTTTACCATTAGCGTAACGCCGGATGATAAGACGCTTATTTTTAGTTTTGTAGGCTATGAAAGTTTAGCGAAACCCAGCGCATCGTCCTTTAATGACACCAGGTTATCTCCAGCTAATGTTAACCTGCAAGATGTGCTTGTAATAGGATACGGCACCCAAAACAGGAAAGAGTTTACAGGTTCAGCCTCACGAATTACAGCCGAAGCACTAAAGGATATTCCCGTTCAAAGTTTTGAGCAGGGTTTAATTGGAAAGGCATCGGGAGTAAACGTTTCCAACCCGAGTGGTGTTTTGAATGATCCGCCCGTGATCAGGATTCGTGGTGTAAATTCCATTTCATTAAGTTCATCTCCCTTAGTTGTTGTGGATGGAATTCCGGTAAATACAGGCGATATTTCATCCAGTAATTCTGTCACAAACAATCCGCTATCAGATATTAATCCGGCCGATATCGAATCTGTCGATGTACTTAAAGATGCGGCTTCGACCTCTATTTATGGATCAAGAGCTGCTGGAGGAGTGATTCTCATCACTACAAAAAAGGGTAAAGCTGGTAAAGCAAAGGTATCTTATGATGGTTGGGTGGGCATTACGCAGGTGGTTCGGTTGCCCGAATTGTTGAACAGTAATGAATATATCACCATCAAAAATGAGGCAGTGCTAAACAGTAAGGTGTTAAGTGGAAATCAAAATAATGCGGGCATTGCTGCTGCGCTTTTCTTTCCTTCGCAAAACCCGGATGGCTCAAACGTAGATACCCGGTGGTACGATCAGGTTTACCAAAATGCAGTTTCTCATAATCACAACATTAGTATCGCCGGAGGAAATGAAAGCACCAAATATTATTTCTCGTCAAACTACTCCAACCAGCAAGGGATTGTAAAAGACAATACTTTTATTAGAAAAGGCATCCGTTTTAACATTGATCACGATGTTACGCGCTGGTTTAAATTAGGCGCAAACTTATCCTATAATAATACGCATAACAGGTCTCAAAATACCGGATCTTTAGCGAGCAGTGGACTATTACTTATCGGTGCCGGGCGATTGGCATTTGCTTTGCCACCCAATGTAACAGCACTTAATCCTGATGGGACGTATAATTTGAGTGCTACCGGAACCGTAGGGCCTGGCAATAATCTGTTTACCAATACCCTTTGGCATCCGGGTGCGTTGTTCGAAAACAGCAATTACAACACAACTAACGATCACATTATCGGGAACCTTCACGCCACAATAAAAATCGCAGACGGACTGAAATTTGAAAGCAACTATGCGCTTGATCGGTTAAAATCGGAAAATAAAATTTACTTAAGTCCTGACATTGGTTCTTCGGCTTTTGCAACAGGCGGTTCTTCCACGAATATATCCGCCCTGCGTGATAATTATAATTTCACCAATACCCTAAATTACGACAGGCATTTTAACAAACACCATGTGTCTGCATTGGCGGGTTACGATGTTCAACGGTATGATTCCAGTGCCTGGGGTGCAAACCAAACCAATACCTCTGATCCGTTTTTCGAAAATTTCCAGGGCACCTGGGGCAATATCAGGTCGGCAGGCAACAGTATTTCTGAACGGCTATTCCTTTCCTCTTTCTTTCGGTTATCTTATGATTATGGAGACAAGTACTTTCTAACGGTAAACTTTAGAAAAGATGGAAACTCGGCATTAGGTGAGGCCAATAAATATGGAAATTTTGGTGGTATATCTGCCGGATGGGTATTGAGTGAAGAATCATTTTATAAAAATACGGCGCTAAGTGAGGTGCTAAATTCGGTAAAATTAAAAGGTAGCTGGGGTAAGGTCGGAAACGGAAATCTTTCGTCGGCCTATGCTTCCTTAAACCTCTATAGTTCTTCTATTTATGGATCTGCAGCCACCTGGGCGCTATCGCAGGCGGGAAATGCAAATCTGGGGTGGGAAACCAGTGAGCAAACAAACTTTGGAATCGAAGCCGGCTTGCTCAAAGACCGGATCCAGTTCACTGCAGATTATTTCAATAACGATGTTAACGGTTTAATTTTAAGCAGTCCGCAATCGCCATCTAAAGGCCTGCCAGGCGATCGCATTTTAACCAATGTGGGTGCAATGTATAATCGTGGAATAGAACTGGGGCTAAATGCATCAATCATCCGGACAAAAGATTTTCAGTGGAAGGCCGGGTTCAATTACACCAACGTCAAGAACAAAGTGACAGCACTGGCCGATGGAAACAGCGATATTATCGGTTATACGCAAACCACTACCGAAGCCAACAACATTACCCGTGTGGGTTACCCGGTGGGGAGTTTGTACGGTGCGGTGAGTGCCGGAGTAAATACGGATAACGGAAGAAGAATTTTCATCAACAGAAATGGAGAACGTGTGCAGTATAGTGCCGCCGTAGCTTCCGGGCAAAGCAACTGGACTTATCTCGATGGTACAAATGCAGCAGCGATTACCGTTGCTGATTATCAGGTGCTCGGTAACGCTCTGCCAGTTTGGTATGGTGGCTTATCGAATAGTTTTCAATATAAAAACTTCGATCTGAGCGTCAACTTTACCTATTCTGGAGGTAATAAATTACTGAATGGAACTAAGGGAACATTATTAGATCAACGGTTTTATAACAATTCTACTCAGGTATTAGACCGATGGACCACACCCGGGCAGATGACTAATATCCCCAGGGTGGTTTATAATGATGTTATTTCTAATGGATCAAGCGGTTTTTCAATTTCAGAAAATGCGGAGAAAGCAGATTTTTTAAGACTTCAGCAACTGGTGCTTGGCTATTCACTGCCTAAAAGTTTCTTATCGAAAATTGATGTTTCCAGCTTGAGGGTTTATGCGCAGGCCACTAACCTTTTTCTCTTAACCGGCTATACCGGCTCTGATCCGGAAACCTCATCCAATGGAGATTCGACAACTTCAATGGGAATTGAAAAGAATTCTGTAGGGCAGGGGAGAACATTTACACTGGGCGTTAACTTAAGCTTTTAGCCAAAACTGAACAATCATGAAAACAACATTTAACATCAAGATAAAATCGGGTTTTACCCTTATTATTTTCATAATTATAGCCTTATTAAGCGCTTGTGAAAAAAGAGAAGAGCTGAATATTGAACCGGAAACGACCATTTCTGATGCTGATATTTTTAAATCGCCGGCAAGGATCGAAGGCTTAGTTAACGGGATTTATAAGGCACTTAAAGGCGCCAGTTTATATGGTGGTAGAATTTTACTCTATCAGGATGCAAGAGGGGAAGATTTTATTAATGTTACGGCTAATAATTATACCGGCTATGAGAGCTGGAATAATTCTTACAGTTCCGGATCAAACGACGTTAATAATCTTTGGAGTCAGGCTTATACCACCATTAACAATGCCAATATTCTAATTGATGGTTTAGCTGCTAATCCTGGAATTGTAAGCACTCAAAAAGCCAGTGAGTACATCGGCGAAGCAAAATTATTAAGGGCGCTGGCCTATTATACCCTGATTGTAAGTTTCGGGCAACCCTATAATAAAGATGCGGGGGCATCGAAGGGTGTGCCACTGCGTTTAAAGGCTGAAAACGGACCCGAAAATAACAATCTTGCCAGAAGTACAGTGGCTCAGGTTTATGCACAAATTATTAAAGATTTGGATGAAGCGGAAGCTTCACTGCCGCAGGGTTATGCCAGCAATGAGTTAAACACAACCCGGGCGCACACCAGCACGGCCATTGCTTTAAAAACCAGGGTTTATTTAGGAATGAATCAATGGGATAAAGTTATTCAGGAAGCGGTAAAACTGGTGCCACAAATACAAGCGCCTTTTAGTACCACTGCAACTTCAGTGAAACATGCTTTACAACCGGGGATAGCGGCGATTTTCGCTTCAGATTATACCACTTCAGAATCTATTTTCAGCATGCCAATGAGCAATTTGGATAATCAGACCGGGCAGTCATCCATTGCCTATATTTACAATACTAACCTGGAATATTATGTAAACCCTGCCGGAATCCTTGGCGATGCGCAGTGGTCTGCAACAGATGCCCGAAGGGCTTTTTTGCGGCTCAATGCCGGAAAACAATTCTTCAGGAAGTTTGCCAAACCATCGCCGTTTTTGGATTATATCCCGGTTATCAGATACGCTGAGGTACTGTTAAACTATGCAGAGGCTGCGGCAAGAAGTGGCAATTTAACCCTGGCTCAAAATCTGCTTAAGGCTGTCCATCAACGTGCTGATGCAACATACGTATTCCCATCAGTTGTTTTCTCCAGCCAACAGGCATTGGTAGAAACGATCTGGAAAGAACGTAGAATTGAGCTGCTCGGAGAAGGATTCCGGGGAATAGATTTGCTGCGTAACCTACAGCCGCTCCCGGCCAAAGGCGACAGTAATTTACAAACGCCAGCGGTTGCCATTACCGCCGATAATTATATTTTCCCACCAGCCAACACCGAATTAGCAACCAATAAAATCTATTAAAATAAATCAATATGAAAAATACTATCCTATTCCTTATTACCGTGTTTTGCCTTAATAGCGCTGTTGCACAAGAGAAAAAGTTCGAAAATCCAAATAGCGATTCGAGAGGTTATTTAGTAAAAGTTGGTGATCAGGCACCTGATGATTATGAACTGGTACTGCACGATGGGACGAAAACCAACCTAAAATCCTTACATGGAAAAATTGTTGTTCTGCAATTCACCGCCTCCTGGTGTAAGGTTTGCCGGGAAGAAATGCCGTATTTAGAAAAAGACCTTTGGCAGGCTTATAAAGGCAAAAATGTGGTCTTAATTGGCGTAGATCGTGATGAGCCATTGGAAAAAGTGCAGAAATTTCACTCCGATATGAACATCAGCTATCCACTGGCTTTAGATCCCGGCGCCAGTATTTTTTATCGTTTCGCAGATAAAAAGGCAGGAGTAACCAGAAATGTAATTATCGATCCTCAAGGAAAAATCAGATACCTGACCCGACTTTATGACAAAGCGGAATTTACGGCCATGATTAATGAAATAGATAAGTTAACAAAAGAAGTATCAAACCATGAACAGCATTAAAAAAACAATCAGCATAATCAGTTTACTTAGCTTCTCCTTAAATCCGGTATTTTCAAGAGCGATCGAGAACGTTAAGCTTAGCGGGATCGACCTAAACAAAAACACAGGGAAGGTCTATTTGCAGAAGTTCGATAATAAAAATTTCATCACAATAGATTCTGCTGAAGTAAAGGGCGGCAAATTTCAATTTAACTCAAAAATTGAATTGGCTGAACTTTATGGATTAAGCACTGATTTATCTCAAACACCCTTGTATATTTTTCTCGATCAGGGAAAAATCGAGGTAAAGCTGGATTCATCAAAAAATTATAGTCAGTCAGTAGTTACAGGTTCTGTGCTTCAAGATGAATTTCAGGCTTTCAAAAAGTTGAAGGATGTGAACATAACCGATTATATCAAAATACATCCAGGGTCATTAGTTTCAGCTTATATTCTTTACAGAAACTATGCTTACCGTTTATCGCCGGCACAGATCAAAGAAAATATTGCTTTGCTATCACCGCAGGTACAACAATTTACCTACGTAAAGGAACTGCATGAACTAATTAAGGTTTGGGATGGCGTAGCTATCGGAAAAAAGGCTCCTGATTTCGAAGCCAATGATCAGCATGGCAAGGCCATCAGGCTTTCAAATCATTATAGTAAATACACGCTGATAGACTTCTGGGCATCATGGTGTGTGCCCTGCAGAAAAGAAAATCCGAATGTAGTGGCCGCCTATCAGAAGTTTAAAGATAAAGGATTTGCAGTTTTTGGGGTCTCGCTCGATAAAAGCAAAGCATCATGGCTTAGGGGAATTGAGGATGACGGTTTGAACTGGTTGCAGGTTTCGGAACTGAGTTACTGGAACAGTTAAGTAGCAAAACAATATGGCGTAAGGGCTATTCCAGTTAACTTTTTGATTGATGAAAATGGTATTATTGTAGGTAAGAACCTGAGAGGCGAAGAACTTCATCAAAAATTGGAAGCGTTACTCGGCAAATAATAAGGTATCGAATGAATGATAAACATAAAAATTTGATGTGCTGGCTGTCAGCTTGTTTAATGATTGCTTTGGCCAGTCATCCGGCATCAGTTAGTGCACAAATTCCCCAGGCATTTAAAGGACAGGGGGAAATTAAGAAAGTTTCCACAGTAAGCAGGCCGGTTCAATATCAAAAACGTGGCGTAATGATTCAGGATGGTGATGATGTTTCTTTTGATAACCGCTTTGCAGGGGCGGCCTTGCACGGTGTGCGTAAACTTGATAATGGCGTTTATGAGTTAAGTATTCTTCCTGAAAATACGCCTATTAATCAGAGTCCGTGGTATGCATTTAAGGTATGGTCTAAAAATGAAAAAACAATTACCCTCAAACTTAAATATCCGGATCAGATCAAAAACCGGTATGTACCAAAAATTAGTAATGAAGGAAAAACCTGGACGGCCATTTCACCAGAAGCGATCTTGGCACAACCTGCCGGCGATTCACTCAGTTATAGTTTTAAACTTCGGGTATCAGATCGGCCGGTGTGGGTAGCAGCACAAGAATTGTTAACCAGTGAAGATAGTGAGAGCTGGTTAAAAAGCTTTGCCAATGGACGAATTACAACGATTGGAAAAAGTACTTTAGGCCGGGAGATTAAAGTGCTCAAAATCGGGAATTTAAACAGCAGAAACCGAATCCTTATTTTTGGCCGGCAACATCCACCGGAGGTAACCGGGCAACTGGCAATGAATGCATTTGTGGAAGCGATCCTGAATAAAGGTACGTTGTCCAAGTCATTTCTAGATTCATGTGCGGTTTACGTGGTTCCAATCCTAAATCCGGATGGCGTAGATGAAGGTTTTTGGCGGCATAACGCCGGAGGGATTGACCTGAATAGAGACTGGAACGATTTTAATCAGCCAGAGTCTAAGGCATTACGTGATTATTTGAAGGCGGAACTGGAAGGTAAAAACAAGCGACTATTATTTGCGATTGATTTCCATTCCACACATGATGATATTTATTATACGGTTGATCCGCAGATTAAGGGTATTTTTCCTGGCTTGGTAACCAATTGGCTGGAGCAGACCAAAGAAAAAATACCGGGATATGTGCTTAATGTTAAGCCGCTTTATAAGGGCGGTGAAACTTATACCGCATTTAGTTATTTATCTAAAACATATGGCGCGGAATCGCTGGTTTATGAAATTGGAGATCGTACTTCGAGAACATTTATCAAATCTAAGGGCGAAATTTCAGCCCAATTGCTCATGGAATTATTATTGAAACGTTTAAAAAACAACTAATGAAATTTAGCTTACTCTTCGTTTTGGCCGCTTCGCTTGTCAGTTTTAAAACGTTTGCGCAACAGAAAACTGAACCAATTCTGGTAACCGATTTGCTAAAAATCAAAAAGGCAGGAAACATACAAATCAGTCCGAATGGCAAGAACGTGGTTTTTACGGTGAATAGTATTTTGCCGGATCCGAAAAGTAAAGCTGATTATACTTACGATACCCAAATCTGGGGTTTTGAGGGCAAGGGCAAGTCTGCGCCCATACCGCTTACGCATAATAAAGAAAGTGCCACGCAACCTTTAATCAGTCCTGATGGGAAAACTATTGCCTTTAACCGTAATGTCAAGGGAAAAGGACAGCTCTTTTTAATCAAATTTGGCGATACCGCTGCGGTTCAACTGACTGATTTTAAATATGGGGTATCGAATGCCGTTTGGAGTCGGGATGGAAAACAAATTGCTTTTACAGCATCAATTCCGTTGCTGGAATATATTAAAGATGAGACTTTAAACCCTGAACATCTTTTACCGAACTGGCCTGATGAAAAACCTGGTATCCCCGGAAATGCTGCATTAAAAATAAATAACACCAAACCCGATCCGAATGGAGATCTTTCTGCTGTACGTGCTTATTTAAGTCAGAATGAGGTGGATAAAAAGGCAAAAGTATTTAGCAAGGTTCAGTATCAAACCGAAACGGCAACGACCAGCGAGATCCGCTTATCTCATATATTTATATTCGATTTGGCTAATGCCAGCCACCCGAAATCAGTAACCTCAGGATTTAGCAGTTTTACAAGGCCAGTTTTTGTAAATCAAAATACGCTGCTGGTCAATACGCAGCTGGACGATACAAAACATCCTGACGACCTCATGGATAGCCAGATCTATCGTATTAATACCGATGGATCAGGATTAAAATCATTGCTGGCAGCGCAAGGTAAGGCGTTTTCAATAGCGGCCGTTTCTAAAGACGGCAAGTATCTGGCTTATCAAACCAGCATCCCCGGAACGGTAAATGTACCCTTACTTTGGGTTCGTGATTTGGTTAATCCCGAACCAACCGATCAGCAAATTAACATTGACCGGAATACAAGCGGCGAAGTTTTCAACGGGAAAGACCATAAACTATATTTCACTGCTGCCGCTAATGGCGGTTTTGTATTGTATCGTGTAGATGCTAATGGTAAAAATCTGGAGAAACTGTCTTCCACTGATAAGGGAATAACAGATTTTGATATTAACGGTGATCAACTGGTTTATGCTGAAACGGCCGTTTCTAACCCGTCAGAAATTTATCAGGCTGATAAGTCGGCAAAAAATGCTGTTCGAAGATCTGCTTTAAATGTCAGCTGGCTTCAAAACAAACAAATCAGTTTCCCGGAAAAGTTTACTTATAAAAATGAATTAGGTTTAGATATTGAGTATTGGGTAGTAAAACCAATTAATTTTGATGCCGGTAAAAAATATCCTTTGTTGCTGGAAATGCATGGTGGTCCGGCGTCGATGTGGGGCCCTGGCGATGTTTCCATGTGGCACGAATACCAATATTTTGCGGCTAAGGGCTATGGCGTTGTTTATGGGAACCCACGTGGTTCATCTGGTTACGGGCAAAGTTTTTTGAAAGCGAACTTGAATGATTGGGTGCCCGGCCCATCGAAAGATGTGTTAAGCTACTTAGATAAAACGGTCGGTTTAGGCTGGGCAGATACAACAAAGTTATTAATCAGTGGAGGTTCTTATGCGGGCTATCTCACGGCGTGGATTATTTCGCATGATCACCGGTTTTTAGCAGCAAGTGCACAACGTGGGGTATATGATTTTAAAACGTTTTTTGGTGAAGCAAACGTTTGGAGAATGGTTCCCCGTTATTTTGGTGGCTATCCCTGGGAGAAGAAAACAGAAGAGGTTTTGAATGCGCAATCGCCGATTAATTATGTTGCAAACATTAATACACCCTTACTAATTTTTCATGGCGATGCCGACAATAGAACTGGCATCACACAAAGTGGAATGCTTTACCGCAGTTTGAAAGTATTAGGTAAACCGGTAGAATATGTGCAGCATCCGGCGGCCAGCCATGAACTGGTCCGAACAGGCGACAATCGCCAGCGAATCGATCAGATGTTGCGTACCTGGGAATTTTTCAACCGTTTCCTGACTGCCAAACCCTTGTAATTTAAATAGTCCGCAGGGATATAAACCAGCTAATACTTTCTATAAATGCTTGGTAACGTGTCTTACAAACATTAAGATTGGTGTGCCTTCTTTTTTATCAGCGGTCGAAACCTTCGCTTAAATAGCAAATGATTGAGGCGATCGTTTAAATGTTAACACAGGGCGTAACTTAATTTGAAGAAGTCGTATTTAATCTGCGAATCAGCAGTTCATTGTGTTTCTCCAGCAATTGAATATATTTTAGCTTCCAGTGATCACGATCTTTCATCAGTTCTTCATAACTAAAATCTTCTGAATCCATCTCTCCCTGGGCTACCGCAATATGAGCCATTTCTGGGAAATCTACAGAGAAATCATAGTTTAATACTTTTCCATAGGCGGACAGCAACTTAAAATCAAGGGTTTCCATTTCGATATGGTGATGGATAGCATCAATTGAATACTCAAGCGCTTTTGATAACTCAAAAATTGATATGTTACTCTTGTGAATGATCGATTGAAGCAGTTTCCCCCTATGTATTTCCATGTTAAATATTTAATAAATTCTCAGTGAAAAACGACAATCTCTTAAAAAAGTTTTATTAAAAACACAAAATACTCATTGGAATTTAGAATGAACGTTTTATTGACGGTTATTTTGCAATAAAATGAATAATCTAATTGTCGACATAGAAGTTATGGTGGGTATAAATGCAATGTTTAATAAACAAGGCCGTTGAGAAAACTCAGCGGCCTTGTTTATGATCGGTCAACTAACCAAAGTATACGATCTGTTTTTTAGGTAGATGTATTGTAGTAACCCATGATGCTTAATTTTGTTTGAAATTTTATAAATTTCTATATTTTCATTACTGATGGAAAGGCAAAAAATACAAATGCCACATAGATTTGAGCGGTTTACTGTTAAATATCCGAGCGTTTAATTAACCACCAGCTTGCAGTCTATCATTGCGATTCTATCGCTTTTTCCATTGTTACAAAGGGAAGGATATTACACTTGTTCCGAGAATGAGCGTGAGTGATGTTCAAAAAGCCATAAACCCCAATCCGAACGGATTGAGGTTTATGATTATACTTGGTTAGGATTTATCATTTAAATCAATGCTATTCAGGAGTAGCTTCTTTTGTTTTTTTACTGCGATCAAAAGAGAATCTTCTGGAAATACTGAAACCCCAGCGGTATTGTCCTTTTAACCAGGAGCTTGTTGTTTCAGGAATAAACTGCATTTCCTGAATTGCCGTTGCGTTGGTAAAATTGATGTGGAAGATGTGACCACCGGTTTCCATTTCCAGTCCAACACCTAAAGGATTGTAGAATTTTGTTGCTCTTTGTGTTTCTACATACTGCTTATCTTCCTTATTTCTGAAAGGCAGGAAGTAATCCACGACCAAAGCCATGCGTTTAGTGAATTTGAATCTTCCGCCAGCACCAAGGGCAAACATATCATTAGCATCTCTAAAAACAGTTAGATTCCGGTGTACATAACTTGGCGTTAAACTGAACGACAGATTAGAATTGAACTTTCGTGCTAAAATGATTTGCGATACCCAGTTCATACGTTCTCCAAAGTTTCTATACGACGTAGCAGAACTTTGGTCGTCTGTATTTGCTTTTACAGCCGCAATGGTGTTACTTCCAAAGAGTGTAATTGCCAAAGGTACTTTATCATCTACGGTTTGCTCCAGTAAACGATATTTAATACTGCCTTCGTAAAGTTGTTGAACAGATGTTGCACCTTTAGAACGGGCCAGGCCAATGGTAAGTCGGTCACTAACCCCATATTCAAACCCAATTCTCACGTCAGTAGAATTATCTAACCCGAAAAACTGTTTTAAACCGCCATTGCTACCTGCAATATCTCCAAAACGGTGATCTACTTTGAAATCCAGTTCGTGTTTATAAAGTGTTTCGTTCGTATGGCCGTTGATTAGTTTCGTTGCCTTGAATGTTGCAATTACTTTTTCGCTTTTTCCAGCCGGGGCGGCCATTGCTTTTTCGAGTTCATCCTGCCCATATCCATTAAATGATATCATAATTGCCAGTAGCGACAAACATAATGCTAGCTTGTTTTTGTTTTTTTTCATTAGTTCTTCTTTGAATAGGTTGCCTGAATACGTACATCGATGTTTTCTGCAATATTTTTGAAAACAAGTGTTGGGATCTCTATTTTATGATCTGCGATAACGATTTTAAATGTTGAAGTAGCGGATACTGTTCCCTTTGAAACCAGGATATCTACTTTGGCTTTACATGGTTTAGTTACCCCATGTACATTTAATGTTCCGTCAACATCCATTTTTACCAGACCATCTTTTTCTAAATTGATGGGCGTAGAAAGTGTTCCTTTAAATTCTGAAACAGGATATTTTTCTGATTCCATATAATTTTCATTAAAATGTTCCTGCATCAGTTTTTTAGGAAACTGAAAAGAACGGTTACTTACCCTGAAAATTATTTTGCCGGTTTTTACATCGATCACTGAGTTTCCGGAAACACTTTTAGCTTCAATATCCTCTAAAGGTGTTTTAGAAAAAAACGATACCTGAGCTTTGTTCGTGGTTATTATTTGCGAATAGGCAGGGAAACAAAAGAAACCCATCACCGTTAAAAGAAGTATATTTTTCATAATTAATTAGGCATTTGATTGTCAAACCATTCCCTTAAAGAAGCCAGTTCTGCAGCAGTTAAGGAACCTCCGATTGGCATTGATCTGGTTTCCAGCACTACACGTCTGATTCGGGTTTCATTGGTGGTTACGGAAGCGAGGCCATTAAAAGTCCAGATGGCTGCTGCAGACCTTCCTACACCGTGACAGCCTGAACATTTGGTCTGAATCAGCGCTTCGGTAAAATTAGTATAAGTGACGGTAGAGGTTCCTCCGCCCGGGGTTCCCGGCGTTTGAGGCACGATTTCGTCAGCTTGTCGTTTAGAGCAACTGATGCTCAATAGCACGTAGAATAATACCAGTGCAATGTAAATGAATCTTTGATTGGTTTTCATAGGTTATGGATTTAAGGCAGGTGTAGATTGGGTTAGAATTGGCCACGCACCCGGGCTAGGAACGCTAACGCCTTTAGTTTCGCCACGTTTTGCATCAGGGCCAAAATAATATAAAGGATGCCCTTTATAGGTGAGCTGTTTTTTCCCTACAGATGTAATTTGAGTGAACATCGTTTTAGACAATACCGATGGCACATTTAATACATCAGATTCATAAATTGGCCAGATGGTGTTGTTGCTTAAATCTGCTCTGGTATAAGTATTCAGGTTAAATTTATCAGGAGAAAAAGCGTAAAGTGTACGGCCAGAAGCATCAGTAAGGTATTGGGTGATGCCATTGCCAACAGCTGTATTTTCCAGATAATTTTTGCCATCATTACCTACCAGCTGAGTGCTCGCCAGCATCACAGCATAATCAGGTTTTGCAACGAACCAGGTCCCACCGGAAGCATCTCCTTTAACATCTAAAGGTGCGGTATCGCCGGCAAAGTAATACAGTGGCCAGCCTTTGTAGGTGGTTTGTTTTTTACCATCAGCCCTTGTAATGGTTGCAACATCTGCCGCCGCTAATCCCGGAACATTGGTTACATCATCTGCTAAAAATACCGGCCATGCGGTTTCACAACCACCAGAACAGCCTGAGCTGCCATTCGCATCTATAGAAAAGAAATAAAGTGTTCTGCCATCTCCATCTGTGATAACCGATCCAAAAGTGGCATTGTTAACTGTTTTCAATGTTTTTTTGCCAGCAGTTGGCGGGGTAACAGGTTCTTCCGCATTGTTTTTTGAACAGGAAGAAGCTACAGTGATAATTAAAAGCGAGAGCAGATACCAGTTTTTCTTGAATTTAAGTTTCATAATTGAATGGTGTTTTTAAAAATTTTGTTTTGATATCTGGATTACGGCTTGTGTAACGAAAAGGTTGCCTGTTATTTGAAAACTTTTTTAAATTTTTTATAATAGTATGGTAATCAGTTGATTATTCTTATTTAATTTATTTTTGCTAGCTTAGACAACCTTTTCAGGATTTGTTCCGTATATCGTGTATAAAGAAGAACCTAACAGTAATTTAGATTTGTTAACGAAAGACATTATTAGTGGATGTATCAGGAAGGATAGAGCCAGCCAACATCTCCTATATAAAGAATTTTATAGTTACAGTTTAGGGATCTGCAAAAGATACTCGATAAGTGAATTCGAGGCCGCAGACGTGCTTAACAAAGGGTTTTTGAAAATTTTTAATAACATAAACAAATACGATACTAATAAGCCTATCAAGGCTTGGATAGGTACAATAATGGTAAATACTGCAATAGACCATTACCGTGCAAATCTTCGCTTTTCCGGCCACGATGATATCAGTGAATATGAACAAAACGGAACGGAAGCAGTTGTATACGGGCAAATGGCATACAAGGAGCTCTTGCTATTGGTACAGAGTTTATCACCAGGCTATAGAGTAGTCTTCAATATGTATGCGATAGACGGTTACACGCACGAAGAGATTGCAAAAACTTTGAATATTTCTGTTGGTACTTCCAAATCAAATCTTTTTAAAGCAAGACAAAGGCTCCAGGATATGATCAGAGATATGGAAAGCAATAGTATTAAATTGAGGATTGTCTCTGACAATGAACAAGAAACAAAAAATGAAAGACGAGCATAATCTGGATAAGTTGTTTAAAGAGGGGATGGAAGAGATTGATATTCCCTTTCGTGAAGAAGATTGGATGGCGATGTCTGATCAACTTGATCAACAGGATAAAAAGAGGGTATTTCCACTTTGGTGGGCTTTAGTGGCCAGTGCAGCCGCATCGGTATTGATATTCCTTGTTTTTTTTAATACACCAAAGAATAATAACACTGCAGGCAGGATAGAAAAGAAGCCTTCAACTAATGTTGCGCCAAAAGTTATCACTCCAAATGATGAACCGGTTTATCACACTAGAAGAACGGAAGAAGATTCAAACCTGGCTATTGTTACCGCTGTTACTCCCCGGAGGAAAGTTAGGCTTATCGCAGACTCTGCCATCAGAACATTACAGCCAGTTCCTTCATCTGGTAAAATTATAATTGAAGAAAGCAAGCTTGCAGTTTTGGTAGACGAAAAGATAGGTGGTGCGGCATTAGCTGGTTTACGTACCGGGCAGTTAAGGCCATCAGAAAAAGAAATGACTAGAATGATTGCGCCACAGCGACTTTCATTTACGGTGCTGGCCGCTCCTGACATTTCCTCAACCAGTACCAGTGTAGGCAATAAAGTGAGTACCAACTTTGGTTTAACAGTGAGTTATGCACTAACGAAAAAAATAGGCATATCTACCGGTATGATCTATGCAAAAAAGATATACAATTACAACGGCTTGGGCGCTACGGTACCAGGTTATGTTGGTAAAGACTGGCGGGTAGATGCCGATTGTAAGGTACTTGATATTCCTATTAATATAGATTATCAGATTTTCAAAAAGCGAAGGATGGCCTTTAATGTTAGTGCAGGCTTATCCAGCTATATTATGCTCAACGAAAAATACCAGCTAACCAACGGGCCGGGGCTTCCTGTTACCAATGAAGAAGTTACGGGCAATAAACATTTCCTGGGGATTGCCAATTTTTCAGTGAGTGTAGAACGACAAGTGAACTCCCGTTTAAGCCTGGGGTTACAGCCATTCTTAAAATTGCCCCTAACCGGTATTGGCAAGTATGATGGTAACCTCAGTTCTGCCGGATTATCGGTTCTCTTCCATATCAAAAGCCTGGGTAGAAATAATTAAAATCCATTTTGTCAGGTTTACAGGCTGATTTTATTTCTCAATTGTAGTGTTAATTGCATAAGCTTAAAAACTACAGCGATATCTTTAGCTTGCCCATTGGTGAAAAAGCCCAAACTTTGGTTTAAAACATTTGTTGCTATAGATATCACTTAAATAAAGGCAATGACAAATAATAAAGATAATCAAAATTCTCGGGAGCAGGAAAATGCGGTTAATACCAACAATAATCCAAAAGCATCAAACGCAATTAAAGATCCTGATGAGTGGACTACAGGTGATGAATCCATGACTGGTGCACAGGAATCTTATTTAAAAACACTTTCTGATGAAGCTGGAGAAGAATTCGATGGTTCGTTAAGTAAATCGGAAGCTTCGAAGCGGATAGATGAGTTGCAGCATAAAACGGGCAGGGGCCTGGAAAATTAAATAATTCGCTCAAATAGCGGGCATTTAACAGCGTTTATTAATAGTATACATGTGGGTATTATGGGCAGTGCTTGCTGCAGTTTCAGCAGCACTGGTAATTGTTTTAACTAAGGCGGGATTAAAAAATGTAGATTCAAGTCTGGCATTTGCCATCCAGGCCGTATTAATTTTGATGATCACCTGGGGAGTCGTTTTCTATCAGGGAAATTTCAGCGACTGGAAAGGCATCGAGAAAAATGCCTGGATGTTTCTGCTTGCAGCCGGAGTATTTACTTCACTTTCCACTTTGTTTTCTTACAAAGCACTATCTATGGGGCCAGCCTCTTACGTATCCACGATAGAACGTTCATCGCTTGTGTTTGCCATTTTACTTTCAATCGTTTTTTTAAAGGAAAAGATTACCTGGCAAATTGTGGTTGGTGGGATTGCGATAATAAGTGGTGCGCTGCTGATTGCACTATCGGATTCGGGAGAATAAATAGGTGCACAGATTTCTGATTGGACCTGTTATTTCTTCTACCAGTGTGTATTGTTCTTTTAATCAATGGTTTAAGGTGAAAATCGGGTCTGATCGCTCAGACCCAATGCATCGCATTTGAATGTAATCCACTACAGTTCAAATCCAGCTGTTTCCATTGTTGTTAATGACAGTTAGCCCACCGTTTTTCCGATACTATTTAATTTTGATCACGACTTTGCCTGTTGCCCGGCCGCTTTCTACATAGGCCAATGCATCGTTTGCATTCTCAAAAGGAAAAACTTTGTCGATAACTGGTTTTATTGCTCCGGCTTCTACAAGTTTGGTAATCTGTGCAAGTTGACTTCCATCTGCCCGCATAAATAAAAACTGATAATTAACCTGTTTTTTTTTAGCCCGTTTTAGAATTCCACCGCTCAGGATAGAAAGAATCAGTCGGATAAACCATGGTGCATTAATTGATCTGGCAAATTCAGCTGTGGGCGGTCCTGAAATTGAAATCACTTTTCCGCCCTTTTGGAGTATATTAAACGATTTTTCGAGCGTTTTTTTATCCTGACTATTAATCACCAGGTCGTAGTTATTCAATACATTTTCAAAATCCTGATTTTTATAATCAACAAGAATATCTGCGCCCAGGCCCTTTAATAAATCAAAGTTTCTGGCACTAGCCGTCGTCGCAACGGTAGCACCCAAATGTTTTGCAAGTTGAATGGCTATTGTTCCTACACCACCAGAGCCTGCCTGGATAAAAACTTTTTGTCCTTTTTCTATCTTTCCATTTTCCACAAGAGCCTGCCAGGCGGTAAGCGAAACTAGGGGTAGGGAAGCAGCCTCTTCCATATTGATGTTTTTTGGTTTCAAGGCTAAATCTGCTTCGTTTACAGCAATTTGCTCGGCAAAAGTTCCGATTCTGAAATCTGAAGGGCGAGTATAAACTTCATCACCAACCTTAAATCTCCGGACATTTTTTCCCGTTTTCATTACAATTCCAGCTAAATCATGCCCCATGATTAAGGGCAATTTGTAGGGAAGAATTGGTTTAAATTCGCCGGATTTTATTTTCGAATCTAAAAGATTAAGGCCGGCTGCATGAATCTCTACCAATACCTCATCATCACTAAAAACAGGTAACGGTACCTCGGTAAGCTGCAATTGGGCCGTCTTACTATACTTATTTAAAACAAATGCTTTCATTTCAATAATTTACTTTAAGTCTGAATAGATTTTCTTCGGGTTAACCAGGTTGAATGCCAGCGTCGGGAAAAATCTGTTGATGAAATAAACCGTTTTAGAATCGCCGATACGGATCGTATAATGATCTCCTTTTAAACCCGAAATTAAACCCTTCACCAAGACTGCCGGAGATATTTTCTTGTCGGTCCTTCTAGTAGTCAACTCGGTTTCTACAAGGGGAGGCTGTAACTCAAATACCTTAACGGTACTATTCAGGATTTCGAGGTTTTTGCGAAGAATTTTGGTGTAGAAACTAAGCGCTGCTTTTGACGCTGAATAAGTAGGCTCTTCAAGTGATGGAACCATACTCAAAAGCGACGTAGTGATAATGATAGCGGCTTCACTTTTAGATTTCAAGTGCTCTATAAACAAATTGTTTAAACTGATGACCCCGAAGTAGTTCACGTTCATTTCATATGTTGCATTCTCTAAAATACGGGCATCAGGTTTAGCAAGGTTGAGCGTGGGGCTGCCGACGCCTGCATTGTGGTATAAAATATCGATGCCACCCAGCGCCTCAACCTGATTATAAAGCACAGAAGCATCCTTTGCGTCTGCTGCATCGCTTTTTATGGCTGTCAGGGAAGGGTATAGGTGCTTTGCCGCGTTCAATTTATCTTGATTTCTGCCCGTAATTATCACTTTTGCCCCTTGAGACAAAAACTGCTTCGCAGCTTCGAGGCCAATGCCCGAAGCGCCTCCGGTAATTAATACCGTTTTTCCTTTTAATTCCATGTTTTTTATAATTAATTCCAGTTCATCTCTTTGTGGTAATGTGGTGGAATTTATATCGTATTAATTTTGATCATTGATATTACATCAATGGTTTACGTGGCAGCCCGGATGATGATTGAATGCTGGCACCTGCATCGCTTTGGTTACTAATTGCTTCCAGGAGACTAAGCGTTTGCTGTTAAATTCGCTTCTTCTACCAACTGGTGAATTTTTTTAGTTTGCCCAACCGGTACCTCAAACTGATCTTTCTCAAAAGCAAGCAAAAGTTCATCCGCCACTTCAGAAGCCGGAATACCGTTTGCACCACCAATCTCTGCTGAAAAATCTGTATTTACCAAAGGCGGATAAATTTCATAAATGTTGAGACTGTTATTGTCTGCAAAGGTATCGCGCAAACCTTGTGTATAACTATGCAATGCCGCTTTGCTGGCAGAGTAAGTAGGAAGATATTTATTGCTTCGGTATACGGCGATAGATGATACGTTTACAATTGCCGCCTGATCTTTGCTTAACAAATGCGGCTGCATAAGTGACGTGAAATGGATTACACTCAGGTAATTGGTGTTTATTTCATCTGCAGCTTTCTTTGTAGCGTCATTATTGCTGTCGCTCAAGTCATTTATAAATGCGGCTCCGGCATTGTTGATAATGATGTTCACCTCCGGATGTTGATCTGTTAGTTCTTTTGCAATCCGGATTCTATCTGCTTCAATGGATAAATCGCCTTTAATGGCTACTGCCTGATTTAGTTGCGTTAAAGCGGTTTGCAAACGTGCCTCATTACGGCCATTGATGATGATTTTGTTTCCTGCCTCACTTAATTTTTTAGCAAATGCTAATCCTATTCCGGCACTTCCACCACTAATAAAGATGGTATTTCCTGATGTTTTCATGTTGTATCTGTTTAAATTGTTGGATAATCTGTATAACCTTTTGCGCCTGGTGTATAGAATGTTGCCTGGTCTGGCGCCTGTAATGGAGCATCATCACAGAAACGTGCTACCAGATCTGGGTTGGCAATAAATGGTACACCAAAAGAAACGAGGTCGGCGTCTTGATCTGCCAAAACCTGGTTTGCCGCTTCCTGATTAAAACCGCGGTTGATGATTAAAGTGTTGTCAAAGATTTTACGAAAGTGTTTTGCAACCTGCTGAATGGCATTCGGTTGATTGGATACATCCGTAAAAGGCTCAATCAAATGCAAATAGGCTAGGCCATAGCCATTCAGTTTTTCAGCCACATAATTGTAAAAGCTGATGGTCTCATCGTCTACCGAAATGCCCATAATGCCATTTAAAGAAGGATTCAGCCTGACAGCCACCTTTTTAAGGTCCGTTACTTTAGCTAATTCGTCTAATATTTCAAATAAAATTCTCGCTCTGTTTTCAACTGATCCGCCATATTCATCTGTACGGTTATTGCTGTTTTTGCTAAAGAATTGTTGAAGCAGATAACCGTTTGCACCATGTAACTCAATGCCATCAAAGCCTGCCTCGAATGCGTTTACTGCTGCGTTTTTGAAATCGGCAACTGTTCTTTTAATATCTTCAGTGGTCATAGGTTGTGGTGCAACCGATGGTTTGAAGCCTTCTGCCGTGAAAACCTGCTGCTCAGGATTGAAATCAGATGGAGCCAGCGGAAGTTTTCCTCCATGAAGATCAGGATGGGAATAGGCTCCTGTATGCCAAAGTTGGGCAAAAATAACGCCTCCCTCGTCATGTACCGCATCTGTAGTAAGTTTCCAGCCTGCCACTTGCTCTGCATTATAAATTCCCGGTACATTGATTACACCAACAGCCTCAGGGCTTACCACCGTACCTTCAGTAATGATCAGGCCTGCGGTTGCCCGCTGTCTGTAGTATGCTGCAATGAGTGGGGTAGCAACATGTGTTTCATTATCTGCACGGGCTCGCGTCATCGGTGCCATTACGATTCGGTTTTTCAAAGAAATACCGTTTAAATTGTAGGTTTCAAATAAGATTTTCCTGTTCATTATTGTTAAGATTTAAATATACTTTTTAGTATATTTTTATTGTTTAAAAAAGATGATGTTATGGTTTAAATTTTTATGCTTTTGTACGTTATGGCCTATAACTGTCTAACTCTGCTTTGAGATTTTTGATGAGGCCGTGCATTGGTTTAATGGTTCCCATAGAGCGGCACATAATTACCGCACCCTCTACAGCGGCAACAAACTTGAAGGCAATTGTATGGGGATCAAGGTTAGCGGTAAATTCTCCGTCTGCTATTCCTTGTTTTAAGGTAGAAATAAACATTTCCTGCCCGTTTCTTAAAATTGCAGCAATTCGTTCTTTTACCAGGGGATAATTATCATCTGATTCTACCGCCATATTAAAAACAGGGCATCCGCCTTTAATGTGAGTAGCAATGGGATCTTTATAGAAATCCAGAAAAGCAAAAATTTTAGCCCTGGCTGTTTTTGCGCGGGAAAGACTCATCATCAACTTATTGCCGTTGCGGTCCAGCATGTAATTTATTGTCTGATTGGCAAGATCATCTTTGCCTTCGAAATGGCCATACAAACAGCCTTTTGTAAGCTTAGATGCTTCAAGTATGTCGTCGATACTAGTGCCGGAAATTCCTTTTTGATTAAAAATTGGTGCCGCTGTTTCCAGTATAAATTGTTTCGTTCTCTCTGACTTCGTTAACATTTGAATAAAATTGATGAAGCAAAAATATACTAAAAAGTTTATTTTAAAGAAATCATAAATGAGTTTGTTCCTTAATGACTCAACAATTACAAAGAGTTGTTTATACTGCACACACAATCATTTTGGATAGCTATTTTAATAGAATTGACTGGTAGTGACGAACGCCCGTTGATCAGTACTTTGAAAATTTTAATCGTTGATGAGATATTATCTCTTGGTGCTGAACTTCTAACTGATGAACTTTATCGCAGGATGTACTTGTCGGCTTCATAACCTCACTCCTTTAAGCTATAATTTTTTTCTATAAAACCATCTGCGCATTTCTCTGTTAACATATCCAATTGAGCAAATGTTTTAAATGGAAGTGCGAAGAAAGGTTTGTATTTTAGAAGATGATGAGGATATTAGAGAAATCATCGGATTTCTATTGGAATCAGAACATTATGAGGTATTTTCCTATCCAACGGTCAAAGACTTTGAAATCGGGACAACCGCGGTTACGCCGGATGTTTTTATTCTGGATATTATGCTGCCCGATGGCAATGGAATTGAGGTTTGCAATAAAATAAAGTCGAATGCCCTTTTTTCTGCGATACCTGTGATTATGATGAGTGCTAATTATAATGAAACAGAGGTGTATCAGAACTGTAAGGCAGAAGATTTTATCAGAAAACCATTTGATATAGGGGATTTCGTTGATCGTGTTGCGATCCAATTGCGACATTGATAAGCATGAAACCAAACACTAACCAAATTTTCATTACGATATATTTTTGACCGATTACCAGTTTAAGTTGCAGATTACTGTCCGTAAAGCATATACTCCTAAAATTAGAAATTTGAATACACCACAAAAAGCCACTAGCGTGACAAAATCATTTGTGCCCAGAATCCTGCTGATCCTTTTTCTCACCCTTCTACTCTGTGTTGAGGGTTTTTTCGCTTACAGACTGCATACGCTTTCCAGTCAGCAGGAAGATCTGAAAAAGGATTATTCAAACATCAATAACATCACTTACGGGCTATTTTCTGTAGCACAATGGCATGATAAGGTTGCTGCAATTGTAAATCACCAGGTGCGCAATTTCAAAATGACTCCTCAGCAAAAAAAAGCACTTCAAACGGAGGTGGAAGGAGTAATTGTTGCGCTGATTGATAAAGCACAGGCGATAGTGAATAAACCGAAGAAAACTATTGACGGGAAGATTAAAAAATTTGTGATCAATACTTTTGTTGACATAAACAAAATTAAAGCAAAGGCACCTGCTTTTGCTAAAACGATTATAGCTCAGGTAGATAACCGCGCCAATAAGAAAAAGCTAAGTAAAATGGCGATGGGGAAGTTGGTCGAAATGGAGCAAACCGGCAGCATGGATAGTACCCTAACGGAAATTGAAAAAACCACCAATGGGATGTACAGGAAATACCATGTTGCGAACACTGAAGAACTGAACAAAAAGTTCAGCACATCATTAGCCGACATTAAAAAATCTACTTACACTTATTCCTTTGGGATGCTGGCCTGCATAGTTATCGTATTATCGCTTTGGTGGGCTTTTAGAAAACGTGTCGAATTGCATACTACACTCTTCATTATGTCGCTGCTTTTTGCTTTCATTTTACTCGCCGTTGGCTTAACGGCTTCGATGATTGAAGTAGATGCGAGGATTAAATCTTTAGACTTTACGCTCCTTGGAGAGCACGTGGTGTTTAAAGATCAGGTGTTATTTTTCCAAAGCAAAAGCATTATGGATGTGGTTCTGGTGTTGATTAATCAATCGGCCGTCGATTCGGTTCTGGTTGGCGTTTTAATTTTAGTGTTCAGCGTGTTGTTTCCAATTATGAAATTGAGTTCTACAGGCATTCACCTGCTTGGAAACAAACGACTTGCGGAAAACAAGGTAATTAAATATTTTGCCTTTCAGTCTGGTAAATGGAGCATGGCGGATGTTATCGTAATTGCAATTCTCATGACTTATATCGGCTTAAACGGATTGCTGGAATCGCAGCTGGAAAGCTTACACATCAACAGTGATTTCCTTACCATTATTACCACTAATAATACTGCACTTCAACCCGGTTATATCATTTTTATCAGTTTCGTGCTGTATGGACTCACGTTGTCTACCATTTTGAAGTTCATCACTCCGCACAATTCTCACTAGGTAACCAAAAGTATTTATCCATCATACAATAATATTAGCATTGACAAATCATATTCAACAACCAGCTAAAAGAAAATCCACCGTGGCTAATGTACTGCTGATTTTAGGCTTAGGCATTCTGCTTTGTGGAGAGGGCTATTTCGGCCTTCGTCTGCATACCATCTCGGCCGAGCAGGAGCAGATTAAAGAAGATTATAGCGTAGTAAACAGCATTACCTTCGGCATTTTTTCTGTAGACCAATGGAGAGAAAAACTTTCGGCAGTGGTAGATCGCCAAGTTAACGGGTTTAGCATGACGGCCAAACAAAAAGCTGACCTTCAGGAACAGGTAGAAGGTAAATTAAACGGTTTAATTGATAATACAGTTTCACAAATCAACAAGCCACAAAAAGGCTTAGGCGCAAAACTTAAAAAGCTGGCCTTTAACAGTTTCGTAGATGAAAATGAACTTCATGCCATGGTGCCTGTCTTTGCTAAAACCATCATTAAAAAAATTAATAGTCCGGCGAGTAGAAAACGGTTGAAAGGAATTGCAAGCAGTAAGATTGATCAGATGGAAGATCAGACCTACGACAAAACAGAAATAGCTAAAAATGCCATGGCTCAGCAAATATTTGCCCGGTATAACGTTTCGAATGCTGCAGCTTTTGATAAAATAATAAAAAGTAAGGTTGGCGCAATTCAAAAACTTACTTATCACTATGCCTATGCTATGTTGGGTTGTGTTTTGGCGGCGCTTGTACTTTGGCTTATTTTACGAAGAAAGACGCAGTTGCAAACTACACTTTTTATTATGTCGCTGCTTTTCGCCTTTGTACTTCTTGCTTCGAGTATTACCACGACCATTATTGAAGTGGATGCCCGCATCCAAACCTTAAATTTTAAGCTATTTGATGAAAACATCGCCTTTACTAACCAGGTGCTGTTTTTTCAAAGCAAAAGTATAATGGGGATTATCCAGACATTAATCAGGCAACCTAAGCCTGATTCGATATTGGTGGGTGCACTATTGATGATTTTTGTAATTATCCTGCCAGCGCTCAGACTTCTGGGAAAAGGTCTCCATGTTTGGGGAAATGATCGCCTTGCAGCAAATAAAGTGGTGCGTTACCTGGCTTTCGAATCTGGTAAATGGGATATGGCTGATGTAATGGTTGTAGGCGTGGCCATGACTTACATCGGGTTAAATGGTATTTTAAAAAGTCAGCTTTCTAACCTGAATATGGATACCGGCCCGTTAAAAACAGTAACCGAGAACAACAGTGGTCTGCAGGCTGGGTATTTAATTTTTGTAGCTTACGTAATTTTCGCTAAGGTATTATCGTACATACTCAAAAGAATTGCAGATCCCCATGAAAACGAGCCACAGGTTCTGGATGAAGAAAACGTACCCACTTAAAAAATAAATCAGCTATATATCATTACCTGACTAGAACATTTCAAAAACTAAACCCTTCCAAAATATAATATTTCTATGGATATTAAATTCCCCCAGCGCCCGTTTTACGTTAAAACAATGTGCGTATTGGTCAGCCTGATTGCATTTGGCTACCTGGTTATTATTGCGAAGGAAATTCTTTCGCCACTTATTTTCTCCTGCCTCTTTTCCATTTTATTGCTGCCGATGGCTTCATTTTTCGAGACCAGACTTAAGTTACCGCGAAGCGCGGCTTCCATGCTGTCGGTAATTTTGATGCTTGGAACCATTTGTTTAGTGCTTTACATCATCGGTTCGCAGCTAAGTAACCTGGCTAGCGATTGGCCACAGTTTAAAGAGCAGTTGGGCGTTACCATTTCAAACCTGCAAAAGTGGATTGATACCCGCTTTAATATTGATGCAGCAAAGCAATTGAACTATGTGCACACCGCAACCACAAAGGCATTGGCATCCAGCACAACGGTAGTGAGCGCAACGGTATTATCGCTGTCATCCATTTTATTATTTCTCGTGTTTACATTTATTTATACCTTTTTCTTCCTTTTATACCGCACATTAATTATGAAATTTCTGGTGTCGGTATTCCTGGAAGAAAACAATAAACTGGTTTACGATATTATTGAACAGGTGCAATACATTATCCGAAAATATATTATTGGCTTACTGATCGAGATGGGAATTGTAGCTGCGGCAGTGAGCATTATCTTTTGGGCGCTGGGCATAAAGTATGCGTTTTTATTGGGCCTGATTACCGGGATTCTGAATATCATCCCTTATATCGGAATTTTTGTAGCGCTCTTACTGAGTACGCTTATCACCTTCGCTACGGCAATTACAGTTACTAAAGTAATTTTGGTGGTGGCCACTTTAGTGGTGATTCATTTAATCGACAGCAATGTACTCCTTCCGATTGTAGTCGGCTCTAAAGTTAGAATTAATGCGTTGATTACAGTATTAGGAGTTATTGTGGGTGAAATGTTATGGGGAATATCGGGCATGTTCCTTTCTATTCCGGTTATTGCCGTGTTGAAAATTATTTTCGATAGGGTAGAGAGCCTGAAACCCTGGGGTATTATTCTGGGAGATGAGGAGAAAAAGCAGAACCAGCTTGCCAAACGGCTGAAAGTTACTCGAAGAGATCCTTAATTGTATCGGCCCGAATGTTAACAGGCCTGCCAGATGTTATTTATTTATTAAGCTGAAGTGAGGCCATAAGTTGATTTCGCGCTACTGCATTTACCTGATGTTTACAATCTTAACCCCTTGCGGAATAAACCGAACTTTTGTGAAAAGACAGTGTTCTCATTTAAATCTTAAATGGAAAACTATGTCAAACGAACCAGTTATTATTACGCAACGTTTTGCAGCAAGCAAAGCAGATTTATTTAAAGCATGGACAGATGAGTCTGCTTTGAAAGCTTGGTGGCAGCCAGCCGGGAAAAAATTATCCAGTGTAGAAAATAGTCTTGAGGAAGGCGGAAAAGTAACCTATACTTTTGAGCCAGACGGGAAAGACGATACCAGGTTAGTGATTGAAGGAGAATATCAGGAAGTGCAGCCGGATGAAAAATTGGTATATACCTGGAACTGGATTCTCGATGAAGCCGCCTTAGAAAATGGAAACTATCTGCTAACTGTAGAATTTAATGAAATAGGTGGAGAGGCAGAGTTAACTATTCACCAGGAAAGCGAAAGTGAAGTAGAGGGTGTTCATCCACATAAAGAGGGATGGGAAGATGCGTTGAAATCGTTAGAAAATTATCTAACAAAGCAATAGCATCATATTTACTACCACCATCATCTTATAGGAGATCCCTATCCCATAATCATATTCTGCCAGGAATTGTGACGCCGGGTAGGGTTTTTTGTTGATAAAAAGGAGCGTCTCAAGAAGTTGTTTTCGTTTGTCGTTTTTCGTCCTTCGTTTTTCGTTGTTTGTCCTCCGCTTTAGACTTTAAGCTTTCTGCTTTCTGCTTTTAGCTTTCCGCTTCCCGCTTAACTTTAACTTAACACATAAGTCCTTTCTTTGCCGAAAATGATTTTCTGGCATGGTTAAATATTGGTGTATCTGTTTGTTATGGGGTTTCTTGTTTTCAAATGGTTATGGGCAGGAGGGCGAAGCTTTTCCGCTATTGGATCGTGAAACGAAGAAACCAATCGAATCCCTTATCGAACTGAAAAAAATCTACGCACAATCGATTGAGAATGGAAATGGTGTTTTAGAAGGACAGTGTTTACAGCAGATGGGCAAGGTTTGTTATCGCCAGGGGCATTTCCGGCAATCTTTGGATTTCTTTTTAAAGGCAGACAAAATTTTCAGTGGATCTGATCAACCTTTACCGCTTGCAGCAAACTTAACAGATATTGGTGTACTTTATTATTACGTTAAGCAACCAGACAAAGCGCTAAAGCATTATACTTCAGCGTTTAAAATCTATCAGCGGCTGGGAGATCTTTCTGGTCAATCTACCGTTTACGGGCATATTGGTCAGTTGTTTGAAAAACGGCGCAATTATGAACGTGCATTTTACTATCAAAAAATCGCTTTGAAAATGAGCGAAAAGATGAATAATAAAAGTGGTGCAGCGAAAATTTATGAAAATATCGGCAGCATATATGAAGATCTTGAAAATTACGATTCGGCTCAGTTGAACTTTCAAAAGTCGCTCACACTTTATCAGGCAGATAAAAATCAGTTAGGGAGCATAGAAGTGATTAACAATCTGGGCGATGTTTTGCGCAAAACAGGCCGATATAAAGAGAGTATTATCCAAACACAAACGGCCATGAATCTGGCAGATAAACTAGGCAACATCTACCAATTGGCATCTTGTTGCAGAGATTTAGGAAAAGCTTACGAGTTGATGAACCGGATGGATAGCGCTTATCACTACGTAAAACTTGGGTACAAATACACCATTGATTTATATTCTGAAGATGGCGCAAGGCAAGTGGCCTTTCTTCAGGTGCTTTATGATATTAACAAGAAAACAGATGAAATTAATAAATTACAAAACGACCGGAAAATTAACCGGATTATAGCCCTTTCTGCCACTATCGTAGTGATATTACTGGTTGTTTTAGGCTTTGTGATTTTTAGCAGGCAACGTTTTAAGTTAAAAGATCAGCAAATGCTGGCAAAGCAAAAGGAAATTGAACACGATTTAACCAGTCTGGAACTTAAGAATCTTCAGCTCGAGGAGCAAAATTTAAAGCAACAACTGGAGGTTAAAAGCCGGGAACTCTCTAACCAAACCTTAAACCTGATTAAGCACAACCAGTTTTTAGAAAACCTCCGGAATACTTTACAATTGATGGTGAAGGATGATAAGCGTGATCAGAAAAAACAGATGAATCAGATTTTAACGGAGATTAACCAAAGCTTTAACCACGAGCGCAACTGGAAAGAGTTTACGCAGGCTTTTGAACAAGTTCATCACCAGTTTCTGGAAAGCCTTAAAACATTCAGTAATGCACTTACTTCTGCAGATATGCGCCTCATCGCTTTGCTTAAAATGAACCTTGATTCTGCAGACATTGCTACTTTGCTAGGTATCTCAACCGATAGCCTCAGGGTTTCCCGATATCGGCTTCGCAGAAAGCTAAATCTGGCGCAGGGCGATAATTTATCAGCCTTTATTCAGGCACTTTAACGTTACATCCCTTCCTGTTCACGAACGCCTTTCTGCTCTTTTTTGCGGCTTAACAATTTCTTAATGTAACGGTAATAAAAGCATAACGGCGTTTTTTATATATATTAATATGCTGATATACAGTAATTTGATTAGTTGTGTTGCCTTTAGGTTTACGGCTGGAGTAACGCTGTTGCCTTTATGTAACTCCAATAATTTCCGCATGTGGATTGGGGGATACACCTTTGCACCGTCGATAAGAAAAGACAAACCAAACGCAATGAATAAATTGTTACAAATTCTATTTTTCGTTCTCTTTTGTGCAGGCACCGCAAACGCCACAAAAATTAAAGGACACGTTTACGATAAGCAAACCGGAGAAGCCATAGTAGGTGCAACGGTAGTGATGGAAAATCCCAGGCGCGTTACCAATACCGGCCTGGATGGTACGTTTGAATTTAAGGCGGCGGCAATGGGGAGTACCAGAATCAGCGTAAGCTACATTACCTATAAAACCATTACTAAAACTATTATGGTGGTGAAGGAAGATAACGAACACTTAAAGTTTTACATGGAAAGTGATTCTAAAATCCTGGATGATGTAACCATCAAATCGAATCCGGTAAGTTCAACCGATCAGGGCGCGCGGAGACTGGAGAAGAACGCTACACAGATTATGAATATTGTATCGGGCAGATCCATCGAGATTTCTCCGGATTTAACAGTCGCGAACGTGATGCAACGGATCTCGGGCGTTTCCATCGAAAGAAACAGTAATGGGGATGGTCAATATGCCATTTTAAGGGGGATGGATAAACGGTATAACTATACGCTGGTTAACGGGGTAAAAATTCCAAGTCCGGATAATAAGTACCGCTATGTTCCGCTGGATCTTTTTCCTTCGGATTTACTTGATCGTTTAGAAGTATATAAAACGCTGACACCAAATTTAGAAGGAGATGCCATTGGCGGTGGAATTAACATGGTGATGAAAAATGCGCCAGGCAAGTTTCAGGTAAATGCAAACATTTCATCAGGCTACAGCCAGTTATTCTTCGATCGCAAATTTGCCAGTTATAATTCATCAGATATTCAATCCAAATCGCCGTCAGAGCGCAACGGCAAAAGCTATAATGCCACCCAGAACGATTTTACGAAAGGAACGCTCGATTATAAATACAAGAATCCGGCACCGAATCTGATTGGAAGTTTATCTTTAAGTCAGCGTTTTCTTGATAACAAATTAGGCGTAGTACTGGCCGGAAGTTATCAGAATACTTATCGCGGCAGCAATAGCACCTTTTACAATACGGCTGTTAACGGCACGGATGCCTATGCTGTGATTACCAGTAAAAGTTACCGTGAATTTTCCGAACAACAGCAACGTACAGGTTTGCATGGCAAAGTAGACTATGTGTTTAATAAAAATCATCAGCTGAGTTTATATAATGTTTATGTTAACCTCAAAAACAAACAGTTAAGAGATGCGGTAAATACTACTTATAATGGCGTATATAATCCTGCTGCCGGCAACGCAGAGCTGGTTTATAATACCAGGAGCCGCCTAACAGAACAGCAGATTTATAACAGCACCTTGCATGGAGACCATAAATTTTTGGATGAAAAATTCATGGTGCAATGGTCGGCCGTTTACTCTTCGGCAAAGAATGAGGTGCCGGAAAATACGAGCATTAGTCTGAATGGTTTGCAGCAGAATTTCCAGAGCAGGAGAACCAGTTTAGTTAATACTTCACCTGTAAACCGGAGGTGGGAGCGAAATACTGATGAAGATTTGGCAGGCTATCTTGATCTGAGCTATCGTTTCGACCTTGGCCAGAATAAGCTGGATGTATTGGCTGGTGGTTTATACCGCGATAAACAACGCAGCAGTTTCTTTAATAATTATACCCTTGCACCAGGTGCAGCAGATGCCGGCCGGATTTATGGAGTCGACTTCCAGAATTATACTGATCTGAATCTTATCGTAACTAACCCTACTGGTGCCGTAGCTAACCCGTTAACTTACGATGCATCAGAAAAAATCAGTGCTGGTTATGCCATGTTCAAATATGTGTCTGCGAAGCTCGAGTTAATTGGCGGTGCGCGAGTGGAGCATACCAATCAGGGATATAATTTGCTTTTCCCTGCGGGCGAAACCTTTCCGAATGGTGCACAGGTGTATACTGATGTTCTGCCAAGTTTAACGGCTAAATATTTCTTAAGCAGTAAAGCACAACTGCATGCCTCGTACTACAAAGCGGTTAACCGCCCCGGCTTTTATGAAATTGTTCCAGGAAAAATTGTTAACGAAGAATTTCAGGAACGCGGAAACCCGAACCTGAAACGTGCCCTGGCAGATAATTTTGATTTGCGTTACGAGCTTTTTCCCGGTGCATCTGAGCAATTAATGATCGGTGCATTCTACAAAAAAATTAAAGACCCGATTGAATACACTTTTCAGGCAGATGCTACCCGCGGACAAGACATTTATTATACACCCGGAAACTTTGGTACCGCCAAAAACTTTGGGGCTGAAGTAGATTATATTAAATACTTTAGTAAAATTGGCGTAAAAGCAAACTATACCTACACACATTCGCGCATCACTACACCAAAAACCATCAGAAACATAAATGCCACCACAGGCGATATTCAGGCACTTTCGATAGATCAGGAGCGTCCGTTGTACGGGCAATCTGAACACATTGGTAACCTTTCGCTTTTATTTAAGGATACCAAAAAAGGCTGGGATGCCCAGGTGGCTGGCGCTTACACTGGTCCGCGGATTAATACCGTTTCACAATTCCTGAACAACGATTTGTGGCAGGAAGGCTTTGTGCAAATGGATGCCTCTGCAGAGAAACGGTTTAAAGGCGGAATCAGCATTTTCGTTAAAGCAAACAACATCTTAAATACTCCCACCAAGCTTTTTATTAAAGGAACCAATCCAGAGAACAGCAAAATTAGTGAAGAGTTGGTAAAAGATGGACGTACATTAATCAGAAGTGATTTCTACGGACAGAATTACTTACTGGGCTTCAGATATAAGTTTAACTAATCGAAATTTTAAAACAAGAAATATGAAATCAAATCAGATTTTTAAATTATTCATTCTTTTTGCGCTTGCCCTCACGGGATGTGAAAAAGCCAATATTGATGTAGACACCACTGTTGAGAATGGATCAGCTATAGGCGAAGTTTCGGGCGTTTGGGCGAAAGGAAGTACGCAGGTAATTAAGGGCGATATTATCATCCCCGAAGGGAAAACACTTACCATTGAAGAAGGTGTAACCATATTAATGGATACTGTTGCCAAACCAGAAATTGTGGTAAAAGGAAATCTTTATGCCCTTGGAACAGCAGAAAACCCAATTAAATTTACTGTAAACGAATTTTACAAAACGGCACTAAAGAAATTCGGCAAGCTTTGGGGCGGAATTCTGGCTGGGCCAACCTGCGAAGAATTGGTGCTTGATCATGCGATTATTGAATATGCGGGGTTTACCACTTCAGATGCTTCTACATCTGTTAAGATGGGATTGTACAAAGCGGTAGCCGGCGAAAATCTGCCTGCATTGTGGTTTTCGAATGCTAAAGGGAAATTAGTGGTGCAAAACAGCGTGTTTAGAAACCTGCAAGAAGATTGCACCTACATTGAAGGTGGAAGGATTATTTTTGCCAATAATGTTTTTTATACTACCGGCTTAACCGGTGGCGAGGCGATGAACTTTAAATCTGGTTGTTTGGCTGATATTGCTTACAATTTAATTTACAGTACCAATACAAATGCTTTAAAACTTTCTAACACAGGTGATAAGACTCCTCAAACCTATATCATTGCTTACAACAATACCATGGTAAATACCGGTTGGAGGAGACCCACCGCAAAGGGCGGATCTATTTGGCTGGAGAGTACCGTACGTGCAGATTTGTACAACAACCTGTTCGCCAATACGCGTTTCGGGGTAAAAAGAGATCCTAAAAAACCGGAAGATTCACGCTCTGTATATAGCAATAATTGGTACTACGGTTTTGATCAGGTTACGGTAAATCAGTTTCAGCCAAAAGGCGATATTGTTGGCGGTAAGAATGATGTAATTGGAACAACAGCAGGTGCGAATGATCCAAAATTTGTAAATTATCCCGTAAATACGGCGGTAAATAATGCCGATTATAATACTGCATGGGATTTTCATTTGCAGGGAAATTCGCCAGCCCTGGGTAAGGGAGTTACAAACTTCACCCGTCATCATCAGGCTGGCATTATTATGAAAAATGGAATCACCTATACTTCACCAGCGCCATCAACGTTTGTTGGTGCATACGGCATCAAATAATAAAATGAAGCATAAAAATTTAATTCAATTTACCGCAATGACGGTGTTAAGCTTAACCCTTTCGTGCAGCGGCATTGCCCAACAGACTGACCCAAATGCAGTAAAGCCCTTATATGTTTCAGATCCTGTAGATTTTGATACCGATGATCCTGCAATTTGGGTTAATCATGCAGATCCGGCAAAATCTTTAGTTATCGGAACAGATAAGGATACCAACGGTGGTTTGTATGTGTTTGATTTGAAAGGAAAGATCATCAACGCAAAAACCATTAAAGGCTTAAAACGGCCTGATAATGTAGATATCGCGTATGGTTTAAATCTGGCCGGTAAAAAAACAGATATTGCAGTTACCACCGAACGTTACACCCACAAACTACGGATTTATTCATTGCCTGATATGAAATCCGTTGACAATGGCGGCATTTCGGTTTTTGTTGGTGAGACTGGTGCCGAATTTCGCGACCTGATGGGGATTTCCATGTATACGGATCCAAAAGGGAAGATTTATGCCATTGTTGGCCGTAAGTCTGGTCCGAAAGAAGGGGGCTATTTATGGCAATATTTGCTTTCTGATGATGGAAAAGGAAATGTAAAAGCAGATTTAGTCCGTAAATTTGGGAGTTACAGCGGCAAAAAAGAAATTGAAGCCATAGCTGTTGATAATGAATTGGGCTTTATTTACTATTGTGACGAACAGTTTGGCGTACGCAAATACTATGCAGATCCAGCGAAAGGAAATCAGGAATTGGCTTTATTCGGTCAGGGAGATTTCGCTGTAGATAATGAAGGAATTGCGATTTATAAAACGAAGGGCAATAAGGGGTATATTTTAGTTTCAGATCAGGGTGCAAGGCAGTTGAAAGTGTACAATAGAACAGGGAAGGCAGGAGCTGCCCATCAGCATCCGTTGCTCACTACGATAAAGTATGCTGCCAACCAGACAGATGGAATTGATGTGGTTTCTGTTCCGTTAAATTCAGATTTTAAACATGGGTTACTGGTAGCCATGAGCGATGATAAAACCTTTCATTTTTATAGGTGGGAAGATTTAGCGGGTAAGACATTAGAGGTAAATCGTTAGGCTTTACTACTTTGTTCTTTAATCCATTAATTATTACACGTCCTTTCCCCTTTAGAGGAAAGGTGCTGACAGGCGGATAGGGGCTGTTTTCCCGCTGCGCTGGCTGGCCTCGGCTGGCCGCCGAATGGCTTTTACTTTTTTGCTTGATCAAAAAAGTAACAAAAACCGAGCTTTTCTGCGAGCTCATGAATACCTATAAAAACATAAACAAATATGAATAACTCAAGGCTTGGAACTGATGTCGGATAAAATCGTCAAAGCTTAATTTCGACAGCACAAGCACCCGATGAAGAATCGGGCAAAACGCGCTGCCTTGGGTTGTGGTGGTTTGAAAGATTGTGGGCGAAGCTTTAACGTTTTCTCCTTCCATCATTTCCCAGGCCGGTAGCAGGTTGGCCATAGCGATATTGTCATTCAGAGCGCAGCGAAGAATCCCTGCGTTTTTGTCTACTGCCTTCAGTCAACACCGAACCTTTTTATTATGTCATTCTATGAAGGGTGGGTTAAAGCGGTCGTCATCCTGAACTTGATTCATGATCTAACTTCAATAGGTGCTAAACTAAATTAGCACAACGATTTGGTTAGTACATCCTTCAAAAAATCCGTCATTGCGAAGCAGATTTTTCATCTGCTGAAGCAATCTCCATCGAAGAATCTGCAAAGGAGATTGCTTCGTCGTGCCTCCTTGCAATGACGAGATATGTTATAATAGTTATAGGCTTTTTCCGCTGCGCTGGCATGTCTCGGCTGGCCGCCGAAGGGCTTTTACTTTTTTGCTTGATCAAAAAGTAACAAAAACCGAGCTTTTCTGCGAGCTCATGAATACCTATAAAAACATAAACAAATATGAATAACTCAAGGCTTGGAACTGATGTCGGATAAACTCGTTAAAGCTTTATTTCGGCAGCACAAGCAACCGATGAAGGATCGGGCAAAATGCGCTGCCTTGGGTAGTGGTGATTTGAAAGGATTGTGGTTAAAGCTTTAACGTTTTCTCCTTCCATCATTTCCCAGGCCGGTAGCAGGGTGGCCATAGCGAATTGTCATTCAGAGCGTAGCGAAGAATCCCTGCGTTTTTGTCTACTGTCTTCAATCAACACCGAACCTTTTTTATTACGTCATTCTATGAAGGGTGGGTTAAAGCGGTCGTCATCCTGAGCTTGATTCAAGAACTAACTTCCATAGGTGCTAAGCTAAATTAGCACAACGATTTGGTTAGTAAATCTCCTCAATCTATATCGAAGAATCTGCAAAGGAGATTGCTTCGTCGTGCCTCCTCGCAATGACGAGATTTTTTCTAATAGTTATAGGCTTTTTCCGCTGTGCGGGCATGCCTCGGCTGGCCGCCGAAGGGCTCTAACTTTTTTGCTTGATCAAAAAAGTAACAAAAACCGAGCTTTTCTGCGAGCTCATGAATTCCTATAAAAACATAAACAAATATGAATAACTCAAGGCTTGGAACTGATGTCGGATAAAATCGTCAAAGCTTTATTTCGGCAGCACAAGCACCCGATGAAGGATCGGGCAAAACGCGCTGCCTTGGGTAGTGCTAGCATGAAAGATTGTGGTTTAAGCTTTAAACGTTTTCTCCTTCCATCATTTCTAGGCCGGTAGCAGGTTGGCCATAGCGGGTGTCATTCAGAGCGCAGCGAAGAATCCCTGCGTTTTATCTACTGCCTTCAATCAACACCGAACCTTTTTATTATGTCATTCTATGATGGGTGGGTTAAAGCGGTCGTCATCTTGGACTTGATTCAGTACTTATGTTTTGATGTTACTTTTTTAAATCGCTAGCCGCGAAAAATCCTTATTCAGAGTTTGTGGCAGGATGGAAATATGGCCTGTTTTCTCACTTTCTGTTTGTGGAACAGGGAACAATTGACCGTAGGCAGATAGATTTATGTTTCTTCCTGCCGTATAGCTGAAGCAGCCTTTCCGGCTTTTGGTAAGTAGTAGCCAACGCTGGCTTTGATAAGACAACTTCATTACCGGATTAAGGGTTCCAATGAATTGTGACATCTTACCGGCAAAAGTAATTTTTGAATGTCAATAGAATATTAATACTCGATTAAGTATATGTTGAACTATTAAGAAAAACCGCTGGCACTTTCTATCTATGAATGTACTGCATGAGAGATCAGCTCCTTTTCAAATTTCAATAATAAAATTCTTCTTGAGCTGAAAGAGGCAAATGTTCATTAAGCCAGTGGCAATTCACAATTTATATCAAAAAATGAAAGAATGAATTTTGGAGGTCACTGGGATTCATTGGACACATTAAACTTGTTCTGGAATTTTTGCTGGACAATAGCAACTTTACAGATCCTTTGCTTTTGGTAATTAGTGATGCAGGTCTATATGTGGTTTTTCAAAATGCGATCAGCTTTTTCAGCAGACTAATACTTCATATGTGGAAGTAAAGATGATTAGTCCAATGTTTTCCTGTTTCCAATTTCCTTACTCAGAAGATTGGAAGCTCCCTTGGCGAGTAGTCTGGTTCTATCGGCATTCCATATTTCGCAGCCAGCATTTACGATTTCTTTCCCTTTCTTAACTATGTAACTCTTGGCTATAATATCTTCTCCCTCTCTGGCCGGAGCAAAATAGTCAATCGTGTTGTTGATGGTTATATAAATGCGAGGATCATCAAGACACATCAGCGTAGCACCAATAATATCATCTATTATAGCAGCAGACACCCCGCCATGCAAGGTGCCCATTGGATTTAGCCATTCTTGTCTAACGGTATATCTGAATTCCAGGTATTCGTGCCCAACGCTTTCTATTATAGGATTTAGCCATCGCATAAAGGGCGACGGTGATGCGGTAAAGGCCTTGCCAATAAAAGACCTTAATGTTTCTAAATGCTTAGTCATACATTCTTATTTAAACTGTTTTAAATCTAATCATTTCTGACTGGCCAGCCCCTTTTTTATTTTCATCATGATACCATCTGGAACAAAATTTGGAAGCTTGGTGTTAAACCAGTTTTGAAAACCCACCACTTTTTTACCGTTTCCTTCTAACAGGTGCTTTACGCCTTGGATTGCCACTTCCTTTGGATGCATGGCTTTGGTTTTGTGAAGATTGGTAGTTGCCATCTCAGTGGTAGTAAAACCAGTATCTACCGTACCTGGATACAGAGACAAAACATCAACCCCGGTACCTTCCAGTTCAGCATTGAGCGTTTCACTGAATGCCTTTACGAAAGCTTTGGTTGCAGAATAAACAGAAAAATAAGGCATCGGTAAAAATGAAACCACAGAACCTACATTCATAATCCTACCAGATTTTCGGCTGACCATATCCTGTGCAAAAAGCTTGCTCAAGACCACTAAACTAGAAATATTTAATTGAATCATACTCAGTTCTTCTTCCAATGATGTTTCAGTAAAACTACCATAGTTGCCTACGCCTGCATTATTTACCAGATGAGTTACCAATAAGTTTTCACTTTTAATTTTTTTGTACAGCTCCTTAGCAACATTTGCATCAGAGAGGTCTGCAGCAAAATACTGAACAAGAATGCCATATTTTTTCGTTAGATCAGATTGCATTTGTTGCAATTTACTTTCTGTACGGGCAACCAAGATTAGGTTATGTTCTTCCCCTGCTAATTGGTTAGCCATTTCGTAACCAATGCCGGATGATGCTCCGGTAATTAAAATATATTCTTTCATTTTTAGTAAATCTATTGAGTGATACTTGAATTTTTCTTTAAGCAGATTCCCTATTTCAGGAAATCTGCATCCTGGTATGCCGGATTTGGGTACTTGTAAAAACCTTCGCCTGTAGCAATTCCGAGCTTGTTCTGATCTATAAAGTTATCTTTTATAAAATCGCTGCGGTCTTTCCAGCTAGCCTCACCGGTTAGTTCGGCAAAGGTTTTTGTTACATTGTAGGCAGTGGTCAATCCTACCAGATCAGCCATAGCCATAGGCCCCAGATCAGCTCCAACGGTTTTCATCCACGTTTTATCAATCGAGGGCGCATCTGCAACACCATTTCTGTATAAATCCAGTCCTGCTATTAGCCAGGGTACCAAAAGGGAATTCATTACGTAGCCTGGTTGTTCCTTGTAGATTGGGATGGTTAACATACCGATTGTTTTGGCAAATTGTACAACCTCTTCAAAAACCTCCGGGGCTGTTCCTGAATGGCCCATAATTTCAGCGACATTATTTTTCCATAAATAATTTGCAAAGTGCAGGGCTAAAAATCTTTCGGGCCGACCTGTTTCAGCAGCAAATTGACTTGGCAACAATGTAGAAGAGTTGGTGCAGAAAATTGTTTTTTCAGGCGCAAGAGCACCTAGTCTGGTATAAAAATCTTTCTTGATCCGGATATTCTCAGGAATCGCTTCAATCGTCAGGTCAGCATCTTTTACTGATTCGGCCAGGTCTGCAGTCATGCTTATTCTTGTAACCGCCGTATCCAGATCTGTAATTGCAGCGTTGATATCTTGCTGGTACATTCGCTTAAACTGTTCAAATTTCAGCTTCACAAGTACCAATAGTTCTTCTTTGATATCAAATAATGTCACATTATATCCGTGGTAAGCGGCATGAAAAGCTATCTGTGCCCCCAGTACGCCAGAACCAAATACGGTAACGTTTTTAATTTTCATTTCTTTAATTTTTAAGTATTCTGTTAATCAGGTCAATTAGACATAGTCTCAGTTTTATCGATAGGTTTTTCCACCTGTTTTGGCGGATCATATCTTTTCATCCAATTGCGGTGGTATGAGCTTATACATCACGGGGGTCACAATACGCGATAATATCGTAGAACTGATCAGCCCGCCAATCAGTACAATGGCCAGTGGCGCGATCTGTGGGTTGGGGTTCATGGCAATCGGGATCAGACCACAAATAGCCGTTATCGAAGTAAGTACAACAGGGAGGAACCTGGTTTCTCCTGCGATGTTTATCGCCTCGTCTATACTTTTTCCCTCTTCTCTCAACTGGTTGGTAAAATCAACCAACAGCAAGGAGTTTTTTACCTGTATGCCCGACAGGCCAATGAAACCGATGATGGATACCAGAGACATCGGATTTCCCGTCATCAGCAGGAATATCACCCCGCCCAATACGCCTAATGGAATAATAGACAAGACGATAATGATCCCTTTAAAGGTCTTGAACTGCAGCAGTAGCACGGCAATAAACAGGAACGTACTTAAAATGATCACTGAAAGGAAATTCCCACCCAGGGCATCACCTTCAGATTCCGCCTCACCAGATAATTTATAGTAATAGCCTTTTGGCATTTTCATTTTGTTAAGCTCGGGCACAATGTCCTTCAGGATATCATTCGCCAGTACGCCGTCTTTGGTGAGCGAGGTTACCTTGGCAAACCGTGATTTATTAAAATGGTTAATTGCCGTTGGAGAAGTTTCCATGCTGATGGTTGCAATCTGATCAATTTGAATGGGAGCGCCCTGGATGTTATTCACATACAGGTTCTTCAGTGCGTTAAGGTTTGAGAATTTGTCGCGTGGAATGGTGATCAGCACATTCCTCGAATCGCCCCTGTCATCAATATAATCCCCAACCGTCAGCCCGGCAACTGCCAGTCTGATTACTTTATCGATATCACTGGTTAATACGCCTAAAGTACGCGCTTTTTCTCTGTCGATCTTAATTTTTACATCAGATTTATAGGCATTCAGTTCGTTATTGATGAAAAAGGTACCCGGATGTTTGCGCAACAATTCCTCTACTTTGAACGAGAGCGACCTTAAAGTATCCTGGTTCTCTCCGAATACCCTGACTACGATATTGGCTTCGATCGGCGTGCCCTGTTCAAAATCCTTCACTTCTATTTTTGCATAGGGGAAATCAGTGAATTTGCTCCTGAGGCTTTTAATCAGTTCGGTCTTGTCGTTAGGACTGGTCTCTTCTTCTAATTGCACGAAGATCTGTGCGAAATCCGGTTTGATGTCTTGCTGGTGCACATTATAATAGATCTGTGGATTACCCTTCCCAACATTTGAAGTATAATAAATAATTTCCTTATGCTTTTTCAGTTCCGTTTCTACCAGCTTTGCGGCCCTGTCGCTTTCCGGGATATTCGCCTGTAATGGCATTTTAATATTGATCAGGAACATCGGCTTTTCTGAAGTAGGAAAAAGCTTAAATCCTGCCAGGGAAAAGAGTAAAAAGGCCAGAACGCTCAATGTGATGGATATACTAATGGTTACTTTCGGCCACTTTAGTGCTAAAGGCATAATACCTTTATATGACCAGGTCAAAAAGCCCTGTAATTTTTTCAGGAAGAAATTTCCCTCTCCATGGGTATGGGTTTTCAGGATCTTGCTACCGATAAAAGGCACGAGCGTAAGTGCCACAATCATTGAAGCCAGTACACTGGTAATGATGGCCATCGGCAGGCTCCGGATGAATTCTCCGGCCATATCAGGAAGGAAGGCCAATGGTAAAAATGCAATCACAAGTGTTGCGGTACAGCCTACAACCGCCGCCCCGATCTGCTTGGTTCCCTTTAAAATAGCATCTTTTCTGGTATGTCCTTCCCGCAGCCATCTTTCGATATTCTCCACCACCACGATACTATCATCCACCAATAATCCCAACGCGACCACAAGCCCTACAATACTGAGCTGGTTAAGAGAGTAGCCCAACAGGTTCATTGCAATCAGGCCAAGTGCGAGCGAAAGGGGAATGGAGATCATTACAATTAGCGATGGCCTGAAGCCTAAAGGCAACAGGGTAACTACCACCAGCACAATCGCTAGTCCAAAATCAAAGCCAAGGTGCCCCAGGCGTTTGGATACCATATCGGCCTGGTCAAAGTTCTTAACCATTTTAATGTTCTCTGGCAGGGTCTTAGAAAATTGTTCCAATACTGGCGTATACTCTTTTTTGACCTGGCTGATATCTACATTGTTCTTCATTGAAGAAGTAACCAGGATGCAGCGTTGTCCATTAATCCTGGTGATGTGATTAATAGTACCGTCTTTGTAGCCCACCATGGCTACATCCTTCAGGTATATAATTTTTCCGCCAGCATTGTAGATTACCGTATTGGCCACGTCTTCCGCATTCTTGAACTTGCCACTCGTCTTTACGTTAAAGACCTTGTCGTCCATATTGATGCTTCCACCCGGAATATCGGCAGCTTCACTTTGCAGACTACCCATCACCACGTTCAGCGGTATTTTATACTGGGCGAGTTTATCCAGTTGCATATCAATCCGGATTTCCTGCTCAGGCATTCCAGTGTATTTCACCTCCCTCAGATTGGTGATTTTTTCCAGCTGGGTCTTCAGTTTATCGGCGTTGTCCCTTAATGTTTTAGCCGAGGCTGTATTGGAAATCAGCGCCACCTGGATGATCTTTACATCTGACGAGGCAATTTTTTCGGTCTTAATCTGATAGATGTCCTTTGGAAGTTCGCCATTTTTAAGGGCATTAATCTCGGTGGAGATTTCCTGGTACTTGTTGTCTACATCTACGCCATACTTGAACTTGATCTGTATAGCAGCCACGCCATCTTCAACCGTGGTCAGGATCTTATCAATGTTCTCCAGGCCGTAAATTTTGTTTTCAATGGGCTTTACCACCTGTTCTTCCATGTCCTTAGGACTGGTACCGGGATAGATTACGGTAACCAGATATTGCGGAGGTTGGGTAGTGGGATCTTCCGAGCGGGGCATGGTAAAGAGCGTAAGCAGCCCCACCACCGCCACCAGCACGAATATGATCAAGGTAAACTGGTAGTTCCTTACGGCAAAATTTGTAATTTTCATCGGTATATATAATTGCTTTTTAAAGGTGGTGAAGCGATCATGATAATTTCATGTCCGCGTTTTTACTTGATAATTTTTACGGTGGATTGTTCGTTGAGATAGGCACTATTGGACGTTACTATGCGCGCTATTCCTTCTAATTTATCCTTGAGGTATACATTTTTGTTGTCAAACTTCAGGATGGTTACGGGTACCTTTCTAACGCGATTTTCGCCTTCAGGAGTAAAGATGTAACCAGTCTCACCATCTGCCTCTACCAGCGCACTGAAGGGAATTACAGTTGAATTTTGCAAGACATTAGTCTGGATTGAGGCCTTCCCAAACATGCCGATCGCTGGCTTTAAGCTTCCGAGTTGGAGTTTTAACTCTACCTGAAAGGAGCCAATTGCTGCATCGGCAGACTGAAGCTTACGCATTACCGTTGCCTGAAATGGCTGTTCGGGATATCCATCAAGGTGAACAACGGCCTGTTGCCCCGCCTTAATTTCTGCCCATTCCTGATCGGTTACCCCAACTTTTAGCTGGTAGCTGTTGCTCTTTTGAATAGAACTGGTCATTAGTACTGGCATTCCCCCGCCAATCACTTCTCCTGTGCTGGCCACCTTTTTGGTTACAAAACCATCTGTTGCAGCATAGATTTTCGCATAGCGTTGGTTAAATGCGGTTGCCTCGCTTGTTTTTTTGGCAACATCTAATGCCGTCTTTGTATTTTGCAACTGCTCCAGCGTAAATACACTGTCTTTGTAGAGGTTTACCGCCCTGGCATAGTCGCGTTTGGCCTTGTCTACACCAAAGTCTGCCTGGGCCAATCCGGCCGCAATCTCGGTGGTGTTCAGGGTGGCCAGTAACTGTCCCTTTTTAAAGAACTGCCCCTCATCTACCATTATCTTACTGATAACGCCACCAATCTTGAACGAATAATTGGCTTCATTCTCGGTACCTACCAATCCTGTAGCCTGAATGGAATTGGATACGCCAAACGAGGAAACGGGAGCAACCTTCACCGAGATGATGTCTGGCTGGCCAAGGGGATTTGTGTTTTTTTGATGTTCTTTGCAGGCAAACAGAATAGATGTGAGTGCAATTAAGCTAAGTTGTGTTTTGTTCATGATCTTTATTGTAGGTTGAAACTGGCATTCGCACGTTCGATAGCGGTAAAGGATATCCAGGTGTCGAATAGGGCAATGTTGGATTGTAGCTGGGCATCTACCCATTGGTTTTGGGCATCAAGCAGTTCTATATAAATGGCCATTCCCTCCTTATAGAGCTTGGTCATGTCGTTATAGTAGGTCTGGCTGGTCTTCAGTTGAGACTGTGCGGCCTGGTACTGTGCGGCAGCACTTTGCAGGTTTGCCCGGCGCACGCTGAGTTCAGTAAGCAATTGCTGGGAGACATGACTGGTCTGCGCCGACACGGCCTGTTCACTGGCAATGGACTGTTTGATTTTATAATTGTTTCTTCCAGAAGAGAAGAGGTTCCATTCCAACGAAACGCCCAACAGATAATACCGGCTTTTATCATTGAACTTCCAGTCGAAGGCCTGTGATCCCAGATCTAGCGAAGTACCGATTTTAGGTATGAGTTAGGATTTGGCCAGGCCGGTCAGGTTTTTATTGATTCCTTTGGCAATTTCAAGCTTCGCCAGTTCCTCACGGCCATTTACGTCACCCATTAGCAGGTTATCCTGAGCGGGCAATAATGGAACATCATCGGTTATAATGGAATCTGTCAATGGCCTGTTCAAGAGGAAATTGAAATAGTATCGCGCAGATTCCTCTGTTTTTTTGGCAGTGGTAAGTGATGCGTTTATTTTTGACACCTCGTTCTGGCTACGAATCACAGCTGTACGATTGATCTTATTGTTCTCAAAAAGTTTACGGTTCACCCTTTCACTTTCTTCAAGGAGTCTCAGAAAAGATTGATAGATGCTGATGGCATTGGTAGCCTTCAGATAATTGTAGTACGCTGTCTTGATTTCCTTTACCAATTCACGTTTGTACAGTAATACTTCTGCCTTTTGCAAGTCTACCTGTTGTGCTTTGATTCGCTTATTGTAGACGAGTTCGGCATTAAGAAGGGGGAGGCTTGTCCGGAATTCTGCATCGTAAAAGTTGTCCGGATTGAGCAGTATGCTCTGGTTTGTCAGTTGCGGAAAGGAGTTGCTCCCAGTTAGCTGGTTCAACGTAGCATAGGCAGCATTAAAGAGGTCGCCCGTAGGAAAATCAATCGTTCTTCCGCCATCGGCCTTCGTATAAGTAGTGGAAAAGGTTACACTTGGCAGAAACATGCTTTTGGCCTCCTGGAGTGCATAGATGTTCTTTTTCAATAGAAAGTCCTGCTCTTTGATGCTCTGATTTGATGCTAACCCTTGAGCGATATAGTCGTTTAGACGGTTCTGAGCCCTCAGCCCCAAGGGGAGTAAGATGACCAGAAGTTGTAATGCTGTCACTCGGTAGACAGCAGGTAGATTTCGAATTTTATTAATCATTGTATTAAATTTAAACAGTGTTCAATTTTTAGATAAAAAAAAAGTTTACCCTTTTTCCAGGAGGTTAACTAGACAGGCATAGCCATTTTCCATGAGTTCTTCATTTGTCCTGTTTGCAAAAGCAACGGTCCGGTCTTTACAGAAAAGGGCACAAATTCCATGTATGGCAGAAAGGAACATAAAGGAGAAATAGTCGGTATCCATATCTTTGAACCGTCCCTTGTTCTGACATTCTTTGATCAGATTATGCAAGTGGCTGATCGCGCTTTGGGCAATCTGGAAGCCGCTTCCCTCTGAATTTTTTAATGGTTCTTCCACTAGGAACATCAGGTTATAATAATCCTTGTTCTCTTGGGCAAACTGAATGAAGGTACGTCCGGCTGCTTTTAGTCGCTCAAAAGGGTCGATAACAGAATCCAGTACGTGAAGTTGTTTAAGTAACAGGTTAAAGCCTTCTTTATGAAGTTCCTGGAAGATTTCACCTTTATCCTTAAAATGGAAATAGATCACGCCAGCGCTATAGCTGATCTCGCTTGCGATGTTGCGCATGCTCGTCTGTTCATAGCCATTTTGAAGAAATACTTTTCTTGCACCGTTTAATATGCGCTGGCGCATTTCCTGTTTTTCTCTTTGTTTTCTTTCTGTAATGCCCATGGATAACTATAATTTATATATGGGATCGAATTATTTTTACTTTCAGCAGCTCATTTTAATTGAGTATACAAATGTATTGAACACTGTTCAATAAAACAAAGGTTTATTTAATTTAAAACGTATTTTACTTAATCCTGACGATTACGAAAATATATTTTTCAGAAATGATTTCCATGACTCAGCACTTAAATGGCATGCGAAATTTAATAATAGGCTGGTATCACTTTCTACCTTTCATTCAATTTTCTTTAAAAAGATGCAAACCGCAATTTAAGCAAACAGGAATATCAACTGTTAATTCTTTAAGTTCCCGTAGGTAGGATTTGTGATTATCATGGCCTTCGTTTCGGCTGCGTTAAAAAAGCGATCCTGTTGGATGAGTTTATGACTAAAATGAACATAATTTCAGATCATCCTTCATTAATATAAGATCAACCCTTTGTTTGAATCATTTCTTTTATTGTTTAACTTATAAGTTTCGACATTTCAGTTTATAGGGTATCGGTCAAATTAAGCTCCATCTGAATATTGCATCGCTCATAAGGCGTAGACCTTCCTATAACCTTTTTAAATCCAAGCTTGTGATAGAGGTTAATTGCTTGTTCAAGCTTGGTATTGCTTTCCAGGTAGAGCATTTTTCCTCCTCTTTCAATAGCTAAATTTACTATGGCTTTTCCCAAAATGAAGCCAATTCCCTTCCCTTGGGCTTTTGGAGAAACCGCCATTTTAGCCAATTCATAATCATAAAGCGGATCATCCATTTTCATCAGCGCACATACGCCCAACGGTTCACCCTTATAAAGGGCCATCAAAATTTCACCGCCTTTTTCAAGGATGAATCTTTTTGGATCTTCTAGTGATTGATAGTCTTTTTCTTCCATCTTAAAGTTGGAACTGATCCATTCAACATTCAGCGCTTTAAATACCTCACCGAATTTATCTTCATAAGGTATAATAGATACATCCCGGCTTTCCCTGGCTTTCTTTTCTTCTTTCACCCGGTTTGCAAGGGATTTCTGTTCAAGCATAAACTCCCATTCCTCAATCGCCAGCCATAGGTTATGCCTGGTAGATGTGAGAATTCCTTCTATTGCATGACCAACATCTTCTACCTGGTTATGTAATTTGTCTTGGATTTCTTTCCCCAGCGGGGTAAGAGATAGTAAATTTCGTCGTCCATCTTTCACATCCTTATTTTCCAGTATGATACCTTCCTTCACCATCTCAGATACAATCTTACTGACTGAAGGATGGGAATGTCCAATTTGTTTTGCGATTTCAGTGATTGTAAAGCTATTATCCTGCAGGCTATAAAAAACAGGAAACCACTTTGGTTGCATGTTGATATTAAACATCTTATAAATTTCCACTGCATCTGCATTAATTTTTTCCTGCAATAACCTAAGTCTGCTTCCAATTGCAGCTTTACCCACAGAATTATAAAAATTTTGTATCATGTAGCAAATTACGTAATTAGCTACGTAATTTCCAAATTTTAGTTATTATTGAGGCTCAAGTCGCATTAAGATATAGTTGTACAACCATTTGTTAACGCATCTGCACCTGTATTTGGCCTGAGACGATCTGAATGCAAGGAAGAAACTCCGCATAGTTAATTATATTTTGAGACAAACATTGCGACTGCATTTTGATTCATGTAAAAATACCTTTTGCTATGAAGTGCAGTTCAACGGATCGATACCCGCATCCTTAAATGTAGACTTATATTCGTATGTAACTTATTATTAAAGTTGGTAATAGGGAAAGTATTGGATTTAAAAGCATCAGAGAAAAAGTTTCGCTATTTAGCGGGCGCTTTGATCTTCGCGGAAGGATTAACGGCGGTACAACGGTGAGCATTGAGTTGCCACTAAAGTTAATTAAGCCTGTATCTTCAAATATACCAGAGGAAGCCCATCGCTAGAAATCTTCAATCTGGTAGATAAATCATTTAAATGCAACATTGTTGCTTATGTTTTGTAGATAATCAATTCCTAATTACCTTTAGGAAGTTTAGATTAGTTAATGATTGCAGGGGAGGGTGGTTCCTTCCCTGTTTTTTGTACCCGATTAAGATTGGTTATAATAGAATCAGATTAAGAAATGATCAGCATAAGCTTTTCCGGATGCCCCTAAAACCGTTGTTTATTGGATGGATTCAGGATTGCCGGGGCTATGTAAACGAGCAATGCAAAAATTCCTGAAATGCCATTTATAGACTGGTCATCAAGATATCTCAGATCATCTGGCTAATAATAAACTAAAATCGTAAGGTGAGAGACTTGTTTAAGCCTTAGTCCATGGCAAATTTATATCTGGCTTTCTTCACTTCATTGTCTGTGTTACTTTTGCATCCGTATTTTCGGGTATATACACACATTTATCGTTTGCAAAAGTTAATCAATGGCTATTCCATTATTAAATTCATAATAACTTCATCTTTTAAGACCTTATCCTTGTGATTATTATAATATTTAACTGTTTCGATTTAGTAGCCATATGAATAGCATATGTTGAAGATTTAAGCATATCATGCTAAATCTAAGTTTCATAACAAAGTCATGATCTACAACGCTGGCTACTAACGTCTGTTTAATCAGTCTTAAATTTAGTTTTTTGTTTATGTTTGTGCTTCAGTTCCTTTCTTTTTAGCCGCAAGTACAATATTTTTCGAATCCATTTTTTTAAAGTTTTACTATTGAATGCTGATACCCCTTAGGGTATGTTATGAAAAGATTTATTTTAATTCTGTTGCTTTATGTATTAAGCATGAACGCGACATCGGCGCAAGGGGTAAGAGGCTGCCTTGTTGCGAATGTACTTTATACCCAACCATCTGGAAAAGGCCTTGATTATTTTGATCGGTCCCCAGGTAACTTTACCTCCAAATGTGGTTTCTATCGGGTAGGAAACACCAGTAATTGCAGATTATATAATAGCGGACCAAAAGAACTGGAAAGTAGTTATTCATTTTATGCTGATGCCGCCAGCAGTGGATGGGCGGAAGTTGCAAACTGTCCGGTGGATGATCAGATCTTGATGTTATCTGTAACAGTCTTATTGGTGAGCATTTTAAAGTTGAACGGAAACTGGCAGCTGGTTACTGATGATAATAATGAAAAAGTGTAGCCAAAATAGCACTAAACGGGTTTTATCAGCAGGGAAATGTTTCCCTATTCGTTTAGTTATCAATTAGTGGTTAGTCAATTTCTCAAAAGAAATTGGAACCTAAACTATATTTTGCTGCTGAATTGACTAAAATGCAGTTAGCCTAGCGGTTAGGTTACATCTTTTTGTCAAATGAGGCTAATTATTGTAGAATATTTTAGACTTAATTCTTATAATTTTAAACAATGAATTCATAATCTTGTTATATCCAAAGTTTTATAGCGCAATACAAATGATTAATCCCTATCACCCCTCTAAAAGCGATGCCAACAGGCTTAATGCGCTTAATGATTACCACACTTTTAGAACCCTACCAGAGGCTAACTTTAACAAGATAGCTGCACTTGCTGCCAGAGTTTTTGATCTTCCAATGTGTACCATCTCTTTTTTTGGTGAGAATGAGGTCTATTCTAAAGCGAGCATCGGTTTTGGAGAGCTTACTTTAACAACAGATAAAGAAAGCTTATTTAATAACCTTGTTACTAATGAGGATATAAAAATTATTAATGATGTTTCTGCTATACCGGAACTGGCAGACAATATTTATAAAGTTGGATTTTTTGCTGGTGCACCTTTAATTTCCGAAAACGGCTATCGGATTGGTGCTTTATGTGTAATGGGATTGGAAGCCAGGGCATTCAATGAATCAGAGCGGCAGATTTTAACTGACCTGGCTGAAATGGTGATGGATCAGGCTACGTTGCGCTTAGCTACTGATCAACTCCTAAAAGAAAATGAAAATATTATTGCGGATAACGTTGGTTTGATTGATTACCAGCAACACATTTCTAAAGCAAACAGCGATTTGGAGAGCCTTCAGGATAAGTTCGAATTACTGTTTGAACAAGCGCCAATGGCTGTTGGTATCATCTCAGGAGATGATAATACCATAATCCAGGCCAATAAATTGCTATTGGAGATTCTCGGCAAAGATTCCTCGCTAATTGGCGAACCTTTTTCTGCTGTTGTTCCAGACTTAGAAGAACAGGAATTATTAAAATTAATTGACCGATTACGTGAAACCAGGGTACTGCAACATGGCCATGAGTTAAAGTTGCTGGTATGGAAAGAAGATCAGCTTAAGAGCCTATATATCAATATTACACTCCAGTTTACAAAGAACGTAGAAACCGGTACCGATAACATCATGTTTATGCTGGCTGATATTACAGATTATGTGATTTCTAAACAGCTTAATCAGGAAGCCAATACCGTATTGAAAAGTGCAATCGAAGCTGGTGGCATGGGCTATACCGTGGTGGAATTTGCTACAGGGAAAATGGTTTCCAATGATCAGTTTAAACGGAATTATGGTTATGAAGCAGATGAAGAATTTGATTATTCAGACCTATTCGATGCCATGTTGCCTAAATACAGACAAGCAATTAAAAAAGCTGTTCATGAAGCAATCGAAAATAATGGCGTATACAAGGCAGAGTATGAAGTTAAATGGAAAGACGGATCTATCCATTGGATTAGTGCATACGGTAAGCCAAGATATGACGTACATGGAAGAGCTTCACATATCATCGGACTCAATAAAATTATAGAAAAGGCGAATTGAGCCATCCTCGATATGCTTGAAGTCAAATTTAATTAGCAAGCCACCGCTAAACTGACGTTAATTGAAGTGATACAGGAATACTACGTTTCCCAAATAGACTGGTTTTTTACCGGTTTTGGTCGTCAATTTCGCCTGAATCACCACTTTAGTAATGCCTCGTAAATCGCTAATGGCTTCGAGTTTAGCATGAAGCTGAACTTCTTCCCCGGCAAGAACGGGCTGGCCAAATTTAAAACTTTCGATTCCATAATTAACTTCCATCTTTACATTTCTGATGTCAGCAATCTGCTTCCATAAATAAGGAATCAACGAAAGCGTTAAATATCCGTGTGCAATAGGCGAACCAAACGGGCTTTCTGCTTTGCATCTTTCTGGATCAGTATGAATCCACTGGGCATCTTGTGTAGCCGTGGCAAATTTATTGATCTGCTCCTGGCTTATCGCGTGCCAGTTTGAAGTGCCCAGTTCTTTGCCAAGGTATTCTTTGTATTCATTAAAACTGTTGATGATAAGCATTTTTAAAGTGTAAAATGTTGTTTTTTAAAAAGTTAAGTCCGTTTAGAGAAAGGCCATCGTTAAAAAACGATCTGACATTTCTCAAATTGTCTGTCAAAATACAAAATTCCTTTTCTATTTTTTGCATTCAAATGTCGCAAGTTTTTTGAATAAAAAACGACTGATTTAATAGAAATGCTATTTTTTGATTCAATGAGGTAAAATCGGTTTATTTTTTTTGCTAAACAAATTTCATTTAGAACTGTCATACATACAGCGTGATAAATAGTCATTTTCACGAGTATTAATGTGAATTAATTGTATAAGACGGGTAAAGCAATTTAATGCTTGAGCTACCTGTAAGTGAACTTGTAGATATGAAAAGATTTGAAAAAGAGCTGATCAGCTTAAAGAAAGATAAGGGCATTGCATTATCCCTTGCAGTAATAGCAGGCCTTGGAGTGGTCTATGCAATTTGGCACAAGCGCCGCAAAAACACAAAACCGCAATTGCGCCCGCAACAAATAGGCGAAGAGAAATTTGATCTTTCTTATGATGGAATCACCCGTCTTTCTTTGTTATTTGGCGCCGGGCAAGTTAAGGTGCTGGCGAATGGAAAATGCATCGGGAAGGTTTCCAGAAAAACTGTAAATGAGGAATGGCAAAGTGATGATCAGGCAGTATTGCCGCATTTAGAACGGATTAATGATGGAACCGCAGAGCTAAGTTCGAGGCAAAACTTTTCACAGATACTGAAAGGCAATTTTGCTGAAATTTTAGCGACGGAGTGGAAATCAACAGAAACTTTAGAGGTTATTCTAAAGCCAGAAGTTGATACTGTGGCGTTTTCAAAACTCCTCAAAGCGCAGGTTGACAAACTCATAGGCTTCCCGCGCCTGCTGGATCTTGTTGTAAAACGAATCGATAATCCATATTTTATTATTGTACGACTGAATACGAAACCAGGTTTGTCGCCTATCGGCGAATCTTAGTGTAACCAGTTTCAAGTTACTAACACTAAACAGCCATCATGCTGGTAGCGTTAGTAACTTATTCATCAAACAGTCCCTGCACCAAATCCGGGGATGTATCGATATTATTTTCATTATTTTGATCACTAGCGCTCTATAGCTAATATGCTTATCGCGTTAGTGCCTTTACTGGTGCATTCGTTCCTTGACCAAGTTTACTGGAGCGTCGTTTTAAAATCTATAAATTCTGATTTCTTTAAACTTTGGTGATACCGCCTGGGTTCTTTTTAAAAACTAATTTTTTAATCCCGCCCTGGCTTTTTCGGAAGACGATCAGCTTCTGAATGGTTATGGTCATTAACTCGTATGTTATGAAAACAATTAAAATTTTTATGCTATCCCTTGGTCTTTCGGTTGCAATGGCCAGTTGTGAATCAGGGCAAAATGCACCGGCAGACTCGCATCCGGGCAGTGGAAGTGTTAAAGCAGGTAATCAAGACCCACCAAAAGATACAAACGACAGCTTGAAGCAAGATACCGCTAAGAAAACGAACTAATTAATAATCAACCCTGATATTTAGGTTTAATAGCTTATCTGCTTAATTAACTATTGAATTATCAGAAAGGTTAAAAAGATCATCATAATGAACATCGCCTATCACGCCTCACACGAACAATTTAAACCCAGCGCTCTTCTTAATTACGCTAAATTAGCTGAACAGGCAGGGTTCAATGCCATCTCATCTTCCGATCACTTTCATCCCTGGAGTGAAAGGCAAGGTGAGAGCGGACTTTCATTTGCCTGGCTGGGTGCTGCAATGTTGCAGAGTAGCCTGCCCTTCAGTCTGGTTTGTGCGCCTGGTCAACGCTATCACCCGGCAATTGTAGCACAGGCAATTGCTACATTAAATGAGATGTTTCCGGATCGTTTATCCGTTGCCCTCGGAAGTGGGGAAGCACTGAATGAAAGCATTACAGCAGAAAAATGGCCGGAGAAGTCGGTTAGGAACAGTCGCTTGTTAGAATGTTTTGAAATTATGCGCGCCCTGCTTAATGGCGAAGAAGTAACACATCATGGCCTTGTTCAAATCGAAAAAGCAAAGCTTTATACTTTACCAGATAAACAACCAACATTATTGTGCGCTGCGGTGTCTGAAGAAACTGCACAATGGGCAGCGCCATGGGCAGATGGCATTATGACGACCCATAAGCCCCGAAAGGAGCAGGAAAAGTTCATTAAAGCCTTTCGCGAGAACGGGGGGGCTGGAAAGCCCATTTACCTCAAGGTTCAGCTTTCTTATGCGAAGACTATGGAAGAGGCTACCGAAGGAGCATATGACCAATGGCGCACGAATATTTTTCAGGGAAGTGTATTGGGTGATTTGCCGACGGTAGCACATTTCGACGCTGCGGCCAGTTTGGTAAAGCCAGAACAAATGAAGGAATTTGTGAGAATATCCAACGATCCAAAACAACACATTGAATGGATTAAGGCCGATTTAGATCTGGGCATCGACCGTATTGTGCTTCACAACGTAAATAGACAGCAGGAACGCTTCATAGAAGATTTTGGTAATGAGGTCTTGCCATTTTTATAGCGACAGGCTGCGGCCTTTTTCCTAAAAAATCAAAAGCTTAGTGACTTGGTCGCTAAGCTTTTTGGTTATCGCTGATTTACCTTAATTAGATTGTAGCTGTTGTTTCAAGTCGTCTTTCTCTGTTTTGGTAAACAAGGCGGCAAACATAGAGAATACCCCGACTCCAACGTGATATTCCCAGGTAACGTTGGCAAATTCAAATGCCCATGGAGAAATGGCCAGGAATAAACCCAGAAAGAAATCTGCTTCAAGGTGCAGTTGCATTGGCAGGCGTTTAAATAGTCCGCCGGGATAGTCGGTGAGTATCGACATGAATAGCACAGATACCCCTGCAAACAAAAAGATAATGTACGGCGCGCCGTCCGCCGGAATCCCGATAATCCAGGGGGAAATAAAAAGTAAAATCGCCACACCATAATCAAGTACGGCGTGAAAGGTTCGGTTGAAAATCTTAATCATGTTCATCTGTATTAAATATGAAGTGTTAAACTGAAATAAGAACAGGCTATTGTTTCAGTTGGTTTAGTGTATTCAGTACAACATGCATCAATTGAAATACCAGCAATACTTCAAAAAAAAACTTACCATCTTATCTGCGTCAATCTGCGTATTATCCCCAGGAAAAGTAGTTATATACGCTTCAGTAGCCATGCCGGTTATCAACCTAGTTTACAAAGATTTCAAAGGCAAGCTTGTTGCTTTCAGGTTGACAGACATAGCTAAAACCACACAAAAAACGTAAATCATAGCAGCTGTTATTGGCTTGTCTATTGAACTTCTGCATCGCAAAAGGAGATTTATACTACAGTCATACCACGTGTTTTTTTTCTAAAAACCGTATTTCTTAGCTAAACCCGTGATGATTTTATCGGGTTGATTCTTCATAGTATTTACCTAAAAAAAATAATCATGAAAAAAAGAATGACCAGTGCACTGTTATCTATGTGCCTTTTTGTAACCGTTTTCCAATCCTGCAGTAAAGATGATCAGGATAATTACCAAATGGATAACCAGAGTTTTGTGACCCAGGCCTCCAGCAGTAATAATTTTGAAATTGCAGCAGGTGGCCTTGCCGTATTAAAAGGACAGGATGCAGCCATTAAACATTATGGCGAACACATGGTAAACGACCACGGTGCTGTTGGAAATGAAATGAAAACCCTGGCTAACTCCAAAGGTTGGAATGTTCCGGTTACTTTAGCTGAAAAAGAACAGGCTAATCTGAATTTACTTGCAGCAGCGAACGGAGCAGCATTCTACAAAGAATTTGCCAGAATTATGGTGGTATCGCACCAGGACGCCATCAACCTGTTCACCATGGCATCTGGAGAAACCGGCGTTTTTGATGCTGACCTGCGCGCATTTGCCGGCAGTAAATTACCATCCTTAACCAATCACCTGAAAGACGCACAAGCTTTAAATGCAAGATTTAACCCTTAACCCAAACGTATGACCAAAATTAATCCACCGCTGGAAAAAGTATTAGCTAAAAACTATGAGCCATCATCACTTATCGACCTGAAATTTGGAAGATATGACCTCACCATTAAAACAGATGAGCAGGGAAGGGCAATTATGTTTTTTATAGGTACCCGAGCCGCGAACGGAGAAATAAGAGGAGATAGATTTAGCAGGCGCCTGAAACTTGACAGGGAGGGCGCCACCATCAAAGACCATTGGGAGCAGAAGGGAAAAGCAACGCCTCTTAGAAAACGTTAATCTGTAAATGATATTGATATGGAAGATCAACATTCAAAACGTCAGTCGCCTGATCAGGGAACTGATGAGGAAAACAAGAATGTCAGGCCAGCAAACAGCGATTCGTTATCGATTAAAAATGAAATAGAAGCGGCTTTGGATAAGAAAAATGAAGCATTACGAAGCCAGCCGGATGCTGCACCATATGATCATAACCAAAACGATGATGATGCAGATCGTGCTGATAGCTGGTCTGTATCCTGGCCTTAATTACTTGGTTATTAATCGGCAAAAACGTACCCATCAAATCAATGTCTCAACAAACAACAATAATTAAACAGTAATTAATAATTCCTAAAACACTAAACTATGTTTTATCATGACAATAATCTGCAGTACAAAGTACGGGTAGATAAACCTAATCCGGCGTTTGCAAAGTTATTGCAGCAGGCCATTGGCGGCATCGAAGGCGAAATCCGCGTTTGCCTTCAATATTTATTTCAGGCCTGGGGCAACAGAGGGCCGAATAAATATAGAGACATGCTTTTAGATACCGGAACGGAAGAAATTTCGCATATTGAAATGTTGTGTACTGCCGTTGCATTAAACCTCGATGGCGCAACAAATGAACTTAAAGATAAAATTGCTGGCGAGAATCCAATTGTAAGCAATATTTTAGGTGGTATGGATCCCCGCCATGTAATTTCTTCGGGTCTTTCTGCTATGGCGGTAGACAGTAACGGTGTGCCATTTAACGGTTCATGGGTAGTTGGAAGCGGTAATATCGCTGCAGATATGTATGCCAATGTGATGGCAGAATCTACAGGCAGGGTATTGGCCACGCGTTTATATGAACTTACCGACGATGCCGGAATGAAAGACATGCTGGCATTTTTAATTACCCGCGATGCCATGCACCAGAACCAGTGGTTGGCCGTGCTTGAGGAATTAGGAGGAGTGGGCAATAACCTGCCGATTCCGAATACTTTTCCATCAAGTATGCATATTCCTGAATTTGACTATGCCTTTGTTTCTACCAATATTGAAACGCCGGCAAACCATCAGGGTCGCTGGACCAGCGGAACTTCAATTGATGGAAAAAGCGAATTTAGTGTAGTTACGGCACAACCTGGTACACCTATTCCTGATCTTGGTATTCCAGATGTTAAAGGTTATGCGCAGGCGGAGCAAATGACAGGTGGCGATAAAGGCCTTCTGGAAAATATTAAGGATACCATTCTTCCTTAGTACCTATAGTTATTATAATTGGAGATAAAGAAACTCCCTCTGGCTTTTGCCGGAGGGAGTTCTTTTTTTTAAGGCGTAAATAAGACCACTACCTGTTATAAGTGTTTCAAGGCGACAAATAAAGCGCCAGTTTCTGCTTTGTTCTCAGCGGTTTCAAATGCTTCATTAATTTCGGTCAACGGGAAACTATGCGTAATCATTTTCCTGGCATTTAGCATACCTTTAGAAAGTAAGTCCAAACACATTGTCATTTCCGGATAGATATCCCAGAAAGCATAACTTGCGCTAAAAATCAATTGAATTTGCCCCATTTGCAGTCGTTGCCAGTCCAACGTAATCGGCATTTTACCTTTTTCGAATCCACCTACAATAATCACTTTGCCGCCTATGCGCGTTACCTCCGTTGCCAGCTGAAGCGTTTCTTCCATGTGCTCGCCACCCACGCATTCAAAAGCAATATCCACGCCTCTGCCACCGGTGAGCTCCAGAATTTTTGCCGCTGCATCTTCATTTGAAGTATTAATTACATCATCTGCACCCAATTCTTTCGCAATGGCTAACGAAGAATCTACCACATCCGCAACAATGACTTCGGCACCAGATAATTTGGCCAGCTGAAGCTGGCCAATCCCAATGGGACCTGCACCGATAATGGCAACTTTATCATTTATTTTTAACCCGCTCTGCTGTTGGGCGTGTAAACAAACTGAGAAAGTATCTAACACGGTAGCTTCCTCGAAACTAACATGGTCTGGTAAAAGATGGAATTTTGTGGCGGGTCCGGCAACGTATTCTGCAAAAGCCCTGGATACCGTTTCCATGCGAACCTTGTACAAATTAGGGCACAGGTTGTACTGTTGTACCCTGCACCAATCACAGGTTCCGTCACCCAGTAAGGTTTCAATCACCACGCGGTCGCCAGGCTTTACATTTTTTACCGCACTACCCACTTCCACAACTTCTCCGGCCATTTCATGGCCCATAATTTTACAGGCCAGATCGGGCTCGTGCTTCTTCCAGTGGCGAAGGTCTGTTCCGCAGATTCCGGAAACCCGGATCCTTGCCAACACCCAGTCATCCGCGGGAATCGTTACCCTGTCTACTTCTTTAATTTCAAATTTGCCATCGCTGGTTTTCAGCGCAGCAGTCATACTTTCTTTCATGTTTTTCTAGATGCGTTAACGTCATTATTCAATTTTCTTAGTAAAATTTGCTTTTAGTGACTGCAATAACCAGCCGCGTTTTAGATAATCTGCAGGTGCGGCCTGATGCGAAGTTCTACAATATCGCAACGTTCATGCTGAATAAGGCAGAAAGAAACCGCCATGGCTATATCCGATGCAGGCATCATTTCCTGGTTTTCTATTTGCTCAATTTTATCTTCCGCTGATCCGTCCTGCATATCGGTATCTACGGCACCTGGTTCAATCAGTGTTACTTTGATATTCTTCTCATTTACCTCTTTTCGAAGTGCTTCAGAAAAAGCCTGAATTCCGCCTTTGGTGGCTACATAAACCGAGCTGCCTTGCTCGCGAACGTCTGCGCTCATTGAACCAATGTTTACAATATGCCCTTTGCCCGTGCTTTCCATACGCTTAATGGCTTCACGGCTGCAAGCCAGATAGGCGATCAGATTGGTTTGCACAATGTAGCTGAGTTCCTGATAATTCCCTTCTGTTACCCCACCAAAACCAAGGGCAGCATTATTAATCAGTATATCCAGCTGGCCCATTTCCTGGTCCAATACATCAAAGAGGCGGCTAACACCCTCCTCGGTAGCCAGGTCTAGCGCTACTCCGGTACATGTTCCGCCAGTTTCACTTTGCTCTGCCGCGGCAATGGTTTCTTCAATCTGCTCCTGGTTTCTTCCACAAATGAGACAATTTGCACCGAATGAGGTGAGTAAAATGGCCAGTTCCCTTCCAATACCTGTTGTGCCGCCGGTAATCAGCACATTTTTTCCGTTCAGGCTATCTTGCCAGTACGCATTTAAATCTTTCATAATCTATTTAAATTAAGTTGTATCTATAAAACAAAGGTGAACCTCGTATAGGTTTAGGAAAAAATCAGATTCTAATGTAAAAACGATGTTTTAAGTGGTTTGAGCGTTGTTTTAGCTTATGCTTAAAAATTATTGAGTATATATCGGCTTAAAAAAAGGTATTCGGATGAATAGAGATGATTTCTACTGACGAATCAGCACATTCAGAAAGCAAAAGAAAAAAACTGCGCAAATTAATCAAAGCTCAACCAGGTGAGCTATTCCTCAAAACCTGTTAAGCCAGCCATATATTCTCAAAAATCATTATGCGGTTAGTACCTGTCAGGTTTGAAAACTACCTGTTTGTGAATTGAAGCTAAACTACGGTAAAACAAGACGTGTTAGTTTATCGCGCTTCTGTACGATGGCGTTTAAAGTTTAATTTCTTATCAAATGAATTTTCCAAAATACAAATGTTTATCGGTGCAGCTGCTTTTGCTTGCCGGGCTCATCTTGTCCGGTTGCAAAGAAGGGCTTCGCGATGAAGAAATCAAGGCAGACCTAACCATGAAAGCAAAGGAAGATGTAAATTTTGCCGGCGTGCAGTTTTACGTAGAAAATGCGCAGGTAATCCTTTCAGGAAGCTGTCCGACGATCGAATCGAGAACCATGCTGCTGCAAAAAATTAAATCCATTCATGTAATCGATACCGTAATGGATCACCTGACAATTGCGCCTGTAATTTTAACCTCCACTTTTGCATTGAAACAGGATGTAGACAGTGTATTGGCGACATATCCAACGGTAACCGCACTGGTTACTGATAGTATTGTGGTGGTAAAGGGAAAGGTGCCAGACAAAGACCGTGAAAAGCTGTTGCGTTCGCTCGGCGAATTATCTGATCAGGTACGGTCGGATCAATTGAAAAAAAGCCTTTAAATACACATAACAAAAGTCGAAAATGAAAAAAGAAGAAATACACTGGGCAGACTGGTACCGGATTTTGATGGGGCCTGCTCCGGCAGAATTTTTACTGGAGGTATTTATCCGAACCATTTTAATGTATCTGGTACTATTGGTGGTACTGCGTTTTTTGGGAAAACGGATGGGCGGACAGCTCACCATATCCGAACTTGCAGTGATGCTTACCCTCGGTGCGATTATTTCGGTGCCGATGCAGGTACCGGATAAAGGTTTGCTTCAGGGCATGATGGTTTTGGTAGGTGCACTGCTTTTTCAAAGGGGAATTACCTACCTGTCGGTGAAATATCTCAAAGTAGAGCGGGTTACGGAAGGCCGCGAATCCGTTCTGGTTAAAGATGGTGTGCTGCTCTATAATAAATTGCACGACCTGAGAATCTCTAGAGACCAGATGCTCGCAATGCTTCGGAATGAGAAGATTTACAACCTTGGCGAGGTTCGCCGGGTGTATCTTGAAGCATGCGGGCTATTCTCGATTTTCAAGTTTTCAGAAGCAAAGCCTGGTCTGGCTTTATTGCCACCAGGAGATGCAGATGCCGCCACCACCTTCAGCACCCATACGGGGATAGCGGTTTGTAACCGTTGTGGCACAGTAGCAACACCGGAAAACGACATCCGGTCTGCGTGCAAGAATTGTAATGCAAATGAATGGACTTCAGCAATAACTTCTAAATAATATGAAAGAGTACGAAATTAAGCTCAGCGATTTTTACAGAATGCTGATCGGCGAAGTTCCGGTACATTTTTATGTAGAATCACTTTTCCGGTTGGGAATTGTTTACCTCATTCTGATGGTTTCCATGCGTTTGATGGGCAAGCGGATGTCTACACAACTCAGTAGAAATGAGATGGCTGCGGTGGTCTCACTGGCGGCAGCGATTGGGGTGCCGTTAATGAATCCTGATAGGGGGCTGCTACCTGCGGTAGTGATTGCAATAGTTATTATTGGTTTCCAATTCATGATTTCCAAAATAGCTGCGGCAAATGAAAAATTTGAATCGGTTACCCAGGATAAATACAACATGCTGGTGAAAGATGGTATCTTAAATACCAGTGCCATGCTTAAAACCCGCGTAAGCAGGGATCGTGTTTTTGCCCAATTGCGATCGGAAGGCATAAGCCACCTGGGCATGATAAAACGCCTTTATTTTGAAGCCGCCGGAAGCTTCAGTATCTTGAAAGAGCCGGAAGAAATAGCGGGCCTGTCCATCATTCCGGACTGGGATAAACCACTTGCTGCTGACCTTCATGAGTCTGCAGGATCAGAAATCTGCGGCTACTGCGGAAACCCCAGGGCAGCGGTGGTAACCGGAAGAGATACCAGCTGTAACAATTGTGGCCGAACGCAGTGGACCATAGCCGTCAAGCGCCGTTGATAATTTTTCATCCAATAATGTTATTCACCAACCCCTTTTATGGGAATACCGGTGTTAAATGTTGAATAAATAACCTAAATCATTTCGTATTATGAATGCAATATCTTTATGGACTGCTACAGCTGCAGACGGGCTGTCGCATTCTACCTCATTATTTGATAGAAAACACGCGGGTTACAAATTTAGCGTATCGCTTACTACAGATTCGCTCTGGCTCAAAGCAAATTTTAAGGGAGGGAACAAAATAGCTTTTAGATTGGCTTTTTTTTCTTCTGATTCCGCTTCGGTAAAAGCGCTTAAAGAAAATGGGTCTGAAGTTGTTTTTTTGCTGGAATCCCTTTCCATGAACTATGAAGTGCGTTTACAGTTCATCCATCCCGATGCGCCCGAATTTCGATACACTACAACTGTAAATGCGAAATTCCCAATGCTTATTCCTTTCTGGCCGAAGGATCTGCTTCCGCTTACCAAGGCTGGAAAAGTGCAGGAGGAGGGCGAAATTCACGCCGCTCAGGTAGGTACGCGTTCTGCAATGATGTATTTTAGCATGACGAAGCCTAAAACAGGATCTGTTTTTTATTTTCAGAACTTAACCGCACTCAATCCTTTCTTCGAAGCCACTAAAACTTCTGGCGGGGAGGTGGTAGGCGGCGAATGGCCTGAAATTGGTTTTTCTCTTCCGGTATTCAGCGAAGAAGCATTGCCAGCAAACCAGGATTTTGTGATCTCTGATGCCTTTGTCAGGTTGTCTGATGAAATCCCTTCGGGCGATATAGAAATTACGCAGGGTTTCCTTAATCATCTTGCAGCGCTTTATCTGCAAATTCCCAAGCCGGAACCAGAATATCATGAATGGCGGGAAACAGCAGAGAAGGGAATGGATGGAGTGGCAGACCATAAAGGTTGCTGGACTTTTGCCGGCGGCCATCCCTACTTAAATGCCTACCTGTGCGATTATAAAACACCGCCGGAAGTGATGGTTCAGCTTGCAGTGTTATTACCGCTTTTGGAATATTGCGACTGGAAGGGTGAAATGCATAAGATGACAGGCATTATCCGCGATGGTTTACCTGCTTTCTTTTCTGAAGAGCTTGGTACGCTGGTGCGCTGGTTACCGGCAATGGTCGATCAGCTGGATGAAAGCGAAGAGCAAAAACAAGAAGGGGTAATGGATTCCTGGTACCTGCATCACCCCTTAACCAATTTAATCCGGCTGGCCGTTAGGGGAGATAACCTGGCTAAAGACCTGGTCGAAAAATCAATTGATTACCCCATTCAGGTAGCTAAACACTTTGAGTACAACTGGCCGGTATTTTATGATATGAAAACGCTAGAAGTGCTTAAAGCAGAAACGCAACCAGGTAAAGGTGGAGAAAAGGATGTGCCGGGTGCATATGCAAAAATGTTACTGGAGATGTGGAAGCTTAATGGCGATAAAAAATACCTGGAAGAAGCCAAAAAAGCCGTTGAGCATTTAAGAGGCCTGGCTTTTGATATTTTTTATCAGGCCAATAACACCGCGTTTGCAGCTGTTGCTTTGCTCCGGTTGTATAAAAATACGAAGGATAAATCTTATCTCGATTTAAGTTATGCCTGCCTGGCAAGTATATTTAAAAACGTGCAGCTTTGGGATTGTAATTATGGCAATGCAAAACATTTCCCTACCTTTTTTGCCGTTTTCCCGCTTAGCGATGCGCCATATACGGCGGCTTATGAAGAGCAGGAAGTCTACTCCACCCTTCACGGTTATCTGTTAGAATCAGCGGATGTAGAAATTCTTCCGTCTGTGAGGTTGCTCCTGTCAGAGTTTGTGCGGCATGCCATCGGTAGAATGCCTTATTATCTCCCGCCAATGTTACCAGAAGAAATCCTGGCCGAAGAAATAAAAACCGGAGAGATCGACCCTGCTTTATGGGTACCGCTGGAAGATATCCACGATGGCTGGGAACGTTCCGGAGAAGTTGGACAGGAGGTTTATGGTGCCTGTATTGCCTTTGGAATTGTACCACGCCAGTACATTAAAATACCTGGTATTGACACAAATATTTTCATTGATTATCCAATCACAGACATCGAGAAACAAGATGGTAAATCCGTCAAATTTAAGGTGCTTGGCGATGGACGGATGAACTGTCGACTGATTATTTTTAACCAGGAAGAGACGGCTAAATGGAAAGTTGCGGTAAAGCAAGACCCCAAAGATAAAGCAGAGGTTCTTCCGGTACAAAAGCAAGAAGAAAATCAGCTGGAGTATCAGCTAACCGGAGATTGTGTTGTAGAAATCTCCTGCTAACAGGATTCAGGTTATAGGCTGTTCCTTGCCGAAAGAAAGCGCCATACCTTTCATTAACGCTTTTAACCTTCTGTACTTGCGCCTACGTATTTTAACGGTTTCGTAGCGTAATTTCCCGAAGAGAAAACCCGTAGTTAACCAATGAACAAAAGCCTTTCGTTGCCAGTTCTTTAAGTGCCTGTCTGCGCCGGCAATGCGGCCAGGCAAGCACTTACTAACCGTTAACATCTATGGACATATTTACCAAACGACTCAAAATTTTTACCTGGCATATTCATGGAAGTTATCTCTATTACCTTTCTCAGGGGAATTACGATATCTATATTCCGGTTAATGCCAAAAAAACAGAAGGTTATGTAGGCCGTGGCGAAACGTTTCCCTTCGGTGATAACGTGATTGAAGTGGAAGCTGGTGAAGTAAGAAACCTTGATTTTGATGTCATCCTGTTTCAAACAGATGAAAATTACCTTCAGGATCAGTATGATGTGCTTTCCGAATCCCAGCGTACGCTCCCTAGAATATATGTGGAACATGATCCTCCCTGGGGGCACCCCACAAATGCACCTCATCCGGTAACAGACCCGGAAGTGATGTTAGTGCACGTTACGCATTTTAATAAACTGATGTGGGATGCACCCGGGCTTGACATCCGTGTCATTGAACATGGAGTCATGCCATCGGTCGTGCCTTATCAGGGGAAATTAGATAAGGGGATTGTAGTAATCAATAACCTGCCTTTGCGGGGGCGGTTGCTCGGCCTTGATATTTTTGAAAAGGTACGGCGGGAAATTCCACTTGATTTAGTCGGGATGGGGGCAGAAGAATATGGTATTGGAGAAGTGTTACATCCTCAGCTGCCAGAGTTCATCGCACAATACCGCTTCTTTTTTAATCCGATCAGGTATACCAGTTTAGGCTTAGCCGTTTGTGAAGCAATGATGCAGGGCATGCCGATAGTTGGCTTAGCCACTACTGAAATGGCGGTGACCATTAAAAACGGTTACTCTGGGTTCATCAATAGCAACGTCGATCAGCTCGTTAGCGATATGAAAATGCTGCTGAATGAACCGGAAAAAGCTGCAGAAATGGGACGGAATGCCCAGAAATCGGCGCAGGAAAGATTTAATATTAACCGTTTTGTTTCCGATTGGGAAAACGCGTTTCGCGAAGTTGCAGTTAAGGCAATCCGCAATTTAACCACTAACTAAGAACCTATGAATAACAAAATTGCGTTTATCAGTGAGCATGCCTCACCTTTGGCACTACTTGGCGGAACGGATAATGGCGGGCAGAACGTATACGTAGCAGAAATCGCTACTCAACTGGCAAAAATAGGTTATCAGATAGATATATTTACAAGGAGAGATGATCTGGTTTCGCCGGAGATTACCCAACTTACCCCGGGTGTCCGGGTAATTCTTGTTAATGCTGGTCCGGCAGAACCCGTAGCAAAAGAAGAACTGCTTCCTTTTATGACTACTTTCAGAAAGGAAATGGAAAGTTTTATTTCCCGTACCAAAGTGGAATACCGTGTAATTCATGCAAACTTCTGGATGTCAGGTCTGGTCGCCATGGAACTTAAAGATAAGTTAAACTTACCTTTCGTCATCACCTTTCATGCACTCGGTCATATCCGCAAAATCCATCAGAAAGAGTTGGATCGTTTTCCGCCGGAGCGGGTAGATATTGAACGGTCCATCGTTCAACATGCCAATAAAATTATAGCCGAATGTCCACAGGATGAGCAGGACCTGATCAATTATTATCAGGCAGATCCCCAAAAAATAACCATGATTCCCTGCGGGTTTAATGGCGAAGATTTTTATCCGGTGGCGAAAACCATGTGCAAACAACTGTTATCGCTCAATAGAAACGAAAAAATCATTTTGCAACTCGGTCGGATGGTTCGGCGCAAAGGAATCGATAATGTAATTAAGGCTTTTGCAAAAATGAAATGCAACGAGCCTGTACGCCTGGTAGTCGTAGGTGGCGAGCAGGATAATAATGGAAACGATCTGGAACTGGCGCGTTTGAAGGCATTAAGCGAACGATTAGGAATTACGGATCAGATCAGCTTTGTAGGAAGAAAAAACCGCGATGTATTGCGTTATTATTATAGTGCTGCTGATGTTTTTATTACCACACCCTGGTATGAGCCTTTTGGTATCACACCGCTGGAGGCCATGGCTTGCGGTACACCAGTCATTGGTTCGAATGTTGGGGGCATAAAATATACCGTAAGAGATGGTGAAACGGGGTTTTTAATCAACCCTGATCAGCCAGATGCACTGGCAGAAAAATTATCGCTGCTGCTAAATGATGAAAATCTGTTGCAGCAAATGAGCGAACAGGCACTTAAACACGTAAATGAAAATTTTACCTGGGAAAAAGTGGCCAGCCAGATGCATAACTGCTATGAAGACATCCGGATTAACCAGGAAAAAATGCGTGAGCAGGAGTTGAGCATGATCAGGGAAGCATTTGCAGAAGGCGCGCGCACATTTGAGCAAACCGCGCTGGAATTGGGAGAACTCGTTTCGGAAGCAGGGGAGATGATGAGCAAGGCCCTTAAAGCAGGTAATAAAATTTTAGTCTGCGGAAATGGCGGTAGCGCAGCAGAAAGTCAGCATTTTGTAGCAGAACTTGTTGGAAGATTTGAAATTCCGCACCGAAAAGGCTTGCCAGCCATTTCCCTGAATTCTGATATGGCGATCATCACTGCATGGGCTAATGATTTTGGCTATGATGATGTTTTTGCAAGACAGGTACAGGCTTATGGCACCGAGGGTGATATTTTATTGTGCATGAGTACCAGTGGGAATTCAGACAATATTATTAAAGCCATGCAAATGGCAAGAAAGAAAGACATGCTTTGCATCAGTCTGCTGGGTAAAGATGGCGGCGCAGCTGTTGCCTATGGTGATATCAATTTGGTTATTCCCTCTCAAAGTACCCAGCGCATTCAGGAAATGCATTTGCACTTAGTTCACTTGCTTTGTACCATTATCGAAAACCGCCTGTTTAACGAGCGCTATACCAACAAAACTGCTGCGAAAGAAAGAACGCTTCCTTATAAACTGGCCGAAACTGCTGTAAGGCCGGGATACTATCCGTCAGCAGAGTTGAACAGCAATTATGGCAGCTAAAAGAGCAATATTTCTGGATAAAGATGGAACACTTATTCCTGATGTGCCTTATAATGTAGATCCGGATCTGATTGTCCTGGCTGACGGTGTCGCCAGCGGTTTAACTCAATTGCAGGAAGAATTCCTCCTAATTGTTATCTCCAACCAATCTGGTGTCGCTTTAGGAAAGTTTGGGATTACTGCATTAAACGATGTAGAAGACCGGCTCAATCAATTGTTAGCGGCACATGGCGTTCACATTATAGGCTATTATTTTTGCCCGCATCATCCCGAAGGACACGTTCCTGAATATACAAAGGAATGCGATTGCAGAAAACCGAAGCCGGGTTTAATCTTTACAGCTGCAGACGATTATCAGATTGATCTTGAAAATTCATGGATGATCGGCGATATTTTAAACGATGTAGAAGCAGGAAAATTAGCCGGATGCCGGTCTATTCTCATCAATAACGGGAACGAAACAGCGTGGCAGGTGAATGGAAATCAAAACCGCATTCCGGATCACATCTGTAAAAATTTTGAAGAAGCAACAGCTTACATATTAAAACATGAAGGGAAAACAAAACATGCCAGAGGAATATTCCGCTCTTTTTAAAGCTTTTAGAAAAAACAAGGTATTGGTGATCGGCGATGTCATGCTAGACGTTTATCTGCAGGGGAGCTGCAGCAGAATTGCCCCTGAAGCCAGTGTGCCGGTAATTGATTTAACCAAACGCAAAACGTGTTTGGGCGGTGCAGGCAATGTGGTTGCAAACCTGAAAGCCCTGGGTGCCGAAGTTTATTTTCTTGCGGTAACCGGCGATGACGAACATGCAGGTCATATCCAGAAAATGTTGCAGGAACTGGGTATTTCTGATGACCTGATGATCCGGGATCAAACCCGGAAAACACTCAGTAAAATCCGTGTGAATTCAGATTCTCAAACCATAGTACGCATTGACGAAGGCACTACATCGGCCGTTTCTTCAACCACAACACAACAGCTGTGCAATGTAATTTCTAAGTATTTCGATCAGGTTGATGCTGTCCTCATTTCCGATTACGATAAAGGAGTAATGACCAATGAAGTAATTAATCACCTTGAAAAACTAAATAAAACAGGCAAAAAAGTGATTGCAGTAGATGCGAAAGCGCTCAGCCGTTATGTAGGGTTGAGTCCGGATTTTATTAAACCTAATTACCAGGAAGCTGCTGCGCTGGCCGCGGCAATTCCCGACTTTTTAAACCGGAAGCAGCAGGTGGCGCAATGGGGAAAATTATTACATGAACGCACCGCGGCGAAACACATCGCTTTAACAATGGATAGCGATGGGGTGGCGTATTTTGAACAGGGAAACTTCAGGTTTCACCAAAATGTGCCCCAGGTAGATCGTCCATCAGTAAGTGGTGCCGGCGATACCTTTCTCGCCGCAGGTTTGATGGCCTTGGTTGCAGGAGCACCAGCTGAACAAGCAATGGAAATTGCGGCAAGCGCCGCCTGCTGTGCCATTCAGGAAGAACATACCGCAGTTTGTAGTCTGGCGGCGCTGCAGTTGCAGTTTTCTACAGGAGGTAAACTGCTAGAGACTAATGAAATTATAAATACAGTGGTAGCCAAATACAAGCAGATGGGAAAGCGGGTAGTATTTACGAATGGTTGCTTTGATATTCTGCATAGTGGCCATGTCAGCTATCTTAAAGGTGCAAAAAAGCGTGGCGATGTATTGATTGTAGGCTTAAATAATGATGAAAGTATCAGAAGATTAAAAGGCTTGCAAAGGCCAATTAATAAACTGAATGACCGGATCGAAGTGCTATCTGAACTGAGCTGTATCGATCACATCATCCCTTTCGGCAAGCAGGGAGATGATACGCCTATTGCTGTACTGAAGAAGATCAAACCGCACGTTTTTGTAAAAGGCGGAGATTATAAGCACAAATTTTTACCTGAGGAACAGATCCTGAAAAAATTTGGCTGCGAAATTGTATTCCTGCCAATGGTTGCCAATCAATCTACTACCAATGTAATCAGTAAGATTCAGGAGAACAGTCCTTTTGCAACAGTGAACGGCATCAATTAGGCATGAACTGGAATAATTGTAAGAATATCTTAATTATCCGGCCGGATAATATGGGTGATTTGCTCATGTCATCTCCGGCAATCAGGGCCATAAAAGAGACTTTTGGCTGCCGGATTACCGTCCTTACTTCCAGCATGGGGCAAGCTGCTGCTGGCTTAATTCCGGCAATTGATGAAGTAATTGTGATTAACTTACCCTGGTTGAAACTCGCGGAAACGGAAAACCCTGAACAATTTTTTGGCATCGTGGAGCGACTGAAGGCAGGAAACTTTGATGGCTGCCTGCTTTTTAATGTGTTCAGTCAAAATCCGGCACCCTGTATGATGCTGGCTTTTTTAGCCGGCATTCCGCTGCGGGCAGCGTACGCCAGAGAAAATCTTTATGCTTTGCTTAGCCACTGGCTAATCGATGAGGAACCTTATTTTTACATCAGGCATCAGGTAGAAAGAGACCTGGCACTTGCTGAATTTATAGGTGCAACAACAGCAGATCGTGCAATTAAAATTAGTGTCACAACGGATTTCGAGCAGCTGGCACATCGGCTGGAAGACTTAAAAATCGTTCGTCAGGGATACTTTATTTTTCATATCGCGGTATCAGAAGAAAAACGGAGATATCCGGTGCGTGAATGGCTAGCCTTGGGTAAAATGGTCCTGGAAACCTATAAGCTACCCGTTTTTTTTACCGGGAGCGCCGGCGATGAGCCGTTAAATCAACTGGTGCAAAGCAAGCTACTTCGAAGCCATAACCTGGCTGGCAGGTTAAATGTAAATGAGCTGGCCAGTCTGATCGAGAATGCAAAAGCAATGGTTGCCGTAAATACCGGACCCGTGCACCTTGCTGCCGCGCTTCAAACACCGGTAGTCGTTTTATATGCCAAAACCAATCCGCAACACCATCCATGGATGGCAAAAAGCAAGGTACTTTGTTTCGAAGTGGATAAAAAGCTGCAAAGTGCCAACCAGGTGTTGAGGTATGTAAATGAACGCGTGGATGTAGATATTCCGGATTTTCCGGATGCAGACTGTGTCTTCAAAGCGTTAGGCGAGTTGTTACCTTAACAACATCTCGCTAACGGCCTGGGTTACCAGGTGATAATCAGGCGTTTTCTTCCAGTCTATCGTGGTATGCAGCAACCGGTTAAGCGGACCCCATCTTTCCGGTTCGCCATCCATACTGATAATGACGCTTGGAACTTTCAATCCTGCCGAAATGTGCGAAATCCCGGTGCAGTTAGCAATAAGGCCCTTTGAATGCTGAAGCAGGATGCCAAGACTGCCCAAATTGGTTTTCCCTGCCGCAATAATAGGCTCGCTCCGCATTAAACCGGCAATTTCATTAACAACATCGAGCTCACTTTCTGTTCCGGTGAGCACAATCTGGAAACCTTTTGATGCGCAAAAATCTGCAATTGTTGCAAAATGTAAAGGTGGCCATTGTCGCCATTTGCCACGGGAACCGCCGTGAATACAAATGTATTGATCCTTTAAGTTAAAATTTAGTTTTTTAAACTCCGTTTCATCATCCGGTGTAAGGGGGAATTCCATTCGGGCATCGTCTATTTGAATTCCCAGAAAATCCATTAGCTTAATATGGCGTAAACTTTCATGGTCATGGTTGGGGTAATCCATTAATAGTTCATTTTTCTGACGTTCACGTGCGTCTATAGAAAAACCCGCCAGCAACTTCGGCTGCAAATGTTGTAACATATCGTTCACAACAGTACCATTTCCCTGCATCTGAATGAGGAGATCGAAATCTTCCGCCTTCATGGCTTCGCTAAATTCATCAAACTTTTGCTGATCGAATTCCTGTTCAGGCAATCCGGGATAGCCTGGGAAAGTAATGAAACGATCAATAATCTCAGGAAAACGTTCAATAAGGGCTTGGCCGGAAGAAAGTCCGATAAAACTTATTTCTGCCTCGGGATAAGCGAGGCGGAGGTTCCGCAGGGCCGGAATGGAACATAAAATATCGCCTAGCTGCAACGCACGAAAAATGCAGATCTTCTGGAGTTGTTTAGGTAGAAGCATAATTTAGAATAAAAGCTTGCGGTATTTAATACTTCCATAAATGCGCCAATAGATGGAAACAAATGGAATGAGCAGTGAAGTAACAATCATTTCAGAGACGTGTTTAGCTGATTTGCTGGTGTTTTGCAAACGCTTTACCGCAAAAAATGCAAGTAATAAAAGGCAGGCCAAAGCCAGCATTTTAGATGATGTTCTTAAACCAAATAACGCAGTAATAACAGATAAACTCAATAGTGCCACTATTGCATAGTAAAACCAGATCGGTTTCGGCTGAATTTTTTGACGGTATAACTGCGGGTGTTTTTTATAAAGCAATACGTCAAAAATTCCTTTCTTTTGCTCTTTCAAACTTACGCCCCAATGGGCTTCCCGCACCGGATGCACCACTACCGCATCATCGTTGTGGAAAATAGGTACACCGAGCAGGAGCAGTTTAAACTCCAGATCAGAATCTTCCCGCCAGGCCATACTAAAATCTTCATCGAAACCACCGGCAGCAATCAGGGCATTTTTGCTGCAGGCGCAATTTGCAGTAATAAAATCAGCATCCTGAAGCCGGGAAGTATTCAAAGCAAAATCGGTAGGGCGATCGCTGATGGGAACGATGGTCCGGCCGGTATAGGCCACCAGTTGCTGGTTCCCGTACCGGCTTAGAAATTCTGCAAGCCATTCTTTTTGTGGCAGGCAATCATCATCTGTAAAAGCAACCAGTTTTGAATTTGCAGAAAGCCAGCCAATATTCCGCGCAGCTGCGGGGCCTTTTTTTGTTTTGGTAAACCGGTAATGCAAATCAAAATCAACCTGCATGCCATAGTTTTTTAAAGCACTTTCCGTCTGTTCATCAGGGCCATCGCTCACCACGATGACCTCAAAATCGGATGCAGGAAGGGTTTGGTTCCGCAGGGCATTCAAACAGTTAAACAATAGTTTCAGCCGCTTGTAAGTTGGTATAACTACGGAGATTTTCTTTTCCATCTTTTTTTGTAATCAAATAAGAACCAATAATTAAAGCGTCGAAAGGGGAGGTCCAAAAACATTCAACTGCATCTCTCGGGCTGCATACAATTGGCTTTCCGAGCGTATTAAAAGAAGTATTTACCAAAACCGGTACGCCTGTAATTTCCTTAAAGGCTTTCAGCAGTTCGTAATATTGCGGATGTTGCTGTGCATTAATGGTTTGAATTCTCGCTGTTCCATCGGTATGTTTCACCGCAGGAATTTGTGATGCTTTTTCTTCCAGCACATCGTAAATGAACAACATAAAAGGAGAGAACTTTGCATCTTTAAACCAAAGGTGCGCATCTTCTTCCAGGACTACCGGTGCCACAGGGCGAAAATCTTCGCGGTCTTTCACTTCATTTAACCTGCTTTGCATATCCGGGTGAATGGGCGAGGCCAGAATAGACCGGCTGCCAAGCGCCCTCGGGCCAAATTCCATTCTGCCCTGGTACCAACCAATAATCTGGTTTTGTGCCAGGAGATTTGCCGTTTCGGCAGCAACGTTTTCCATTTTATGGTAAGGTACTTTTGCCCATTCCAGAAAACGCTGCACCTCCTGATCACTGTATTCCGGACCCCAATAGGCATGGTCCATCACAAATTCCTTTCCGGTTACTTTCCGTTCTTTAATGTCTACAGATAAGGCGGCACCTAAAGCGGTGCCGGAGTCTCCTGCAGCAGGCTGAACCCAAACATTTTCAAATTTGCTTAAGTCACGGATCCGGGCATTCAACACGCAATTTAAAGCCACACCACCTGCTAAAACCAGATTGGGAGTTTTGGTAGCCTGGTAAAGCCAGTCTACCAGCTTTAATACGGTTTCTTCCAATACAAACTGTAATGAACGCGCCAGGTTAAATTGGAAGGCTGTAAAAGGCTCATCTTTGAGGCGCATTGGTCCGAAGCGCCCGACTAAATCTTCATTTTCAATGGTGTATTGCCCGTTAGGTCCGAGTTGAATAATTTCCCTGAACTGATCTATGAATTGTGGTTCTCCGTAGGATGCAAGCGCCATTACTTTGTATTCATCGGAAGAATGAAGGAAGCCAAGATGTGTGGTTACGCGTTCATACAGCAGGCCAAGTGAGTGCGGTAAATCTACCTGATTAATGCGGAGCATTTCTGTTCCACGGCCAATGCTATAAGTGGTTGAAGCCACTTCACCACGGCCATCGAGTGTTAGGATGGCAGCCTCATCATAAGGCGAAGGGAAGAAAGCGCTGGCCGCATGTGCCGTATGGTGATCTACAAAATGCCATTCCCAGTCGGATGTCTTCGTACCAAAAAAACGCTTTTGCAAGTGGTGCGGCCAGCCGTCTACCAGTTGCGAAGGTGCATTTAAAATAGAAGATATAAAAAGGTTTTCCCAGGGATTTTTATCCCCTTGCTGTGGTGTGGTCTGAGGATAGAAAGGAATTTCACATGTAGGTGTACCTTTCGCCTGCTCATTGATGATTAAAGCAGGATCAAATGAATAGGCAATATGATCTACGTCTTTGAGGTGGATGCCTGCAACTTTTAAACAATAATCAATGGCATGAAAAGGCAGCTCATAAGTATTAAAAGGGATGGGTCGCTTGCCATGTTTAATATGGGTGAAACGTTCATCTTCTGCAGCTGCGAGAAGTTTGCCATCTTTAATAATACAGGCAGATGAGTCATGAAAGACCGCATTAATTCCAAGTGTATACATAGTAAATCGTCTGATTGAGGGAATGGTATGCTATCAGAACATGATTGCGAAGCGAAGAGATTTGCTTTTCTGTTAAACCCGTAGTAAAGCACAAATCGCTCCGTATTTTTACCCGAATAGCTGGATACTCCTGCGAGTGTTGAACTTTTATGCTTAATTTCATGTTTTCGATGAAAATGCTCGATAACTGGAGATTTTACGAAGGCACATTTTATAAAACAGATTGATTAATTTATGGTTAAGATTATTATCGCTGGTGATCAAACTTTGGTTCGAAACGGTATTGGTTTGCTTCTTAACACCATACAAGACTTTAACGTGGTTGGGGAAGCAGTAAATGGGGGAGCAGTGTTGGATTTATTAGCTAAAGGGGTTGACGCCGATATGGTGATCATCGACCTTAAAATGCTGGTCACGGAAGGGTATGAATTAATCGCTGCTTTTAAGGCCGCACGTAGTGATATTAAAACGGTCGTACTCGCAGAAACGTTAGATGAATCTTACTTGTTTAAATCTTTCGATGCCGGAACCACAGGCTATCTCTTAAAATCTGTAAGTGCCAACGAATTTACATTTGCATTGAAACATGTGGTGAAGGAAGGCCGGTATTTATGTTCGGAACTCAGCAATATGTTACTGGATAAGAAAATTCATAACAGTATGCAGAGTTTACAGGCAGTCAGTGATATTGTATTCACCTCGCGGGAGTTGGAAATTCTGGATCTGATTGCAAAAGGATGTACCAATAATGAAATTGCAGACCGTCTTTTCATCAGTCGAAGAACTGTAGAAGGACATCGGCAGAACCTGATCGATAAAACGAAATCACGGAATACGGCCGAGCTGGTGGGCTTTTCCTATCGGTTTGGCTTGCTTACCGCATAAGGCATTACTGAAACTGGTCTCTGAAATTTATCGATCCCACCACTGTTTAAAATTTTTTGTAAATGATGAGTTTCCCCATGATAAATGGGGAAAACTTAAATATGAGGCGGGTTGCGTACGGGGATCAAGAACTCTTCAGCTCTTGAGAGAATTGATACCTTAAGGTCTCTGATGGTGATTCTTTTTTCGTGGTCAAAATCAGTGATATTGCTTCCGTGGCTTTGTTTACCATCTACGATAATGATTACGCCAGAACCAATTACCTTTGCTTTTCTTCCTTCGCTGATGACGATGGCGGTATCTTCTTCAATCCCAATCCCAATGCAGGCGGGGTTTGTCGCAATTACCTGGGCCATTCGTACAAAGCGCCCGCGGTGAACAAAATGCGTATCAATACAAACATCTTTTAGAAATTCGAAACCGGTAGTGGTTTTTACGCCTGCAGCTACCATTTCCACTTCACCGCTGCCTTCAAAAATCATTGGGGTAGACATCGCCATTGCGCCGGCGCTGGTGCCACCGATTACGAGGCCATCGTTTATATAGCGTTCTTTGAGGATAGTCATCATTTCTGTGCCGCCGTAAATAGCCGTCAGTTTGAGCTGGTCTCCACCAGAAAAGAAGATGCCATTCACCTGATCAATTTTTTCTCGGAATTGCTGGTCTTCCGGATCCCGGGAATCGTGGTGGAGGTGTCTCGTTTCTTTGGCACCCAGATTTAAAAAACACTTCGTGTATTCATCAAAAGTTTCATCAACAGCTTCCTGTCCTGCGGTTGTAATAATCAAAATGATGGGTGCTTCACCGCACAACTTAACAAATTCTTCCAGCACCTTTTTGCCAGGTTCGCCGGTATTGTCTAAGGCTACATCGGTCTTGTTCTCGGCACCGCCGATGATGATCAGCTTTCCGTTCGGAACAGCAGAATTTTCTTCAATTGTTTTATCCATAGTAAAAATGGGTCAATATTTTTTAAGAAATACTTTTAAATGGAGTTCGGCGAGATTAAGCGGCTGGCATTTGCCAGCCGCCTGATTAAATTTATCCCGTAAAGGCAAAAGATGATTTTATTTGGAAACCGTTAAGACAAGTCCACTTTTTCCAGTTCTTTCGTTGGAGGGCCGGTTATTACTTCACCGGAAACCGAGTAGCGGCCACCGTGGCAAGGGCAATCCCAAGATTTTTCTGCATTATTCCAGTTCACTATACAGCCTGCGTGCGTGCAAACAGGTTTTAAAGCGGTAACTGCTCCATCCGCATCTTTGTATATGGCTAGCTTTTCGCCGTCAAAATCTACTATTTTGCCTTCCCCTAATTCGAGTTCGCTGGTCGATTCGATCAGTTTTGCGCCAAAACGATCAGCTACAAAACGGTAGGCTACGTCAGCGTTCTCTTTTACAAATTCAATGAACCCCGATACCGGTTTTAATCTTGAAGGACTCAATAATTTAGCCAATTCATTTTCCTTACTCAAGATCAAATCACTGATGATCTGAGCAGACAGATTACTGAAAATCATGCCGTTTCCGCTAAAACCCGTGGCTACATAAGTATGCTCATCGCCACCCGGAAGCTGGCCAATATATGGCAAGCCATCTACCGGAACATAATATTGGGATGACCATTTATAATCGATCGAGGCAACCTTAAAATTGGCGTTGGCATAATCTTCCAGCTCATTAAATGCCGCCACAGGATCTTCATGAGCCGTTTTATGATCCGCTCCGCCAATTAATAAATAGGGCTTCCCATTAATTTCATGGCTCCTGAAATAATGATAGGGCTCTTTCATATCATAAGAAAGGCAGTCTGGATAATTCCCGTCCTGCAGGGTAAGCGCCAGCACATAACTTCTGTAAGGCGCATTGCGAAGGGAAAGTAAATTAATGCCTGGCGGAATGTGGGTAGCCCAAACAAGCGACTTCGCATCAATAACCAAATCTCCGGCTGTCGCCTGATGAATCCCATCTTTAAATGTTGTGGTTTCCACCATCGCGCCGCTGATGATCTTTCCGCCCAGACGTTGAATTTCGCTGGCAAGCCCATTAATATATTTAATCGGATGAAACTGTGCTTGCTGATCAAACTTCAATGCGCGTTTAAAGTCGATTGGTAATCCGTTGGTTGTTGATTCGCTGACTGTTACACCAGCTTCCTGAGAAGATTCTAAAATTTGTTGCAATTCTTCATCTTCCTGATCGTTTTGGGAAAAAAGATAACCGTCTTTGTATTCGAAATCGGCGTCAATATTTAGCGTGTCGATATTTGATTTTATATTTTCGATTACATCCCGCGTAGCTTTGGCAATCATTTTCGAAGCATCCTTACTAAAGTCGCTGTCTATTTCCGGGTAGGTAGCATCTAAAAAAGTATTCAGGTGTGCGCTGGTTCCCCCTGTGGTACCATAACCCAGGTTTTTTGCTTCTACTAAAATACATTGCTTTCCTGCTCGCTGGAGCATTAGCGCAGTGGTTATGCCGGTGATGCCACCCCCGATAATCAAAACATCATACACTTTTTCGATACCGTGGCTTTGAAGGGGGCGTGATAAAGATGCCGACTGCCAAAGACTCTCTCTGAAACCGTCGCGTTTATTGTTCTCCAATTGATCTGTTTTCATTTTGTTAGTTGATTTTGATCGGAGGCGGAGTAAAAGAAAATCCGTCCTCTTCCATGTTTATAGGTTTTGTATTAATAAACAGGTAAATATTTCCATTGGTTTAGCGTTTCTGTGGTTGTAGGTTCCATAGCGCTATTTAGCAGACCTTTAGCGTTGTAGTTACTTGCCGGTCTCCATGTTCGGTGCATCTACAGGCTTGGATTCGGGCGAGCCTTTCTGCCTCAAAAAAATAGTCAGGATGACGATGGAAGCAACCGATAAAAACTCACTCTGCCAGTTTTGAAAAGTTTCAAACCAGAAATCAGCCTCGCCGATATAGGTCATTAACGTTTGGCGCGCTTCTCCCTTAATTTCACGAGCCACATTATGATCCTGCCAGCTTCCGTAGAAGTGCAATCCCCAGCTAATGAGAAAAAGCACTACAAACGCAATAGAAAGTGAGTTGGAATAAATTTTTAAAATCCAGCCGCCTTTTCTTACCGGCCAGGGTGCGTCTGGCGAAGGTGTAGGTTCCCGGTCTACCGCTTCTTTACCTTCTATTTTTTTAGATTCTGCAGAGCCAATTTGTCGGAGGGAAATGGTCAACATTACATAAAGTGCCATTTGTAAAAATTCACTTTCAAAGTTTTCAAAGGTTGCAGATATGAAGTGGCCACTGCATAGATAAGTAGCGAGTGGAATGGCAGCCACATGCAAATCTTCCAATTCTGAATTGTGCACTTTCCACCCGGTGATGGCTTGTGCACCCAGCGTAATCAGAAATATAGAAATAAAACAAATTGACAAGCCATTTCGGTAGCTCCAGGTTTTCTTTTTTGTATTCTCGTCGCTATTCATAAAATTTAACTAATCAAGAGATTGAAGGTAATCTTTAAGCAATTCACCACATCTTTCGACAGTCCGCTCCACAATCTCTTCTCTTTCGCCGTCAAAATTTAATCGTTCACTAAAAATGGTGTCACCATTCCTGGTACCGCAAATAAACATGGTACCCACCGGTTTTTCCGCAGTTTCGCTTCCACCCGGGCAGGTTAATCCGGTAATTCCAATCTGGATATCAGACGGGATCGCTTTATTTAGCCCCACCGCAATGGCTTTGGTAACCTCCATAGATTCTGGTGTAAAATCTTCAATCAATTGGTGATCTACATGAAGGAGGTCTTCTTTTACACAGGCATCATAACAGGCAATGCCACCTTTTAAAAATTTCCCGGCATTTTCTATCATCGAAAATTCTGCTGTTAACCTCCCGGCTGTTGCGCTTTCTGCAAAAGCCACTGTTAAATGTTTTTCAATGAGCATGTCGCCCACTTCTTTCATGATTTCGCTCGTCATATTGAAAAATATTTAGCTGATTAATCGTTATCAATCAATCTCAGAAACACAACTTTTTAAATGCTTGTTTTATTCACCGCCTAAAAAGATGTTAAATGGCTAAACCTGAAACCTTAAGAAAGGATTGCATGGCACATTCACTTCCCATAATACCCTTATCAGGCCACTCAACAGCTACCGGATTCAAATACCTGATTTTTACGCGTAGTTATACGGTAAAGCTTATTTAATACTCGTTTTATATTTTTGTCGCTTTTTTAGCTAAACAACCCGGTCAAAACCTGTGTTGCATCTTTTGAGCTGTTCATGGTTTCGGTCTGTCAAACTTGTCCGGCCGGTTAACGAATCGCCAATATCCCTCACAATAATGATTATGACAGCAGAAAAAGAATATGACTTCCTGATAATAGGAAGTGGTTTATACGGTAGTGTTTTTGCCCATGAAGCAACACGGCGTGGTAAAAAGTGTTTAATCATTGATAAGCGCAGTCACACCGGTGGAAATATTCGTTGTGAGGAAATGGAGGGGATTAACGTGCATCAATATGGCGCACATATTTTTCACACCAACGATAAAGGCATCTGGGATTATGTAAACAGTTTTGTAGAATTTAACCGGTATACCAATAGCCCGGTAGCCAATTATAAAGGTGAATTTTATAACCTCCCTTTTAATATGAATACTTTCTATCAGTTGTGGAAAGTTAAAACACCTGCAGAAGCCATGGAGAAAATTAAATCTCAGGTAGAAGCCTCGAAAGTGAGTGTACCCGCCAATCTCCGTGAACAGGCTTTATCACTTGTTGGTACAGACATTTACGAGAAACTGATAAAAGGTTATACCGAAAAGCAATGGGGCAGGCCTGCAGAACAATTGCCGGCTTTTATTATTAAACGCTTACCCATGCGGTTTACTTTTGATAACAATTATTTCGACGATAAATACCAGGGCGTACCCATTGGAGGTTACAACAAACTAACTGCGGGTTTGCTAAAGGGAATTGAGGTTAAGCTGGAAACGGATTATTTTGAGCACAGGGAAAAGTGGGATGCCATGGCTGATCAGATTGTTTTTACCGGAAACATCGACCAGTTTTATAATTATCAGTTCGGAAGACTTGAATACCGGAGTCTTCGGTTCGAACATCATGTTTATGACACGCCAAATCACCAGGGGAACGCGGTGGTTAACTATACGGAGCGTGAGATTCCTTATACCAGAACAATTGAGCATAAACATTTCGAATTCGGAAATCAGCCTAAAACGGTTGTAACATCAGAATATCCGGAAGAATGGACGCCGCAGAAGGAAGCCTATTATCCGATAAATGATGAGCGCAACACCAAAATTTTTCAGCAATACAATGAACTCGCCAGGCAGGAAAAAAATACCCTGTTCGGTGGCCGGTTAGCTACATACAAATACTATGACATGCACCAGGTTATTGCATCTGCATTACATGCCATAGCTGTTCAATTTCAAGAAAAACCTGTCTATCAGCAAAACTAAACCCCTTAACATATATGAGTAAGTTAATTTCCGCATTGCCCAAAAATCTTTTATGCTTGTCACATTTGCGCTGGGATTTTGTATTTCAAAGACCTCAACATTTAATGACCCGGTTTGCCAGAGAACAAAATGTATTTTTTCTGGAAGAACCTATATTTGATATGGATGGGAAGGATTTTCTGTCCAGAGAAAAAAGGGACGGAGGCGTAACCTTACTGGTTCCACACCTCCGTTCGGATAAAAGTGCTGAAGAAGTTCATGTATCCATCAGTAATTTGCTTGATGAATTTTTAAAAAGCGAATCAATGTGCGACTGGATGTTTTGGTATTATACGCCCATGGCCCTTCAATTTTCTTTAAAACACAGGCCAGCCCTGGTTATTTTTGATTGTATGGATGAACTTTCTGCTTTTGATTTTGCACCGAAAGAACTGCTGATGCTGGAAAAAAAGCTCATGGATATTGCCGATGTTGTGTTTACGGGAGGCCACTCGCTTTATGAGGCTAAAAAGAACAGGCATAATAATATCTATGCTTTTCCAAGCAGTATAGATAAAACGCACTTTGCTGCGGCAAGGGAAGATACTGAAGAGCCGGAAGACCAGGCGAATATAACCGGAAAAAAACTTGGCTTTTTTGGGGTGATCGATGAGCGGTTCGAAATTGAGCTGATTGGTCATATCGCTACTGCAAGACCCGACTGGCAACTCATTTTGTTAGGTCCCGTAGTGAAGATTGCTCCCGAAAGCTTACCAAAGCATAACAACATCCATTATCTCGGCCAAAAATCTTACCAGGAACTGCCTGCGTATTTATCAGGTTGGGATGTGGCACTTATTCCTTTCAAGTTAAACGATTCAACCCGGTTTATCAGCCCGACTAAAACACCCGAATATTTAGCTGCCGGTGTACGGGTGGTTTCTACCCCAATCAGAGATGTAGTTAAGCCCTATGGCACGCAACGGTTAGTGAGCATTGCTGAAAAACACGACGATTTTGTGCAGGCCATAGAAAAAGAATTGCAAGCGGCAACAGATTCTGCCTGGCTGGCTAAAGTAGACGATTTTCTAAGTGATAAATCATGGGAGCATACTTTCGTTGCCATGAAGCAACAAATGTTGTCGGCAATGAAACGGCCGGATACTTTATTGGCGAGTTAAGATGGAAGACGTTTCTACGCCATTTTCTTCTTTCTGGATGGGCGGCTTTGAATGCACAGATCAGCTGAATCATTACGGCAATAGAGTAGATTTGCTTGCGCTAACCGGACACCTGAAGCATACCGCCAGGGATTATGCACTGCTTAAAACAATTGGTATTTCTACCGTGAGGGAGGGGATTCGCTGGAGCCAGGTGGAAAAGCGGCCTTATGAGTATAATTTTTCGGCTGTTAGGGAAATGATAGATGCGGCCAGAATTCATGGTATCCAGCAAATCTGGGATATATGCCATTTTGGTTATCCAGACGACCTGAGCCCACTGCATCCTCACTTTCAAAACCGGTTTGTAAATCTTTGTAGTGCTTTTGCCCAATTTTATCAGGATTATGCACCAGATTTGCAGCTAATCGCCACGCCGGTTAATGAAGTAGGGTTTATCTCCTGGCTTGGAGGCGAACAGGCCAGCACTACACCTTATGCAAAAGGAATTGGCTGGGACCTCAAATATGCTTTGGTGCGCGCCTATATTCAGGGGATAAAAGCCATGAAGGCAATCAGTGCTACAACAAAGATCATGACGACCGAGCCTATTGTGAATATTGTACCTCCGTTAAATGCCACGGCTGAACAGATTGCTCAGGCAGCCCAAGAACATCAGCTGCAATATCAGGCAACAGATATGCTCACCGGATTAATGTGCCCGGAGTTAGGGGGAAGCAGTGACCTGATCGACATTATGGGGGTTAATTTTTATTACAATAATCAGTGGATTTTTGGCGAATCCACCTTTCTTCCCTGGGCAAATCTCGAACCGGATTCGCGCTGGCGGGGACTTTCATCGCTACTGCTGGAGACCTATGCAAGGTATGGAAAACCGATCGTTTTGGCAGAAACCAGCCACTCCGGAGAACACCGGCCCAACTGGATTGAACTGATTACCCGTGAATGCATGAAGGCGATCGGCGCTGGTGTACCGCTTCAGGGAATTTGCCTTTATCCAATTATCGACCGCCCGGACTGGGACCATCTTCACATCTGGCACCATGCTGGTTTGTGGGATGCAGATGCAGATCATCCACACGACAGGCGTTTGCATGCACCTTACGCAAAAGCCCTGATCGAGGCGCAGGATACGCTGGCGATATACAAGTCTGCTATTGATACCGGTAAAACCGATGGTTTTATTTATCTCGAACAAGCCACCGCTTTAGCTGGCGAAAACAAGGGAACGATGATCGCACTGGCACCGGATCTGTAAGAGAAAATAAATTCGCGGGCAAAACATTTTTAAATATTTCTAAACTTATTTCAAAGTTTTCTGGTTCCATAAACAAACAATAAAAAAAATATACAAAATGGCAAAATCAGGTAAAGAGGCATCGGAAATGCCGAACGGACATCTTCACGAATTATTCGTAGATGAATTGAGAGATATCTTAGGCGCTGAAAAACAGTTGCTGAAAGGATTGAAAAAAATGGCTTCAGTTGCGGAAAATCCCGACTTGAAATCTGCTTTCGAAACGCACTATACACAGACTGAAGGACAAATAGAAAGACTTAAAGAAGTTTTCCAATCTTTAGGATTAACTGCGAGAGCAAAAAAATGCAAAGCAATGGCAGGTTTATTGGAAGAGGCTGATGAGATTATGGAAAGTTTTGAAGATCAATCAGTTCTTGGCGCTGCGTTAATTTCTGCTGCACAAAAAGTAGAACATTATGAAATTGCAAGCTACGGTTGCCTGGTAACCTATGCTAAATTAATGGAACATACTGAGGCAGAAGAGCTTTTAGCTGCAACACTGGCCGAAGAAAAAGAAACTGATAGTTTATTAACAGATATCGCTCTGACATCTGCTAATGCTGCAGCATAACTTATTCCTCACCAGGCACTTTAGAATGTCTGGTGAGGAATAATTCTTATTAAAGATAATGGGTACTCTTCACCTTCGCTAACCCCAATCCCCCGCGGTTAACCATTATCTCTTCTCCAATAATCAAATTCATCGTAAACCGCGCATCTTCTGATCACTCAATGGTTACTTTATAATCATTTATGTTGAGGTGAACCAGATGCATGGAGATTTTGCGAAATTTCGGGCGATTTTTTTGCCGAAGGTGTTTGTTGTTTTAACTGCAAGAGCATCAAAAACGGTCTTACTGATAGTTGTCCTCCCAAAAGCATCAGTATAAAAAAAGGCTACAACAATCGCTGTTGTAACCTTTTATCTAAATTAACGCTCTCAATCTTTACAGACTGTGATGTAGGACTCTCACCTCCTACGGCCGCAAAGATAGTACGATCTATCATATTGCAGCCCTTTTTGTGAAATATTTATTTAATTTTTATTATTGACACAAATGATTAGCCCTGGTTGCTATTAAATCTTCGTACGATGATCATTGTTAACCATTAGGAGCGTTTTAAGTATCCGGGATGGAAAGCGGGATGCAGCAACAGACCTTCGATCATTTTCGATTGCCCACAAGAATTATTAACTTACCCCACGATTCAAAAAACAATATGCGAAAAACGCTGGAATTCCTTCAATCACTTCAGGAAAATAATAATGCCAGCTGGTTTCTGGATCATATTGGCGATTATGAGCGGGCGAAGGCCGAACTTGATGATCTTGCCTATGCGCTTGTGACTAAGCTAACGGCCTTTGATGATATGATTAGCTCGGACATTGATAGTGCCAGGTTTATTTCTAGCCTAACGATTCCTAAACCCAGGAAAAAACAGATTTACTATTCTCATTTTGAGATTGCGATCAGTCCCTTATCAAACGGAGGCAATGAGCCGCTTTACCTGGTTCATTTTGATCCCGAAGGCAGTTATTTTAGTATCCGGTATGATCCTGATGTTTTTGGCATTCAGGTAATGAGAAGTTACCTGACCAAAAACCTGACTGAACTCGAATCAATTTTAGCGCAGCTTGGTAAGCTTACAGCTTTTGAACTCAACACTGATTCTGCAAAAGGCCCCTTACCAAAAGGCTACCAGCCGGGTGTACCTGGTGAAAGTTTCCTCAAACTCACCAGTTATGAAATTCGATGGCCTTTGCCAGACCTGAACCTCAAAATTCCAAAACTTGCAGAGGCTATTTCTGCCGAATTCCAAAAAGCCTATCCATTCATCCTCTTTTTACAAAAAGGGCTCGGTTTGTAGTGGATGATCGTGAAGATCAGATTTTCCAACGCAATGAACTAGCATGTTGTCTTTAAGAGATTCATGCTTTTTTCTTCCTGATTTGTAAAGATCTAAAATGAATAAGAAGAAGTTGCGCTCCTTCCACTGATTCACTTTCTGTTTAAAAACAAACATCAAAATTTTATGAAGATGTGCCTTCTGGTATGCCAAATGCGAAGCGAAACTTTTTAAAGCGAAACAAAAAAGTTTACATAAAAATTTTTTCGCTGTTTGTAAACAGTTCTCTTGTAAACAAAAAAAAGTTTACAAGGAAAATGTTTCACTCTTTGTAAACAATTTGTTTGTAAACAAAAAAAAGTTTACACTTATTTTGTTTACAAAACGTATTTTGTTTAAATTTATTCAGATGAAAAAATTAAGAAACCAACTTGGCTTAACACAAACCGATATGGCCATGCTTATGGGAAGTAGTAAAGCCAAAAGTAGTTTGTATGAAAAAGGATTACGGAGCCTTAATACGAATGAATTAAGCATTTTAAGTGCCCTGGAATTGGTGTTGAATGATGCTTCAGCAATGCAGGCGACAGAAACCATCGATTCAAATGATCAAAAAGCTTTGTTAGCCACGCTTAAAAAGCTGGCCAACAATCAAAAAGAGGTAGCCTTAAAAGTAGCGCGGATGCAGGAAAAATTATTCAAGATGAAAACTGATTATGCCAGCAATCTTAAGCTGTTGCAGGTACTTAACCGGTTAAAGAATAATCAAACAGATCTATCGGCTCATCCTTATCTGGGCTTGCTGGAAATCAGGTGTTTAGAAAAACTCAAAGCTAACGGTGTTCATCAACAAATTTTGCTTCGCCATAGACTGGCTGTACTGGAAAGCGAAATGACATCTGCACAACAAATTATAGAGGAATATCAGGGGTTTGATAAAGAGTAATCAGGTCATTTTTATTTCCAGAATATTTTAAGCGCCTGCTTCCACAAGCGCTTAAATTACAAACTGGCATTAAAGATTTACTTCATGCAATAGCGATTTGCTTTAAGCATTATTAAAATTATACTTAGGAGTTGCAAACCGACAATCAACTCCATACAGAGATCAATTGAAAATGCGTTTCCAAAACGCTCCCCTAAGTAATATTGTTAAAAATGATGTGCTTATTCCTTCTCTGTTTAAATTGAAGATTTGTTGGCTATTGATTTGCATCAACAAGGTAAAGACAATAAGTTAATTTGCTAAATAAAATTATTAGCGTGCGCGGTAATCAATATCCATATTGGGAAGCTGCGGTAGGAGTGAACCTCCTTACTTTCACTCATTTTCTTTTTCGTCATAACGGAAAATAATAGGTTTGCTGCAGCCCTTTTTGCGGATTAATGGCATTGCTGATCGCTTTTTGACTGCTTTACGATTTTGAGTAAACTACTGAAGATAATCCATACCTTGCACCGCCTCTATAGGACTGATCCCTTTGGCAACCATCCATGCAGAACAAAAATGAAAAGATAAGCTCTCTTATCGAGCTTAATGAAGAACTGGAAAATTATTTCCGGAATACAATCATTCCACAGCTTTTCATCGATGCACAACTGATCCTTCGTAAATTTACGCCACCTGCCATGCGGCAGTTCAGCCTTAAACTTACCGATGTAGGAAGACCTTTGGCCGATATCAGCGAAAATTTTCGTTTCCCCACCATCATGGAGAATATCCAGTATGTAATTGATACGGGCGAAATTCTGGAGAAGGAGATCCAAACCACAGATCTTCGGTGGTACCAGATGAATATACTTCCTTATATCATTCAAAAAGATAAAAAGACCAATGGCGTAATTGTAACCTTTGTGGAGATTACCATGAGGATCAGGGACCTGAAAGAACAGGAAAAACTGATTGCTGAACATGAGCTCCTGCTGGATACCATTTCCCATGATATCAAAACACCGCTAACCAGTCTGGGGATTACCATTGAGATGCTGAAACAGTTGCCTGAGAAAGGAATGCAGCGTTTTCCTGCACTGCTTGAAAAAGTAGAAAACAGCCTGATGAAGATGCAGCACATCATCCATGATCTGACAGATGCACGCGAACACGAACATCGATATAAACCAGTGGAAGAACTATTGGATTTTGAGCATATTGTGGAAGATGTAAGGCTTACCCTTGCCCCACAGATCAAGGAATCGAAAGCAAAAATCAAAACGGAGATCGGCTTTTCTGAAATTAAATACGTTCGCCGCAAACTCCGCAGTGCCGTGTATAACCTGGTTAATAATTCGATCAAGTACCGTGCAGCGGGTCGTTCTCCGGAAATTCTGATCAAAACCTTTACGGAAAACGGGTATATGGTTATCGTGGTATCAGATAATGGAATGGGAATCCCCGAATCTGAACTGGAGAACATTTTTCAGAAGTATCAGCGGGTATCCAATTTGGGTGAAGGCTCCGGTATCGGCTTATACCTGGTTAAAGAGATTATTGAGGCATCAGGAGGGAAGATCACTGTGGAAAGCAAGCTGGATGAAGGAAGCATTTTTACGCTTTACCTGAAAATACAGGAGTAGTACGGAAATAAACAAGATTTTATGAAACTATGAAATGAAACAATAGCAGGGTAGAGGAATAAATACGCGAGAGAAAACATTGGCTTACAGACCATAAATAATCGTTTGGCGTGGAACTAAATGCGCTGCGAGCATGTAAATTTGAAAGCTATTTGCTATTTTCGTTTGCCAAACGGAAAGCTTTTAACCAATGGCGGCGCCTCAAATCATGATGAAGTATTTTACTTTCAGTTTATCTATCGTTTTTATTTCCTGGATTGTTGGTATGGTGATTAACACTTTACTTTCAAAAACTGACTTTTATCAGCAAAGGTTATCGAACCTAAACTTCATTAAAAATGAAAAGCTTAATGCAATCATCGGCCTGGAACTATTCAAATGGATCATCATGCACAGCTTCTTTAAGTATTTTAATCCCAAGCTTTCCATTAAAAAGAGGATCGTCATCAGTGAATTAGGCGCTTACCGGTCAGAGATGACGAAGGCTGAGCTTGGCCACCTTTTCGCCTTTTTGTTTACGGGGATTTTCATTGTGATCAAAATTGCAAACGGTTTATACCTGTTTGCTGCAGTGATGCTACTGCTCAATGTTATAATGAACCTATATCCGGGTTTATTGCAGCAACAAAACAAAAGACGAATTGACCGTTATTTCCAGCTCCTGAATCAACGATCCTTCCAAAGCCCTGTTCGCTAATTTATTTCAGTAATTTATTGTTTATCGTGCTGATACCAGCTGGCTGAACAATATGCGCTGCCACTGGATTTTTTTACATCAGATCTAATTTTAAATCCCTATATTTAAACAAGTTCTGCAGAACATCTTCCTGCTTCCATCCGGAGATCTGCTTGTACCCCAACCATAGTGGCTACGCAGCGTCATTGTAATAAAAAAAAGAAAATGACTCATCATAAAGAACACTTTGGAATCACAGAACATCTGGTCAGTAAAGATTTATTGGATAGTTCCCAAAAACTGATCTTAACTTCAAATCAGCTGATTACGCGTTTGCAATCGCAAATCCACCATTGCAAATCACTTGTAGAATCGCTGAAAATTGATGAAAAATTAAGACTTTAACCGCATCTTTAATGCTAATAGCAAGCGTTATCGAACGCTGTTGCTGTGGTTATCAGGGCGCTTAAAGTGAATATGCCAAACCGCAAAAAAAAGAAAATTATTTTGTTAATCATTTATGAACATCATAAACTTATTAGCTTTATGATTGGTTTCATTATATATTCTTAATGTAGACATGGCAGGAAGCGACTCGTTTTATAGAAGTTTGGAATTTCAGAATTTTTTTAAGGGGGCGACAAGATCGCTTATTCTCAAAGCGGATGCGCCAAGGTTTACCGTTCTCGCTGCAAGCGACCGTTATCTCTCACTCACCCACAAAAACAGGGAAGAGGTGTTGGAAAACGGACTGTTTGAAACTTACCCCGGTGCCCATTCCGATCCAAATGAAAAGTACAGTGTCTTTAGTTCTTTTATGCGCGTTATTGAATCCGGAAAAACGGATGAACTTCCCATTTTCAAATATGAGATCACTGTAGGAGAAACAGATAGCAGGGAAACCCATTACTGGACGAATGTGAACGAGCCCGTTTTTGATGAAGATGGAAACGTTGCCTATATAATCAATACCACGACTAATATTACAGACCAGGTAAGGCAGCAGAATGCCATTGAAGAGAGTGAAAGCCGTTTCAGGCTCATGGCAGATGGTACGGAAGTGATGATTGCGGTAGCAGATGAAACAGGGAAAGCGGTATACTTCAATCACCGATGGGAAGCTGCAACCGGGCGCTCATCAGAAGAACTGCTCGAGTTTGGATGGGTGGATCTGATGCATCCTGAAGACCGGCCTAAAGTAATGCGATTCTTTACAACCACCTTTGATAAAAAAGAGCCCTGGGTATTGGAGTTCCGGATGCCCGCAGGTACAGAAAAATACCGTTGGCTGATGGCCAGGGGAACGCCAAGGTTTACTCCTGATGGAAATTTTGTTGGCTATATCAGTTCTACTGTCGATATTACCGATCAAAAAGAACATCAGCAGCATCTGGCAAAACTCAATGAAAACTTATATGCCATTAATGAAGAACTTACGGCCATCAATGAGGAACTCCAGGAGGCGCAGACCGAACTCGTGTTTGCCAATTCACAACTGGCCAGTAGTGAGCAGGAACTTATTAATTCGAAAACCAGGCTAGAGGAAAGTGAACACCTGTTAAAAATGGCCATACAATCTTCCGGACTCGGAATTTGGGTAGCGGATCTTACAAGCAGAACCTTAGCCCTTTCTGAGCGTGGAAAGGAAATGCAGGGCATTCCACCGGATGTGGAGTTATCTCTTGATGAATCCTTTTCCCTAATTGATGAGCTGGATCAATCTGGCGTGAAGGATGCAATTGCTGCAGCCGTAAAATATCATGGAAGTTTTGTTACCGATTACAAGATTAATACCTATGATGTCAAATCAGTAAAATGGCTGCGTGCAAGCGGGATCGTGCAGAGGGATGAAGCCGATAGGCCAATGCAAATTCTGGGAACGATACTGGATATCACCGACCAAAAGCTTAATGAGCAGCGCAAGAATGATTTTATCAGCATGGTGAGCCATGAGTTGAAAACGCCGCTTACCTCGATCAACGGATATGTACAGATCCTTCAAAATGCTGCAGATAAAAAAGGTGATACCCGGGCAGCCACCCTTTTAGGCAAGACTTCAAAGCAGGTTGGAAAGATGACGACACTCATTAACGGCTTTTTAAATGTTTCAAAGCTGGAAGCTGCCAAGATCCATATCGAGCGGACGAAGTTTGATATGGCTGAACTGATTACTGAGTTAGAGGAGGAGTCGCTTGCTTCCCTCACCAGTCACCAGATAATATTTGCCCCGGTGGGAGAAATTATCGTAATGGCTGACCGCGACAAGATCGGACAGGTGATCAACAACCTGATCACCAATGCAGTAAAGTATTCTCCCGCCGGAACCACCATCAACGTATCCTGCCTAACTGACGGAGACTGGGCGAGATTAAGTGTCAGGGATGAAGGCTATGGCATCAAGGCCGACAACCTGCCAAAAATTTTCCAGCGGTACTACCGTGTGGAAGACGGGCTTCAGGGAATTTCCGGCTTTGGTATTGGCCTTTATCTTTGCTATGAAATTGTGAAAAGGCATGATGGAGACATCTGGGCAGAAAGTATTGTAGGACAAGGCAGTACTTTTCATTTTACACTGCCATTGCTGGATTTAAGTTAGAAGAAAATTTACGACTTGCCAGGCGCTGGCAGGGTTTTAATTTAAGTAAAAGGATGGCTTTAGGAAGACTCGCTTAGATTCATTTACGATTTGTTGTGCTGTATCTCTATCTTATTGAATGCTTGTAGGCGCTTCATTATTCTCTATTGGTTTTATTTATCAAATCGTAGGATAAAGCGTCAATTTTATCATTAATGTCAAACACATTCGACAAGATAATTACGGCCATTTTTTCTTTGACTTTCATGATTATTGAAGATGAATATCCGCCTGTTCCTCCATTATGCCAAAACAAATTCCCGCCGTTTGAAGATGCTACTATGTGCCAACCCAAACCGATTTTTGTATCTCCTTTAATTTCAAAAGTTGTTTTTCTCGTCAGTTCAAGCGCTTTATTTTCAGGATTGAATTGTGCAGTAGCAAACCTGGCTAAATCTTCTGATGTAGATAATATTCCTCCGGCACCAAACAACGCGTCGAAATCCCAGTTAGATACGATTTCTCCGTTTTTATTCAATCCTTTGATCAGACGATTTCCCAAACCTTGTGAACTGACGAGTGAATTTGTCATGTTGTACTTATCAAAAATCCTCTTTTGTAAAAGCTGCTGAAAAGTTGTTTTTTGCGACAGGCCGAGCGTGTAACCCAGTAATCCGGCACCGATGTTTGAATATGAATACGTTCTGGGCTGTTCATTTTTGACTTTGACAAAACTTTTAAGATATGCTTCAATTTCAGTTTTGCCATAATGCTTATATGGGTTTATATTATTGGATAAATCCAGATTTTCCGGTAAACGAGGTAAGCCCGAGGTATGATTGGCTAAACTTTCAAAGGTTAACCTGAGCTTGTTATGGAAAGCGAATGGATAATATGAATTGATTTCGTCTGTTAATTTAATTTTTTGATCTTCAGCAAGTGAAGCTAAAACAGTTGAAGTGAAGACTTTTGTTATTGAGCCAATTTCAAAAATAAACTGCTCATTTTCAGCCGGTTTTATGGTGTCATTTATTTTTTTAATTCCATAGTAACTTGTTTTACCGTTTTGAATTATAGCAATTGAAAGTTGAGCATGGTTCGGTAAATCTTTTGATTTTGCAAAGATGACCTCAGCAATTTCCTTTGGATAACTGCTCAACGCGTTGATGGTTTTATTTTCATTTACTTTCGGTTCTTCATAGGGTTTTATAAAGAAACCGTTAATTTGGTTTTGCTTATCAAGCGAAATATTTACGGCCAGAATTGCTTTTTCAAATTTCGTTTTATACAATGCGTAAGTTTCCTGCTGATAGCTGGTAAATTCCATACTTTCTATCTTACCTCCATTGAGCTTCAAATTGGATAGAAACTCCTTTGTTCTTTCAACAGGTAAAGCTTTTTTCATCTCTGGAGAGAAACAGTTAAAAATTTCATCGTATTGATCAGCATTATAATTCCGCTGAAAATTCTCAGCTGTAGCCTTATAATTTTCGGTTTGAGCAAATGCAATATTTGTAACCAAGGCTACAATTAAAAAGGGGAAAAGTATTTTCATAGGTATATTAAGGAGGGTATTTTTTAATTCTTCTTACATACCTGAATTTTCGATGTTCAAAATCAGGCTTCTGTTCAGCTAAATATATTGATTTGATTTTAACTTGCGTTACATATCGCTTCATTCCAGCAGTCTTCTCTTGGCTTTTGAGCAATTTCTTAATTCTATTAACCTGCCTGATCTGGATTTTCATTCTTCCCTGGTGATAGGATATCACGTATAGCTGATTATACCAATATTCAAGTGAATAAGTAGGTATATTTGGAAACAAAGAGTTTTAGTAATTGAATACAATAGAAAAAGATACATTGACAGCGATAATACTCCCAAATGAACTAAAAACCGTTAAAACATTAATATATGATCAATGCGGGTTGGAATTGACAAACCTGGAATTAAATAGCGAAAGTTTGGAGTACGGAGCTTGTTCATTTGAGCTCAATAATAAGAAAATTCAATATCGATTGTCTAAAATCACGCCAAAAAAAACCGGTCAATTTGTGACAATATGGAAAAGAAATAACCACGGAATAACTATACCTTTTGACATATCGGATGATCTGGATTTTATAATAATTGGCGCAAAACGAGAAAATGACTTTGGGCAATTTATTTTTCCAAAATCTATTTTAGCAGAAAGGGGAATTATTAGCAGAGATAATAAAGAGGGAAAACGTGGAATTAGAATCTATCCACCATGGGACAATGTGACTAATAAACAAGCGGAGAAAACTCAGATCTGGCAAACAAAATACTTTTTTACAATTGATGGCGAAAACACAACTAACATTGATTTCCTGAGAAAGCTGCTTATTTAAGCAGTAAATACAAACCGGCTGGAAATAGTGACGACATCATTGCAAATTGGGGATAGCGCTGATAAATTAACGACAGAAGCACACAGTCAATTAGCGAAAAATTAATCTTCCACGCTGATTGGGGAGTTCGATAGGTATTAGCTCCTTAAAATTTGTGCAACTTAGTTTTACAGTTATGCTGTTCGTGATATAAAATTGCGAAGCTGTATTTTTCCATTAAGACTCCAGGGCAGATTTATATTCTGGTAAACAGAAAAGCATTTAGCTGCTGCTAAATGCTTTTCTTAGGAGAGAAAAATCTACTTTTTCTGATAATTACCGAATAAACGGGTCAAAATATCAGGGCTGTTTGTGATGATCCCGTCAACTCCAGCTTTTTCCATGGCAATCATGTCTTCTTCTTTATCTACCGTCCATGGCAGAATTAACATCTTTTTTTCGTGTACCTTTTTAACCAATTCCAGATCCACGCCACTGTAGTAAGGGCTATAGATATCGGGAATAAAACCGAGGTTGGCCAGGTCATTTTCAAGTCCGCCCTTTTTAGCATTCATCTGTTTAAAATATTCTTCTACTTCTTTAGCCGAAAGCCCGTATTTCTTCAATTGGTCTTCGGTAATATTCATTTTCCCCTGCACTAATAACGATAGTTTAATCGCTGGTTCCGTTTGATGAAGAATTTGAAGTGTGCGCACATCGAAAGATTGAATAATTACCCTTTCCTTGATGTTTTTTTGATTGATGACGTCCATCATCGTTTTTACAAAAATGGCTGGAGCCGGATTGTATTTTCCGTCTCCGAGCGGAGAACATTTGGTTTCGATGTTGTAAAAAACTGGCTTTAAGTGATTTTCTTTTACATAAGCTTCTACACTGTCTATTACATCGCCCAATAGCGGCTTATAGGTTTTAAGTTTTTGCTGGTTGGGGAACATCGGGTGTGCACGTAGTCCTGAACTGTAACGACTCACGCTGTCATAAGGCATCTGGAATATACTCAGGCTTTTTTCTTCTGCTTTCGTCACATCAGAACCATCTGGTTTGCTCATAAAGGCTGACGACATGTAAGGATCATGTGATACCACTACTTTTCCATCTGCCGAGATTACCACATCCATTTCAAGCGTTTTAGCGCCTAACTTTACTGCATTTAACATTGCCGGAATCGTGTTTTCCGGTAATAATGCCATACCTCCGCGATGCGCCTGAACATCCAGCTTTTGTTGTGAGAAAGCTGTGCTGGCCAACAACAAGCCTATAATTACTAAGTTTCTTTTCATGAAAATTTTAAATGATTGATGGGGGCAAACTTAGCAAAGCAGCCTGCTCAGTTATGTTATGCGAATATTAACTTTTTGATTTACCTGGCGGTAATTCCGGGCTTTGAATCAGCCACAATGTAATAGGCAGGATAAAGGTTGATCTATACAACAGTCAGCAACGTTCGGCTGTGCAGCAAACCACTATCGTATTTTTGACTGTGTTGGAATCATTCCGCAAATTTTAGGAAATGAATTTATGGTACAATGATCTTTTATTTTAGAAAATTCCTAAAAACTTTTTCTTCTTTTTCTGCTTCCCGTTTTGTTTCCGGGTTTTTTCGGCCGACTGCATCTTCGCTGCTCTTATGCTGTCTTCCCTCGCTTTCAGAAGACTTTGCTGATATTGTTGATTGGCGATTTCAAACGCTGATTGATAGTTTGTTGAAGGAGCAGCCGTATAAACGGTTTCTTCACTGGCCACTAAGCGGTAACTTGCAAAGGCAATGATGAGCAGGCCGGAGAGGGCCCATCCCAGATAAGCTTTTTTCGATTTGAGGTATTTATTTCCCTGGCGATAGCCACCAGTTGCTGCGTCATAACTGATACCGGCCTCCAAGGCCAGCGGCTTTAATATTGATAATTCTTTTTCGAGCTTTAGGTTCTTCTGTTTCAGCTCATTTGCCAATGCGGCGATCTGTAAAGATTCGTTAGGCGGAAGGTTTTGCGGGTTTCGAACATCTTGTGGGGCTGACAACAAGCCCTGGCTAATGGCCTGTTGTAATTCCATACCGTTGGCATACCGGTCTGCAGGATTTTTCTGTAAACAGCGATCGATCAGCTGGAGAAACCAGGCAGGTACCTGCATTTCGGTTAGCAAAACATCATCCTGAACGGTATTTTCCAGGTTCTTCCTGCGGAGCATCATCGCGTCGGGAATTTCTTTTTCAAGATGTCCCACCATTACGGTATTGCGGCCGGTATCTCCATTGCCTTCCAGCGGAAACGGCACCTGTCCGGATAACAGTTCATATAGGATAATTCCATAACTGTAGATATCAGTTTGCAGCAACATTTTTCCCTCATGCTGTTCCGGTGCCATAAATTCTACTGCTCCGGCGTGGCGGATGCTGGTTCTGCGCTGCTCGTCGCTCATGATCGAAAGGCCAAAATCCAAAAGAACATAATTGCCGGTTTGGGTATTGTACTTTATATTATTGCTTTTAATGTCGCCATGTTTAACCTCGAGTTGGTGGCAATGTGCCAGTGCAGCAGCTAATTGGTCAGTCACCTTAAACAGTTCTTTGAGTGTGAAAACTTTTTGATGCGGCGGCAACAACAGTTCGCTTAATTCTGGTCCGTCTATATATTCCATTTCAATATAAGGAAACGAACCGCTGTCGGTGATTCCCGAACTCAGTATTTTCACTACGTTCGGACTGGACTGGCGGTTAACCTGCTGCAGTTTGGTTACCTCATTGATAAAGTTCCGGTAGTTTTTATCACTTTCATCCTCCACATAAATTGGCGTCGGGATAAGTTTGATGGCCGAATAAACCGGACCCATCCGCATGCCTTTGTAAACAGAACCTTGTCCGCCGGTTTTTAATGCGCCCAGATTTTGCAACCCTTCGGCAATAGTAAAAATTTTACTCATGATCGTGAGGGTGGTAACTAAATTCCAATACAATTGAGTCTGCCAGGATAATCTGGTCGCCTTCCTCTAATTCCTGCCCAATCTGTGTGGCATGGAGTTTCAGTACGTTTTCGGTAAGTGCAGACCGGAGTTTTACCTTATTGCGGGGCGGGATTCCACCCTCATCGGCAAAAAGCACAAATTTCGCGAGGTTTTTATTCCACTCAATGTGGGCATGCTGTCTGCTAATATATTTATTACGTTCATCATCACTTTCCGAAGGAAATGCGATGTGATTGGTGCGGAAATACCCTTCGTCTGACTGTGCTTTTTCATCCCTGCCAATGTTATATTTTCCGCCTTCAGAGCTGATGATGTAGGTTGGCTGCACAGTTTTTCCGCTAAGTGCTTTAAGATAAGCTGTTGCCTGCTGCTTAACAAAATGGGTTTTGGTTTTTACAAAGAGGGCAACTGGCAGCTGCTGCATTTCGATGGCATCTGCAGGAGCGGCTTCATCAAAGTGGCAGGTAAGCACCCAGTTTGGTGGCAGGTTGAGGGAATAATCATCGCTGATGCGTTGAATCTCCTCCTTCAGCTGATCCGGATCGTCAGCATAAGTTGCTGCCTCGTAAACCTGTCTGGCGGATGAAGCACAGGAAATGTAGATTGCTAAGCCTTTAATATTTCCACCCTCGCCACCCTCTGCTTTTTGCAGTTCCTGTTTAACGAATTGGAGCAGTGCATGTCTGATTCCTTTCACATCATCAGGATGTTCTTCGTTCTTGCTTTTAAATAGGTCGAATATCTTCATTTTGTGTTATTAAAGTTTGGCGTTTTTTGGGTGTTTTCGTCTAGTTAAGCGAGACAATATTTTTGATGTAGCCACCCACTTTCAAAAATGGCACAACATGTTTCCCCGCTAGCCTTACCGCATCGGATGAGCCCTTTGTTGCTTCAATGCGGATACACACCACAATATTTCCCTTACCGTTCGCGGTCGGCGCGAAAAAGACGTACCAGCCATCATTGATCTGGGCTTTTTTCCAGATGCGCTCCGGCGTACCGGTCTTTCCGGCTACCGTTACACCAAGTATGCCAGATTTAAACGCACTCTGTTTGATCATATATTCCCTCATCAGTTGTGCGTATTTCGGACTATTAACCAATTTCGTACCAGCTTTTACCGGTTGTGGTTTGTCGCTCACTTTAAGTACAAACCTGTTGGCGATCATATTTCCATTATTGGCGATGCCCGAAGCCATTCTGGCAACTGCCGCAGGACTTGCAATGAGTGCGCCCTGGCCCCAGGACATTCCTGAGATCCCTTTAGCCCTGGTTCTGCGGATATTGTTCGGGTCATATGGCGGCTTGGTATTGAATTCCGTTTTGCGCCATAGCTTTTTCCATTTTTCTTCCTGAATGGCATTTTCACCAGGTTTCTGGTAATAATATCCGCCAGCTCCATGCAGAAACATACCTGTTTTCAGATATAGATCGCCCATATTCTCCTGAAGTTGCTCCTGGTTAGCGAGCTTAATGAAATAGACGTTGTTGGATTTTACCACAGCTTGTTCGAGATTAATCCATCCGGTTTCATCCGGCTCGATACCCTTTGTACGAATCCGCTCCCAGGCAGCCACCGGATATTTTTTATCCGGCGCGGCCATGCCCAGCTTATTAAAGGAAGCCATGGCCGTAATCAGCTTAGCGGTAGAGCCGGGCTGTGTGAAACTGGTAAAACCAAGATCTGCTGTAGTGATCCACCCGGCGAGCTGATTCTGCTCTGTATTGGTCATGGTCAACTTTTCCCAATCGTGTATCGGTGGGAGGGGATATACCGCAGAAGTAAGTACATCACCAGTGTTTGCTTCCATAACGACTACAGAAACCCGGTTATCCAATAGGGCGGTATCCTGTGCAATTGACTTTTGGATCTTAGTTTGGAGTCCGGCATCGATGGTCAGTTGTACATCGCGGTTCCTGTTCTTAAAGGCATCAACTTCCTTACTGCTGATCCCCGCAAGGAGCAATGGAGAAAGTGCCTGGTAATCTTTTTTAACAACAGTCATTTCCTTAACTCCTCTGGCCAGGAACCGGTTTTCGCTATATTTATTTGCTAGCACGGCAAAACTTTTAGTCGGTAATTTAAAGCCGCGGAGTTCTGCGGCATGTTCATAATCAGCGAAATAGCCATTTACGCTACCATTAAATACGCCGGAATTGGCATCGCCGGTCCAAAAGAACAGCTGCTCTTCAAAAGGGTAATACCGGTCTAAACGCTGGTGTACGGCCGAATCGAGATTATAATGGGGGATACCTGCACCTATGAGCTTAAAATGCTGGGCTTTCACACTATCGGCATTACTGGTGGCCAATAAGATGCCATTGCGGTCGTGGATGTTACCTGCCTTTAAGCGGTTCATCAGAATGGCAATCCTGGGGTTGTAACTGAACATTCTGGCGCCACTCCGATCGGCTACCAAAGCTGGTTGCACTACCCATTTCTTGTTGTTAAGCACATAGCCCGCTACGTTGGCGCCCAAAAAGATAATCCCCAGACAGGCAGCCATTAATGCAGGTACAAGATTTTTATCCTGCTGTTTGGCAATATATTTCATTTGCACAGGTGTACCTCTTACCATAGAAACAGCGGCTAAAAATCCGGCGGCCAGAAAATTGAGTACAAGCGATGAGCCGCCGTAACTTTGAAAGGGGAGGGAAACGCCCGATAAAGGCAGGGCACCGGTAGAGCCACCTGCGATCAGTAAAAACTGAACAAAGGTAGATGCGCCAATGCCTGCACTTAAATAAAACAGGAATGGTGAGCCGGTGCGCCGGCCAATAATGATTGAGCGGTGGAGGTATAACAGAAAAAGCAAAAATATGCACAGCATTCCGGTCAGGCCAAATTCTTCCCCAATCGAAGGGAGAATCATATCGGTGTGGGCTTCGGGGATGGTTTTTGCAAAACCCTCACCGACACCCTGTCCGGTTGCTCCGCCGGTAGACATTGCCCATAGCCCGTTTGCCACCTGGTCGCCACCGTAAACCTCATTGTTCCAGGCATCCTGCCAGATCGCTTTCCGATCGGCCAGGCGCGCTACCGGACCCGGGAAAACACGATCTAAATATGGAATCTGGTCGATGGTTAAAAATGCCGACATAATCACCAGCACCATAATAGCAGATTCGCTCAGTTGCCGGCGTTTGAAGATCATCAGTGCGCCAACCAGGATCAGGGTGACTAAAGTGGAGATCCATACGTTATCGAAAATCCATGAGGCAAGTACAAATAGTACCACAGCGCCTGCCATGAACATAAAATCGCCCCGGGAGAATGAAAATAAAATGATAAAGGTGAAACAGACAACCATTGCGGGACCCAGATCTCCCAGTATTAGGAAGAGCATGAGGGAGAGCAATATGGCGAGAACAGCAAATGAGAAAAATGACCACCGCTTATTCCAGCTGGTGTATTCACTGATGAGTTTTTCGTTTACGGCAAAAAAACCGGCCAGGAAGAAAATAATGAGATACTTGACCACTTCGCTTGGCTGAAAACCAAACAGATTTACCTTTACACCGCTGCCCTCTGGTCCGGTTCCAAATAAAATGGTGAGGGCGAGTAAGCTAATTGCACCTATTGCCCAGGGCCACCCATTGGCAGCCGACCGGATATTTTTAAACAGGAGCAGGCGATAAACCAGGGTATCGGTATTGAAACGGCGCAGGTTGATGCATAAAATCAGCAGCATACCGCCAAAGCCCATGAGCAGATACAGTAGCGAATCTTTGGCCAGGAAGCGATCGCGTAGCGGATCTTGCAAACTTAAGAGGGTAAGGAAGGAAATTCCTGTAAGCAGCATCACGATCGGGAGGATCACCTGATCGGCTGAACTAAACTTCCAGGATAGTACCAGGTGCACCAGGATAAATCCAAAAATCAGGCTTCCGCAAATAATAATGAACCAGGTATTAAATTCTTCAGGTGTTCTGATGATCAGTGATTTTTCCTTTTTAAGGATATTAAAATCTCTGGTCGAAAACAGTTTTATGGTGTGCGGACGCTGCTCGAAAGTGAATGCAGCATCTTCATCTAGATTTTGTATACCCTTGGAAGCACCGAATTGAAAGCCAGGTTTTAAGGGCAATAGCTTAAACGCTTCGTTGTCGGGTAAACTTGTAAAATTGACTTCACCAGCAGCATCTGTTCGGAGGTAAGCAGTAAGCTGCTGCAACTTCCGTTTGCCGGCAGTATCCAAAGTGAAAACCTTTGTAATGCCATTTGCTTTTTCGGTGATGTTTTTGATGTTTTCCGTTGGCTCGTCGCTGTAAATGCTGTCTTGAGGCAGGATCATTTCTAAACGGATCAATACCCCGGCAACCGGCTTTTCGTTTTCTACTATTTTCCCGCTGATGGTGTGTTCACCCATACTAAAGTTTGCGCTGGCCGGGTATGAACGGGGGTTCTTCTCCTCCTGTGCGAACCTCAGCGAGTCATCTCCGGTGTAGCCCAACAATGTCCGGGAGGCCAGAACCCTTGCCTTGAAGGATTTACCGCCTTTTTTATATGCCTCATCTGCAAGGATAAAGTATCGGCGCTTATTGATTTCGCCGATGTTATCCAAAGATTGAATGTTTTGTGAGGCATTGGCTACAGTCGCTTCAATAAGGTCAACATCCCGCTGATCTTCAAAATAGTAACCTTTTTTAAGTAAATTCCTGATGCTTTCGGCCGGTTTTCCTGCATTCAGGTTTACCATGGTGCCTGCTTTTAAGCGCGGGCCGACTTCCGAAAACCTGGGCTGAATCACCGTGTATAACTGGTAAAAAAACAGTGAGAGGATTAATCCAATGGCTAAAATGAAGATTCGCTCACGAAGCCTGCTTACCTTGATGCCTGCGTTATTCTGCTCCATTTTTTGAACTTACGGCTTTTGGAGTAATACTTTTTAGTGAATTAAGCGGGAGGACATCAGCGTTTACCTTTTGCTGGCCAGGAAAGCTGAAGCTGTTTTTTACAGGCAGGAGGCAATCATAAAAAGCAACATTTTTTAGCGACAAGGCCTGATTGGAAATGGCAATTGCGTTGTCAAAACCCTTAAACTGCAAGCTGTCTAACTTCAATAGTTTCGCTTGCGATAACATTGTTATTGCAGCACCCTTGTATCCGGTATCTGCCTGCAATATAATGCCATTGGCCATAACATATAAAGTATCTCTTCGTAGTCTCAAAGTATCACTGATGAGCACCGGACTTTTAAAAATCGAGTCGGAGAGGATTAGGGTATCACCTACGGCATGATCGAATGCATCTTGTAATAATTTCTCCTGACTATTTCTAACTGTTTTTTTAGTCAATGGAATCGGTGTGGAGCCAGGAACAGTTGTGCCCTGAGTTTTCAAATAGAGAAATACCGTAGTGCCAAGCAAGATCAGGCATAGTATGATCAGGGCAGTGAACCCATATCGTGATTTTGGCCGGCTGTTTTCAACCTCAGTATGGGTTACAGTTTTTTTAGCTTCATTATTTTCAACTTCAGCTGCTGTTGATACTGCTTGAACAGGGCTGGGCCGGGTTGGTTGGACTGGTATAGGTTTCTTATGGTTCTGCACCAGCACCACAGTGATATTATCGCGGCCGCCATTTTCATTGGCAAGTGCGATGAGGTTGCCCGCTTTCTTTGCAAGTGTATCTCCCTGAAAAAGCAGGCTGGTGATGTCCTGCTTGTTTACCATATCCGTCAGGCCGTCACTGCAGAGCAGTAATACATCGCCGGGAAGAAATGGAGACTGGCCCGTTTCGATGTAACTTTCGTCGCTGGAAATTTGATCGCTAAAGCCAATCGCCTTATTAATTTCATTGCGTTTAGGATGCTGCATGGCTGCGGCTTCGTCCAATCTGCCCGAATCTTCCAGAAAGCCCACAAAGGAATGGTCTTTGGATATTTTGATGAGCGATCCGTCTCGCAATAGATACAACCTGGTATCGCCCACATGGGCATAATAAAATTGATTGTTTTCGATATCTGCCAGCACTAATGTAGCGACACATGCCATTTCCGAAAGCTCCGGTGCTGCCATTTTTTTGGCAACAATTACTTCATTTGCTTTTTTAAAAGCATGGATCATTTGCGCAACCGGATCGGAGGGACGGGTTTTAAACTGGCCTAAAATTTCTTCCTTAGCGATAGCAGCTGCCACTTCGCCGCCGTGATAACCACCAACACCATCTATCACTGCGGCCAGGATCAGCTGATCGCTGTTAAGCGGCGTTACAATAAAGCTATCCTCGTTGTTGTCTCTGGATTTACCAGTGTCCGTGAGGCCGAAAAAGTTGTTATCCATTGTTGTTCCGGGAATTTTTAATGTCTTTGAAATGAACGATCAACAGCGCGATGACGGTTGCTAAAAGTATCACTGATAAAAATTGCGACATGGGTTATGATTTAAACAAATTCAATCCGATGATTCCATTGAGCAGCATTCTGGAGTTGAGCGGTAAAGTAATCCATTGGGGCGAATTTATTTCACTCCTTTGTACCAATACCTCATTTAATGTCGTCAGTTCACCGAATGAGGCTAAATAGAAATTGCCGTCTGCCTTGTTGTACCGGATGTGTAAATGTGGTGAATTGGCCCATTCTGAAGCGATTTTGAAGATGTTGGCATCTTCTCTTTCGTCTTCATTACCTGATACAATAGTATCTTCTGTCTTAATCAGAAACTCAATCTTTTTACCTGCGAACTGTTTGTCCGGAATGATGGTTTCTAAACGGGCAATTACGGGCTGCTTCTCTTTTACGGCCTGATCCTCTGCCAATTCCAGCTGGTCTTCGTATGGAATTTCCATATAACCATCGCTATAATAAGTGAAGCCTTTTAAAATATCGTTGTTTACGTCAAATGTTTGTGCAATACCTGTTTGACGGGGAATAAAAGTTACCCTTAAGTTTTCTGCCTTTTGACTGCTATCCGGCAGCAATTTTCCAATAAACCCCCGATCGCCACTGGCATAATCGGGGTGGGATACCAGTCGGAAAACCCATTTCGACCCAGAGGGTTCAACGGTTTTGCCCGCCTGGCGGTATTCCTTTAAAATTTCGTAAAATTTCTTTACCGTTTCCTGTACGATCAAGCCGAAAATACCCTGCTTGTTATCGATAAATGCCCGGTAATCGTCTGCATTAAAGGTGATGATGAATTCATGATAGAAAACCACGCGATCAGCAAAAGATAACTCGCTGATGGATTCCCTGAATTTTTCTACAATGAAACTGTAGATAATTTCTGGGGTGAGCTGCTGTACTTTTTCGTTATTACCTTTGCTTTCATCGGTTAAAAACCAATCTTGAATGCCGATGCGTTGCCAGAAATTTGATTTGGTCTCCATAAATTACAATGCGTATTGCCTGGGGGCGTTCGTATTATTGAATTAAAATTCTATCGGTTTAAGGGAAGTGTCTGCACTGAGATCTTCTGTAGTATCTGTTGCTTTTTGTTTTTCAATTTCAGCCCTGATGGCGCTATCCACTATACGCTTTGTTGCTGCTGCTTCTGCCGTTTTACGCTTCATTGCCAACCTTCTTCGTTCCAATGCGGTGGTGTCAGCTACAGGTGCTACAGAGTCGATAGGCACTGAGGCCCGGGGCGTTTTAGGTTCACTTTTTCCAAATTGTGAGTAAGCCAGAAAGGCCATTGATCCGATTAACAAAACGATTAGACAAGCGAATGTGAAATGGGAGAGTAAGATCCCTTTTCTTTCGGGCGCTACTGCTACGGGTTCCATTGCTGCCAACTGTTGTCGCAGCGATTCATTTTCCTTTTTCAACAATGCAGTCTCGGGGTTGTTTGCCGGCATTACCGGGCGAGACATTCCTCCGTTCACTACCGCCTCGTGGAGGATCATGCCATTACCATATCTCAGCAAAGGGTCTTTTAGTAAACACTTATTAATTAGTGCTAAAAGCCATTCCGGAACCTGCATTTCCCGGTTTTTCTCTTCCTCACTCCAGCTGGCCGGTAAGTTAGCCTTGCGCAAATTCATCACATCCGGTACCTTACTTTCCATGTGGCCAATCATTACGGCGTTACGACCGGTATCGCTGTTTCCCGGAAGGGGAAAAGGAACCTCTCCGCCGAGTAATTCATAGAGAATAATGCCATAGCTGTATATATCGCTTTGCAGCAACATTTTGCCTTCATTTTGTTCAGGCGCCATAAACTCCACCGCACCGGCATGCCGGATACTACTGCGACGCTGTTCTTCGCTCATAATAGCCAATCCGAAATCGAGTAGCACATAATTACCGGTGTGCACATTGTATTTAACATTATTGCTTTTAATGTCGCCGTGTTTCACGCCCAAATTATGGCAATGTGCAAGGGCTGCCGCAAGCTGTTGTGCAACTTTGATCAGTTCCTGAAGTTTGAAGATCTTTTCGTGTGGTGGTTGAAGTAGCTCGCAAAGGTCAGGGCCTTCGATGTATTCCATTTCAATGAATGGAAATGAGCCACTTTCAGTGATGCCGAAACTGAGCATTTTTACGACATTCGGACTTGGATTTTCATTTACCTTGAGCAGTTTCGATACTTCATTTTCAAAATTGCGGTAATTTTTATCCTCACGGTCTTCCGTGTAAATGGGTGTAGGAATTAATTTTACGGCCGAATAAATGGCACCCATGCGCTTCCCTTTGTATACAGACCCTTGTCCGCCGGTTCGCAGCGCGCCTAAATTCTCCAGCCCCTCTGTGATAGTAAATACTTTGCTCATAGTTCTCGCTAATAACAATTATAAGAATTTTTTGTTGCCAAATAATAATTAAATGTTGTTAAGCCTAATGCAGGGGTAGAATTGGAGCGCCAAATTGGTTGGCCTTAACGGAATTATTAATCGTGTCTTGGTAGCGATCACTGTGGATGCACCGGAGGGTTAAACAGATTATTAAAAAAATAGCTCACAATTTGACAAGACATTCCGATTTCTTACAATTATTATAGTACTTTCCGGTCAACATATATCACCTATACGCAAAGTAAAATACTTAATGATCACAACTCCCTGGTTCAATACTATTTAGATCCGATGGCAAATTATCTTCAAAGCGCATACGGTTTAATGCTTGAGGATGCGTATAGCCTGTTTCGGAGCGGTGTTCAAGATTCGCCTTCCTGGTCTGATGAAAATATGGACGATCTTGTTCCTTTGGGTAGGTCTGGTATTTTGCTAATAAAAGAAGACCTATCTTACTGTCATCTAAAATATAAAAATTATAATGCTTAGCATGTTGAAACAACGATTTGTAAAGAGTAATAAATTTAAGCTGCTGATATTACTGGCGGTAATGTCATTCACATTTAATGCGCATGCTCAAAGACATAAATCTGCACCGTTATTCGATTTTTTTGAAAAGAATTCTGACAGCACAATCGTTTTGTCGCACCTTCAGAATATTTATGAATATCCGGATTACTTTATTGTCAGTAAAAAAGGTGATACGATAAATATGTATACCTATAGGTTTAGAAATTTAATTGAACCACCGATAAATGTTGAGGTACCAAAAGCATTTGCAAAAGCCATTGCACATGTAAATTACATGGCAATTGATCAGGCACCCGCTATCAATACGCTTTTAAAAGTGATGGTTGTTGATAAACAAATTTTAAATATGTTCTGGAAGGACTTGATGAATGAACAAATATGGAATATTAAAGATGATGCCATAGACGGTGAGGGTTGTCCTGTAGTAAAAGGTAAAAATGTTATGGAGATATTCGATGGAGGTGGTCCCTTGTTTAAGCTGATTACCAAAGAAAGGATTAAAGACCTGAAATTTTGTTCTCCGGTCTTTTATGAAGAACATTGTCCGGGGCGTTCAGGAAGGATTTCAGCCATTAAAATCCAGGAATTATTTAAAACTTATTTTACTAGAGCCGGTGAGGAGGATTTCGGAAAGGTGAAAAAACTCAATTATTTATTCAGGAATAGCTATTAAAAATGCGTAGCATCTGCGTGAATAGAGCATATGAATAGAAAATAGAGTTATGGAGCATCTTCTTGTAATCACTATACACTTCGCATTGCCAAATTAAATTAAGGCTGGGAAGTTTTTCAATCGGGACTTAGCAAGTTATAATCTTTTTAACTGATATTTAGTTTTAGTTAATGGGGCCTTCAATTATTTACACCGCTCACAATCAGGTTTTTCACGTTGCTCACGAGGTATCAGTAATCGTTCGTTTTATGAGGCTAATCGTCCGTCGTGTCATATAATTCTTATTCAATTCACGCTGCCGGAGTTTATTCCGGCTATATGTATTGCATATATATATATCTTTAATATCTTATAGATGCTAATTTCATCTGTCTAAAGGGATTTTATTTGAAGCATCATCAACTTTATATATGCGATTATTTTCAATTAAAACTCCTTTGGTGTCTCCTGATTTGAACTGAGTTCCATGTTTAATATCAATTTTAATTACTTTCCCATCATAATCAGCTTTGATATCATCCACTATCGAATGGCCAATGACGATTCTGGCCGCTCCGTAATATTTCAAAATCTTCTCCAATTCGTCCTGGGATGTTTCCTTTACGCTTATATTATTTAAAAAATATAGTACCTTATTTTTTAAATCCATAGCGAGGCTTCGATCCCAGTAGGGTGAATAAATACCACTTAAACTTAGTTCTTCCTTTTTACTATTGAAATTTGCATGATAGGGTTTACCATAATTTTTGCTGGCAATTTGATTCAAGGTCGGAATATCCAAGCCAGCATCAATGTGCCTGATATTTAACCCTGCATGTACAAATAATGTTGTTCCGATGCGTTCAATAACATTCTTAGTTCTTAACCATTTTCCCAGTACTGTATGCTCATTATAAAGCGTCTGCATCGCCCCGTCCCAAGACCTGTTACCCGAAATTTCTTTTGCCGCCTGAATATATTTGAAATTGGCATAAGATACATTGCCTTGTAACATCATGATTTCGTGATTACCCAAAATATAATGGACCTTTCCACCTATATTTTCCGCTTGCTGGTCTAACTTGTAAATAAGCCATAAAACCTGTGTCACATCTGTCCCTCTATCAACAAAATCGCCGTTTAACACTAAGTGACCGTTGCCATAGATCCAGTTGCCTTTATTATCGATCACCCGGTTACTTAGCAGGAAGCTGAAGAATCCTGTAAAGTTGCCTTCAATATCTGATATTACAAGAAGCTTTTGTGGTGTAGCGTAAAGCGCTGGCTCAACCTTCTCCAGGCCTTTTAGCTCTACTTTAAAATCTGGTAGATATTGCTTTCCTGTAAATACCTTTATTTCTTTGTTTATAAGATATGATTTGCTTAATTGCGATTTTTCACTTACTTGATAGACTACCTTATTTATAATGTAAGGTCCATCCAGGCCATCAAAGTTGGTATCAACACTTTTGTTCTTTACTATCCCGAATTCCTGATCGTTAAATATTGCTTGCAAACCAGACCAATAAAATGTATAAACTCCCTTCTTTTCGTCAACTTGCGAGTAGCCAAAATACAGTATGGTTGAGAAAAAATATAAGAATGTGATCACTAATAGCCATTTAACTATTATCCTGAGCTTTATTGTAAACATTCCTTTAGATTGATTAAAAGGCATTAGATCGATCTTTAAGCTATAAGTTACACATATAACCTATTAACTAAAAAATCTACTTAAAATAAATAATACTAAATATCTTCGCTTTGGGAGACATTTTTCTCTTTGCCATAATTGGTGCATATAGACTAACAGCTGAAAGAAAAATATATAGTAGGGGGATGGATACCTTCGTTTTTTGAGACTTTAAATTCACATTAATTAATTGATTGATATAAGCACTAAATATTTCGAATACCAGCCTAAAAAATATCGTTATATTAGCCTCTTTACTTATTTCGAAAAGACATCCACTCATGCAATAACTTTTTCATATCAGAAAAAGAAATTGTGACGCTTTTATCGATTATTATATTTGGTGGCAATATGTGGATTTCGTCATTGTCGCTTGCAGCGTCAGCATCTAGTGCGAAATACTCTTCATAATATTTTCCATTCTCAGCATCATCGATGCTTTCGATTAATCCTTCACATTCAATTTGATGCATAGTTGTAAGCTTGGAAGCGAGATAAGTATACTCGTGCTTGGGATATTTGGTGCTACAATAATAGTATACCGAAAACCAGCTCCTCTTCTTTTCAAATATTAGATTGAATTTTTCTTTCATTAACATGCTTATATATATTGTCTGTTTTTATAACGAGGTAAGATTCGATGTTGTGTCTTCAACAGCATTATATGAGAAATTTTCTTCGAATAACTTAATGGTGTTCTATAGAGTTAAATCTAGTTAATAGCTGATTTGTTAAGATCGTTTTAGCCTTTGTCATAATTTCCATCTAAATAAAATTACGGCTGAAAGAAAAATACAGTAATGAATCCTAACCTTCGTTTTTTGAGACGAATTTACTCTATAGATTTTAGGTCTATCATAAATCCACCGTTTAATGATAAAAAATATCAAGCTAACTTTTGTCTTTGTTTCTAAATCAATCTTAAGACAATTGGTTTTTCATCTAGCAAGAAAATGTCAACATAAATAGGGTTATCTTATACATTAGTACCAACATATTTACTTTTTAGCTCGATTGAATTGGTATCTATGGAAATTAGCTTTTAGTCAAGATATTAATAGCTTTCTCTAGTAATTCGTCTTTTCTATCTATTACTCCTTTTATTGTAGGTTTGACAATATTATCTATTTTCACACCTACGCCTTGGGTCGGAGAATTATCTGGGTAGAATATACCTCTGCTTGATATCCCAGTGGAAATGCCACCTGGAAGGACAATAGTGGATACCTCACCATCTGCACCTGCAGTTTGGCTTCCAATTACGCTAACGTTTGGTGAACTCTGGAATGCCATGGTAGTAAACTCTCCCTGGCTTTGAGTATCAGAGTTGACAATTACAATCACCTTTCCGTTATAACATTCATCTTTTTTTTGAGAACCATTGGATGCTGAATCTATGAAGAGGAAAGTGCCTGGATTTGAATAGTCTACCAATGAAATCTTTACAAATAAATTTTTGCCGGACTTAATATAGTTCACAAAGGTGTAGGGCATAAAGTCATTTGGATACTCTCTTAAGTCGACGATTATACCTCGGGTTTTTGTAAACATTTTTTTAGAGTCGACCTGGTTTGCGAAATGCTTGCGTATAGTGGTTGTGGAGCTGCTTTCACGCGATTGATCTGCATAGGAACGATCGAATTTAAATGCAAACAGTTGTTTAGCATTTGGTTTAAACTCCAGGCCAAAAGATCCCGAGAAGTTTTTATTGGTATTTTTATTCCCGGCTTCCTCCGACCACAATTGATTTGGATAAAAAGTTTCTTTTCCATTGGTTGAGAAAACATGGCCATATCCTGCATTGACAATTGCTGTAGTACTCCATTTTTCGCTATTATAGCCTAGGTTTAACCCTGCATTTTCTGCAGGAAATTTCGTTTTCACATAACCAAGCCTTCCATTTCCGGTAAACCCTTTCATCGGGTTCCTCTTCGTAACAATATTGATCAGACCCGCATTACCGGCAGCATCATACTTTGCCGGGGGATTGGTAATTACCTCTACTCTCGATAGATTATCGGATGGAATTGATTTCAGTAAGTTAACCAGATCTTCACCCGATAGAGTTACCAAACGATCGTTCACCATTATTCTTACTCCACTTTTTCCGATTAAACTAATGCTGTTGTCGCTTCCTACACGCACACCTGGGGCCTTAGACATAGCTTCCAAGGCATCTCCACCAATCAATGCAATGCTATTTTCCACATTAAGTACGGTGCGGTCGATTTTCCTTTCTATAACCGGTCTCTTTGCCGCTATCTGCACGGTCTTAAGCGTTAAAGCTGCACTTTCTAAAAGGGTAATACTCAAGGTTGTTAAGGAATTGTTGAGTGGAATAACCTGTGTATCAAAACCAATTGATGATACTTTTAACTGATAAGTTGTAACATCGGGATCTGTACTCATAATGAACTTTCCATCATTATCAGTTATAGTTGTTCTCAAGATTACAGAATCACCTGTTTTGGTCAACAACACTACGGCTCCTGGGATTGATTGACCGTCTTTTTTTGATATCACCAAGCCATTAAGCGTACGTTGGGCAACCCCCGTACTACTTATTAGCAGTAGCAATAAAAGCGTCAACATCATATTTAATCCCATAACCCTCATTTATGTATCTGTTGAAAAAATTAAAACCAGGAGTGCATCCAATAGTGAACCATTGCTCTCTTTATTTTTTTTGGTGCCATTTCCCTTATTTCGGCATAGTCATATAGAAATACATCCTTCACATCAAGCAATTGCTGTTTGCTTACGTTAGGTCTGAAATAATAAGTTTCGCGCATCCTGTATGGTCCAGAGAACTGTGGTGTACTCAAACAATCGCGAAAATTGTTCTCATATATATTGATCATGTTTAAGATGATATCCATCAGGTACTTTTCTTTCCTGGAAGCAGAAAACACCTCTGAGGCCAGGGTCTGGTTTACACGATCCTGCAGCAGAAAACCATTCGGGTTATGTTTACAAAGTGACTCAAATTCATTTAGGTCAAGCAGTTCTACATCCCAATCTATGTAGTGGCCTCCGAAGTGATAAACGATAGTATACCTGGCGATATCTGCAGCCTCTGCATGGTTTCTTGCCGCTTTGAACATTTGAAGTACATGGGGATATTCTGAAGCCAGGAAACTAAGGATATCCTCATCAGTCCAGAATACCCTTTCAAAACCAATTTCATCTACCGCACTCCAGGATTGAAGGCATCTTGAGATGAATGCCGGTGGCTGGTTATTTCCAATCTGATGAATGATTTTTGGCAGCATATACTCGTCCCTTTAATGTTTTATCCGTTGTTACATGTATTTGTGTTACATGTTGAATAAATTTACGTAGGTTGAGTACCACCAGAAAACGGGTGGTTTGAATAGGTGAAATTATAGGACGAATCGGTTGTTTCTTGGGATTTTGCTTAAAAGATCTTTAAGCGCATCTGATTGTGCCTCCGATCGGGATTAACACAAAGTATTTAATACCAATATTGGAAATGAAGGAAAAATGAGCAATAATTTATCGCTTAAGGTCAGCGTTTGCTTTTGTGATATGCTCGATCAGATCCAGGGCTTTTTGCAGGGCTTTTTCGCGGCTACAAGCAATATCGGGTAACACGCCGCGCCAGTCATGCTCATTGGCACCAATATTTAAGTATAGTTTGCTGGATACTACCAGTGGCAGTCCGGTTTCAGGTAACCTGGCAGATACAATGTCGCCGAAGCTAAGAATCAGCCCGCCAGTTTCTTCCCCGATTACTTTTCCGCGTTTATAATAGCAAAATGCCTGGGCAAAGTCTGCAGCTGAGGAGAAAGTTTGGCTACTTACCAATAAATATACTTTTCCGCCAAAACGGTTGGGAAGTTGCAGGATTTCTTCATTTTGATTTTCTATCGTATCAAGCGTTCCATTTCGCTTAGCGAGCAGGGTCGAATCTTCTGGCGATAATGTTTTGCCCTTTCTGTGGTCCAACAGCCGGTTTTTAAGCAATTGACTGTTCTTTTCCAATACCCGGTCATACTGACGGAAAGGAGTAAAGAGTAAATACTGCAATAGATAATCACCAACATCAGAATCACCGCCAAGGTTATTTCTAAGGTCAATAATTAAGTTTTCCGTTTTTTTGTTTTTGAGATCAGAAAATACGCTATCTACGAAAAACTTGATTTTCTCTAGGTCCTGAAAATCATCAAGTTTCATTAACGCTGTTTTTGCTGCCGGAAATGTTAACGTAAAAGGGTTTATCTTTTGTTCTGCCTTCGATGCGGAGTTTTGCTGACTATACGCTTGTTGCGTATCCTGAGGCGAAACTTTAACCACGCCTTTTCTGCCATGATCATTATAGCTTATTTCATAGGAACCTTTTTTTGGATAAAGTACATCAAAATAGAAACTGAAAGCTTTCGATCCATAACTTGCCCTGAAGTCAGCGGTTTCACCAGTTACAAGGGCCACAATATCATCAACTATTCTTTTGCCATTTATTCCGTTGATTGAGATAAGCTCTGTATTTTTATTAAATGTTCCGTATTTGAGTTTAACGTCTTGCTGCAAACGGATATATGGCTTATTGATGCTCAAAGCCACTTTAAAAGGAAAAGCTTTTGCTTTATCTTTTTCAAATTGTTTAAGGGGAATCTCGAAGTCAATATGGCCATCCTGAAGCTTTGCAACTAGTTTTTGAGCCATAAGGTAAAAAGAAATATAGTCTGTGCCATCTGCGAGCTGTTGTTTTACATTTTCTATGTCTCTGTGGAAATCTGACCGGGAATAACGATAGTAAGGATTGGGATGGGCAGCCTCGAGGTAATAAACCATGCTGTCCAGATCATGTTTCAGCGCAGTGGCTTTGAAATCCTGCTGACCAAAAGCATTTAGCATGGTTAAGGAAAATATTAAGCCTAATGCAAGTGTTTTCATGAGATCGATGTTGTGCTGGTAAAATAACTAAACTTGAGATTTTAATTATAATTATTTCTCTTTTTCTGAAATATCGTTGTGATCAGCCTCTATGACCAGGGAAAATCAACAGACAACTTGGAACCCATGCTCACCGAAATACCTATGATGATGATATAAAAGGTATCTAATATTAAGATGCTGAATTTAATATCAGTGCGCTTTAGGTTTATTGAGTAATCACCGCCTTGATTTTAGCCACTGGTTTTCGAAAAATCGTTCGGTAGTACGCGCGTACTATTGAAACAAAAACACCCTGCTTTCCAAGATTTGTATCAGCAAAGGCCAGCAATGGTGCAGGCCTGAAAATCTTGAACAATATGTTACATCAATTTTCCTGGACAAATTTTCTCGTGTTCTTCGCCGTGTTAAGCGCGGTCTGGTACCTCATGCTTTTGCTCACTGTTTACCGAAAAGATGCATTGGCTTTTTTTTCTGCTTCTGCGAATGCTCCATTAATAGAGCTTAGTCGCGAAGCGCAAGATTCAGAGGTGATTGAGGATTCTTCAGCCGAAGAAATCATGGGCAAATCGAAGCTGCCCGAAGGCCTGGAAGTTGTCAGCATGGGCGCGCTGAATTTTTCTGTGAATGCGGATTCCACTTATGGTGCGGAAGATCATAAGTCTGATCAGTTGGGGCTGGTCCCTGATGTATTGCAGGAACTCAAAGAAATATTTGCCATCCTGGAAAAGGAAGATGGGACCAAACAGGATTTTTTTTCGCTCGCTGGCATCATCAGTGAAAAGTTCGGCCGCATTGGTTCCAGTCCCAATATTGGTAAGATCAATGAATTTATCCGGGACCATGCGCCCTTTGCCGTCTCGCTCGAGGAGCTCGAAGAACTGTGGGATTAATGAACTGACTTTTTAACTTATTTAGCTGTTTATCATGGAAAACAAATCTTTAAATCAAGCCAGAAAGCAAGCCCTGCTGAAAACGCTCATGTTCGGGTGTGCATGGCTCACGCTGAATTATATTTTTAGCTTCTCTTGCTTTGCGCAGGATGGAAATGCCGGAATCGAGGAAGCAACCAATCAAGTCAAAGGCTATTTTGATAAAGGATGTGACCTGATGTATGCCATCGGTGCCGTGGTCGGGATTATTGGGGCGATCAAAGTATTCAATAAGTGGAATGCAGGGGAATCTGATACCAACAAGGTTGCAGCCGCATGGTTTGGCAGCTGCATCTTTTTGGTGGTAGTAGCCACTGTACTCAAATCCTTCTTCGGGATATAGCCTTATCTATTGCTTTTTAATTCACTGCAATAATAATATAAACTAAAAATCATGGCCGTCGTATATCAAATTAATAAGGGGGTTTCCAAACCCATTGTGTTCAAGGGATTAAAGGCGCAATACATTGCCTATCTGGCGATAGGGCTGGTGCTGCTGCTCTTAACCTTCGCTGTACTTTATATCTCCGGGCTTAGCTTGCTTTTAATATTGCCTTTAATCGGCGTATTGGGTACTGGACTTTTTTTCTTCACTTTTCGCCTGAGTCATAAGTTCGGTGAACACGGATTGATGAAATATTTCGCTAAAAAAGGACTGCCTGCCTATATCCGGTTTAATTCCAGGAGAATTTTTACTTCCCTCACTCATCAAGATAAAACCATTAAAATTTCCGATTATGAAAGAGGCCATTAATATTCTGCCCATTTACAAAGTTGAGCATAGCTGCATACTCTCCTATAGCGGCGACATTACAATTGCCTACCAGGCAATTTTACCGGAAATTTTCTCGCTTTCCGATCGCGATTACGAGGCTTACCACCAGAGCTGGGTAAAGGCCATAAAATTGCTGCCGGCGGATAGCATATTTCATAAGCAGGACTGGTTTTTAAGCGAAAATTTTAAGCCAGATTTTCTCAAGGCCGGGCCGGCTTTTTTGTCCAGGTCCAGTGAGCGTTTTTTTAACGAGCGGGCTTATACCCAGCACAGCTGTTATATCTTTTTAACTAAAAAGCCCGCAGGGCGTAAGCCCTCGTCTTCAGCGCTGAGCAATATCCTTAGAAAGTCTTTGGTGCCAGCCCAAACCATTGATTCGGTCTTGGTCGCAGATTTTCTGGATAAGGCAGGGCAGTTTGAACGGATCCTGCATGATGCAGGTTTTGTCAGTCTTCATCGCCTGAATGATGAGCAGCTTTGCGGAAGCGCAAAAAAGGCCGGAGTTATTGAGCGCTATTGCTTTTTGCTGGGTGAGAAGGATACGCCCATCATCCGCGATATTCACTTGAAAGACGGGATCCGTATTGGAGAGAAACAGATGGAAATTTATACCCTTTCGGATACTGAGGATATGCCTGCATTTTGTGGGAGCCGGATTAATTATGAGCCTTACTCTACCGAGAGGTCTAAGTTTAGCATGGGCTTTGCCAGTTCCCTTGGTCATCTGCTGCAAGGGGATCACATTCTGAATCAATATGTATTTATCGGAGATGCGCCAAAGACAATCAAAAGGTTAGAAGCTAAAAAACTGCGCCTGCAATCGCTTTCGGGCTATTCACGGGAAAATGCAGTCGCCAGAGACGCGGTGAATGATTTTTTGAATGAAGCGGTAGCCCTTGGCCGGCTTCCGGTAAAGTGCCATGTTAATGTGATGGCCTGGTCGGAAGACGCGCAAGAGGCTTCTGAAATCAAAAACCGCGTTTCTTCGGCCATGGCAGCAATAGAGGCAGTAGCTAAATGGGAGACGGACGGCCAGGCGCAGATCTGGTTTGCAGGGCTTCCCGGAAACCAGGCAGATTTTCCGATGAATGATACCTTTGATACTTTTCTAGAACAGGCGGCCTGCCTATTCAATATGGAAAGCAGCTACAGCAATTCAAGGTCTCCCTTTGGGATTCGCCTGGGGGACCGCCTCTCTGGTAGGCCCATCCATGTAGATATATCCGATGAGCCCATGTTAAAGGGCTATACCACCAACCGCAATAAATTTATTTGTGGCCCCACCGGATCCGGGAAATCCTTTCTTACCAACCATATGGTCAGGAGTTATTATGAACAGGGTACCCAAGTGCTCTTGGTTGATGTCGGACATAGCTATAAAGGGCTATGCGACCTGGTAGATGGCTATTATTTTACCTATAGTGAAGCCAGCCCGATTGCATTTAATCCTTTTTATCTGGCTCCCGGTGATATAATGGACACCGAAAAACGCGAAAGCATTAAAACGCTGCTTTTAGCGCTCTGTAAAAGGGAAGGTGAGTCCTTTACCCGTTCGGAATATGTTGGCTTTTCAAATGCACTGACCCTCTACTTTCAGCAACTGGAATCACATCCAGATATTTTTCCGTGTTTCAATTCCTTTTATGATTTTCTTTCCGGAGACTACCTTTTGGTACTCAAGGAAGATGGCGTAAAAGAAAGCTATTTTGATATCGGAAGCTTCCTGTATGTATTAAAACCTTATTACCGTGGTGGAGAATTTGATCACCTGCTCAACGCAACCAGTCAGTTGGACCTGCTTTCTCAGCAGTTTATCGTCTTTGAGCTTGATGCCATTAAAGACCATCCGATTCTTTTTCCGGTAGTCACACTGGTTATCATGGACGCATTTATCTCTAAGATGCGTAAGCTAAAGGGGATCCGTAAAATGATCCTGATCGAGGAATGCTGGAAGGCCATTGCTAAAGAAGGCATGGCGGAATACCTCCGGTACCTGTTTAAAACTGTCCGCAAGTTTTTTGGAGAGGCTGTCGTAGTAACTCAGGACGTAGAGGATATCATATCTTCACCTATTGTGAAACAGGCTATTATCAGCAGTTCTGATTGTAAGATACTGCTTGATCAGCGTAAATACCAGAACAGATTTTCTGAACTCCAGGAACTTTTAGGCCTGTCCGATAAAGAAAAGTCACAGATCCTTTCCATGAACCGCAATAACGATCCGACTAAAAAATATAAGGAAGTCTTTATCTCGCTGGGCGGTCAGCATAGCCAGGTATACCGCACCGAGGTGAGCTTAGAAGAATACCTCTGCTATACTACCGAAGAAAAAGAAAAGCTGCAGGTCCAGCAATATGGCCAAAAATATGGCAGCATGCAAAAGGGAATCGCCGCGCTGGCTGCTGATCTCCGCAATCAAGTTATGATCAACTAAATCTGATATATTATGAAAACTTATCAAAAAAATCAATTGCTGTTTGCACTATCACTGGTGTCTGCGATCAGCTCCTGCGAGCGGGATAGGATCAGGGATTCCATCCCGGGTACTTATGTTAATTCAGCTGGCGGCGAATTCAGCAAGGCCGATGATACCCTGGATATCGTTGCAGCAGAAGGCAACCAGTTTCTGATCCACCGGCGTACCGGATTCAACCTGATTGAATGGGGGAAAATAGGGGAAAGACAATACGAAAAGGAGGAGTGGAAGGCCCTTTATGATGAATCCACCAAAACCCTCACCGAAACCGCTAAAGGAAAATTGATTTCCATTTACCCCGACTCTGGATACCTGAGCATTGGAAAAAGAAAATATCAGAAAAAATAGCTGAAAAGATGAGCGCGCTACAAAACGGTGCGCGGCCGCGCACCAAAATCAGAAACAGCCTGGCTAATCCGTCCAAGGGATGGTTTTGGCCCAGGAGTAAAATCAAACAGGCGATAAAATTCCCCGGATGCAGCCTGAAAGCGTATCTGGGCAAAATTAAAACAAATATGAAAAATTATATGGTCATTCTGCCTATCAGTGCCATGACCATCTGCGTAAGCCTGCCTAAAGGGGCTAATGCGCAGGTGGCGGTACTCGAAGTCATTAAGGCAGGCGTTAAAAAGGTCATCCGGGCGGTAGACCTTAAGGTACAGCGGTTGCAAAACAAAACCATCTGGCTCCAGAATGCGCAGAAAGTATTGGAAAACCAGCTTTCTAAACTTAAGCTCACTGAAATCGCCGACTGGACGGAAAGGCAAAAAGCGCTTTACAGTGAATATTACACTTCACTTTGGAAGGTCAAAACCGCCATCACGTATTATAAAAGGATTAAAGAGCTTACCCAGCGGCAAGCCGCCATCGTGGATGAATATAAATGGGCATGGGGGCTTTTTCAAAAAGACAAGCACTTTAGCTCCGAAGAGCTCGAGCGGATGCAGCAAACTTACTTAGGCATACTGGAAGAAAGCGTTAAAAATTTAGACCAGGTGTTGCTCGTGGTCAATTCATTTAAAACCCAGATGAGCGATGGAAAACGGCTCGAAATTATTAATACTGCGGCCGATAAAATGGACGAAAATTATACAGACTTAAAACAGTTCAACAGCGGAAATATTGATATCAGTATTAAACGCTCGAATTCTTTGGATGAGGTCGCTAAATTAAAGGAGCTATATGGAGTGGATTAAAAAAAGCGCTTTGCTTACCCTTTTTTGTGCCTTCGGGATTTTCGCTAACCTTCAGGCGCAGACCTGGTCGGAGTGGTTCTCCCAGAGAAAGACGCAGCGCAAATACCTGATAGAACAACTCGCAGCGCTAAAGCTATATGCGGGCTACCTTAAAAAAGGCTATGAAATTAGCCGCTCAGGGCTGACTTTTATTAAAGACGCCAGTCAGGGAGAGCTGGATTTGCATGGAGCGTTTTTCGCTTCACTAAAGCGGGTAAGCCCTCTAGTCAGAAATTATGGTAAGCTCGCCGGGATCATCCAGATGCAACTGGATATTTCCAGGGCATTGCGTGCACTGGATAACTTGCCGCAGATGGATGAAGCCCAGCAGCGCTATATCTCTCGGGTTAGTGATCAGGTTCGCGCAGAAAACCAGGCAAACCTGGAAGAGCTCGCGCTAGTGATCACTTCCGGCAGGGTAGAACTCTCGGATGATCAGCGCCTGATCAGGATCGACCGCTTGTATGAGCAGATGGAGCAAAAGGTAAGTTTCACCTTCAGCTTTGCTGGTGCCGTGCGTACGCTGATCTCGCAGCGCAAGAGAGAAATGGAATCGATAAAACAAATGGAGGAATGGTATGAAAACAATTAAAATTACAGGTTTGCTTCTTGGAATGATCTGGGGCTGTTTTATCTCGCCGGCATGCTTTGGGCAGTCTACTGAAGCGCAGCAATTACTCATTAATGTTGAAAAGCTCACGCAATTAAAAAATATCCTGGAAGATATGAAGAAAGGTTACCGGATTATTTCTAATGGTTATAATGCGGTAAAAAACGTTTCTCAAGGGAATTTTTCGCTGCATGAAGCTTTTCTGGACGGGCTGATGCTGATCAGTCCCGAGGTAAAAAAATACGCCCGAGTGGCTGAGATCATCACGAATCAAAAGGACATCATCAGCGAATATAAGCGGGCGCTTAAGGCATTTAAGGTTACAAACTTATTAAATGATCGGGAGCTGGAATACCTGTCTAGGGTCTATTCCGGCCTGTTATCCCAAAGCATGTCGAATCTGGATGAGCTGGCTATGGTACTCACCGCCGGATCCTTGCGCATGAGTGATGAAGAGCGGCTTTCGGCCATTGACCGCATCTTTAAAGATACCGCTGATAAGCTCACTTTTCTGCGAAGCTTCAATGAGCAAACCGGGGCACTGGTTGTTCAGCGTAAAAGTGCCCTGGCAGATATGAAGGGAACAAAAGCGCTATTTAAAATCAATTAATTCTTGCCATTATGAAAAGATTATCAAGCTCCTTTATTAAGGAGGCAGCCTTTGCTATTGCCCTATTTCTTTTGCCTTCTCTTGCATTTTCCAGGGGCATTGCCGGAGAAATCAGCGGCATGCAAGCCGTACTGGATCAGGTGTATGAGCAGATGATCCCTTTGAGCTCCAGGCTTATTGATGTAGCCCGGGGAATTGCAGGTTTTGGTGCCCTTTGGTATATCGCAAGCCGGGTATGGAAGCAAATTGCCGCGGCAGAACCGATTGATTTTTATCCTTTGCTGCGTCCTTTTGCACTGGGTTTATGCATCATGATGTTTCCGGCAGTGCTGGGCATTATGAACGGTATACTCAAACCCACGGTTAGCGCAACGGGGGCAATGGTAAATGATAGCAACAAGGCCATTGAAAGATTGCTTAAACTGAAGGAAGCCGCCATCAAAAAATCTAAAAACTGGCAGATGTATGTTGGGGAAAGCGGGAGCGGGGATAGTGATAAATGGTATAAATATACACACCCTAAAGATCCTGATCGAAAGGATGAAGGCTTTTTGGATGGACTGAGTAATTCCATGCAGTTCTGGATGGAAAAGCAAAGCTATAACTTTCGCAATTCAATTAAAACCTGGCTCAAAGAGGTACTCGAAGTGCTCTATGCTGCAGCCTCGCTTTGCATCAATACCATCCGGATATTTTTTCTCATCGTTCTTGCCATTTTGGGTCCGCTGGTATTTGGGTTTGCCGTCTTCGATGGTTTCCAGCAAACCCTCGCCGTTTGGCTGGCGCGGTATGTGAATGTTTTTCTCTGGCTGCCCATTGCCAATATTTTTGGGAGCATTCTGGGAAAGATCCAGGAAAATATGATCAAAGTTGACCTTTCTCAAATCGAGGCCCAGGGGGATACTTTTTTTTCTTCGACCGATACCGCTTATCTGATCTTTCTGATCATTGGCATTGTCGGTTATTTTTCGGTGCCCAATGTAGCCAATTATGTGGTGCATGCTGGCGGGGGAAATTCAATGCTCTCAAAGGTTAATTCAATCGTAGTTACCGGCCAAGCTTCAACAGTGGGGGCAGCTATGGGCGCTGGTGGAATGATAGCTGATGCGCTGATAGACCAGTTCCGCTCAAACGGGCATGGGCACGCCGCTGCAGCTAATGGTGATTTTGATGGCCAGGCCTCAGCTCAAAAGGATAAAATTTCGGGTAAAACCACTTAAAAACCAACGCTTATGTTTACGCAATTTAAAAACATTGATTCCGCTTTTCACCACATCAAACGCTTTAGCCTTTGGCTCATCGGCGCTTGCCTGGTGATTTCCCTCTTTGCAATCTACAAGGGACAAAGCATTGCTGATCTGGCGCAGAACCGGATCTATATACTGGCCAATGGAAAAGTACTGGAGGCAGTAGCGGCAGATCGCAAGGACAATATTGCTGTGGAGCTCAGAGATCACATTAAAATGTTCCACCATTATTTTTTCTCCCTTGATCCGGATGAAAAAGTGATTCAGGGGAATATCTCCGCTGCACTAAACCTGGCTGATGAAAGCGCCAAGGCCGCTTATGATAACCTGAAAGAAAAGGGCTACTATACTAACCTGATATCAGCCAATATTTCTCAGCAAATAGCTGTGGATAGCGTTAAGCTCGATCTTAATCAATATCCATATGCTTTCCAGTGCTTTGCTACCCAGCGGCTGATCCGGGCGACTTCTACGCTAAAACGTAAACTCATTACCAGCGGAACAGTCCGTAATGTTTCCCGCTCAGATAATAATCCGCATGGATTTCTCATCCAGCGCTGGGCAACGATTGATAATCATGATGAACCAATAAACCCTTAGCAAGATGAAAAACAAAATGAATCGCGGCGCAAATGATGCCGAAGGAATCAAGAAGGTGCTGGAGAAAGTTGAGCGTTGCAAAAGACGTCTGGCAGATTGCTTTTATAAAAAATGTCAGCACCTGTCCACAAGTGGCTTGCTTGCCTTGCTCATCGCCTTTAGCGTGCTTTACAGTTTCTACCTGCTCAGATTAATCACTCGGGCCATCCATTAAAATAAAATACAAACGATATGAAAAATGCTAAAATTAGAGATAAGCGGAAAATTCTGCTTTTCCTGCCCATACTCATCTTACCATTTTGCGCTTTAGGATTTTATGCCTTAGGCGGAGGTAAGGGGATACGAAAAGAAGTTGCCAGGAACGCTGGTATCCGGTCAACATTGCCCGAGGCAAGCTTTGGTAAAGAACAACCGGTGGATAAGATGGCCGTTTATCAGCAGCAAAAACCTGATTCCCTAAAATCTTCAGCTCACCACCTCCAGGAAGTGGCCGATCGGCTGGGATTTAACTCCGCTAAGCGCGAGGATCCGGAAAAGGAAATTGAACAAAAACTGCAGCAATTAAATGCACAGATCAATGCGCCAGTCGAGCCCACGCCTGTTGCTCAGGCTAAGGAAAGAAATATAAATGTACCCGGCATGAGCAGTGATGTAGACCGGCTTGAAAAACTCATGTCTGCTATGCAGGGTGGGGAAGCAGAAGATCAGGAGACTAAGCAGCTTAACGGCCTACTGGAAAAGGTACTGGAGATTCAGCATCCTGAGCGGGTTCGGGAGGCTTACCTGAATCGAGCAGATACAGTCAAGCAGGAAAAGTTTGCCGCCATTCCCGCAGAAGTAACCTCGCGGCAAAAGATTAGGCAAGGCTCGGTAATGAAGCTCATACTCTCTGATAGCGTGACCATTAGCGGTATTTTGCTTCCTAAGGGACAGGAAATATTTGGGCTTTGTAACCTGACCAATCAGCGTTTAATGGTAGAGATCAATACCATCCGAATGGGAAACAATATCATACCGGTCGATCTATCCATTTATAGCCTGGATGGCATTAAAGGGATAGCGGCGCCAGATGCGATTGTGGATCATGCCATTTCATCTGGAGCAGATGACGCGGTGAGAAGCCTTCAACTGCTTTCTGCAGATCAATCACTGGCAACTCAAGTAGCAGGGGCTGGAATTGATGCGGCAAAAGGGCTTTTTTCCAAAAAGGTTAAGCGGATCAAAATGAAAATTAAAACGGGCTTTCCAGTCTTGCTGCGCAATAATCAAATCAAGAATTAATATGGGCTTTGCAGTCAATCGCGGGAAAGTCATCTTAAATAACTGGGATGCCCGCCAGAAAGAAGTGGAGGCCATGCCAGGTGTTGATGCTGACCTTAAAAAAGCGATGAGCAGAGAAAAATATATCTATCTGCGAGATGGTTTGGCCAGACTCATTCCCGATGCAACCCTTGATGAGCGAATTTATGCGGGTATAATCAAAACCATATTGAAAAAACTCCGCCGGGACTTCTTTCCCAACCCCATCGTTCGAATATATATGCAGTGGAAAGAGCAATTGTTGATTATGCCTAAGCTGGTGAAATACTTCAAAGATAGCAAAGCGGAGAATTTAGAGATGCTCAGTAAACGGGTTTCAGATATGGGTGTTTCAGGGCTTTCAGACTATTTAAGCACGAAACTGGATTATGAAAGTGAAAAAGTCGAACTACCGCTGTCAAGCCGATTTGAGCAAAACGGGGCTTTGGAAGTAACCCTTTTATTTGAAAAGCACGCAAACGAATATCAACTGCTCTCATTAGCAGCTACTTTGCGCTTAAAGGATGGCATCACCAGAAAATGCTCGATCCCTGAAGGCTACGGGCTAAATATTAACCATGCGGTCAATTTGCTTCAGGGCAGAGCAGTCAGATTAGCACGCGGGGGGCAGGGCGACAGCGAACGATGGTTACAACTGGATTTTGATCACCTGGATGAAAAGGGCCGGTTACCAATCAGGGAGCATGTGCCGGAAGATGCTTTTTCACTGGAAAAAGTCCTTGCTGCAGCGGCAAGAGAAACGAATTATCCTGCGCTGGCTGATCCGGAAGTACTCCATGCACTTAAAAATGGCGCAGAGGTGTGTTTTAGACCTGAGCAGGCAGAGGCCATTTATCTTTCTGCAAATCCTGGCGAAAGGACAGTCGCTTTTCATGATCAGAAGCAGCGACCGATTCCAAAAATGAAGTTGCAAAACTATTTTTCTATGAATCATTCAGCGGGCAGGCAACAGCAGGTTAGCGTAATCAAACTCGGAAAAAATATAAGTACGCATCAGCATCAGGGCCTCGGACTATAAATGAATTAAGATAAATTTTATGAGGCTAGAGACCAGGTACGCAGAAATGATTATCGATGTATTGGAACAGGCGATAGCGAAAGGGCAGGATCATGTCGTATTTGAACTGCAGCCCTCAAACATGTGCCTGCAAGCCCATCAGCTCTATTTATTTGACAACATCGATCAGGCAATGGATCACATGGAAGCTATGGAGGGATACGGATATCTTCCCGGGAGTGGAGAAGAATTCCCGGTCTACTATAAGCCTGCAGCGCAGTTGATCCAGGAAATAAAACAAGCGAATCAATTAAACTTAAAACATAATACCATGAATTTAAACAATTTAGAGAATCTCAAAAATGAGATGAAATCATTGGGCTTTAGTAAGGAGCTTCAGGAAAAAATGGAAGAAAACATGAAAAAAAATCTTCCCGAATTTACTTTAAAGGACCAGATTTCCGGCCATAAAGGGCAGGTAGACATCAACATCTACTTTAAGCGGTCCAGCCAGTCGGAAAATTATTATTTAAATAAATATGATGTAGCGCTCAACGAAGGTAAGCCCTTAGCGCCCGGCGAGCAGTATCTGGTGATCTCACCCTCAGAGATTTTAGGAAAAAACAATGTCTGGAAAAGAGAGAATGTGGCGGAGGCCATAGCGGTGTTCCGCAAGCATACCGGCACTGCGGAGCTTGCCGTAGGAAAAGACGCTGCCCATAAAACTAAACTGGCATCCATGGAAGAAGGTAAGATCAATTATGTGGATAAGGATTTTTCCAGGACTTTCCGAAATCCACCCTTACCACAGACCATTTGGGTAGAAAGGGGTAAAGGCTTTACCGCATCCCAGTCAGTTAATCTGATTGAAGGACGGGCGGTTTACCGGGAAGATATGCTCACCCAAGGCGGCATGCCTTATAAAGCCTGGATGAAGCTGGATCTGGACGGCCCCAGAGACAGGCACAAGAACTTTAATATGAATCAATATCATGATCCTTCTTATGGATTTAACTTGAAAGAGGTGCTGGATAAGTTTAACATCAAAGAGCTTGAAAATCCCAAAGAAAGGGAAAAACTGGAAGCCCAGCTGAAAAACGGAGACCGTCCTATGATAACGGTAGAAAAAAATGGCGAGCAGGTGAAGCTTCAAGTTGAGGCTGTGCCACGTTATTCTCAAATTAATATGTTTGCTGTTAATGGAAAGCCGGAGAAAAGAGAGCAGTTCCTAAAAGAACCATCGCTCAATAAATCCGTTTCCAAATCCAAAGGAAAACAAGTTTCTGCCAGCCAGGGTTTGGGCGCTTGAGCGCTTTTTGTATTTTAGCGTTCTTTAAAAAATAAATTAAATCGCTGACGAATTACTGTTAGTAAAAGAAGCAATTATGGAAAAGTTTGAAAAAGTAAAAGAGTTGTTGTCAGCGGTAGAGGCTGATGCAACCAAATTCTATGACGGGGGCAATGCCGCCGCTGGTACGCGTGTGCGTAAAGCGATGCAGGACCTGAAAAATTTAGCGCAGGAAATCAGAACTGAAGTTACAGAAATGAAAAATAGCGCAAAATAAAATCTTCGCTGTTTTGGGAATGATGAGTCCTGGCCATGAGCCGGGACTTTTTATTTTGTGTGTGGTTTAGGAATGGATGTTTCAGCACCTGATGGCCCCTGAAATCCATCAAATGCTGTTCTTTCATTATGACATTTCTAGACATCATATTGATCTCTTTAGATAAGGGTTGCTGAGACGCTAAGCATCCAGAGCTGATCGCAGTTTCAAGTAAAATCCATGTTAATGGTATTTTAGGGTCTCTTTATGAGGTATTTTTAATGCCTTTAGATTGTCGTTGTAATCTTTTTGAAATGATAATACTAATGTTTCCAATCTAAAAGACACTGCTTCTGATAGAGAACAACAAACTTTCGTTTGACAAAAGTCAAATACGGACAGCAAGCAGATGATTTGTAGGTCTGCTAAGACTATATTTGTGGTGTTGAATAAAGTTGTCTAATTATACAATATTCCTTGAAATAATTTTTAGAAAAAAGCTTAAAAATTAGTATTTCGAGTGAATCTTCCTTTACGCTCATGATCTATAAGTAAAGCACTAAGGTTTGTATAGTAGTTGTTAAAACCTATGGAAGTTGCGCTTAAAACACCCGATCTGGATTTACCCCTTCCATTTTTTCAGACGGAGCGCATAGAAGCGCATGAGTATTCAGAATTAAAATGGCGTTCGGTTACCACAGCAATAGTTGACTTAACAATCGACCGCACTAATCCTATATTCCATAAGTTACTGACCCAGATTTCAATCAGGGAATTTATTTTGTTGAAAAAAATATTTCTGGATCGGAGAAAGCAAATAGATGAGCTTAATATTGAAATGGAAAGAATACGGGTTGGAGTTGGACAAAAAGTAAAACAGTTAAAAAAACAACTGCAACAACTTCAGGAACTATTCTTCACAATTAGGGCAACAATACAGATGGGTATCAATTTGGAAGCAATTGAAACTGCAGATAAAATTATTGCCATTCAGTTCGAAATAAATAATCTATATCAGCACAAGCGATATAATATACTTTCTAACCGTCTATCTCAAAAGATTGTCATTCCAACATCGACTTTTACGGGCTATGAGCTGGAGAAGCTAGACAGACTAGGCCTTCTTGAGAAGAATATTTTATCAATTATTCTGAATCACAACACTCAGCAACACGGTACGAATCGGGCTATTAGTACCGAAACAAACCCAAATCAGTATAGCTATTCGAAGCTGGGTCTTGCCTTTGTAGTAGCCTATGAAAATGAACAGCGCTAGTGGAATTGCAGCAATAAAATGGATATTCAGTTGAGCTGCAATATTTGTTTATTTAATAAAAGGAAGCTGTTCTTAAAAGGGCTATCGCTTAATAAATCCGTTTCCAAATCAAAAGGAAAACAAGTTTCTGCCAGCCAGGGTTTGGGCGCTTGAGCGCTTTTTGTATTTTAGCGCTTCTTATAAATAAATTAAATCGCTGATGAATAGTTAACAAAAGAAGCAATTATGGAAAAGTTTGAAAAAGTAAAAGAGTTGTTGTCAGCGGTAGAGGCTGATGCAACCAAATTCTATGACGGGGGCAATGCTGCCGCTGGTACGCGTGTGCGTAAAGCGATGCAGGACCTGAAAAATTTAGCGCAGGAAATCAGAACTGAAGTTACAGAAATGAAAAATAGCGCAAAATAATTTCTTCGCTGTTTTGGGAAGCTGAAAGGCCCGGCCACAGGTATGGGCCTTTTGCTTAGTCTAAAAATGATGGGAGTCTTATGTTATTCACCTAGAGTGGTATGCTATGGACGTTTAAGGAAAATTGTTTTCCTATTTTTAAATAAATACATCTGAAAACATGTGAGTCGTTAAATTGGCCCTTAACAATGTAACGTTGATAATCGAATGCATTGTGTGAATTCCCTGAGGTGTTCAGCGTGGATTTAATATATTGATTTTTTTCTTAACCACAACAAATCTACTAACGCTTTTTTCAAAATTATGCTTACTTGCCAGGATTCTGTTTTAAAAGTCTATCTGACTTCTTTTAACAAGAAACGCTTACTAGATTAATTAAAACTAATCAATCACGAGGAGATCAAATAAAAGGTAGGACCCATTCCTATATTACCTTCTGTCCCTAGTGCTTTCAACTCCAATCTCTCCACCATTGTTGCCAATGTTTTCCTGACAGCGTATAAGCTTCTATTTCAATCCTGATATTGGTTGGTCAAGGCTGTCAGATCGAAAATAGGCTAAAAAAGTCTTTAATCTTATCTTCGGGAATACCTTTCTTTCATCTGATGCAGACACTATACTCGACGTCAAGGGAACAAGTTATACCCCTATTTTCCCTTCATCAAGAGAATACTTAATGAAGTAGCCCAGCAAATTGGAGTTTACATGTTTGATGTTTTTCTGATCTGCAATACCCTTGAGCTGGATTCCGGCATCAAAGACTATCTCGTTTTCACCGAGTATCAGCCTGCGATTCTCAGCGGTTGAATTAATTGATTAACCATCTATGATATCGGCCGGATATTCCATGACATCACTCTTATTACCATTCCACACTCAGTCATTTTTTTTGAAATAAGATTAATGATTTAACTAATCTGTTCCAATTAAAAAAAGGAGTAATTAATGATATATCTGGCGCTTTTATCAAACCTTGGAGAGGTGTTTGTCTAGGTTATCCATTTGATTGTTTTTAGCATTTGCCCTTTAGTTTGTTCAAATTTGTCATCACCGTCAACAGCGAAATCATCACTGTAATAATTGGATGGCTTTTTTTCGTTGTCATACAAATTAATCTAGTAATGCTTTCCTCTGTAGCGAGTTTTAAACGAAATCAATCATGGTATCAAAGGATTGCTTGAAAGGGTATAAAGGCGTCGCTGCTATCGGAAATAATCAATTCAATGAGATGAAGCTTTTCAAACGCCTTATTATTATTTGATAAATATAAATAGCCAGCGTCGAACTTAATAATAGATAAATGATATCCGTACCACTGATGAGCCGGAGTTAAAAGCGCATATATCTTGGGAGTTATATGTTGATTCAGACGGTTATAAGATTCAAGGATCCAAAAAAATGTGCGCAATCCACGCCGCCATTTCAAATAAAAGCTTCCTAACAAAGCGGGCTATAAAAGTAATACTGTTTGAAGCATAGCACAGGATATGATTAAAAGACTAATGATACCAATAATACCATTCAAACAATTGATGACTAATCGCTGCAATTGCCTCCTTGCAAGGCGGTGCGGGTTTCTTTGGCAACAGTTTTTCTTTCTGATAGTGATATTCGCCTCGGGCGATCAGGTAAATGCACAAATCAATATGCAGTTTAGCCTCACCGAAGTCCCTTTGAAAGGTGTGATTCCGCGAATTTCATCCAATCCCGGCTATGCAATCGCTACAAGTAAAGTCATTATTCTAAAACCTTCAAATACTGGTCAAGATAACGAATATATACTGCATGGTAAGGTTACAGACAGTGTAGGGGTGGGGTTACCAGGAGCTTCTGTGAAAATCAAGGGTAAAAATAAGTATGTTACTACAGATGGAAACGGGCAGTTCAATCTTTATCTGAGCGATCAAAATAATACATTAGAGATTAGCTATGTTGGTTACCTGCCTGCCGTACAGCGCTTTGATCGCGCTTCTGCATCAAGGGTTGTAACGATCAGGCTTAAGTCCAACGCTTCGCTATTGGCTGAGGTGGTGGTAAATGGTTTTCAGTCCCTGACCAAAGAAAGATCAACGGCTGCAATTGTCTCCGTGGATAATAAGTTGATCAACCAAAATATCCCTTCTGATATTTTGAGCGCCCTGGAGGGGAGGGTGGCCGGATTGGCTTATGTTAAAAATGTCTTCGGTCAGGGTCTCGATCGTCCTGTACTTCGTGGGCAGGGAACCTTTTCCTTGACCGGAGTAGGTACAGAGCCTTTGATCGTCATCGATGGCCTCCCCAGTGAGACCACCCTTGATCAGATCAATCCTTACGATATCGAATCGGTATCGGTACTGAAAGATGGCGCAGCTGCATCTATCTATGGATCGAGATCTGCGAATGGGGTAATCGTTCTTACAACGAAAAAAGGAAATAGCCCTGTTAAAATTTCGCTTAATACAGATTTTTTTGTGGATACCAAACCAAACTTCAAGGCGATGCATTACGCTTCAACCTCAGATATGATCGATCTTGAAACCGATGTATTTAACAAAGAGCGTGCCCGGTACGCCACTACTGAGTCCATGTTTGCCTATTATGGTGACGTGGCTAACGGTACGATCCGTTATTATACGCCTTTATATCAACTCTATCGTGACAGGGATGCCGGGCGGATAACGCCCGATCAGGTCAATCAAACTTTGTCCGGCTGGAAAAACAATGACTACTATGACCAGTATCGAACTCATGTATGGCAAAATGCATTTCGCCAGCGCTATAACTTATCCTTAAGTTCTGCCACTGATAAATCCAATACCTTCTCTTCGGTAAATTATGAAAACGCTGTCCAAAGGATTGTGGGCAACAAAAATCAGAGACTCAACCTTTACTTTAAAAATAGCTATCAGGTAAGCAAATGGTTATCTACCACCATTGGCTTTAATGGTAGCTACACTTCCTCGGTGGCCACAGATGGTACTTACGATTCCTACACGGATATTCAGCCGCGCTACGCCTCTATTGTAAATCCTGATGGGAGCCTCGTTTACGCCGACTGGGTTAACCTTCCTGACGGGGCAGGTGCCAGTGGGGCAGCTAATGGTGCAATAGTCAATACCTTAACAGGCAACAGGCAATTTAAATCCTATGGATATAATATTCTTGAATCTTTAGATGAAGGAAAGATCCAGTCCCGCAATATTTCCCTCAGGGCATTTGCCAGTATTCAGGCCAGGATTATAACGGGCCTGGATTTCTCCAGTCAGCTTCAATATGAGCGTGCAACTGAAACGGCTGAAGCATATTATAGTGCGGATGCCTACAAGATGAGGATCGCTCATAATGCACTTGTGGGTTATAACCAGGCAACAAACACCTATAGCGCCGGTCTTCCATCAGGAGGAAGATTTAATCAAACCCTGCAACACCGCAACAGTTATACTTTTCGAAATCAGCTGAGTTACAATAAGGGTTTCTTCAATGGAAAGCATTTGCTTTCAGCTATAGGCGGATTCGAAATGAGGGAAACTTCAAAGCCCCGTGGCATGACTGATATTCGTTATGGTTATGATCCGGTAACACTTTCCTCTACCCTCTTGAATAATGCAGCGGTGAGCCAAACAGGGTTGCCAAGTTACATTTACGGGGGAAATAAAACCATTGGTTTAGCTGGAAGGACTCAGTTTGAGTCCCTGCACCGATTTCTTTCGGCGTATGCCAATGCAGGTTATACCTACCTGAATAAATATAACTTAACAGGAAGCCTAAGGGTTGACCAGGCCGATCTATTTGGTGCACATTCAGAGTTTAAAAACCGGCCTTTGTGGTCGGTGGGGTTGGGTTGGAATGTTAGTAATGAGGGGTTTCTGAAGGCTGTGAATTGGATAAGCCTGCTCAAATTTAGGACCACCTACGGCATTAACGGAAATCAAAATACTTCTACATCCAAATACCTGACCGCCAGAAGGTTGAACGACAATTTGTTTCCTTCTTTGCAGTATATAGATATCGTTGGTCTCCCCAATCCAAAACTAAGATGGGAAAAAACAGAGACTTACAATGCAGGAATGGACTATGCGTTGTTCTCCAACCGGTTAAGGGGTAGCATTGATGTATACTACAAAAAAAGTACCGACCTAATTGTTAACACAGAACTTGATCCTACAGTTGGCGCTGCCTCAAGGGCGATAAATAATGGGGTACTTGCAAACAAGGGCATTGAGTTTTCACTTGGTGGAGACTGGCTTAGATCTGGCGGACTTACGTTAAGTTCAACATTTATTCTGAGCTTTAACAGCAATAAGATAGGAAAAGTCAATAATGCCCTTTCAGGCGCTTATAGTTATGTGGCCTCTCCAATGGATTATTATATAGAAGGCTCTGCTTACAATGCACTTTATGCTTACCGGTATGGGGGTATGGTTAACGGCTACCCTTACTTTTTAGATCAGAATGGGAAAGCTAGTTTAACATTTGATTCCAGCAGCAATCCAGTGCCCACATCTGTAAGTGAGCCCAACAGTTTTGGTGCGCTCATCAATATGGGAAGCTTAACGCCCTTATACAACGGCTCATTCTCACAACGGGCGTCTTTCAAGGACTTTGAACTTGCCGCCCTTTTTATATTTTCCGGAGGGAATGTGATGAGAAAGGATGTGATGAGCTTGTCAGATTACAATCTGACAGGTGCTGACATCACTACTCAGCGGTATAAGAACGGCTCAAGCACTGATCTTCCAAGGCTACTGGTAGACTATGCAGAAAACATGATCAACAGTTCGGGAAGTATTTCAAGGATGTGGCAGTTTTCTGATGTCAATGTCCTTAAAGGCGATTATATCAAGTTGAGAAGCATTTCTCTTTCCTATAACCTTCCTCAGGATTTTATCAAAAAATATAAAATTCCCACTGCCAGATTCACTGCGCAGGTAAATAACCTTTGGTATGCAAGTGCAGCAGGAGAAGATATTGATCCGGAATCCTATGCCCTAAACACGGGTACCAGAACCCTTCAGGATCCCAGGTCATTTGTATTTGGGCTGAACCTAACTTTCTAAAAAGAATGAAAAAACATTTCATATTTGCACTTTTATGTATCCTGTCCGGCTTCTACGGATGCAGAAAATATACTGATCTCACACCTACAGGATCAATAGTAGTGGAAACAACCAAGGATTATTATGACCTGGTTTCTTATCCTAACCGGGCTTATGTAATTACCAATTTTCAGTACCTCACTGATGATATGTGGTTCAAAGAGTCAAATGTGATCGGGATTAATAATATCAATACCGTGCATTTCCTTTTCAATGAAAATGCGGATCGGGTATCGCTACTACAGACCTCTTCGTTTTATAGCCGTGCTTATGTATATATCAACCGATGGAATACCATTATTTCGCTGGTCGATGAAAGCAAGGGTGATTCGGACATGAAGGCCCTGGCAAAGGCTGAGGCAAAGGTTCTAAGGGCTTTTGATCATTTTTTATTGGTCAATGTATATGCAAAAGGTTATAATCCGGCGACTGCTGCGAGCGATGGCGGGATATGCCTGATGGATAAATATGATCTGGAGGCCATGCCTGAAAAATCAACGGTCGCAGCAGCTTACAGCTTTATTCAGCAGGATATTGATGAGGCTCTGCCATTTCTGGAGGAAAGACCTGCAGATCCCTATCATCCCTCACTCGCTTTCGCCTGGGCACTGAAAGCTAAGGTTCATTTGTTTAAAAGGGAGATCAATGAGGCCAGGCAGGCCTGCGAACGCTCGCTGTCCTACAACAATCAGATTTTTGATCTGGTCACTTATACCACCAAACAAGGTGGCCCAAATGTTTTGCCTATAATAGCCCCAAATAATCCGGAAGTGCTCAGTTATATGTATATACAGGGATATAACGAGACCAACTTCGGTTATACCTGGCTGATTAGTCCAGAACTCAGGGCTTTATATGGAACTCATGATGCCCGCTTCAACATGTTCTTTAATACCACCAGCGCAAGTTTTTTGGATATTGGTTCAGGTGCCGCGTATTATAGCGTACCCTACACCAGATTTTTCTACCCTACAGTTGGTTTAAAAACAACTGAAGTTTATCTGATGCAGGCAGAGTGCCTTGCCCGGCAGAACGATCTTGCCGGAGCAATGGCGGTCGTAAATAAGCTTCGGGAAAAAAGAATCATTTCAGGAAACATCCTGCTGGATGTTCCGGCAACTAGAAAGGAAACGATGGAGCTTATCATTAATGAACGGCGGAAGGAAATGTTTCTGGGCTTTAACAGGTTCATGGACTTGAAAAGGTTAAATACGGAGCCTGAATATGCAAAGGTCGTCCTGCGAAGGTATCCGCTAATCAATAAAACCGTTCCTCAGCAGACCTATACGCTTTTACCTGATTCAAGACTTTACATTATCCCATTTCCGCTGAATGTACTCAAGAAAAATCCCAAGTTAACGTTAAATACAGACGAAAAAATTCCATTTTAGAAATGAATAAAATCCTCATGACCACGATTGCGGGCTGTTTGCTGGCCGTTTGCGCTGTTGCACAAACACCGGTGTTGAAATCCGATTCGACTGCTGGTAAAACGGTTGGTGCTTACAAAAAGGTCATTCCTGATAATGCCAAAGGGCAACGTGGTCTTTTCGACATCAGCCAGGTAGACCAAAAATGGTTCTTCGAGATTCCAGACTCCCTATTGGGTAGATACCTGCTTGCGGTAACCAGGTTCGCATCTACTGCGCAGGGAATGGGTGATTTCGGTGGTGAGCAGCTTCGGGAAGCCACCGTTTATTTTGAAAAGGGAAACAATAATAACCTTTTTCTTCGTGGAGCCGTCTTTGCCCAGGAATCGGCGGATATTGAAGATGCCCTGAACAGGGCACTTATCCGGTCGCAGGAAAATCCAATTATCGCATCCTTCGATATAAAGGCAATAAATCCTCAGACCGGGGGCTACGTTATTGAGGTTACAGACCTTTTTAAAAAAGATGTGAGTATTCTGGCTTTCACTACCGAACAAAAGTCATCAAGAAAACTTGCCGGGCTTGCCGATGACCGTTCATTTATTGAACGCATCAATACTTATCCGATAAATATTGAAATCAAGACCACTAAGACCTATGCAGTAACACTTGGCTTAACCCCTTCAGGTGCAATGAGTGGATTTACCACGCTTAGATTGAATACTTCACTTTTATTACTGCCCAAAGTGGCTATGAAAAAACGTATTGCCGATGAACGTGTGGGTTTTTTTACAAACAAATATTTGTTCTTTGATGGGAATAAACAACGCGTGGAAGCAAAACAGTATATCCAGCGCTATCGACTGGAACCTAAAGAAGAAGATATGGCAAAATACAGACGTGGTATCCTTGTGGAGCCGAAAAAACAGATCGTGTATTACCTTGACCCCGCCACTCCAAAAAAATGGAGGCCATATCTGATAAAAGGTATCAATGACTGGCAAAAGGCTTTTGAATCTGCGGGCTTTAAAAATGCAATTGTGGGTCAAGAGTGGCCGGAATCTGATACCACAATGAGCCTTGAGGATGCCCGTTTTTCTGTAGTTCGCTATTTTGCTTCGGAAAAGCCTAATGCATATGGGCCACGGATTACCGATCCCAGGAGTGGTGAAATTATGGAAAGCCATCTTGGTTGGTACCATAATGTGATGAAGTTGGTTCACAACTGGTACATGGTACAGGCTGGTCCGCTTGATCCGAGAGCAAGGAAAATGGAATTTGAGGATAAGCTGATGGGCGAATTGATGCGCTTGGTGTTATCCCATGAAATCGGTCATTCTCTCGGCCTAAGGCATAATATGGGTGCAAGCAGTCAGACTCCCGTTGAAAAACTCAGAGATAAGACCTGGGTGGAGCGCAACGGTCATACCGTATCGATCATGGACTATGCGAGATTTAATTACGTAGCGCAGCCTGAAGATCACATTTCGACAAGTGGAATATATCCAAGGATTGGTGCCTATGATAAATGGGCGATCGATTTTGGATACCGTTATTACGAAAACGAACAATCTCCTCTTGCGGAAGAAAAAATGCTGACCAGGCGCGTTACCGACACACTCACCCGCCACCCGCAGTTATGGTTTGGCAGAGAAGGTAAAGATGAAGACCCAAGAAGCCAGACTGAGGACTTAGGTGATGACGCAGTTGCTGCCAGTGATTATGGTATCAAAAACCTGAAGCGTGTTGTGCCAAATTTGATGCTATGGACAAAGCAAGAAGGAGACCACTACGATAATTTAATGGAGATACATCAGGAAGTGTTGAAACAGTATAGCCGCTATCTTTTTCACGTCCAAAAATATATTGGAAGCCGTTATTTTACGCCAAGGAGTAGTGATGAAACTCTTCCGGTATACGCAGAAGTGCCAAAGGCAAAAGTTAAAGCTGCGGTGGATTACCTCGCTCGCCAACTTTTTGACCCGCCCCTTTGGCTGTTTCCAAAAGAAATAAGTGCCTTTGTCGATATGAAGGCTTCGGATTTTATTGCGCAAAATCAAGCAAATGCTTTAAGTTTTTTATTGAGTCAGGGGTTGCTTTTCAATCTGTCCAACAAGACACTTTATTCGCAAGACCCCTATCCAATTGGTGAGTATTTGAACGATTTGCAGCTCGGAATATGGAAAAAGCCTATCGGAAGTGAAGTCCAACAAAACTATGTCAGGGGAATGCAGAGGGTATATATTGAAAAGATGGGAATGTTGATTAATCCTAGGGATGTTGCTGAAGGGAAGGCTATGAATACTATCCAGCGTAGCGATGTGAGGCTGGAAGCCATCAGTCACATCAAAAATATAAAAGGTGTGTTGAGCGCCCTTGTCTCAAACACTACGGGCATTGCGAAGCTGCATTTTGAGGATATGTCGATCCAGATAGATAAAATGCTTTTGAAAACAAGAACAAATTTATAGCGATGAGCAGATTTTAATCAATTTCTGCAAATTAATATTGTCTTAATTTAAACCATCATCAACTCAATATTTCTACCTCGGATGTTAGCAGGAAGTTGGGCGACATTCCAGGGCGAGAACCTTTATCCTTAAAAATGGCTAGTAAAGAGCGGTCTGGATGAGCATTGTCCGGAAATACAAAAATCCATTATAAAAAGAATTTGGTTGAACTTTAAAGCACTTATTGCTCCTCTTGAAATGGTGAATCAGAAAGTTTAGTTTTAGTTAGTTGACGATTGAAAGCGGTACTCCGGATAGAGGCCGCTTTTTATTTGTTGACATTCACCGGATGCTAAAGAATTCCCTTTAAATGCTTTTGCCGCAATATGTCGAGCAAATAAAATCAACTTAGGTGGCAAAGATAGCGGAGGGGCCGTTAAAGAACCCGGATTTTTAATTTTAAGGATACCAGGGCGAAAAAGAAGATATAAAAATAATATCGCTTGCTATTTTATAGATGAAATCTAGATCTTTATAGGACTTCCATTACATCATATTTCTACACAGACCTGCGGCTTGTAGATGAATTTTTTTTATTCTGTTTATCCAGTGTCTCCGCAAAATAGTCTTGCAATTTTCAGTGGGAAAACTATATTTGTAGCATGACAGTAACTGTATTGGCGATCTTGGAAACTGATTTTGTCCCGAAAAAGCCCCTGGCAAAGGTTATGAATGAACGCCTGCAGCGCCTGGCGAAGGAACTGGAAGTTCAGCACCTTAAACCCCTTTATGGTCGCGGTTTTTCCTCTGATGACCTGATTATTTACCTGAGTTATACTGCAAAATATAAAGTCCGTTATCAGGTTGTAAATGATGTTCCTTCGGACATTGAATATTTTGTAGAAGAATTGTGTGGCAGGTTAGGCTATTTGCAATGGAAGAGCCCTGTATTCAACCTTTCGTAAATAAATGCAACAAGTCGAGGTGAGTCCGGGTCAATTTATTCCAGAAATAATTTACGCCTCGTGGCTGGTACATAATAATAAACTTTAGTATCGATCTTTCTTAAGCCTTAACCTGTATATTTTATTTATTCCGTTGCTTCAAAGCTTATCAAACCTTGTGCTGCACAATAATTAATTCGAAAACTCACTCGATCAGCTAGCTGGAATTGACATGAGCTACAAGCCCTAATTGAAATTATAGAACACTTAGAGATTATATCGCAAATTCGGCCTGCAAGATACTGATCTGCGATCTTATAAGATTAAGCTTCTCGAAGCATGCAGATTAATTTAGCTCAACCGCAGAAATAACGTATTGCCAACCCTTCGAGACTTATTTCCCTTCCTGCATGTAAACATTATTAATCTGTTGGGTTACTAATATCTAGCCGAGAATAAAAGAACGAAGGCTTGGCTTGTGTAGCAAAGATATCTTGCCATTGCAAATAATCCATAGTGTGCTCATTTATTTGTTTTTAAGATTAGTGGTAATAAGCCAACCAGCAAGGGCCCCGGTTCATTAAAGAGAGGGGCTTTTCCATCCCCTGAAGATTTACAATATCCGTAGTAAACCTGTATTGGGCCTTATTCATCTGCTCGGCTTTCTGAGAAACAATAATATCAAAGAATGCTAAGGCGTGCTAAAAAAATCTTTAATTGGTTCTACTGTATATGACTGCCGACTGGGCAGCTCCTAATCTCTGAAAAGCACCAAAAAATATAGTGAATCTCGCTAAAAGTATAATAACTCGCCCTAAAAGTGTAATGGTTTACCACAGATTAGCCACTACATTTGACAAATGCTACATGTATTCATCTCAACAGTGATCGTGCGTGCATAAATCAGGCATTCCTAAAACTCGGATACTTTTCAATTGAAGCGTGCGAGCTGATCTCTGTTTTATCCTCAAACACTAATAGATTAATCAGTTTTTCTGTTTGCAGCTAACTGCAGGGATTTATAGAAAAGTAGCGAATCGCAAAAAAAAGATAAGTGGCAATAACCCTAAAAATTAACATCATATATGAAAACTGCAATACTGATAAGCGTGATAATCTTTAATGCGCTAAGCATGAGTGCCCAGCATATTAAAGAACCCTTCGATAAAAATGTAACCCTGCACATTGATCATGTCATTGATAACGCTCCCCTTATTCTGGGTAAAGGGAATTTTGTAAATTCATCAAATGAGCCTTTTACAATAACCACTTTTAATTATTTTGTGAGTAATATATCTTTGAAGGATATCAGTGGCAAAGTCTATAACGTACCCCAGGACGAGAGTTACTTTCTGCAAAAAGCCACAGATTCTACCACTGCGAACATGAAATTCAATGTGCCGCAAGGTACTTATCAATCAATATCCTTTATCATTGGTGTAGATAGCCTGCGGAGTACCATGGATATTAGTCGCCGTACGGGTGCATTAGATGTGTCGGGTGGCATGCTCGAAGGAATGTACTGGACTTGGAACAGCGGCTATATTTTTTTAAAGATGGAAGGTGTCTCGGAAAGTGCACCTCTGGATCGCACCGGGCAAAAGAAATTCAGATATCACATAGGTGGATTCGGAGGGTATGAGAAGCCATCGATCAATAATATACGTCTTGTTACCCTTGATCTTAACGAAAAAGGAGGACTTAAAGTCTCGGAAAAGTCAACTAACCGTATCGTGATCAAGGCAGATGCTGCAAAAGTGTTGAGCGGAAAAACAAATGTGAGCATTGCCAAGAACACGCAAGTGATGTTTGGCGATTTCAGTGGCTTAATCGCTGATAACTATTCCAAGATGTTTAGTCTGGTATCAGTTTCTAAGTAAGATTTATTCATGAAGCCATACCTGGTCCTGATCCTTTTTATCTTTTCAGTAGTATTGCTGTCTTTTCAGGAAGCAACGTTTAAGGGATTCCTCAAGCCCGTTCACTTTCCCAGACCTGTATATGATATCACCAAAAATCCGGTTACGCAATCCAAATTTAATCTGGGACGTGATTTGTTTTATGAGACAGCGCTTTCGCGTGATAATAAGATTTCTTGTGGATCGTGTCACATACAATCTTCGGCCTTCACCCAACATGGTCATGATATCAGTCATGGTATTGAGGACCGTTTAGGTAGTAGAAACTCCCCTCCAATAATGAACCTGGCCTGGAATAAAAGTTTTTTTTGGGACGGAGGAGTGTTTAATCTTGACTTGCAATCCATCTCGCCAATTACCAATCCGGTTGAAATGGATGAAACGATGGATAACGTGCTTCGTAAATTGCGTGCTGATCACAAATATCAGCAGAAGTTTAAAAGCGCTTTCGGTTCATCAGAGATTACCGGAACCCGAATATTTAAAGCCTTATCAAGCTTTATGGTGATGTGTATCAGCAGCGATTCAAAATATGACAGTGTCATGCGCAAAACTGGAGTGGTATTCACCACTTCTGAAAAATCCGGGTATCTGCTGTTCAAAAAAAACTGCGCGGGTTGTCATCAAGAACCGCTATTTACTGACAACTCCTTTAGAAACAACGGTCTTGATCATACCTACAACAATGACAGTGGGAGAGTTGCCATCACCTTAGATACAAAAGACCGTTTTAAATTCAAAGTTCCTTCCTTGCGCAACCTTTCCCAAACCGCTCCGTTCATGCATGACGGACGGTTTGTTTCCATCGGAGAAGTGCTTGATCATTATTCCGATGGGATACACGATCTGGGAAATTTAGATCCTTTGCTTAAAATAACAGGGAAGCCCGGAATACCGCTATCTCCATACGAAAAGGGTAAGCTGAAAGACTTTTTAAAAACACTTGAAGATAAAACTTTTCTTACCCGAAAGGACCTCTCGGAACATCACTAATTTACTTCAGCAATCATGAAATTTTCAAAAATAATTTTGCTTTTCCAGATTATCATTATATGCCTTGCCTTTTCCTGTCGCAATAAGGAAAGTGCCGCTCGGGAGGAGATCTCCCAAAAAGGAAAGCATCACCATCACTCCATTGACAGCAAAAAGAAGGCTTATGTGGAAGCCTTGAATAGTGGTCGCATCACAATTGATACCATGAAAAGCAGTCCGCTGCTCATCGCAAAAAAGATTACTGCTCAAGCTTCTTTTACCATTACCTACAGCTCTCCCGGGGTAAAAGGAAGGGTGATCTGGGGTGGTCTGGTACCTTACAACCGTGTTTGGGTGAGCGGGGCTCATCAGGCTACAAGGATTAAATTCACAAACGACGTTGAAATTAAAGGTCAAAGGGTACCGGCAGGCAGATATGCGCTTTTCACAATACCTGGTGAAAGGGCGTGGATTATTATTTTGAACAAAAATTATGCTCAGCATCTTACTGATGAATATGATGTGACGGCAGATGTACTTAGAATAGAAGTTACGCCAATCAAACTCCTCCGCTCAGTCCCTAGACTGACCTATTTGATAACAGAGAAATCTTCAGGGGTGATGGAAGTAGCTCTGGAATGGGAAAAAGTCAGGGTTTCTTTTCCTTTAACTATACCTGCTAAGGGAAATTAATCGCTTCTTTACAATGCTCTGGATCTTTATTTCCGTATCTGGGAATTGTTTAAAAATAAGGCTTTAAGTTATGTGAAGAAATCGAGATGGAACAATATTCAATCCTTTAAATAATGGATAAAGTTGAATTTAAAACCATGTTTATTCATCCCGATTTTTGAATGTCTTTTCTGAGCCCATTATTGACTGATGATGCACACTCATGGCAGCTTTTCTCTTCTCCAAATAATAAAGTCGGAATAGTGCAGGAATTTGTTTATTATAAAATGGCGCTTCGGGCACTTATAGATTTGTTCAGGATTGAAGTCGAGCGAACGAAATTGACTATGAACCCAGGAAAATTCCTACAAAGGATTATCATCGGTTACCAACACTTTTATTTTCAGCTGAATTCCTCTGCCTTTAACATCGTACATGATTTAGCCTATAATTTTGAATAAAGAAACCATATCTGGCTCGTTTTCCCCAACCTGGAAGTTCTATATTCTACCAAACTATTGAATAGTTAAGAGATGCGAAATGCGGAATTGGGTAAACTGGTTCGTGTCAATTCCTTAGGCTGGTGATTGGTTTTTGAGAAATGGACATATCAAAGGAAGGCTAAGATATCAATATCGGGTTCCAAAATATGACCATCCCATAGGACTACTAGCTTCTTTAAAAATCGGAACCGGTGACCTTATAGCAACCAGGATTGGTATTGCGAATGTCAGACTGATCAATCCAAGTTTTCATCTTCCAACGCCTGGCTATTTGAAGCACTTGGTCTTCTTCATTTCAACATAGATTTTATCAGCTCTAATACGCTAATCAACTGTTTATCCATATAGCGGATGTTTGTAAGCCGGGGGAGTGGGTCACAATATTTCGCGGATAAGCTACTGTAAATATTGAATGATCAATTAGGGATTTAAAAATTATAAATTGAGCAGCCAAATGGTATCTTCGTTTATTATTAATCCTTTAACCAAATAGCTACCCCTTAATGATTATCTATTTCAGAATGTTTTTTTCATTTTGTCTGATTATCATCAGCCCTCTGCTTTCTGTAGCACAGCGCTCGGATACATACTTTTCCAGTCAGAAATGGTTGAAAATCAAAGCATATTCTATTACTGAGGGATTACCCTCAAAAAGCACAACTGCTACTTTTCAGGACAAGCGGGGATTTATCTGGATAGGTACTCAAAATGGGCTTTGCCGTTTCGACGGTTTTGAATTTAAGATATTTTCCAGTAGTACCAAGGAGGAAACCACCATTAGCAATAATTATATCAACGCTATATGTGAAGATAAGCAGGGTAACATCTGGGTGGCAACAATGGATGGACTTAATTTATTCGATCCGCTTAATGAGACTTTCGAGCGATTTTATCATCATGCAAGCAAACCAAGCTCCTTAAGTAACAATAAAGTATGGTCATTATTATGTGACCACTATGGAACGGTTTGGATCGGCACAGACGATGGTTTCAATAGGTATCTGCCAAATAAGAAAGCATTTTTTGTTTACAAACCGGATGCGGCTAAAAAAGGCAGTATTCAGGGCAAATCAGTTAATGCAATCATTGAAGATCGACAACATGACTTGTGGCTGGGTACTTGGAGTGCAGGGTTAAATAAGTTTATAAGAAAGAACAGTCAGTTCATCAACTTCCCTCAAAGGCATCTCACTGGTAAGAAAAATCCGAATGATGTCTGGTCACTTTCCCTGGCCGCAGATGGCTCGATTTGGGTGGGGAGCTACTGGGATGGGCTTTTTAATTTTAATATCAAAACAGAAAAGTTTTCCCGGATTGAATCGCCAGGTGGTAAAAGCATGTCCGTTTTTAGCATACTGCCAGTTAATTCATCATCCCTGTTAATTTGTTCCAGCAGCGGTACCCATCTTTATGACCTTAGTTCAAAATACTGGACCAGGATCGGTCAAATACAAACTTTTGACAATAGCCGCGCTCTTCAGGACAAGGAGGGCCATTTTTGGATTAATGCCGTAGATGGTGTGTATCTGATCCGCGATCACCGCTATAAATTTAACCTTCAGCCCCTTCCGCTCTTATCCGCAGGAGTCAGCAGTATAATTAGCCGGGAAAATATTATTTGGATTGGTACAAGCCAGGGACTTATCAGAATCGATAAAAAAAATGGACAGAAAAAAATCTTTAGAAAGGATTCTGGTGCCAATAGCCTTACAAACGATAATATCACAAAATTATATTATGATAGTAGAGGTTTACTTTGGATATTAACAGAGCACGGCTTTGATAGCTTTAATGAAAAAACAAAGCAATTTAACCACTATTCTCATAGCTCTTCGCTAGGTAATCTCTTTAATGAAGATGTTTTCAGGGACATTCTGGAAATTGAAAAAGACGTATACATGCTTGCTACTGATGCTGGAATAAAGGTTTTCCATCTTAAGACGCTTCGCTTTGAGCACTACTACAATCAACCTGGGAGGCCTGCATCAATAAACAATAACCATACCTATAAGTTAGCTAAAGCTCCTGACGGAAAAATCTGGATCGGAACTTATGGGGGAGGGATAAATATACTTGACAGAAAAAGCAATAGTTTTAGTCAGTTAAATCCCGGGAAAGGACTGGGAGGCAATGTCATCAACGACATTCTGGTAGATACTAAAAAAAATATCTGGTTAACGACACCCGATGGGCTCTACAAATATGATGTGAACCAGCAGCTCCTTCGTACCTATTCAAAAAATGATGGGTTTGCGGGCAACATTTTTAAGGATATTGAGCAAGACGGTAATGGATTGCTATGGATGATTACTGAAAATGGCGTTTCCAGTCTTAACCCAACTTCACAAATGGTGAGGAATTTTGATGAAACTGATGGGTTTATTGTAAATTCGGTACTGACTCGTGAGGGTGATTCAATATATATTGCGGGGAATAAAGGATATTTTTCGTTCAAATCTGGACAAATGAGGCCTGCAAATACCCATCCCCGCGTCTATCTAACAGACTTCCAGATCCTCAATGAACCAGTTTTGCCAAATAAGAGCGGCCCCTTGAAAGAAAACATCAGTATAGCGAGGGAGATCAATATTGATTATAATCAAAGCATCTTCGCACTGCAATATGTTGCCCCCGAATATACTAATCCCTCAAGGATAAAATATGCTTATAGGCTAACAGGCTTTGATAGCCGATGGAATAATGTAGATCAGCAGCGAAAGGCTACTTATACCAATTTAAACCCAGGTCTATATCGGTTTGAGGTGAAGGCCTATTATGCAGATGGAGCAGGAGAAAGTCCGGTAACCTACATCATGATCAGAATTCATCCGCCGTGGTATTTGACCTGGTGGTCTTATCTTATTTACACCCTGATCCTATTGCAGATAGGCTATCTTTATTACAGGTACAGGAAAAACCAGGGAAGGCTAAAGTTTGAAATCCAGCTGGCCCGCATACAGAGCGAGAAGGAAAAGGAACTGAATGAGCGCAAATCGGCTTTTTTTATTAATATTTCCCATGAATTCAGGACTCCACTGACCCTGATCATTAACCCGGTCAAAGATCTCATGCTCCAGAATGCTGCGGGAAAGGGAATTCATAGCTTAGATATTGTGTACCGGAATGCCAGACGTTTGTTGATGCTGGTCGATCAACTGATCAGCCACAATAAAGCAGAAACACAACAAGAAAGACTCAATGTTTCTAAAATAGACATCATTGGCTTTTCAAAGGAAATCTTTCACCTTTTTGATCATCAGGCAGCTGCAAATCTAATCGCCTATGATTTTAGTGCATCTGAAAGCCTATCAGTGATTTTGGCTGACAGAGAAAAGCTGGGAATTGTGATTTTTAATTTACTATCAAACGCTTTTAAGTTTACCCCGAAGTCAGGAGCGATTAGTTTGAGTTTGGAGCAAAGTGCTGAAAAGATCATTATAAAAATAAAAGATTCAGGTTCAGGCATCACAGAAGCCGCTCAGGGGAAAATTTTTGACAGATTTTATCAGCATCCAGCAGATTCAAGGCCTTTTGCTGGCGGATTTGGAATAGGACTTTACCTGGTCAAAACCTTTATAGAGCTTCATAATGGAAGCGTATATTGTGCGAGTGAGCCTGGTAAAGGCGCTACCTTTCTGTTGGAATTACCTAAAGCCGATGGACGGATTAATGCTTCATTTGATCCTGCGCAGCATGAGGAAAATGAAGAAAAAATGTTACAGTCTGAACCTTATGAACGCTTAAAAAGCACTGCAGATGTTAACGATTTGTCGGTAGATCGCCTAAAAACTGACCGTAAAACCATTCTTATTATTGACGACAACGAAGAATTAGCCAGTTATCTTGGGCATATATTCTCAGAACAATACCATATACTTCAAGCATGGAATGGCGAGAGTGGCCTGGCGATGATCTATGAACTTCTTCCTGATATTGTCATTAGCGATGTGATGATGGGGAAACTTGGCGGTATAGAGCTTTGCCGCATCGTCAAGCAAGACGAATTGATTTCACATATTCCAATAGTTTTGCTTACTGCAAGTAATGATCAGGAAGTTAAGTTTAAAGCAATTGAAAATGGCGCGGATGATTTCATAAATAAACCCTTTGATAATAATTTGTTAATTGCCAGAATCGCAAATATTTTAAAAAGTAAAAATAGCCTGCAGCGGTATTTTTATAATGAAATAACGCTAAACCTGAACCATTCCAAGATTTCTTTGGCCTATCAGGAATTTCTTCGAAATTGCATAGAGGTTGTGGAACGACATATGGAGGATCCGGAATTTTCCATCAAGGTTTTGGCTGAGGAGTTAGGCATGTCACGAGAGAATCTTTTTAAAAAAATTAAATCCATATCCGGGCATTCCTCAAATAGTTTTATCAGGTTTATCCGGCTCAGACGTGCAGCGGAAATTTTTATCACCACCGACAATACTGTCAGGGAAACGATGTTCATTGTGGGGATCAGCGATCTTAAATATTTTAGAGAACAGTTCAGAAAGGTGTTTGGAATGAACCCGTCTGAATATATCAAAAAATACAGGAAAGTTTTCTCCAATAACCACTCATTGAACAAAGACCTGAAACGGGAAGGATAGCTAAGGCCGCACAGTTTAGCCCATGTTTCTTGATGTACCTGGACTTGCAGACATTACCAAAGGTATTTTTTCCTAATTAGTCTGATTTGTCCACTTAATTAATGAAAGCTGGTATTATCCCCCTTTATTTTACCTGTTAGCCCCCCCAATATATTCTTGAATAAGTAGAATTTAGCATCGGTAACCAAATTAAAACTGATGGAAATTTTTTCCTTAGTTCATTTACAGGGTTCGTTGTAATCGAATCAAGCTGGTCTAATTTTAAGATAATGACAATGAATAAAAAGCTTATTAAGCATTCCTTTCAATTATTGAATGTAGATTATGTGAAGCTCACTAGCAAATGGAATTTTAGAAATGTAATCAGTCCTTATTACCGGCTTTACTACATAGATGGGGGAGAAGGACTAATCTCGGGACCAAATGGGACAATCTCTTTAAGTCCAGGTTTTTTATATTTAATTCCGAGTTTTACATTTTGCAATCTTTATTGCAACGAATTTCTTAGCCAGTATTTTTTGCAGTTTTTTGAAGAATCCCCTGATGGAATTTCCCTTTTTTCAAACTGCAGGGATACCATTCAGATTGAAGCAAACGCAGATGATATCGGTAACATCAAAAGATTGATCGCCATCAATCCAGGACGTGGAATAAATCGCTCCCATGACCCCTTAGTATATGAAAAAGATATCTACTATAAGGAATATACTGAGTTAAATAACCTTCAAAGTATCGCTACCCAGTACGAAACCCAGGGACTCATATTACAACTGATCTCCAAATTTCTTAAGCCTGCGGTTTTTCACGAAGATCGATTGGTAATTAAACCTTCCGTGATAATGGATGCAATAAGTTACATTCAGATCAATCTTAAAGCACCTTTGAAGATAAGTCAGCTCGCTGATCGAGCCAACCTCAATACGGATTACTTCTCCAGGCTTTTCCATCGTTATACCGGGCAAAGTCCCGTAAATTATATTCTCCATAAAAGAATTGAAAGAGCTCAGTATTTGATCACGACTACAAAAAAGCAACAGGAAGAAATTGCTGAACTTACGGGTTTTCAAAATGTACATTATTTTTCCAGGGTTTTTAAAAAAATTACCGGTCTCACCCCCGGTGCTTACAAAACCCGGAACAGCACCCTTAATTTTATTCCTTGACATCTTGAATGTATTTGATTGAAGGTTCTAGCCCGTATTCGGAAATAGAGATAATAATGTGATGGGTTAAAATACACCTCATGATATAAATATATTCTATGTTAACCCTTCGCTAACCAAATAGATCTGACTTAAAAGTATAGAACGCAATGATCAGCTTACAGATCTTAACCGGAGTATTTAGGGTTTAACCAACCGACCTTAAGCGCTATGGCGTCAGATTTTTCAAACTGCTGCCAACGTTGATTTAGCTGTTTCCCTTAGTGATCATCCTGTATTTGTACCTGGTCTACAGCCCTATTTCTGCCATAAAACTATTTTACCTCACGTAACCAGACTCAAAATGCGTTCATTAAGGGCGTATGTAGATGACTATTGATATAAAGAGATCACAGATGTTTATGCATTCTGACCAGGAGTAAGTGGTAATGCACAGCGCGGGTAAGTTACCTGCTGTTGCTACTAACTCAAGAGTAGGTGGTGGTCAGTGAAAGGAGCGTGTATCCGGATCAGTAATACACTAAAGGCGAACCCAGGAAAACTACCTTCACAGGACACGAACGTAACGCTTAGCTAGCGAAATAGCGAGTCTTTATTTATTTAAGGTGGCAGCGCCTCTTCTTTAGGTGCAACTCTCCCCAGATATTTTGATTGAAGTTGGAGTTGAAAAATTCCTTTTTTGTCGGAAAATTATAAAAAGATGTCTGAATACCATAAACCCGGTCTGTGTATTGCCTTCTATATTTGATGAGATGCTTTGCCTGTGCTGGAAGCGGTAGCCAGATATATAGCTTGCTGCCAATTGGAACTTGATTAAGCTGGATTGAGCGTCTGCTAATTCATAGCCTGAATAAGCCAGAAAATCCTTTAATGGTGACTGTTATATCAGCGATAGCTGAACCGGGCCATGGAAGATAAATTGATAAACCAACTAACCAAATATGGAAATAATTCCAAACTCGCCAAAATCATGGCGTAAACATCTGACAGTATTAATTTGCGGGGCCCTGGTGTCCGCTGTACCGCTTTCCAATGTCGCCGCCAGCGTTCTGGTGACTCATAATAATCGGGTAAAGACTGAAATCTTGAAAACAAGCAGAGGCCAGTATGTGCTTTCCAAAAGGAAGCTTAATGTAATTCTAAACGGTAAAGTAACCGATGCAACTGGCAAAGCCATTCCTGGAGTTGTGGTTAAGCATAATGAGTCGGGAAAGACTACTCAAACAGATAGCCAGGGAAATTATTCCCTGACTATACCAGAGGCCAAAGGCATGCTGATATTTAGCTTCATCGGTTTTGCAACCAAAGAAGTGCCAGTAGGTGCACAAACACAAATTAATGTGAAACTGAGCGATGAAAATAAAAAACTCGACGAGGTAGTCATCGTTGGTTATGGAACGCAAAAGAAGGTTAACCTGACAGGTTCTGTGAGCACGGTATCTTCCAGAGATTTAGATAATAGACCCATTACTCAGGCATCACAGGCTCTTTCGGGACTATCTCCCGGAGTGCAGGTTCAGCAAGCTGGTGGCCGACCAGGTAGCGATGGAGCTCGAGTAATCATTCGAGGAGTGGGAACATTCAATTCAGGGAGTAGTCCGTTAATCCTGATTGACGGGATTGCGGGATCCCTGGATGATGTAGCTCCAGATAATATCGCGAGCATGACCGTTTTAAAGGATGCAGCTTCCGCGGCCATCTATGGTAACCGAGCCGCAAATGGGGTAATTTTAGTGACCACCAAGAGGGGGCAAAAAGGGAAAACAATAATCAGCTACAATAACTATTTAGGATGGGAGAAAATCACAAGCCTGCCTCAATTTGTGGATTCATGGACCTATGCTGAGCTCACAGGAGCAAGCGCAGAGGTCGTAGCCAAATATAGAGGTGGGACCGATCCTGATAATTTTCCAAATGTTCCTCATTTGAAAAATTTATTAAATACAGGCTCCGGATTCCAGCAATACCACAACATCAACGTATCTGGTGGCGAGGGGAACAATGTCTACTATCTTTCCGGTAGTTACCGTGATCAAAATGGTCTGACAGCAGAAACGAACAATAAAAGATACGATATTCAGGCAAACGTCGATACCAGGATTAAAAACAATTTGAATCTTAAAACCAGCATTCTGGGCTATTCCCAGTTTCAAACACAACCTCAATCCAACGCAGCAGGAATTGGTGGGATTATTGGTTTTGCAGTACGTGAGCCCAATACCATTGCAGGCCTCAGATCCGATGGTACTTATGGACGTCAGGATTTCTTTGCACCTGAAGCTTGGCTGGCGAGTGAGGGTTTTAATAGTCTCCGTGCTAAAAACTTCTATGGCAATACCACACTCTCATGGGATATCCTGCCAGGCCTGAACCTAAGCGGAACAGCGGGATATCATTACTATACCAGTGTGAATACCACCTACATAGCAGATATCAATATTGACAAAACCACATATGTGGGGCCTAATAGTTTGAATGTTGGAAACACGGATGGAAATGAGGTGACTTTAAATTTACTCGCCAAATATTCAAAAAGTTTCGGTAAGCACAATGTTTCGCTTTTAGGAGGATACCAGCAGGAAGCACACCGTGACGACTTTACCAGGGCTTTCAGGGACAAGTTTCCAAATAATTTGCTTTATCAGCTGGATGCCGGTGCAACTACAAACCAACAGACAGCAGGTAGTGCAAATGAATATGCGTTTAGATCTTTCTTCTCACGGTTTAACTATGATTTTGGGGGTAAGTATCTCTTCGAAGCGAATGTTCGCTATGATGGTTCATCCAGGTTTGCCCCTGATAATAGATTTGGCGTCTTTCCGGCGGTGTCGGCAGGATGGAGATTGTCAGAGGAATCATTTATTAAAGAAAACATCAGTTGGATCAATGAACTTAAAATCAGGGCTTCGTATGGTTCACTTGGAAATGCTAATATTGCCAACTACCCTTATCAGTATAATATCAGTACAAATGTTCGCTACAACTTCGGAGGCGTAATTGCCCCCGGAGCCGCAGTAACGGCAGCGGCCAATGAGGATATCAAGTGGGAAACTACGACAACCGCCAATTTAGGCATTGACTTTACCTTGTTTAAGAATGCTTTGAGTGGAACAGTAGATATTTATGATAGAACAGCAAAAGATATCTTATATCAGGTTCCTGTATCTTCTACCCTGGGACTAACTGCGCCAATTCAGAACGCAGGGTCCATTCAAAATAGGGGAATTGAAGTAAGTTTAACTTATAATACCCGGATTGGGCAAGTAAACCTTGGCATCTCTCCAAACTTTTCATACAATGATCAGAAAGTGATCAAAATTGCAGGTGATATCCAGAATGTTATTCCAAATTTCTTTTTGGGTGAGTCTTTGAACCCGATATATGGATTCGTAGCTGACGGGCTTTTCATCGATGCAGCAGACGTAGCCAGTTACCCAACGCAGCCCAACGGAGGCGCGCCGGGCAATATCAGGTTTGCCGATATCAGCGGGCCAAATGGTGTTCCGGACGGTAAAGTTGATGCTACTTATGACAGAAAGATTCTGGGTAATACCAACCCGAAATATTCTTATGGCCTCAACCTTAACGCCTCGTATAAAGGATTTGACGCTTCGATATTATTTTCCGGTCTTGGAGGTTATACTGTTCAGATGGGGTCCTATCAGGGCTATGCTTTATATAATGGAGGGAACGTTCAGCAGTGGCAATATGAAAACGCATGGACGCCTCAAAATCCTGACCGGAATGCCATTTACCCGCGTATCACCAATTTGAGCCAGGGTAGTGCAAATGTTCAGCGGAATTCTTACTGGAACCGCTCAGGGACATTTTTAAGGTTAAAAAATGCTCAGATCGGTTACACCATCCCGTCAGATCTGATCAAAAAAGTTGGGCTTGAGAAATTAAGGGTATTTGCAGGGGGACAAAATCTTTTCACATTAAATAATTTTTATGAAGGGTGGGATCCTGAGAATGGTCAGGGGTCCGGTGATAACCCAAATTTCTACCCCCTTACGGCGATCTATACTTTCGGTATCAATGTGAAATTTTAGTAACACTATAAAAAGATTAAAATGAAAAATTATATATATAAAATGACCTTGCTTATTGGATGTAGCTGTCTTGCCGTAATCTCAGGATGTAAGAAAGACCTTTTAAATACCCAGCCCCTTTCTTCAATTTCTGATGCTACCTTCTGGAAAACTGCTAACGATGCCACGCTTGCATTAAATGGCGTATACGATACTGGAGCAGGATTTACGGGATACAACTTTTGGGCCGGCACCTCGATGGTCAACCTTGATCTCATGGCCGGTAACGGATCTGAAAAAGAACTCATCCCTGACAATTTTACCAATGGAACACTCAATTCAACTTATGGATTTGTAGGTTCCTATTACGCTCAGGCTTATTCCCAAATTACCAGGTGCAATAATTTTCTAGCCAATATAGATCGTGTAACCATGGATGCGGCCCAAAAGGCCGTCATGGTTGGGGAAGTGAAAACCATAAGAGCTTACAATTACTTTAACCTGGCTTTATATTTTGGTGATGTGCCACTTGTGCAGAAGTTACTGACTGTTGATGAGGCCAACTCAGTATCGCGTACGCCAAAAGCTCAAATCTGGAATTTTTGTGAAGGTGAACTCAAAGCAGCGGCAGCAGCGCTTCCGGTGTCGGTAAACGCTGATAGATTAGGGCACATGACCTCAGCATCTGCCCTGGCTATCTTGGGGCGTCTTCAGTTGGCGCAGAAAAAATGGGCAGATGCTGCCACAACTTACAAGACAATCATTGATTATAACTATTATTCGATTGATCCGAGATACCGGGAGCTTTTTTTAAATGCCGGGGAGACCAGTCGAGAGATCATTATGTCCATGCAATATATCAGAGATACCTACAATCATGCCTTGTTACAATATCTTACTCCAGAGTCCTGGGGTGGCTGGCATCAGTATTCACCTTTCAATGAATTGGTTGAAGCCTATGAATGTAAAGATGGAAAAACGATAGCCGAATCTCCATTATTTGACAAAAATAATCCTTACAATAACCGTGATCCAAGGATGGACTTTAATATTATGATTTCTGACCGGACTAGTTTTAGAGGAAGGGTATATTCAGCAAAACCCGGTACTACGCTTCCTGACCGATTAAATCAGTATCCTGGTGTGTGGAGCGGGTATGCGATTTATAAATTTTTGGAAGAGGATCCGGCGATAGCCACCACAAATAACACGGGCAATAACTTTCCTTTAATCAGATTTGCTGAAGTTTTACTTGGCTATCTGGAAGCCAGACTGGAAACTGGCGCAGGAGTTGATCAATCCCTGTTGGATGCAACCATTAATAAAGTGCGGGGCAGGGCTGCTGTAGGCATGCCAGCAGTTACTACTACCGATCCTTCAGCACTACGGGCAATTATCAGAAGAGAGCGCCGTGTGGAATTTGCTTTCGAGGGACTTAGGTATTTCGATTGTTTAAGATGGGGAATTATCGCCTCAGAAAACAATCAGCAATTCACCGGTATGAAATTGACCAATGATCCTGCTAATTATAAAGATTATCCGGTAAATCCAAACGGCTATTACATTTTCAAAAAACGGAATTTTATTGTTGGCAAAAATGAATTATGGCCAATACCACAATCTGAAAGGGATCTAAATAAGAATTTAACACAGAATCCTGGTTATTAAGTTTCTTGAAAAGATATCCATTAAGCGAATAAGGTTAGTAAAAGTTGGCGTCACTCCAATAGGAGTGGCGCTTTTTAACCAAATGGGAGGGGCTTTTTTTTGACGCTAATCAGGCGCTAATCATTCAACAACATTAAAATCAATACCACTGAACTGTCCTAAACTATTCTGATCATATTCAGCGTTTCATGGGAAGACGGTCATTACTTACAGTTTAAGTAAAAACGGGCAAACGAAGAGGTGGTCAGCTTGAATGCGAAAGGATAGATCTTTTGAAACAGATTACGAATGGTTTATGGAATTCCTAAATTAGATTATGATTTATTTTGAATTTACCAACAATTGGTAATATTATAAAGCGTCCACTTGCTTAGAATTGAAACGGCGAGATAATTGATGTAGATTGAGGATATATTTGTCTCAAAGAAACTAATCAGCAAGATCATGAAATCACAGCTCCGAGCCCATATTGAAGAAATAGTAAGCCTTTCTGACCAAGAATTCGAGTACATAAGTTCATATTTTCATTATAAAAAAATAAAAAAAAGACAGTTTTTGATACAATCTGGTCAGGCGAGAGTGAATAAATATTTTGTTGTTAAAGGTATTTTAAAATCTTATTATGTTGATAAGAATGATAGAGAACATATCATTCAGTTTGCTCAACCAAATTGGTGGATAACTGATTACAACGCTTTTTTTAATAATAGACCATCGACCATCCATATTGATTGTGTATCTGATTGTGAACTTTTGTTCATCAGCAATGCAGACTTAGAAAAACTGAGTGCTGAATTTCATAAGATGGAGCATTTCTTTCGTGTAAAATCAAATGCTGGTTATGTCGCATCTCAAGAAAGGATTTTAGCGATGCTAAATCTAACGTCATTGGAAAGATTTAATCATTTCATCGAAATGTATCCGAATTTGATTCAATCCATTCCGAAATATTTAATCGCCTCATATATTGGTGTATCGAGAGAAATGTTAAGCCGTCTCAATAAAGTGATAAATCGCACAAAATAAAAGTGTGAATGTTCATTTTTATTGGCATTTAATTGCTTCAATTTTGGCGTACAAAAAAAAGATATTTTATATGAAGTACGGACAAATTTTCACCTACACCCTTGAATTGCATTCAAAAGATGAATATATTAAGAAATTCGTAGACCCATTTGCGCAAACCATTGCCGGGGCAGAAGGATTAATCTCAAAAGTTTGGATGGCCGATTTTGATACTAAATTTTCCAGTTTCTATTTGTGGGAATCCAAAGAAGATATGGATCATTTTATGAGCTCACCTGAAATTAAAATGGTTGCTGGTCTGCCATTTATAAAAGATTTAAAAATAGTTGAAATTCCTGTAGTGATAGAGGCATCCATCATCACAAGAGGCATATAATATTTTGAAAGAATAAACATTCTATTTGACAATACCAAAATAGAATGTTTATCAAAATTAATGCAATTATCCATCCTATGCCTACATTTCGATTTAGCCACTATTTTCTAAAGTTCCGCCGATAGATATCTTCAATGTTATTATTGGTTTTCGACGTGATATTTCCCAATAAATGTCTAATAGATTAGCTCGGATCTACCTCGTCTTTACAAACCCAAACAAGAAATAGATCATTGCCGAACGTCCCTATGCTTCATGATCCGGTAATTAGTCAGTTCTCCCTGCCTGGGCTGAATGACCTAATGTCTTTTGAGGTCATTGCCCGGAAGGCAATACTGGTACGTTTCGTCTAAATGCTTTTGGAATTTGTGTCGGGTAAGTACGCTGGTATGACATGCCTCACAGCGAATATTTTTATGATGCTGATCTCCTCTTATATTTCTTAAGAAAAAAAACGTTGGCTGAATTATTTAAAAGATGTACTTGGTCGGTATCTATGGGAAATGTAGCCATATGGAAGAAGATAGCACATGGATATAGGTCCTTTTTATTAAAATTAATTGGCCGCTTTATTATCATATATTTAATCTATTAGAAATTATAAATGATTGTTTAGTTAAATAATATGACTGATTATTCTTAACAATTCCAAGGATTATGAATCACCTTTGTGCGGTGAAAAGAATGTTGCGGACATCTTTCATCTAAGGTGGCACAATAACAGGATGCTGATTGCACTTATCGCTACCATTGGTGCCCGGATCAATCATTCACTTGCATCACGTTTTTTCTGCTTGGGTCTTGGTTATAAAAAGGTATACTTTCTTGAAGTGAAGTTTACGGCGCTAGCATTTAAGTCATGTGTGATAAATAAGTTAACTTGAAATAATTATAAAATGAATATCAGGAAAGTATTGGAAAGTAAGGACGTAGGTATTTTAATGCTGCGCTTTGCGGTTGGTGGATTGATGCTTTTTCATGGGGTTGCAAAAATGATACATGGACATGGTGCGATCATTGTTATGCTGAGCCAGAGGGGACTTCCATCATTTCTATGGTTGTTGGTACCACTCACCGAAATTGTTGCGCCATTGTTTTTAATCTTGGGGCTTTTTACCCGCATATCAAGTTTAGGTATTGTACTTCTAATGATTTGTACCATCTTTCTCGCCTTTGGATTGGGCGCATTCGCGATCGGAGAACATGGTGGCCTGGTCGCAGAATTAAATCTGCTTTTTTTGTCCTCGGCGCTTGCGCTAATCTTTACCGGCGGTGGAAGGTATAGTATCTACCCTTCCAGGCATGTTTTGCTAAGTTAGTCCTCGATTTTTCTTGAAGCGTAAATACCCATTTGTATTATCCATTTCAATATCAACATCATCCATATAATTCTCAATATAACTTACCGCTTCTGGTATGAACTTTAAGTCGATGTTAAAAAACAAATGCATTCCAATTAGCATGATCAACCGCAACAAAATATTTTTTCTTATCATCATTACATTAACCTGCTTCATGCCTGCATTATTGGCGCAGCAAATCACCCAAATCAAGTCCAGCCCACCAATAAGTGTAGAATTGCTGTTAAGCAACCGCGGTGCTACATTTCAAAATATTATTTCCAAGGACATTCGAAGTATCCCACGCTTGGGTTTTTTCGGAGTAACCAATTTTGTAGGGGAGTGGCAAACCAATCAGGTAAGCGATTACATGACTCAGGGAAGTTTGACCTTTGAGTTGTTCAAGGGATTAAAACTCAACGCAGGGTTCCATCTCTCTAATGCGACAGGAATACGCCCTTCAATGGGATTTATTTATAGTTTTGCAAATCCTGTATGGCTGATTGTTCTCAATCCGAGGATAGACTTATCGGCCAGGGCAAACTTTGAAAGCCTTGCGCTTGTTGAGTATAAGCCAAGAATTTCAACTGCGTTTACGCTTTATTCACGGATCCAACTACTATATGGCGAGACTGTAAATACGTCCAATCATTCTCGTAGTTATTTCTTTGCCAGGACGGGATTAACTTATAGAGAATTTACTGCAGGTATCGGTACAAATATTGACTACTACGGCCCCAATAGACAAAACCAGAATAGTTTTGGTGGTTTCCTAGCCGTGCAGTTGCTTTGATGCATGGCGCAAGATAATCGATGCAGGAACGAATTACCTTTTTTGTTTAATAGATCATCAACCCTTGATGTTTCTCAGTCAACAAAAAATGAATTTTTGACTCACCATGCTGGTTATTGTTTAGGAAAATATCATACTAAGCATAATGTAGCGTTGCGCTATGATCATTTTACTTTATCTTGATTGAGCAGGTACATTCTCAATGATCACTGATTAGGTGAATATAATAAGACTCCGACGGTCAAAATCTCCGATAAATGTAAATGGACGCAATTTGCGGTCAAGCACTGTTTAAATATGACAATATTTTGAGGGATATTAGATTTTTTAAAGAGTACATTTGAAACATACCTATAGGTATGTTTATTTAATATGAGTCAATAGAAGTGACAATTATAATTTAGCAGTTTTATTTAAATCATAATTATATTTTTTTATTTAAATACCTTTTGGTATGAATGATTGATGCAAATGATACTGGAAGTGAAGATCGCAGCATTGGTATTGAAATAATAATTGGCTCTGGTAAATGCAGTTATAAATATAAGAATGACGCTATGTATAATTTAATTGATATTTTGTCAATGCCCCTGATCAATACGTCCTGCACCAAGCTGATTTCCATGCTGCAAGCGTTCAAAAGCGATACCCCGATTCTTCTGCCATGCGGCTGTTAAACTGTTTTGTATCGGCGCTACAACGGCAGCTTTCAAGAAAGGTTTTATGTTCATTTCCTGCAAAATCATAACTAATAAATACTATTGCAATTGATAGTGAGGCAAAAGCCTTTTCCTGTCATTCAAACCAACCAGCTCGATGACCCAAAACCATATGCTAAAAAAAATTATTTCCATTTTAATCTCTACCCGCACCATGGGATTGATGCTCTTGCTGTTCGCACTTGCTATGGCGCTTGGCACATTTGTAGAAAACGACTACGGCACACCAACGGCCAAGGTGCTCATTTATAATTGCTGGTGGTTTGAACTGATCATGCTTATCCTTATCATCAACTTTCTGGGAAATATTCAACGGTACAGGCTGCTTAGGAGGGAGAAAATTCCTGTTCTGATTTTTCATATTGCTTTTGTGGTTATTTTTCTGGGCGGATTTGTAACGAGGTATTTTGGCTTCGAAGGGATGGTACATATCAGAGAAAAAGAATCTTCCAATACCATTATTTCCGATCAGACCTTTTTCAAGGTTCAGATTGGCAAAAATACTGATGTCAGAGCATATGAAGATTTTCCATTTACGCTTCTGCAAAAGGATGTTCCCTTTTATTTAAAGCCATTCGCTAAATCATTTGACGAGAAATACCAGTTTAATGAGGATATCTTCCGCTTCAGGGTGATTAATTATTACCCTAGGGCTCAAGATACGCTCATTGACGATGCTAAAGCCGGTAAAGTGCTTCATCTTGTAGTTCTGGATAAGGGGAGGGTGAATAAATATATTCAGGCAGGTTCTTCTAAAGTTATTCAAAATACACTTATTAGCTATAATAAGTTTATCAATGGTGCTTTAAATATTACCGATGACCAGTCCGGCCTGACTATCACTACTCCACAAGCTGGAGAATTTATGGTTATGGCCACACAACAAAAAAAAGCGGTTAAAGGTGGTGAAGAAAAACAAACTTTCAATTTAAGAAGCCTCTATAATATTAACGGCCTTACATTTGTTATACCCTCTGCTCCAATTAAAGGTGTAATTCAGCATTACTCAGGAGATCAGCACCAGCATGAAAGTGCTCCTGATCTTGTTACCGTAGAAATCAATACACCTGGAAAAACGGATACCGTAGAATTTTTGGGTGGAAAAGGTTTTTCAGACTTTCAGCATAAGGTGGAGTTGGATGGTTATCAGATCTCGCTGGGTTATGGTTCTAAACTTTATTCCACGCCCTTTGCACTGGAGCTTAGCGATTTTGTTATGGAGAAGTACCCGGGCAGTGATAGCCCATCAGCTTATTCTTCCAAGCTCCTGATTGTTGAGGGGGACAGTAAGTCTCCATTTCATATTTCAATGAACAATGTGCTGGACTATTCTGGATATAGATTCTTTCAGGCCAGTTTCGACCAGGATGAACTCGGCACAGTTCTATCGGTGAATCACGATCGTCCGGGAACATTGATTACTTACCTGGGATACGCCCTGTTATCTATTGGAATGGTACTTTCTCTTTTCTGGAAAGGTACACGATTTGATCAGTTCAAAACGGACCTCCGGAAGCTATCCAGGCCAATAGTATGTTTGATTCTGCTACTCTCGCCATTGTTTTCCAATGCCCAGAAGATTGAATCGCACGGCACTAATGAAAGCGATATCCATAGTCTCGGGCATGATCATAAAGCAGTTAACGCAGATCAGCAGCATCTTCCTATCAACAGTGACGAAAAAGAGAAAAGGGCAATACTGCCCGATGGCGCAACATTTGCAGCCTCGATCAGGATTGATCATCAGCATGCAGAAAAATTTGGATCAATGCTAATCCAGAATTTTGATGGCAGGATAGAACCTTTAAATACCATTGCGCTTGAGGTCTTGAGAAAGCTCTATCATCAGGATCATTTTCATTCCCTCAATGCAAATCAGTTCTTTCTTTCTATCAATACCGATCCTTTTAAATGGATACAAATTCCGCTTATTGCAGTGAACCAGAAAGCTGGAAAACAGCTGCTGAAAAAAGTAAAGGCAAATGACCAGGCCAAAACCTCCATGTTTAATTTACTTGATATAGGACAGGATGGCAACCCGGTGTTTATACTGAAAGATGATTATCAAAAAGCATTTGCCAAGAAGGCGGCTGAGCAGGATGTTTATGATAAGGAGGTGATTCAACTAAATGATAAGCTATATGTGATGCAGCGGCTACTCAATGGTCAGTATCTGCGGATCATGCCCATAAAGGGGGATAAAAATAATACATGGGCTTCTATTGCTATGGATGGAAAGGATGCAGGTAGTCCCAATAATACTATTGTGAAATACTTCGAGGCTGTTACTGAAGCCAATAAATCCGCCGATTGGCGCGCTTCGGATCAGGCACTTCTAAAGCTTAAATCCTTGCAGATCCAACTAGGAGGAAAGCTGATTCCCTCTGAATTAAAGATCAATGCTGAATTGCTGTACAACTCAGTCAATATTTTTTTAAACCTGATGATAGCCTACGCAATACTCGGGACGGTGATGCTAACATTGGCTTTTATCAAGTTGTTTACTGAGCGCAAATTGATTCAAAAAACGATCAAAGTGGTGTTGATTTTGATTGTCATTTGTGTGTCCCTTCAGGGACTGGGACTTGCGCTTCGATGGTATATTTCTGGGCATGAACCCTGGAGCAATGGCTATGAGGCTGTTTTATTCATTAGCTGGATAGGAGTAATTTCGGGCTTGATTCTACTTAGAAATAGTAATGCCTTTATTCCTGCAGCAGGTTGCCTGATCGCGGTAATTCTGATGGGGTTTGCGCATGCAGGTACCCAGATGAATCCACAGATTACCCCGCTGGTTCCGGTGTTAAAATCCTACTGGCTAATGGTTCACGTGGGTATTATCACTTCCAGTTATGGTTTTTTTGGATTAAGTGCATTAATTGGCATTGTTGTTCAGCTTCTTTACGCCTTAAACAGAATCGAAATTGCCCGAAAGGTAGATAAATCATTGCGTGAGTTGACCATCGTAAATGAAATTTCCCTGACAATTGGAATCTTTTTGCTCACCATAGGTACATTTTTGGGTGGCGTCTGGGCCAATGAAAGTTGGGGACGATACTGGGGCTGGGATCCCAAAGAGACCTGGGCATTGATTTCGGTAATCATTTATGCATTCACCCTTCATGTGAGACTCATTCCAGGTTTGAACAGCAAATACATTTTCAACATATTGTCTGTTGTGAGTTTTTTCTCCATTATCATGACCTATTTTGGCGTGAATTACTATTTAACAGGGTTGCACTCATATGCGCAAGGAGATCCAGTACCCATTCCTGAATGGGTATACTATACGCTGTCAGCCCTGGCGATATTGTTCTTCCTATCTTATAAAGGGCAGTGTAAAACAAAAAGTTTTAAAACTTTGAAGTTAAAAAAATTGGTAGCAGATCCAGCTAAATAAATATATTATCTGTTAATTTTGATAATCATGAAAAAGAGTGAAATTACCCGTGCAGAAATCCTTCGTAAGGCGATGGAAGTTATCTATAAAAAGGGATATCATGCGGCCACTATTGATGATATGATTCAGGCAGCACAATTGACCAAAGGGGCATTTTTTTATCATTTTAAAAGTAAAGAAGATATGTGTCTGCATATGCTTAGAGAAATCTTTGCTGACCAGACTTACGCCGTCTGGACCGGGCCGCTTGAGGATTCCAATGATCCTATGTCGGATATTTTGAAGCAGTTGCGCGATATCCTTTATGATGAGGATAGATTTGATGTACGTTATGGTTGTCCAATGGTTAATCTTATCGAAGAGATATCCCCAAGTAACATACATTTGAGGAAAGAGTTGCGCAAAATTACCGAGGCGTGGGTAACCGGGATTGAAAAGGTTTTACTTGCTGGACAAAAGATCAATAAGGTACCTGTACATCTTAACTGTAGGGAGACGGCCGAATTTATTATAGCAGGTTACGCGGGCGCGAGAAACATGGGTAAGATATTTGGTACTTCGGCTTATCAGACTTACCTGAATCAACTCGGCATGCATCTTCGATATTCACCGGATAATTAAGATGACGCTATGAATACAAGCCTGCAAAATAAGCATCATCTCGGCAAAGGCTCGTCTTTTGCAAACGAAAGATTTTTAATTTTTCTTCAACAAAAGTGTATTCGGCTAGTCGCGGTCAGATTGGTGCTGTTTTGCCTGATTTTTGGTTTATTGTCAATGAACTTTTCCTCGATGATTATCTTTGCGGGCTTTCAAATTAACCGGGTCTCAATCATAAAAAGCGCTTGTGTAAATAAAAATCGGCCATGGCTATACTGTAATGGAAAGTGTGTCCTCAAGAAAAAGCTGCTTGAAGCGCAGAAAAAAGAAAAAAAACAGGAAATACAGTCTTTCGTTCTTGATATTATCTGTGAGGTGAACTCCTCTGAGGAAAACAGTGAACTTTTTTCATTTCCAATAGCTCATAATTCTGGGCTTGTCATCACTTCGCCTTCTTCACCTTCTTACCCTATATTTCAACCCCCTGGATAAAAGCTTCGTGTTTCTTTCATAACAGGAGCTGGTTAGCAAATCAGCATCGATCCATTTATAGTCACATGCTTATTGATAATGGCTCGATATGCCTAAAGATCCGTCTATATTTTAGATTGAGGTTTGTTTAGCCTCTTACTAAAAAGGCACATGATGGATGTATAACCTGTTTCCTTGGCTTTTTCATAAGCTAATATAAAAGCAATGATTGCCCTTATTGAAAGAAGTTCCCATACAACCTTTGACAAGCGTTCATCGTCGTGTGCAAGCTATGCGATAACCTATCGATAGTGGCTGGCAGCAAGCTTTGGCTTTAATACCACAAGTAGGTGGTATACAGACTGATTTAAAATTTAGAAAACGAAAATGCAAACCGAGCTTATAGATATTTGTGATCTGGATCTTTTTGGAAAAGATACAGATCATTTCTTTATTACAGAAGTTGCCGGGTTATTAGAAAGATACCCTCAACTTGAATACCCGCACAAGCAAAATTTTTATGCCATTATTTTCATAGAAAATGCTGAAGGACAAATTAATATTGATAATGAAAAAATCCGTCTGGATTCGACCAAAATTGTCCTCATCAGACCGAATTGTATGAGCAGGATTGATATAAACAGGCATGCAAAAGGTAAAATACTGTGTTTTACTGCTGAGTTTTTCTCTTTACGTTATAATAACAATATACTGTATGATTTTAGCTTCCTCAAAATGGGCGCTAAGCCCTTTTTACGGTTAAGCGCAGTAGATTTTGAGAAATTCATGCTTTTGCTCAGCCTGCTCTCTGCAGACTTCCCCATCGTTCGCCCGGAAGGAAAAAATGTCCTGAGATCCTATCTGAACATTATTCTCCATAATATTCAGCAGCTATATAATCCTTGTGGATTCCAAAGAGACAAGAGTATCAAACATCAAAAAATATTGCAGTTTGAACAGTTAATTGATCAGTATTACGCGAAAGAGAATCTGCCGTCCTTTTATGCAGAACAGTTGAATATCAGTGCAAACTATCTTAATAAGATATGCCGGGAGCAGGGTGATTGCACTGCCGGGGAATTGATCAGAGATCGGATTTGCATTGAGGCCCAAAGGTTATTGCATTATACCAATTGTTCAGTTAGTGAGATTGCCTATCAGCTGGGATTTGAAAACGGGTCATACTTTGTTACTTTCTTTCGTAAAAAAGTAGGGCTGACCCCTGAGCAGTTCAGAAAGAAGGAAATGTAGCCATTTTGCGGAATATCGATTGGATTGATTAGTTGATCAAAATTACTTTTTATTGATGTAAACGGTCATGTTTGTCATCATATAACTGATTGATATCAAAGCTAAAATGATTGTTTAGTTGAATAAGATAACTGCTTAATTCTATGCAGGGTTGAGATTAAAAATCACCTTTGTAAGGTAAAAAGAAACGTTATGGATATACCTTTATTTCATCTGGACTGGCTCAATAACAGAATGCTGATCGCACTGATCGCAACCATTCATGCCTTGATCAATCATTCATTGGCAGTGGGATTCGTTCCACTAGTGGTTTGGCTGGAAAATAAAGGGGTACTCCGGAGTAAAAGTAATGAAGTAACGGATCTGAAGTGGGATAAAATGGTTTACAGAATGATGTGGACTGCTTTCGTAATCACTACTACCATTGGTGCACTGACTGGTGTTGGCATCTGGTTTTCTGTTTCGCTGGTAAGCCCAAATTCCATTGCAAGCCTGATTCGCGTATTTTATTTCGCATGGTTTGTGGAATGGACGGTATTTGTTACTGAGGTGGTTCTGATCATGATTTATTTTCTTACCTGGAAAAAGGCCAACAGCTCGCTTAAAGCGAAAGCAAAACATATTAAATTTGGGTGGTATTTGAGTCTGTTCTCCTGGATAACGATGGCCATCATCGTTTCCATTTTAGGTTTTATGATGGATCCGGGTAACTGGATGAAGGAGCAATCCCTGCTGAATGGTTTAAACAATCCTTTATATCTTCCTCAATTGCTTTACAGAACACCATTGGCGATGGTGCTCGGAGGGTGCTTCGGCCTTACTTTAGTAGCTATTTATACCAGAAAGGGCGAGCCAAATCGCTTTGCAGCCTATCGGTCGATTTCTAAATGGATTCTTTTTTGGTTGCCCTTTGCTGTCGCCGGCGCGGTATATTACTATCAATTCATTCCCGAAGCTAATCTGGCAAATCTTGCTGTTGCAGTGGGCACCCAGTCTTTTCAAGATTGGTATGAGACTATGTGGATAGTAATACTTGCAGCCAGCAGTTTGATTTTATTTACCGCATTGTTCGGGATCTGGAAGCCTGGATCACTCCCAACTTATTTAATCTCCAGTACCCTCGTACTGGCACTGGGCTTCATGGGCCTTTTTGAAAGAGTCCGCGAATTCATCAGAAAACCTTACATCATTAGTAGCTATATGTATTCCAATTTATTGAGGGAAGAAGACTATCCCCTATATAAGCGTGATGGTATATTAAAATGGGCTACCTACACCTCTACGCCCCGGGTTACTGCAACAAATAAAGTCGAGGCAGGGCGGAATGTATTTATGTTAACCTGCAGCCGTTGTCACACTACACAAGGCGTGAATTCAATCGTCGATGTTTTTGACAGAATGTATGGAAGTCTGGGAAAGCCATTTAATCAGCAAGCCATGGAAAGCTATATTAATAATTTACATCAGGCTCGGGCATACATGCCGCCGTTTCCTGGTAATCAGGCTGAAGTGGAAGCTTTGGCTTGCTACATTAAAGAGATACAGTACAGTCACGAAATCCTCGAAGGCGCTCAGCAAAACGGTATCACCGTCAATCCCGCGCAATCTACTGATGAATTCCAAAAAACACAAAAACCATGAACCAGGTAATCAAATCACAAACCCCATTGCCACATGATATAGCCTTGCAGCTTCCCCTACCGGAATGGTTGCTCATCTTTATTCTGATCCTTAGTTTTTTGGTCCATATTCTATTCGTTAACCTCATGCTTGGCGGAAGTCTAATCACCCTTTGGTATCAGATCAAAGGATTAAAAGTTAAAGAATATGATCAGTTGGCAAATGAGCTTGCCAAGACCATTACAGTTAATAAGAGTCTTGCGGTGGTAATGGGTATCGCTCCGCTGCTGACCATCAACACCTTGTACACCATCTACTTCTATACCTCAAATTCTCTTACAGGATTCATGTGGATTGCCGTCATTCCATTAGTAACTATAGCCTTTTTATTAACCTACCTTCACAAATATACATGGATCACCCTGGATAACCATAAAGCACTCCATATCTGTATACTTTCAGTCGCCTGCCTGATTTTTCTATTTATCCCGCTGATCTTCCTGGTCAATATAAACCTGATGCTTTTTCCGGAAAAATGGGCTGCTGTTCAGGGATTTATTTCTGCATTGGCGCTGCCAAATGTTTTTCCAAGATATCTGCATTTCATTCTCGCATCACTGGCAGTAACAGGACTCTTCATTTTTTGGTATTTTGGACGGAACAGTTACAAGTTTGATAGCAAATTTAAGGTCATTTCACAGTATTCCGTACGTAGAGGTGCTTACACACTCACTTTTGTAGTTAGCACGATCCAGTTCCTGATCGGTCCGATCGTCCTGCTTACCCTTCCTTCCAAAGGGGTTGGCTGGAATCTCGTCTTTGTAATTCTCACTGGAGCAGTTTTCGCACTTCCGGCAATGTACTGGATGTTTAAGGCGATAACGGGTAAGGAAGATCAGATGGACAAAAGTTTCCTAAAGGTAGTCGCATTTTTTTCGCTTACTGTCATCTTTATGGTATCCGGGCGGCACATTTACCGTTCGAACGCGCTTGGTCCTCATCAGCGCATGATGGCTGCAAAAACCAAGATATTTTTGAAGGCATCCAAAGAGGCAAGGCAAGCTGCTAAAGTAGATGACCTTTCACAAGAAAAAGATAATCGAACTAAAGGTGAAATGCTTTTTGCTAAGAATTGTTCGGTCTGCCATCACCTTGACAATAGGCTTGTCGGACCCCCTATTACAGAAATGATTTCCATATATCGGGACAACACAAAAGAGTTAATTGATTGGATTAAAAAACCCGGCAGAAAGCGAATGGATGGTCCACCTATGCCGGTGCCTGTTAACCTTACTGACGAGGATCGAAAAGATCTTGCCCGATTTATATTATCAAAACAATAAACATAACACAATGGAAAGCTACACAATCGCAATCGCAACGGCATTTTTATTTTTCACTGCTAAAACCCTCATTGATCTTTATGCGTTGATATCCATGCTCAAAAAAGACAAAGAAATGCTCCTGAAGGAAAATGAGCTTGAAACTGAGTATGAATTTATAAAGGGACTGCACTAATGTATGTTCTTAGTTTTGGCGAAGAAAGTTTTAATCATTCATCGCCTACCTTCCTGGTCTTGTTAATCCATGTGGGTATGCCATGGATTTCACCTACAGTTCATTTGCTAAAAACTGGCCATCTTTCTGAATCCCTGATTCAGAAAGATTATAAAACATCCTCAGTTAATGAGCTCATCGAAAGATATTCTTCCCCTTAAATGAGTAGGGCAGTCTCGTTTTATAGCCTTTTAGGTAATGTATTGTGCTGCTGGCTGAGGTCGGTCGCAGCAACAATCACTTTTGATCTTGAATATTACAAGGCCGGGGTCAGCTTCATAAAAAATCACTCGGCACGACTTATTGTTCAGTTCTTGCAATCTATACTATAGCCGGAATATATTTGCAAACAGCAAGTATGGTATCGGGAAATCAATTATACCACTGAAAATTGTGGCAAAAAAATATTGATATGATTTAATCATTCATTCCTATCAAAATATGACTTCAGTAAAAAAAACATCTGTTAAATGGGTTCGCAAGAATGCGGATTATTCTTATTGGCGAATCAATCATTCTTCCATTCTGGCCAAAAAAACAATGACGCTTGATTCGGCGAGAAAAAAAGCTTATGCCATTGAATTTATTCAAAAAAGCCTGCGGGTTTTTGAAGAGCAGGTTGGACAGGTTGATATGAGTATTTTTATCAACAGCACTACAGAACTGATTTCGAAGATCCCAGATAATAAATCAAAGGACAGCATTCAAGTATATGAATATTTTAAAATGCTTGCCATTCATAAAAATCTGCTTAGAAAACATTATCATATTGTCGCCAAAAGATATTACTTATCTATATTCTTACCCACTAGCTTTGGACTGGGATTGATGTTAGTTTTTTTTTCAAGTCCGTTCCATTTCTATTTTGCTGCGACTTTGGTTATCGGCGCATTAAGCGGATTTTTGCTGGACTGGAACGCTCGGCGGAATAAAAAGACAATATGATATCGTAATGATGTGATTATTTAATTTGCTACAGTCGAAATAAGGTTGGAATTGGTGCTGAATGATAGGGAAGAACCATTCCTCAACCGGACGCCACTTAATGCGAATGAAACCTATCAGTCTGTAGAATTCTGGGGCAGTTGCGATACCGGCAAACGTTTTTCTGTACTGGCGTGTGTAACTTGCAACTTTAATCAATACAAAAGCCAGGCGCCAAAAGGTGATAAAAGCGAACCTTGTGATATTGCATCAATGGGTTATTATAGCCTTTTCATCTATACCTGTCAGCTTGGAGATAAGCTGCTCGCACAAATCGCTATAGCTGGGGTCGGGGATCAGGACTTCTGCAGGAACTACAAGTCTGGCGAAAGACTGGATGTCCAGGAATCACAGAATAATTTTCAGTTCGGTACTGCAAGTACTAATCCTACTTTCAGTATCCCTTACGCTACCAGGTATAATGATTCGGAATTAATATTAACGCTAATTATAAGATGAACAGCGAAATCAGATTTGAATACAGGCATGGCAACAAAGCAACTACAAACGCGCTGGCATACGACAAGTTCCGTGTAGTAAACGCAGTTAGAATCGCGACCAATCCAGGGGTATTGTATGAAACTGACGAAAAAGTTGAACCATTATGCGATTGATGTGTATAGCGGAGATTCTACCCCAATTATTCCCGGATCCGAGGTCTCCTTGAAAAGCTCATTAACGGGATTCAACTATCGGTATGTTGGCGCTCAATAGCTTGCTAGAGATAGCTTTTGTAAGTAATCGATTAATGGTTCTCTTAGGTGTGCCATTTAATTTATATTTAATCAGATAAAACAAGGAGTAAAATGATCAATTTTAAACAAACCTGCCTTATTATTATGGTATGGACTGTTCCAATAGTCTTCCAGGGATGTCAATCGGGCGCGGATTATCAAACAGAACGTCAAAAAGTTATGGATCTTCATGATAAGGTCATGGGAGATAGCGAAGAGGCAGTTAACAATAAAATGCTGCTTGATACGATACTATTATTCAAAATGCCAGCACTGCTGGCTGCGGATCCAGGGCTTGATACCCTCAAAGAGAAACAAAAAGTCGCTAACATGATCTCAAAACTAAATGATGCTGATGAAATCATGATGGACTGGATGAATGAATTCGAGCCAGATGTAGATGGCAAATCTTCTGATGAGGCGCTGAAATATTTCAAAGATGAGTTTGCCAAGATCAAATCACTCGATCAACAATTTAAAGAAGCAATTACCCAATCTGATCACTACATATCCAAAATTGGAATCGAAAAAGCAAACAATGAAAAAGCTCATGATGAACCTAAATATTAAAAAAATGCAAAAACAAATTATAGCTTTATCTGTTGCAAGTATCTTCATTTTCTCGTTCCTTTCCTCTTGTCAGCGTAATGCCGAAAGACTTCCATTTATTACTGAGGCGGTTAACCACACGCAGATCGACGGGAGGACAATCTCCGATACGGTCTATAAAAAAATATCAAATTTCAGTTTTCTCAATCAGGATAGCGTGCTGATTTCGAACAAAAAATTTGACGGAAAAATTTATGTAGCAGATTTCTTCTTTACCAGGTGTCCGACAATATGTCCCATCATGCACAGGAACCTGATGAAGGTTTTCGAGAAGTACGAAGGCGATCAAAATGTCATGTTCCTGTCACATACCATTGATTACCGTCATGATATTCCCTCTAAATTAAAGGCGTATAAACATAAGCTTGGGGCAGACGGGGATCAATGGCAATATGTTTGGGGAAAGCGGGATGTGGTGTATGCTCTGGCTCAAAAAGACTACCTGGTAGGAGTAAATGAAGATAAAGATGCCCCCGGCGGTTATGTTCATCAGGGATACCTCGTACTCGTTGATAAGCACCGACGCATTAGGGGCGCTTATGATGGCACCTTGGAAGAACAGGTTGCTAAGCTAATGAAAGATATGGATACGCTGTTGGCCGAAGAATAAATATAAAAGTTGTAGCTGCGATAACACGGTTTTAGCTTGTTAATGGCTATCCTTATATATCTGGGAAATCGTTTAAAACTTGAAGCTTATCAAAATGGTATTATTCGGTTATCTTTTGGTACAAGAGCATTTGTAATATGCCGTAATTTGGACCTGTATAATTCATAGGTTGCGAATTGATAAAGATAATATATTCTCATCCGCTTTTATCATTTAAAGTGCCCGGGTATTTGTGAATGCGCATATTTATTACGGGCAATCAAATATATAACCTCACAAACTATGTAGTAAAGTACAAATGCGTATCCGTTATCAAAAGGTGAAGTATTAAATTTTTTACGACTGATAATCAGCTATTCTAACCATTTGGTGTAGTGCTTACTTTCTAGTAGGTACTTGTTGATGAGTGAGACAATTGCCACTTTTATATTGATTTTAAAAACATAATGATATGAAAATCTTAGTATTTGGAGCCACGGGCTCGCAGCAATTTAATGTTATTTCTGAAGCCCTGAAGAAGGGCGCTGATGTGATCGCTGCTACCAGCTCAGAAAATAGTTTTGCTAAACTGAGCGCGGCAGGGGCCGAGCCGGTTTTAGGGGATATGAGCAATCCGGCAGCAATGCTTGAAATTACTAAAGGCGTGGATGCTATTGCTTTCATGATTCCTGTATCGTTACCAAATCCATTTGATGGACTTGAATTCTCGAAGAATGTTATCGCGGCTGCTAAAGCAAATGGCGTAGCAAAAATTGTGTGGAATACCAGCGGCTGGTTACCAACAGAAAAAACTGGAGTAGCTACTGATGATGTCAAACTCGATGTCAGAGAATACCTAATCAATAGTGGACTCAATTATGTGATTATTGAACCAACCATATATATGGAGAATCTGATGGGAGCATTTTGTGCGCCATTTGTAAGCAAGGAACAAAAAATAGCTTATCCAACCCCGGAGAAAATGCCAATTGGATGGATTGCATCAAGGGATGTCAGTGCGCTTGTGGTTGAGGCGATCTACAATCCAGATTTAATAGCCGATAGTTTTTTGGTTAGCGGTTTGGAGAATTTGAAGGGAAACGATCTCGCTGAGCATTTCTCCCGTGGAGTTGGTGAAAGGATTGTCTACTATACTCAGCCTCCTGCTGAATTTAAAAGTATCTTATCTCCTTATGTTGGTGAAGCTGCAGCGGCGGCTGTTGCATCATTTTATGAGACACTACAAAGTTCTGCAGAATATCCCTCTAAATTTAATCCCAATATGGGGGAGATATTGGAAAAACTACCAGTAAAAATGACTACCATGGAGGAGTGGTCACGAGCTAATAAGAATTATTTTATCAATAAATAAAAAAGCTATGGAAACAAAACAGATTGTTGAAGCTTACTTCGATGCACTCGCATCTGGTGAACTAGAACGTGCACTCGCATCCTTCACATCAGATACCAAATGGAGCCAGCCAGGAAACAACAAATTCTCAGGAATCAAGAACAACCTTAAAGAGATCATTGAGATGTTTGCAGGCATAATGAAGGATACAGCTGGTAATATGACTGTCAGGCCTAATGGTGCTATGATGGAAAACGGAAACCTTATAGCAGTACCGGTCTGGTTTTCTGCGAAAAATGCAAAAGGAAGTATGGATTTGGGTGGCCTTGATCTATTCGAGGTCATAAATGGAAAAATTCTACAAGTTTGGACTTTTTCAGACAATCAACAGGTTGATGATGATTTCTGGGGATAGCATTTCTCAACAATGGCGTTGATTTGGATATAGTCAACGCCATTATTAGTTAGAGGTTGCATCAGCTTCTTAATCTTAAACCCCGATAAAACTGATGCATTTATCTAAAATTGTCCTATTCAATAATGTTGTCAAAAATCCATTTTTGGTACGGATTCTGGACCATATTATATCTGGCAAATGTATTATTCAGCTTTGCTATTGCTGAATGACTAAATATGGAAATTTTTAGTTTAGTAAAGCTGCGGGTTGGAGGTAGTAGTTGAAATAGGCCAGTAGAAATGGTTACTCTATCTTAAAGACTACGGCGGTTTTAAAAGTCATATCTTCGGGGTATTGAATCCTCAAACCATCTGTCTCCTGGCTCCATGTGAGCTGATTTTTTGAACCGAGTAGGGTTACTTTATTAACTTTTCTGTCCAGATATGACTGATTGCTCCCTAGCGACTTAATTTTGAGCTCCACAGATGCATCGGGATTGATCATGCAAAAAGCGTACAAAGCACCATCTTTACCAATCGTGAATCTAAAATCACTTTTATCGAATTTAAATTCTGCATGTTTCCTGTTTAGGGCGCCGCCAGGCAGCATCTTCAGTTTTCCATCCTTTATTTCTCCTTCTCCAGGGATTTTCCAAGCCCGGCTGCCGTAAACCGCTTCTCCATTTCTCCTCATCCATATACCGACTTCCTTGAGCATTTTTAAACTCCCATCATCTAATGAACCGTCAGGCAAAAGTGAGATGCAAAGGGCTGCATTGCCGTCACGGGCAATGGCTTCGATCACATACCTGATCATCATTCCGGAATCATAAGTGAAGTTGGGCGCATAGTACCAGTCACCTATTGGCGCTTCCGCGATCCAGGGCTGATCAGTCTTGATTTTTTCAGGAATAGCAAACTCTTCTGTGGTCACTGTCCCATTTGTCTTTTCACGGAACTTTACGATACTGAATGTATTTACTTCACCTCTCTTCTTTACCGTTCTATTATAGTAGTCCGCCATCACACGCTGCATCGCATCTGTTTTAAATCCCGTACCTGTACCATTGCCCGTAAAAGGTCCCTGTACAGTCCCGTCTGTGTAAATAAAATCTGGATCGTATTTTTCGACGACATCCATCATCCGAAGTGCCCATTGGGTGGTGTACCATTTTGCATAGGCAAGATGTTTGGTGAAAATTCCCGCCTGTGGTGGAGACCATGGGGAAAGACTTTTTTCGGCAACCGATTTATACGCTCGTAAATCCACCCCATAAAGACGTCTGGGGTCCAGTCCTTGCCACCACTTACCTTTTCCATCGGCTAAGGTAAGTCTGCCATCATAGGGAACTCCTTTTTTTGGACCTTCAGTATCACTGCCAAATGCAGCCTGCCACCACCACCAGGTATATTCGTGGTGAAAGGTAATACCGTAGCGCAAGTCATTGGTTCTACAGGCTTTTGCCCACTCTCCAATCAAGTCGCGTTTTGGACCAATGTTAACTGAATTCCAAGGCTGGTACGTAGAGTCCCAAAGGTCAAAATTGTCATGATGAACACCCTGGATCATGAGGAATTTGGCTCCCGCGTCCCTATAAATCTCCGTTAGCTGAGCAGGGTCAAGTTTGCTTGGGTTCCAATCCCGAAGAACGTCCATATATCCTGAGGATGAAGGGTGGCCATATTGCTTGAAGTGATTTTCATACGCTTTTGTCCCTGGGATATATAGTTTACGGGCATACCAGTCCCCACTTGCACCTGACGCCTGTGGTCCAAAGTGAACCCAGATGCCAAACTTGGCTTCTCTTAGCCAATCGGGATCACCTGGATAGTTTTTTTCAATAGATTCCCATGTGGGCTTGAAAGGACCAGGATATATAGGGATGTCAAGTTTAACCTCTTCGAAAGATTTCCAATCGCCCATTTCCAAGCTGTTTACCTCGCTGGGTTTTGGTATTTTAGGGATGGGAGCAAGGATTTTTTTACCCTTTTGGTGGTGTTGTGCGGCGGCTCTTTCCATGAAGCACATAAGATGAAGCACACTCAGACAAACAAATACACTGATAATTTTGATCATTGGTTAGAATTTAAAAATACATTTGAAACAAGTGATGGTAGGACGAATATGTTAAAGACCCTGTTGACTCCAGACACTTTGGTATATAGTACATCTGGGATAGTTGATCTATACCACACAGAATGCCTACATCCGATGCATCATCGAAGAATGTCCTATGTTCGTTTCTTCAAAGCTATAGAGAACGATCTTATTGGAAATGTTCTCATCCGACTAAAATTTATAGATTTCCTACTTTTTAATGCGAAGCCTAAGCGGAGAACAATCTACAAATATCATTTATATACTGGATTTCTATATGGAATGCAGTTCTGTTGGGCAATTCTATTATGCTGGTATAGGTGTTACATCAGGGGCCGCATCAGTGATTGAACTTAATACTTGCAGATCCGGGGTAAGTAGATAAATTTTTCGCACCTTCATATCTGTGTAGTGTAGGAATAACAATAATAAACCCAGGTTGGAACGCTACAATCTTCAAACTCCTCATGATTTAATTGATATAGCAAAAGGACTGATTTCTCTATTATGTGTCTTGAGCCTACCAAAAAAGATACTAAAGGGCAAGGTAAAAACTTCGGTCCAATTGTCTTAACTACCTCTTATAACCATACCGGAGGATTTATGCTTTATGCTATTTAGCGCTTGCTTACCCAGGCAATGTTGCCTTTCAAATTATAATTATTTCTTATAATTGATTATTTGTTCCAAATCGACCCAAGCGCCGCCATTGTAAACTTCTTTAAATCCCCGCTGTTTTAAGAGTTGTTCTACTTTGATACTCCTTAGTCCATGGGAACAAGTTGTAATATAGCATCGCGATGGATCAAGTTCGCGATACCGTTTCCTGATCGCGCCTAGAGGCATATTAATCGAACCTCTAATATGATCAGATTCATATTCCATGGGCGTTCTTACATCAAGGATTATTGCTCCATTTTCTAACTTCGCTTTGAGTCCGTTATCAAGGGTGATTAAGCGTATTGTGCGGTAGCTTATATAGGCCATAAATATTATGGCAAGAATAATCAATATTGTTCTGTTCATTTTGATTTGTATTTAGTGGAAAGTTTTTTATAATTCGGGTGTTTGTTTCAACAGAAATCTGATGTGGAAAAATGCAAGTAATTTCTATAATTATTTATTGCATTTAAGGGCGTTTAACAAAGGGCGAGAAAGGCCATGGTATTGCCAATATTGTAATTAGCAATGCTATAAAAAAACAGGTCACAATTATGCTGAATTTTTCTTTCTCTGATCCTTTTTTCCCCTGAAAGATGAATTCTCAAAATCATCGATAATGCTGCAATAACCATGCAGCCACTATGAATGATGCTGAAGAAAACTCCATCAAAATTCTTTGTCAAGATGCGCTGTGCCCAAAAATTGGAAGTAATATGGCTTCTTTTATAAATTAATAATCCAGTAACCAATTGTATTACATTAACAATTATTGAAAACTTGAAAATAATTAATGGTAAACCTGAAAAAGTCAAGCTCCGGGCTCTGTATCTACAGGCAATGATAATGCTGTAAAGAATCGAAATTAGAGCTAGCCAGCGGGATATTGAATGATAAAAGATAAGTAATTGATACATCTTGATGGCTAATAAATTGACTAAACAAAGATTATAAGGGCGACTTTATTAAAAGTTAAACTTTTCAGTTTAAAGATTTTAAATAGTTTTTGATGAGCTTGAGTCCCGCAGTATCGATTAACGTTGTTCCCAGTTTGGGCATGTGGTATTCGCCCATTTGCGACATCCTCACGAGTATATTGTTTCTGTTTAGCTCAATACCTGTATTTCTTAGCGGGATATGGTAACCTAGATTCAGGGTTGTCCTTTCTGCATCTCCGCCAGACTGATGACAATGAGCGCAGTTAATTTCCAGGTAACCTCTGGTTCTTTCTTGTAACGAAGCCGATGTATTTGTGTAACAAGCAATGGACTTAATAGCACTGAGCTTTGCAGGCTGCAGCAGGCCTTTAACAATAAAATACGTGAGTTGATTAATTCTATTGTTTCCTTTACTCACCTCAATACTGAGGTTACTTGCTTTCGGGCCAATCGGTACTAGAGCATTTCCGGAACGGTGGCAACTTATGCATTCTTTTTTTCCTGGAATGTGGTAATTAATAGTTGTCATTCTGCCATCTAAGCACTTTGTTTCAACTTGTACAACTTTCCCTTCTTTAGCTAAATAGGCCTCGTTCTGTTCGCTGTTCCATTGATAGGTAGCAAGATTCCATTTGCCTTTACTCAATATCAATAATCGGGTTTCAATAATCTGATTATTTTTTCTTGATGAATCCGGGTAGTAAAAGGTTTTTGCTATTATTGTTCCTTCGGGAAATTCCGGTAAGCCATTCCCCGTTAGTTTCATTTTAGTTCCCGGAGGTAACTTAATGAGTCGTTGTTTTTCAGCATAGTCTGTAAATAGGGTAGATGAAAGCTCATATGGAGTTACCTCTCTGGATGGATCCAGATTAGCTATTTTACCTTGGAATAGACAATAAAAAGAAAGACGCTCAGAGAAACTCATGTTGTCTTCCATCTGTGGTCGTTCCCTTAAATTGCAGCAAACTAGATATACTGCAGGCAGTACAAAAGTAGAAAACAATATAAAATATTTACCTCTTCTATTCATTTTACTCAGCTTTAGGTATTTCTCCTTGAATGATAGATTCAGGAATCAATATATGTTTATCTATATAAAATGTACCGAAAGGGATAAGGCATGCCAGCAAGACCTTCCAAGTGAGCTTTGAGAATTTCCAATTATAAGATATCGATACGCTGAGCGTCATGAACACAAACAGGCAAAATAGCAGTCCATGAATTGGGCCAATGATTTTTACATAGATTTCTTGATCGCCAATGTATTTAAACGGAACGGCGATAAATACAAGCAAAATAAGAGACACTCCTTCCAGGAAGCCAAGGATTCTGAGTCTGCCAATTGGTTTTTTAATTATATTAATCATAGGTTTCTCTAGAAGGTTCTGAATAATGGGCGATTAGCTAGTGGAGAAAATGGCCATGGGATAGCAATAAATATCATTACCAATGCTAATGCGTACCACATCAGCATCGTTTTAAACTTCAATCGATCCGAAGCTATACGTTTTGTTTTGGCTGAACCGATGGTAAGGATTAGCACAGCAACTGTCATCAAGATAATGTGTATATATTTAAAAAATATATGCTCATCAAGGATTGTGTTTGCGCTGGGAATACCGGATGTGAACTTCACAATGGGACTTATAGTATAGAGGTAAAGCCCCATTAAGAGCTGGATATGAGCAAAGGTAGCGGTTAGGTGCCGGAAGAGATTGTCTGATTTTCCAAACATGCTATTATTTCGCAGGCCTTTTAGCGATAAGAATATGGTATACAGTAGTGAAGCAATAACCAGCCATCTGTTTATCGAATGAAGGGCTAATAATAATTGGTGCATAAATAAATACTATATGGTATGTTTTTAATTGAATGTTTATAGGAGTATTATACCTTTGTTAAGGCTATTTAAATAGGTGTTATATACACGCCGCCCCTTTACTTTTTTTTGGCACCGCTAAATAAACCTTTTGTATCAACTTCCTTAGGCGGATCCCTTAGAGCAGTTTTACTGCTTTGCCTGTGTGGCTCCTTAACGAAGGACATGATTGTAATAAATATTATAGCTATCCCAATTGCGGCGACGACTAAGACCCCTGTGAATTCTGAAGTGGTTTGACCTTGTATATTCATGTTTATTTTTAAACTGATGCAAATCTAACTTTTAAAAATACCACTTAGTATGTTTTTATTGTAAAAATATTTTGATTTTTTTGATGCTGATTATTACAGCGATATTGGGAAATGGAATTTGTTTTATGTATAGATGTGGTTGAAATTAAAAGGCACTTGACAGTGATAAATCATTATTCAACATTAATGTATACCTGCTTAATGAGTGTAGATAGTACGGTATTATAAATTGATGAGTCTTTTTTTCAATGTATCGCTTATATATAACGAAAAATATCAAGGTGTGAAATTTGATGGATTGCTGGATATCTAGGAAAGGGACTTCCACATGGTAGCAGGTGATTGATCCTTTTGGCTAATCGGATAAAATAATGGATGTTGAATTTAGACCAACTGAGGAGGAGCGATTTGAATTGACTAGACGTAATGTTCCTGTTTTTACTCTGGAAGGGTTTCAGTTCATAATGTATGGTGAGCTAAGCGAAGTTTTTAAAGCGTTCCAGTACCTTGTTGAGGTGAGAGTCAGGGCGGAGAATGGATTAATGTTTCCTCTATAATCGAATAAGCTAATACCAGACAATTTTGCAGCACAATTATCAATGGTAAATATTTCTGTTTCAACCAGAAATTACGGATGACAATACCCCGGCGGTGTTGTCTGAGTTATGGTATTGATGTACCGGCATTATCATAAAAAAGAATGTTTATCGAGACTACAGAAACAAACATCTCGTAAAATGAAAAATATTGTTACTTGCTTGGCTGAAATGGTGGGAGTTCTTCCCATCTTATGCATTGCATCTTAAATCATGAATAGTAGTCTGCACCTGAATTGGAACACAGCATTCCAAAACCCTCTAGCAGATCAGTGCTATGGGATACATCTCTAGTAAATAATCTAAATTAATGCGCCCACTCATAATGATGGGGTTTATTTGTCTATTATAATGTATTCTGGATATTTTATGTCAGGAGTTTCATTTAATCCGATACAAATTTAGGTGTTGCTTTTCGGCACGCAGGTAGAAATTCCGGCATAAACCCGCCTGTTGCCTTTGCCCGCACTTCCATTTATTCCGTTGCTTCCACTGCTTTGGCGGAACGCAAACCAATCCGGTACCATAATTAAATTAAAATATTATGGAAAAGACAACCTATCAGGCAGCAGAAATCGAGATCAGCTACAAACCTAATTTCAAAGCTTCAGAGCGACCGATGATCGACAGTTCAGACAAAGCATTCAATGTACTTTATTCCAACTGGAGTGAAGATAAAATTGAACTTTTGGAAGAATTCAAGATTGTATTGCTGAACCGGGCAAATCATGTGCTCGGCATCGTTAATGTCTCCCAAGGCGGACTGGCCGGAACTTACGTTGATCCCAAAATACTTTTTGCTATTGCCCTGAAAGCCAACTCCAGCGGAATTATCCTTAGCCATAACCATCCTTCAGGCCAATGCCGGCCAAGTGAAGCAGATGTAGAATTGACCAAAAGAATGGTACAAATTGGCGCACTGTTAGAACTTCCTATTCTCGATCACATCATCATTTGTTCAGATCACTATTACAGTTTTAAGGATGAAGGATTGATCTAATTTAGCAGGCTCCTGCATTGCAGGAGCTTGTTATACTGAAGCAATGTCGATCACACATTGTATATATTCCTTCATGGGATTGATAGCCTGCTTTCTTTTTATGATTATGTTTCAGCGTCGCCTTCCTATGAAAACCAGGACAAAAGTATTTTCTTTAGAACCTATCTTCTCTTGATGATGAGCATATTGATTTCTTAGTCTTTGCTCAACCCAGCAGTAAAGTATCTCCAAATGTTTTGAACAAGGACAATGTTATCCCGTGAAAGTTTCAATCATCATTTGCAGATGAATAGGGTAGTAAACTTATTGATTTGGAGATTAAGCTCTGGTTAATAACAAAAAACTTTTCTAAAGCCATCAATTTTAGATATCTGTATTGATTTGTTGCAATGCAAAATAGAAGTATTACGATTTCGGGACTTCCAATTAGGTGTCATGCTGAACAATGGCAATGGAATGCATGAGTGGGGTTAATCATCAGCGTCTAGTGCAGAGAGCAAGCTTAGTGCTCAAAAGTATGATAGCTTGATTTTTGATTTGATTTTTTTAACAATCAGTGCGGACATTCAGAACCAGCAATTCGGAACCAGCAATACAGAAACATTTGTTCAAGAAGAAATAAATGATTGTTGGTATCTATAATTTATTTCAGAGATCCTGATCTGAAAGTCTCCATATTGCTCGCGCTTTTTATAACTAAATTATTTATGGCTTATCCTTGGGTTTTGGGACAGGCTTGAAAACCGCTTTTTGAATAGCAAACTGTTTTGCTGGAACTGCATTACTGTCAAGTAGTTCGTTGAACCGCGCATTCATGACCCAGACCTGTCCGGCATTCAGCGTAGCTGTAGCAGGATAGGTAAACCGATCTGCAATCAGGGTAGTGGCCGCGAGTTTGGCGCTTTTCCATTCATCAGTTGAAACCAATTTGAAGATTTTGTCGTTTCCACCGTTGACAACAATGGTAAGCGAGTCAGATGCATTTAACAGTAATCCGTCTGCTCCCAGAAAAAACTGATCGGTCTTGATCAGTTCCACGTTTTTGGGATTGTCCAGCGGAATTTTATATAACATTCCGGTGGCACTGTTATCCACAATCAGGAAACCTGACTTATGGAAAGCGATCCCATTAATGCCAATTCCGGCCGTTTCAAATTTTTCGTTACTTGTAAAAAGACTCGCCTTGGCATCTGCATCGATCTTATAAATTGCATGAGCGAAGCTGTCGGTAATATAGGCATTACCTGCATCATCAAAGGTAAGATCATTTGGGAAATGCTTGCCAGGCTTCAGCAAGGATAGGTCCACATCCGATAATTTTCTTCCGCTTTCCAAATCAATGATGAGAAGACGCGCCATCTTTGTTCTGGTATCAGCAGCAGTAAACTTGCTGTAATTCGCATCGCCGATGCAAACGTATAACCGTTTTCCGTCCGGATGGATTTTCATACCGTAGGATGATTTAAGGTTGTTTTCTGAATATAGTGTGGAATAGGTGCCATTAGGGCTGACTTTTCCGATGGTTCCAAGTCTTGCCGAGGAAACATAATAGAGATTGCGGGCGGCATCAAAAGCAATGCCTTCCGGGTAACTGTCTTCTGCAGTGAAGCTGATCCGCTGGGTTGGTTCAGGTTGCAGAACCTTGCATCCTGCAATCACGAAAAGCCCTAAAAATATATAATGATGTATTTTCATCTTAACTAGATTTTTTGTTTGATAGAATAAATGACTCCGTTTGCATCATCTGAAACATAGATAACACCTTTTTGACTAATCGTGATTCCTGCCGGTCTTCCAAAACGATTATTTCCTTTTAAAAAGCCTGTAAGAAAATCCTCTGCGCCAACTGCGGTGCCATTGTTGAAACGGATGCGCTGAACCTTGAAACCAACGGCTTTTTTAGCATTCCACGAGCCGTGCCATGCTACCAATCCATCACCTTTATAACCGGCAGGGATTCCAGCCTGATCCTTAAAGAACACGAAAGCGATGGGTGCCATATGCGCAGTTAGTTCCAGTACCGATGGTTGAGTAGTTTTGACAACAGACTCTTTGATATCGCCTGCCGGATCTTCTCTGCTCTGATCAACTTCCTGTTTTCCGTACGCAAATGGATAACCATAGTTTCCACCTTTTACAATTCTGTTCACCTCTTCCGGTGGCCATGTATTTCCCTTTCCATCGCCCCCGTTGTCTATGCCCCACAACTCTCCGGTTTGTGGATGGAAATCGAAACCGATAGTGTTTCGAAGTCCGCTGGCAAATATGGTTCTTTTCCAGTTTTTGGGATCAATCTGCAGCATGGTGGCTGCTTCCCTGTCGTTTTCCTTACAATCATTGCACAACGTTCCAACAGATAAATATAACATGCCATCCGGTCCGAATTCCATGGTACGATTTGGATGCTGACCACCACTGGGAAGATCGCTGATGAGAAGTTCCATATCACCAAGGGTGCCGTCTGTTTTAATCGGATAACGTCTGAGTTGGGTATTGTTGCAGAGATACAAGAAATTATCTTTCATGGTAATGCCATGCACACCCTTGAAATCGTAAAGGACGGTCTTAATGTCGTCGAACTGATCGTCCCCGTCCTTGTCTGTAAGCATCAGCACATCTCCGCCGTCCCGTCGCGTGACGTATAGCGCCCCGTTTGGTGCAGGATATAACATTCTTGGTTTTCCCAGTCCGACAGCCGCTGCTTTCACTTCCCAACCCTGAGGAACTTTCAAAAGGTTGACCATCTCAGGCAGAAAATCCAGGTGCTGGGGATAATTGGTGACCATCGTATTTTTAGTGCCTTGTTTGGGCGGAAGCCCGCGCTGGGCTTGCACGGATCCTAGGCTTGAAGAGAGGCCCAGGATCAATAACAGTGTTTTTAATTTCATCATATAGTTTTGTTTCTATCAAGAGAACATGGACTATACTTTATAGTTTTAGGTATAAATACCTTGTTTAATACGTAATTACCGGCATTTTAAAGCAAGGATTTTAATTAGCGTGCAATAGCTTACTAAAGAAAGCTAATCCGTGTCATATAGGGCAACTATTTAGCGTAAGCGCAATATCCCGCTGACTGCTATAGCAATTTTAGAAAAAGGTATTTGGAGATAATTTATCGTGGAAACGAAATATCGGCGGGTGCATCTGAATCGCTATGCTTTTAGCTACAATTGCACCTAAGTTTGATTTTAAGAAAACGATTGTCAATTAAAACATCAAAAATCTCTAATCAGTGCAATCCTAAAAATTTGCGCTACTGTTCTAGTTTATTGAACTTAAAAAAAAATAGGGTAGATAAACGAGATGCCTGATTTTGTCTGTAAAGCCCTGGGTATGTAAATAAGCCTCATGCAACAATGATTCCTGCCATTTAGGGTTTACCAGCCGCCTTGTTAATAATGCATGTTAAAATTTAGTTGTTTGAATCAGTTTAAGAAATTTTTTTCAGCTTTTAGCTGGCTATAGATATCCTGGTCTGAATGAGTATATCAGCGGAAAAATTACCAAATGGTAAATCTGATGCATTTAACTTTGATTAACTTGCAGTAATGAAAGAACTGATTGACTACATTTTAAAGTTGGGTAACCTGAATAGACAACAAATAGACCTTATTGAAAGCAATGCAGTAGAAATAAAGCTTAGTAAAGACGATTATTTTTCAGAAGCCGGAAAGATCCCTCATCAGGTTGGTTTTATTGTGGAAGGTGTGATTCGAGGATGCTACTATAATAACAAGGGTGAAGAAATAACGCGCTGCTTCATAGGGGAAAACAGCCTGGTAGCCGATTATGTCAATCTAGAAGCAAATGCTTATTCTTCCGAGTATTTGCAGGCATGTACGCCTTGTAAACTCATTGTATTTTCTAAACAAAGCTGGGAAGAGCTTTCTCACACAATCGTGGGCTGGGATAATATAAAGAACAAAATGGTTCAAATATGTATGTTCCAAAAATCAAGAAAGGGTCCTGTAATATCACAAAATGCCACCACTCGTTATTTGGAATTTTTGAAGAATTATCCCTTACTTACTAACCGAATTCCGCTGGCTTATATTGCTTCATATTTAGGCGTCACCCAACAATCGTTAAGCAGAATCAGAAAAAATATTACTTAATCATTTTTACCAAATGGTAAATGGTTTCCTTCGTATACTGTCCATTTTTGTGTTATTCACTTAAGATGATAAAATGAAAACAGTATTAATTACAGGAGCCAACAAGGGCATAGGATTTGAAACGGCAAAACAGTTTTTGCAAAATGATTTTTACGTATATCTTGCAAGCCGGGATCTGCAAAAGGGAGTTGAGGCTGCCAGAAAATTAAAAGCTGAGGGACTAACTCAGGTAGAAGCCGTACAGTTGGACGTAACAAACGAAGATTCCGTGAACCAGGCTCGTCAACAAATCGGCAGCAAAGTGCGCGTACTTGATGTTCTCATTAATAATGCAGGGGTAAATGGTGGAATGCCCTATACGGCCTTGGATGCCACAATGCAACAATTTATGACAGCATTTGATACCAATGTATTTGGGGTGGCAAGGGTTACACAGGCGTTTATTGATTTACTGCACAATTCACCTGAGCCGAGAATTGTAAATGTCAGCACGAGTGTAGGCTCTCTTTCGCTCCAGAGTGATACATCCTGGCCAGCTTATGACTATGCGAAATATGCGGTATATGGTTCGTCAAAAGCAGCTATGAATATGTACACGATTCATCTAGCCTATGAACTGCGTGATACTGCTTTCAAAATAAATGCTGTTTGCCCGGGTTATACCAAAACCGATTTTACCAACCAGAATGGAGGAGAGGTTGAAGAGGCGGCTCGGCGTATAATAAAGTATGCAATGATCGATCAAAACGGGCCAACCGGCAAATTCTTCAGCGAAGAGAGCAATCCAGAAACTAGTGGAATTCCCTGGTAACTACGCGAAAGTAATTTCAAATTATTCTCTAGTCACCATCGGGTCTATATACTAAAAGGCTGAAAGTAATCATCTTTCAGCCTTCCTACATTCAAACCGCTACTTTTCAAAGGGCACATAGATGCCCGAGCCTGCATACCACTGCAATCTTTTATAGTAGTTAAGATTAGCATCATTTACAGCAGGAATGTAGCAGGTCAGGCCGGAAAAACTTTTTATGCTAATTCCTAAGAAGTTTGTTGTTGCTGCCTTGAACAGTATCGCTTTGTTTAGCTCTTTGTACACATCGCTCAGATCCGCTGGTTGAAAGTTTTTGTCCAGGAACCCTCCAAAATCATAATTTGCCACAGGAAAACCAAGGGTAAAGTCCAGGCGCTGAACGCCCTCACTGACCAGTTTATCCCCGTAAGTTTTTTTATTTATCATCAGGGTCTTCATGGCAAGGGCCAATGCGTCCAGTTCACTTGTCTGTACCAGCACCACAGTGGCAGATTGCAGATCGCCAGTATAAGCATTATAATAATCATAATAGGCTTTTGCGATATCGTCCAACTGATCCGAAGACTTGAACAGAAGGGGGGTGATGGTTTGGTAGGGGAAACTTTCAGCAAGTGTCTCTGCAGGTGAGGCGATGATGTACTTTGCCTTTTGCCTGAATTCATAAAGTACTTCCACGCCTCCCATAGAGCAGGCATCAAAAATAATAAACTCAAAATTATTTGGAAGGGCGTTTTTAAGATCGATAATGTCCATCTCTTTCCCATTCTCCCGTCCAAAAGACTTGGTTTTCGCTGGGGCGGCCGGCGCCCATGATGTGGCATGCGACCAGAGCACCAGGCCATAAGTTTCTGCAGGATGTTCACTTTGTGTATATTTCACTACATCTTTTAGAAACTCCGCATCTGAAACCGGGTTTTCAAATACCTTCAGTGTATCGCTGGTGATCCTGTTCAGGTCCTCGTCATGCCTGATCTTTAAAAGATAGGATCGGACGCTGCTGGTTTTGATATAGACAAGCAGTGTGCCGTCAATTTCCTTTGCTCCTTTTTCCATCCTGTTGATGCTATTGAGCGCCTCATAACGCAGGTCATTGTTGGCATCCATGTAAACCAATACCATTTTGCTCACTTTGCTTTTTTCGGGAAGCTCATTGGATTTTTTACAGGAGATCTGCAAACTAGCTGTTAGCAGGATTATCGATAAGGATAGCAGTACGCGCTTGGTCATATTCATGGCTTATTCTTGGCTACAAAATTACCCAAATTTAATTTCTTTCAGTTCAGGGCATGGACTTGCTGCTACAACTGTCAGGACGATTTTTTTCTGTGTTGCTTATCGATAGGGTTTTTAGCGGTAAATCTGGTTTGACATTATTCCTACTTCGCGAATTCTTTTTCTCACTGTAGTTTTTTACTATTCTAATGGTCAGTGCTTTAGCGGTCTGTGACCTCGCTGTTTGGTTTTAATACATGCATAAGCTTTTATGGTCTTTTGCGATCGGCTGATTTTCTGCTTACAAAATCTATTGTTAAGGCTATATTATAATTGCCATTTTACCATAACTATTCTTAACAAAAATTTCTTTCTGAGTTAACCCTGAGGTCTGTTTACTACGCTTTCTTTGCAGCAATTGCTAACATTAACATTCTCTAATCCAATGCCGAGCCAAAAATCAAATCCATACAATCGGTAATAAAATTCGCCCAACAGGCAAGAAGAACATCAGAATCAATCAATTTTATACATCACATCAAACTATGAACATTAGACAATTACAATTTGCCTCTATCACTGCGCTCTTAATTTTTGCCACCTCCTGTAGGAAGGATAAGGCTTCTGACCCAGAGGTGGTGGTCGACAAGGGCACTTCGGTCCGCTTCTCAGCAAGCATAGAGGGTCAGATCAAAACAAAAGCTGTTGAAAACAAATGGGAAACCAGCGATGCCATTGGTGTTTTTATGAAAACCGGAAGCGGACTCACCAATGTGCTTTCGGCAAACAAATCCTATTCGACAGCCGGGGACGGTGAATTTAAACCTTCAACAGTTGAACAGACACTGTTTTATCCTGAAAATGGAAGTGCAGTTGATTTCATCGCTTACTATCCTTATAATCAGCAGCTCACTGCTAATAGCTATGCTGTAAACGTTGAAAACCAAAGCAACCAGGCTGCTATCGATTTGATGTATGCTGATAATGCAACGGGCCTGAGCAAATCCAGTACTAATGCCAACCTGAACTTTGCCCATCAATTGTCCAAAGTGGAGATTACCGTTAAAAATGGTACGGGTGTCAGCGATCTGAATGGCTTGACCACCAGCTTTAGTGGGGTAAAATCCAAAGCAGATTTCAACCTTGCAACCGGTACGATCGATGTAGAAAACCAGACAACTACAGTTTTGGCGAAAACAGGGTTGAAGAATTTAGCTGTGGTATCTGAGGCAATTTTAGTTCCTACTACAGATGAGTCGGGCATGAAGGTTATTTTTACGATAGGTACAAAAACTTTTACCTGGACCATGCCAGCGGGCACGAAGTTCGAAAAAGGTAAAAAGTATACTTATGAGATTGAGTTAAAGGGCGAAGGTACTGGAAATATAGGGGTTGCTGCAGCCCTCAAAGCGTCAATAGTCAACTGGAATACCATTCCTTCGGGTGATTATAGCCTGGATCAGGAGACGGTGATCAACCCGCCAATGACTTATGGCTATATGGAGACCCCAACAGTGAAGACTGATGAGAATGTGGTGTACGTAGCACATGGTTTTCCTGGAAGAGCAGGGGTAAGAAATTATGCAATGTTATATGATAAAAGATATAAGATGGCCTATTGGGTTGCTTATCCTTTACATGCTTCTTATATCGGTAGTTCCGGCCGTTCAGATGCCTGGGCATTTGATCCATCAATCGCGCAAAGTGCACAGGTAAACTTAAGCAGTTCATTTGGTAATGGCTATGATCGCGGTCACCAGATTCCAAGTGGTGATCGTACCGCAACCAGAGATCTTAATGTGACAACATTTTACTATTCGAACATGACCGCCCAGGTATCTTCCATGAACCAGGGTATCTGGAATAATCTGGAGCAGCAGGTGAGAACCTGGACAGCGCAGAGCGATACGCTTTATGTGGTAACCGGCGCTGGCATCACTACGCCAACTGATCAGACCATTACCTATGCGAAAGGATCGGCCATTCCAAAATATTACTATAAGGCATTAGCCATGAAAAAGGGAAGTACCTATTATACGATCGGATTCCGGATCAAAAACGAAATCATTCCGGCTGCTATGAATTATAACAGCTACCGGGTAAGTGTGAGTGAACTGGAGAAAGAAACCGGTTATACTTTTTTCCCTAAACTCTCAGGGACGGTTAAAGAAACAATTGACAATACCATCTGGAAATAAATTAGCTATCTAAAAATATGAAAAACCAAAAGATTTTACTCACCGCGGCAATAACGATGTTCGTGATGAGCAGCGCCTGCAAAAAGGACCAACCTACTGTGCCCGAAGCAGCATCTGCTTTAAAATTCACTTCAACCATTAACGGACAGATCAAAACCAAAGCTATCAATGATACCTGGGAAACCAGCGATGCCATCGGTGTTTTCATGAAAACAAGTGCAGGCCTGAGTAATGTCATCTCGGCAAACAAAAATTATAATACCTCAGGAGATGGCGAGTTCAAGCCATCAGCCAATGACCAGGCTATTTATTATCCTGAAGATGGCAGTTCAGTCGATTTTGTTGCCTATTATCCTTTCAGGCAAAGCCTTGCGGGCAACATTTATGCTGCCGACGTAAGCAATCAGAGCAGTCAGAGCGCTATTGATTTGATGTATTCAAATAATGCCAGGGGTTTAAGTAAAACCAGTACCCTTGCAAACCTGAATTTCTCGCACCAGCTTTCAAAGATTGAATTCACGGTTAAAAACGGTAGCGGTGTTGCAGATTTGAACGGATTGAGCACTGCAATCGCAGGACTCAATACAAAAGCAGATTTCGATATTGCAACAGGCACATTAGGATCGGCATCTGCAGTTTCGGATATTGTGGCAAAAACCACTGCACTAAGTGGTAGTTCGGTTTCTGAACTAATTGTTTTGCCTGTTGAAGATGCGGCAGGTAAAACGGTAACTTTCACCTTGCCTGCGGGAATTTTCAAACTGACGCTACCATCAAATACAAAGTTTGAATCAGGTAAAAAGTATACCTATACCATCGAACTCAAAAACGGTGGTACAGCCACTCCAGTAGCAGTTACCTTATCGGCTACCATTGCGAACTGGACCAATGTTCCAGGGGGGGCTTATGTGGTAGATCAGGATAAAGATGTAGTGACTCCGCCAGCCGGTGAAGACAAAATACTGTATAATGAGACTTTTGGTACGGGCACGATCTCCTCGACTGCAAGACCGAAACTGGGGGCTTATACCAACTTTGATAACAAGAGCCTGACTTTTTCAGACAGTTTCGGAAATGCTGATATGAGAACAATTTCAACTTACGGTGAGGGAACGAATGCACACGTATGGTTGCCAGCGGCAAAAGACGCTACAGTAATGATCTCAGGAGTTGCTGTTTCCGGATTTAGCAAATTGAAGATCCGCTATGATGCAGCAGCAAATATCCAGGGCGGTAGCGCTACTGGAAACCTGAATGTAATTAAGGTGAAGGTAAATGGTATTGAATATGCGGTGACAAGCCAGCCAATCATTGGTGCGGATACCAATAAATTCTATACGCTGGAAGTGGTTGGTGATGTACCCGCTCTGGCCAGTAACACCGTTGAGTTCTTTGGACAAGCAGGCACCAATACAGTAGGTCTGCGTCTGGACAATGTGATCATCACGGGTACCAATAAGTAAATTTATAACTGTATGAAAACGGCTTGTTGTGCTTGAAAGCATAGCAGGCCGTTTTTTATCGTTAGATTGATGTCCTGTAGTCTTTGGAGGAATTTTTTTCAGTTGTGATATACTTGATTATCAGGCTGGAAGGAGTTGAGATGTCAATATATTTTTGTAATTACTAATTACTATTTTTTTTTCTCGAAATGAATCAGTCGCTAACTTATCAACAGTCCTTCCCAGCATCTGTTTTGTGAACTTGACCGCTCAGGACGTGAAGCTTGCTATGGACTTTATCATAACAAGTGTATTGTGTGCCACCACAGAGAAACATTTGGTGAGGATGCTAAATTTCCATATTCTGGCCACTTACCAGTTTTTCATTAAATCAAATGATGCGCGTAACTCTTTCCGTCATATGGTAAGCCGTACCAGCTACGATGTATGAAGTCATCATGTAGCCTAAAGCAACACATTGTCCATAAATTATACAAATTTGGAAATGTCATTATATTAATACAAAAAATAATTTTTTTTTAAATACAGTTTCTATCCAGTTAAAAGGTACGTTTTTACACGTGCAAGTCTATTTTGTTTCTTTGGCAGTACTGCTTAGGGGTTAAAAATGAGCAAGATATAAAACTATTGGCTTGGTTTTTGGTTTTGGTAAGGTGTCGCGGATGCTACTATGAACCTATTATTTAACCTTTAAATTTAAAACTTATGGCTTTCAAAGCTAGATTGAATTTTTCGGGCAAGGAGTACGATGTACTTCATTGCGCCTATGCGTTAAACCGAGATGTAGATGCTAAAGGAAGACCTTCTTCCGGAGTTTACGGCGGCACCATCGACATTGAGATCGAGTCAACCGAAGACACCTCAATAATCGAAGCGATGGTAAACAACCAGTACAAACCCATTACCGGAACCCTTTTAATTAAGAAATCTGAAGAAGATGCCAAAATGAAAGAAGTCGATTTTGAAGATGGCTACATTGTGAAATATTCCGAAGGAATTAACATTGTAGGGGATCATCCGATGACACTAAAATTCCAGATCTCAGCCAGAAAGCTGAAACTCGGAAACGCGGAGCATCTTAACGATTGGCCTAAGGCTTAGCAGGGTTAGTATTGGTTAGGGTTTAGTGTCGGTTAGTTATTTCTAACCTATCTAACCGTTTAACCGCTAATTAGTTAAGGTTTTTGTAGTTTAGTTCGGATATTCGATCTAACCCATTCTAACCTCTAACCCTACAACCTTCAAGCCCAATCCAGTTTATTAATCATTTTTCAAAAACATTTAAACTTCAAAGACATGGCATTTAAAACCAGATTAACATTAGGTTCAAAAGAATTTGATGTATTACAGTGCAGCTTTTCATTAAACAGAGATGTAGACGCAAAAGGCCGTCCGTCATCAGGTGTATATGGTGGAACCATTAACATCGAAATCGAATCTACAGAAGATACTTCAGTAATCGAATCAATGGTTAACAATCAATATAAGCCGCAGTCAGGCACGATTCTTTTCAAAAAAGGAGAGGAAGACGCTAAAATGAAGGAATTAACTTTCGAGGATGGCTACATTATTCAATACAGCGAGGGTATAGCGGTAAATGACAATACGCCAATGACACTTACTTTCGTGGTATCGGCCAGAAAACTCAAGTTGGGTAACGCTGAACATGAAAACGACTGGCCAAAAGCCTAATTTTAACTATACGATCAGCTAAAGGTGACTGGTTGATGCCAGTTTCTTTTAGCTGATCATATTTTCATTTTAAAAATTACTCAAATCTAAATTAACCCGCTACTCATGTTCCCATTAAGCAGATATTGCATCCCTAAGTAAACATTTATCTCAGCTTTCAGCAGTTGGGTATTGGACTTTATATAGCATCTCATGTAAAATGAAACCACTTTCATTTCATTTTACATTGATAAAAGGCACAGCAAAGATTGAGGCTTTCTCATCATCGGTTGCGACCAATCTTGAAACAAATATGGAACAGAAACTCGTTACCGAAATCAATATAGAAGATCAGGCAATACTTCATTTTGCCTCTTTTAGTTTACAGCAGGCTTTTAATAGTCACCATTATTTCGAATTGCGTTTTAACCACGATCAAATGGGTGCGCCCGGTTTGATTAATCTGGATGATAGCCGTGGTTTTGTAGGCAAAACCCTAACGGCCTCTTTTGGCTACCCACCCGAACAGCTACAACAGTTTTCTGGCTTGGTTACCCGTGTAGAACTGGCGCAAAGCCACGGCTACCATGGGGTCTTAATTGTGAGTGGATACAGCCCAACTATTTTGATAGACCGTGGCGAAGACCTGGGATCTTATCTGGATAAAGATTTAAATGAAATTGTAAAACTAGCCACCATTGATACCCCAGCTAATGATTTAAAAATAGTAGCAAATGCCAGCCGTACATCAAGTATAGATTACCTGATCCAGTATAAGGAAAGTGACTGGGAATTTTTAAACCGCCTTTCAGGTGAATACCATGAATGGCTGTACTATGACGGTCAGCAACTGAATTTCGGAAAACCAGATGTGCAAAAGGATGTTGACCTGTTTTATGGTCGCGATGTGCACAATTTGCAGTATGCCATGGAAGTGATGCCACTTAAAAACAAGCGTTTTGCCTATAACCCTAAACAGGATGAAATGCTGCAAAGTGAAAGTAGTGGCAAGGCGGATGGCAATCCCGATCTGGCACATGCGATCAAAGCATCCAACTTAATGTACAGCAAAACATTTAATCAGCCTTCAATGATCAGGGTAGATAACAGTGGCGACATTAAAAACCACGTTGATAATGAAGAAAAAGCAAATATAAGCGAGTTGCTAAAAGTGAATGCCAGCGGCGATCATGCCGGGTTAAGCATTGGCTCTATCGCGGAAATTACCATGAGCATCAGGCAGGAAATTGCTTTTGCTACTGAAAGCTTGGGCCGTTTTTTAATTACCAGCATCACCCATAATCTGATGGAACGGGGAAATACCACAACACCTTCGAAGGAGTAGTAGCCAGTACCGAACGGTTACTAGTAACAAATTACGATAAGCCAAATCCAGATATGCAATTGGCCGATGTCGTTGATAATGATGACCCGCAAGGCCAGGGGCGGATTAAAGTGAAACTTAAATGGGAATGTCACACTAATGATGTAACCGAATGGCTACGGGTAGTAAGCCCGAATGCCGGGAGCGGCGATACAGGTAAAAACCGCGGTTTCCATGTGATCCCTGAAAAGGGCGATCAGGTCGTGATTGCCTTTGAAGAAGGTAATGTAGCCCGTCCGGTGGTGATGGGGAGTGTTTACCATGGGAAGAGTGGTGACAGTTCAGGCTTTAAGAACAGTAATACGAAGGGTCTAACTTCTAGAAAAGGCAGTGCCTTAACTTTTGATGATTTAAACCACGCCCTGAATATGGGTACCAGTGCCGCAAACTTTATCAACATTAAAAACGGACAAGCTTTGCTAACCGCGCAGGCGGGAAATAAAATTGTGATCCATACTGGTTTAAGTACGTTTACCATGGATAAAGAGGGGAACGTAGCCATTACCGGAAAATCGCTCAGTGTCAATTTTACCGAAAGCATCGATATTCAATCGCCAAAAATTACCATAGGCAATTTGGCTCCGGCAGAGGGTGCTACACCAGAACAAACCGCTGCGGCTACCAAAACTTTAGATATCAAGGGTGAAGTAATCACAGTGGAAGGAAAAGATATGGTAGATGCCAAAGCCAAGGCGATGAATCTGTCGGCTACTGAAAATGATTTTACCATAGACGGGCAAAAAAACTTAACCATAGGCGTTACCGCAACAGCTTCTATAAATGGTGGCAAGGTAGAAATTAATAAAAGCTAAGCCATGCTGTACAAAGATAACTATCCGATCAATTTCGGATTAAGAGAGGGTACATCGAAGGTTTACCAGATTGAACAGCAGATTAGCTATACGGTCGAAGATTACCAATATCACAATGAAATCAAATCTGAAGTAAGGGTTACGGTAGAGCAAAAAGCTGCCTTAAATTATGTGTTTTCCATCCAGCTCTTAAAACAGTGGCAGCTTAAAAATGATGGTGTGGATGCTGTAGATATGAGCATGGCCGAGTTGCGGAAGAAATTGCTGATAGAAACAGATCTGCAGGGCAAGATTCAGCAGGTGATCAATTTATCTGAAATCAAAGATCACTGGCTTGAAATCAGACCCGCTATTGCTAGAAAATATGCAAATTATGGGCAGCTTAAAGAAATGATCAACGATGCGGTATTATTGCTATATACCGATGGCGGGTTAGACAGTGCTATTCAATCATCCTATCTGTATCACGCCATATTGCCTGGGCTACTGGAACAAAATTTTAACAAAGACAGTCAGTATACTGTTAATAGCTACCGCGAAATACCCCATGCCATCGGCCAAACCGCATTACCCTTTAAGACAAAGGTTTCGTTGGCAGATTGCGATGAAATACTGCATAGCAGTATGATCAAAATAGAGGGTGAGATCGATCGGGAGAATTTTGATCAAGATAGCGTAACTGAAATGTTTAGCGAACTGTTGGAAGTGTATAATCTCAATGCTCATCTAGAAGGTTTTCATTTAGAAAGCTATGAATATGGCAGCGATGGCATGCCTTTGCAATCATCCCAATTAACCCAATACGCGATTGAAGGCGTATTGATGTATCGTAATAGCTGTGTCCTTACACCTCTAAACAATTAGCCATGGCCAAGAAATATGTTCCGAATGGTGTCTATCTGGTTTGTGATAAAGGGCTTGGGTTTGGAAAACTTAAGGTAACCAACCATAAAAATGTTCGTCTGTATGGCAAACAAATGGCTACCGAGGGGGATAAAGTACCTATGGTCAACATTCCTTGCCTAGGTATCTGTTCCATCACCAAAGCAAAGTGTCAGCCCATCCCCTTGCTGTGGCAGGGTGTACAGCAGGGCATTACGATAGGCCCTTACCACAAACTGCTTGAAGATTCGAAATTGCCCTGCAGCCTGGGTGGTAAAATTGGTATTCATTTTAGTATGCCAGCAGCCATGGCAGCTATTGAAGCCAATGTTACGGCAATGCGGCAGCGGGAGATGAAAAGCCTCGGCGCAAAGGTGGATGACTGGTTCCAGAAGGGTTTTGATGACCAGGAAAAAGCAAATAACAAGGTTGGTGGGCTTTACGGTAAATACGCAAACTTTAAACTGGGAATAAATGAAGGGATATATGGTGGGGTAAAAGGTATTGGTGAAGGGTTGGTGTTTTTAAAAGAGATGGGCGATAAAGCGAGAGGTGCCGCCTTGCATGCTGTAACCCATCCTACTGAAACTGCAGGCAAGGTAAAAGACGCTGCTGTAGCAACTAAGAACGCGGTAAGCGGTGCCGCTGATTGGGTTAGCACACCTGGCAACGTAAAGAAAGTTGCAAGTGATATTGGGCAGGCGCACATAAATGCTTATAATTGGGCGACCACGCCTGGCAACCTGGAAAATGCGGGTAAGGCTGCCATCACTAAAACGGGTGAAGGGTTGAAGCAAGCCAAAGACTGGGCATCAAAGCAAAGCCCACGCGATTGGGGAAGGTATACGGGACGTACCGGGTTCGAAGTGGGGCTAATGTTTACGGGCGTTGGGGAAGCCAAGGCTGTGGTAAGTGGTGCAGAGGTTGCGAATGTTGCGGCTAAAACTGGTGAGGGTGCTAATATTTTGGCTAAAACTGCCGAAGCGGCAAGGGCAGCAAAAATAGCAGAAGAGGCTAACGCAACGGCAAAAGCATTGGAGGCAGCTAAAGCAGCAGAAGAAGTTAAAAAGGCGAGGACGCTTGGAGAGGTAGTATCTGTCAAAAAATTGAAGTCTCCAGTAGATATCGGTTTATTTAAGCGTTATATTCAAAGCATTGAAGAATCGACAGGTAGAAAACTAAATGGCAAACAAATAGAAGAACTAAAAAAAGCATTAAGGAACAACAAATACGAAAAACTTACTCCTGAAGAAAATTTAATTAAACGTAGGGAGTTCAATAATAAAAAAGATGGTTTAATTAAAGAATGGGAAAAACAAACTGGACAAGAATGGCCAAAATATGATGAGGTAATTCTTGATAAGAATGGGAAACCTTACAGAAATATTGGTGACAAATATGATGCTCATCATGTAATTGAAAATAATTATGGCGGAAATGACGAATGGTGGAATTTACATCCCGCAAAATCTCCAAGTGAACATCAGGGTGGCATTCATGGTAGCGGAGCACCGTCTAGAGAAATATTTAAATAATTTCAATATATTTATATTATTATGAGTGATTTTAGATTTTTAGAACAGTTTAAAGTAATTGATGTCAATCAGGATAGTGCATTGGATCATAAATTATATTCAGAAAATTTGTCAGATATTGCAATTTCCGAGGATAAATTAGGTTTTCCGCTTCCAAAAGAACTAAAAGATTTTTACACCCAAATTGGATACGGTTTTTTTTGGCAGCTAAATAAAAGCAGTTTTGATAGGTTTCTAGCCGCAGATCAGGTTGCACAAATAAACCTCAAGGAAGATTTTTACGAGTTCGATCCTGATTTGGAATTATATGACCAACTATATCACGGTGATAAATTACTATTTTTCGAGGTAAACGAGGGCATTTATTTAGCCATTGATAAAAAAGATGAAAATGGCAAGAATGCAATTTATTATTTTAAAGATAAAATAGCAGATTCGCTTGAATCGTTTATAAAAGATTTTATTAATAACGAGAATTTATTGAAGGATTTTAGTCAATAAATAAGAGAACATCCCAGATTTAAATTATACACAAAACCCTCAAAGAGGGTTTTTGTATAATCGTTGTCTTTGAAAGGAAAGGTTATAACCAATATAGAAAATTCTGCTAAGGCCAGCATCGTTCTTAACAGGCAAATCGATATGGAATTTATTTGGGATCAGGAACTAAACGATGAAATTGAACGTTTGAGCAAAGAATAAAATAGAGAGCTGGTAGATAAAAATAATAAATGATTCCAACAGCGAAATAGTTCAATTATGAAAGTTTTAAATAGCCTGATAGAAGAAATTGCGCAGACAATTTTCGATAATGTTCCAGTTGAAAACCAGAATAAAGTTGTTGTTCAAACTTCAATCCTAACAACTTATATAGAATCAACCACTACCTATTACATAGATGAGATTAAGGGCAAATCATTTGACCCGGATTATCCAGATGCTCCAGAAGAAAAAAAAATCGATGCCCTATTTATAGGTCTAAGGGAAGAAATGTATAGGTTATCTCTAGGTAAAGGAGTATGGTGTAATGTGGAATTGGTTGTGAGTGAAGATGGAGAATTTAAGATTGAATATGATTATGATAATAAACCAAATTTTGAAATGCAAGTAGATGATGCTGAGTATTTTTTAGATAATCAAGAATTTCCAAGAGATAAGGAATCTACACCTGATTGGTTAAATGATATTCTATCTAAAAATTAAACTTTCTTAGCCTCGAAGTATCCGAGAAATACCATTTTCAAAGAGGCTATGAATAGATGGAAATTTACAACTTAGCATGATGGTGATTTTTCATTCTTAGCCCAATATATAGTCTCGAGCGAATCCCAAGAAAATAACTTTGATAGTTAAATAAAGCTAGTATAACCTCTGACCAAAGAATTAAATGATAATGACGGTTGACGAAATTTACGAGGATCTTGTCAAAGAAATCTTAAACGTAATTAATCATGACCGGGACAAACCCTAACCAATAAGGCATTAATAGATTATTTAAACTTAAGGGATGTAGTGGCTGGAAATATATGATTTGCAAAGTCATCCACCTCGATTTTTTCTGCCAGAGCTTCGGTTTTTCCATGGCTGATCATAAGTCCCGTTCCATTAATCAAATGAAATATTTAGTTTGATAATCAGTAATGATAAAAACTTTAGGGTAAATAAAAAGTTGGTCACCCTCAAATATATAGAATCCGTACTCTTGTAAGTTTAAATACGGTTAATTTGATTCTTGAAAATTTGATCGTGGTGTGACGAGGTCCTTTTCCTATGATAAATGACGAAATATTAAAAATTTCTGGTTTTTCAAGAATTTAAAAAAACAGCAAGGTATCGTTGAAGAACTCCTGCAATCTATAATTAGCGCGGACAGCTTCATTCATTGCGATTGATAAAGTCTTTTTTTAACGCAATGCATTCTGGTTATGAAAAACCCTGGTTCGGTTATTTTCTCCATCTGGTTGTTCAGCACCTTTGTTGAATAAAAAAAAGTTATATGAATATAGTTATCACAGGGTCATTGGGAAATATAGGAAAGCCCCTGACAATTGAATTAGTCAGTAAAGGACACCACCTCACTGTTATTACCACCAAAGTCGAACGGCAGTCTGCAATTGAATCTTTAGGTGCCAAAGCGGCAATAGGGTCTTTTTTTGATATTGAATTTTTAACCGAAACCTTCCGGGGCGCTGATGCTGTTTACCTGATGGAAGCCTGGGAAGGCATAGGTAGTATTTTTGACAAAGATCTCGACTTCGTCGCTGCTTTTGACCGGATCGGCAACAACTACAAAATAGCGGTGGAGCAATCCGGTGTCAAGCAGCTGGTACACCTAAGCAGCATCGGTGCGCATACCGACCAGGGAACCGGAAGCCTTTACCTCCATAATAAAGTAGAAGGTATATTAGGCCGGTTGCCAGATGAGGTAGCTATCAAATTTATTCGGCCAGTAGGTTTCTATAGCAATTTATATAGAAACTTAGCCGCTATCAAAACCCAACGTGCAATTGTTTCGAGTTATGGGGGTAATCAAAAAGAACCCTGGGTTGCAGCTGGAGACATTGCTAAAACGATCTCGGAAGAAATGGACAAACCCTTTAAAGGCAGGTCCGTGCACTATCTGGCCAGCGATGAAGTATCGCCAAACGAAGTTGCACAAATCCTGGGCGAAGCTATCGGCGAGCCGGATTTAATCTGGAAGGTCATTCCCAGGGAACAAATGCTCAGCGGGATGTTAGCCGCGGGTATGAATGAATGGATCGCAAATGGGTTTATTGCCATGCAGGCAGCGCAGGAAAGTGGTTTGTTGTATGAAGATTTTTACCGTCACAGACCCGTATTTGGCAAGACCAAGCTTAGAGATTTTGCTCAGGAGTTTGCCCATGTATACCATCAAGAAGCTAACTAAACCATGAAAAAGGCATTAATCACCGGAGCCAACAAAGGTATTGGCTTTGAAACTGCCCGGCAGTTGTTGCTCAATGGATATCACGTATATCTGGGCAGTCGCACAGCTGGAAATGGCCAGGCTGCGCTAGCAAAGCTAAATGCAGAAGGACTTAATCAGGTAGAGTCGATCATATTGGACGTTACTGATGAGCAGTCTGTTAAGGCAGCCAGGGAAGAAGTTGGCAAGAAAACTGAATCACTGGATGTGCTGATCAACAATGCAGGCATCAATGGTGGCTTTCCCCAATCTTCATTAACGGCAAGTGTCGAGCAATTTAAAACCGTGTTCGAGACCAATCTCTACGGTGTGGTTCGGGTAACCCAGGCCTTTATCGATTTGCTGAAAAAATCAACTGAGCCCCGAATTGTAAATGTATCTTCCAGCGGGAGCTCGCTAACATTGCACAGTGACCCTAGCTGGAAATATTACGCACATAAAGCTGCACTCTACCCATCATCTAAAGCGGCGCTGAATATGTACACCATAGAGCTGGCCTATCAGTTAAAGGATACGGCATTTAAAGTAAACGCAGTTTGCCCGGGTTTTGTAGCTACAGACTTTAATGGCCACCGGGGAACAGGGACGGCGCAGGATGGCGGATCCCGTATCGCCAAATACGCCATGATAGGGGAAGAGGGCCCGACTGGTAAATTCATCGCTGAAGAATACAACCCGGAAACCGGAGTAACGCCATGGTAGTTGATTATCTTTAACAAAATTTGACGGATGAAAAAGAGAGAAAGTATAGTTTACAAATTTGAATCCCTGACTGATTTTCATCGGATGTTTGGCTTGCACATGCCCAAACATCCGCTCATCAGTTACACTGATATAAAAGAAATGAACTATGTGCCTGCAGACTTGCCTGCTGCGCTGATCATGGATTTTTATAAAATCGCTTTTAAGACCAGTCTTTGTGGTAAAGCAAAATACGGGCAAAGCTATTATGATTTTGGTGAAGGTGGTCTTGTATTTACCGCTCCGGGGCAGGTATTTGAGAGTCCGGATGGCAAAGCAACTTCAGGCAAAATGTTATTGATTCATCCGGATCTTTTTCTTTCCTATCCACTTTCTAAACGGATAAAGCAATATGGGTTTTTCTCTTATGCAGCCAACGAAGCATTGCATTTGTCTGATCATGAACGAGCCACATTTATGACTGTATTGAAAATTATCGAGGGAGAGCTAGCCAGCCGTATCGATGACTTTAGCCAGGACGTCATCGTTTCTCAGATAGAATTACTGTTAAACTACTGCAATAGATTTTACAAACGCCAATTCATTACCCGCAAAGCTGTCAACAGCGATCATCTGCAAAAGATCGAGGCTATCCTGGACCAGTATTTTAGCGAGGGTAGGGCGGTATCTTCAGGCATTCCTACAGTTCAATATTTGGCAGACCAGTTGAATTTATCACCAGGATATATGAGCGATATGCTGCGCGCATTAACGGGCCAGAACGCACAGCAGCTTATTCACTCTAAACTGGTGGAGAAGGCAAAAGATATATTGTCAACAACAGATTTATCGGTTGCCGAAACAGCCTATCAGCTCGGCTTCGAGCATCCGCAATCCTTCAGCAGATTGTTTAAGTCTAAGACCGAGCAGTCTCCGTTGGAATTTAGAACCTCGTTTGCCTGGCAACATAGAAATTAAATTCATGGGGCCTGACTAATCTATTCACTATCCTTTTGCTGCCATGTCTGCTTAACCAGCGAATGCCCATAATCAAGGGCGTCTAGCGGTATCCATGGAGACGATTTTAAAAAACCAAATTCGACAGGTTTCTGTTAGCTCTGGTAAGATCTTGTCTTTGAGCCGTCCCTGATTTACAGAGGGTTCAAATTATATGTTTCCCTCAAAATCATCGCTACTTTTCCTGCAGGATTGATTTGATGAACCTTAGCCGGCTTAACCTTTCGGTAAGTAATTGAAACCCTTCTATTCCTTTTTATTATCATTCTATTGATATTATCTTTTTTCCTTGGTGGTATTCCATGTGTGAATTTGCTACGGGCATCGTCCTGCATAATATAAAGGGATCTCCGGTGAATCTCGATATCAAGAGTCTCTATGTTTTCCCCTTGATAAATCGCATTACACAACCACTACCCAGATTGACTCCACAGATCTGATTCTCATAATAGTTTCTATCCTTGTGTGGTCTGATCCCTTCTCCAGGTATATATTCATTTATAATCACCTGGTCGGGTTGAATGTCTAATAGCCCTTGACTGGTAATTTGTTGGGATAATTCGAAAATTCTTTCTGGTATTTTTAACGGTATCTTGATCAGCTGAAATGGTCCTTCTAATTCATTCCTGAATTGTAAGCGTCTGGAACAGTCGACCATCCAGGTCTGGCGGTCAATTTCTTTCAAAAGTTCATCTTCCATTTCTTTTGAGATGAAATCCGGATATAGATACAAACCTGGTACTGCTGTTTCATCTGTTTAAAACGGTCAGCTTACACTTTTTGTGTCAGTTAACCCGTCAAATCTTGGATCGCAACTTTTTCTCCATTTGTGTCTTATATGCAACTGCCCATTCTTTCATTTGGTCGAGGACCGGTTTTAATGTCAGACCTTCTTTTGTTAAACTGTATTCTACAGTAATGGGAACCGTATTAAAGGTTTGCCTGTTTACAATGCCAACAGCTTCCAAATCTTTTAATTCTTTTGTCAACATTTTGGGCGATATTCCTGCTACATTTCTTTCTAACTCTTTGAAACGCTTTTTACCGAAATACAAACTGGTCAGAATATGTAATTTCCATTTGCCTCCCAAAACCTGCAGAATAAAATGTATCTCGTTTAAATCAACAGGACTTTCGCAATCTTTCATCTTTATTTAAATTTAAATAACTGTAAAACAGAAAGCTATATATAAGTATACTAATATACTTTTTGGTAACTACTTGCTAAAGTATAGTATTGGATATACATTTGCAACTCAATTTAGATATAAAGTAAATGAAGCGGAGTGGTAATACAATATTGGTAACTGGTGGGGGCACTGGGATAGGTTTGGCCTTGGTAGAGGTTTTTTTAAAAGAAGGAAATGAAGTAATCATTTGTGGAAGAACAAAAGCCGCGCTTGATGATGCAAAAAAGCGCTTTCCAAAATTAAACACCTTTGTTGTTGATCTATCTATTGAAGAAGGAAGAGAAGCTCTGAAAACCGAAATCAATAGCCGGTTTCCTCACCTGAATGTTCTGGTTAATAATGCAGGAATTTATAGTATCACAGATATTATGCATCCTGATTATATTGCAACATTGGAAAGTGAGCTATCCACTAATCTAATAGCCCCGGTGGCTTTAATTCAACTTTTAATGCCTGTTTTAGAGAAGCAATATGATGCTACTATTATAAATGTTACCAGTGGTTATGTTTTTATTCCCTCTGTACAGTCATCTGCCTATAGTATAAGTAAAATTGGCTTAAGGACGATCACCCAGAGTTTGAGATTTCATTTTCGTAAAACATCAATACGGGTGGTGGAAGTAATACCACCAGCTGTAGATACTCAAATGAACAAAGGAAAGAAAATTTCATTGATCACTACTGAACTTTTTGCTCAAAAGGTATTTAAGGAATTAACCAATGGTAAAGATGAGATAGTGGTGGGTGTATCCAAAATCGGTAAACTAATATCCCGAATTGCACCAAAATTCGGTTTTACAAAAATGAATAGCGACGAGAAAAAAAATGCGTAGTGAAATGTAAATTGGGTTCGTAACCATTAGTTATGTTTGCTTACTATTTCATTTTTGATGTTGTATCGTTCCTATAATTTAATTGGATGTATCTCGCTGGCTCTTTGAAAATGCATAAAGGCGAATATTAAAAGGCCTAGCATTTCAACCGAAGGTTATTTGTGACCCGGTGAATGATGCTCAAAGGGAATGCGTAAAGCTTTTTGGAAATACAGTTTATCAAAGTAGTAGCTGAATAAAGCGCGATTCCCATAGACTTTAGCTAGCCGCTGCCAAATATTTAATGGTCCGGTATGCAGTCCATTATCATTAATGCCATCGCTTTTCAGGTTTCTGGTCTCAATGACAAGGTTTTCTTCCTGTCTGAAAACTAAAATGCTGCCTGGAAGGACAGGATTACCTAGATCGCATGCCAGAGTATATTTTTCGCCAGGTTTCCCAGAAAATACTAAAGAAATTCGAAATTATATGGTTTTAGAGTAGCCGCATTGAGAGGATGGAGTCAAAACTTATAGGCGCATCGAATCAATTGCATTCTGTCTAACAACTGTCGCTCACAATTAATGTTTTCTATGACCTATCACTTTTATTTTCTTTGGTGTAAACATGAGAGTTTTATAAAACGGCCACTAGCCATTTAGCAAACTATTTTTATAAAGAAGTGTATTTCCAAGTCCGTGGATACTGAATGAGCCAAGAAGAGCCTGTTTCTTTTAATCACTCTGTAGATCTAACTGCTGATATGCGATCTTCCCGATTGCACATGGGAAGATTACCAGTGATTATACTCATTTCGATAGTATTGATGAAAGCAAAGAAGAGTTGTGAAGGCATTTAGCCCCTGATTTGGTTGATTTCCTCGTTCTTTAAACCTGTGATTTCATGAAATTCATGGATAAACTGTTCAAGCTGTTTGCTGGTCCGAAGTGATGCGATGGTTAACAAATCAGTTTTGTCTGGAAATTTGAGATTTTTGAACCTTAAGTTGACTGCGGTTCGGGTATAGATAAAGTTTGTATAGATCCGCATGGTTTCGATGCTGAGAAAGTCCTGGAAACGATAGTGTTTATTTAAATAATCCAGCGTTCCGGTTCTTTCAATGGTTTGTGCGGTCTTATTGAAAATGAGTTTTGTAAAGGCTGCAGCAATACAAAAGAATCCGAATATGAAGAAAGCTGATCCGCCTAAAACGGCGCCGATCGGGCTTTTAAAAATTAGAGTGAAAAACAGAACACCGAATAAGATAAAAAATGCACCTAGTATGATCACGCCCGTTGTTTTATTTCTTAAAAGATAGGAACCCTGATCATAAACAAAATACCGATAGGAAATCATAACTGGCGGGGGTTGAATTGTTTAAAGTTTTGTTGTGCTGTTGTAAAGATAATTGCATTGCCTTGTTTTTTTTGATTGTTTTTTAAAATTAAAAGCTTTATCCCAACCGGCTGTCTTGAATGTACTGATTTTTAAGGCGCTGCTAGTCACCTGGCAATGGTAAAAAGAACAGGGGAGGTGAATGAATACTAGCTTAATCCAAACAATTTTGGCTCGTATGTTAACTTTACAATAAGTTCACTACTTTCCCTATGTTGATATTTTGAGTTTATAAAATTTACCAACTGATGTCGAATCCATTGAAAAGTCAATCTCCCTTTTCAAGCATCAAATTCATCACTTCATACTCGGTTTATAACGGTTGGCGAAAACATAATCTCTCAATGTCTATAAAGTTAATAGTTTTGCAGGAACAGATAAATTAGCATTATTAATTCATCTTTAATTTTTAAGATGACCGCGGATATAGAGATCGGTAACTAGCAATGGATAATTTATAGATGTAAAGAAAGCAGATGATCAAAATAACTGAGGCATTCTTGAGTATAAAGGGAAGACGGCTATTGCTCGTCCTTGGAGCATTCATATTATGGTATTTGATATCCTATTCATTAAACCCTTACTCAAGTTGGTTTCAGGTTTATAAGGAAAGGAACTACCTTGATATGGCACTGGATTTAGGGGTAACCTTTATCTTTTGCATCATCATCTCGGAATGTAGCATACATATCCACAAAAAGCTAAACCGATTTCTGCCATGGACAGATTCTCCTATAAAAAGGGCGGTAGCAGAAACCATTATAAATATTATTTTTGTTTTGCTGTTTACTTATCTCGAAGGGTTTTTGTTGTATGGAGACACGCACATTGGAGAGGAATTGTCTCAGAGTGATGTAGTGAATATTAACCAATATATTATTGTCAGTATACTAATATCGCTGCTGTTCAGTGTGGTAAATAATGGTAATTTTCTTATCGTAAACTGGAAAAACTCAGCGGTTGAGGCCTTAGAAAATAAACTGAAAGCAGTTCAGAATGAACAGGCTGCCGCAGAATCTGAACTATCAGCATTAAAACTTCAAATTGATCCACATTTTGTATTCAATAACCTAAGTGTGCTCTCAGAACTGATTCTTCAGGATCAGCAGTTGGGATATGATTATTGTGAAAACTTCTCAAAGGTTTACCGTTACCTCTTGATAAATGCTAAACGGGACATGATTACGCTAGGTGATGAGCTTAAATTTTTAAATTCCTATATTTTCCTCTTAAAGCAAAGAAGTGGTGATGGAATATCATTTAATATTGATATAGATGATCAATGTATAAATATGCTTATCCCTCCAATGACCCTGCAATTACTTCTTGAAAATGCTTTGAAGCATAATAGGACTGATAAAAAGGATCCACTAGTTATATCCATAGAGACAAATAAGCAAAATGAAATTATCATTTGTAATCGTATAAAATCGTTGAGCAAAAAGCCCTTTTCGGCAGGAGTGGGACTTGAAAACATCAGGAAAAGATATCTTCTTTTAGGTCACGAGCCTCCCCACGTCATCAATGATGGGGAAAAATTCGAAGTTACCATGCAATTGATAAGTTATGATCACTAACATACTGATAATTGAGGATGAGAAACCAAATGCTGATCGTTTGGTACGGCTCTTAAACCTGCTTAAGCCCGGGGTTCAGGTACTCCAAATCATTGAGTCCGTTTCAGAAAGCATCAACTGGCTTAAAAGGAATGAAAGCCCGGATCTGATATTAATGGATATCAGACTTTCTGATGGTATTAGTTTTGAAATTCTTGAAAAATGCGAGATTACCTGCCCTATAATTTTCACGACTGCCTATGATGAATATGCGGTGCGTGCCTTCAAATTTAACAGCGTTGATTATCTCTTAAAGCCAGTTGATAAGGATGAGTTTGATACGGCGCTTTCAAAAGCCGAAAAGATGAATGTTCCCGATGCCATGCTGGCCATTCAGGATTTTATGGCTTATGTAGCTAAAAAAGAACATCGAAAAAGATTCCTCTTGCCCTTCCGAGATGGCTATAAGACATTAATGGTTGCAGACATTGCTTATTTTATTGTTGAACTCAGGGTCGTAAGGGCAGTCAAGTTCTCAGGAGAAATGGACATTATTCCACCCCGCATGGATGAGCTGGAGGAACAACTCGACCCAAGGCACTTTTTCAGGGTCAACAGGCAGTACATTGTGAACATGGAAGCGGTGGCAGAGATAGCAAACTATTTTAATGGAAAGCTAAAGATTAAATTAAAGAATGCCCCTGACCAGGAGGTCATTATCAGCAGGGAAAAAGCACCACACTTCCGTCAATGGATGGACTACTAATAACCGATACAGAATCCAGGACAACAAGCTCTGGATTTTTTTAGTTTTTGACGTTTTGAATGATGTATCGTGTTGCTGATAAACTACCAATACGTTTCAAATCATCTAAACTACTATTCATTACAAAGTATTTACGCTTCAAGAATTTATTCCCCATTCGCGCCAGACTATTTTGTCTTTTTGCCACAGAATTTAATCTTTTTAAATAAAATGGCAACTAAAAATCATCAGTCTATCAATACCTTTTACGGACTGCTCTCCCTGGGAGCAATGTTATTTATTTCTTCTTGCGAAGGCTCAAGCGAAAGTCAGTTACCTTTAGAAAATAAACCTGAAGTAAGTTTTGTTGCAGTCAATAATGGTACAGCTGAAGTAGATGCAAAATATCCAGGAACCGTTGAAGGTAAAGTAAATGTTGATATAAAGGCACAAGCAACAGGTTACCTTGAAGTGATCTATGTCAAAGAAGGTGATTATGTAAATAAAGGACAAAACCTTTTCAGAATAAAGGGGGATGCACTTGATGCACAGATAAACAATAATAAGGCATCTCTAAATGCGGCATTGGCAAATCAGGCGAATGCAGCTCTTGAAGTTGAAAAGATCAGGCCATTAGTTGTAGGAAAAGTGGTTACCAAGGTCCAGCTTCAAACAGCGGAAGCAAGTTACAAAGCAGCAAGTGCTAACGTCGAGCAAGCTAAGGCGGCCCTAAAGTCTGCACAAATCAATGCCGACTTTTCATTGATCAAAGCTCCGGTTAGCGGATATATTGGAAGAATCCCGAACCGTATTGGTAATCTGGTTACCCCAGGTGATACAACGCCCCTTACTACCTTATCAGAGATTGATGAAGTGTTTGTTTACTTTTCAGTAAGTGATGCTGATTTTACCAGGATTTTAAAGGCTGGAAAAAGTAGCGGAAGTAAAATTACTGGTGTGGAACTGATACTATCAGATGGATCCGATTACGGCAGAAAAGGTCGCCTTGAAACAGCCAGTGGAAGTATCGACAAGGGGACAGGAAGCATTACCATGAAGGCCGTTTTCGCAAATCCTGATAAACTGCTAAGATCAGGTGGGTCGGTGAGGGTAGTGATCAATAGCCAGCTTTCTGAAGTACTGACCGTTCCAATAGCATCCGTAAGAGATATTCAGGATAAGTTTTTTGTTTTTACCCTGGGGGATAGCAACAAGGTAAGTATGGTGCCCATATCGGTTGCAGGAACCAGCGGTAGTGATTACCTGGTGAAACAGGGAATAAAACCTGGTGACCGGATTGCAGCAGACCATATCGAAAATCTCAGTCAAGGCATGGTGGTTAATCCTGTTTCCTCAAAAACCGGTAATCATCCCAGATAGTAAACCTTAAATATTCAGAACACAATCTTATGTTAAAGAAAATAATAGACAGGCCTGTAATGGCAACGGTTATCTCCATTGTACTTGTTCTACTGGGAATCATCGGATTGAGCAGGTTACCGGTAACCCGGTTTCCTGATATCTCGCCACCCACGGTAGCCGTAAGTGGCTCATACCCGGGAGGGAATAGTGAATCCGTAATCAGGTCCGTGGTTACCCCTTTAGAGGAGCAGATCAACGGCGTGGAGGATATGGAATATATCAAATCCAACGCAAGTAATGACGGTTCATTTTCGATTAACATTGTTTTTAAACAGGGCGTCAATGTTGACCAGGCAGCAGTAAATGTGCAGAACAGGGTTCAGCAGGCTACACCTAAGCTTCCACAGGAAGTAATCCGTATGGGATTGACAACCTCAAAGCAGCAGAACAGCATGATCATGATTTTCAACCTATATACTGAGGACAATGCGAAATATGATGAACTTTTCCTTCAAAACTATGCGAATATCAATTTGATTCCCCAAATCAAACGTGTTCCCGGCGTTGGACAAGCGCAAGTTTTTGGTGCAAAAGACTATTCGATGAGAATATGGCTTGATCCACAGAAAATGGCCAATGCCGGCCTTGTTCCGTCAGATATAAAAGCTGCCATCGCTGATCAGAGTCTTGAAGCCGCTCCGGGAAAACTTGGGGAGGAATCCAATGCAGCCCTGGAATATGTAATGAGGTATAAAGGGAAAAAGAACATGCCAGAGCAGTATGAAAATATGATTGTTAAAAGGCAGGATGGTAATATTCTTAAGTTAAAAGATGTAGCACGGGTGGAGTTTGGATCCATTTCATACAGTGGAAACAACAAGTCAAATGGGAAAAATGCTGTAACCCTTGCGATTATTCAAACTACAGGATCGAATGCTAATGAGATTGAAATAGGGGTTAATGCAGAACTTCAGAAGTTGTCAAAGTCTTTTCCTCCGGGAATAAAATACAATGTACTTCAAAGTACAAAGGAAAGGCTTGATGAGGCTACAAATCAGGTTAAGCATACGCTGATAGAAGCCTTTATTCTGGTTTTCATCGTGGTGTTTTTATTTCTACAGGACTTTAGATCAACCATCATACCTGCCATTGCTGTACCTGTTGCGATTGTAGGAACCTTCTTTTTTCTTTTGCAGTTTGGTTTTACCATTAACATCCTAACGCTTTTTGCGCTGGTACTCGCCATTGGAATTGTAGTGGATGATGCTATTGTAGTGGTTGAGGCGGTACATAAAAAAATGGAGGGCTCCGATATGGATGCACGTGAAGCTACTCATTCAGCGATGAGCGAGATTACGGGTGCAGTAATCTCCATTACCCTTGTAATGTCTGCTGTATTCATTCCAATCGGTTTTATGACCGGGTCGGCTGGTATATTTTATAAACAGTTTGCCTATACCCTGGCTATAGCCATAGTAATATCGGCCATAAATGCGTTGACACTTACTCCCGCTTTATGTGCCCTATTTTTAAAGAACACTCATGGTCATGAAGGAAATGAAAGGAAAAAGACTACGTTTTCTCAGCGTTTCTTCATTGGCTTTAATTCTGGATTTGAAAAGTTGACTGGTAAATATGTTGCTGGACTAAGATTTTTGACTAAAAGGAAATTGCTTACCGGTGGACTTGTTGCCGGAATCATCGGTATTGCAGTATGGATGATGATGAGTACCCCAAAGAGTTTCGTACCAATGGAGGATGATGGATTTGTGATCTATAGCCTTTCTATGCCCGCCGGTACTGGACTCGACAGAACTACAGCAACCGTAAAAACGGTCGATAACCTCTTGAAGTCAGTCGAAGCGATCGAGAACAATACAAACATCAGCGGATTTAATATTCTGAGCAATAGTGCTGGACCGTCCTATGCCATGGGATTTGTCAAATTGAAAGAATTTAAAAAGCGGGGTTCTGTAAAAGATATCGACGAGGTAATGAATATCATTTCCGCCAAGCTTGCGCAAATAAAAGAAGGTCAGGTGATGGCTTTCCGCTCCCCGCCAGTTGAAGGCTTTGGTACGACAAGCGGTGCTGAGATTGTGCTTCAGGACAGATTGGGAAGAGATATGGCCAGTTTAAAAGCTCAGGCTGATAAATTGATCGGCCAGATCATGCAGCAACCAGGCGTGCAATATGCATACACTACATTCAGAGCTGACTATCCGCAACTGGAACTAGAGGTCGACGAGGATAAAGCCAAGCAAATGGGGGTAAGCGTGGCAGGCTTACTGGATGCAATACAGATTTATTTTGCTGGGGACCAAAGTTCTGATTTTTCCAGGTTTGGAAAGTTTTATAGGGTAAATATCAAAGCTGATGGTATTTTCAGAACCGATCAGGATGCCTTCAACGAAATTTTCGTTAAGAACGATGAAGGGAATATGGTTGCCGCCAAGTCATTAATTACCTTAAATAAGGTTTATGGCCCTGAATCAGTGAACAGGTATAACCTATATAATTCTGTTACGATTAATGTTAGCGCACTTCCGGGCTTTAGCAACGGGCAGGTAATGGAGACACTAGAAACCGTGCTCAATAAGATCCCTTCTAATTATAGCTATGAATGGACCGGGTTAAGTTTGGAGGAAAGATCATCCGGAAACCAGACCGTAATGATTTTTGGACTATGCCTGCTGTTTGTTTATTTCCTGCTTGCAGCGCAGTATGAAAGTTACCTCCTTCCTTTTGCGGTACTACTTTCTATACCAACAGGTATTATAGGAGCATTCGCCGGAATTAAACTTGCCGGACTTGACAATAACATTTATGTACAGGTCGGATTAATTATGCTGGTAGGCTTACTCGCCAAAAATGCAATCTTGATTATTGAGTTTGCAGTGCAACGCAGAAAAGCCGGGCTATCCATAGCTGAAGCTGCATATGAGGGAGCAAAGGAAAGGCTTCGCCCCATCATTATGACCTCGCTTGCTTTCATTGCAGGTATGATCCCACTAATGATCGCTACAGGGGGAACGGCAACAGGGAATAAATCAATCAGTTTCGGTGCTGCCTTCGGCATGCTCAGTGGAGTGGTACTTGGTCTTTTTGTTATACCTGCTTTATTCATACTCTTCCAGTACTTGCAGGAAAAAGTTTCAGCTAACAAAGGCAAATTAATAGCTAATAAATCATGAACAAATTAAATATCACCATTTTGTTATGTGCAGCAATGATTGCCACGCTGGCATCTTGCGGAATAACACAAAAATACTCGAGACCTTCAATGGATACCCCATTGAAATACAGAGATAGTGTCACCCTAACCGCTGATACTGTTTCCCTTCCATGGAGAGCCTTTTTTAAGGATCAGAAATTAAATCAATACATTGAACTCGCACTCGCTAAAAATAATGAGGTAGCTACGGCGCTTTTAACAATGGAACAGTTGGATCTTGCCTATAAGCAAGCCAGACTTTCAATTTTACCAACCCTTAACCTGGCTGTCACGGCAAATAGGAGTTTCCAGTCCAAAAACTCCCTTAATGGATCATTGTCAGGGCAATTTGTAAGCACCAACTATATTGATGATTATAATGCCAATCTTCAGGTGGCATGGGAGGCTGATATCTGGGGAAAAGCAGGTTTGAGAAAAAGCGGTGCCATGGCTGAATATCTGGCGCAGCAGGAAAATATTGCCGCAGTAAAAACAAGAATTATAACGCAGGTAGCTAAGGCCTACTTTAATCTAATGTCTTTGGATGCTCAGTTAAAAATAGCCAATCGAAATGTAATGCTCAGCGACAGTACGCTATCTATGCTTACCTTGCAATATAATGCCGGTCAGGTTAATTCCCTGGCTGTAGAACAAGTAAGAGGACAGCTTAAGACAGCCCAACTACTAGTTCCTTTGACGCAGAAAAATATTGATGTTCAAGAAAATGCCCTTAGTATTCTATGTGGAAAATATCCTGATAACATTGATCGGAATGTTAATCTTGATCAAGCTGGTCTGGATGAAATTTTTCCCGCAGGTATACCGGCAATATTACTTTCTCGCAGACCAGACCTAAGAGCTGCAGAGCAGACACTGGTAGCCGCAAACGCTAAAACAGGACTTGCCAAAGCGGCCATGTTTCCTACACTTAGCCTTAATGCGCAGTCTGGACTTAATGCTTTTAATATTAACAACTGGTTTAATATACCTGGGTCTATATTCAATACACTAGCTGCAAATATTGCTCAACCAATTTTCCAAAAAGCTGAACTGCGGACTGCCTATAGAACTGCACAACTTGATCAGCAAAAATCTGTAGTCAACTTTAAACAGGCATTATTGACAGCAGTAGCGGAGGTATCAGATGCGATGAGCCAATCACGTCATGCGGATGAAAGGTTAAAGCTTATTCGTGAAAAGTCTGAATCGCTGAATAAAGCTAATAACGATGCGCTATTACTTTACAAGAGTGGCATGGCCACCTATCTTGAAGTGATTACCGCACAGAATAATTCATTGCAGAATGACCTGGAAGCGGCGACCATAAAGCTGGAAAAGCTTAATGCAGTAACAGATCTTTACAGGGCACTTGGTGGTGGAGTTAATTAGTTAGCAATAGTAGTGAAGTAGAGGCAATGAATAAGAATCAATAGTTTAATAAATAACAGAATGGATACGGCTATTGTATTGTCAATAGATAAGGATACCAGACGGGGCGTCTTGGTAGGTTTCAACGATGAGCGGTTGATTTCTAATTCAATGCCTACATAAGCACTTGTGGGAGACGTTGTCGAATATGAATCCAGGAGCTTAGAAGACAAAATAGAAATATTCAATGTTCAAAAAACCTTGTTCATATTGGATGATAGCAGACTTGAACGCTTTTTTAATATCTCAATGGTCTCACGTTTCAGGTAACCATGACCTTTTATTTTTTTGTTGAAAACATTTAAAATTATATATGAAATATATTCACCTGGCCCTTGCCATCGTACTCGAAGTAATCGGTTCGAGTTTTATGAAACAATCTGATGGTTTTAGTAAAGTGATTCCTGCCATTGTTACCGTAGTGTCTTATATTGCTTGTTTCTTCTTTCTATCACAGGCATTAAAAAGCATTCCACTTGGCACAGCCTATGCAATTTGGGCTGGTCTAGGTATCGTACTTACAGCATTGATATCGGTAGTAATCTTTAAACAAAAACTAGACTTTCCAGCGGTGATCGGAATTATATTGATTGTAGCTGGAGTAGTTGTAATGAATTTCTTCTCAAAATCCGGGAGCCATTAACTATTAAACTGATATCAATAATGTCAGGTAGAAACTCAAATAAAAGCCATAAAATTTACCACCAAGCCCGTCAGATAACGATCTTTTAGATACGAGTAGGGTGATCAGGGGCAACTAATGCTCGAGGTTTCATCGTTTTCTGTCAAGGCTCTCTTTGATCATTGTTCTGCGTATGTGACTAAAGGGATTAGACAGGAATTGCACATTATTGGTGATACCGGGCAAATGATTATGGCGGATTTACAACAGATTGCAAAGGGGCTGGTAAACCTGATTAATAATGCGTTAAAATATGCCCCGGATACTGATCAGAGCATTCTTCAGTCAAGCATGCTACCTAATAGTCAAATTAAAATACTGGTTAAAGATTTTGGTCCGGGTATAGAAAACAAAAGCAGGATCATTTTTTTGAACGGTATTATCGTACCAGTTATAAAGGTCAGCAGTTTTCAGGTCTGGGTCTGGGCTTATATAATCAGTGCAGCTATCATTAAATCCCATGCAGGAAAAATTAGCTCAGAGAGCGAGCCTGGTCAGGGTAGCACATTTTGGTTTACTTTGCCGCTTGAGCTTACCGGTCAATAAGCGGTTTGGTAGGTAATCAATAAAACTATTAACAGCTGTGTATTTCAACCCAGAGCGCAGAAGTAAGGTGCCTGATATCTCTTTGCAAATCCAGCTTTGTTATGGTTGATTGTCGTTTAGCATCATGTTGCTTTATCGTTAGAGCTTTTTGCATCAAGTTCAACCGAATATTTAATAATCTTTTTTCGAGCAACCCGCCGGTATTTCCGTTCAACAAGGGGAATGGCTAGCTTAGCCAATAAGAAATCTTATTCGCTATCTTCATTTTTATCCACAGACATACTCCCGCAATTTCTGATTGAAGAGGAGCAGGCTGTATCCGCCTTGACCTAAAACGTAGGTCTTCGGACCTCTACCCAAACAGCTTAAATTCTGGGAAGCTAATCCCTGATCAATAAATCAATTCTATAATCGCTCATTCTTTTGCTATAGATATGGCTCAGGGAACTATCCAAAAAACACTCATGTACCTGATCTCCTGTCAGGGGATAATCTGCTACAAAATGGGTCCAGTGAACAAGAAGAATTGTGCCGTTTGTAGATAACAGGTTGATCATTTTATCACGGGCCTTTAGCAGGTCAGGTTGATTGAGATAGTAGCCTACCTCACTTAAAACAATGAGATCAAAAGGTCCTTCAGGAAAATACTCGGGGATAGCCTGGTTGATGAAATGGACTTGCTGCTTTTCAGACAGGCGTCTTCTTGCAATCTGAAGTGCTGTATCACTGATATCCATAGCAATCAGTTCACTACACTGTACGCTCAGCATTTCAGTCAATACGCCAATTGAGCAACCGATCTCAAGGGCGCGGTCATAGCGGCCTTTGTTCAGTGCTTGCAAGGTCTGCTGGTATTTTTGCTTTTCATATACACTGGTTTCAAAATTCCAGGGATCAGGATTTTGATGATACATTTGCTCAAAATATTCACCGGATAAGGTAATGTTGGGATTATTTTTTGATCGCTGTAAGAAATATTCTTTTCCGCTAAGAAAAGTAGCGATGACCTCTTGCGAGAGCATAAACCCCTCCGGATCATCATCAATTAAGCCTGAGGTTTGCGAGCTGTGTGCCTGGATACATTTAGATTTGATATCCAGATAATCCGAGATGTCAAGGGATAATACTTCGCCGATAGTTAAACTTGGCAGATCAGCAGCGGCGGCATTGTAATAAAGCCAGATCGGGTATTCCCATATTATTGGCCGGTTTATTCCTGCACGTTCAAGTGCGGCGATCAGCAACTGAAAGGTGGAACGGTGGTCACAGTGAGGATCAAGTTCATAGGGTACAAGGATTAAATCCGGAGCGATTTGTTGCAAGTCACCAATCAATTTCAACTGTAGATTTTGGAATCCATGTGCGCCTTTGCCTGGCATTTCAGCATCCCGGGAATTGTAACAGCGGAGGTGATTTTCGTTTATTCCCATTAGCTTCATGGCCTGGTGAAGTTCATTCAGTCTTAAAGCAGATAGCTTCTCGGATGGATACTTCTTAGAGTTGGGATGGGAACGGCTTCCGTCGGTGGTTAGGATCAACTCAACTTGTTTCCCCAGATTTAGCAGAGTCATAATCAGGCCGGCACAGCCCAGGCTCTCGTCATCGGGATGGGGGACCATAACCAGGCAGGTGCTGACATTCAATAAAATATCATTTTTGATTGGAAGAGCACTATCCCAGAAGAGATTTTTATTGAACAGATTATTCATGTTAAAAGGAATTTTCAAGAAAATAGGAACCAATATTTACTCTTGTAGCATCAGGTGCTGGTTGGCGAAGGTAGAAGGTGAGGTCTCTGAAGGATCGCTCCAGCGTACCTGGCTTCATCAGCCCTCTCGCTCCCACGCACCGATTACTTTCCTGCATAATTTCCAGGCATTTGTCTTCTATTGTTACTCTTGTCAGATTGGCAAAATTAATGAGGGCTTCCCCCATGGAATCCTCATTAATCCAGGAATCATAATTTTTTCCTGATTCCTCCAACAAAGCGACCGCGGAAATGAGGGAGGACATCATTTTGGCGATCCTTAGACTCTGGAAGACATCTTTGGTTCTATCGAGCTTTTGAAGATAGGAGATGGTCTCTGCACAGATTCTTTCTGCCCCACCAAGCTGAACAGCCGCAAACCGGATTGCCCCGGCACTAAAATGGGGTTGGCTAAGGTAGCAGCCTGGACTGGCAAGCAGGTCTTGTAGAGATAACCGGTAACCCGAGAAGTCAACTTTAAAGCTACCTGTCGCTTTCATGCCCAGTGGTGTCCATGTATCTTTCCTGATTTGTTGAGTATTGAGCTTGTCCATTTCTACTATGGCCATCTGCCATCCGTTGGCATCGGGGAGATCACTATCTCCGGTGATCAGTGCCCTGTCGACAATGAGTGCTCCGGAACAAAAGGTTTTCGATCCGCGTATCTCTATATCTATGCTATTGGAATAGAATTTTGTTCCCTGGTGATCCTGGGTATTCCAAATGCCAAAAAGATGACCCTGTTCAATCACGCCATTATAGTATTTCTCTTTTTGTTCAGGGGTTGCATATAAATGGATAAGGTAAAGCGTGTTGATGTGACCTTCGAATATTCGGCCTACAGATAAATTTGCTTTGCCCACTTTTTGTAGCAGTGCTAATAATCCGGACATGTTTCCGTTGTTGAAGTCAAGCATTTTTCCCGGGAGTACGATCGCTAATGCGCCGCATTGTCTGAGCCACTCAAATTCCATGCGTAACCCATGACCGTCTTCCTCGCTCTGGACCGCATTGGTAAGTATACGTTCAAGGGCAATATCGATTGAAAGAGTATCTTCCTGGCTTATAATTTTTATCTCCTCTGTAGGTTTTTCCATAGTCACTTATTTCTTTTTTTATGATTGGCTACTACTCATTGATAGCAGGGCGCCATTTTCTAACGGATATTGCGCTTACAAATCTGGTGCTAACCGCGCAAAGCTTAGTATTTCTGCAGCAAGCGTTGCTTATTATATGAATTCTTCAACCCGAAGCACGATATCCATATAATGATTCGGCTTCGGACAAGAATAATGTTTGTTGGTGTATCACAGGCAGGTCGTTTTTGCTGACACTTAGCTGCGTCTGTTCCATGGTATTTGTCAAAAGGTATTTGATTTATTGGAAGCCTGGGGGCTGATCCGGCACTCACTAATGGCAGTGTGTGGTACCTGACTAGTATTATGTGATTATGCATCCTAGGACTGAAAACCGCCAGGCCATCGCCGAATGAATAGATAAGGGGTGGTTTGGCATTCGACGGGATTTCATTCTTCATGATTTGGCCTTTAGCGTATTTATACGGTTACTACATCGGTTTTGTTGTAAATGTTTTACTTAAATAGAATATGGATAAGTTTAAAACTTAGCGGAGTAGATAAGATAATAACATAGGGAAGGCGTTTTGGTCCTGTTTTCCAATGGAAAATGAAGTTTTCCTTATTGCCGTTTAATTACTTGCTTTAAGGTTAAAATACCTATAAATGAAAGTGATTTACCTCTTGATGCCTTTTTAACAGGGTTGATAAACCTGAGTCTTTTTGCTTTTGTTCTTTAGCTTAACAATTATTTTCGGATAAAAAATAAACAATAGCCTGATGTAGCATTACCCCAGGAAATGGAATTCATGATGAAACATCATTGCCTGCTAAGTTAACTCATAGTCAACACAAAGACATATCACGAAAGAGAGAAGAAAAAAAGCAGCTAGGAATTAGAAAAGCCAAGCGTACAAAAAGTTCAGGATACTGTAAATATCGGTCAGAATATAGCTTTCTATTAAAGAGAAAAAAGAGGTGCTAGAGCGTAAAAAGCGTGGTGCAGCCGCTGATCTGATGGTAATGATCTCAATATCGCCTTTTATGCTGTTTTATCTTATTGCCAATGGCGGGATTCAGGTAGCCAAGGATTAATTCACATTGATTTTGTTGTATGAGAATGGCTTTTGTGACAGTCCCATGTTCTTGCTGTGATCAATTGCGCGAAGTGAACTGGTGTTAATAATCTGTTAATGAGGGTATTATGGTCTTTATCTTTGTTGAAAATAGACAGATAAGGGTTGTCAATAAAAAGATCACTCCCCACAGTGAAGAAGGCTATGAGCTTATGCGCCATTTGAAAATATTGGTGGTTTATTAAAGACGTTGCGCGATTTTCATCAAAAGCAACAGTTTATAAGCGTTCGGATTCAAAATGAAAACTATCCTTCTGCTTTTGTACCATGTGATCAGGGAATCGTTTCTTTTCTAGCTGGGTGCATATCGGAGGAACAAAAGGCAATAGATGAATGCTGAAATTAATAGCCCAGTAATAAATTCTATGGTTTCTTTATTTTTAATTGCAAAGGATGAATTAAGAATTGTAGCCTTATAAATGGTTTCAATTGGTTTACCTAGGATGCTATGCTGTTTGCGTATTTTTCCAGTCGTAACCGATTCGTCCTTATCCCTAAGGAATGGCTAATTGTCAAAATGGTTTAGGTATATCTTGTAGCTTTGATTCGGATTAAAATGAGATCAGCAAAAGTGTTGAACTTGGTCAATTGACTCCACTTAGTATAGTCTCATTTTTAGAAATTGGAATTCGTTCAAGAGTAGTGATAGACCTCAGCACTTAATTGCAACACACTTAAATATCGGAAAATATTACTAAACAAAAAAGCCTTCAACATAATTGAGGGCTTTAACAAACTAACCAAAGAATGAACGTCTATGGGACGATAATAATTAAACCTGATATCCATGTCTTTGTTTTAAAAATCTTACTCCTAAAGGTTCTTCAAAAAACACGGTATAAATTTCCGATTCATGATATGGATTTATCCATTGGGTGCTAGTTAATCAATCGATACTCACCTGTTAGCTGATACTAGCCTATTTCAATATAGGTTAGTAACTGGCTGCACGCTCAAAAAAAAGGGGTGCTATAGTTTAAAAAAAATGCTGCAAAAACGGGATGCCATTTCAAACATAATGCTTAAGAAAAGATTTAGGCTAATTTAAAAATATCTCTTCAATATGCGAAGAACCTTCTTTTGCTATAAAAATAGTTAACGACTTATCAAACATGATCGCTTCGCTAATTTGGTCACGGAGAATTTCGGCAAAACTTTTCAAATCCATCTCCGGATGGGCGATAAGCTTTAAGTCCCTATCAGAAGTCCAGGCCCAGCTGATAAGGCCGTGTCCATAGATACGCTAAAGTACCATTGGTAAATTTTCAATTGCCAGGGCTTCTTTATAGGTCATAGTGAAGTATGCTAATTCATCCTGTAGTAATCGATCGTCCGTAACAAATCCGAAGGGGGATTGGGCATCCTCAATCATTCCACCCAGGTAAATGTTGCCAATTGTCACACTGATCACCTCCTGGTCCTGATCAAGCCTGGCTGAAAATAAGCGTCCTGTCCTGGGAGAGGTATATTCGAATTCGTAGGTAAACATCATGTACTTTCCTTCAACAACATTAAAATTTATTTAATGTTTCAATCTCTGGCTCTGATGCTGCTCAGGTACTGTAGTTCATCTTAAGGAAAATCCGGATGGTATTTTTTAGTACGACTTCCAGGCGATAACATCGGGTATCTTAGTCAGCGGGAGATTATAGCTGCTGTAAAACAATATGAATAATTCAGGGAGATTTATTTAGAGGCCAAAAACGAAATGTTTTTGGATAATACCCTTAAAGCTATCAGCTAATTAGTATTCGCATACCTAACTGCATGGATTCGATAGTACCCATGAGCCAGCAGCCATTTAATTGCATAGGGTTCAACTTCGAAACATGAGCTTGTCTGCATTGATTTTTTTATTAACATTTAGGCCGTTCATCAATTTGTCTTTTCAGGAATGTTTTTTACGGTAGCCTTTGATAACTTGGTTTTAATTCTACTTAGCGTTTCTAATCTCATGCATAGAAAACTTGACAGATATTTTAGCGCTATTCTATCTAAAATATAAGGATGCGTTTCCAATAAGCGTTTAAATCTTTTTTCAGCAGTTGGAAGCCTAGCTAGAATGTTCCGCTCGTCTAATTCCATATAATGATGCCATAATAGATTTCTACCTATCATAAACATTGGATGATGTTGCGTGAAAAGACTCATTATCAATTTGTAGGGAATAATAATTACCTCCGTTTTCTCAAGTGCCTGTATGTAGTGCCTGCGTTCACTCTCGACCTTATTCACAATATTTGTTAACCCGACAATGCTGTTTTCAATAGAAAACCAGGTTGTGATATCTCTTGTATCGACTTCTACAAATCCTCGCACAGAACCCCTGACTATGAAGTAAATGTTTGGGTTTTCATTTTCGTTACAATCAAAAATATTGCCCCGCGCAAATTGCTTGCTGGATGATTCTGAGAAAATCATGTTTTGTAATCCTGGACTTACTTCACCAAATTTAGAAAAATATGTAAATAAGAATTTTAAATGTTTAAGCGATTTTGAAGGCATTAACTGGGACTTTGTATTTGCTTATATACGGAAATGGATAAATTTGGATTTTTTATTTTCTTAAAAAAAACACTTTATCTATTTGTTAAATTCATTCAGGGTGGTCATGATTAAAAAATAGAAGTAGTACTATCATGACCATGGATATGTGCTATTTTCTGGATATTTAACCACCTATTTGTCTTAAGATTTGCCTTATTATCGTAAATCGTAAAAATTATTCTTTTGCCGGTGCGATGTATAATTGGGTTGCTGCCCGTTCATACGGGATAAGGTAGGTTAAAAAGTTAAAAGCAACACTGGGCATAGTACATCCTGTTTGCCGAACTTGACTAGATAATATATCCATCAGGGAACAAGTGCATAACCACTAATCTTGTATTAAGAATTAATAATATTCTTGAAAGATGGAATATACTGCCCAAAAGTTGTTTTGATTGAATACACTAGGGTATAGAAGAAAAACAGTATCCCTTATTTTATTTAACAAATGAAAATTTAATCTTTTAATTTGTTACAGCCAACTGATTATTAAACAAGTATATTTATCAATGCTAAAGAAAAGGCTATCAACGAATTTACCAATTAAATTCACTGCCACAGAACTTTCTATTATTGATTACCTCGCAAGTGGATTAACTAGCCATGCCATTGCGGAAAAGGTTTTTAGGAGTAAGCGAACCGTTGAAGGTATAAAACAACTCTTATTGTTTAAGACTGAATCTATCAATTCTGCTATGCTGGTCGCATTTCCTTCAGGAATGGAATATTGGTCTGATAGAGAGAGAATTACTTGCGTAATTATTTTATTCATCCCAACCATCAAATTTTCTAGTATCGTGAATGGTAAACGCTGCCTATGCTCTCCCAAGGTTCTAAAATAAATATTTAGTTTCGTTGGTTTTTAAACTTGTTTGCTCAACAAATAGTCAGATGGCAATATAATTCCAGCGAGATCTTTCCTCAATAGGCGTTACGTTTTCATCAAGTATCTTAATCAGGATTGAATTGTTTTTGCAAGCAATTATGGTGCAACCTTTTTTTACCAAGTTCCATGATAAAACACGTGATAATTTCATTTTGCAACCGATTCATATTTGTAAAAAGGATAGGTGCATTTAATAAATAAACTAGCGATATGACCATTGATTAAGAATTCCTATAAATTTTTGAGATAAGGCTTAAGCTTAGGAAACTCCGATTTCCAATAACGCCTCTGGATTTCAATAACCACTATTCCATTCCCCGCCCTATACCCATATATGGCAGCACCATCACCTTCCTTCTCCACCTTTAAAGATTTGATTGATTTTGGTTTGATTAGGCTGTCAATTAGTCTGCAGTTTATGGTGTAGTGCTGGTTATTAATCATCACCACACACCATGGGCCAGGCGGAACCTTAGTAGCAAAGCTTGGTTGAAGACTTCTTGACGGCGCTTGGGCACAGGCTACCTTGCTGTTAAGTGCAAGTAAACCTTGGAATAGTATCAGTGTAAACAGCTGTTTTTTCATATATACAAGATGTTTCGAGTTTACTATTCCATAACTTCACTTAAAAAAAAGCATATGTTTAAAAACTTTTCTCCATCAAAAAATTACCGGTACTAGAAATAGTATTATACGGTAATGAGGTGGCGGGATAAGTGATTTGAGATGAACAATAATAAAAGTTTTTAAGCAAATGGGTCGGGCGGTCATTGACGCAAGTGTTTGATTTTGGTCTCCATTATGTCTTGATTTTCAGAAAAAAGGCATGGTTATCGGGCGTTATCGGAAACATTACATACGTGGGTTCATATTCCTGTATGTTGCTGATCAGACCCGCCTGGCAGGCTTAGATGATAAAATTTTTGTGACTTTCTGATACATTTCTTTCTCGTCAACCGGCTTATTCATATAATCATCGGCACCCAGCTCGAATACCCTTTCCTTTGTCGTTTTTGTGGTGTCTGCAGTGATTACGATAATAGGAATGTCCATCCGGCCGACTCCGGTCAAGTTGTTTCTGATTGCCAAAATGGCCTGGTATCCATCCATTACCGGCATTTGCAAATCCATAAAAATCAGATCTATGGTATCATCAGCCCCAAGCATGTCCAGGCAGACTGCTCCATCTTCAGCTACACTGATCTTTGTGTTTTTCCAGTCTCCAAGCAGCATCTGAATAATCATCTGGTTCATCGGGTTATCCTCAACAAGGAGAATGTGTTTGCCTAAGAGATCATATTCATCCTCGGGGAAGACATTGAGCGCTTTTGCCGCGGCTTGTTGTAAGCTGTATGGTAAGGAAATTTCAAACCGCGTGCCCACACCAACCTCACTTTCAACTTTTATCTTTCCCAGGTGTAAGTCGGTCAACGCCTTCACGATACTTAAACCGATCCCAAAGCCACCATGTTTACGCTTATTATCGGAATTTGTTTGCGAAAACAGGTCGAAAATGGTATCCAGCTTTTGATTTGCAATCCCGATGCCTGTATCGTTTATGATGACTTTTAAATTTAAGATGTCATCTGTGCTTTGAGCTTGGACTTCAAGTACTACGCTTCCGTGTGCAGTGAATTTGATTGCATTGTTTAGAACGTTGTATATGATCTGCTCTAGCCGGGCCGGATCCCCAAGCAGGATCACACTTTTATCAAGTGTGCTAGCAAACTTGAACGTTATGCCTTTCGCATTACTTTGTTGCTCGGCAATTAATGCAACTTTATTTAAAATGTCCGCCGGACTAAAATCTATTCTTTCAAGCTCAAGTTCACCTTTCTCTAATTTTGAAAAGTCGAGAATATCGTTTACCGAAGAAAGTAAGCCATGTGATGCAAGTTTAATGATCTTGCATTGGGAAATGGTATGAGCATCGGTGCTTTCTTTTATCATGATTGCACTCATTCCCAGAATCGCGTTAAGCGGGGTTCTCAGCTCGTGGCTCATATTTGACAAGAAATAGGTCTTCACATCATTCATTTCCTCTGATTTCTGTAAGGCAATTGCCTGGAGTTCTTCTTTCCTGTTTCTTAGTATTCCTATACGATTTGCCATAGAAAGCGATAAGGCCATAATCTCAAGTCCAATGCCTGGCTTTGTAATGTTATCGATTGTGAAATTTGGCGGAAAAATGCCAAAGTTCATCAGTATGGCAAGAATAATTGTCACCGCTAAAATCCCAATACCCACCGTGTAAAAAACATCTATTGATTGCTTTTTGTGAATGATAATTGCGATCGATGTAAAAATTAGCAGGAGTCCAATGAGCGTTAAAACATTTATGATGGGATAGGCATATTTGAGTGCGGTAGGAAAAACAATAATTGCTGCTAAAAGAAGTCCGAGTGTGACATATAGTGCGGTGAAAAACCTATGGATTCCTGGATTTCTGATTTTGAGTTCCAGAACGATTTCGCTGTATTTGCCAAAAAAGAAGCAACTTAAAATAGCGCTTACAATTACCGCATGCAGACTGAGCCAGGACGTTCCTGTGCCGATATATTGGTGGTATAAACCATCTAATGCGAACTGGCAAAATGCAACAGAAACAACGTAAAGGGAGTAATATAAAAAAGAAAGTTCTCTTAGCGCAAAAAAGAAGAAAAAATAGGTGATAGCGATGAATGACAAAATACCATAGAAAAATCCCATTGCCATTTGGTCTGAATAGGTTTTCTCCAGTAATCTTTGCTGGCTGATCAAAACCAGGGGCAAAGTGTTTTTCTCCCCATCATTTTTCAACTCAATAAACGCGCTTTTTGCTTCACCCGCGCTGAGTTCAATCTTAAATAAGGTTTTCCGGTTCGCGATACTCCTTTTTGAGAAGTTGAGGTTATCCCCACTTTTTTGTACCTCAATCTTTTTTCCATTGCCCTTCAGGTAAAGGTTTACATTGTCTGTTACGGGCTCTGCGGTCAGCAGGTAATAAGCTAACGGAACCTCTACTGTATTTTTAAGTTGGAATTTTACCCAATAATTATTACTTGTGAACCCTAGATTACCCAGCTCTCCGCTCAACTTTTTAAAAGGAAGTTTTCCGTTATCGTTTATGATCTGAGAAACTGATAACTTATTCGTGCCACTAGGCAGTATCGATGCATATTTCAAAATCGAAACCTCATCAGGTAATTTATTTTTCTCAAAAACATACTGCGCTTTCAGAGATACGCAGCAAAAAATTAGAACTAAAATGGGTAAAAGTCTTTTCAAGGCTCAGGATTATAGATGGTTAATATTAGTTTGTTCTACGGGGCTTGCAGCAATTACCCTTTGTATAATTCCAAAGCACCCGATTAGCAATCATAATAGAAAGATAATAAATTTTCATAGTCAATTCTCTCACCTGCTTCACTGAAAATATATTAATCCAACAACTGGTGGGAGTGCTCTAAAACAGAAGATTCATTTTCGCGTACCCATAATTATGGGCTAATTATTTGTATTTAGATAATTGATCCTAAAATATCAGAAGATCTGGGTCAATATAATCGTTAATGGATTAATTGACTCAGTATTTCTTACGCTCAGCTATTTTGGATATATTGAGTTTTATAAGTTCATATGGTAGACAAATCTTGGGATCGAAATTTCTAAAATCAAACGGCCTTCATTTATTAAAATCATCTATTGCTAATTCCATTTTTAGCGTTATTTGTTTGGCTTGAAGCATCTGGTTTTAAAAAGGTGTTTGTAAGTTTGTTTTTCATAGTAGGGTTCATGAATAGCCGCAATTTTCTTTTATCAATTCTTATCGCCTAACTGTTTAAAATCATGCTTCCATACTTATATTATGGTATTCTAATACCATTTGTTGTATATGTTATCCCTGTAGCGATAATTTGCTTGCTTTTCTATAAATTTCATGTGAAAAATTTGCCTTCAGGGCTTAGAAAAGCGTTTTTGCTATCCTGGAAGGGCAAATTGGCTTCAGGATTTATTTCCTTAATACTGGTACTTTTAATCTATAGTATGCTGGTGTTGATCTTTGTTTTAAAATAATAAATTGAACGGTTTTATTGACAATCCCTGCATTTTTTACTTAGGGTATGGATTCATTATTGCTAAACACTGGGTTGAGCTGGTGATCTTCTTATGAACTTTTATTTTTTTTTGCCTGCTAATGGGTTTTTTATGATAGGAGCGGTAGTTTTAGCAGGGTGGATATCATTGTAATGTGAAAAGCCGGTATGCATTAATGTGAAAAGTATCGCAGTTCTTTTGTAAAATAAATAAAATAGGTCTAACCTATCAGGATCTGGAAGCAGTAAAATATTCACTTACGAGATAAGTTCTCTTTTCGGTAATTGATATGAAAACTTAGAGTTGAAAGAAAATAGACAGTGGGGGATGGATACTTTGGTTTTATGAGACCGGTAGGTATTGTTTGCAATTAAGTTCTTCTTTACTAAGAGAAAAAAAATAGGGTCGAACTACTTTTTAGGTTTGGAATCAGTAAATATTCCTCCTCCGACACGAGTAACTTAAATTAAAAAGACATACCTCCTTTCAAAAATTAACTGTCGGTTGATAGAAATCCGGAAAGTTTAAGATTAATCAAAACCCTGTTATCACTATAACAAAAATGAAACACCAAAGTTCCAACCTAGGCTAGTAGGATCATTATTGCCACTGTCATCCGCTCTTCTCCAAAATGGTTGCCGGTAATGATTACGGGATGCAGCATCTGATAATGCTGTCAAATACTTATAAGCTGGCCCTGCAAAAACTTCAACCCTGGATAAGACTTTGACCTGTACAAGGGCTTGCATCCGGTAGAGTATATCAGCTGTTTTAAATTTGTCTGGCGATAGGGATTGTATAGATCCTTCTGCAGCAATTTTAATATTTTTGTTCAATATAAATTCATGACCGAAGCCCAGTCCAAAAGTCAATAAAGAAGTTGTATCAGAAAAATTTTTACCCACTATAAGTAAAGAATACAACTTCGCTGTTCCTGTCTTATAAGCGATATTGGTATTGACGATTTCATTGGTATATACGTTTAGCTTCTGAAAGCCATTTTTGTAAATGTTAATTAAACCAATGCCCAAACCAGAAACTGAGTCGGCCAGGTTAAGCACGCTGAATTGTAAGCCATCCATTCGCCGAGCATAATTTACCAGTCCAGAGATCTGTACGCCCTCTAAGCGATCAGAAACTTTATTGAACACGCCTCCTAGTTGAACACCAGCAACTGCTTTAGCCTTATTAACCATTCCGGATACCTGTACCCCCTGAAACTTTTTCTTAGTGATATTATAGAGTCCTGCGATTTGTATGCCAGTGGTATTTCCATCTGCCTTATTTAAAATACCCCCAACTTGTATGCCTGCGGTATTGCGCTTTACATTATTGTAGATACCGGCTATCTGGATAGCCTTGGCTGATCCGCCTATGATGTTAATGAGTCCAGCAAACTGAATCTTTTTGATATCACCTTTGGTTAGATTAAACAGTCCTGCAACCTCTATACCGTTCGTTCCCCCTGTGTAGCCTCCCATAACATTTAATGAAATCTTATTAATAATATTGGCGCTCATGCTACCATGAGAACTTAAACCAGGTAATAGAGATGCTTGAAAAGGAGTTTGCGCAAAAAAACCGGAAATATTTAGGTCTTGAATCCGCTGCCGGGAAGACAATAAAAAGCGCCAAACGCCGGTGCCACTAAACGCATTTGAAAAAATAGTATTGCCATCACTATTTCGATCCCGGTATTTTACAGGCTTGATATTGACGTCTGCAAGGCAGACAAGTGAACTGTCACGGTAGTTTTTTTTACTGGCTGTTAAGATTACCCCTGTTTGGCTGCCCTTGAAGCGAATTTTAAAATAACCATTTTCATCTGTAAGGGTAGATTGAAGCAGCTGCTTTTCGTAGACACTGGCTTGTGTAAGCCTATTTCCGGTTTGTGTGTCGATCACAAAGCCGCTGACCATGTATTCATGTTCATTATTTTCAATCAGGGCTTGCTGAATAGTGAGTCGGTTTGGGGCGTGACGAAGTATGATATAATTTGTGTCTTCAATATATTCAATCCGCCCATTGAAGAGTTGGTCCAAAACTTCTCTTACCTGAACGCCTTTAATGTTAAGGTCTACCAATCTATCCTGACTGAACAGCATTCCTTCATATGAAAAATAAAATGAACCGGCTTTGCCTATCATTTGTAGAATATCACTAATGCGCCCGTTTTTTACCTTTAAGGTTACCGTTTTTGATAAATTTCGCTGGTTATTTCCTTGCATCTGCTGCGCGTGGCAAAAAAATGACAGGAAAATAAGCAGCGTAGCTAATATGGTTTTCATTAATCTTTGGAAGCAATTATAATTTGGTTCCCCTGAGGAGATAATTTTAAGTTTAAGGTTCTACAGATCACACGCAGATTTTCATTCACATCGCCGAACTTCAGCGTGGTGCTGATGGCCAGGTGCTTCACCTTTTCATCCAGAATGATGTGGGTTTGATAAGCCTCATTCAATGCTTGCACAAGTTTTGTCAGCGAAATATTGTTTGCCTGAAATTCTTGCGTCCGGTAATAGTTGTAAAGCTGATCGGTACTTTTTTCTTTAATTAATCTTTGCATACCCGCTGAAAATGACATCCTATCGCCTTTGTAAAGCTTGAGCGCTTCATTTCCAAGTCGTACGCTCACTACACCCGTCTCTACGTTTAATTGGATTTTATTTTTAGCATGACTGATGTGGAAAGAAGTACCTACCACCTCTATTAGGATCTGGTCTATATGGATGACAAAAGGATGGGCTTTATCTCTGGCTACTTCAAAAAATATATTGCCCTCATGCATTTTGAGTGTTCTGTTGCCCTTGAAATTTGATGCATAAGTAATTTTACTATGTTTATTTAAGGTCAGTACAGATCCATCGGGTAGATGCGCATTGCGTACCCGATTTAGTGCTGTTAATTCAACATCATGGTCCGGGCCGTATGCATTATACAATAGCCAGGTGCCAATAGCCACTATAAATATGGCCGCTGCCCTTAACCAGATTGTTTGCAGCTTCCCGTTATTTTGTTTTAGAGCCAGTTTATTTTCTCTTCTTTTTTCAAAGCTTTCCCATGCCTGCTGCTCATCCCTTCTGTTTTGGTTTTTTAGTGTTTCACTTAACTGCCATATGGTTTTGAGCTGATCAAAATGTTGCTGATTAGCTTCAGCAGCATCAAGCCAATATCTGACTTGCTTATCTTCAGCCTCATTGCATTCTTTGAGCAGAAATTTGGCTAATAATTCATCATCCATGCTTCTCATTGATTAATATATCACCTTGAAATACCATACTCCGATCACGCATAAAATCAGGAAATCAGCCAGTCTCAACCTTAATATCTTTAATGCTTTTCCCATCTGGTTTTCTACAGTTTTGATAGATAGCCCTAATCGTTCTGCTATCTCGCGGTATTTTAACTCTTCGAATCTGCTCATTTGGAATATGGTGCGACATTGCTCAGGTAACTGATTAAGCGCTATACTTAAGCGCTTTTGCAGTTCTGTTAATTCTATTTTTGAAGCTGCAGATTCGTGTTCAGTATTCATGGTATGTAGGGTGAATTGCTGGTATTTGATCTTGGTTTTTTCTTGTTTAAGGTAGTTGAGGCTATCATTGTACACGCACTTGTAAAGGTAGGCTTTTATCGATTGTATCTGAAGATTTAGCCTTTTCTCCCAAAATTTCAAAAACATTCCCTGGACAATTTCTTCTGCAAGATCTTCATCTTTCAGCATCATCTGAGCATAGGCATGTAATGCGTTATAATGCGTTTTAAATAAATGCTCAAATGAGGCATCATTATCATACAGATGCTTGCTCGGGGGAGCTTCCGGCGTTAATTTCACTGCGCTAAAATTTTTCAAATATAGTAATAGAAGGATGGGAGAAGGGCATGAAATTTATTAGAAAGTAATAGCTACGCCACCGGTATAGCCAAAGAACATGCCATGTAAGGTATTGTTATGCCCATCCCACGTTTTTAAATAGTGTTTCTGTAACGCTTTGCCTTCTGTTGTATTGGTTGAAATCGAGTTAAAGGATGGACCTCCGAAGATCTCCAGATGCTTACCCACCCGCCATGCAGGAAGCATTTGCAGGGTAGATTTAAAATAGTTACCTTTTTTAAAATTTTGTAAGGAACTTGCTGTAAGCTCGGTATGCAGTCTGAAATGCTGGGACTGAAATAAATTTGCACCAAAGCCGGCTTCAAGCGCGTAAACTGCATCATTGTTTCTGAAATTATATCCTACTCCAATAATGCCGTACAATATTTTTCCTCCAGATCGGAAAGTAGCCATGGTAGTTAAATTCTGATTAGTGGTTAATGTAAAGCTTTTTTCTCCATCTTTTATTATATTAATAATTCCAATGGGGTAGTCGCTGCTATCTGCTACATTAATAAAGCCTGCCAGCTGAATGCCTTTAATTTTTTTTGCAATATTAATAAATCCTGCAATTTGTGCCCCTTTTACATCTGCAGCCTTATTTAGAAAACCTGAGGATTGAAGTGCCGAGACATTTAGGGTAGTCAGGTTCAAAAAACCTGCAAGTTGTACGCCGCTATTACCTTTAGATATATTGGCAAAACCTGCTATAGCTGATTTGCTATCATTTCCATAAGTATTAATGAAGCCAGCAAACTGAATACCCTTTGCTTTACCACCAATATGATTGGAAAATCCTGCGAACTGAACGCCACACACGTTTTGATGAATAATGTTGGATATGCCTGCAAAAGAAACGCCTTCTTCTGATGCTGAAACACCTGCCAAAGCATTGAATGAAAGTACATTGGTATCAAGCCCGGCATGTCTTCCGTTGGTACTTACAGGATATACCAAACCGATATTTACCCGCGCTTTTGTTCTTTCTTGTGCAAAGCCTTTAGGAATAGTAATGAATAATAGCATCAGGCATAATGCCATATAAACTAAAATTTCATTGAAGTAGGCGTTAGTGATTAAACGGCTCTTGAATTTTGTTAAACTTGTTTTCATTTTATCGTAATTTGAAATGGGACAACAAGAGTTTAACTTACCCCCACGTGGATAAAAAATAAATGTTTTGGAATGTCCAATATTTGTGGCTATGAGGGCTTTAATTCTTCTTTAAGAAACAAAAAAGATCTAAAAATATTTGGGTAGAGAAATGCTTTTTTACTTAGGCAACGGCCACTTCGCCCCGAATTAGATGGTCAGTTTATACCGAAATGAAGAGTTCGTTCAAATGCGAAACGCTTTGATGTGTGGCTGAAATATCCAGATAACCCTTAAGGTGCAAATTAGAACGGTAATTTTAGTTCCGAGAAGTGATAGATTACCTTATTAGCTAAGCTAAGTATCTCTGGCAGATTAGATTGCATACTTATAAGCCAAACTGTATTCATTTTTGCTAATTTGGCCGCTCTCAATCCCGAAACAGAATCTTCAATCGCGATACATGATTCGGCAGAAACCTTTAATTTATTTGCTGTGGAGATATAAACAGCTGGATGTGGTTTTCCTAATCTTTCATGTTCCGCTGATGATATCGTATCGAAATACTTGGTAATGCCTAACTTCCTCAATACGATCTCTATTAAGCAGTACGGCGAATTCGTGGCTAATCCTATTTTATAATTCATCTGCTTCAACTTTGATAGTAGATTAGTGATTCCGGATATTTCTTTACCTTCTGTTTCAATAAGAAAACCCACATATTCAATAACTTTTTTTTCTACATCATCCAGTCTAAATCCTGACCAGGGATCTTGGCTATACCAAAACTTGGTAACTTCTGTAGTAGTCATGCTTTTTGTTTTCAGACACAGCTCATCTGATAAGTTTACCCCTAATAAATTAAATATCTTATATTCCGCCCGTTTCCAAAAAGGTTCCGAATCGATAATAATCCCATCCATATCAAAGATGACCGCTTCAATTGGTGCTTTCATTATCCAAAGCTACTAAAAAGTGTCATCATGTATTTTAATGGATGCATTTAAATACTTTCACTTTGAAAACTTACTATTGATAGCAGGTAACAACAAGTCTGTTTTTTAGTCTAAAAAGCAAATGCCATATCAGTGACTACGAATCATACCCATATTCTAATGTTTATAATCTTAATAAGATACCTAATTGGATTTGCCTTTAAAGGATTTGACATTATTGATTTAATGGGTGAGAGGTTTACCCAAATAAATAAGCAGATTCAATGTGGATGTTTTATTGAAGTCGATCATTACAAATTTTTTCAATTCCCTTAACAACCTATGACTGATTCGTTAAATCGATATAAATGGGTAGACTGTGTAAGATCCATGCTTACTATATTAGTCGTTGCTCATCACTCAGCGCTAGCTTATACCACTTTTGCGAGGTTCGAATCTCAACGTTATATAGATTCTACTCACCCTATTGTGGATAGCCAGAGGAATGTTTGTCTCGACATATTTCAAAATTTTAATGATATTTTTTTTATGTCTTTAATGTTCTTTATTGGCGGACTATTCCTCCATAAAAGCATCAATAAGAAAGGAATCAAAAAAATTCATTGAAGATAGATTTTACCGGCTATTCATTCCTTTTTTGTTCGTAGGCACAATCTTAATGCTAATTGCACACGTACCAGCATATTTAATGGGGCATAATTCGTTTGACGTATATCTATATCTCAAGGATTTCTTTATCCATGAAAAATGGCCAGTTGGTCCTCCTTGGTTTATTGGGGTTTTGTTTATATTCAATGTTTTTTTTGCATTCTTAAGTAATATTCTCAGAAGATTATCTTTTTCTGAGAATGGGCTCTATAAAATAGCCAACCTTATTTACTGGCCATCTGCTTTGTATTTGGGCTGGATGATGTTAGCCCCTATAGCGAATATTAACTTAAACAGACACCAACGTGATCTCAGCAGTAAGCACTCGGAAAGCTGGGTATATTCGTGCACATGCTTTTCTTCCAGATGCAGGGAGATCATTAGTACGCCCAATAGATCAGATCAAATTTAATAAAGGGAGAAGTTCAGGAAAGCTAAAAACCCAGCATGGTTTTTACTAGCTTTCCAACTTATAGGTTTTTAGGTATTTTTTTAGCAATTCCCTTGCCACATGGATTCTGGTCTTCACAGTTCCGATCGGCATATTGAATTCATCCGCTATTTCCTGGTATTTGTGCCCTTCAAAATGCTTGATAAAAGGTACAGAGTACATTTCAGGAATGGATGAAAGCGCCATTTGTATATCACCCATAATAAAGGTTCCAGGAGCCTTATTGTCAGAGGCACTAATGGCCAGGTCCTGCGAACTGATCTCCTCAGTTTGAGTGATTATCGCTCTTTTTTTTATGTTTTTTCGATAGTCGTTGATAAAAGTATTGCGCAAGATGATAAATAGCCAACCTTTGATATTGCTTCCTTCCTCGAAATTTTCATAAAAACGGATCGCTTTTATCATGGTATCTTGAACAAGATCATCTGCATCATCCTCATTTTTTGTATAGCGAAGAGCATGGATCCTAAGCGATGGAGAATGCTCTTTGATCATCCTACTGAAGTATAGTTCGTTCATGTTCTAGAGATCGTTAGTATTCGTTACTTTTTATCATTTAAGCGTTTTTGAAAACAACAGGGCGCATCACAGTTTGTTTGACGAACACAAACAATAATTAATTAATCGGTGATTTTTCAACATTGTTACCCTTTATAGCTATTCCATGTCGGTGAACTTTATTGACGCTAAGTAAATGTTTAGCATTCCGCCCTTTTGTAAAGGTGCTCTGAAGATGCCATGCTTTTTTGCTCCAAGCCATCATATGCGCCTTAGGAATAAACCAAAAGTTCATTCAGGTAATTATCTATTTCTTGTTTTCTTCATGGTCCGCAGCTGAGATTTTTTTTGAGTTTCCCGGATCTTCAAATACTGGACCGACTTGTATCTGGTAGGGTCCTTTGGATTATCGTATTATTTTAAGTTTCCATCTGCTGCGGGTACTTCAAATGGTGCTTCATTTAGTCAGACATGCTGTACCATTAAGCTACAGCACTACACTCTGAATATTAATTGGGGGAAGAATATTTCATTACGTTTAATTCATCACAGGCCAGGCATGCTCAACGGTCTGCGAGATTTTTCTAAGCCGCTGGCATACCTTAAAATGTACACTGCAACCCATCGAGATTTTCTTTTAATACCCAGAAATACTTAAAAACCAGTAGAAAAAAAACGTTGAAAAAAGGTATTTCTTTTATTTGCTACTTGCTATAGCTTTGCGATTAAATATTGGTGAAAATAATTATTTTGATTACCAGATGCTAATAGTGGGTGCCGGGGTAGGGCTATCTTCCCAAATTGGCTTTTTTTTTATGTATTCCGTCTTTCAGTTATCGCCTTATGCTGCTTTGCCTGCAAAGATGGAGGTGGTCGTGAGGCAAAAAAGGTTCATTTCAGCGTGAAGTAGACGCATAGGTTATTATTTTATTTTTGGGAGGACGAAGATGATCTCATGCTATACCAAGAAAAATCGGCTGGGGGTAACTTATTAATATTATCATCTGATTAATTAAGGTGAAACACTTAAAAATTTCAATCATGAAAAGATCATTTTCAATTTGCCTGTTGTTCCTGACGTTAGGACTACAGCACCTGTATGCCCAGGAGATTGCATGCGCTGACAGCGTAGCATTAAAGTTAAAACTTAAACAGATCAGGGATAGCGATCAACAAATAAGGGCAAAAATCCGAACGGAAATGTCTACTCAGAATGCAGTAAAACTTAGGGAAATGGCTATTGAAATGCGGTCCTCGGATAAGCTTAACCAGCTTTTTGTAGGTGCTTTGCTGGATAGGTGTGGATGGCCAAATGGCCTGGATAGCACCGAAAACAACACATTGTTTTTGGTTATTGATCATGCTGATACTTCTTTTATGAGCAAATACATGCCCATATTGGCCCGGCAGGCTCAGTTCGGGAAGGTGTCAAAAAATGATCTGGCAACTGTGCAGGACCGCATGGCCCTCAGGAGCGGAAAAAAACAATTATATGGTACGCAGACATTTCGGATAGGCAATGTGGTCAACATTTGGCCTGTTGAAGATCCTGCAGCTCTTAACTCCCGCCGCAGTTCCATGGGACTTCCTGCGATGGAAGATTACATATTTCTGTTGAAAAAGGCATATGGCGCTGAGGTTGTCTGGGATAAGGAGTTATCGACCGAAGATGCGAATGGAAGGATGTACAAAAAGAACTAAAGTGTATTCATTTTTTTTTGAGTCATGTTTAAGATCGGTATCAGCTGGTCTTCATGACGTAAATGAGGCAGCAAAAATGCTGAATAATCCTATGCCTTTAAGTTCTTCAATCTTAATTTAAAATAAGACGAAAACGTAGATACATGTGCCTTAAAATTCCGGTTTTTATATATAACCTTGCTTTCTTTTTTATCATAAACGCAAATTAACGTGCAAACAGCTTTTGTAAACGCATCATCGTAATAAACCTCATTTTGTTGTGGCAGGTGAAGCATGATATATTTTCCTTCAAATTCATAAATTGCTAAAATCATATGGTAGAAAACCAGCACGGATTCAAAATGGTTATGCTTTTTTTGCATTTGTAAATAATTTTCTTCTAGATGTATGCACACATCGTGTATAAAGTTTTTTTTACTGAGAATGATTGAGATTTTTCATTAAAAAATGGAGCTGGTATTCGATATGGATTTCACAAGTTCTATCTAGATGAAAATGAACAAAGATAAGTTTGTTTCAGCGTTTAGTGTATCACTTTACATGATTATCGCTCCGTGATAAAGCCTGGCTACAGGTTTATTTTACCCGTCGAAGTTTATAGGCATCGAAGTTGACAGTAACGCGCTGATGCGTTGAAACTGTTTCTATAAAACCGATAATGATCAAAAGACTTGTTTAAAGGAAAGTATATTCATAAATCTAAAACAATTGCTTCTATCATCCCTAATAGAGAGTTACTAGACAAAGTAAAAGTGGCACTGATTACCGGAATGTTTACCGGAAGTTCTGGGGAAGTAACAGCGCTCGCATTTAAGGGCAGGCAAAAGACGATTTTTATTGGTGAAAAAACAGCTGGTTATACGACCAGCAATGTTACCTATCCCTTTACCATTAGTTCTATTATCGCACTGACAACAGGTTATGATAGTGATCGAAACGGAAATTATCATCAATATATCACTCCTGATATTGTGGCATCTAAAAAAGATAATTTTGAAGATCTGATGTCCGATGCCAACGTGAGGGAAGCAATAAAATTCATAACAGCTATGTGAGCGGAGAGCTCCCTATGATTTCTATTGATGGGGTTTTAAATTTATACCAGTCATTATGACTTCTATGATAACATTCATATTAGTTTATTGTTGATTAGGGCGTTGAGGTATGTCTAAAATCCATATCAGCTTTCCGCAAGTTTCAAGGAGGATCTTTATCTGATAGCAAATTGATATAAATATTGAATAATATTATTATATTTGTTAACCAACTGGTTAGTTAGCTATGAATACCGAGGAAGTTATTTTACAATCAGCGCGTGAAATCTTTTACAAAAAAGGGTTGTCGGGCGCACGAATGCAGGAGATTGCGGATCAGGCAGGCATAAATAAAGCGATGCTCCATTATTATTTTAAGACCAAGGAACAGCTGTTCAACAAGGTCTTTTCAGATGCGCTGCAAATCTTTTCAGGAAGGGTAGCGGAGATACTCAATGGTGAGCTGAGTTTTGAGGAGAAGATTCGGACCTATGTAAACCACACGGTGGACGCTCTGGTATTGGATCCCGGCATTCCGGTTTTCGTGCTCAATGAACTGACTAATAATCCGGACCGCTTGGTGGAGATGTTCGCAGCGAAGGATAAAATCGATCTGGGCAAATTCTTTCAGGAAGTGAAGCAGTATTCAAAGGGTAATGCCAATCCGGAAGTACTATTTATGGATATGGTTGCCCTATGCGTGTATCCGATCGTGATGTCTTCTGTATTGAAGAAATTGCTGAAGAAGACTGATCAGGAGTACAATGAGCTGATGGAGCAGAGAAAAGTGCATATTATAGACAATATACTCCAAAAGATATCTTAAAATCATCAACCTTATGGAAACATCAAAACGTACTCAAGTCATTAGTATGGCAGCTACCGGTATATTTATTCTTGTTGCCTGTGTTCAGGGATACCGGCATATAGGCCTGCCACCAGTTATAATCGTCGGTGGCTCCGGCCTCATCGGCTTCATTATGTGGTACCGGACCTATTTGAAATTCCCGATTGATCCAAAGATCATCCTCCCCATCTTTTTGTTAACGGTCGCAGCGCTCGAGGTGCACATGTGCGAAGAGTACCTTACAGGTTTTGGCCCGGCGATGAGCCGGCTGTTCGATATTAGCTGGACTGAAAAGAGTTTTCTGATGATCTTTGCCTTCATCGGACCTGTCTTATATACCCTGACCGCCCTTGGATTATATTACCGTATTCCGCTGGCAGGGTTTGTGGCATGGTTCATTTTTATAGGTCCAAGTGTAGCTGAGTTTACCCATTTTATCTTCCCCTTGTTGAAGCCGGAAATCTTGCCCGAGCTAAGGGGAACCATATCGCAGCAGGTAAGAGGGACGTTGGTTTCCGGAATGCCCAATTACTGGTTAAACCTTACCGGAAGATATTATTTCTCGGGCATGTATACCGCAGTCTTACCCATGATACCAGGCATTTATGCGATTTATATAATCGTTAAAGCGGGTAAAGAACGAGTAGAAAAAAACTGAAAAAACCAGTTTGTTTAGCAATCCGTTTCAAAACAAGCGGGGTACAATTTGTCTTAGTGGAGTAAAAGCAACTGACCGTTCGGAGCGGGCAAAGAAGTAGGAAGTTTGACTATCAGATTATTCAGTAGATAAAATATAGAAACTTCTATACGGGGTATTTAGGCCTGCTTGCCATAATTCTGTTTATCGTTTTCAAACAAGCTTTTGTGTACAAGGTAAAAAGCCTCCACAGTTGTTTGGATAGAGCTTTTGTCTGGTCCTCTTACATTTGATCAAACGCTCTGAGCGTCTTCTTTCTTCTGATAGAGGTTGGTCATGGCGATATGGTCTGCAATAACTTTTCCATTTTCGCAGACTACGTACATCTTTCTGAATTTAAATCGCTTGGCCATATCGTTTTAGTTTAGTATTGCAAAGCTAATGGATGTAAATTAAATTACTAATATTTTTAGTAAATCTATATCTGAAACTTGTCCTATTGATAAATTAGTAGAAAAGGAAGGAAAGAGTTGTCGTTATTGCATAAGGGGCAGCGATGGGGTAAAACTAATGATCGGTTTACTCTTTGGCACCCCTTAACATTGCTTAAAAATACTGGCGTTATACCCAGATAGCTGGCGATATGTTTTTGCGCTATTCTTTGCACTAAGGTAGGGTATTGTTGCTGAAAATGTTTGTATCGCTGCTTGGCGGATTGTGAGATATTGGCAGTCAGCCGGCTTTGGAATAAAGCGAATCCATTCTGCATTAAGATGCGAAAGAAGCGCTCCAGCTTTGGGATTGCTAAGTAAAGCGCTTCAAGCGTGGTATAGGATAAGTAAAGTGTTTCTGTATCTTCCAGGGCTTCAATATTGTATGTTGCCCCACGCTGGTGGGAGAAGCTTAACATGTCGGTCGCCCACCAGTTTTCAGGACTGAATAATATGTTGTGTTCATCACCTGCTTTGTCTCTATAGTAGGTGCGTAAACAACCCGAGCAGACAAAGTAAATATTTTTACATTTTTGTCCATTTGATAATACCTGGTCTTTTTTGTTGAACTTCTTTTCAGATAGTCTTGACCTTAGCATCAGTCTTTCTTGTTCATTGAGCGCAATATGTAAGCCCATATTATCGGCAATGAGCTCAAAAAGTTTATGATTTACCACAGGGGTAAAGTTAAAAATCCTGAGCTCATTTTTATACAGATCTTGCTGCAGACTTTAGCGTTTTGCGATTACCCCAGATCAGTAAAAGCTTACCAGACGGGTAATTTTAAATGCTTCATTGTATTCTATAAAATCAAAGCCATCTGCTGTGCGTCCGTCAGGAAAAATTGCTCTCCATTGGTATAAGCAGGTATGGTCGTGTGCCTGCGGCGATAAGATTACTGAAAAGGTTCTAGGTCCCATTTCTCTTAAAGCTGCTTTAGCAAAATCAACCAGGTCATTCAGGCCTTCGATTAATGCAAAATTTGGGTCTGAATACGTTGCATTCACATCCCAGCAGGCTACGAATGCAGATTGATATTGTTCCGCTTGGTTAACGTTCTAGGCCAGGATATACTGGTCTATCATTTGTTCTATTGACTTGATCATGTTTTTGTATTTTTGTTTTGCTGCAAAAAAACGGCAAAAGAAAATAACAAAAATTAAAGTAGTTTAACTTTTTAAAGTTTTATTGAAAATCATCAACTTCTAAGCAATCATGCTCATTGTTGTTTTGGGTTTACGACTGAAAGTCATTGATCTTAAATATTGATCTTGTCATCAAAGGAAGTGTTAAGGAGTGCTATGTATTCAAGAGTTCAGCGAATTTGGTGTATGTGCAGTCCCGTGAAGTTGGCCTGATCAGGGCTAGATGTTACTTTCGATAATGAGCTTCATCTGTTGTAATCGGTAAATGATGGGCTTATTGATTTTGGTATCCGGATAGGTTCTCAAAGGAAGAAAATGGGATTCCAGGAACAGGTCATAATCGGTTACCATGACTGCTGAATTTAAATATACCGGCATTTGTGGCCGCGGAGCTTTGCTAAACCACTCTTCTAATAGATTCACTTCTTCTGCTGTCATTTCCGGATTCTTAGGCTTCAAAGATAAATTAAGCAATCCATTTTTACCAATGTTTTAGGGATTATGTCTGCTCTTAAGAAAATAGAAATTCGGATGGATGTATTCTGTTGCTGAGATTCTGTCGAATTAGTGCATTTGAATAGGAAATTCCCCGGATGTTTAAGCAAATAAGCCACCTCGTCGGTAACTGATTCCCCTACGCTATCTTTCATTCAAGCACCTGCCTTATTAAGTGGCATTCTTTTTTAGATGGGCCTTTGTTTGATAAGAGGCATTGTTTAGCTGTCAAATCAGCATGAAGGAATTTTACTTTGTCGAAGGCAAGCGAAACCAGGTTTGAACAAACTTCATTCAAATTCCAATCTATCTCTATTCATTTTATCTTACGCCATAAATATATATATAGCACTAGGATAGTGTATTTTACTACATCAGTATATGTATTTTATTAATTTTACCGTAAATAAATATGTTATACTGCACTGTATAGTTAAATTTATTAATTTTACCATACAGATATGCATTTTATTATATTATACCATGGCAAAACAGGCGGCAGGAGCCCAATGGCTTAAGGAACATTTTGGATTGACACAATATTATCTTGCCACCAGATCCTACATAGATTATCGGTCAAAAATGGAACTGGGAATTGACGGTGGGATAGACCAACAGTTCGGCCCTAAATATGCCCCTGCAGAAGTGTCTGTTCCCTCCCAGATGGAATTTATGCTGAAGTATGATGATATTAACCTGGATTTCTTAAATGCTGTCATGCAACGGACAGATACTGGAGAATTCACAGCCTATCTATCAAAAACTCCCGGTGGAAAGTATACAAGAAAACTGGGATTCCTTTACGAATGGCTGACCGGAAAAGAATTACAAATTGAATTCGAGCCGTCTGGTAACTATATTAACCTGCTCGAAGAGGAAAAATACATCACAGGTTCTGTTATTAAAAACCCTAAATGGAGGGTTAGAGACAACCTGCTCGGTACCAGCGAGTTCTGTCCCATGGTGAGAAGAACAAAGGAGCTGCAAAGAATGCTCGAAGTCGATCTCAGCGCAGAAATACAAGGGCTCAAAAATGATTTTTCTCCAGAAGTCTTTGCCCGTGCAGCACAGTACCTTTACCGGAAGGAAACCAAATCATCCTATCAGATCGAAAGCGAAACGCCCTCCCCGGAGCGGATAGAGCGTTTTATTAATATCCTTTACCAGGCAGGAAAAAGTTCGGCCCGGCAGACGCTTTCCGAACCGTTTCTCACCAAACTCCAAAATTCGATCGTGGATCCCAGATATAATGCAAAGGGATTTCGCAACTTTCAAAACTTCATCAGCCAGTCAAGCCCATATAGCGGAGAAGTCTATCACTACATCTGCCCGCCGGAAAAAAATGTAGTTGAGCTCATGAATGGGCTTATCAAAGCAGAGCACAAAACTCAAAACATACCAGCTATCGTCCGTGCGGCCATCATTGCATTTGGATTTGTTTTCATCCATCCCTTCGAAGACGGAAACGGCCGGATACACCGGTTTTTGATCCACGACATGATTACCCGAGATGGTATTGCTGAATACGGCATGATCATCCCTGTTTCTGCGCACATGGTCAATAACATGAAGGAGTACGATGATGCCCTTGAAATTTACTCCAAACCATTAATGCAGCGCATCAAATTTACGATAGCCGCAGACGGATCGGTAAGGGTAGACAATACAGAAGAGGTGGGAAGCTATTTCAGGTATCCGGATATGACTTATCAATCGGCTTACCTTGCAAAAACAATCCAGTCTACAATAAAAGAAGATCTCTCGGATGAACTCCTCTTTCTGGAGAGATATGATGAACTCAAAACATCACTGCAGAACCTGATCGATATGCCCGACCGCAGGCTGGCACAAATCATCATATTCCTGCACCAGAACAAGGGCAAATTTCCAAATAGGAGAAAAGCAGACTTTACAGAGATCACGTTAGAAGAGTTTTCAAAAATGGAAAATATCTATAGGGATATATTCACCGATTAGCCCAAAAAATTATGCCCTGGATATATTTGGTTTGGAGATCGTAACTGAACATGATAGCAGCATTGTAGCGTGCTCAGGTATCGGCCACATAGCGCTTTTAGATCGAAAGCCGCTTTTAACTTTCTCGTTACTTTTGGTCAGTTGGGCACCAAACAGGTATTTGAGGAGCGGAGCTGTTAGATAAATCAGCACCTGATCAAATCCGAGGGCTTTTGCCTTTTCTAAATTATATCGGGCTCCTGGGCAAGCTGATGGCGCAAGATCACCGAACGAACCCTTATACGCTAAAGAAGATGTTCTTAACCAGGAATACTTCCATAATTGAGGGAGGCAATTTTAGAAATCCTCACTGTCAAGCTAAAGGAAAAAAAATGCCCCATTTATTACTTGTGTCCTGAAAAATGCCGATCAGTTTCCATTCCCCGGGATGTTTTCAGGCTTGAAAATGCAAGAACTTTTGATCCTAGGCTTACAGTTGCTTAAAGTAGCGAAGACAAATAGGCCAATAACTCGTTTGTACCTATTCATAATGTGGTTATTATCGATTATGTGATGAAAAAGTCATTGCGCTTCCCTAATCCGCTGTGGGGTTTATAGAGGCACCCTTGGCCAATCACTAGTCCTGATCAAGTAAACTTTTTTAAATTTGAAATAGGAAAGGTAGACTGATGACAGGTGTGCAATGCTTATGGTGAAGCTCCTATAGTACCTGTTGCTGAGTGGCGACCATGATGAGTTCAGCAACGTTCTTTACGCCAAATTTCTGGATCAGGTTCTTTCGATGGGTATCTATGGTAAGCGGGCTTAAAAACAGTTCCTGGCCAATCATCTGACTGGTTTTGCCCGAGGCAATCATCGTCAGTACTTCTTTCTCCCTTCGGGTAAGTCTCGGGGGACCATGGAGCTCATTTTTGGTCGGCCGGCTAATGATCTCCATCACTTCCTTACTGTAACAGATGTCTCCTTTTATTGCTTCTGCTATACAATGCCGCAGTTCATCAATGGTGCTGTTTTTAAGCAGATAGCCGCTGGCCCCGTTTTGGATCGTTTGTATGATGATGCTCCGCTCGGTATGGTTGCTCAGGATAAGGATAATGGTGTCCATCGATTCCTTTTTGATCAGCTGGCAGAGTTCCATCCCATTTATATCCGGCAGGGTGACATCCAGTAGGATAAGGTCAATCTTATTCAACTTAATATAAGACAGGATATCCCCGCCGCTGCAAAACCCACCCACCAGTTGTATGTTAGGCTCGTTTTGGAGCAAGGTCTTCAATCCTTCAATGACGATAGGATGATCATCAACAATAGCGGTAAGTAATTTAGAGGTCGACATCAGTATTTAATTCAATGTTTATGGTGGTTCCTTCGTTAATCACAGACTGCAGTTCGAATTTGCCTTTCAAGAATTCAATCCGGTTCTTGATGTTATCCAGCCCCATGCCTTTTTTGCCGGTTAAAACAGCAATATTAAATCCGATGCCATCATCTTCAAAAGTAATAAAGAAGATCGCATCGTTCTGACTGCATTGCAGCATGATATTTGACGGTCGGGCATGTTTAACGGCGTTTGACATAAGTTCCTGCACGATCCGGTAAATGTTCAGCTGTATGCTCAGGGGAATGCTTTTTCCGATACCCAGAGATTGGTAGTCAATATGTAGACCATCACGCATATAAAATTCGCAGAGGTCTTTCAGTGCTGTTTCCAGGCCAAACTTCAGCAATGTTTCCGGCAGCAGGTTACGGGCGATACGCCTTAGCTCAGTGACCGAGGAATCCAGCTGGCCAATGATCCGGTGCAGGTCTTTATCCTCCGTAATGTCCGCATTGCTGTTCGACCAACCAGATAATCCAATCTTTACGCCAGCCAGCATTCCACCCAGGCCGTCGTGCAGGTCGCGGGCAACACGCTCGCGTTCATGTTCTTCGCCATCCAGCATGGCCTTGGTCACCTTAATCTGCTGTTTCTGCTCCAGGTCGCGGAGCTGCTGCTGGTAGTTGATCTCCTTCTGAGCAGCGAGTCTTCGGTTATTTTTAGCATTCAAGAGCACTAGCGTGAGTGTAACCAGCAGCGATATACAGCCCATGCCCAGTAGCCAGTTATACAGATGTTCGTTCTTCGCTTTTAATGCAGCCTGTCTGTTCTGCGCTTCTAAGGCGGTAATCTTCTGCTGGTTCTCTGCGCTGCGGTATTTGGTTTCCAGTTCGTTGATCTTTACCTGGGTCTGGTCTTTGTGCATACTATCTGTCAATGCCTGATATTTGGTTGTCCAGTAGTAGGCCGCCCGGTAATCATCCAGGTTTTTGCTGGTTTTAGCCAGCTCTGCATAGATCTCTGCCCTGTCGTTGATGGTTGCCATTAGCGTGCCCTCTTTCACAATATCGAGCAGGATCTTTCGCGCCCTGGCATACGCTTTTTGCCGAACGTAAACATCATACTGCCTGAAAAAAAACTGTTGGTACAGTTGCTTTTGGTTATATTTTTTGGCTAAAACCTTTCCTTTTTCGGCACTTGCCAACGCCCGGTCAAAATCTTTGGCCGAAGCATAATATAAGGCTTCATTGTAATAATACAAGGGATAGTTTACCGACCCGGGATAAGGTGACAGCAAAGCCTTTGCCTTTAATAATAATGGCTTTGCCTTTTCATGCTTGCTATCGTAACAATATATGCTTACCCCACTTAGGTATGCAAACAAAAGATTGGGTGAGTTTGGGTCCTGGTCCTGTAACAGCTCGATAGCCTTTTGATTGTATAACGCTGCCTTGGCGAACTGGTAGTTGTTCATCAGCAGGGTAGAGAGCTGGGTATAAAAATGGGCGAGGGTAACCTTATTGCCTCCTTTTTCGGCCATGGGAAGCGCTTTTTCAAGTATGGTACGGGCTACAAATTCATATCCTTTGGCATCTTTGTTCATCAGCGCATAATTGAACCAAGCCGCAGCACGCCTGTCATACGCTTTGGGGAAGTGAAATGCAGATAGGGCCTGCTCTGCTTTTTTAAAGGCGGCACCTGCCTTAACCGTATTCCAGTTAAAGTAATACTGCCCCTCATAAAAAAACGATAAAGCTTTGAGGTATGGATGTTTGGCAGCAAACCTTTTACCCTGCAACAAATACCCTTTGCTTTTTACAGTATCCTTATATTTCCAGTATTCTACCATGGAAAAATTAGCCTTGGCCTTTGTACTGTCCGGGCTGTTGGTTCGTAAAATCTTTTCCAGGCTGTCCAGATACCGTTTTTCATTCAGCGGTATTGCTTGCTGCGCAAAAGCGCACAAGGCCATGAACAGGCAAATGGAGGTCAGGTATATCTTTTTCATTCAAATTGGGCATTGGGGCACCGGCAGCAATCGCCGGCTGCTATTTCAAATATCCACTAAAAAGTTAAAAGCGCTATAGAATTAGTATTTATGACCTGAAAATACCTAAAAACCAGTAGAAAAAAAACCATATATCAGGGGATTTTCTATGTCGTGGTCATCGAATAGCTTTGCCGTATATCTATTACTTTAATCAATAATTATGAAAAAATCAATTTTTAAGAAGTTAACTACCGGTATTTGCGTCGTTTTATTGACGGCATTTTCATCATGCAGCAAGGGCGAGGGCGATGCTCCCTCACCGTCTGGTGGCCGTAACGCCAAGTTTACGGTTACAGTTACAAATGCACCGCCATCCGCTTATCTGTCCTTCGTAGTAGTAGGGTTATCACGTGATCCAAATGAAGCTACCGTTTGGAAAGTTAACGGTGTAGTGCAAAACAACCAGAATGCAGTGAGCCTGGGCAAAAACGAATTTAGCGGCAATACTAAAACCTACGTGATAGAGTCCGTTAAGCCATTGCAAAATATTAGCGTGGGTGTGCAGTGTATAAACGTTGAAGATCTGCCTTACCAAATAAGCTACAAGGCAGAGATAAATGGGGAAGTGAAAGCCGATGAGAAAGGCTTCACGGTTACCAAAAATGCAGATTTCACCAAAGACTACACTTATTAAGACAAAGGCATTTAGACTGCAGTCATTTAAATGCACGAACACCTAACATTAAAATACTTACCATGAAAAAGATCACTATTATCTGTATGGGGCTGATCATATTCAGTTTTACGACAAGCAGGGCACAAGCTATTTTGGACAAAATCGACCGGGCCGCCGATAGGGCAGACAGGGCGGGCCGTACCGCGGACAGGACAAAAAATACCGGAGACAAGATCCTCGGGTTCTTCGGTAAAAAGAAGGATGGTACTGCTTCTGCTTCAGAAACGAAGACGACAGTTAAACTTAGCGGGATTGACTTTGCTGCACTGAAAAATCTGGACGAAAAACTACAGACGGCAAAAGGCATTCAAAGTACCAAGATGAAGTACAGCAGTTCTGGATCTTCGATCACGGTGTACCATACCGGTTCTACATCCAATATCCTCAAAAGCCTACAGAAAGCATCTCCTTCAGTATTCGCGGAAAAGAATATTGACGGGATGGATGATGGCGAGATCTCTGTTAAGTTGAAATAAATACTGTTCAAGCTGAAGCAATACAACTTTCTGCTTTGAAGAATTGCACATCAGCGTAAGTAAAATAGAAGTCTATAATTCATGAAAAATATAACATCAAGGGTGCAATATGTACTCCTTGCCGCATTGGTGATAATTATTATTGGTTTATCTGCCTGCAAGAAGAACGGTGGAGCAGCTACGGATGACCAAGAGGCATACCTAACCTGTAAGATCGATGGCAAGTATCACCAATTTAATTACCATGTGAACGCTAACGACAAGCCGGCAACAGATACTGTACATTTTGTAGTAATAGGTGGATGGGAAAAACAGGATATGGTTACCGGATTTGGAATAAACATGCAAATTGCCGAAGGTGCAAAGGAAGCGACCTATGCTTCAGATGGTGCAGGTGACCTGTTACTTGCCGGGAAATACTACATTCAGGAAATGAAAGACGGCAAGTTTGCAGGTACCACTATTTTTAATGGCGGGGACCTGGAGGGAAGCAACTTTACTTTAACCATTACCAGATTAACAAAATGGGGTGTTAAGGGAACATTTACGGGAAAGCTTAGGCTAGTTGGCGGGAATGAAATGGTTACGGTTACGGAAGGGAAATTTTCAGCACCCTATAACTGACAGCTAATTAATCGATAATGGTGCTGCCTGATCAGGGGACAGATACAACCTTTATCAGGCAGTTCCATTAATTCAAAAGTACCATGGCCAGAAATATCAGATCAGGAGTGCAACTTATACTCATTGCTATACTGTCCCTAAGCATAACGGGTCTTATTTGCCTGCAAGAAGAATGGTGGAGCAGCAACGGATGATCAAGCAGCATACCTTACCTGTAAGATCGATGGCAAGTTACAAGAATTCAATTTGGGGTAAATGCGAACGATATACCTGCGTCAGACGCTGTTCTTTTTTAACCAACAAGGCTTTAGATACAGATTCCTTTGTTAAAGCATAGGATCAGGACAATGACACCTGATATCAAACCTAATTACAAATGCAGCCAGTTATTGTGCGCTTTAAAGCGTGCCCCTTTTGCTGCTTCTTTCTTCGGTTTTGATACTTCGTCATTGTACCTGTTTTTTTATTGATCAGATTTGCTTATTTAAATCTGTAGGTAATGCTCAATCGTGCATTGCGTGGAACCTCATAGATATAGGTATAGTAAGAAACGGATGTTGCTGTTTCATTTGCCAGCTTGGTATATGATCCCTGCGTCAGCAGCCTGCGATCCAGAAGGTTATTAACTACCGCTGCTATGGTTATTTTACCTTTTTCATAAGAAACACCTGCGTCAAAACGGTAATAAGCAGGTAACATCAACGGAACAGAAGTTGATCCCGCATAACGGTCCAGTTGGATTTGATAACCCGCACTCAATCCAAAACCATTCAACAAAGCGCCTTGGTTCTGGTAGCGGTAAGATAACCAGCCATTGGTAATATGCTTAGCGGAGTTGGGTGTATGCCTGCCTACCAGTTCTGGTTTAGCATCTTCACTTATCGTGGCATCCGTAAGCGCATAATTTAATACAAGGTTCAATCCACGGGTAATTTCGCCGTTTACATCCAATTCAATACCTTTTGAGATCACACCCCCCAGTTGGATCTGGGCATTTGGGTTCGCAGCCAGGTGTGCCGGATCCAGGTCTGCGGTTAACACATTTTTCTTCTTGATGCGGAAAGCAGCAACCGTCACGTTCCATCTACCGTCAAATAAATCCTTTTTCAATCCCAATTCGATGTTATTGCCACGGATAGGCTTGAAAGGGTTTCCGGCAAAGTCCTGGCCGGCAACAGGCAGGAAGCTTTGGTCATAGAGTGTATAGGCGCTAAAATCTTTCGCCAGGGTGACACTCAAACCAGCCCTTGGGCTAAACACATTATCAGATAGCTGTGTTAGGTTTGTTTTACCTACCGTTACCGCATGTGTGAAACGGCCGGCTAAGGTTAAACGCACACGTCCATCCAGCATGCGAAGTTCATCTTGCAAATAAGCGCCGGTATAGGTCAGGTTAGTGGCATATACATTTGATCCGGAACGGTTCTGAATGCTTCTTGAGCGATCGAAGAGCGGAATATTGGCAAAAGGAATACCATAAACCGGATTGTAAATATTAAATGGAGCATTGTTTGCCAACTGCAGGTCAGCATGCGTCGTACTGGAGAAATCACCCCAGGTTTTTAAGTTACCCATATCAAGTCCACCTAAAATGCGGTGTACAACAGTTCCGGTAGTCAGCTCGCCCATCAGGCTTACCTGTAAGTTTTTGTTAATAGCCAGTTCCTCGCTGATATTTAGGTAACGTTTCATATCGCCATTGGCCGCTATGGTAGAAGGCCAGGGGGTACCCCCGTCTAAACCATAACGGAGATAAGCTGCCTGGGCATTAATCTTCCAGTTTTTATTTAAACGGTGGCTCACATAAAGCGTTGCATTGTGGTCATAAAGTTTTGCCGGGTCCAGTGCCGGGTCGCCCAGAAAGAAACTAGGATCTGTATCGCCGAATCCTTTTGGTGAAAAACCATAAGAACCCAGAGCCTGTGCCTCTACATGTTGGGTGGTATATTCAGCTGTAATTAAAGTATTGCTGTCCACCTGGTAACTAATTACGGGCGCAATGATGTACTTATCGGTGTAATTATATTTGTTGTAACTGTCTTTAGTTTGTGCTGCTACATTCAGGCGAAACAATAATCTACCGTCACGACTTAATTTTCCATCCAGGTCAACTGCGGCGCGCCCAAGGTTATAACCTCCACCCGCTACACTTACCGAACTGTGGTTTTGACCAGTAGGCTTCTTAGTCACCACATTATAAATACCGCCAGGTTCACCATTGGCCATCATAAAACCAGAAGGACCTTTTACGAATTCAATGCGATCAATAGTGGCCGCATCGTCGGCTAATGGCCCCCACGGCATTTTTTGGTTCATACCGTTCCGGAAGGCAGGAATACTCGTGCCACGCATAAAAATATTGGCATATTGTGCGTCCCAATGGCCTACGCGCAACGTACCGCTCACATTTCTGGTTACGCCATCCACAATATCAAACACCTGTTGATCAGCCAGTACTTTGCTGGTTACTACCTGGATGTTTTGTGGTACTTCGATCAGTGGAGATTGCAATCGCAATGAAGAGGACACTTTATCTACTTTATATTTTTTCTTATTCGTGCTTACCTGTACCTCATCTAATTCCGAACGATCTTCTTTTAAAGAGAAATCAGCAATTACGGTACCACGAAATGAAACATGTATCTGTTTTTCCCTTGGATAAAGGCCAACCGCCGAAACGACAAGTGTATAATCGCCAACCGGAACACGCCGGATCTGGTATAAGCCATCCTCGTCAGTAACCGAACCAAAACGGGTGCCTTTCAGCACTACGGTAACATTCGCAGCTACGCTACCATCAGCGGTGGTAATTCTACCCCTGACTACCCCGGTTTGTTCATCATTCCGGCTTTGATAAAGACTATCTGTAGGATTTGTATCACTTCCTGTCAGATCATTAGCAGAACTGGCATGAGCTGCAAATATTGCTGTGCAGCACATACTTAAGCGTAAAATTTTCTTAACTTGCATTTACTTTTAATTAGATGTTAAAGGTGTCAGGGCTTATCGCCCGTAGCGTCACACGGGGTCGGATCCGTGTGGCATTTTTTCGCAAAGTTAAGTTTATTAAGAATAAATCCAAATAGAAGTGTCCATCTAAGAATTATACCGTAAGAATAAGGCGTGTATCAGCGCGTGGATTCGGCTCGAGTGCGCTGGTCTTTTTCATCAGTTTACAATTATTCCGCGAAAACTGAGTGCCTGGAGGAAGTGGAGCGCGCTTATAATTATTTTACCACTCACTTTGTTGACCGCGATGCGGGATTTCAACAAGCCCTACCTATCCGCTAAATGATTTCAATTTAAAGACTATTTCCCGTTTTATGGAAAACCGTAAAATATTGGAATGGGCTTAAATTAGTTTTGTATCAGGCCTATGTAGGTTCAATAACCAATAATGATGATGGAAGCAATCAAACCTGGGCCCAAGCCCAAAACCGATAATGGAAATGACGATAGGAGAAGAAGGGCGCTGCCGGAAACCAAACCTAAACATCCGGATCTAAAGCCGCACATCCACAAGCCCAAGGATTAGACCTATCGGCATAGGACGTTCAGGTCCTATACCGATTCCTTTCATAAAGTATAAGGTTCAAATTTTCGTCCCTTTTTCATATTGCGGTGTGATAATTGATATCCATGACTTTACTAGCGATATAGCCTTGAACAATGCGTTCTAGTAAGCTGACCTGATCGAAGTACATTTCTTCGGTAAGTGATAATAGTTTATATACCCGATCGGAGATGGCAAACGAGTCGGCCTCGGATATACTAAATCCGCTGTGGTAGCGTGCGCTGGAATAGCTTTTGGCCAGCTGGTTGAACAGCCGTCCATCATCTTCTATGTCCAAAAGGGTATGGTAGGGACGTGGAGAAAAAGCAAGACATAGTCCTAACAGCCGATGAATGTTATGGAACTCGGAGCGGTAGCCAAGGTGAACCCTTATCATGCAGATGAGCGCCTGTTCGGTGCATTGGTGAAGGAGAAAGGTGCTAATGGTATAATGGCCAAGCTTTTGGCATTCGGTAGCGGCGGCGAAAAAACTGCGGGCAATCGGCATCCGATAATTAAAGAGTTCTTGAGCTCTTTGGCTGGCTTTCGAAGGATCGTAAGGTTTGATAGGCTCATAGCCGAGCATTTGCTCGTTAGAGTATAGCAGTTTCCCTTGGGTGAGTACAGTGATGAAAAATCTGCTGTTTGCGGCAATGGCAATGCCGATAGCCTGTCGGTCATGGCAGATGACGGTAACTGTTCCATTCTTATAGCGCCGGTTTACAAAGTCCTGTGTTAAGCGTAGACAATAAAACCAATATCAGCTCAACCGAGCTCAAGCTCAAAGCCTCAATTAACGGCGGTGAAAACTGGTCCCCAGCAATTACCTGTTCCAAAAAAGAGAATAGTTCAGTCTCAATTATACTTCAGTTCGAAAATGGCAAGCATGGAGCAAAAAGGAGGATCTTTGATTTTGCCAATCAATCCAATATGGCGGTTAAAGGTTCACCAGACCGAATGGGAAGTGACAAATCACAGCTCAGTGAAACATGGAAAGTCTTTAATCAAAGTAACTCGGAAATGCCTTGGGACATGACCAGGGCAGTAGCTAGTGACCAAAAAGGCGATATTTGGATTGGAACAGATAATGGGATTATAAAGATAGCAAACGGAAATTGGGAACATTTCAACTCATCTAACACCATTATATCACCAACCTCCTACAACAAAAAAGAAACACAATCAGTAAGAGATATGGAGGTGGATAAAAAGGATAATAAATGGTTTGTAATCGGATATGATGTTTACCGCTATGATAACCACGTCTGGACCAAATTTGATTCAATAAATTCACCAATTAACTGGGCAGGAAAGATCTTCGTTGACCATTCTGGAAACGTCCTTTTTACCTCGTTGAATGGGGTATCTAGGTTTGATGGTCAGAAGTGGAGCGAGATGACGAAAAAGAATTCTAAACTACCATCAGACAAAACTTTGGGTGTATTTGTTGATAGTAAAGAACGGACCTGGATTGGTACCTTTGAGGGCAACGTGATCATTGAAAAGGGTAATACCACATCCTTAAATGACAAGTCCACACCACTTTCAAAGGCATACATCTCAAAGATGCATGAAGATAAAAAGGGGAATCTTTGGTTCTCACTTTACAATGAAAAAGGAACGGCAGCGGGAATTTACGTTTTATCCCCAAATGGTAATTGGCAGAGAATATTTGCTGAAGACCCTAAAATGTTTGCTGGCAATAGCATTAATGACTTCTTTTTAGATGAACAGACTGGTAATCTTTGGCTCAGCCAGAACAATGTTGGAATCTTGAAATATAATATAGCGAGCAAAAAACTTGAAATTTATACTACTGAAAATTCAAACGTACCGAGCGTAAATATAGAGCGAATCATAAAAGATAAGGACGGGGTGATCTGGGCAGCGACTTATGCAGGGGTGATTAGGACAGAACTAAAATAAAAGCTTATTTAGTATAAAGGAATTATTGTCTTCTGAAATAATAAGTTACCTACTAGACATAACGTTGATTGAAGTTATGCGCATGTGACTAAAACATACTAAAGTCCTAACTTTCTCTCTGAAAGCTGCGGATCAATCTCCATTATTTTCCCTTTAGGTTTGCTAGGCGCGTTAAATCTTAAATAAAATCTGTCGACAAAAGCAAATGCCCCCGTGGGGCGAAGTCTTTTCAAAAGATTTCGCCCCTTTTTTTGTCCCTGATTCTTTGTTTTTAGATAAACGTAATGAGCTATATCGCTAACCAAAAGTGTTCGATATCTGTCATCATTGTATTCTATTTTTCCGGGAAATAAGCAATTTATTAGATATTTTTCGCCTTCAACGCTCAAATTTTCGTAAAATAGATCAAATTCATTAAATTGGTAATAGCTCGCTCAGCTATCGGTTTTATGTTTAAAACAGCTTTGTTTTTAGTGGGTTGCTGAATACTGGAATGACAATCAAGCAGTTTCCATTTCGCGCTAATTTTTCTATATGTTTACCATCCATTTGACCCCATTTCGACAAATAATAATGAATTGACAATTAATATTAATAATTCTATTTCTGGTGGTGAGGGATCAATCCGTTCTGGTTATCCATATATAGCAACGAAAAATTGGAACTTCTTTAGTCAGGTATACTGGCATGGCTGAAAATAAGATTTCCAACATGGCTTCTATTTTCTTCTCAATTTGATAATCTAGATTTAACCTCTATATTAGCTAAAAATCTTATAGATGCATGTGCTCGAGGGGCATTCTGATGAAGTGCTATTCAATCTTGTAAAGGAAGATGGAGAAGGTGCGTTTGAGACCTTATATAATCGATATTGGGACAAATTGCTCGAGGTTGCTTATGTGAAATTAAAAAGTCAGGAAGAAGCAGAGGAAGCCGTTCAGGAGGTATTTATCAGTATCTGGAGCAATCGCCATAAAACCGAATTGAAATACACTTTTCGAACCTACATTTCAGCAGCCTTAAAATATACCATTTATAAATACATGGCTTCAAAAGCTAAGTATCAAAAGGTAGCGCTTGGTGCGGATTTAGAAAATTCCCTTCAGGATCATAGTACGGAGAACTGGTTAGCATTTACGGACGTCTTACTGCTCATCGAAACGGTCGTTGCTCAACTGCCAGACAAATGCCGCATCATTTATCGCATGAGCAGGGAAGAAGGGCTATCCACTAAACAAATATCCTCAGCTTTAACCATTAGTGAGAAGACGGTAGAGGGTCATATTACGAAAGCACTGAAACATATCAGGGAGAATTTAAACAATTCATCAATTTTTTCGATTTTTTTTTAAGGTAGAGCAAGGGTATCGGTGGTTTTTACATACTATATAGATGTAAACCATGAAAAATATCAATGAACTGCCTTTTGAAATCGCTATTCTTGCTGAAAAGCAATTAAAAAATACAATTACTTCGGAAGAGAAGGCGAAATTAGAGGCCTGGTACGATCAGAAAGTTGAAGAAGTGCCAGTCTGGAACCTTAATGATAAAGATAAAGGGCAACTTCAAGCCAGGTTGTATCAATCAATTCATTCTAAAATACAATTCAAACCAACAAGGCGTCGTTTACTCTGGAAAACTACAGTTTCCATCGCTGCAACCATCTTGGTAATTGCAACTGCAGGAATATTAGTATGGAGAAATACCATTGACGAAGTTAAGCCAGTTTCAGTAATTCATGCTTCTGCTAATGGTTCTGTTACGAAGGTTTATCTGCCAGATCACTCTTTGGTTTGGCTAAAAGGAAATAGTACGCTTGATTTTCCTTCGAAATTTAGTGACAGCACCAGAAATGTTACCCTTATTGGTGAAGCGCTTTTCGAGGTAGCAAAAGATAAAGCTCATCCATTCATTATCAAAACAGGAAATTACTTAACAAAGGTGCTGGGAACCAGCTTCAATATTAATGAAAACACGGTCAATCGATCCTTTAAATTAACAGTTTTAACCGGCCAGGTTGCTGTTTCTTCTACAGATAGCAAAGGAGATCAAAAACCATTCCTGGTATCGCATGGTAACCAGCTGGAAATATCATCAAAACAACCAGCTCCAAAAGTGTTGCCCGCAGCTTTTACGGAACGAACCAAAATTCTTACCGGAACTGAGTATGATATGAACTTCGAAAGTGTTGCCTTCGATGAGGTTAAGCAGCGGGTTGAAAAGAAATTTAATGTGAAGATAAATGTCGGAAAAAATGATTACTTGAATTGCTTTATCTCTGCTGATGTAACTGATCAGTCTTTAGAAAATACGATGAAAGTAATTTCTGCGGTAACAAATTCCGAATACAGTGTTAATAAAAATCAAATTTACCTTAACGGAGGGGGATGTAATTGATGAACTAAACTAACAAAAAAAAAGCAACAGCAGGTGTGCTCGAACACCCTGCTGTAAAGATTTAGAAGCCTAATACTTTACTACTAAAACCAAACAAATGTACAAAAAATTGTCCAAAAGGCTAGCCTATGCCCTAAACTTTAGGCTGGTTAGTGAACCACTCAAACAGGTTTTTTTTGAAGCCAACATCTTTGCGAAAATAAGGAAGATTATGAAATTTTCATTGCTACAGCTCCTGGGTATTGCTATTGCAGTGCAGTTCAGCTGGTCATCTTCAGTAAATGCACAACTCACCGAAAAACGAATATCTGTCGAGTTCTCCGATCAGAAGTTAGCGAACGTTTTAAAAACGATAGCCAGTAAAGCTAAATTCAGATTGGTGTATAATAGCCAAATCACAAAAAATGACGTTTCCATCAGCGGCACTTATCATAATATCAGGTTAAAAGATCTGCTAGACAGAATTCTTAACACCAACAAACTTACTTACGAAGTAATTAACGACCAGTTTGTTGTCGTAAAATCACAACCAGATCAGAGGCCTTCCACGTCTCCGGTTGAAGAACCTGTCGTAAACTTAATTGCCCGGGACGGATTTTTAGTTGAGGGAAAAGTAGTTGATGAAAATGATCAACCACTTGTGGGTGTCTCTATCCGGGTTAAAGGAGGTACGCAGGTTGCCACCACAAATGCGAAAGGTAATTTTGCCATTGGGGTAACCAGTTCTGGTGCTGTAATTGAATTTAGTTACATCGGATACAGCACACAAAATTTAACAGTTGAGGCTTCCTCAACGTTGGCTGTCAAAATGAAGCCTGATCCTGCTAAGTTAGATGAAGTATTAGTAATCGGATACGGTACAACCACGAGGAGAACAACTACAGGATCTCAGGCGGGGATCAGTGCTAAAGATATAGAAAAGCAACCGGTTACCAATCTGCTTCTGGCCATGCAGGCAAGATTGCCAGGTGTTTCCATTGTACAAACCAATGGCTTACCTGGTGCCGGAATAAACGTTCAAATTCGGGGTGCAAATTCATTAGGACGGGTTAACAGACCACTCTATATTATTGATGGAGTACCTTTTTTATCTGAACAGATTAACCTCGCAGCATCTCAGGCGAATAACACTGGTCTGCCCTCAGCGGAGGGGCAAACCAGTCCGCTGAACAGTATCAATCCGGGAGATATTGAAAGCATTGAAGTGTTAAAAGATGCGGATGCAACATCCATTTATGGGTCGAGGGCAGCAAACGGGGTAGTTTTGATTACGACTAAAAAGGGAAAATCGGGTAAAACCCAATTTGGTGTTAACGTTTCATCGGGCGCCTCGGTTGTTCCGCGTTTTGTAGAACTGTTGGGGATAGATCAATATTTAGCCTTGAGGAGAAAAGGATTTGCGAATATTACCACTAATCCGGCAGCACCTTCAGCCACTAGTGCACCTGATTTATTAGTGTGGGACCAAAAGGCAAACACAAACTGGATGAAAGAACTGATTGGCGGAACAGCAAGAACGAATGATATCAGCGCAAACGTTTCTGGCGGAGACTCGCGAACTAATTTTTACGTTAGCGGTACTTACCATAAAGAAGGCAATGTATTTCCAGGTGATCAATCTTATCAAAGGGGTGGTGTAAATGTTAATTTAAACCACAGTTCAGCCGATCAAAAATTCAATATGGGATTATCAGCCATTTATTCAACGGATAAAAATGATATTTCTACAACTGACCTTGCAACTTATGCCTATAATTTGCCGCCTAATTATCCGCTCTACAAGGCAGATGGAAGTTTGTATTGGGTTTCCGGTTTAAATAATCCACTGGGTTTTCTAAATCAAACTAATAATAACCTGACCAGCAATCTACTTTCGAGTTTGAATTTAAAATATAACATTCTCGATGGCCTTGATATCAAATCGACTTTTGGTTACAGTAAAACGGATTCCAAGCAAACCACCATCAGGCCATTAAGTTCACAAAATACGGCGTTTTCGATGCCAACTTCAGGGACTTCCACTTTTGCTTACACCTATACCAATACTTACATTGTTGAACCGCAGATAACTTACAACAAGAAAATATGGAAAGGTACGCTTAATGCCCTCGCCGGTGGAACCTATCAGTATCGGAAATCTGAACAGCCGTATTTTTCCAGTGCAACAGGCTTTCCCTCTGATGATTTTTTGCGAAACCTTTCTTCTGCCACCACGGTTTCCACGAGCGCCTCTTCAAGAGAATTTAAATATGCTTCCCTTTTTGGTCGTTTAAACTATAATATTGAGAATAAATACATTGTGAATGCTAACTTTAGAAGGGATGGTTCATCCAGATTCGGGCCGAACAGAAAATTCGGAAATTTTGGATCGATAGGTGCCGCCTGGCTTTTCTCTGAAGAAGACTTTTTAAAAGAAAAAACAAGCTGGTTTAGTTTTGGTAAGCTTCGCGGGAGTTACGGAACGGTAGGTAGCGACGAAATAGGGGACTATCAATACCTGGCAACCTATTCAACCTCGACCGCTGTTTACAATGGGAATTCCAGTTTAAATCCATCCAGAATTGCAAATAATGATTATCAATGGGAAACCACTAAAAAGCTTGAAGTAGCCCTGGAGCTTGGTTTTTTTAAAGATAAATTGTCGTTAGTTGCATCTTATTACCGCAACCGGAGTAATAACCAGTTAATTGATTATCCTTTGAGCGCGCAAGCCGGTTTTACCAGTTATCAAAGTAATCTGGATGCCAACGTTCAAAATTCAGGGGTGGAATTAAGTTTAATTAGTACCAATATCAAAAATAAAGATCTCTCCTGGACATCCAGTTTCAATATCAGCAAAAACACTAATAAATTGCTGTCCTTTCCGGGAATAGAAAAAACGTCATACTACACCCGGTATTTAGTAGGTAAACCAACGAGTTTTTTCACCGGTTATCAGTTCCTGGGTATTAACCCCGCTACAAACTTACCTGCATTCGGAGATTTAAACGGTGCAGGCGGAACAGCTTCTCCAACCAACGGCTTTTCAGAAATCGGCAGGGGCGATCGTTACTTTATCGGCGCCACCTACCCTGAATTTATTGGAGGATTAACGAACTCTTTCAGCTATAAGGGATTTAACCTTGATTTCACATTTCAGTTCGTTAAGCAAAAAGGAAGAAGCTTAGCCGCCGCAACATTTTATCCTCCAGGGTATATGTATAATGGTGCGGTTAGTGTAGTAAATGACTACCTGGCATTAGGATCTCAGGACTACCTGGTTACCGCAGGAACAGGAGGCGCTAATGGCAGAGCTTCTTTTTTGGGATATAGCAACTGGACGGGTGCTGACGTCAATGTGGTTGATGCTTCTTTTATTCGTTTAAAAAACGTGAGTATATCTTATAACCTACCCGGCAAATGGTTATCAAAAATTCATGCGGAGAATATAAGGTTGTTTATGCAAGGACAGAATTTATGGACGATTACCGGATATGAAGGTTTTGACCCGGAATCGCAAGGCGTTGCAACGCCGCCTTTGCGCACTATTGTTGCCGGTTTACAACTCACATTTTAATTTTTTTATCATGACAAAATTAATTCAAAACATTTTCTGTGGCAGTATAGCTTCGTTTATCATGGTTTTTTCTTCGTGTGAAAAAACTGTGCAGATCGATCCACCATTAAATGAGATTACTACTTCTGTCGTTTTTTCATCAAATCAACTGGCAACGAATGCAATGGCAGGAGTATATACCAGTCTTTCAACTGCCACCAGCCAAAATACCCTATTACCTGTATATAGTTCGCTTCAGGCAGATGACCTTCTTTATAATGGCGTTAACTCAACCTATCAGGAAGTTTTTGACAATGCATACTCGTCTGTAAGTTCGATACAATCCACTATATTTTCAGAATGGTATGCTATTATTTATCGTGCAAACTCAGTCATAGATGGACTTCAACAGTATTCCGGCACCACAGATTTGGTTAAGAGACAGCTTACCGCTGAGGCGAAAGTAATTCGTGCTTACTGTTATTTCAATCTGGTAAATGCTTTTGGCGGGGTTCCACTGGTATTAACAACAGATGTTGGCGTAAGTGCCTTGCTGCCGAAAGAAACAGCGGCGAATGTGTATGTGCAGATTGTTAAAGATCTGACAGAAGCAAAAGCGGTGCTGCCAGTAGACTATTCTGCATCATCTAATACCAGGTTGGGCGTTAACAAATTTGTTGCTGCAGCATTATTGGCCAAGACAAGTTTATTTACCGGAGATTTTAATGCCGCAGAAAGCAATGCATCGGAAGTAATCGCTTCAAGCCTATACACCTTAATACCATCTGCCAATATTGCTACAGGAGTATGGACTAAAAATAATGCAGAAAGTATCTGGCAAATGTCATCGCCTTTGGCCGTAACAAACCAGTATACGGTAGAGGCGGGCACATTTTTGCCATTCACAGGCACAGACCCACAGTTCGAAATTCGCCCTGCGTTTTTAAGCTTGTTTTCTGCTACAGATCTTCGCCGTCAACGCTGGATGACTAATTATAACGTTGCCGGAGCAGTGAAAGTCCTTCCTTACAAATATAAATACACTACCAATGCGCTGGCTGTTGCCGCTGGTGTTGCTGAATCGCAGACCGTTTTACGTCTTTCAGAGCAATACTTAATCAGGGCAGAGGCACGCACCAGGATGGGTACAAATTTGTCGGGCGCTTTGAGTGATTTGAATACGATCCGGGCAAGGGCGCAAACAGCCCTAAGCAATACCACGCAGCAAGCAGCCTTGCTGGGTGAAATTATTTTAGAAAGCCGTAAAGAATTTTTCTGTGAGCAAGGCCACAGATGGTACAATTTAAAGCGGACCGGCCAGGCTGATGCTGTAATTGGTGCATTAAAGCCAAGCTACAGACCCAACGCAAAACTACTTCCTTTTCCAAATAGTGCATTAGATGCCAATCCTAACTTAATCCAAAATCTGGGTTACTAAAAAGAACATGAAAAATAACATATCAAATTTTAATACCAGGTCAAAAAGCCTGGTTTTAGCCACCGCTTTGCTTATCACTGTTGCAAGTTCGTGCGGCATTTTTAAAAACAAGAAAAAAGCTGCCGCTGCAAAAGCTGTGGCTGCAGCAGCAGCCGCCAAGCCTAAGTCGGATAGTACAAAAACAACGCTAAAACCTTACTCGGAAGTAATTACGGCTAAAGCGGTTACCCAAAAAGGACTATTTACCGTTCATAGATTAGGTGATAAATATTTTTTTGAGATTCCAAATAGTCTGCTCAAAAAGGAAATACTTGCCGTTAACCGTTTAAGTAAATCTACACCTGGTGCGGGCAATTATGGTGGAGAAGAAGTGGGGTCGCGGGTGATTTACTGGGAGCTTGGTCCGGCCAATAAGCTGTTTTTAAAAGTTGCGGCTACGGTTAGCATTGCAGATTCTACAGAAATGATTTCAAAAGCAGTGGCAAGTTCAAACCTGAATCCCATCTTAGCCGCTTTTCCAATCAAAGCAAAAAGTAAAGATTCTACAGGTATCGTAATTGATGTGACGGATTTTCTGATCAGTGAGAGTCCGTTATTGGCTTTTAACGGTGATAATAAAAAGAATTACAGCCTGGGGCCTCAAATGGCAGACCGGTCTTATATCGAGAGCGTTAAAAGCTTTCCAATTAATACGGAAGTTCGAAGCATTAGAACCTATACTGCTATGGGTGGAAAGCTTCCTGCGGCAACTGAGGCAGGCGCCATAACCCTGGGTATGAATACTTCATTTATTAAATTGCCGGATAACCCTTTGCGTAAACGTTTATATGATCCGCGTGTTGGCTTTTTTGCCAGCGCAAATATTCGGTACCATGATAACCAGCAAAAAGTAGAGCAAGAGGCTTTTATTCATCGCTGGAGATTAGAACCGAAAGTGGATGACCTGGAAAAGTTTAGAAAAGGGGAATTGGTAGAACCACAAAAACAAATCGTTTATTACATTGATCCTGCAACGCCAAAAAAATGGCGTCCGTTCTTAATTGCAGGCGTTAATGATTGGCAAAAAGCTTTTGAACAAGCTGGGTTTAAAAATGCGATTGTTGCAAAAGAATGGCCTGAGGCAGATACAACGATGAGTTTAGATGATGCCCGCTTCTCGGTAATCCGGTACTTCGCCTCCCCTCAACAAAATGCTTACGGCCCTAATATTGCCGACCCAAGAACGGGTGAAATTCTGGAAAGTCACATCGGATGGTATCATAATGTAATGAATCTGGTTCACCGGTGGTATATGATTCAGGCCGGTGCAATAGATCCAAGAGCCCGCAAAAATCAGTTTGATGATGAGTTAATGGGACAATTGATCCGCTTTGTATCCTCACATGAAATTGGACATACCCTTGGTTTAAGGCATAATATGGGTGCCAGCAGTACTGTTCCTGTAGAAAAACTTCGTGATAAAGCATGGGTAGAAGCACATGGACATACACCTTCTATTATGGATTATGCCCGTTTTAATTATGTAGCCCAGCCAGAAGACGGTATTAGCGAAAAAGGCATCTTTCCGAGAGTAAATGACTACGATAAATGGGCAATTCAATGGGGTTATAGGCCAATTCCTGATCAGCCAAATGCGGAAGCGGAACAAAAAATCTTAAATAAGATTGTGATTGACAGTTTGGCGGCGAATAAGCGATTATGGTTTGGGGGAGAGGGAAGGGATTTTGATCCACGCTCACAGGCAGAAGACTTAGGAGATGACCCGATAAAAGCCAGTCAATACGGGATTAAAAATTTAAAAAGAATCGTTCCGCAATTAATTAACTGGACCAAAGAAAACGGTAAAGGATACGAAAACTTAAAGGAAATGTATGATGAGGCACTCGGTCAGTACAACCGCTACATTTATCACGTGGTGAAGAATCTCGGCGGTGTAATGATCACTGAAAAAACCAGCGATCAACCCGGCGCCATTTATCAGGCAGTAAGCTTAGCCAGGCAAAAGGAATCAGTTAAATTTTTGAATGATGAAGTGTTCACGACTCCGAAATGGTTGTTGAACGGGCAAATTCTAAATAAAATAGAGCCTGGATATGGTTTTAACGAGGTTCAGGTAATACAGCAAAATGCAATTGCAGCAGTCACATCACAGAGTAGATTGTTTAGAATGATGGTCAATCAAAGAGACAATGGCAAAGGAGCTTATTCGCCTGGTCAATGGCTAGACGATTTAAAAAGCAGTATTTTCAGTGAGATCAAATCAGGTAAAGCTACCGATGAATACCGACGCTCTTTACAAAAAATGTATGTGGGTAGTATTATTACCATGTATAATAAACGTTTTGCCTTACAGGGATCAACGGATAATATCCTGGCCTCGGTTACACCTACCCAGGTGTTGTTATACTCGAACGTAAAATCCTTAGCATTCTCTCATTTAAAAGCCCTAAGAAGTGACATCGCAAAGGGCATAACAAGCGCTAAAGATCAGGATACAAAAATCCACTTTCAGTATTTAAAGCAAATGCTGGATAAAATCTTAAACGAAAGTCCAATACCAGGTTTAAACTACTAATGATTTCAAAATGGATTTAAGATATCAGTTTACCAAAGCTATTGTGCTGTTGAGTTTCATGATCTCAATTGCATCAGCATTTTCCTTTAAGGCTGCTCAATATGAAATCAGGGGCGCTATCGTTTCTGCTAATGGTACGCTTATTAAGTTATCCTATACTTATGAAGGGAAGGATGTATCAGATTCGACCGTAGTTATGGATGGAAAATTTTTACTCCGGGGAAGTTTTCCGGAAAGCTTACTCTGTACATTGAGTAACTCAGCTAATCAGCAGATCAGGATATTTTTGGCTCAGAATACCGGGATCAACCTTTCGGCTACAATTGATAAATTTTACGACCTCAAAATCGAAGGGGCCACGGAGAATAGTCTTTATCAATCTTTTAAAAATAAAAGTCTTGAGCTATCTGGCGATTATCGGAAAGCATTGGCCAAAGCTGGCGGAGATTTACATCAAAAAGATAATCCTTACCTGCTTTCTTATCGTAAACGGGTTGATAGCTTAACCATAGATTTTGTTAAAATGAATCCCAATTCGGTGGTTGCGCCATTGGCGATGATTGATAGCTATATGAATGACAATGACCGCAAGCTTGCCTTACAGGCTTACAGTTTGCTTACCGAGGAAAATAAAAAGTCTTTTTATGCCAAACGCATCAAACGGTTTATTGATACGGAGGTTAACCTGGAACCAGGAAACCTGGCGCCGGGATTTGCGCTGAAATCTCTGGATGGTAAGGTCGTAAATCTTAGTGATTATAAGGGGCGATATGTATTGCTCGATTTTTGGGCGAGCTGGTGCCCGCCATGCAGGGCCGAACATCCGCTGCTTAGCAAGTTGCAACAGCAATATCAGAAAAACATCGAGGTGGTCAGCATCTCCATGGATGCAGTTAATGCGTCATGGAAACAGGCTGTAATCATGGATAATCTTTCCTGGACACAACTCAATGATCCAAAGGCAACTAATGGTGAGGTGGCAGATAGCTATGGCATTAAAAGTCTTCCATTCAATTGCATTATTGACCCTAACGGCAGGATATTGGCAACAAAAGTGAGGGGACAAAAGCTGGAGCAGTTTCTTGCAGATCTGTTTAGTAAATAGCCTGACCATTAAAAGGCGGAGCAAAATCCCTGACGAACCAATATTTGCATAAAAATAGATGCTAGTTAATGATAACAGGCGCAGTTGGTGGATGCCGCTGCGCTTTTTTAAAGCATAACCTCAAAAATAAACTTAAATGAAAGACATCTCTTTAAAAATGTTTTTTGTGCTCCTGTTCTGCCTTGCAGTTACTTCAGCGGGCGCAAGAGCAAAGCCAAATGATTCCCTTCTAATTCTCACAAATGCCAACGTTATTGATGTGGCCAAAGGAAAAGTGCTCACCAACAAGTCGATTTTTATAAAGAATGGAATAATCATCAAGATCGGAAAAATGCATACCAAACCAGATCATGCTTTGGTTATGGATATCGCTGGTCAATATGTTATTCCCGGATTGATTGATTCACACATTCACGTTACTTCACCTTATAACAACGCAATAGAAAAAACTTTTGGTCTGCTTAACTATTACCTCCATCACGGGATAACCAGTGCACGTGACGCAGGAGGCTACGGTGCTGCACTTTTAGAAGCACAAACGGCAATCCGCAATGGTACAAGATCGGGAACTGATGTTTTCTATTCGTCTTTTATGGCAGGTGACTGGTATTATAACCGGGGCAGTAATATTCATGTAGAACCATATACTGCCTGGGAACAAAGGATTATGCCGGGCGACAACCTTGATAAAGCAATGACGGAGGCTAAGGCGTGTGGCGCCACCGGGGTAAAGCTTTATCATTCTTTTGATGGTAAATTTCTTATTGATGTAGTTGCTGCCGCGAAACGACATGGGCTGATTCCATGGGCACATACAGCATTGTATCCCGCTACACCGCTTGAAGTTGTAAATGCAGGCGTTAAGGTGCTTTCTCATGTTTCGATGCTCGAAACCATGCGAACCGATTCACTATTTCATCGCCGTTCTACCTCACTTGCTTACAGAGACAGTATTATATCAGGGATTAATATTGAACCCTTTTGCAAAGCGATGATCAAAAAAGGCGCTATACTCGATGCTACAGTTTGTGTCTCAGCAAGTCGCGATCTATGGGTTTTTTCTTTGCTCAAACGGGTTCATCAACATGGTGTAAAGATTTCTGCAGGAACAGATTTGATTGCAGACCCGAATAAACCGTTTCCTCCAATGTTTGATGAGTTAGAAAATTTCGTAAACAAATGCGGTTTCAGCAATGCTGAAGCTTTATATTCAGCAACAGAGGTTTCGGCTGAAGTAATCGGTCAGGCAAAAAATCGTGGGAGTATCACCGTTGGAAAACGCGCGGATTTGATTATTCTAAAAGGAAATCCGCTGACAGATATTAAATTACTTCGCGGAGAAAAAATGGTCATTCAAAACGGACGGGTTATCAGGTTCAATTAGGTTGTTTCCTGCTTTTTTTCTTTACAGTTAAGGTAAGAAATGGGATTAAACCGGTGAGATTTTAAATCCGGTTCAATTGGTAGAAGATTTAGAAGCCGTTGAGACAACTTAGTAAAGCATCCCTTCGTTATCCCTATTCAACGGAAGCTGATTGGGCAAAATCCTATATTATTTTTTGAAGATGAATGAAAAATGGGAGAGGTCTTCAAAACCGACTTCGAGGTAAATCTCAGTCGGTTTTTTCTTTTTCCCGGCCAGTTGGTAATAGGCAGTTCCAGCCTTTTATCGGTCAACCACTTCCGGGATGTGGTATGGAAAAGTTTTTTAAAATCCCTGTTAAAGTTGGAAAGGCTTCGGCCGGTCAGGTAGCCCAGCCAGGCTTTCCGGGAATTCACTTTTCATATCAAAATAGGGAATCAGTGAAGACTAGACAACCTCTTTCGTTTTCTGAAAACACCAATTATTCATTTCTACGAGAAAAACGTGAGCAATTCTGCGGGCATATTAAACGGTATAAATGTCCGCCAATTATAGCTTAAATTGTTGCTAGTAAACTGTTTAGTTCATTAAACATCCTGGCTGTAAGTGACAGATCAGGAGAAGTGGTCAGGTACAGATCCGGCCAATACCGTTAAACATCTTTTACCTATTTGCCGCTGTTTTTTTTAACAGTTCTTCGTATGCAGGTCCCTCACGTTTTTCCATACCGTTAGAAATTTTTATTCCGGCTTTCTCAAACGCGCTGATTAATCTTTTATCAAAATCTGCGATGTATGATGCAAATGATAAGGAATCTTTTTGTTCAGGAATCGCTTTAAAAGGAACATTCGGTTCTTTAAACCTATACAACATGGCTTGAGTACTATCGTTGCCTTCCAAAAGAACGGAGTCACCGTAGTGTGTAATCTTCGCTACATAATCTTTGGTCAGGTATTTTAAGGAATCATTTTTTATTCTATAAGGCAGTTTAAACCGGCCAACTTTCTGATTATAGAAAACTACATTTAGGGAATCAATATCAAATTCGCTATATCCATTTGCTTTAGAAAACCGGTGCCATTTTCCGATCAGTGAATTTTTATTTCCAGCTATATTTTTAGGATTTGGTGAATCGCAGGCGGAAAGGATTAAAATGAAAAAAGCAAGGAAATAAAGTATGTATCTCATGATAACTAATTGTTAAATAATATTAAAAGCAATTTTAATACAGGTAGTGATCAGAAGTACCTGCAGTACATACTGCCCGGCTTATTGCCAAGCAGTAATGTGGATGTGACCGGTTCAGTTTAGTGTGCCCAAATGGTACAGTTAATATTGCCATTCGTATTGGTTCCCCATGTTTCTGCAACCATAATTGCAGGAATATTCAACTGACCAAGCGTATAGCCGTAACTTTGCCATTTGTTGTAGTGGTTGGCAAAAGTAATGACACGATTTTGTCCTGTAGGGGCTTTTGTAACCCTGGAACTATAAATCTGCCTGAAACCATCACCGCCATCGATATTTTTACCTGTCATCCATCGGGTCCATACATTATAACCTGCGCCATCAGTTTCAAATGTTCCCAGGAAAGTACCACTATGAGGTGAAACTGCACCCCAGGTTTCATTCACATAATACTCGTAATAAGGACTTCTGCTCCATCCGTACCAACCAAAAGTACCCCCTCCTGAGTTTGAATAGGTGCTCAAATTATATCCAATCTTATAGGTTTTTGATCCTACCGAATAGCCTTTGCCGCAAGTAAAATTACCATTAAACCCGTTCCAGTTAACGCTGTAATTTCCGCTGGTACCATTGGCATAATTGACTGTGCCGGTTGAGCCGTCACTCTTCCAAAGGGACCAAAAGAAGCCGTTATGTGTTCCCGATTGGTAGGATTCTACCGTGGCACCTGCTTTGGTGGAGGGAGGCGGAGCAGTAACTGCCGTGGGCGCCAGCTTTTCGTCTTTTTTACAGCCTGTTAAACATGCAGCGCTTGCAAACACCAAGGTTGCAGCCAAAACAAAAGTAACCTTCCTGGTTACACTTGTCTGTGAGTTTTGTTTTTTCATATAAGTTATATTGGTTAGGGAAGCAAAATAAATGTATTTAGATCTGAGATATGGGTAGTAATCAGCAAATTTGTTATACAAATGTTCATACGGTGATGTATTCTTTATTTTATATTGGTGTAGTTGTATCTTCTTCATCGATACAATGCAGATATGAAAGCAAGCCTTTTGTGAAGCACTATGAGAACGGGCGGCTGGTTGGCAGAAGAAGTTAGTATCACGCTCATCCCTGGAAGCCTGCGTTCCTGTATTTTAACTTCAGTTTGGCCAAAATTGCATTCTTTTGTTTAAGTGGCTTTAAAAGGAAAACACATATCGACTTATTGGCTCTACTCTATGTGCACTTTAGAGCGCACCTGAGATCAAGCCAAATTCTAAACGAAAAAAATTTAGATGATATTTGGGATGAATTTATTCCAAATGGACCACTCTAAAATCTATTGATAGAATCCGGAAGCCAGTCGAAAAAAAAAGGCTTGCTGGAAGCGGTGACCACTAAGATTCAGGATAGATTTACGGAGTCTGCAGTAAGGCTACCATAATGGTAACAAACAGTTTAGGGTAACCTGAACGTTGCAGGAGTATGGCCGGTAATGATGCTTATCAACGACCGATCATCATTAGTAATGACGCAATCGATGGTCTTTTTCATAAAGTAAAGTTAGATCATACTTAAATAAGGCTTTCTAATCTTTGCTGAAAAGTTATAACTGTTGATATATATGATGCCGATTACCTAACAATCATTGATTGTGCTATCGTAAATTTATGTTGACAATCATTTAGAGATCCTTTTTTTATAAAAAAGACAGTCAAACCTTATATATTGTAAATTCAAGGTTTATAACCTATGCAAAAAGCTGATTAATAATAACTTATAATAAATAGAAGTTCGAAAAATCGAAATCATTTTCTTTAATTCTCGTATTAATAGAAATACAGCCTATTTTGTTTGTGCATAGAGCAGTTTCAGACTACCTTAATATGCCTCAAAATTAATATTAAGGGTGCTTTTTAGTGCAAAATAATTCTTTACATTAGCATATAAGATCCCCAAAAACCAGACAGTTTCATTTACATTGACAAATTGATATTGATAGAACATTATCGACTTGTCTGTGCAAAACTTATTAGGGCGTGCCTCCACGCTTTAATAATATCAGAATCATGTTAGGCGCATAACGGGCTTCCTAACGGTTTGTGTATGGTTAAAACTTTACTACTATTTTTATTTAACTGTTTAATGGGATTAATATTGCTTTGCGCAGTAAATATTACTGCTGTGCAATGTAAAACCAAAATAGATTTTAGTACAAATGGTTTATCTGCTTTTTCCCATTCCGAAACCATACATACTAAAGGACATTTATCTCCACCCAGTTATTCTACACATTATATTGCCCCCGCCCCATGGCAATACTGGAGTAAGGCAAACGAAATTGTTATTACATCAGATATTGGAACCGTTAGCGGAACAATATCTAAAAGTGACGGTACAGTATTATTTAATTTTACCTGCACGCAAGGTACGCCTTATGTACAGCGCTTTATTGGATTACCTAAAGATGTGCCTGCACACCAGTTAAATACCGTACTTAATGCAGCGGGTTTAATTGTAAAAGCTACCGGATCTATTTCGGTGAATTTAAGAAATGTAGCCTCTGATAATTTAGGGGATGATGGTAGTGATGCAAATATTAAAGGAAATGCTTCGCTCTTTAGTTTTGGTGATGCGGCAATTGGAACATCTTTTCGGGTAGGGTATTATCGGGATGGGAATCTTGCCGGTTCTGCACACCCACCGATCTACAGCATCATGGCCACTCAAAATAACACTATTGTTAAAATAGGGGGAGTGGCTAGAGCAACATTAAATGCCGGACAAAGTTATTTGTTTACTGCAGCGATGGGAACACTGGTAGAATCGTCAGGATCGGCTGTAATGAATACCGCAGCAGATCTGGATGCTCCCGGGGGCTGTGGAGATGGTGCTTATAATCCAATTCCTCCAATAGCTTCGCTGGGGCAGGAGTATATGGTGGTTAGAGGCGAAGGTAATTCAACCGCCGAGCAAACTACAGTGATTGCAGCAGAGGCTAACACCGTGGTTACCGTTACCAGCTTTGATCTGAACGGTGCCCAGAAAACCACAACTACCTTTACATTGGCTCAGGCCGGCGATTTTAAAACTTTCGAACATGGTTTTGTTTCCGGAGCTTATAGCGCGGCAAATCCGCCAGGCATTAATACAGGAAGGTATTCATCCTCAAGAATTGAAGCCACCAAAAACGTAGGCCTATTTTCAGGAACGGCTGGTATTTCAAGCGGCGGTGGTTGTGAAGTTGATGTGGCCACTCTGGTTCCGATATCCAGCTGTTCGGGGTCTAAAACGGTAGAAACCAATAAGTTCACCGCTTATAACAATAGTGATTTGTCTTATTTTGGTTATATCATTACAAGAAGCACTGCTAAAATCTATCTAACAACGCAATTGGGTACAACCAATTATACCAATGGTGATATTGAAGCGATAGCAAGTGTTGGCACCCGAAAACCCCTAGGGACCTCCGGCCTATATTTAATAAGTTTTACAAGAGTAGGCATAGGTTCACCGGAGGTAATTACCATTACCAGTGCCGATAGGCTTACGGTTTCAATGGTGCAACAAGGTGATGGGTTCTCGATGGCTAATTTTATTTCCCGCTTCCCGGAAAAAGCAGAACAGCCTACTTCAAGTCAAACCGATTGTACTACGGCAACATTAACCGTTGGTGCAAATGCAGGTCCGTATCAATGGTACCTAAATGGTGTGATTATCAACGGAGCCACTAATAATACATATGTGGCCACAGCATCGGGAAATTACAGTGTGACTACGCAACTTGAATGTGGCGTAAGCGCACCATCTTTACCTGTAACCGTCTCACTTTGTGATATCGACCGTTCCATCACTAAAACGGTTAATGTAGCTTATCCGGAACTTAACAGCAATGTGGAATTCACATTAAAGGCCGAAAATTTAGGAAATGGAAATGCCGTTGGGGTATCGGTTAAAGATCTGTTGCCTGGTGGATTTACCTATGTATCAAGCGTAGCACCGCCGGGTACAAGTTATGATCCGGCCTCGGGCATATGGACCATCGGCGATCTGGCCAGTAATGCCAGTGTGAACTTAAAGATTACTGCGAAAGTAGTTAAAACAGGACAGAATATAAATACGGCTACCATCACGGGTGCTCAATCGGATCAGGTAACTAATAATGATCAAAGTTCGGTTACGACCAATACGGGTTCTGGCGATAGGGTGGTCTGCATAGGTACAGCGATGGAGGATATTATTTTTGATATTCCGGCTGGTACAAAAAATGTTCAAGTAACAGGGTTACCAACAGGGATAATACATAGTTACAGCTCAAATACTAAAAAACTCACCATTTCGGGTACGCCAACTACAGCAGGCCCACTAAAAACCTATACTGTAACCGGTACTTCCGGAAATGCATTAACCATAACGGGAAATATCACCGTAAACGGAAATGTAAGCAAGCCCGTTTTTAATGCCGGATTAACCGATAAACGCTGCGTTGGTGCCGGTACAGACACTTATGTGGCCACCGCCAGCAACACTACAGAAATGGTGTACTCGCTATTGCCTTTATCGGCGGGAGTGATTGATGCCACCAGCGGCAAGGTTACCTGGAACAATACGTTTGTGGGTAGTGCAACCATTACCGCCACCGCCAGAGGTTGCGAAGAGAAAAAAACAGACTTTATCGTATTGGTGAGTGCATTGCCGGATTTAACGCCCGGTGCTGAACCTGAAATCTGCCAGGGCTTTACCGCATCATCATTAAGTTATACCAACCCGTTAAACAATCCTCTTACTTACAGCATTGCCTGGAATACAGCAGGTTTTGATCCCGTTATCAATCAGCCTTTACCTGCAGGAAGCATCCCTTTCAATATTCCTGTTAATGCCCCTGTTGGGATGCATTCGGGCACGCTAACCCTTAAAAACGCAGCTGGTTGCAGTACTCAAATTAATTTCAACATTAAAATAAATCCAAAACCATCAGCACCGCATGTGCTGGTACCAATTACATCCCAATATTAATCAAACAAAAAAACCGTCCCCATGAACAATTCAACAACAAAAACAATCTTTGCAGTTATCTTCGTAATCATCTGCACATTCTCAAAAGTATCAGCTCAGGTAGTTCCGACTACTCCGGGTGTTAGTCTATTCTGTAAAGGATCAGACCTTACCCTGCCTACTGCGCCCGTCGGAGAAGACTGGATTGTGAAGTACAGTGCCACTCAAACCACTACGCCAGGTACAGGCATCACTTTAGTGTCAGGTAAAATCGCCGCAGCTGATTTAAATACCGGCTATTATTATTTAAGTTCCAAATCAACCACAGCAGGTGCCTGCGAATCGGAATTACAGGAAATTCCGGTATATGTGCTTCAACCTTTGGTGGTTGATTTCATACCAGCCAATTTCTGTCTGGAAAGTCCGCTTGCTCAAGTAGGCACCGTATCAAGTCCGGATGCTAATACTCAGGCATTTGTCTATCAATGGTATACTCTTGATGGAGCAGGAGCAGAAACGGCAATACCGGGTGCAACGGCAAAAGATTATACCCCTTCGGCGCCTGCGACAGTTGGAACAAAAAAACACAGGTTAAAAGCAGGTTATTTAATTGATGGCAAAAACTATTGTCCGCAAACTGCAGATCATGATATTACGGTTACACCTAAGCCAACAAAACCAACCATTACGCCAGGAACCATTACAGGTACGGCCACTGCGGTTACTTTCTAGTTAGAAGGCCACATTTTCTGAAATATTAGGTATAAATGATGCGAAGGGTATTATCCTTTCTGTTGTTGGCTATGACGTTGTTTTTTATACAAACAGCGATGGGCCAGACTGCTCCCAATGGGCGGCAAACGATTGCGATCGCACAGGGATCGTCAGTGGTTTTGCGTGCAAATTCGGCAGGGGGATCTTCGTATATCTGGTATAAGGATAATGTATTGGTTAACGGGCAAAACAGACCGTCACTGATTACCGCAACGCCTGGGGTTTATAGAGTAGCCACATGGAATACGCTTGGGTGTATGTCTGAGATATCTGATGAAATAGAGGTGGTCTTACTACGCCAGCCTGTTGCAGATGTTGCCATTACAAAGCGGTCAGAATCAAGAGTTGTAGTGGCCGACCAGGTTTTTGATTACTATCTCAACGTTAGAAATAATGGTACTGATGATGCTACCCAACTGGTGATTAAGGATGCACTTCCAAAAGACCTGTCATTTGAACAACTGGGGCAAGCTACAGATGGCTTAGCTACTTTCGATCAGCTTACACAGGCCATCACCTGGAACATCCCTTCGCTCGCCAACGGCAGGTTTGCTGAACTCGTAATCAAGGTAAGGTCAAAGCAGCCGGGTCTGGTGAGCAACACCGCTGTGGTTAGGGGAGCAGAATTTGATCCGAACCTGGCCAATAATACATCAACTGATCAAAAAGAGATTTCAGGTTTAAGAATACCAAATGTTTTTACGCCTAATGGGGACGGCAAGAACGACGCTTTTTATATCCAACACCTGGAATCCTTTGAATCAAATGAACTGACCATTATTAACCGTTGGGGAAGTACGGTTTATCAATCCAATCATTACCTGAATGATTGGACTGCTCCGGGACTGGCAGATGGAACCTATTTCTACATTGTGAAGGTGAAGAACGGCACCTCAGCCTGGCAGGATTATAAAGGTTATGTAACGGTAATACGGTAGATATTATAAAATATACAAACATGAAAATTTGGAGCGGGATATTTTTTATTTTAATGATCACTACATCAGCTGTTAAGCTTTTTGCGCAGCAGGATGCCCAGTTTGGGCAGTACGTATTCAATGGTATGTACATCAACCCGGCCTATGCGGGTTATAAGGAAGAACTGTATTTCCAGGCTTTTGCAAGAGCGCAATGGACAGGCGTTCGGGGGGCGCCACAAACGCTTTCGCTGTCAGCTGATGAGGCGATCAATGATGAAAGTTTAGGCCTTGGCATGATCATCACCAAAGATAAAATAGGCGCACAAAGTAGCTTAAATGCACTGGCAAACTTTGCCTACCGGATAAAACTCGATCGTACTGAAACCAATATCCTTGCTTTTGGTTTAGGCGTAGGCGTAATACAATCTTCTTTAAACGGCAATTTGTTAGATCCTATCGAAGAGGGCGATAACCGCATTGTTACGGGAGTGGTCAGCCAGACTCAACCGGATGTAAGGGCCGGTATACATTATTCCAATGAGAAATTTTTTATTGGTTTTTCTGCCAATCACCTTTTGGCTAAATCCCTATCGCTGTTTAACGATTATAATGCACTGAATGTAAAAGTACAACCACATTTTTACCTCACTGCAGGCATGGCCCTGCCCGTGAATCAGGATTTTATTTTTAAGCCAACCTTCTTAATTAAAGATGATTTACATGGACCAACCTCATTAGATTTAAATGCTTTTTTATTGATTAAAGAACGTTTGTGGCTCGGTGCGGTTTATCGCACCTCCGTAAAACTCTATCCTAAAAGTCACCTGCAGCCTGGTCTGAACAGTAAAGCTGCGGCCGGTTTTATCACTGAGTTTTTCGTCCGGTCTAACCTGCGTATTGGCTATGGCTATGATTATAGCCTCAATAAGCTGAGTAATTATGATTACGGCTCGCACGAAATTTCTGTTGGCTACTATATTGAAACTAAAAAGAGCCGGAGACCGAAGTGTTATTTTTAAGGCTAAGGCAGATTTCACAACGGGATAAACCTGCTGTAAAATCTGCTTTAGTTATGTAGTTAGGTTGACCTTTTTTCCTGTTTTCACCGCCTGGTAGATGGCATCAATAATTTTAAGATCTTTCAAGCCTTCCTCACCGTTTACAGGAACAAGTGGCTTGGTGTCTTCAAAAATAATAGTTGCCATTTCATCCATCTGTACCGTTTGATGAGTAGTTATGGGCTGTGTAAGTTCACCTTGATGGGTTCTACCCTTAATCGGACCATAACCAGTAGAAGGTTGCATCTCTGCAAATCCTTTGTCGCCACTCAAGAAAAATCTATCCAGGTGGTTGATATTATAGCTGGACAATAAGGAGGCTACCGCACCGCCAGGGAAACCCAATTGAAATTGGATGGTCTCATCGACTCCTTCTTTAAACTTTACCGGATCGGTCTTGGTTTCCTGAGCCGTCACCCAAATCGGCTCTTCGCCCACCATATACCTGGCCCCGTTAATGGCATAGATTCCTATATCCATCATTGATCCTCCGCCGGCCAGTGCTTTGTTTAATCGCCACTGACTGGGGTCGCCTGCTTTAAAACCACATTGCCCCTGGAAAAACCTGATCTTACCGAACTCGCCCGCATTTCTCATCCGGATCACTTCCAGCGTGCGGGGTTCAAAATGCATCCGGTAGCCAATCAGCAGTTTTACATTTGCTTTTTTACAGGCATCGATCATCTCTTGTCCCTCTTTGGCATTTAATGCCATTGGCTTTTCGCATATGACATGTTTTCCGGCTTTTGCTACACGTATCACCTGACCATGATGCAGTACATTTGGCGTAATTACATAAATAGCATCTATATCCGGATTATTTTTTACCTGATCGAAGTTCTCATAGTTGTAGCAATTCTTTTCAGGGATATTATACTTCGACTGCCAGTCTTTGATTTTTGAAGGCGTACCGCTAATTACACCGACCAGCTTCGCTTTAGTACAGGCTTTCATCGCTTCCGCTACACGGGTGCCATATCCGCCTAAGCCCATGATGGCTATCCTGAGTATCTTACCCTCGTAAGGCTGTTCGGTTTGGTCGGGTGCGTTTGCAAATGCGGTTACCGAGCTCAAGTGCAGCATCAACGCCGATGCACCAATTTTTTGCAGAAAATTTCTTCTAGTATTCATATTTGTCCTTTGAATATGTACCTATTCAACAAAAATCCAAACCCGATGTGGATCATCTGTTTTTGCTGCGTAATCAATTGATTTACATCATGAATCTAACATTTATCTTTGATATTTAGTTTTCTAAATATGACTTACTGCCCCGTCTGACCAAAAAATAATTACATATACGCCTTTAGTTTTTCATCTTTTTTGTGTCCGTCCTTATCTCCGCATAAAACGCTTGTTCCATGCGCAGACAAGTCCGTCTCCCATTGATCGAGATGAGGGCCTGATCACCTGAAGCAACAAGATGCTAATTTAATTATAGTTGATGGTAATGGGAATGCTTTTGAATACACTGACGTTGTGGCTGGTATTTTTATAGAGAATTATCCATTGATATTTTCCAGACTCCCAGGCCTTTTCACCTGTGATCGCATTGGCGGTTGGCTCATTATTGTCCGTCGCTGCGCCTACCGTGATGGTTTCTCCGCCATATACCCCATTGGAAAGTTTGAGTGTGGAAACTTTTGCGGCATTGCCAAGCCCTTTATGCGCTACCTTGGTCACTACGATAGCTTTGCTTAAATCTAGCTTATCGATACTTTCCGGATAATAGTTGCTTTTCTTTTTGATCAGTACGGAATACAGGGTGCCGTCATCTTTAATTTCGCTAACCTGTGCATGCAGGGTCATTTTATCGCCTTTTCTGAAGATAAGTTCTTTCTCTTCGAAAACATCAGTATAATAAATGAGCGTGTCATTTCGGGAAACAAAGTCTCTGCCGATCTTCGGATCTACCGGAAGATTTGCCGGATCAAGAATAATCAGGTCTGCTTTGATCTCCAGTTCTGATCCGTTCTCATCCTGAACGATGACCGCAAAATCATATATCCCTTCCGGAGCGGCAATGGGAATGGTGAAATGCTTGTGGATGTTCATATTTTTTGCGCCGACATATTCTGGCCAGGAGAGCTCAAATTTCCAGCTTGAGGTATAAGTTTGGCCGGCCTTCTGTGATATGATCAGTTTAACATCTTTGATCTTACTGGCTGCTATGATGTCTGCATTGAAATGGAAGTCACGGCCTCTCAGCGCTCGTTTATTGTTTGCTGTCCCGATCTCTACGTTTTCAGCAGTAGGCTTCAATGCTTCCTGATCCGTGTTTTCTTTTTTACAGGCAGAAAGACCAGCTGTGATCAGCATCACCGATAGCATTAGATTTTTGATTTTCATGGGTTGTATTTTTATGACGGTATGTTTTATAGGATTAATTCAAAGGGATGCGACTCTTTATTTAATTTTGATGCTGAGCCCTTTGATCGTTTGCCAGCCTTCCTTATCCGTCAGGCGGATCATAAAGTGATAATCTCCAAGATCAATATCGCCTGGAATAGTGATCTGCTGCTCCACCAGGTATGATTTCTGATCTGCTGGAATCGGAAAACTCTTTATAAGCAGTAATGGTTTTACCGGAATTTTAATGGGCTCCATTGAACAGGTTTCTACCTCTGTACTATGGCTATGGTGATCAAAGTTGTGATGGATATCAAGGCTTAGTGATCCAAGGGCCGCGTTGTCATTTAGAAGTGCCCGAAAGGTGAAAGTCTCTCCCCGGTTCACTGTGCCGCATTGTTTGGGAAATGCATTTGCGGCGGTTACATCGATCGTTGGATACTCGGTATCAATCTCCTTTTCCCCTTCCTTTTTACAGGCGGAAAGGAATAAAACGGATAGCACGGAAATATAAAAGAATGCTTTTTTCATGAAGTTGGAATTAGAATAATGACCTGGCAGGATTGCCAGGCCATTATGGGTTTATATGTTGTGGCTTAATACGTCTGTAAGTGGATTCTTTATCAGCGCTAATAGCTGCTATTTATCGAAATGCGCTTCAAATTCAACTTCTTTTCCGCTTTGGTCAACTACTTTAAGGTGTACATGGTAATGCCCTTTTGGTGCAGCTGCCACATCAAGATGTTTGTGCAGGCTATAGCTGGTTTTACCCACCACGGCAGCATCCTCATAGGTGACTTCCTTTTCCCATCCATTGCCGTGCACTTCAAGCACTATTTTTGCAATCTTGTTTGGAGCAGTGATGGAAGCCTCTACATGCAGGTCGTTGCCTGCTGCATTTAAGCCTGCTTCGAATCCTGTTGCTTTTGCAAGGCTCGGATCTGCGGTTACCTGCAGATCGAATTCCACCTCACTCACCTGTCCATTTTCGTCGGTAACTTTAAGGTGCCCGTGGTAAGCGCCAACTTTTGCATCAGCAGGCACATCAATATGTTTGTGGAATGCTGCATTTTTCAAACCGGTAAATCCCTCTGTGTAGGTGGTGTTTACATTCCATCCGGATCCGGATTCAGGGTGAATTTCAAGCACCACTTCTTTGATGTTGCCCGGTGCACTGACCTCTGCTTCGATATGAAGGTCATTTCCGGGATGGGCGATCTTGCTGTTGCTTGTTCCGACCTCGAGTGCCGTAATGGATGGGGCAGGGGCGACTTGTTCATCTTTTTTACAGGCAGTAAAGGTGATCGCAAAAAGAAAAAATAATAATAGGGTTTTTGTTGTTTTCATGAGTTGAATTTTAATTGTTATTGAATTTTAATTGTTATTGAATATTTAATGTTTGTTTTTGGTATTGCTAAAAGGAATTTTAAGTGATAGCACGATATTTCTTCCCATCTCAGGCAGTTCGATCAGCCGATAAAAACTCGTATGGTTGAGATATCGGGTATTGAGCACGTTCTGCGCCTGCAGGCTAACTGTTACCGTGTGGGTATAAAATTTGACTTTAGTGCCTGCCTGTATATTAATCAGCTGATAGCCTGGTGTTTTTTTCTCAGGAGGAACAATATTGTCCTGCGCGCTGGTAAGTCTGTAATCCAGGGATAGATAAGTGCCATCAAAATTATTGCCGGCAAGTGGCGACCAGGTCAGGTTAAATAGCGCTGAAGCAGGCGGAGAGAAAGGCAGGGTGTAACCTGTCTTATCACCGGAACGCTGCCCGGCATGAAGATATTCGCCGAGGACTTCGGCGCTAAGGGTCTTAAGGAATTTGACCTTAAATTGCAGTTCCGCACCATATCTTACCACTTTACTTTGGGCATATTGAAAGATCTGGTTGCCTGCACCATAGTTTGTATCGTGTCCGGATGTAGGATTTAAATAAATATAGTTGGAAAAATAATTATAGAAGGGGCTAAACAGCACGGACCAGTTATCGGCTTTCCATTCCAGGCTTAAGTCCGCCTGATAGGATTGTTCGGGTGAAAGTGAAGGGTCGCCGCGTTCAAAACTAAAATAGTGGTAGTTTACCCCGTTAGCCCCAAGTTCCTTTGCTATCGGCATTCTAAAACTTTTACCAATGTTTGCCTTCAGTGAAAACTGCCGGAGGTTATAATTTGCACCCACCGACCATACCAGGCTGCTGAATCTTCGGTTCAGATCTGCCGACCGCACCACATATTCCTGTTGTGATGATCCGCCTGAGGTAATAGTGGAAGGAAACCAATCGGTGTAGCTGAACATTCTGATCCGGCTGTGGTCGAAACGCAATGCGGCGTGGAGTAAAGTATGCTCATTTAACCTGAATTTGTCATAAGCGAAGGATCCGATTGAATACTGGTTAAAGGCGGGCACGAGAAAAGTATAACCATTGATCCCATTATCCTGGTGCTCACCATTCAGGCCCAGACTTAGCTCATGCTTTCCAAGGCTTATCTTATCCCTGAGGTTTACGGAATAAACAACTTTATCGAATTCACGCTCTAAATCTGAGGGGATGCGCATGAAAGATGGATAAACGGGAGGCATGTATCCATGGTTAACATAAGCACTGAATTCCTTTCTCATGTTTCGCTGGTAGCCGAGTTCACTTTCCAGCCTGTGCTTTCCGATTTCGTAGACGCTCTTGTTAATCAGCTTAAAATGATTGACCTTTTGACTTGGAAGCAAAATATCTCTGGATGAAGCATCATGCATCGCTGCATCCACGTTTCGGGGTTCAAGCCCATGTGCATTGGCAAAGAAACCACTGTTGCTAAAGGTGTTGCTGAGATAAAAAACGGAACGGAAATGCTCACTTACATATCCAAAGTTTAAATGAGTACCAGTTTCCCGGCCTGCGGTATTGCGTAGATAATTATCTTTTAGCTTTACCTGGTAATCATATACATAAACTGCGTCTGTTGGAACCCTGTAGTCGCCATAGTGCTGATAGGTAAATCTGGAATCGATGAACCAGTTTTTCTTTCTTCCATATAAATTTACCGAAGTGCCCAAAAGGCTGTTGTTGGTTTTGCCTATCAGATCCACTGATCCGCCTAAAGAATTTTCCATTGGAACAGGGGCAGGGTTGATGGCGATAGCACCGGCAATTGCATCTGATCCGTACATAAATGATGCGGCCCCTTTAATCAGCTCAACCTCACTGGCAGCAAACTGATCGATCTCCAGGCCATGGTCAGCGCCCCACTGTTGACCTTCATGCTTGACACCCTTATCCACTACAACTACTCTGTTAAAGCCTAATCCGCGGATAAGTGGTTTGGATTGTCCGGATCCTATACCGATTGTTTTGATTCCCGGTAAACGCTCCAGCGTCTTCATCAGGCTTCCGCCCAGGTTTCGCTGGATGAAAGCGGCATTCACAGTTTGTACATTCAACGATTCCGTTCTCTTTCGCTGCTCAATATGATCATCCTCGATTATCACCTCCCTTAATTGCTTCACTTCAGCATGAAGCGTGATCTCAATTTTGGTATCGGATGTATTGATATCGAATGTTTTTTCACTGGTAACATAGCCTACTCTTGAAAATCTCAAAGTTGTTTTTCCCCTGGAAAGACCATCCATCTGGAAATTCCCACTTTGGTCAGTAACCACAACGCTGTTACTGCCGGGGATGGCTACAGATACCCCGGAAAGGGATTGTCTACTACCATCTGTTACCCTCCCTTTTAAGTTAAAAGTTTGCCCGAAGGCATTCGAAAAGAATGAAATCAAGAGAAATAATATGCAAATAAACTTTTGCGTGCTATAAAAATTCGACACGTATGACACAAATATTGTCGGCTTATCAATCCTCGAAAAACGGGACAAATTAGAAGCCAGATAAGGAAAAAGGACCATAGCATTCTCTTGAACAGAAAATACTTTTGATTAAAGAAATCACCAGCTAAGCAATAAAAAAGCTGGCTAGATTAAGAATAGTAGATGGGTGGGCCTTTATTAGTAAAGCCCTGAAGGGTAAACTCATAATTGCAGATGCAGGAGTTACAATTGTAAGTGATCTTTACGGGTGAAAGCACGATAAACTGCTGCGGAATATAGGCAGGGACATGCTTGCTTTGTTTGTGGATAATGAAATCACAGATCTCGCACTTTTCTACTGCCGATATTGACTCTACAGTAACGTCTTCCTGATCAGATGGAAATACTTTATGGGCATGGGCAAGCTGTAGAATGGATATTGAAAGAAAAAGCACGACAAGGAACATCGATAAGAACCGGTGCTTCCTGGCAGGATATAAAACTGACTGCTTTTTCATTGCTACAAAGTTGCATCAAATTCTTAATTATAGCGATATAATTTTATTAAATGTTTGTAACAGTTTATATACAGAAGCTATTGCTTCGGCGTTTTCGGGTTAACAATTAGTTCATTCATTAATCTGGACATGAAGCATCAGTATTGTGCCGCTCCCGGGAAATCAAGGAAGAGCTATTTCCATTCACAATATTATGCAGCAAAAAGCACAGCAGCATTACAGCATCACTTAACTGTTTCCAAGGTGAATATCCAAATTATCGCCAAATAAAAAGCAGGTAAGAATCGCCTTACCTGCTCAACATAATAGGATCTTTTAACTCTTAATCTACAGCTGTAAAAGACCTTGGTTTAGTCCAAGTACTCATGTTAGTTATCCTGATCAACAGGATAAGATCCGCCGTACTCTCAGTTATTTTCGCTTACCGAACTGTTCTTCAGTTCAGCAACCTAGAACATGTTGTCAAAAAGCTTAGGAGGAAGCCTAATAAAAGTTCATTTATTCGAGGCGTAGGAGAGCGCACCATTGAGCAGTTTGAGAAAGGCCCTTAGAAAATACAATTAGCTCTTGCAGATGGCATAATAGATAGTAGGGTTCGCACCGTGTAGTATACCAAGGATCGAAAGCATGATAATATCGCTTTACAGGTACTTCTTATTACGATTAATTATATGATCTGGGAATTTTCAAATATTCGTGAGTGATTTTGTCTGTGATATGATAAAGCGAATATATTGCCGTATAAATTCTTGCTTAAACCGAATGTACGAATAAAGCAATCCTGAAAATATGGAAAATCAAACGAACTTGGATTTTTTAGGGTTGATCCGGCCTTTTCATTAAACAATTATGCTGAATTTATTTAGTTTTTATATCTTCGCAGAAAACAAACTAATTATTAACGCTCCAAAATGTTCAAAACTATACCAAAAGTCTTTCTGTGGCTTATTTTAGTTTTCTTTTTATCTGGTTGTAAAAAAGAAAACAGCCTTGCGGATCAAGACACCTTTATAGAGCAAGTTGAAGAATTATCTCCTCTTAATGCCACTGTATCATCTGCAGGTGCTACATTCATAGAACTTCAGTGGCTACAGGTAACCAACAGTCACTTTAATGCCGTTACTTATTCCATATTTTTGAATGGTGATAAGATAATTGAAGGCATTACGGGAAGTAAGTTTAGCCTGATCAATCTGAAGCCTGGTCAGCAATATGCTATTAAAATAGTTGCCTCAACAGCTTCTGGCAAGCAGTTGTCGCAGTCATTGACTAGCAATACTCTTAGAGCTATCATTGGCAATCAGGGGATATTCCAAGAATATCAGATTCATAATTATTCCAGTATAACCGGTGGTACCGCCCTTAAACAATTAGATGATGGCGGCCATTTGATTGCACGCCTCTTACAACATCCGGGTCAATTTGATATTGAGAATTTCAAAATTGTCATTTTCCGTACCGATGCTTCCGGGAAAATGCTATGGTACAGATTGGTGTCCCTTTTGGCTTATAATTTTTCAGTATATGGGGAGCTGGTAATTGAAGTGAATAAAAATGGCAGAGACGGCTTGCTTTTTTTAAATCAACATGCTATCCGTCTATCCATGGATAATGGAGAAATACTTCAACAAAGAAGTTACGCTGCTGATACAACTACTTTAACTTTCAATTCCTCATTTAACGTTTCGGATCAGAAAATTATTCTAGGTACTTATCAAGGAAGCCTTATGGCGATTAATCCCAATGATTTAAATCTGATCTGGCATAAAAGTAACGCTGATAGAAAAGGTATGGTGGGCCAGATAAAGATTGACTCAAAGAAAAATATCTACTATGTTTTTAGAGATGCAAAAGACTCTAATGCCAAAGTAAGGGTAATGAAATGCAATGAAAATGGAGATTCTATGAAAGAATTTCTGTTTGACGGTACCCTGCCGGGCGAAAGTAATTGGGGATTCAATATGACAGCCCTTTTGGTAGATGAACAAGATAACCTCTATCTGTTTGGCCACAATTATGATTTTAATTTTATGCGCTGGTTCAAGTTTACTGCTGAAGGAACGCTGATTAAAAAAAACCAAACTTCCGATAATTTACTTATATACAGGGCGCTGTTTAATATTAAGGGAGAAATTGTGGTATCCGGGCAGATTCAGGGCGCGTCAATAGAAAGATACGGGGGCATATATGTATTTGATAAAGAAATGAATATTAAATCAAAGCAAGTGCATCGAGAGCTTCCTTATCATACCCTTAATGGGCTAACCATTAATCCTGACGGCTCGTATAACTTATTTTTGAGCTTCAGCACTGGTAATACGAGTGGATACCGAAGCTTTGTTTTTACTAAAACAGATACAGATGGTAAATTATAAGCTATTCCTTGCTGTCTTACTATTATTTAGTTTTAGCGCATGCAAAAAAGATAACGAAGCGATTAATGTATCTATTACAACACAACAAGTGGCAATAGAATCCATCACCTCAAATCAAATTGATATTAGCTATCAGCTATCCCGTCTGGGTTATGATCAAACTGGTGTTTCCTACCATAAAAAAAGCTTGCCAGGTGCATCCACTACTATCTATGCTATCAGGAAAAATGACTTGTTAAAGCTATCATTACAAAATCTGGAGGCCGGTACGGAATACGTGATCAAAATATTTTATAAGAAAGATAACCAGACGCATTTAGACAGTAAAGAATATTCGTTAAAAACTTTATCTGCTGAGGCTGCAAAATTTAACTTGAATATTGTAGAGACGAATATAAATTATGATGATGAGGGTAACTTTTCTTTCAACATAGAGGGGGAAAATTTACAAAACTTTAATCTCAGTGAGTTGGTGGTTCGCGTCAATGTTAAGTTACAAGTCTTAAGCTACCCTTCTCTGATTACTGCTAACCGCTATAAAATGAAGATCACGGGAATCGTAGATCCTGTTAACGGGAATTATCCTATTCAGTTTACCTATCAAGGTAAAGAGCTACTCTTCAAATCGCTGCCTTTCTCCTATAACGGCGAACGTTACTTGGCAACTTATGAGCCCACCAACCTAAAGGGGTCTTATGCATCGGTATTTAATAATCAGCTTTATTATTTTGCTGATAAAAAAGTATCCAGATGGGATGAGGTGGGGCAACGTATGCTTACGCTTGGCAATTTTCCTGCAGGTATTAATGGTCCTTTTGGAGATGCTGCAGGTACGGCTTTTGATGGGATCTTGTTCCTTCCTGCTGTGAATAAAACTATAATTGCAGATTTAAGCAAACCATTTGATTATACAATCTTTCCTGAGGCCTATGCCTACATCCCTTCAACAAACGATTGGTTAACTTTCTCTTTCAAGGAACTTGAGTATACAAAAAATAGCCTAATTGTTAGTAACTGCAATTATTTTGTTCATAAAAACGTATTTTATCTGGCGTTCAGCGTAGGCGATAACCCATCCAATGGCTTCACGGGAAAACCGACGTTCAATAAATATGTATACAGGTATAGTAGCTCTGGCAAGTCTTTTGAAAAGGTGACGGAGATAAAAGTAGAAATGACTAATTTTCATTTCGTTTCAGTGAACAATGAACTCTACCTACTGGGTAATGTGCCAGTCGTAGATCAGGGTTTTAAACTGAGTAGCGTCTTTGCTGTATATCGTGTGTCTGATCAGTTTAGCGTTCAGGAAGAATTCCGCGCTGGTACGCTTTCCGATCCCATCAATTTTACGGCAAAGAAAGCATTGGCATACGATCGGCAAATCCTCATCGCTACTGGGGTAACTGATTTGAAGCTATACGATCCTATTGAGAAAAAGTTAAGTAAGGTACATCCGCGAAATAACATTACAAACACTTACCTAGGAGGCTTTTTTACTTATAATAACAAATTACATCTAAACACTGATATTGGTTTTAACAGTCAAACAATTTATGAGTTCTCTATTACCAAGGGCCGCTAGGTACCTGCTGAGTTTATCACTGGCAATATTATGCCTGGTTAGTGCCTGCAAAAAGCAAACCAATGAGACTGTTGTCGATGCCTTTGCGCAGGTTAATCCAGAAGCAAAATATAACAATGGGGTATATAATATTCAATTTTCGCTTCAGGAATATCCATACGATGAAGTAACCGTAAATATAAGCGAGAGTAAGAACAACTTTCACAAAAACACCAACCTAATACAGATCAAAGCTTACCAGGCAAGTAATGGAAGATATGGTGTATTCATTAATACGCTTGCCGCGGCGAGAACGTATTACTATCAGATACGGGTAAAAGATTCGGCGGCAGGAAAGCTTGTCAATTCTGATATCTACTCATTTACCACTAACCCTTAAGTAAAATCATGAGGCTTCATCACAAATCTTTGTTCATTGTTTTTTTGTGTACAATTGTTGCATTTTCATGCTCTAAAAAAGAACAGGTTTATGTACTTCAGGATAAGTATGCACCAGGTGTTAATCCGATAGAAACCTCAGCAGATGATTTTACGATATTATTAAATGCCCGGGTACTGCAAAACGGAGAGAGCGGGGAATGGAAAATTATTAGCGGCGCCAAGATGGATGGTTTCGTGGCCATTGAGGATAAAAATAATCCTTCCACTAAATTTAAAGGGGTACCTGGAGAGGAATATGAATTGGAATGGTTACATCGCTCTTCTGATGGAAAAACCACCGCTATTAAAACAAACGTTAAAATTCCTCTACCAAACATTATCATTGAAGACCAGACACCGGTCGGATATCAAACCATCAGAACCTTTTTTGTAAACCCAAAATACCGGGGTACATGGTCAATAAAGGGCAACTATGCCCGGGTGCTTTCGAGATATCAGGATGGAGCAGCAGAACAGGCGGAGAAGAAGCCAAGTATAGAGCTACATGGCTTTGAGAATACAGACTATACTGCCAGCTTTAAGTATACGGTTGCCGGCAAAGTTTTTAATTATGAAATAAGCGTCAAAACGGGGCCTTACACCCAGGATGAAGGACTTTATGAATTGCAACTATCCAAAGGAAATTCCAGAGTGGTTATGGATAATGCAAACAATGTCATAGAACTGAATTTGCAGGCTTCTGGTATTGCCACCATCTTCAGTGAACCAAATGCGTACCCAGCCCTTTCTTCATTCAAAAAACTTCGCAAACTAATCCTTGGAGGATCCAGCCTAAAGGAAATTTCTCCCATTTTCGGGGATCATTATCGTGAACTTGAAGAACTCAGCATAGACGGAGCAGGTTACAGTACTACTTTTCCAGAAAGTATAGGCAACCTCACAAAACTTAAAACTCTCCTATTTGCGCCAAGAAATAGTTTTTCCCCATATAATGAAATCATATTGCCAAAGTCGTTCGCCAACCTTAAAGCATTAGAATCCTTTACGGTAAATTATGCCGGCTTTGTCAATTTTAATGGCACTTTAGGTAAGCTAACTAATTTGAAGGTACTTAAAACAGCGATATCGGCAATTACCGATGATATCGGAGAATTAAAACAGCTGGAATATATCGATTTGACACCTAGAAGTAATTACTTTCCACAGCGCTTTGGAGAATGTAGTTCACTCAACTTTGCCCGCTTAATGTTCGATGATGCATCGAGCGGTGATGTGGTTTTATCTGCTAAAATGGGTGATTTAAAAAAGCTAGAAACCTTCGAAATTACCAGTAGCAAGCTGAGAGGCCTGCCCGCTTCTTTCTCGGACATGGCGGCTTTAAAAATACTTAAAATATCAGGAACGGGATTGCAGACTATTCCTGAAAATTTTGGAAACCTGTCAAATCTGGAATCAATACAGCTTTATGGAATTTTCACAAAAATACCTACCTCATTTGGTAGCCTTTCAAAACTAAACCATCTTATGTTGGGCGGGAGACAGGAAACACTGCCTGAGCAGTTTGGTAACCTTAGCGCTTTAGCTTATTTTAATGCACAATCTTCCTCAATTAAATCTTTACCTGAAAGTTTTGGTAAACTTAAAAAGTTAAGAGAACTGAACATGCAAATGGCTAAATTAGAAAAACTCCCTAGCAGTTTTGGAGAGCTTGATGGCCTGCAAACACTCAATCTAGCCGTAAATCCGTTTAAAACTTTCCCAAAAGAAATCATTTATTTGAAAAATATCCTAGAGATTAATTTAAATACCACCCTTGCTGGAGATATACCTGATGAAATTACGAAAATGAAAAGCGGAGTAGCTTTTCGCCTTTATGGAGTAGACAATTTAACAGTTGATCGTTTAAGACGCATTATTGCTATTTCAACTGGGAAAGCATATTATACCTCTTTTGGTTATTTTTCTTCGTAAATCAACTTTTATTATTGTGGTGTTGAAGGTTGGCCCATACTTTATCCTTCTCTTTAGCTTGCGTTCGTTCGTAAGGCTTTTGCAGGTGAATCATCCATTAATCTTGTCATCATTTCCTCGAATTCGAAAGACGGCAGGGTTCAATAGTTTAGTGCTAAATTTAGTGCAGTAACGTTTTCCTGATCAGATGGAAATACTTTATGGGCATGTGCAAGTTGTAGAATGGATATCGAAAGAAAAAGCACAACAAGGAACATCGATAAGAACCGGTGCTTCTTGGCAGGATATAAAACTGACTGCTTTTTCATTGCTACAAAGTTGCATCAAATTCTTAATTATCGCGATATAATATTATTAAATGTTTGTAACAGTTTATATACAGAAGCTATTGCTTCGGCGTTTTCGGGTTAACAATTAGTTCATTCATTAATCATGGACATGAAGCATCAGTATTGGGCCGCTCCCGGGAAATCATGGAAGAGCTATTTCCATTCCCGATATTATGCAGCAAAAAGCACAGCAGCATTACAGCATCACTTACCTGTTTCCCAGGGGAATATCCAAATTCTTGCCAAATAAAAAGCAGGTAAGAATCGCCTTACCTGCTCACCATAATAGGATTTTTTAACTCTTAACCTACAGCTGTAAAAGACTTGTATTTAGTCCAAGTGCTCATGTTGTTGTCTTGCAACTGCCTTTTCAATAAAGTCGGGCATGAGCGTAATCTGTGCCTTAATGCTATTTTTTAAATGATCTTTCGATACCTGTGTGGATAGAGAATCCAGTTTTTTCTGCAGATTAAGTTCTACCGTTGGTTGCGGTTGCTTTCCTTTTCGTAAAACTTTAAGCAAATAAAGTGTATTGGAATCTCCGGTTGTATCACGAAACAAAGATTCGAAATATATACTCCTGGCGGGCATAGAACTTCTGATGTTGCCAAGTTCATTTTTATGCAGGTTAATCAATTCGTCTACCACCTTACGATCGCCTGAATTAAAGGTGTAGTGGTGAAGCGTACATTCTACCGAATCCACCAGAGACCGCTTTTCGGTTTTTTCAAAAGTGCCGTTCAGTAAATGGATGTGACTAACTGCTCCACCTGCTATCGCTCCAAGAATAAAGGTAACAGCCAGGGTCATCCAGATGGAGATGTCAAATGGCGTAAATCGTTTTTTATCTTTTTTCACATTATCGATTATGATTCTGGCTTAGCTATTCTATTAAAAGTGGTCATGATAGGAGGGGAGCTTAACTGCTGCTAACCCTGCGACATATTCAGGGTTAACGATGTAGTGAACTCAAGACCAGTGGTAGTGATCGCCTTTACTGTAAACTTATACGCTCCGGCAGTAAGGGAAGTGTTTTTAGCCACAGTTATGGAGCCTGTTTTATCATTGATGGTAAAAATACCCGCTGGAGCGGAGAAGACTGTTCCATCTTTTTCAATACTGGTAATACTGAAGGTTGATTTATATTTTTCCGGATATAATGTGGGTGCGGAAGATACATATCCATTGGATAAGGCAATGTGGATATTATTGAAAAGCAGGGTAAGGTCGAGGTCTGAGTAATAAGTTCCGTAGAAAAACTTGATCTTTGGAATAAAGAATACCCTAAAGGATCTTGAAGCGACATTAAATCCATCTTTTTTTAAGACAGGAACCACGTCGTAGGCCTTTTCTGCTTTTTTGTTAGGATCACCTGCATTTGTGCTGAAGCGGAGCTGGTTGGTGGCTATTGATACATCCGTTCCGATAGCGGCTTTATTATTAATATCCCAGTTTGCATCCTTCATAATGCTTATGGGCGCTTCAAGCTCAAAAGTTGCGGCATCACCATACAGTACGTAAGCAAATGGGATGGCTACTTTATTATCCAGCCCTTTAATGTCCAGTTTTGCAGCAGCAATCTTGATCTCGATGGTCTGCTTTCCCTGAAAACCTGCAGCGGCCGAGTTAACCAGCACCTCAATTTTGTAAGAAGATGGAATCTTATTTCCTGTAATAGCGGAAATTTCATCATTCGGATAAAGCATTGTCGTATTCAGCTTTATTTTCCCTGTTGCTTTATCAAAAGTTAGAGATGAGCCCATTTTATCGTGCAGACTGCCCGTTGCACCGATCTGAACATTCGGAGTCTGAGTAAAATCAAACGAAATCCGGGCATCACTTGCATTCGTGATGTTTGACGGTAGGGAAATCTCTTGCTGATCTCCATAAACAAGAGAAAAACTGCCGGGAAGGCCGATTTCTATGGTGTTCAAAGGTGTTTCCCCTTCTTTTTTACACGCTGCGGCAGAAAATAATAGCCCGGTAAATAGTAACAACTTAGCGTAATTCTTTAAGATTTTCATGTTTTAAATTTTTACAAAAGTATTTTTAATGTTTCACAAAAGCAATTAAGTTGCATTATTTATAGCAATATTGTTGCATTTGCTGTTTGCGTTTATATCTTTGCGCCTTCCAATTTCAGCTATCACGATTTTCAAACCATGTTATTTATTCGCTACAAGTCCTTTACTTTATCACTGTTTGTGATTGCTTCTACTTTTCATGCTTATGCGCAACAGCATAAAAGAAAAGATCCGGTCAGAACGGATACGCTTAAAGAAGTGCTGATTAGGGGTTATACCAGATCGACCACCACAGGGAAGATACAAATCTCCCAAAAAGAGCTGCAGCTCGTTAAATCCGGTACGATCGGAGAAACATTAAGCCATGTTCCGGGGATTCAGAATGCCTCTTTCGGTCCGAATTCAGGAACGCCTATGATCAGGAGTCTGAGCGGAAACCGGGTCAAGGTGCTGAGCAATGGCATGGCCATGAATGACCTTTCAGGAATCAGCCCCAACCTGAATATTATTGTGGATATGGAGAATCTTTTAGGTATCGAAATACTAAAAAGTGGAGCAAGTGTTCTTTACGGCGGGAAGGCGATTGGAGGGGCAGTTAATCTGCTGGACAATACCATCCCAAAACAAAGGTTCGATAAAAACCTGATCGGGTTTGCTACCGTGGAAGGAGGAACGAACGCCGGTTATAAACAAGCTTTTGACCTTAACGGAAACCTGGGCAAGAAATGGGTATGGCATGCAGGGGCCATGAATCACTGGAATAAAGACTTAAGGATACCCGGAAATACGAAAGCTCCCATTGCTTACGACCCGAAGATAGACGACCTGACCCAGACCATGGCTCAAGTTGTAGTAGATAAGGAAACCACCCGAAATATTACGTTGTACCCTTACATCAGCCAGTTTGTGCTGGATAATATCAATAATCCTCAATGGGGATTAAGTGAGGCGGATCTCTACACTTTCCAGCCAAATTCTATTATTGGAGGCGTGGCCGTGCCCAACCCCGGAAATGCCGTTTACATTCCTGGCCAGCCATCAAATACACCATTCTCCACTACAAAGATCAAGGGGATTTATGATTACGCGCCTGTCGAAAAGGGGATTATGCCCAATAGTCACTCCAACAGCTATTCGGTAAACCTGGGAACGAGTTATGTTGGTGAGCATATCCGGGCGGGTATTGGCTATCGCAGATCTTACGGTTATTATGGCATCCCAGGCTTTGCACTGCGCAAACTTCCAGGACATACGCATACCCATGATGACGGATATACCCATGTGGTGGAAGGGGCAACAACCTACCTTCCAATCAATACCAGGTCAGCTTCCAATAGCCTGCTTATGGAAGCTGAATATCATCCCGAAAATGGTATAATCCATGCGCTGAAACTAAATTATGTTTTTCAGGACGGGAAAGACAGTGAATTGATCGGAGCGTTTCTGGCCAATGAGTTTTCATCAAACCATCACGCTTTAAGAGTAGAACTGGAGCAACGTCCTCTTTCTTTTTTAAAGGGAGTGAGTGGCGTGGATTTATCGAGAATGGATATCAAGGGGGTTGGCGAACAGCGTTATCTTCCAGATAATCTAAGCCGGGAATATGGAGCCTTTACCCTTCAGCAGCTGAGATTGGATTTTCTGGAGGTTGATCTTGGCTATAGACATGATTTGGTGAACAGAAATGCAAGGTTAACGCCTGGGTACAGTCCGAGCAGGGGCTTGGGTGGAGGGAAGCTTTCTCCACGGGATTTCCACCTGAACCAATACAATATGTTAACAAAAGTCAACCTAACTGATGCCGGGTTTTTAAAAGCAGCTTATGTTCATGCCGAAAGAGCCCCTGAAGTGAACGAACTCTACGCTGGAAACAATCATTTTGCCATTATGCTTGAAGAAAATGGTGATGACAGGTTGAATAAAGAAACCGCTAAAACCCTTGAATTTGGTGCCGGACTAAACCTTCAGCATTTTCAGTTATCAGTTACGCATTACATTACCCGATTTCAAGATTACCTATATCTTGCCCATACAGGCATATCCCGTTCGGGAGGATTTTTAGTTAAGGAATGGAGACAGGCGGATACCAGGATTACCGGCTGGGAAGCAGAATTTAAAGTGCAACGACCTGTAAACAAGCATACGACTGTACATGTTGGAGCATATTTTGACCTGGTTAAAAATATCAATGTATCAGGAGAAAGCATTAGAAATTGGGCAGAGGGAGACTATATGCCCAATATGCCCACCAGCAGGTTCGGGTTCTCCGGAGGATTGAATCTGAAGAAGCTTGATATTGATGTGTTATTTGATCGCTATCTGTCCCAACGTTTCCTCGGCAAGAATATTAATCCGGAACCACCCATGCCAGCGTATTCTCTTTTAACGGCAAGAATTGCATATAAAGGAACCATTAAAGGCCTCCAGGCAGATTACTTTCTTAGCGGAAACAATTTGCTTAATATAGAAGCACGTCCGCAAAACTCTTTGCTTAAATACCTGGCGCCTTTACCCGGAATAAATATCTCCCTGGGTATTAAAGTAAATATATGATAGACGTTCTCAACCTTCCATGGGTCTTCAGGGCTTCATTGCAGACTTGGATTGTAAGTTGATTCTAAAGGCATAAAGGAAATTGCACGTGATGTTCTGGCATTCGATGCAGGCGATTTTAACACGCAGTAGGCAGCGCTAATTATATCAAGACATGGCTAGATTGATCAAATCAGGTATGCTTTGAAAGTATTCTGTTTTGTAGAAATAAAATATGCCCTCAGACTCCAACAGCCCTTAGGCCATTTTCACCTAATTCTATTTTAAAACTTACCGTATCAAATAACTTTATTCCTGGGGCAAATTCATCAACAGCAAACGGGATTTCCTGATCATTCTCGTCAAGTATAATTCCCTTAGCCCTTTCTGATTCAATTGATATTATTTTGCCGATCCTCATCATAAACTATTATTTAATGTAAATGCAAAGGAAGGCTTCTTAGCCTAATTTTTTCTTAACATAGGATAATAAAGTGGCAAAAAATATAATTCCTGTATGATTAGTTATCAGAAAGTCTTTTACGCGCTTTAGATCTTTCAGAGATATTTTATTTAAAAGTCAAACAGAAAGCAAGAATATTGAAAGTCTAAGGGCTGCCTGCCGTTTTTATGTAAATAATAATCGTAAACCAGAGGTAAAAGCTTGAAAAAGCGCTTATAAAAAATATGTAATTGCCTAACAAGAGCATATTTAGCAATTTATTTGCTTATTCCGGATCCTAATCGTTACATATAAAAAACAAATCTAGATTCCTCCGTGTTTTACGGCCATGAATGATAAAATAAAACAGTATTATGATAACATTTTTAGTATCTAATCATAAAATGAGTTTTATTTCGTTATAAAACACCGCCATTTAATTTGCCGAAACCATGAAGATTTTATTTAGCTATCTAAAAAAACACAAGTATATTGTCTTGTTAGCATTGTTGATGACTGCCATCAATCAGGGCTTTTCGCTCGTTGAACCATTAATCACCGGAAAACTTGTCGATGACTATATCAATAAAAGAGAGCTGCTTACCAGGCATGAATATTTTACCGGAATTATGACGCTAATTGGTTTAGGTATCGGTGCAGCGTTAGTTTCCCGGATTGCCAATAACTTTCAGGATTTTTATACCATCACCATTGCGCAGAAAACAGGAGCAGAAATGTATGCCGACGGCATGAAACACTCCCTGGATATGCCTTATTATGTTTTTGAAGAGCAACGAAGCGGAGCAAAACTCGACATGCTGGGCAGAGTAAGAAGCGACTCCGAGAATTTTATAAAATCTTCCATCAATGTCACCTTTATGGCCTTGTTCGGGATCATTTTTGTAAGCGTATATTCTGCACTGATCAGCTACAAAGTCACACTGGTATTTGTGGCTTCCGTTCCAATCATTACTTACTTAAGCTGGAAGCTATCTGAAAAGGTAAAGGTTGTTCACCGGGCAATTATATCGAAAACTTCTGTTTTGGCAGGACGTTCCACAGAGTCATTGAGAAATATCGAACTGGTAAAAAGCCACGGCTTAGGCGCGCAGGAAATTGATCGTTTAAATACAGCAACCTATAAGATTTTAAACCTGGAAATTGTAAAAACTAAAATTTTGCGGATGCTGAGTTTTATTCAGGGAAGTACGGTTAATATTGTAAGAAGTGTAATGATTGTAGTGATGCTTATGTTGATTTTTGACAAAGAACTTTCAGCTGGTCAGTACTTTAGTTTCCTGTTATATTCTTATTTCCTATTTGGACCCTTACAGGAATTCGGACACATGGCTTTAACCTGGCGGGAAGCCCAGATCTCTTTCGGTAACTTCAAGCGCATCATGGATATGCCTGTGGAAGCCGTACCAGATGATCCGGCTGCATTACATAAAATTGATCATATTGAATTTAAGGATGTATATTTTAAATATAAAAACAGCAATCGCAATGCTTTGAATGGCATTTCGTTCCATGCCGAAGAGGGGGAAACAGTCGCGTTTGTAGGGCCTTCCGGATCAGGGAAAACCACATTGATTAAATTACTCGTTGGCTTATACAAACCATTTAAAGGTGATGTGTTTTATAACAGGACGCATACAGATGAAATTCACCTGGATGAACTGAGAAGGAAGATTGGTTTTGTTACGCAGGATACACAGCTGTTTTCTGGTAATATCAGAGACAACCTGAGGTTTGTAAGACCAGATGCGACAGATGAGGAGTGCATGGAAGCGCTCAACAAAGCCGCCTGTCAGTCGTTGCTATCGAGAGCTGAAGATGGCCTTGACACGCTTATCGGGGAGAGCGGCGTAAAAGTGTCCGGTGGAGAAAAGCAAAGGTTATCCATCGCGAGGGCACTATTACGTAAACCAAATATTTTGCTGTTTGACGAGGCCACTTCGGCGTTGGATTCCCTGACAGAGGAAGAAATTACTAAAACAGTGAATAAGTTGTCTGAACTTAAAGATCATATCACCCTGATTATTGCTCACCGTTTATCAACGATTATGCACGCTAACCGAATTTATGTGTTAGAAAACGGGGAAATAGTAGAGAGCGGTAATCATGAAGAATTAATTGAGCAAAAAGGACTTTATTACGCCATGTGGCGCCAACAGATCGGAAGGCGTAAACTGGTCGATGAAATTAATAAACTCGATGAATTGTTACTCAATTAATCAGCTTCAAAATAGTTGACGAACTAGGGAAATATCACTTAAAAACAACAATAAGAAGTTAAAGTACGAAAGAAATGATCAGCATTTAATAGATGATTATTGGACTGTTTATTTTCGTTTTTTTTAATTTGTGCATAGTTTATTTGGCCATAACAGGTATCATTATAAATACCCTCTATTCAATAGATAGCATCGGTTTAAGTTGTTAGGTCTTTTAACTCTGCCTGGTTTTAAGTTTAATTAGCATGGCTTTAATGGCTTTATAAATTTTAAAAGAGATCGATGTGCCAGGCAATACGACAGGTTTCAGCGAAATGACGGTATCAATACCAAGTATCATTACCATGGCAGTCAGTGCTGTAAGTCTTTAGTTAGAATTGATCCTGCAGGACTAAAATAGTTGGGTCTAGATATCAACTATCATCAAATGTTGAGAACGCGTAATTATCAGCCAATACTTCTTATCAGGTTCATGGATAGAAAGAAAAGGAGGATCAGGATAAAATACGATAAGAAATATTAATTTATCAAAATCCTAAGTGAATATGGTAATCTTAGTTATAAATTACTTTAAAATGTGTGCATAATATTTTAAACAATTAAATTAATGGATAATAAAAAAAATGAACAAGGCCTTTGGTTTTTTTATATTATCGGTTTTGTTTTCATTATGCCTATAATATCTTATTATCTATCCATACCAGATGTACTTCCAAAACAAGCCTATATTCAGGTTTATTTAAGTGGTCCAATATTGTTGATTTTAGGATTAATTTTGTTTTTTAACTATAGCAAAAAAGCGGTTGGTATATTTTTTCTGATAACTGCTTTATGGTGGATACTAAGTTTAATATATGAGTTAGTATACAAATAACTTTCAGGTTGACTACCTGTATACGGCGAAAAAGCTAATTTTGGAAAGGCTGGAGAAGGGATCTCGAGTTGGAACACGAAGTAAAGGAGATTGCCAGAACCATTACACAGATGGAACAACTAAAATTTAGATATGAACATTTACGAATGCATATTTGGTATGATCTTTTGCTTTACTGTCATGTCAATTGGCCTATTAAGAATTATTAGGCGAAAGAAAATAACTAAAAAAGGTTTGACTGCGGAAGGTCTTGTATCAGCAGTGAATACGGAGATGTTTCGAAATCGAATTACCTTTCATACTGTCATCTGTTTTAAAACTCTGGAAGGAAAAGATATTGAAGTATCACTTGACGAGGGGATGCCAGTTCCAATTCATGCTATAGGAAATAAGATTAAATTGTTGTATAATAGAGACGATCCGGAAGAAATTGTAGTAGTTAATAAAGGAGCATTTGTACTCGAATATCTTGTCTCGATTTTCGGTGCAGTTGGATTACTGATTTTTATAAACATATTTTTTTTAAATACTTAGTAGTAAAGATATTACCAAAATCCGTTGTTGAAAATTGGGAAGAAATTCCAAGGTTAAAGGTGCTTTAAGTGAACTTAGTAACGTTAGTAGTGGTAAAGATTTAGTTAATTATCTTGAGCAATCTAAAAAAACAGAACAATTGTTAATAATGAAGGAAATAGAGGAAACATGGCAACTGAAAATGCAGATTACATTAGATAAAGTCCTAATTCTACATAGAGGGGCATATGGTTTAGTAGTACGGAAGAGAGCGGTAGGGTCAAACCGGTAATTAATGCTGAGAAATATACTACACACATGGGAAATAAACTTAGAGCAGAACATAACCTACCTCTTAGAACACATTATTCCCCTACATCTGAGGGAGGAGCCTACGGTCCATCACAAATTGCTCGCTCATATAGAAGAGTGGGTACCTTTAGTCTCTTTTATTTTCAGGCTAATCCTATAACAATTATAAGCCCATATAGATATAGATGAAAAAGATAATTTTATTTGGATTTCTTGTGTTAATGGCAACAGCCGGGTGTTCTCAAAAAATTAGTTTTCCAGTTCTTTCTGATAAGATATATAATAAGAATGGAGGCGAAAATGATAAATCGACTTTTAAGTTAAGTCGAGGGAAATCTGAGGCAAGAAAAAAAGTTTATTTAGATGCTCATGCTTCTTTTTTAAAAGGTAATATAGATACCCTATTTATTTTTGAGGGCTATAACATGGAGACCGGTATATTTTATGGTACAATATGGAATAAAGAAGACAAGGTTAATTATAGTTTTTTTAAGGGGGAAATTTCCTTTCAAGAAAAGTCAGTCTTCAGGTATCTGTAATCGGGAAATAACACTGCACAAGAATTGGCAATTAAGAGTGCACAGAAAACGGCAACAAGAGTACACAGTTTTACAAAGCTAAACTTCTGATTCTAACTTGCAAATATTGTTTTCCTATTTTC